>Ga0209530_1000017_pt1 | contig 130051 bp, 77 predicted proteins | sample BlaSpr_A8_Ref_O1_FD_187987 | JGI IMG/M metagenome (GOLD analysis project Ga0209530, IMG submission 187987) | Forest soil microbial communities from Thunder Bay, Ontario, Canada - Black Spruce, Ontario site 2_A8_Ref_O1 (SPAdes) (version 2) | ecosystem: Environmental > Terrestrial > Soil > Boreal...
AGAATCGACACGGCGTTAGCCGCTGATGTACCGCTGCCTTAATTTTCTTTGAGCACCAGCGAAAGGTTCCCGTCCTGAATCGCAGGGGTCGCGAGCGCTATCGCCGCGCAATCCCGCACCACCCAATCCGCGCCGGCATCCCACAGTTCCTCCTCCGTCATCGTCGTGCGCAACGCGACGACGCGAGCGCCAGCAGCTTTCCCCGAACGCACGCCCGCCGGCGCATCCTCCACCACCACGCAATCTCGCGGCGCAAAACCCAGCACCTCCGCGCCCTTCAAATAGGGATCCGGCGCCGGCTTTCCATTCTGAATATCACTGGACGTAACAAAAACTTCCGGCCGCGGCAAACCACTGGTCTTCAATCGCACTTCCGCTAGCCGCCGCGAGCACGACGTCACGATCGTCCAGCGCTGGCGCGGCAGCGCGCTCAATAATTCCAGCGCACCCGGCAACGGCACGACCCCGTCGAGGTCGGTGATCTCGTCCCGCTCGATTTCCTTGTTCTCGGCCAGGTGATCCCCGTTCGGCAGGTACTCGCGCACCGTTGCGATGCTCGGCCGCCCGTGCGCCCGGTGCACCACTTCCGCGGCATCAAATCCGTGCCGCGCGGCCCAACGCGTCCAAACGCGCGCCACCGCCGGCGTCGAATCCACCAAAACTCCGTCCATATCAAAAAGTAAGCCGGCACAGAAAATCCGTGTCATCCGCAGCTCTGCGTGCGCGCGATCTTTCCGTTAATCATTTGTTTTCGCTCCCGAAGGAATCCATCCAGCATACGGATGCGAAAGCTTTTCCGCAATTCAATGGTTTGAATTTCGGCCGCAGAAAAAACGATAGGAAGGACGGCACGCAAAACGAACTAATGTACTTTTTCCGCCGTCTGCGCGCGCGACATTTGACTCGTGGATATCCGGATCAGCGCGGGCAACACGTCGCCGAGACTCCCGCCCCGCGCCGCTCCGCCAAATTCAAAATACAGCCTCCGGTACAACGCGTACAACTCATCGTAAATTCCCTGCGCTTCCTTCTGAGGATGAAACTCCATATGCGCCGGACAAATCTGCTTCTGCGCTTCTTCAATCGTCTTGAATGTCCCGGCCGCCAAAAATGCAAAAATCGCGGAACCCAGGCTCGTCACTCTTTTGCTCGGCACCAGCACCGGCCGCCCCAGCACGTTTGCGTACACTTGATTCAATACCGGATTGCTCTGCGGAATCCCTCCCGCATTGATCACGCGCTCGATCTTCGTGCCATATTCCGCCATGCGATCCAGAATCACCCGCGTGTGAAAAGCCGTTCCCTCGATCGCCGCAAACAGCTCGTCCTGCGCCGTATTCTGCAGGTTCCAGCCCAGCGTCATCCCTCGCAGATTCGGATTTACCAGCACCGTGCGGTCGCCGTTGTCCCAGGTCATGCGCAGCAACCCAGTCTGGCCCGCGTGATATTTCTCCAGCCCCGCGCTCAATTGCGAAATGGAATTATTCGCCCGCCGCGCAATCGCTTCGAAAATATCTCCCGTAGCGGAAAGCCCCGCCTCGATCCCGGTGTAGCCTGGATGCACGCTGCCCTTGACGACACCGCAAACTCCCGGCACCAATTGCGTCTGGCTCGATATCCCGATGATGCAAGTAGAAGTTCCCACCACGTTCGCCACATCTTTTTCTTGCGTGCCCGCCCCGATCGCATCCCAGTGCGCATCGAACGCGCCCACCGGAATCGGAATTCCCGCGCGCAATCCCAACTTCTCCGCCCAGTAAGGCGACAGAGTTCCGGCAATCTTGTCGGAAGTCTCGTACTGCCCCGCGAGTTTCGCGCGCACCCCAGCCAGCAGCGGATCCAATTTCACCAAGAATTCTTCGGAGGGCAGGCCGCCCAGATCCGCGTGCCACAGCCATTTGTGCCCCATCGCGCAAACGCTGCGTTTCGCCTTGCTTGGATCCGTCACGCCACATAGCGTCGCCGCCACCATGTCGCAATGCTCGAAAGCGCTCGCGAATTTCCCGCGCTTATCAGGATTGTGGCGCAACCAGTGCAGCAGTTTCGCGAATCCCCACTCCGAAGAATAAACGCCGCCGCACCAGCGGATCGCTTCCAATCCCTCGCGATTCGCCAGTTCCGTAATTTCCGCGGCTTCCGCCTTCGCCCGATGGTCGCACCACAAATAGTAATCGTCCAGCGGGGCCATCTTCGTATCCACCGGCACCACCGAAGATCCCGTCGTGTCCAGCGCGATCGCTTTCACGTCCTCGCCGTGCACTCCCGCTTTCTTCAAAGCCTCGCGGGTAGCCAGAGCCAGCGCGCGCATGTGATCTTCGTGCGATTGCGTCGCAAATTCCGGGTCTTCGCGTTTGCGGTGCAATGGATATTCGGCCACCGCGGATTCCAGCGCGCCCTTCTCGCTGTCCACGATCGAAACGCGCACACTCAATGTACCGAAATCCACGCCTGCGACGATCGCCATAAAAACCTGCGCCCCTGATCTTTAATTTCCGTGCCAGTGCATTTCCCAACGCAGTTGACCAACCGCGGCCCTGCCCGCGCTACTGCCTAAAAAAATCATAACGCCCGCCTCGCCGCAGCAAACGTTTACTCCAAAGAAAAAAGCATCAAGCAGCAAATTGCAGCTTTCATTTGCTTCACTCACCGCCGGTGTTGGCGGCTTTCGGTTTTCGCCGGCGCGCGGTTTTCGGAGCCAGCGCAGTGGAATCGCGAAGAACCAGGCTGGTGCGCAGCATGTATTCGCTTCCCGTCGGCGAAGGAGACTTGCGTCTCACTTCCGTGAGAAGCGCGTTGAATGCCAGGCGGGCAATTTCTGCCTGCGACATTTTTACCGTGGTCAAAGGAGGTATCACGAATTGCGCCAGGCGTATGTCATCAAACCCCACGACGGAAAGTTCCTTGGGAACGTGAATCCCCTGCGCGTAACTTTCGCGCATCACTCCCAGCGCCGTCATGTCGTTCGAGCAAATCACCGCCGTGGGAATTTCGGCGTTCGCCAAAAGTTTCTGCATCGCCGCGATGCCGCCCTCCATCGTGTGATTTCCTTCCACCAGATGCTGCGGATCCACGGCCAGGCCGATCTCGCCCATCGCTTGCATGAACGCGTGCTGCCGCGCCAGAGCGGTCTTCAGCGCCAACGGTCCGGAAATAAAAGCAATTTTTTCGTGCCGCAGCGCTGCCAGATGTTGCACCGCCTGCCGCAGCCCGTGCAAATAATCGATTTTGATCGTGCTGATCCGCGGCAGCGGCGGCCCCACGTCAATAAACACCAGCGGCACATTGCGAGATTTCAAATCATCGAACAGCGCCTCTTCCATCCCGAACGTGACCACCGCCACGCCCTCCACCCGGCGTTCGATCATCCGCCGCACCGAAAGCGCCATGCGCGCGGGATCGTGCACTGTGGAAGTCGTCAGAATCTCGTAATTATTCTGAACCGCGATGTCCTCGAATCCCTGCACGATTTCTGGAAAGAACGGATTGGTGATCTCCGAAACGATCAAGCCGAAAATCCGGCTGCGTCCGGAAACCAGCGCGCGCGCCTGCGTGTTCGGGTAATATCCCAGCTCCTCGATCACTTTCCACACGCGGCGTGAAAGCTGCGGTGTTACCGTCGGCACGCCATTAATCGTGCGCGACACTGTCGCGATCGAAACCTTGGCCAACTTCGCAACTTCGTGGATGCTCACTTCTCATCTCCGGTGACGCGTGCCACGTATGATCCGCCGCAATGCCGGTTCCGTCAACGTTTAGCCCAAAACAATCTCGCTCAAAAGCGTGTGCGAAAAAGATTCCGCTCGCAGTATCATCCGGACCTTACCCTTCCGCATCTTCGCTTCGCGTGCTCGTCTTCCAGTACACCGCGTATCGTTCGCCAAAGATTCGATTCAGCGGAATCAACATCGTCGCATTCTTCTGGCCCACGGTCTGAAAAGTCAGCAACTGGCCCTTTACCGGACCCACCCACGCCGCCGCGCGGATCTCTTCCACGGATTTCGCACTGATGTTCGCGCTGCCCTTCGCTTCGGCATGTGGAGGAGACAGTTGCGTCGGCCCATGATCGGGATCGTATTGCATTGCCTCAGTCAATCCTTCGGTTCCCAATCGCCCGGCGAGCACGATCGGCCCGTACAGCGCCGCCACCTGCGTTGGATCACCCAGCAGCGGTTCCGTATGCAAGCGCATCGGCAATTTTACCTCGAGCCGGTCTCCATCCGCCCACTCCCGCGTGATCCGCAGATAACTTCCCGGGCTCGAGAAAACCGGCAGCGCCTTTCCGTTCAATTCCACCGCTCCGTCATCCACCGCCCAGCTTGGAATTCGAATATTGATCCCTGCCTGCACCGGCTTTGCGGCTTTCATCGTGATGCTGGTGCCTTCCTGCTCCGGAAATCTCGTCGTTTGGCGTACTGTCAGCCCCTTCTCCGGCCAGCGCACCTCGGAAGCAATAAAAAGATTCACGTACACATTGTGCTCATCGTGCGAATAAATCGTATCCGTGAATTTCGAAAACTCTTCCACACCCGTTCCCGTGCAGCACCAGAACGAATTGAGTTGCGAGTGGAAAAATTTCCAGTAACCCGTCTCCAGCGGGAAATAATACATTTTCATCCCGTTCTCCGGATGCTGCGTCCCCAGCCGCGAATTAAATAGCGTCCGCTCGTAATAATCCATGTACCGCGGGTCCGCGCTCCACTGATGCACATGCCGCGTCAGTTTCAGCATGTTGTACCCGCAGCAGCATTCCTCCGACCACAAACTCAGCGCCTTCGACAAATTTCCCGCGTCCGTGTCCCATCCCTCGCCGTTGCTTGTGCCGCCCGTCACATACGCGCGTTCTTGCGTCACTTCTTCCCAGAAATATTTCGCAACTTCGTGGTAGTAGGGATCGCCGGTCAACTCGTATCGTCGCGCCGCGCCAATCACCTTGGGAATATTAGTATTCGTGTGCAGGCCTTTCAGTTCGTCGCGGTGTCCAGCCAAAGATCCAAAAAAATCCGGCTGCTCAAATCGCGTCGCAGTTCGAAAATATTGCCACTTGCCGGTAATCGCGCTCAGGTTGTAAAGCGCCTCGTTCGTGCCGCCATATTCGGTCTTCAAAATCCGCTGCATGTGATCGTCGCTGATGCCATTCGTCCAGTGGCCCATCCACCGCGCCATACCCTCGGCCACCGCCAATGCCTGTTCCGATTGGCAGTACGTGTACATATCCAGATTTCCCGCCATGATCTTGTGCAGCGTATAGAAAGGCGCCCAAACGGCTTGGCCATCGCTTAGCCTGTCAAAAAAACTCTCGGGGAACGCGCTCAGGTATCCGGTGCCTTTCGCTTCCTGGCATTTCGACAGTTCCGCCACCACTGCCTCGCCTTTCGTTTTCAATTCCTTGTCGCCGGTGCTTGCATACCCGAGCGCGCATGCAGAAAGAAAATGTCCCGTGAAGTGTCCGCGCAGCTCGCAGTCCGACGCTTCCCATCCGCCCAACGGCTCCGCCGTACTGGCCAGTCCTGCATTGACGCGAAAATTGTGTAGCAATCGGTTTACCGGCAGGGATTGTAGATACTGCAGATTTGCCTTGGTGGCATCCAGAAACGGACCGTCGAGCAGCCGCACTTGCGCCATGGGGAATGGCGCAGCAAGAAGCGCGACGCGAGAATCAGGAGTTTGGTGCCGCCCACTCTGCAGCAGAACGTTCTCCAAAGCATCGCTCGTGAACGCTCCCGCAGTTTTCGGAAGACACGCCAGCGCCGCCGACGACATGACCGCGGAAACAAACTGCCGTCGCGAAACACCGGTGGGAAACTTCACGTCGTCCTCCGTACTTCACTTCGAGCCGCAGCGCAGCACCTTAAACCCGATTTCAAGGAAGCGTTTACTCAACTCATCGCAGCTCGCACCGGGTTCATGTAGCAATTCCCTGCTGCGGTGCGAGTCGGATCGTCGGCAGGTCAACTGGCGTGACGGCCCTCTACGGAATATATCTGATTGCGGATTTTATGCAAGCACTTTGCCCAGACCCAGCAGGCCGTAAACGACTGCAAATAAAGATGTTACAGCGGAGACGGCGCAGCCATCATAATCCCCGGCCCCGCCACCCTCGGCGCCGCATTTTCGGTTTGCTCGCAGCGCGCCTTCGCGCGCAGAACAAAGCTCGCTCAGAACGCTACTTCCGCCGCTTTCCCTTCAAACACCACCTTCCGCACCGCTTCACCCAACTTCACTTCAATGTCCCGACGCCCCGGACCCAGCATCCGCGATCCCTCCGCCAGCTCCAATTTCAAAATCCGCCGCGCATCATTCCACCGCATCTGAATTCCCATCCACTCGCCCTTGCGGTAATCGAAAGAATTCCCATCATCCTCATACAATAAAAACGAACCATCCCCTCCCGCATAAACAGACATATCGAACGGCCCCTCCACCTTCTCATCCGTAAATTGCTTCACCGGCCCCAACGGCAGAATCGCTCCCGCGCGTACATACAAAGGAGTCGTCTCCAAATCCACAGCCCGCGTGATCTCGCGCCCGCCCGTCACGCGCTCCCCACTCCAAAAATCCCACCAATCCCCGCGCGGCAAATAAACCGCCCGCGAAGTCGCGCCCTGCTCCACCACCGGCGCCACCAAAATGTCGCGGCCCCACAAATATTCATCCCCGCGCGCCACTGCGACAGGATCATCCGGATAGTGCAGCCACAAAGAACGCATCACCGGCATCCCCGTCTTCGTGCACTCGCGCGCCGCGCTATAGATGTACGGCAGCATCCGGTAACGCAGCTCCAGATATTTCCTGCAAATGATTTCCACCTGCGGATTGTGCAGCTGGCTCTCATCCGGAATCGCCGCGCCTCCATAATTTCGTATTTCCGTTGGCCCCGGATCGCCCGTGTTCCAACCCCACGGCAGCCGCAATTTCCAAGCGCGCCCGTGCGAACGAAACAGCGGGCAAAACGCGCCAAACTGAAACCAGCGCACAAACAATTCCGCCGTGAATTCTTTCGTCGGCACAAATCCGCCGATATCGGTGCCCCAATAAGGAATGCCGGTCAATCCCGTATTCACCGCGATCGGCAAATGAGTTTTCAGTGTCTCCCAAGTCGAATACACGTCGCCCGACCACAAGAACGACGCGTATCGCTGCATCCCCGCATACCCATTGCGATGCAACGCGAACGGCCGCTCATTCGGCCGGTCAACCTGCGGACCTTCCCAATACATTCGGTTGCGCACCAAGCTCGACGCGATGTCCAGCGGATCACCTTCGTCCGGCCACCATCCATCCACACCCATCGCGAAATCCTTGCGGTGCGCATCCCAGTAACAACCCGCCTCCGTCTCGTCATATTTCGCGACGTCGCAAGCGTCCTGCGCTCTCCCCGTCAGCTTGTCCGTCAAAATCACGGTGTGTATCACCGCGCGAAAATTATCTTTGTGCAATTCCGCCAGCATCTTCGGTGGATCCGGAAATGCGCGCACATTCCATTCGAACGCGCCATTTTCCGTATTCCATCCGTTCGGACAAAATCCCGTGCTCAGATAGATCATCGCGTCGCACGGCAATTTCTTTTCGCGAAACGTTTTCGCCTCCGCCAGAATTTCCTCTGGGCTCCCCAGCGTGCGGTGCGATTGCAGGTAACCGAAACTCCACAGCGGCGGCAGCTCCGCATTTCCCGTCAGCCGCGCGTATTCGCTCATAATCCTCGCCGGCTCGCGCGATGCCACGAAAAAAATGTCCAGAGGGTACGCCGCATCCGTCCCCGCCGGCAAAAATTTGCTTTCCGCCCCCGAAAAATCAAACGTCCCGAACGGCGCATGAAAGAACATCGCCCAGCCCGCCGTCCCAATCAGCCAAGGAATCGGCACGCGCCCGCCATTCGTCTGCAGTTTGTAGCCGCCCTGCCCGCGCTTCATCGTGTCCACCGACCCGCGACGGTCGAATTGCTGCCCGCCCTCGCCCAATCCGAGCAACGGCGAATTTCCAGTCGCGAAAGAAACCACTCCGCTAGCCCGATCCACCTTCAGTTGTTGAATCGCCTCACCGTCAGCACCCGAAATCGCGAACGTCAGCGGGTCAGGCATAATGTTCACGCGCAAATCGCCCGCCTTCACACTCCGCTCCGCGAATTCCCCGCTCAGCGTAGTCCCCGGGCCGTCCCAGGCCCCCTGCACCAATGATCCGTCGCTGCGCACGGCGCCGCCGCCCCTTCCGGAAAAAATACTCAGCCGCAAAGTGTGCGCGCTAACCGATGAAATCCGGATCTCCGAGTCTTGTTCCGCCGGCGCGAATCCACCCTCGCCCGCAAATCCCGATGCCGGCAAAATAAGTGCCGCACAACTCGTGCCAACTACCTTCAACAGCTGCCTGCGATCATATTGCTTGCTCATGTATGCCGGTCCCTCGTCGTTCTCTGTGCTCTCCGCCTTTCTCTGCGTCCGCGGTGCTAAACAATATGCGGGAAAACGTCAGCTCTGTCACGCCTTCAACGCTACAATTTCCCTCCCCCGGCTCACCACTTCATCCCTTACTGCCGCCCCCTCATGCCCGCGCTCTCCCGATTTGACTATCCTGGCCGCGGGATATAACTTCTCAGGACCTTCCATAAGGAGCGCTTGTGAAGAAACTCCAGGTACATCCAAAACCACACCGCATTCTGGTGATCGACGTCGGCGGCACCCACGTCAAGCTGCTGATGACCGGTCAAAAAGATTCCGTAAAAATTCCCTCCAGCCTGTCCATGACCGCCGCCAAAATGGTTCGCGCCGTCAAAAAAACCACGCGCGCCTGGAAATACGATGCCATCGCGATGGGCTACCCCGGCCCGGTCATCAATAACCATCCGCTTCGCGAGCCGCACAATCTGGGCGGCGGCTGGGTGGGTTTCAAATTCCGCAAAGCCTTCGGCCATCCCATAAAAATTATCAACGACGCCAGCATGCAAGCCCTCGGCAGCTATAAAGGCGGCCGCATGCTTTTCCTGGGCCTCGGTACGGGCCTCGGCTCCGCCATGGTGATTGACGGCGTCCTGGAGCCGATGGAGCTCGCACACCTCTTCTACAAGAATGGGAAAACGTACGAGGACTACCTCGGCATACGCGGTCTAGAAAAATACGGAAAGAAAAAATGGCGCCGTCAGGTTTTCAAGGTCACCGAAAAATTAAAAGCAGCTCTGGAGGCGGACTACGTAGTTCTGGGTGGCGGCAACGCCGCAAATCTGAAAAAACTCCCGCCCGGCGCCCGCCTGGGCAGCAACGATAACGCCTTTCGCGGCGGCTTCCGCCTCTGGTCGCATTCAAACCACCCGGCGCGTTAATTTCGCCGAGGCGTCTTGGCGAAACGGCTACTACTGTTGCGGCGGCGCGATCGGCGCCCCAATCTTCGTACCAATCACTTCTCCCGAAATAATGATCTCCACGCGACGATTCTGCTGCCGCCCCGCCGCCGTGTCATTACTTGCCACCGGATTCGACTTCCCAAATCCCGTCGCCGTAATCGAATTCGGATCCAGCCCCTGCTGTATCAGATAATCCCGCACCGCATTGGCGCGCTGCTCAGATAACGTCTGGTTGAACGCGTCGCTTCCCACGCTATCCGTGTACCCCTCTACCGACAAATGCAAGCCCGGATGCGCCAGCACAATCCCAGAAAATTTCGCCAAAGCCTCGCGCGCCGACGGCTGCAATTCATATTTCCCGAACGCAAACAACACGTCCGCCATATTCACCTGCAAACCACGCGGCGTGTCCGTCGTCGGCAACACTCGATTAAATTGATCCAGCAGCGCCGCCCGCAAAGCCTGCTTCTCCGCTTCGGCCCGAGCCGCCGCTTCCTGCGCGGCCTTCGTTTGCTGTTGCGCCGCATCCGCCTGCTGTTGCGCGGCCTGCGCCTGTTGCTGCGCTGCCAAAGCCGCCGCATCCGCCTGCGCACGCGCAGCCGCCGCCTGCGCGGAATCGCGCTCCGCCTGCAATTTTTGAATCTCCGCCTGTTGACGCGCCGCTGCTTCCTCTTTCTGTTTCGCGTCCGCTGCCGCCACCGCGGCCTGCGATGCTGCCTGCTGGGCCGCCGCTTTCTGCTGCGCCGCGCGTTGTAATGCGATCGCCCGCGCATCCGCCGCAGTCTGCACTGCATCGCGCGCTGCCGCGATCACTTCCTTCCTGCTCGCTTTCTTCGCCAGCAAATTGTCCGCATTCCCCAGCGAGCTCACCGCCTTCTGAAATGCGTCCGGCGCCAGAGAATCCGCCCCCGCGCTCTGCGCAATGGACACCGCGTTCCGCGCTTCGTAAATTTCCAGCGGCACTTTCGGCGAAAAATCCGTAATCGGCTCGCGCGCCTTGGACATGTCGTATGTATATGTCCCGCGCTGCATCAATTCGTAATTCGCGGTCACCTGCTCCGCCGTTCCTACTGTGTCCGCCCGCACCACATTCTCCAGCACCACCACGTCGCTGGGCATGTTCACCGCAAAATACGGCTCCGCCGTCACGATCATTCCAAAAGTCTGCAAATTCGTCGTCGCCGTTAATTTGCTCTTGTCGCCATCCAGCAGCAATTCCCCCAGGTTATTCGGCTTGCCCTCCGGAGTGATCGCCCACAGCACATACGTCAAATATTCTTTCCCGAATTTCTGCGCCGACTGCATATTCCTGAAGCTCGCGCTCACCACAATCGATCCCTGCTTGCTGTCCACCTTCGCGTCGCCTTTCGCCAGCGGCAGCAGCGGCGTCCCTTGAAAGCCGATCATCGTCGAGCCGCTGCGATGCTGATAACTCACCGCCGTTACCGTCTTCCCCACCACGGTCACGTTATAGATCGACTGATTCCCTTGCTGCGCAGGCGCCGGCGCAGACTGCTGCGCTGCCGCCGCCGCGCAAAAAATCATCAGAGCCACAGTCAGAAACCCCAGAATTTTTGTCATGTTCGTAATTTACTCCTTTATCTAAATCACGCTGCTCCGCACGAATCCGCGCGCAATATGACCAGTCGGCGAATCCACTATCGGGAACCTTGCTTTCCGCAAGCGGCCCCAAGTGTACCAAAATAGTGCATCGCTTCCGAGCATCATCGCACCACACCTCGCCTCAAAAAATTCGCACGAATGCTCGATTTCTCCGCGCCTCACAAGGTACGATATCTATTCATGATGCAACGCTCATTCCTGGCCGTGGCGCTCTTGCTCTTCTTCATTCCCTCCGGGCTCTGGGCCTGCACCTGTTCCAAGCAACCACCGGGAAAATGCCCCGGCCTGCAATCCGACGATGTCGTTTTCCTCGGCACCGTCACCGAAGTCGCCGCCGTCGCTCCCGACGCCACTTCCGCTGAAGCTGCGAGTGCCGCGGCCAACACGGACGAAGCAAATCCCGGCGTCGCTCCGCAAACGGCTTCGCCCATCACCCGCTATCATTTCCACATTGACGAAAAATTCGCCGGCCCCGACTCCGCGGACGTTGACGTCTTCTCCGGCGGCGACGACGGCGATTGCGGCTACTATTTCAAAAAAGGCGAGCAGTACATCGTCTTCACCCAGCAAGAAACCGAGGGCCGTCTCTTCGCCGTCGTCTGCAGCCAGACGCGCCCCGCCAGCGAAGGCCGCGCGCTGCTCCCTCAATTGCGGTCCATGCGCAATCACGATCGCGTTGCTTCCGTCTTCGGCGTCCTCCGCCGAGCCGATCCGCCGCTCCTCGCTCCTACGGACGATCCCGAAGACCCCATCCCGCACGTAAAATTAAAATTGCGCTCCAAAGACGATCGCTTCGCCACCAGCACCGGCCCCGATGGCGTCTATTCTTTCTACGACGTGCACGCCGGCGAATATGTTTACACCGCCGATCTCCCGGCGCGTTTCGAGTTCTCGCAAAAAACTCTGAAAGGCGGCTTGCCTCCGTTCAAGATTCCCTCCGGCGCGTGCCACGAGTACAACGTCAGCGCTCTGCCCACCGGAAAAATTCGCGGCAGCGTGCTCGGCCCTAATGGAAAATCACTCAAGCTCGCGTCCGTCGAACTCTATCGCGCCGAACGCTTCGACCCCGCCCAGCCCGGCCTCTGGGGCTTCCAGGGCAGCGACGGCAAATTCGAATTCGATCACATCGGCCCCGGCGAATATCTTCTTGTCTTCAATCGCATGAATCGCCTCGACCCCAATTCGCCCTTTCCGCGCGCGTTCTATCCCGGCGAGTCCGAACAATCCGACGCTAAATTCATTAAAGTGAAAGACGGCCAGCAAATTCTGAACGCCAACATCAAACTAAAGGGCGGCTACCCCACGCGCATCGTTAAAGTTCAGCTCAAATGGATTGACGGCCACCCGCCCGGCGAGGTAACGGTGACGGCCCAAGCCGAAAAAGGCGACAATCCCGCCGCGCGCAAAATCTCCGACGGCCTCTACGAATTTACCTTGCTCCAATCCGCAAGCTACACTTTCTCAGCCTGGGAAGATCTCGACCCGCAACGCCTGAATCAACGCCACGGCCAGACCACCTGCACCATTCCAGCCCGCATCAATTCCGACGCCCAAAAAATCGCCGCCACCTCCAGTGCCAGCGATCAAACCTCCGATGCCCCACCCGCCGATACCAACCCCAACGCAACCGGCGACCCAGCCGCAAACGCAAACGATGGCGCAGTCGATAGTCCAGCCGGCGTCCCCAGCGTAGTCACCCTCACCTTCGCCAATCCTCCCTGCAACTAGCACGGCTCCGGATTCAAGAGCCCCGTCATCCTGCCTGCCCTGAGTGATTTTGCGAAGGGAGCACAGCAAAGGATCTCTCTTCGACTTCTCGGGCCGATCACAAACTGCGGTCGCCCGTTTGACTTGTACCAACCCGCGTGCGTAGAATCCCTGCGCGATAATTGGGGCGCGAAATCAACCCATCGGAGCGTAAATGAAGACCTTCCTAGCCACCTGTGCGGCCACACTGCTTCTGCTCACCACCAGCACAACAGCGCAAGAGCCACCGAAAGACGCCAAGCCACCCGCCGCAGCAGACGCCAAGGCTCCAGACGCCAATCCTCCCAAAGAAGAGACCTGGCCCAGCGACCACTCCGTCAAAATCAACGGCCAGTCAATCGCCTACAAAGCCACCGCCTCCACCACGCTCCTGAAAGACGAAAAAGGCGAGCCCACCGCGCTGATCTACTCCACCGCTTACACGCGCAATGACACCAAAGATTCGACGCAGCGTCCCATCGCTTTCCTCTACAACGGCGGCCCCGGCTCCGCATCCATCTGGCTGCACATGGGCGCCTTCGGCCCGCGCCGCGTCGTCAATGCCGACCACGCTGCCACTCCGCCCGCGCCGTACAAAATCGAAGACAACGCTAATTCCCTGCTCGATAAAACCGACATGGTTTTCATTGATCCGGTCGGCACCGGTTTCAGTCACGCCGTCGGCAAAGCGCAGAACAAGGATTTCTGGGGCGTGGATCAGGACGTAAAAATGTTCGCGCAGTTCATCAACATCTATCTCAATCGCAGCAATCGCTGGAACTCTCCAAAATTTCTGATCGGCGAAAGTTACGGCACCTTCCGCTCCGCCGCGCTGGGAAATTATCTGCAGCAGCACGACGGCATTTACATCAACGGCATCGTGCTCATCTCTTCCGTTTTGAATCTCGGCACTATCTCGTTCAATCCCGGCGACGATCTGCCCTTCATCCTCTACCTTCCCAGCTACGCCGCCACCGCCGCCTATCAAAAAGCGCTCGCCGACCCTCCTTCCGACGTGCCGGCCTTCCTAGCCGAAGCCCGCAAATTCGCCGAAACCGAATATACCGACGCGCTGATGAAAGGCACCAACATCACTCCTGCGGAAAAATCAGACGTCGCGAAAAAGCTCTCGCACTTCACCGGACTCAGCGAAGACTATCTGGTGAAAGCCGACCTGCGCGTGAATCTCTCCCAATTCAATGTGGAATTAATGCGCAGCCACGGCCTCACCACCGGACGTTACGACGCGCGCTACACGATGCCCACCTACGACATGCTCACGGAATTCGCCGAAGACGATCCGTCTTACACCGCCGTGCGCGGAGCGTTCACCGCCGCATTCAACAGCTACGCCCGGGAGGAATTAAAAGTCACTGAGGAAAGATCTTACGAAGCTCTTAGCGGCGACGTCGGCCAAAATTGGGATTGGAAACATCGCGGCCCGCAAGGCGGCGGCTTTTTCCCCGGTTCAGCGAATGTCTCCGGCGATCTGATCCAGGCCCTGATGACCAACCCGCACCTGCAAGTCCAGGTCGAAAACGGCTTCTACGATATGGCCACGCCGTTCTTCGCCACCGAATACACCATGGACCATCTCTTCCTGCCGGGAAACCTGCGCAGCAACATCCATTTCCAATACTACGGCGCAGGCCATATGATGTACCTGCACGAAGAAGATCTAGCCAAACTGAAGTCCAACATCGCCGCCCTGATAGACAGCGCATTGAAATAAACGCATTCGCCAAACGTTAACGTAGGGGCGGGTCCCACATAGCGGGACCCGCCCTTGTCGCCCCACGAAGAACACTTCCCACATTCCGTTTTCGACTGTATCCGTGTGCAGCCGCGTTCAGCTGGGGTCCTTTCGACTTCCTGAAATCACTCCGCACCCTTGGCCGGCGGAGATACAGGCGGTACCGCGGGCCCAACCCCCTTCACATAATGTCCATACCAAAATAAAAACCTCTCATACCGATCCTCAATAAACGACGGCCGCGAAAACTCGTGATACTCCCCCGGATACACCACCAAAAGCGTTGGCACTCCCAACCGCCGCAAACTCTGATACAGCTGCTCCCCATTAATCACCGGAACGTTCCAATCCACGTCCCCGCCCATCACCAAAGTCGGCGTCGTAATCTGCAGCACGCGACTAAACGGCGAAAGCTTCTCCCACAGTTCCCGGTTCTTCCACGGCAATCCCAGCTCGTACTCCCAATCGCGCGAATACAAATCGTGCCCCCAATTGGTGATGTACAAAAATTCTCCGGCTCCGGAAATCGCCGCCTTGAATCGCGTCGTCTGCGTAATAATAAAATTCGTCGAAATTCCGCCGTACGACCAGCCTCCTACTCCCAACTTATCCGGGTCTGCGATCCCCTGCGTCACGGCGTAATCCGCCATGGCCATGTCGTCCTCAAAATCCTTGTGGCCCCAATCCGCAAATATCGCCTTGCAGTAGGCCTCGCCGTATCCGGAAGATCCGCGCGGATTCGGCGTCAGCACCACATAGCCGTTCGCCGCGTACAGTTGCGGATCAAAATTAAATTCCGCGTAGTAAGCCCACACCGGCCCGCCATGCGGTTTCAAAATCGTGGGGTATTTCACGCCGGGTTGATAATCCGGCGGTTTGTACAAATATCCCGCAACGCTTGTCCCGTCCTTGCTCTTGAAATGCACGTACTCCACCGTCGGCAGCCGCAATTCCGCCATCAGCGCGTCATTCACGCTCGTCAATTTCCGCAGTTCTCCGCCAGGCGGCAACACATACAATTCGTCTGGATGCGTTAGCTCTCCCACCGCCGCCACCGCCGTGCCATCCGCGCGCAGCGAATACGCTTCCACCATCTTGCGTCCGCCAATCGGCCGCGTGATTTCTCCGCCCGCCGCCGGCACGCGCAGCAAATTCTGCGTGCCGTCGTCGTCCGCGATGAAATAAATCCATTTCCCATCGGCCGAAAATCGCGGAATCGTCGAATTGCGGTCCAGCTTGCGCGTCAGCACGTTCGCCGCGCCGCCCGTCGCCGGCGACACGGCGATCTGTATCGTCGAATATTGAAACAGCTCCGGCTCCAGCTGCGTGGTGTAGGCGATCCACCTCCCGTCCGGTGACCAGGCCGGTGCGTCCTCCGTGCCCACGTTCGTCGTCACCTGCACCAGCGACTTTCCTTGATCGCTGTTGCCCGCCTCCACTACCCAAATATCTTTGTTGTAGTTCAAATCCGGCTCAGGCGCCGAGCGGTTACTCGCAAACGCGATCTTGGTGCCGTCCGGTGACCACGCCGGATCGTCGTCGTCATAATCGCCCGCGGTAATCTGCCGCTGCTTGTGATCCCCAGTGGTGAACACGTACAAATGCGTTCGCCGCCGGTCCAGATATCCAATCTCATCCTCTTTGAAGTGCATCCGATCAATCACCCAGGGCCGCGGCTTGGGCTTTGCCTTGCTGTCCTTCGCCTTGTTCGCCGCGCCTTCGATTTCTTCCGGCGACGCGTCCTGCATCACCAGCACCAGCCGGTCGCTCGCAGGAGACCACGCGAAACTGTCCACGTCCTGCATCGTGCTGGTCAGTTGCTGCGCCTCGCCGCCTTCGCGATTCAAAATCCACACCTGCTTCTTGCCCTTTTTCTCATCATCGTCGTCGCCGCTTCCCGCGCGCGACGAAATAAACGCCAGATATTTGCCGTCCGGGCTCCACCGTGGATGCGATGACGATTCGTTTTCGTCCGTCAGCGCAATCGCCGTCCCGCCGCCGGTAGGAATCATCCAGATCCGCCGCCGGTTTTTATCCTCCTTCAGATTCGCGGTCTTCACCGTGTACGCCACCCACTTCCCGTCCGGACTGAGCTGCGGATCCCCCACTTCCTTAATTCGAAAATAGTCATCCACCACCAAAGTCCGCGAACCCGCCTCCGACGCTCCAGGATTCACGGCCGCTGCGGGACTCTGCGCCCGCGCAACGCCGCAAGCCATCGCCGCCAACACCATAAGCATCACAAATGTTCTTTGGAATTTCATTCAGGCACCCTTTCCAAGCAAGCGAACCTCATGAGGCCGCGAAGTATATCAGAACGCGCAGTCACAAAAAAAAGGGCAAGGCCATCGGCCCTGCCCTTTTTCGCGTACACCCTGCGGAGATGAATCTCTAGCGCAAACCAAAAATCGGGAACCGCCCGTTACGATCCCTTCGTCGCATTCATCGTCAGCGACGCCACATGAATCGTGTCCCCATCCAAAGTCCCCTTTACCGTCACCTCGTGCCCCGCATGACCGTCCGCCTTATCCTGCGGCTCCAGAATGTAAACTTTCTTGTCCGCCTCATCATACAAAGCGTATTTCGCGCCATGCGATTTCACGCACTTGGATGTGCACTCCGCCTTCGCCGCGCTCGCATCTTTCGCCCCGCACATGTCATTCGTTACTACGCCCGACCACGAACCACTCTTAGCTGCATTGTCCTGTCCCGCCACAGACAGCCCCACCGCAAAAACCATCGCAAATCCCGCCAGCATCGCACGCTTTACCATGTTCGATTTCCTCCTCTCCATTGGACGCGAGCAAGCCGCCCCGCTGCTCCGCCCGAAATAATGTGTCACTAATCCCCGCATTTGTCCATAAACCGCCCAGCCCAACGCCGCCGTTGCGGTCGGCGCATTGACATCCCCCGCACATCCCAACTAATCTGAACTCGATGCCCACGCAATCCGCCACTCCGCAAAATTTTCAGCCGCGCCCCCATCCGCACCTGTACGAAATCAACACCTGGACGTGGCTCGAACAACTCTCCGCGCGCCTCGGAAAAAATATCAATCTCGCTGAAGTCCCGGACTCCGAATGGGACGCTCTCGCCGCTCTAGGCTTCAACATCGTCTGGCTAATGGGCGTCTGGCAACGCAGCCCCATCTCGCGCCGCATGAACGCAGAAAATCCTGCGAACGCCGCGCAGTTCAGTCTCGCGCTTCCCTACTGGAAGCCCGCCGACGTGATCAGCTCGGCCTACTCCATCACCGGTTACGTCCCCGACGCGCGCATCGGCAACTGGGCTGCACTTCACGCCGCTCGCGAAAAATTGCGCGCCCGCGGCATCGGATTATTTCTAGATTTCGTCGGCAACCACACCGCGCTCGATCATCCCTGGATGCTCGAACACCCCGAGTTTTACGTCCAAGCCTCACCCGAAGAATTTCAGAAGGATCCGTCGCTCTACTACACTCAATCCACCAAGCAAGGGCCGCAATACATCGCCCTAGCCAAAGATCCCTATTTCCCGCCGTGGCAAGACGTCGCCCAACTCAATCATTTCAATCCCGGCCTCCGCGCCGCGCAACTCGCCGACCTGCGCACCATCGCCGCCCATTGCGACGGCATCCGCTGCGATATGGCCATGCTCCAACTCAGCGACATCTTCAACGCCAACTGGCGTCACCTGCTCGGCGATACGCCCCAACCAGAAAAAGAATTCTGGACGGAAGCGCACGCCGCCGTCCCCAGGCTTAGCCTCCTCGCGGAAGCCTACTGGGGCACCGAACAACGCCTGCTCGATCTGGGATTTTCCTACTCCTACGATAAGACTCTCTACGATGCGCTTCGCGACCACAACATTCCGCAAATCCGCGAGCGCCTCGCCAACTCCCTGGAACGCCAATACGATTTCGCGCGCTTCATGGAAAATCACGACGAACAACGCCGCGCCATCGTTTTCCCGAACGACCGTCTCGCCGCCGACGGCACCCTGCTCGGCACACTCCCCGGCATGCGTTTCTATCATCAAGGCGAACTCGAAGGGCGCAGAATTCACATGCCCATCACTCTACGCATTGCCGCGGACGAGCCGCCCGATCCCATCAGCAAGAATTTCTTCCAAAAGATTTTGCAAATCACCAGGCAAGATGTTTTTCACGAAGGAAAATGGAATCTACTGGATGTCGCCCCGGAAGGCGGTGCTCCCACTGACGCCCTGCTGGTTTACGAATGGCGTTCACCGAAAGCGTGGAAAATAATTGCGGTGAATCTAGCGGCTTACGCGTCGCAAGGACGCGTCCACCTGGCCGACCGCGTCTCGCCCTCAATAAATTACATCTTCAACGACGAACTAAACAAAGTCCGCTACGATCGCACCGGCGAAGAACTTTACAACATCGGCCTCTTCATCCGCCGCGATCCCTTCCAGGCCCACCTCTTCGACATATCCCCCGCGTCCTAATGCACCCGAGCCATCGTCTCTTCGCAAGCGGTCGCCGCAGGTTTTCTTTGCGACCTCTGCGTCTCTGCGGTTAAAAACATCTTGCGTCTACTTCACGACGAGCGTCAAAAAGTTATTCAAAGTCTGCGTCTGCCCATTCAAAGTTGTCGTCAACGACAGAGTATAAGTCCCCGCTGGCGTAGCTCCATTCGGTCCCTGCGGCAAACTATTGCTGCAAGCCGCCGACCCCAACGCCACCAGCAGCAACGTCGCAAACGTCAAGGCCACGCGCCGGTTCCCGCGGAACATCCACATCGCTCCGCCGAAAATCAGCGAAACTAGCAACAATCCAAGCCCTCCGCCAATTCCTCCCACAGGCGCCACAAATCCCGTCGCAGTCGTCGCCCCCTGGCAGAACGTCTGAATCGCAAACGCCACCTCCGTCGTCCCGCCGTTCAACATCACCGACGCCGGTATCACGTTGCACGTAATCAGCACCGACGACGGCACACATCCCAGCTGCACCGTCCCCGTCACTCCCGGCGCCCCCGCGATCGTCAATCCATAAACCGCCGTCCCGCCTGACACGGTGGTAGCAGTATTAGAACCACCCGGCGCAATTGAAATAATCACCGACGAAGTCACGCCCGTGCCGCTCAACGCCACAGTCTGCGGGCTTCCGGTCGCATTGTCAGCGATGAGCAACGTCGCCGTCCGCGCTCCGTTCGCCTGCGGTGTGAATAGCACGTTGATCGTGCAACTCGCTCCCGCCGCCAATGTTCCCGTCAGACTGCAACCCCCGCTGGTGTTCGGCAGCGGCACTCCAAAATCTTCCGCATCCGGACCGCTCGTTGTGAAGCCCGTGAAATTCACCGCCCCGCTGCTCGTGTTCATCACCGTCACGCTCAAAGGCGCGCTGGTCGTCGTCAGTGCCTGCGAGCCAAACGCCAAGCTGCTCGGTGTCACTGTCAACGTTGCCGTGCCGGGCGTGCCCGTCCCAGTCAGCGTCACCGTCTGCGGACTGCCCGTCGCATTATCGGTGAACGTGATCGCTCCCGTCCGCGTTCCCGTCGCCGTCGGCTTGAACGCTATCTGGAACGCGCACGGCGTTGCTTCCACAGCCAGGCTCGGGCACTGCGCCAGCGTCGCGCCGGCAAAGTCACCCGAAGTCGCGATGCTCGTGAACGTCACCGCCGTGCCGCCGATGTTGGACACCGTCACGGTCTGCGTTGCGCTCGTCGTTCCCACTGCCTGGCTGCCAAACGTCAGCGTCGTAGGCGCAATCGAAATCGTCCCGCCAGCCCCCGCCGTTCCCGTGCCCGTCAGCGTGATCGTCGTCGTTTGCGGCGTCTGGCTCCCTGCATTCGTGTACGTCACCGTCACGTTCCCCGTCAGTGTTCCCGTCACCGTCGGCGTGAACGTCACGTTCAGCACGCAACTCGACCCCTCGGTGTTGCCTGCCACCAGAGTTGCCGGGCAACTGTCCGTTTCGCCGAAGTTTGCACTCGCCACGACGCTCGAGATCGTCACCAAGCTGGCGCCCACATTCACAATCACCACCGGCTGCGACGCGCTTGTCGTGCCCTGCGCCTGATTGCCAAAGCTAAGCGACGTCGGATTCGCCGTCACGTTCGCGCTGGACAAACTTCCCGCCTGCACGAACACGTTTGAATCCAATGCAAAGTCGATCGCGTCGGCAACTGCCAGCTTAATGTGATACGTCAGCCCCGGCGTTACCGTCGCTTGCGCACCCAGCACTACGGTCAAACCATTCAGCTCCGTATCCACAGGCGGCAACGGCGCAGGTGGTGGCGCGAATTGCACCTGGTTGTTGACGTAGAATTGTGGATTCACCGCAGGGACGCCTGGGCCATTTCCGTCATTCACATTGTTGATTGATACCGCTTGATCCGTTCCGGGGATGAGCGCTAGATTCACCGGCGCGCCGCCCGGCGCCGTCAGGAAGAATCCGAACACATCGTTGAACGACCCGATGAAATCCGGATATTCCTCCGAACCGAAAACGTACTGGAAACTAATCGTCGAACTCGTCGGCACGAAGTCAAATTCCAGCACCGCCGCGTCATTCGTCGTGCTGCCCTCACCGACGATCGTGTTCAGATCTGCGTCCCCCGGTTCGCCGTTGTCCACCGACATTCCGTTTTCGCAGTTCGTGCCCGCCACGTTTCGCGCCGAACCGGAGCTCAGCACGATTCCGTTCGTAAATCCCAGAACATTCGAGCTGCTGGTGAATGTGCCCGCGGCACGCAGCGCGCCCGTGTATTTCACGTTGCTGATCGCTACTCCCGCGCCCACCAGACTCTGTGCCAGTGCCGCCGGCGTGAGCGTGGAATCCGTCAAATCGTCCACTTTGATCACGCTGTCCGCACCCCATCCGTGAATGGTCATCACGAAGTTGCCGCCCGGATCATCGTCGTTCACGGTCAGTATTTGATCCATCAAATCCTGGCAAACGCTGGCCGGCTTGAAACTGATGAACACGTGACAAGCCCCTCCAGGCGCCAGCGCCCCGCAGTCGGTCGTTGCTGTGTACGGAGCAGTCGGTGTCACTCCGCTGATGTGCACGATCTGCGTGGACGACGTATTCGTCAATGTCACCTGCAGCGGCTTGCTCGTTCCGTCCACTCGCTGCTTGTCTTCGTCGCCTTCACCGTTCACGTTGAAATCCGCCGTGATTAGCTGCGTGGACACGCCTCCCAGGATTCTCGTCGAATCCGTCGCCGTCGCCGAAGCTGAGCCTGCGCCCGACACCGTGACCGAATTCACCTGCGGCGTAGTCGCATCTTCAGCCACATCCACCGTCACCGTAATCGCCGGATAGCTCGCTCCCGCAGCCAGCACGTCGCTGCGCGTGCATGTGTTGCTGTCCGCAGCGCACGTCCATCCCGTCCCCGCCATCGAGTCGAGCGTCAAGCCCGATGGAACCGTGTCCGTCACCGTCACGGTTCCGTTCGTCGGTCCTGCTCCAGCCGTATTCAATACGGTCACCGTGTAAGTGTCACCGGCATCACCCTGCGCGAAGTCCCCCACGTGGGACTTGCTGATCGTCAGCACTGGACCGGCCGCGGCCGTCGTCGTGAACGTCGCCGTCACGGTTTCCGGGCCCGCGGGCATGTTAAACGTGCAATTTGCGCCCACAACCACGCACGCGGTCGGCGTCGCGCTCCACCCGCTGAAGGTCGCGCCCTGAGGCGCGGATTCCGTCAAAGTGACCGCCGTGTTGAACGACGCATTCACCGAACAACCCTGAACCCCCGCTGCCGGACCGCAACTGATGCTGCCGGCCTGTGGATTCACCGAGTTGCTGGTGACAGTTCCTCCCGCGACTCCCGCGCGATTCACCGTCAGGAGGAAGGTGTTCGGAACGAACAGCGCCGTCGCGCTGGTTGAAGCGGTGTTGCCCACCACGAATGCGCAGGGATTCGCCGTGGTGCCGTTGCACGGTCCCGCCGTCCAACTGTTGAAGCTGTATCCTGTCGCTGGTGTCGCCGTCAAACTCACCGATGTGCCGGCCGTAAAATTTGTCGAGCAAGCACTGGGCGGCCCCGGGTTCGCGCAATTTATTTCCGTCGCCACCGTCGGCGTCGATGTGCTCGTCACGGCGCCATTCCCAGTCAACGCTACCGTGAAACTGCTTGTTTGCGCCGTGAATACCGCGGTGACTGTCTGCGCCGCACCCATCGTCACTATGCACTTCGCCGGTTGTCCTGTCGGCACTACGCACGGCGGCGTGCTCCAGCTCGCGAAATTCGACGTCGAGTTCGGCTCCGCCGTCAGCGTCTCTATGGATCCGCTCTTCACGCTCGCCGAACACGCGCCTGTGGGCGCGCTGTTTCCGTTCATCGTGCAAGTGATCGAGCCTGCCCCCGTCACAGTTCCACCACCCGTCGCATTTGCGCCGGGAATCACGTTCAATGTGAAATTTCCTATGCCATTGTTGAACGTCGCCGAAATCTCGGTGTCTCCCGTGATCGTAAATGCGCAGGCCTGCGTTGTCCCGGTGCACTCGCTCAGGCCCCATCCCCCAAAGACCGAGCCAGATTCAGGCGTTTCCGTCAAAATGATTGGCGTGCCACTGGCGTACGTCGTGCTGCACGTTCCCGTCGCTCCCTGCCCGCCACTATTCGTGCAGTCGATCTGGCCCTGATTGTCCGTCACCGTTCCGAACGCGGTTCCTTCCAGCACCAGTTGGAAGGTGAATCCCGTCGCAGCTGGCACGGTAATCGTTATGCTCGGAATCGTCGTGCCGGCAAGCGTTGCGCTGATTGTCGTCGTCATTCCAGCGCCTACCGCGCTCACCAGTCCGCTGCTGCTGATCGTTGCTGCGCTTGGGTTCGAGGAAAGCCACGTCACCTTGCTCGTCAAATCCTGAAAAGTTCCGTCGCTATAAGTTCCCAACACCGTCAGCTGTTCGGTGCTTCCCTTCGCCAGCGTCGTCGCGTTCGCGAGGATCTGTGCCGAAAACGTCGCGGAAGCCGCGCTGGTCAGCGCAAATATCGCGGCATCCGGCAACACAGCGCCGGCGGTAATGCAACTCGCACACGTCGTCTGAAAACCGTTCACGGTCGTTGCTGGACTGGTGTTGCCGAAAAAGCCTGCCGCATCCGTGTCCGCGGTCGCGTAGATTGCGTGGTTCGAATCTATGTCCACGCCCGTAACCTCATCGCTCGTTCCGGCGCCGATGTAAGTGGAAAACTCCGTCACCGCAGTGGTCGGCGTAATAAAAAACGCCGCAACGAAACCATCTTGCGTCCCCGAAAGTGCCGCCTGAAACGGATGCAGCGTAGGAAAATCCGTGGAGGAGGTTTCTCCGCCGACTATGAGGTAGAACCCGTTCGGAATCAGCGCGTCATAGCTCAGCGCGCGGATTTCATCCAGGCCGCTGCTGCCGCCAAAATAACTTCCCGATATCAGGCTCGCCGCGCCGCTTTTCGTCGTATCCATAACCGTCACAAAACCCGTCAGCCCGCTCGTAGTACCCGCTGCCGCATTTGTACCTCCGCCCGGCAGCGAATTCTCCAGCGGAATGTCGGGCTTATTCGTCGTGCGGTTCGAACTGGTGCGCCCGGCCAGCACTACCATTCCGGTGCCCAATTGATGCGCGCCCGTATCCACTTCCGTCAAACCGCCCCCTCCGATGTACGTCGCATATTGCAGTGCCGCGCTCCCGCTTTTGCTGATGTCCAGCTTCATCACGAACGAATCTTCCGTTCCCTGAAAAGTCGGCTGGAATCCTAGCGCGCTCGTCGGTGCGCCCGCGAACGCCACCGTGGAATATGTGTCCCCTCCGAAATACAAAATATTCGGGTTGTTGGAATCGATCACTCCGCCGCACACGGCCTCCTGTGTCCCGGGAGCGCTCCCCGGTCCCGTGCTGCCTGCTCCCATGTTCAAATAACTGAAATACACCGGCGTCAGGTCCGACCGTTGCAGCTTCGCGGTGTAGCAGTCGTCGAATGCTCCTGTCGCGCCGTTATTGAACGTGCTGACATAAGCTCCCGTCGTCGTCGGTAGGTTGGTCGAAGCCGCGCCTCCCGACGCCAGCACATTTCCCGAAGCATCCACGAACACGTAGGCCGTGGACATCTCACCGTTGCCGCCCAGCAAAACCGACTTGTCAATGGCCGTCCCGGTGGACGCGAGACGCGTCACCACTGCCGCAATCGCAGCGTCCGCCCCGATTCCAGTGACTCCCGGCGTGATGAACGTTCCGGGATAATCCGCGCAGTTCGTCTGGCCTCCTATTACTGGTTCCACCGGCGACCCGCCCACGTGGCTCTCGTCCAGCGCCAGCCACGCCGCCTCGGTTTCGCAAGTAGTGAGGCTGGCGCTTTGAAACGCTGTGCTGCCACCGATGAAAGTCAAATACACCAAGGACACCGATCCGGACTTCGTCGGGTCAATCTCGGATATGTAGAGGTCTTCAGCGCCGGTGGGATTGTTAATGCGTGAGCCGCCTTCTGGAAAGCTAGTGATGTCGCTTGTCGCGCCCGTCGTGTAAATTTTCGGAGCGCCTGGCGTGCTGGAATCCACGGCTAGCGCTGTGGAGAACTCGATTCCCGCGCCGCCGAGAAATGTTGCGTAATCAATCGCCGGATCGATTACCAATTTCTTCGCGTGATCGTAAGTCCCGAGCGCAAAGCGCACCTGGTTCTTGGCGCTCAGTACGAATTTGCCTCGCACTTCGCTGCGGCTGGCGCCCTCGCCCTGATAAATCAGCGGCTTGCGCATTTCGAATTCGGAATCCGCCGTGTGCAAAATCAGATTGCCAGTCGCGTCAATTTCGATTTTATTCGCGCCGCGAATCTTGAATCCAATCCTTCGCGGATCCGCGCCCGGCGCAACGATGAAATCGTATTCCAATTGCCGCTGGTCGCCGTGAAACAGCAAATCCACTCCCGGATAAACTTTCGCCACTTGCACTTCGGAAAACAGCGCGACGTTTGTGTTCCACGCCGCCTCATTCTTCCCGATCAGGTAGTTCACTTTCCCCGGCAGCTCCTGCAGACCCTGAAATTCCGGCGCGGCATTCGCCCCCAGCAATTCCATCCGCAGCACGGACTGCTTCGAATTTTTCGCATCCGCGCGCGGTGCCGTAAATCCCTTTCCCAATTTGTCGCCGCTCACGGCCCCGTTCTTTCCTTCCACCAACACGGTTTCCGTCGGCGTCAGGAACATCGTGTAGCCGCCGCTGCGCGTCAGAAAACGCACGCTGGGATCTGTCTGCCCTTGGTTGGCTTCGAAGAACAGCGGCAATTTGATCGCGCTCGCAGCGAGTTTCTGTTTGTCCTGCGCGCTCACTGCGCTGCCATCGCCGGTCTTCGGGCCAGCCTGGGGCGCCGTCTGCGCGGACAATCCGCCCTGCAGCAGAACGCTCGCAAATTGCATACAAATCCCTAAAATCAGAAATCCCGACGCGCGTCTCAACATGCGCCTTAGCGACATATTTCCTCCGGCAGGAAACAATACGGACACAAGTGCAAAACTTTGCGCATACCTCATCGCCGCCCCGCCCGCGGGGAGCTGTAAACCACACGCATCATCATGTTTGCAAAGAACTTAGGGCCCAATTAGTGGTGCGCCTATACGGGGACCACCACGACGTAACCTTAATAGTGCAACTGGGAAGCCACACACACCCTAACCGCCTATCGAACTGTGCCATGGCGCCAAACTCTTCGAGAAAAGAGGCCTAATCCGAATCTTCGCGGCGGCCTGCAAGCGCTTGGCCGCGTGCAAAATGTTTTCTAGCCGAAAGCCGCGGAGCAGCCGCTGCTCATCGCTGATCACTTGTCACTGACCACTCGTCGCTCATCACTTGCGACGGATCACTCATCACTAAATTTCGCGCAGGACTGCTGAACCGGGCCAATCTTGCGGTACGAGGGAACTGGGGCTGAGGGGCGGATTCTCTAACCGCCTAGCCTGCTGCGTCAAGCGATTGTTTTCTTTGTCGTTGAAAACCGCGGAGCAGTCTCATATCATGCCGCACTCTGCACGCAACATCGCCCAGCAGCTCAATGCCAACAACTTCCGCTGAAACCGAGCAACCGCCAAACCCCGACGGCGCGCGCCTGCGCCAGATCGGCTTCCTTCCGCTGCTCTGCATTTTTTACGGCTACACCGCCGGCGGCCCGTTCGGTTACGAGGGGATTTTTCATGACTCCGGGCCGGGCATGGCGCTGGTGTTTCTTGCCTTCGTTCCCTTTTTCTGGAGCATCCCCATTTCTTTCGCCTCCGCCGAACTCAACAGCTTGCTTCCGGTACAAGGAGGTTTCTATCGCTGGAGCCGCGCGGCCTTTGGAGACTTTTGGGGATTTCAGTGCGGCTGGTGGAATTGGACCGGCACGTTCTTGCTCAATAGCCTCTACGGCGTGCTGGTGATGGATTACCTTGGCATTTATTTTCCTTCGTTGACGGGTGACGCAAAATGGGCGGGCGCGTGCGTAGTGCTGATCGTGCTCGCGTATTTGAACGCGCGCGGAATTCAAGTCGCGGGGTGGCTTTCCGTCGCGCTGCTCGTCGCGGTGATGATTCCGGTCACATGGTTGTGCGCGGTTTCACTTTTTCACATGCATTTCAATCCGGTGGTTCCGTTCGTACCGCCGGGCGCACCGTTTGGCAGCGTCTTCGGCAAAGGCCTGGCGCTTGCGATGTGGAATTACGCCGGCTACGAGCAGCTTTCCAGTACTACCGGGGAAATGAAAAATCCGCAGAGGACTTTCGTGCGCATCCTCGCCTGGAACACGCCGATGAACATCCTCACATATGTGCTTCCCACCACTTTGGCACTCGCGGTGCTTGGTAACTGGCAGCAGTGGAAGACGGATTACATCGTCACGGCTTCGCGCCTGATTGGCGGACCAGCTCTGGGGGCCGCGATGCTGATCGCGGCGATGATCGGCACGCTTTCGCTTTCGAACAGCACCATTCTCTACACTACGCGAGTACCGGCGACGATGGCGCAGGATGGTTATCTTCCGGCGTGGCTTGGAAAAATTCATGAACGCTACGGCACGCCCACGCGGGCCATTGCGCTTTCGACTGTTGTGTATTGTTTGCTGGCGAAATTCGACGTCGAGGATATGGTGAATATCTACATCTGGACGCGCATCGCGACTACCCTGCTCACGCTGCTCGCCGCATGGCAAATGCGCAGGAAATTGCCGGATGCGCCACGCAGTTTTCGCATTCCCGGCGGGACGCTGGGGATTGCTTACATTTTGATTTTTCCGCTGGTGTTGTGTGCGCTGAAGGTCGCGCAGAGTGAGGGTTACGTGTGGCGGTATGCGCCTTTGTTGCTGGCTTCGGGGCCTGCTGCTTACGTCGTCTTGCGTTATGGCTTCGGACTAAAACCGCATGCAAACATTTCCACCACGACAACGTAAGGGCACGGCATGCCGTGCCCCTGCGATATTCATTTTGTGCCGCCGATTTTTTCTGAAACTGTTTTGGCTTGAGTGAAGAGCAGCAGATAATCCTGGCCGCCGGATTTTGAATCTGTTCCGGACATGTTGAAGCCGCCGAACGGATGCGCGCCGACCATTGCGCCGGTGCATTTGCGATTCATGTAGAGATTGCCGACATGGAATTCCTCTTCGGCGCGCGCGATTTTCTGGGCATTCTGCGAATACACCGCGCCGGTTAATCCGAATTCGCTATCGTTGGCCATGGAAAGCGCTTCAGCGAAGTCTTTCGCCTTGGTCACTGCCAGCACGGGACCGAAAATTTCTTCCTGGAAGATGCGCGCCTTGCGATCCACGTCTGCGATGATCGTCGGCTCAATGAAGTAGCCGTCACCCTCGGCGCGTTTTCCGCCAGCCACCAGCCGCCCTTCTTTTTTTCCATGGTCAATGTAACCAAGAATAGAAGTCATCGCGGCCTTGTTGATCACCGGGCCCATATAATTCGCGGGATCCTCGATCGGCCCGACTTTCATTTTTTTCACGCGCTCCACGAGCTTGCCCAGGAACTCGTCGTAAATTTTTTCCGCGACGATTGCCCGCGAACACGCTGAGCACTTCTGTCCCTGATAACCGAATGCCGAAAGCGCGACGCCTTCGACCGCCGCGTCCACGTCCGCTTCGTCGTCCACGACGATGGCGTCCTTGCCGCCCATTTCCAGCACGGTGCGCTTGATCCAAACTTGACCCGGCTGAGTTTTCGTCGCCTGCTCAGCGATGCGCAATCCCGCTTCTTTCGATCCGGTGAATGCGATGAAGCGCGTCTTCGGATGGGTCACCAGAGCTTCGCCCGCGGTGCTGCCTGGTCCGGTGAAAAAGCTGACGACATCTCCCGGCAAGCCCGACTCGTACAAAATATCGATGAAGATCGCGGCGATGGTCGGCGAATCACTCGAAGGTTTCACCACCACCGTATTGCCGGTGACGATCGCAGCGACCGTCATGCCGCCCATGATCGCCGCCGCGAAATTCCACGGCGGAATCACGATGCCCACGCCCAGCGGAATATATTTCAAATAATTGTTTTCGCCGTGGAACGGCGTCAATTTTTGCGGCGCACCCAGCCGCAACGCTTCGCGCCCGTAGTATTCGCAAAAATCAATCAGCTCGGCGATATCCGCATCGGCTTCCGGCCAGGTCTTGCCGATTTCGTAGCTCAGCCAGGCATCGAGTTCGTAGCGCCGCTTGCGCAAAATGTCCGCGGCGCGATACAGGCACGCCACCCGCTCTTCGACCGGCACGCGCTTCCAACGTTCAAACGCGACATGAGCTTTTTCGACGGCCTGGTTGGCCATCTCCACGGTCGCCTTCTGAAATACGCCAATGACTTGATCGGGATGCGATGGATTGTAGGACTTGATCTTCTCCGTGGTGGTGATGCGCTCGCCGCCAATCGTCAGCGGATACTCGCGGCCAAACATTGCGCGCACTTGCGCCAGCGCATCCTCCATGGCCTTGCGATTTTCGGGCTTAGTAAAATCGATGAAGGCTTCATTGGAAAATTCGCCGCGATGCAAATTCACTTTGGCCTTTGGGTCGGTGGATCTTCCCGTGGTGCCGGTCGTTGCTGTAGATGTCATTGGTTGTGCCTCACTCGGTCTTCGCTCGCGCGCTGCAGAGCGTTCCATTTTACCGCTGGGCGCAATGTGGGCACAAGGACGACGTCAGTAGTGATTGGGGGCGACGAGAATTTGCACTTGCTGCGCGGCGTCGCGAAATGGTTTGAGGTATTCGTGGTTGGCAAAAAGGTCGAAGAATAGCCGATTAGAAACGGCGCCGGCTGTTTGTTTTCAGTGAGTTGCGTCATTTTCTAATCGCCGGGTCGTCGATTAGGATTCTGCCGCTGCGGGGGACCGTAATGTCCGCAAGCGTCGCTGCGCGCCTGGGACGAGCTTGAGGGGAAAGCTGACGAGGCGGCGGGTCGATGTTCGAGACACGCTCCGCCGCGCATCTCGCGACACTTTGTCCGTGCAACCGCCCCTGCTGCCGCCTCGCTGACTCGTTTGCCTGTACGCCGCTCTGCATGCTGCGTCCTTATCGAGGCTGAAAAGTGCCCCGACTGACGCTAACACATTTTGGAGGTGTTGAATATTCGTAGTAATACGGACACGACTCGCGCGAGAAATCGGTATCTCAGCCGCTGAAGCCGCGCTGGACGTGTACGGAGGATGTCGTGGCTCTCCGAGCCCGTCAAAAAACCGGCTCTGAGAATAAACTAAAGCCACGATCTACAAAGCAGATTCAACAACGCCCGTCCAAAAGGCAGGCGGCGGCCCAGGATGACGTCAAGAACGCCAATCGGGAGATTGGCGTTCCCAGGAACGGTCCTCGTGCTGCAGATGTCCGACAAGCGGCGCACCTGCCCTTTCCAATTTCTGGAAGGGGTGAAGGCGATCTCATCGTGTGAGGTGACGACATATGCCGGCGGAAAAAAGGGGCGGGTCTGAGACCCGCCCCTACGCTGCGCGGGCCGCTTTACTGGCGCTTATTTGCTTTTCGAATACAGGACGCGGAGCAAGTGGTCGCGATGCGAGGCGTAGTCTACGGTGGAGCTGTAGACATCGCCGAAGAGCGGTTGCTTGGTGTGGAGCGATTCGATTTCCGCGTAGAACTTGTCCATGGCGGCTGCGTTGGGAAAAACGGCGATGAGGGTGTAGGCGCCGGGGGTTTCGGTGTGAATGAGATCTTCTTCGACGGAATAGCCGGAGAGGGAGCCGGCAGCGATCGCGGCATCCAGTGCAGGCTTGCGATACTTGGTGAACAGACCCGTAAATTCCTCAGCGTGGCCTGGCTTGGGCGTCCAATCCTGCACGAGGACGTAGCCGCTATCGGTGGTGCCGCCTTTGCCGTTGTACATCGTGGACTGGGTAATCGCGTCGGAGTGCATGGTGTAGGCGAGATCAGATGTGGGGGGAGCCTGGGCCTGCAGGGCCGTCAAAGCTTTCATCAAGCCCGCGACTGAGGACGAAGTGAACCAGCCGACGTGCGTGGGGGCGTTCAGACCTTCATGAACTTCGAAAGCGGCGTCGCCGTAGCTGAGAATCGTTCCGTCGGCGAGAAGGCCGTCGAAAGTCTTGTGCTCGCCTGACAGGCTCTTTTCATATGCGCCCCACTGTGCGCGGGGAACCCCGAAGAATGAGACGTAGGTGTACACCACCGGTTGTTTGGGCGCTTCGGCCTGTTGTGCGCGTGCGGCCGGAGCGGAGAATGCGAACATGGACATGAGCAATAGAGACAGCGTGGAAAGGCAGAGCATGCGCTTGATCATCGTTTTTTTCTCTCCTGATTTTTTGGTTGGTTGGCAGAGCAATCGGAACCGTTTCGTTCGATTTAGACTTCTGTCTGGCGCATCGTATGCTCGTCTTGCTGCAGACACAATGAATTTATGGGCAGGCCGCCTCAGCGCAGCCCCTTGTCCCGGCCGCTAAATCCGGTTCGACGCCGCTGCGGAAAACTTCGAGGCGGACTACTTGCGGTAGATGACGCCGGCTTTCATTACGAAGGAAACTTTTTGTAGCGCGGTGATGTCCTCTAGGGGATTGCCTGGGACGGCAACTACATCTGCCTGGTAACTGGGTTTGAGTGCGCCGATTTGATCCTGCCAGCCGAGGAGTTTTGCGCCGTTCAGCGTGCCGGCTTGGATCGCTGCAAGCGGAGACATTCCGAAGTTCACCATTAGGATGAATTCGCGAGCTTGCGTGCCGTGGGGGAATGGGCCGACGTCTGAGCCCATGGCGATGGGGACGTTTGCGGCGAGCTGCTTTTTAAACTCGCTCGCGTGAAAGTCGATCAGGGCGCGTTCGCGCGCGACGGCCGCGGGAGTGGCGGCGTGATCCGCAAAGTATTCAGAGATGGTGAAAGTGGGGACGGCGAAGATTTGCTTTTCGCGCATGATGCGCATGGTTTCGTCGCTGAGCTGGTAGGCGTGGTCAACGGATTCGACCCCGGCGCGGGCGGCGTAGAGAGTGCCGGGTTCGCCGGTGGCGTGCACGGCGACGCGGTTTCCGGTGCGCGCGGCTTCGCGGACTGCGGCGGTGAGTTCTTCTTCGGTGTACTGATATGGAGTCGAGAATTTTCCGTTCGCGCCGGAATCCGCGCCGGTTTCGTAAATTTTTATGAAGTCCGCGCCTCCTTTTAGCTGCTCGCGAATTACGGTGACGAGTTCTGTGGCGTTGTTGGCGTAGGTGGCGTTGGGGAGAACGTGTTGCTCGGGGTTGTAGCCGATGGCGTCTTCGTGGCCGCCGAGAATATTGATGGCGTTGCCGCTAATGCGCAGGCGCGGTCCGGGAATTTCGCCGCGATTGATGGCGTCGCGGACGGCGGTGTCTGCGGAGCCGGCGCCTTCGGTGCCCATGTCGCGTTCGGCGGTGAAGCCGGCGAGGAGATCGGCGCGTGCTGCCAGCGTGGCCGTGATGGTGCGCTGCGGGACGGATTCCGTGACTGTTTGCAGATCTTCCGCGCCGGGATGGAGGAAGAGGTGGACGTGCGCGTCAATCAGGCCGGGGAGCAGAGTGGTGTCGCCGAGATCGAGGATTTCTGCGCCGGCTGGCCTGCTGACTTTCGCGCCGACTTCTTTTATGGTGTCGGATTGGATGAGGATTTCGCCCGGGGTGATGATGCGGCCGGATTCTACGTCGAGGAGGCGCGCGGCGTGGAGGACGATGGCGTGCGCGGTTGGCGCGGATTGGGATTGCGGTTGCGCTGCTTGAGCGTGGAGTGGGGCGCCGCAGAGGAATGCAAGAGTTGCGGCTAGAACGAAGACCAGAATGGCGCGCGGTGCGAGCGTGTTTAGAGTCATGGGATGGGCGCGATTCTAAACCAGTTTGGCTTGGTTCATTAAGATTTATAGTGCGGGTCGGGCGCGACGCTTTTGAATCCGTAGGTTTCGTAGCGCCAAGAGATTTTTCCTTCGCGGAGGCTGACGATGGTGAAGCCTTCGGGGAAATCGAGGCGCGGGCCGTGCCACCAATTGCCGCAGACAGCGCCGCAGCAGGCGTACTGGCAATTTTTGTAGTTCACGAGTTCGTTGATGTGTAAATGGCCTTGCAGAACCGCGAGAATATTGTGTGATTGGAACAGGGCGATCACTTCTGGGGAATTGGCGACGGAGACCGTGTCATGGCGGGGCGTGCCGTCTGGTTTGGGACCGTAGGCGAGATAGCCCGTGATGAGCGGGACATGAGTGATTACGATTACCGGCGCGTTCGGAGGAATAGCGGCGAGATCGTGCGCTAGCCATTGCAGCTGCGCGTCCTCAATGCGGCCTTCCCAGAGCCGATCGGGCGTGGGGAAAATGGAATCGAGGATGATGAAATGGTAGCCGCGATGATCGAAGGAATTGTAGGTGGGCGCGCCGATGCGGTCTTCAAACATTTTTTTGCCGTAGCCGGGATCGGTGGGCACGGCGCCGCTTTGGGTGAAGATGCCGTAGAGATCGTGATTGCCGATGGCGTGGTGGAGAGGGGCTTGGATGGCTTGTTCGGTGCGCTGGTAGAGATCGAAGAGCATGCCGGCACGGGAGCGGCTGGCGCCGAGGGCGTCGAAAACCAGGTCGCCGCCGCAGATGGCGAACTCAGGTTTGGCCGCGGCGATTTTTGCGAAGGCCATTTGGCAGCCCTGCGCGGCGTCTAGTTCTGGTTGGATGTGGGTGTCGGTGAAGAAGGCGAAGTCGAAGGAGGCAGGGGGTTCGGGTTTGGCGGCGGCGTTGGCACTGGCCATTCCATGATTCAGGAGGGGAATGCCGGGAAACGCCGCGGCTGCGCTTGCGGCGGCCAGAGTTTGCAGAAATTTTCTGCGGTCGTAATTCATCTGCGTCATTGAGTTAGCTCGTGGACTGCTGCTGTGAAAACTTTGGTGTGGTGGTCGATGTCTGCTGCTTTGGTGGCTGGGGACATCAGGGCCATGTTGTGGAATGGAGTTAGGAGGATACCGCGGTTCAGGGCGTAGAGGTGCATGAAACGCTCTAGCTCGAAATCCATGGCGGCGGCAGCTTCTCCGCCGTTGCGCGGGGGGTGCGGATGGAATAGGTATTCGGCGCGGCAGCCCAGGCGGGCTACGTGCCAAGGGAGTGCGGCTTCGGCGATGGCTTTGGCTGCGCCGTCGGCGAATTTTTCCGCGAGTGGAATCATGTGGGCGAAGGCGGCGGGAGTTAGCACGTGTTCTAGCGTGGCGCGCATGGCTGCTAGCGAGAGCGCGTTGCCTGCCAGCGTGCCGCCGATTCCGCCGGTGTCGCAGTCTTCCAGCTGGATACGGCTGGTGATTTTTTGGGCTACGTCCGCGGTGCAGCCGTACGTTGCCGCGGGAACGCCGCTGGCGATGGGCTTGCCAATCACGAAGAGATCGGGCTTGAGGCCGTGGGCGTGGGTGTAGCCGCCGGGGCCGGTGCAGATGGTGTGCGTTTCGTCAATGATGAGGAGCGTGCCGAATTTTCGCGCCAGGGCGGCGGCTTTTTCCCAGTAGCGGGGCTCGGGATGGACGATGCCCACGTTGGTGAGGACCGGCTCGGCAAGAACGCAGGCTACGTCTTCGTGCGCCAGTTCCCTTTCGAGGGCGGCTAGATCATTGAATTCGACGACACGAGTGGTTTCTGTCGGATTAACTGGCGCGCCAATATTTCCGCGGCGGGTGCCGGGGATGCCGTTGTGAAGCGAGATGTAAGTTTCGTCAACCGTGCCGTGGTAGCAGTAGTTGAAGACTAGAATTTTTGGGCGCTGGGTGATCTCGCGGGAGATGCGAATGGCGAAACGGTTGGCGTCGGTGGCGGTGAGCGTGAATTGCCAGTAAGGCAGGCCGAAACGGCGGGTGAGTTCTTCGCCGACCCATGCGGCGTCTTCGGTGGGGAGCATCAGCGTGATTCCGTGATTGGCTTGGCGCGCGATGGCTGTGGCGGCTGGGGTGGGAGAATGGCCGGTCATGGCACCGGTGTCGCCCAGGCAGAGGTCAATGTAATCGTGACCGTCAACATCTTGGAAATGCGCGCCGTGGGCTGCGGCGACGAAGACCGGAAATTTTCCGGCCCATTTTTTCATCCAATTCATGGGGACGCCACCGAGGAGGGATTTTTGTGCGCGGGCGTAGAGAGCGGCGGACCGAGGGCGTTCATTGATGAATTTTTCTTCTTCTCGGGACATCAGGCTGTGGAGGCGGGAGCGGCCGATGGTCATGTGTGATTTTCTTTTTGGTGCAGTCATGGTTAGCGCCCCGTTAAGGAGGAGAAGTCAACTGCGCCCAGCTGAAGCTGACCGCTACAAGTGCAAATGCAGAGTCTCGCTGCTTAACGATTTAGAGTTTAACGCAGGTGTTTGAGGATTTCGCGGGCGGCGTTGTGGCCGGAGGCGCCTGTGACGCCGTTGCCTGGGTGGGTTCCGTTGCCGCAGAGGTACAGACCTTTTACGGGGGTGGCGTAGCGGGCCCAGCCTAGGAGGGGGCGCATGGTGAAAATTTGGTCGAGGGCTAATTCGCCGTGGAAGGGGTGGCCGCCGGTTAGGCCGTAGGTGGATTCGAGATCTTGCGGCGTTAGCGTTTGGACCGCGACGATTTTCGACGGGAAATCGGGCGCGTATTGCGCGAGGGTTTTGATTACGGTGTCGCGCAGGGCGTCGCGTTGCTTGGACCAGTCGCCGGATTTTAGTTTGTAGGGAGCGAATTGCATGCAGATCGACATTACCTGCTTGCCGGCGGGGGCTAGCGAATTATCGAGGATGGAGGGGATGGAAATATCCAGATAGGGAGCGCGGGAAAATTCGCCGTACTTGGAATCGTCGAAGGCGTGTTCGAGATAATCGATGCCGGGGCCGATGTGGATTCGTCCAGCGAGCGCAGCGGTGCCGTCGGAGGATTGCTTGAGCGCGCTGAAGGTGGGCAGAGCTTCGAGCGCGACATTTATTTTTGCGGCGACGCCATTGCTGCGGAAATTTAGCATTTTTACGACGAAGCTGGGCGGGAGGTGTACGGGATCGAGCAGGGTGAGGAGAGTGCGGCGCGGATCGGCGCCGGAAACTACGGCTTTCGCTGCGATTTCTTCACCGTTCGCTAGCGCGACGCCGGTGACCGTGCCGTGCTTCACGAGAATTTGCGCGACTTCGGCGTTGGTGCGAATTTCGGCGCCGGCTTCTTTTGCGGCTGCGGCCATGGCGGCGGTGAGCGCGCCCATGCCTCCGCGCGGGTAGGCGGAGTTCCCTACTGGATGCGGGTCTGCGGCGGCGCGCAGCAGAAGCAACGCCGTGGAACCTGCGGACCAGGGGCCGAGCGAGGCGCCGAAGATTCCGCGCGCGGCTACGGCGGCGCGCAGCAGATCGGTTTCGAAAAATTCGGCGACAAAATCCGCGACGGCCATGGGGCCCCAGCGGATCAGTTGCATCATTTCTTTTTTTCCGAGGCCGCGGACTTTGCGCCCGATTTTCAGGAGCTTCCAGAGATCCTCTTTGGAAGGTTTTTCGATGACTGGGGGCGAGAGGACGAGAAGCTCAGCGGCGATTGCGGCGGCGCGGGCGATTTCCTTGGAGAGTTCGAAATATTTCGCGCCGTCTTTTTTCGAGAAATTGTCAATTTGGCGGGCGGAGGCCGAGGCGTCGGTGTGCAGGACGAGCGCGCGGCCATCGGGTGCGGGCGCGAAGATGCGCACGGGTGATTCGAGTTTTTCCAAGCCGTGACGGGCGAGTTGCATGTCTTGCACGATGGCGGCGAGAGGCGGGCCGCCGGCGTGCGCTACGGTGGAGCATTTGAATCCGGGATGAAATTCTTCAGTGACGGCGGCGCCGCCGACGATGGAGCGGCGTTCGAGGATGAGCGGCTTGTGGCCTTTTTTCGCGAGATAGAAGGCCGTGACCAGAGCGTTATGGCCGCCGCCGAGAATGAGGATGTCGCGTTTCGCAGCCACGCTCAGCTTCTCCCGGTATCTTTGAGAATTTCGAGAGCTGCGAGGCGCCCGGGAGCGCCCATGATGCCGCCTCCGGGATGAGTGGCTGAACCGCACATGTACAATTTTTTGATGGGAGTGCGGTAACGAGCCCAGCCTGCGGCGGGACGCAGGAAGAACAATTGCTCGAGCGAAAGTTCGCCCTGGAAAATGTTTCCTTCGGTAAGGCCCGTCTGGCGTTCTATATCCAGCGGAGTGATGAATTGTTTTCCGATGATTAGATTTTTCAGGTTGGGCGCGAACTGCGAAATTGTGTCAATGACGGTGTTGCCGAAGGCTTCGCGCTGCTCGTCCCAGGTGCCGGAGGCTAGTTTGTAGGGCGCGTATTGCACGAAGCAGGAGAGGATGTGTTTTCCGGGGGGCGCGACGGAGGGATCGGTGAGCGACGGAATGACCATATCAATGTAGGGGCGGCGGGAAAATTCGCCGTACTTGGCCTGGTCGTAAGCGCGCTCCATGTATTCCATGGAAGGCGAAATGGAAATCGCGCCGCGGAGATGATTGCCGGGGCCGGGGAGGCAGGTAAAATCGGGGAGGCCGTCGAGAGCGAGGTTCACTTTGCCGGAAGAGCCGCGATATTTGTAGCGGCGGACGTCTTCCAGGAAATCGGCGGGAAGTTCGCTGGATTCGATGAATTTCAGGAATGTGAGATTGGGATCAACGCTCGAAGAGACGACTTCGGCGCGAATTTCTTCGCCGCCTTCGAGGACGACGCCCTGCGCTACGCCATTTTTAATGAGAATTTTCGAGACTGCGACTTCCTTGCGGATTTCAACGCCGGCTTCGAGGGCTGCGCCGGCGATGGCGTTGGAAATGGCGCCGGTGCCGCCGCGGCTGAAACCCCAGGAGCGGAAGGCGCCGTCAATTTCGCCCATGTAATGATGGAGCAAAACGTAGGCGGTGCCGGGCGAACGGATGCCGAGAAATGTGCCGATGATTCCGGAGGCGGACATGGTGGCTTTGAGGACGTCGGTTTCAAACCACTGGTCGAGAAAATCGGCGGCGCTCATGGTCATGAGCTGGACGAGATTGTATTTGTCTTCGGCATCGAGATTTTGGAAACGCTTGCCGAGGCAGGCGAGTTTTTTCAGGTCGCGCGGATCGAAGGAAGTGGGATCGGGAGGAATCATGCCGAGGATCGGTTTTACGAAGCGGCACATGGCGACCATGGACTTGCCGAACTCTTCGTAGGCTTCGGCATCGAGCTTGGAATGGCGCTCGAGTTCGCGGCGTGTTTTGCCGTGGTCATTTTGGCGCCAGAGGTAGTCGCCGTTGGGCATGGGGGTCATGGTGCCATCGAGCGGGAGGATTTCCAGGCCGTGACGGGGGAGATCGAGATCGCGAATGATTTCTGGGCGCAGGAGCGAGACCACGTAGGAGAAGACCGAGAATTTAAAGCCGGGGATGATTTCTTCGGTTACGGCGGCACCACCGAGGACGTAACGTTTTTCGAGCACCAGGACTTTTTTTCCTGATTTGGCGAGGTACGCCGCGTTTACAAGGCCGTTGTGGCCGCCGCCGATTACGATGACGTCGTATTTCTTTGCCATGAGACTGTGCGGGTGATGCAGCGGTGCGAAGGATGAACACCGAAGCCGAAACATTTTACAGGCGCGGGGGTGGAGTCACAAGGGAGAAGCGTCGGCGGCTGACCGCAAGTCAGGGCGGCCGTGATGCGTGACGAGTGACAAGTGACAAGCGAAAAACACGTGACGAGGAGGTTGGATTAAAAAAGGCAGTGGCTAGTGATGAGTGGCTCGTGGCTAGAAAAATAGCCGGGCTGACATCGTGGCGAGCTGGGGCGCAGCAAGCAGCGCCCCTACCCGCAAATTTGCGGTATGAGAGTGCTTCGGCTTGCGGGGTGGTGGATGCGGGCACTATAATCGCGGGCTGCGTGTGGTGGGATTTCTCGTGTGGATAGGAGTGACTGTGCCGATTGGGACTGCGGTTCACGACCGGACTTCGAAATTGTGCGAGAGCATGAATTTCCGCGAATGGTCGGGGTATTACGCGGTGAGCGTGTACGAGATGCATCACGACCACGAGTACAACGCGATTCGGAATGCTTGCGCGCTGATTGATGTGACGCCGCTGTACAAATACCGCATCGAAGGCAAGGATGCGACGAAGTTTGTGAACCGGGTGATTACGCGGGACATTAATAAGGTGAAGATCGGGCAGGTGATTTATTGCTGCTGGTGCGACGAGCAGGGAAAAGTGATTGATGACGGGACGATTTCGCGGCTGGGCGAGAATTCCTACCGCTGGACGGCGGCGGATCCGAGCATTCGCTGGTTTCACCAGAATGCGCTGGGGCTGGATGTGCAGATGGAAGATATTTCGGACAAGGTGGCAGCGCTGGCGCTGCAGGGGCCGACGTCCGGAGGCTTGTTGAAAAAGGTGGCGGAAGCGGATATTGCGAACCTGAAATATTTTCGATTTGTGCACGGGAAAATCGGCGGGGTGGAAGTGGATATTTCGCGGACTGGGTATACGGGCGATCTGGGTTATGAGATATGGATGGCTTGGAAGGATGCGCCGCGGGTGTGGGACGCGTTGATGGAAAATGGGCGGCCGTTTGATTTGCATCCGGCGGGAATTATCGCGTTGGACGTGGCGCGGATCGAAGCAGGTCTCATCATGCTGGAAGTGGATTACACCAGCAGCAAGCGGGCGTTGATTGAGGCGCAGAAATATTCGCCGTACGAGCTGGGATTGGGGAAGATGGTGGATTTGAAGAAGGAATATTTTATCGGGCGCGAAGCGCTGGCGGCGGAAAACCATCGCGGGCCGAAACGGCTGTTGATGGGATTGGATGTGCGTTGGGAAGACGTGGAGCGGCTTTACGACGCGGTGGGATTGGGGCCGCAGGTGCAGAGCACGGCTTCGCGCGCGCACGTGCCGGTATATCGCGGCGGATTGCAGGTGGGCAAGGCGACTTCGACAACGTGGTCGCCGACGCTCAAGAAAATGATCGCGCTGGCAAGTTTGAGGCGCGAGCACGCGGCGGCGGGAACGGAATTGCAGATGGAACTGACGGTGGAAGCGGTGCGTCATAAGGTACGAGCGACGGTGAGGGAATTGCCATTTTTTAATCCGCCCCGGAAGACGGCCACGCCGGTAACCTGAAGATCCGCGCTGGAGGAAATCGTTGAAAGCTGAGTGTGCGGATTGTACCGACGCTGCGCCGGCACATTTTTGTAGTTTTGTGGGCCGTTCTGCTATGACATTTCTGTATTTCTTCCTGCCGATATTTATTCTGATTGCGAGCGTGACGACTGTGAATGCACAAGATGCAAAGACGAAGTGTCCGCCGGTGACGCGGATTGAGGTCGTGACGGAAACGATTCACGGGACGGTGGTGCACGATCCTTATCGCTGGCTGGAGGAGCAGGACAGCCCGGAAACGCGGGCATGGATTGAGGCGGAAAATGCGTGCACGCAGGCGGTGCTGGGCAAGGTGCCGGGCCAGGAGGTGATCGCGCGACGACTGGGAGAATTGATCAAGGTGGACACGATTGGGCTGCCGATCGAGCGCGGCGGGAGATATTTTTACGCGAAGCGGGCGGCGAATCAGGATTTGTTCGTCCTATATATGCGGCGCGGGGCGAAGGGGGCGGAGGAAGTGCTGGTGGATCCGGCGAAGCTGAGCGCGGATCACACGGTCAGCGTGAATTTCGAAGGAATTTCGGATGACGGAAAACTGATTGGATATGGAGTGCGCAAGGGTGGCGAGGATGAAGTTTCGCTGCACTTTCTGGACACGGATACCGGGAAAGAGCGCAAGGACGTGCTGCCGCGGGCGCGTTACATTTCCAGCCCTACATTCCGGAAAGATAAAAGCGGATTTTATTATTCGAAGCAAGTGGAGGAAGGGCCGCGCGCTTATTTCCACGCGATGGGGACAGATCCGGAGCACGACACGAAGATTTTTGGAGATGGATACGCGCCGGACAAGATTTTGGCGGTGGACGTTTCGGAGGACGAGCGATATTTGCTGTTTCAGGTTTTCTACGGCTCGGCGTGCGACCGGTCGGAAGTTTATTTTCAGGATTTGAAGATGGCCGGGCCGATTACGCCGGTGGTGGACACTTTGGATGGATGTTTTCAGGGCGCGATCGCGGGCGATACTTTGTATCTGCAGACGAATTGGAAGGCGCCGAAATGGAGAGTGATGGCGGTGCCGCTGCGGACGCCTTCGCAGGAGCACTGGAAGGAAATAATTCCCGAAGGCGAATCGCGCATGGAGGATTTCCGGCTGGCGGGCGGGAAAATCGTGGCGCAGTATTCGCACAACGCCGCTTCGGAGCTGAAAATATTTCAGGCGGACGGGACTGCAGCGGGGAGAATTGCATTGCCGCAACTGGGAACCGTGGCGGGAATCGTGGGGAGATGGAAATCGAACGAGACGTTCTTTTCGTTCCAGTCGTTCGCGATACCGGCGATGGTGTACCGCTACGATTTGGCGGCGCGAGCGCTGGAGGCGTGGGCCAAGCCCGCGGTGCCGATTGATGCGAGCGTGTTTGAACTGAAGCAGGTTTGGTACGAATCGAAAGACAAGACGCGCGTGCCGATGTTTTTATTTTACAAGAAGGGATTGCAGCTGGACGGCGGGAATCCGGCGCTGATGACAGCTTATGGCGGATTTGACGTGAGCGAGACGCCGCAGTTTCGCGATGACGCGGTGCTGTGGGTGGAACGCGGGGGCGTGTTTGCGCTGCCGAGCCTGCGCGGCGGAGGCGAGTTCGGAGAGGATTGGCATCACGCGGGGATGCTGGAGAAAAAGCAGAATGTGTTCGATGATTTTTTCGCCGCGGCGGAGTGGCTGATCGCGAATCATTACACGCGGGCGGACAAGCTGGCGATTACGGGACGGAGCAACGGCGGATTGTTGATGGGGGCGGCGATGACGCAGCGGCCGGAACTTTTTGGGGCGATTGTGTGCGGGTATCCGCTGCTGGACATGGTGCGCTATCAGAATTTTTTTGTGGCGAAATACTGGGTTCCGGAGTACGGGTCGTCGGAGAATGCTGAACAGTTCCCTGCTCTGTTGGCTTATTCGCCTTATCACCACGTGGTGGCTGGGACGAAATATCCGGCGGTGCTATTTTTGACGGGAGATAGTGATACGCGCGTGGCTCCTTTGCATGCGCGGAAGATGACGGCGGCAGTGCAGGCGGCGCAGAGCGGAGATAAACCGATTTTACTTTTGTATGATACGAAGTTGGGACATAGCGAAGGGCGTCCGGTGAGCAAGATTATTGAAGAGGATACGCAGGTTTTGGGATTTTTGATGTGGCAGGTGGGCGTGAAGGGATTTTGAAGTGCCGGCGCCGAGTTTCGTTGATTTGAAATTCTGGAGGTAAGGATGCGAGGGATTATGCGGACGCTGGTGATGGGCGTGGTGGTGTTGATCCTTTTGTGCGGGTCGGTGCATGTGGCGGCGGGGCAGACGGCGGGACCGATACGGCTGCTTGTGGACGCATCGCAGGCGCCGCAGAAAATTTTGCATGCGCGTATGGAGATTCCGGTTTCGGCAGGGCCTTTGACTTTGTATTACCCGGAATGGATTCCGGGGGAGCATATGCCGGACGGGCCGATCATTGAAGTTGCGGGGATGAAATTCAGTGGCGGCGGAAAGACAATTGCGTGGCGGCGGGACCTGGTGGAGATGTTCTCGATTCATTTGGATGTTCCGGCGGGAGTGACGACGCTGGTGGCGGATTTCGATTTTCTGCTGTCGGGGCCGGCCTCGGGATTTTCGGCGGGGGCTTCGGCGACGGCTTCGCTGGACGTGCTGAGCTGGAACCAAGTGCTGATGTATCCGAAGGGACTGCCCGCCAAGGACATTATGTTCGTGGCGAGATTGCGGTTGCCTGCAGATTGGAAATTCGGGACGGCGCTGCCGATTGCAAAGCAGGATGGAGCGACGACCGAGTTTGCCGAGGTGCCGTTGACGACGCTGGTGGATTCGCCAGTGATTTCGGGGCGTTATTACCGGGCGATTCAACTGACGCCGGGGCAGAATCCGTCGCATGAAATTGATATTGCAGCGGACAGCGCGGCGGCGTTGGCGATGACTCCGGAGACACAGCTGCAGTTGCACAACCTGGTGATGGAGGCTTATGCGCTTTTCGGCGCGCGGCACTATCGCAATTACCATTTTCTGCTTACCCTGAGCGACGACGTGGCGCATTTTGGACTGGAGCATCACGAATCGAGCGATGACCGCACGGCGGAACGCAGCTTGATCGACGAAGCGGAGCGAATTGAATTCGCATCGTTGCTGCCGCACGAGTATGTACATTCCTGGAACGGCAAATACCGGCGGCCGGCTGGACTGGCGACTCCGGATTACCAGGTGCCGATGAAAGATGATTTGCTGTGGGTGTATGAAGGGCTGACGGAATATTTGGGCGAAGTGCTGACAGCGCGCAGCGGATTGCAGACGCCGGAGCAGTGGCGCGAGGATTTTGCGGGATTGGTGGCGCAGTACGAAAACAGGCCGGGTCGCGACTGGCGTCCTTTGCAGGATACGGCGGATGCGGCGCCGTTTCTTTACGACGCGACGAATGATTGGTCGAACTGGCGCAGGGGGACGGATTTTTACGAAGAGGGCGAGCTGCTGTGGCTGGACGTGGATGAAACTTTGCGGACGATTACGAAGGACAAGAAATCGATCGAGGATTTCTGCCGGGCTTTTCACGGAGGCGGGAACGCGCAGCCGGAATTGAAGACCTATACGTTTGAAGATGTGGTGGCGACGTTGAACAGCGTGGCGCCGTACGATTGGGCTGGATTTTTGCGCTCGCGGCTGGACGGCATGGCGACCAAGACTCCAGACGAGGCGATAGAAAAAAGCGGCTGGAAGCTGGTGTACAACGAACAGCCCAACACGGTGCTGGAAATCCAAGAGGAGCTGGCGCGGCATGCTGGTTTTTCGTTGACCGTGGGATTTTCGGCTTCGGATGAGGGCACGGTGGCGGACGTGATTCACGGCGGGCCGGCTTACATTGCGGGGATTGGTCCGGGGATGAAAATTGTGGCAGTGAACGGGGCGCAATTTTCACCGGACGTGATGCGGGATGCGATTGCGGCGGCGAAAAATACGACGGCGCCGATACAATTGATTGTGGCGAATGGCGCGCAGTTCCGGACTTTTTCCGTGGATTATCACGGAGGGTTGCGGTATCCGCATATTGAACGGGACGATAGCCGGCCGGATTATTTGGGGGAGATTACGCATGCTCTGGTGAAGGATACGGCTGGGGCGACAGATTAGCGGCGGGCCTGGGAGTCAGCGAGATGAAATTTCATCCGATTGCGATTGTGGGGATATTGCTGATGGCTGCGGGGATCGCGGCGTTGATCCATCCCCAGGTTGCCATGCCTGCGAAGACGCAGGAGGTGGATGTGGGGACGGGGAAGGCAATAATCGAGACGCGGAGGATTGTGACTTTTCCTTGGCCGTTTAGTGCGTTGCTGATTGTGGCTGGGGCTGGGCAGGCGATTTTGACTTGCAAGGTGCGGGTGCGGTCGAGGATTTGAGGTGTTGTGCGGGACGCGAAAAGCAGATCCCTCTCTGCGTTCCGCGCCCGCCAAACTTCGTCGGGAGAGATCCTTCGGCCGGCTTGAGGCAAAGGGGCCGACCTCCCTTCGCAAAATCACTCAGGGCAGGCGGGAGGACGATGCTCGTCGCATCGTCAGAAAAAGCGCGGGACTCGGTTCCCTTCGCAGAATTTGCTCGGGGCAGGCGGGATGACACGCGTTGCTGGGTCACGGTGGTGTTACTGCGAGCGGTCCATGGTTGGGTGCACTGTTACTTCGCTTTCTTTTATTACTTGCAACTCGCGGGACCAATCCTTTTTGCCGTTGGCGCGTAATTCGATGCGGTGGGGATCGGCTGGCAGGTGCAATGTGGCGGGGGTTTGTCCGACGAAGTGCGCGTCCAGGTAAATTTCCGCGCCTGCTGGGTCGGAGGCGATCGCCAGGATGCCGGTTCCGAGGCTTGCTGTGCCGGCGCTTCCCGTGCCGACAGTTCCTGTGGCGGCGCTTCCCGCAGCGATGCTTTTCGTGTGGACGTTGTGGGATTTTTCGCTTTCCTCATTTAGGGCTGCGGTGATGGTTTGCGGATGTTGCGGGCCGGCTCTCGGGTCGCCGGGCCGAGTGCTGGTGGCGGATTCCGCGCCTGGGGCCAGCTTCCTATCGAAGTGATCTGACTTCAGCACAAAATAATTTCCGTGGTGTTTTCCGCTTACCGCAATCCACTCGAAGGGCCCGTCGGTGATGGTGATTTGCTGCGTGGCATAGCCATCTTTCGAGATGCGGAGAGTCATGGCGTGTTCCAGGCGCGCGCCGAAGACCGTGTGCGTCTCGTCGAAGTAGCCGCCGGGATAATCGATGTGGAACGGAGTGGTGCCGACGATCGCGCCATCAATTTCGACATTGGCGCCGCAAGGAGCGCTGGTGATGTTGAAGGATTCGGCGCACGCGCGGGGCATGAGCGCGAGAGTAGCCAACAGCCCCGCGACGGCGGGGAGACAGATGCGCGCCAATTTTCGCATTGCAAGCCCCCAAGGTGAGGAAGCCAAGATGGCACTGGACGGCGCGTAGCGTCAATCCGCACAACTGCGCAGAGGCGGAAACACCGATCAGGATATTCCGGAATAACTACGGAGTGACGGAAGCGCCCTGAAGTCAATAACTTACATCGGGAGAACGACGAAACCTGCGCTTCCAGCTGTGCATCTTTCTAATAGAGGGCACGCTGTGAACAATTTCACGGTGAGGCTCTCGCCCGTAGGAGTATCGAGGTCGTTTTGGCCGGAATCTCAGGGCAGATTGCGCTTTTAAACTGGAGGAAAAATGGAGATTCGCACGAAAACATGTCTTGCAGTGGCTGCAGCGCTGGTGCTTTCGCTTCCTATCTGGGCGCGGACCGATTCGGCTCAACTGGTAGTTGATCATCCGGTAACGATTGGCGCTCAGCAGTTGGAACCCGGGACCTACAACCTTAAAGCGAACGACGGCGAGAAACAGATCAACGTGGTGCGAGCCGACAATGGAAAGATCGTCGCGTCTATTCCTTGTGAATGGGTGCAGCTGGCGCAGAAGGCTCGCCAAACGGAAGTGCTTTTCGACGCGGACCGCGTCGTGGAGATCGATTTCAGCGGCAAGACGGAGGCCGTCGCGATTCACTAACACCCATCTCATAAATATTCAGCTGCAATAAAAACCGTGGCTTCGGGGGCTGAAGCCCCTTCTTGCGCGGGCTTTACGGCGGGGCTCCTTCCGGTCCAACCATTTATGAGATGGCTAATAGACCGGAATTCCTGGCAGGCTAAATGCGAGATGGAGGGGGGCGGACTTGCGTCCGCCTCTTTTTATTTTTGTGCGGTTCTAGTGCAGATAGCGCGCCAGCCAATCGAGAAATGTGGCGTACCAGAGTTGGCTGTTCTGCGGCTTGAGGACCCAGTGGCCTTCGTCCGGAAAAATTACGAGCTTTGATGGGACGCCTTGGACCTGGAGGGCTGTGAAAAATTCCAGATCCTGATTGTAGGGGACGCGGAAATCGAGTTCGCCTCCGACCACGAGCGTCGGCGTTTTGTATTTGCCTAGCGCACTGGCGTATTCGTTCGGCGACCATTTTCTGTAGAGTTCGGGATGCGACCAGGGCGCGCCGCCGAATTCCCACTCGGGGAACCACAATTCTTCCGTGGCACCATATTCGCTCACGAGATCGTAAGGGCCCGCGTGGCTGATCAGGCATTTGAAGCGGTCGGTGTGTGTGGCGAGCCAGTCAATCATGTAGCCGCCGTAGGAGCCGCCAGCGGCGCCGACTCGCGCGCCATCAATGAATGGATACTTGGCGATGGCGGCGTCGAGGCCTTTCATTAGATCGTCGTAAACTTTTCCGCCCCAGTCGCGGCTGATTTCGGCGGTGAATTTCTGGCCGTATCCGGTGGAACCGCGGGGATTGACCATCACTACGACGTATCCGGGCGCGGCCATTACTTGTTGGTTCCAGCGATAGCCCCATGCGTCGGTCCAGGCGCCTTGCGGGCCCCCGTGAATCAAGAAGAGCACGGGATATTTTTTTGTTGGATCGAAATGTGGGGGACGGATCAGCAGGCCTTCTACTTTTGTTTTTTCGGCGCCTTCAAACCAGAAAGGCTCGGCGGCGGGCAAATCTAATTGCGCTAGTAACGCTCCGTTTTGATGGGTTAGCTGGCGCGGGTTTGTGCCGTCGGAATTGGCTGTGAAAATTTCGGCGGGCATTGTGAGACTGGTGCGTGCCAGGGCTAGCGTGCGGCCGTCGCGGCTTAGATCGAAATCGGCGTTGTAGCTATCGGCGAGTATTTGTTTCGGCGCGGTACCTGGAGTGGCGGCGATGGCGTACACGGGCATTTCTGCTTTGTCTTCGGCTTGGAAATAGATTTGCGTGCCGTCTGGGGTCCATGCGTAGGATTCGACGCTGCGATCGAAATCTTCAGTGCGATTGATGGATTTGGCGGTCTGGCGATCGTAGAGCATGAGGCGCCAGCGATCGGCTTCGTAGCCGCCTTGCAATTGGGCGCGATAGGCGATCCATTTTCCGTCGGGGGAATAGGCGGGGCCCCAATCGTTGCCGGGATTTGTGGTGATGCGCTTAGGTTCGGTCGCGCCGGATGCCGGGACGGTGAAGAGATCGCCGTTGGTGCTTAGGGCTTCGTCTTTATCAGCGTTCGCGGTGAAGGCCAGTTCTTTTCCGTCAGGTGAAAATGCAATGGCTTCTGGCGCACCTTCGTTAAATGGCGGGACGTCGTAGTTTGCGCCGGGAGTTAGATCGCGCGGGGCGTTGGTGCTGTCTGCTGCTGCCGCGGTTACGAATAGATGGCTGCGCTTGCCGTCGGACCATTCGGTCCAGTGGCGATAGAGAAGTTTTTCGTAGATGTGGGCTTTCACTTTAGATTTTTCTTTGGCGGCGTCGCGTTGGGAGTTGCAGGCGTCGTCGTGGCAATCGGGATAGACGGAGGAAATGAAGGCGAGTGTGTGGCCATCCGGCGACCAGAGTTCGTTGTCGGCGCCGGTGGAGAGTGAGGTGAGGCGGGTGGCTTCGCCGCCTGTCAGCGCGATCCAATAAATTTGGGGTGTGCCGTTGCGCGCGGAAAGGAAGGCTAGTTTTTGGCCGTCGGGAGACCAGCGCGGGCGCGTGTCGCTGCCGCTGCGGGTCAATTGGCGGGGTTCGCCAGCGGCGGTTGGGACCAGCCAGATGTCGCGGACGGAGTGATTTGCTTCCAAGTCAGGAGTGGAGACGGTGTAGGCGATCCATTTGGCGTCGGGCGAGAGTTGGGGTTCGCTCAGGCGATGGAGTGAGATTAGATCCTGGAAGGTGATGGGGCGCTTCTCGGGTGCTTGGGCTTGAGCTGTGACGACGGATACCAGGATTGCTGTCGCTACTGCCGCTGCGAGACGCGTTCTTGGCGTCATGTTTTTTCTCCGCGTGACATTGTTGCTGCTTCGCCGGTGGAACCAGCAAAACGATTGATGATCACATTTTCGTTTTTCTGTTCCAAGTGAGTACTGTACGGCGAACGGGGCTGTTTTTGGGTGGCGGATTGAGAGTGTGTGCGCGAACTGCAAAGGCAAAAGATTTTACACAGAGAGCACAGAGGAAAGGCGGAGAACACAGAGAGAGAGAACTGCGTACTGCGAATTCAAAGGCAACGACGCCCGCCTGAAGGCGGCCGCTACAAATTCAAAGGCGACATCAACGGTGAAGGGCTGGGAAGGCTGACATCGTGGCAAGCTGGGGCGCAGCCCTTCGGTCCCGCACCGCGGGATCTCAGGATGAATCGCGCTGCAACGCGATTCGCAAGCAGCGCCCCTACCAAGTGTCGCTGGCGACGTGGCGAGGATTGCCAATCAGGAGGTGGGCGTTCCGAGGAGAGGCCGGTCACTCGCGATTGGCGAATTGATAGGCGCGGCGGAGGTATTGGGTTACTTCTGGGACACGGAAAAGTTTCAGGAGGGCGATCAGGAGGAGGATTCCTGCGGAGGTGACTACGGTCAGCAGGAGTAAGGCGCCGGGAATGTGTTGCCAGGGGAGCAGATTTTCTAGCGCGTTTGTGAGGCGATAGCAAACGTAGCCTGCTGCGGCGGATGCTACCGCTACTTTCAGGAAGAAGACTACCAGACTTCCTTCTTCTGGATTTTTTGTGCGGCGGGCGAGGAGGATGAAGAGAAGGACGGTGTAGGCCACTATGCCGATGGTGCTGGCGAGGGCGAGGCCGACGTAGTCGAGGCGACGGACTAGCAGCCAGTAAACCGGGAGGCTGAGGAGGGTGGTGATGGTGCCTACTACGGCGGGGGTGACGGTGTCACGCGTGGCGTAAAAGCCGCGGGCCAGGATATTCTGCGCGCCCCAGGCGAACATTCCGATTGAAAAGAACGCGAGTGTGGAAGCGGTGGCCGCGAGATCGGGGCCGTGGAGACGAGTGTGCGAGAAGACTAGATAGACGAGAGGAAGGCTTTGCGCGATGGTGAGCGCGGAGATGGGCAGGAGCAAGAAAATGAGGGCGCGAAATGTGGAGTTGAGGATTTGATTCAGGTCGTCGAATTTTTTTTCGGAGTAGAGCTGCGCGAGGATGGGGAAAGACGCTACGCCGATGGCTTGGCCTACCAGGCCTAGCGGGACGCGCATTAGAGTTTTACCGTTGTTCAGCCAGGTGATAGAGGCTGGTTGGAGATAGGAGCCGAACCAGCGGATGATCCAGTCGTCAACGAAGGAAAGTGAAAGGGCGAGCATGATGGGGACAGAAAGTTTCAAGAACATCCAGAAGCCGGGATGGCGGATGTTGAAGTTGGGCCTGAAAATCGCGCCGGCGCGCCAGGCGCCATAGATTTGCAGCAGGAAATTTCCACAGATCGCGCCACCTAGGACGCCGACCGCGAATCCGTTGATGCCGATGCGCGAGGAGAGCAGGACGCCGCCTAGGATGATGCCGAGGTTGTAGAGGATGGGTGCGAGCGACGGGATGATGAAGCGATTCTTGGCGTATTGCACGGCGCTGAGGATGCTGCCTTCGTAGAAGCAGATTTGCGCGGGGAGCATCAGGCGCGTTAGGAAAACAGTTTGCTGGAATTCGGCGGGGGCGAAGCCGGGGGCGATGTATTTCACAATGTGCGCGGCGAAAATTTCGCCCAGGACTACGAGAGTGACCAGGACGAAGCCCATGACGGTGACTACCGTGGAGAAAACGCGCCAGCCTTCGTCTTCGCGTTGTTCGGCTACGTATTTGGCGAAGACGGGGATAAAGGTGATGCTGAGGGAGCCGCCGGCGATTAGGTAGTTCAGGAAATCCGGGAGAGTGAAGGCCGTGTAATAGGCGCTGGTGGCGGCGTTGGCGCCGACTTGGTGGGCGACGGTCCAATCGCGGAAGAAGCCGAGGATGCGGCTAAGGAGAACGCTGGCCATGACGATGCCGGTGGCCGCGGCGATGCGGCGGTGGAGGTGAGCGTTCGTCGACACGGGATTATGGTAGATGGATTGATGCGTGGGCGGTAGAGAGTTTGCGGGGGGTGTTTCCGATTGGGAGAGACGTGGCACTTAGAGTGCGGGCATCGGACGCGGCGCCCGTGCTGAGAGCGGCGAGGCAAGCCTCGCCTTGTAAAGGCGGAAGCAAGCTTCCGCACTCCAAGATTGGAGTGAGCTGCGGGGATTTATTCTTGGGTTTCGTCGTGCTCGGCTTTTGCGCAGGGGTCGTCGGGGACTTGGATTGCTTCGCGGGGCGGGGTGCCGTCTGGGGCCGCGCGGAGATATTGGACTGGCCAGCTTACCGGGAATCCTAGATCGCGGGCTACCGCTAGTGGCCAGTACGGTTGGCGGAGGAATTCGCGGGCCAGGATTACTACGTCGGCTTTGCCTTGGTCGAGGATGGCATCGGCTTGGGCGGCGTTAGTGATCATACCTACGGCGCCGGTGAGGATGCCGGTGCGTTGGCGGATTTGGTCGGCGAAAGGGACCTGGAAGCCGGGGGCGACGGGAATTTGCGCGTTGGGAACCATGCCGCCGGAGGAGCAATCGATCAGGTCCACGCCGAGCGGGCCGAGAAGTTCGGCGAGGGCCACGGATTGCTCGATGTCCCAGCCGCCGGGAACCCAATCGCTGGCGGAGATGCGGACGAACAGCGGGTAGCAAATCGGCCAGATGCGGCGGACGGCGGTAACGACTTCGAGGAGGAGGCGCGTGCGATTTTCGAAGGAGCCGCCGTAGGAATCAGTGCGGTGATTGGCGAGCGGCGAGAGGAATTCGTGGAGCAGGTAGCCGTGCGCAGAATGGATTTCGATCACTTGAAAACCGGCTTGCGAGGCACGCGTGGCGGCAGCCGTGAAATCCTGGATGACTTTTTGCATGCCGGCGGCATCAAGCGCGGCGGGTTGCGCGTAGGTATCGGAGAAGGCGATGGCGCTCGGGGCGACCGGTTTCCAACCGCCTGCGGATTCGGGGATGAAGCCGCCGGAGTGCCAGGGCGGAGGCGTGCTGGCTTTGCGTCCGGCGTGGGCTATTTGAATGCCAGGGACGGTACCTTGGCTTAGGAGAAAGCGCGTGATGCGCGAGAGGAACGCGATGTGATCGTCTTTCCAGATACCGAGATCTTGCGGGCTGATGCGGCCTTCGGGGGACACGGCGCAGGCTTCGGTAAAGATGAGGGAGGCGCCGCCTACGGCGCGGCTGCCGAGATGGACGAGGTGCCAGTCGCTGGCGAAGCCGTCGGTGCTGGAGTATTGGCACATGGGGGAGACGACGATGCGGTTGCGGAGGAGGATGTCGCGAATTTGCAATTCATCGAATAGGTTCATGGCGGATTGGATGATGGGTGGGAGGGAAAAGTAGCAGGGGATGCGGGGGATTAGTGTGCGGCGCAGCCCTTCAATCTCGCGCTACGGGATCTCAGGATGAATTACGCTGCCGCGCAATTCACAAGCAGCGCCCTGCCGCGCATTGCTGGCGCGCTGGCGCTAAAACCGGAAGACCACGCCCGCGTGGGCTGTGGGGCTGAACTGGTGGGCGTTGAAGTAGTTCGTGCACATGGCGTCGGCGCCTAGACGCAGGGCCCAGCGCGGTTTGAAGGGCAGGTCCACTCCACCGCCCAGCTCGTAGGCGAAGGCGTGCTGATTGCCGGCGGGCGTCTGCGGCGTGAAGTGCGAATAACCGACCAGGGCATGTGCCCAGAGTTCGATGCCTTTTCGCGCGGACCAACGGAAGCGCGGCCCGCCACCGCCGAACAGGAACCAGGAGCTAACATTGTCCTGGGTTGCGTGCGTCGCGGCGAATTCGCCATCCACGCCGAACCAATCCTTCCAGTAATAAACGACGCTGTAGTTGAAACCGTTCATGTTCGGAGTGACGCCGGGCAATTCATAGAAACGCAGAAAGGTGTAGCCGCCGTAGATTTGCCAGGCATAATTTTCGAAAACGCTGGTGACGTCTTGCGGAGGTGCGGCGGGCGCGGGCATCAGCGACAGGGACAGGGGCGTGGAGGGAGCGAAGCCGCTCGGGGGCGTATTCGCCGGGGCCGCGGAGAATGGAGTGAGGGATATGGACGGAGCGTTCGCGGCGAAGTCGGGAGTTGCGGGCACGGCAAAATAAGAAGCAGGCAGCAAAACGGAATTGGAGGCGGTGGACTGTGCGCCGGCGCTAAGGGATAGAAGAAGGATGAGTCCTAATAGGATAGAAAAATATCGCATAGCGAATTTCCCCCAGATGACAGAAAAGCGTCAAAGGTACACCCATAATTTGACCGAGAAGGGGTGCTCATGTCCACTCTAAATTGGAGAAAGGCGCGAAGATGTAAGGGGATGGAGGGGTAACACTTGCAAGTTTTCCCTAATGCGCCCGGGGGAAGGCCGGGCGAGCGGGGTTGGCGGCGCCGGGGGCAAGCAGGGCCACGATATTAATGATATAAGACTGGACCGCGGGAGGAATATTTTGGAGTGGCGCTCGGACCACGGGAGATTTTTGTGGCAGTGAAAATTTTATTTTTAGCGGGATTTGCGTTGTGCGCGAGCGGATTGGTATCTCCGGCGGCGGCGCTGGCGTTGGGACTAATATTCGGATTGGGATTTACGCATCCGTGGCAGACGGAAGCGCGCACGGCGACGAAATATTTGCTGCAGGCATCGGTGGTGGGGCTGGGATTTGGAATGAACCTGCACGAAGTGTTGCGCGCGGGCCGCAGCGGGTTCGTGTACACCGCGGCGAGCATTGCGTTCGCGTTGACGGCGGGATTGCTGGCTGGGCGAATGCTGGGGGTGAACAAGACCGCATCGATTTTGATCACGGTGGGGACGGCAATTTGCGGCGGCAGCGCTATTGCGGCTGTGGCGCCGATTATTCACGCGGATCAGGAGGAGACGGCGGTGTCGCTGGGAACGATTTTCATTTTGAATGCGATTGCGCTGCTGATTTTTCCGCCGTTGGGGTGGCTGCTGCATTTGTCGCAGCAACAATTTGGATTGTGGGCGGCGCTGGCGATTCATGACACGAGTTCGGTGGTGGGGGCGACGGCGCGTTACGGGGCGGTGGCTTTGGTGGTGGGAACAACTGTGAAATTGACGCGGGCTTTGTGGATTGTCCCGGTGTCGGTGGGGGCGGCGGTGATGAAGCGGTCGGACAGCCGGATACAGTGGCCTTGGTTTATAGCGCTTTTTTGTTTGGCTGCGGTGGCCAATACATATGTACCGGGCGGTGCGCGGGCATGGCAAGTTTTGAGTGTGATGGGGAAATTGGGATTGACTGCGACGCTTTATTTGATTGGGACGGGGATTTCGCGGGCCACGGTGCGGCAGGTGGGGGTGCGTCCGATGCTGCAGGGGGTGATTTTGTGGATTTTAGTCGGGGTTACTTCGTTGTGGTTGATACATGCGGGGTGGATTGGGTTTTAGATGCGGAGCCGAGGCTAGGACAAGGCTGGGGCGGGTCTGAGACCCGCCCCTACGGAAGCCAAGTCAAAGGCGCCCGTCTCGCTCCGCGAGACGGGCGCTGTAAATTCAACTTCGAGGAGCCAGCAAACTTAGTCTCCGATTTCGGGGGTTGGGGTCGGCGGCGGGGGGACGCGTGTTGGCAGAATTGTCGAGTAGAGGGCTACTACGGCGACGATAATGTTGGCGACCATTACTGGTTTGGAGTTGATGAGGATGCCGTAGGTTAGCCAGACGACGGCGCCGAGGGCTTGCATGATGCGGAGCGTCTTGTGATTGCGGAAAAAATAGGAAGCGGTGACGAGGGCGGTGGCGAGCCAGCCGATTGAGCTGATCATATTGTTGACCCATCCCCTGAGCGAGTTTCCACCGGCCCCTCCGTCGCGCGACGCAGTGTGAGCCGGACGATTGAGCTAATCATAGTTATAGACCGGCCCCTGAGCGAACTTCCACCGGCTCTTCCGTGGCAGGGCGAAGGGTGAGCCAGTCGGTGCGAACTTTGTCCCATTCCTGAATTAGAAAACCGTAGGACTCCAGGAACGCGCGGATTTGCGCGCGGCTTTTGCCGACAATTCTTTCCAGGATGGGGACGAGGACGCCGAGCGCGCTGCTGCTGAGAATGGTGCGCTGGGCGATGTGGGAGACGTGCTTGGTTTCGGACACGGCGATGGTGAAACCGTCACGGGCGTTGATGTGCAGCATGACGTGGATATCGGAGCTGCCGTCGCCGGCGTAAATGACGTGATCGGGGCCGATTTTCATTTTGGCTTGGAGTTCATCGAGGAAGGCGACTTTGCCGTAGCCGGCGGTGGCGCGGACGATGGTGTCAATTTCTCCAGTACTTTTATATTTGAATTCCGTGCCGTGGATGCGATCGGGCGGCAGGATTCCTTCGAGCGCTGATTGGATTACTTCGACGGGGGCGGCCGAGAGAACGTAAAAATCGAAGTGATAGCCCTGGATGCCGTGGTCGAGAATTTCGTTGAGCAGGCCGATATTGGCTTTGAGGCGGATCTCTTTTCCGACCTGAATCAGATGTTCTTTGCGGACGCGCGAGCGGAATTCGGGATCGTGAAGGAGGAGATAGGCTAGTTCGGCGCCCTGCTGGACGAGATTGAGTTTGGCCATGCCTTCGGCTTTGCGTTCGAATTCGGCGGTGGGGATTCCTACGATTTCGCTTAGGACGTAGCCGGAATCGTTGAACGTGAGAGTTTGGTCGAAATCGCTGACGAATAAATAGGATTTTAGTGCGGCATCGCTCATGAAAGTAATTTACCTCCGACTGACTTTATGCTGACTTTGCTGGTTGCGATTACTCTATTTTACATCAGTTTGATGCGGCGGAAGCCGTGGTGTGGGCATGGATGGAACGCATCAATAAGATGAATTTGCATCGCGGCACGATTTTTCAGCGCGGGATTTCGACGAGCAGCGCGATGCCCTGCCCTCCGCCGATGCAGGCTGAGGCGATGCCGTAGCGCAGATTGGAGCGGCGGAGTTCGCGTGAGAGCGTGACTGCGAGACGAATGCCGGTGGCGGCCAGGGGATGGCCGATGGCGATGGCGCCACCGTTGACGTTGAGTTTGCTGCGGTCGAGATTTAGCTCGCGTTCGACGCCGATAAGCTGCGCACCGAAGGCTTCGTTGATTTCGAAGCGGTCGATGGCATCGAGTGGGAGGCTGACGCCTTCGAGAAGTTTGCGGATGGCGGGGGCTGGAGCAATGCTCATGATTTCCGGGGGCACGCCTACAGTGGCGACGGCGGCAACGCGCGCGAGCGGCTGGATATTGCGCGATTTAGCGTACGCACCGGAGGCGACCAGGGCAGCGGCGGCGCCGTCCACGATGGCGGAACTGTTGCCGCCGGTTTGCACGCCGCCGAATGCGGCGCGGATTTTGGAGAGGACCTCGTAGGACGAGGGGCGGATGTGCGTGTCGGCGGCAAGGGATTCAATTTTGCTGGAGAGTTGGATGCCGCGGGGGTTGTAGCCTTCGAGCTCGAACTTTTCGGAGATCAGCGGAGTGATTTCGCCGGAGAGGAAGCAGCTTTTTTGTGCGGCTAGGGCGCGGGAGAAACTTAATTCAGCGAAGCGGTCTACTTCTTCGCGGGTGATTTTATATTTGCTGGCGGTGTTTTCCGCAGTTTGGCCCATGGTGATTCCCGGGGCGGGATCTAGCAGCGCTTCCCAGAGGAAATCTTTGAATTCGACTTGGCCCATGCGGAAACCACCGCGATGGGTGTAGGCGGCGATGGGATTGCGGCTCATGGATTCGGCGCCGACGCAGAGACCGAGTTCGATTTTTTTCACGGTGATGGCGTCGGCGGCCTGGCTGAGGGCTTCGATGCCGGTGCCGCAGACGCGTTGGACCAGAAGCGCGGGGCGATCGAGAGGGACGCCGGAATAGAGGCCGATGTGGCGGGGGAGGACGTAGGCGTCGAAGCTGGCTTGGGCTACGCTGCCGGCGATTACTGCGCCGACATCTTGGGGTGGGATTTTAGTGCGAGCGAAGAGGGCGCGGGCGGATTTGATGCCGAGATCGGTGGGGGAGACCAGGCCTAGGGCGGTGTTGTAGTCAACGAAAGGGGTGCGGACGCCGTCTAGGAGGTGGATGTCGTCGTAGGCGATGAAGAGGCCGCCGTTTGTGGTGGTTGGCATGAGTTAGTTCTCCTTCATATTTTTGACGCGCAGAATGCGTGACGATTGTTGCGGCGCGTAGAGTTCTGCGACGATTGCGGCACGGCGATCGAGGACAGCGCGTTGATTGAGCGAGCCTTTGTCGGTGATTTCTCCGGCGTCGAGTGAGGGCGGCTCTTCCGCGATTATGGCGCGGGTGATGCGATTGGAGCTGCCGGTGGAATCTGCGGCACACGTTTCGAGCAAGTGTTGAAAGTGTGCGCGGATTTGTGGATGCGAAAATATTTCCGCGATGGATGCGTAGCAATCGAGCGTGGGGCAGAGCGCGCGGCAGGCGTCGGCATCGGCGAAAATTAACATGCCGATATCGTCGCGATCGTGGCCGGTGATGACCACGTCGCGGACGTAGGGCGCGAAATGGCTGAGGATGCGCGAGCGCAGCGGGCCGACGCTGGCCCATGTGCCGCTGGCTAGTTTGAAATCTTCGGAGAAGCGGCCGTCGAAGAGGAAACCTTTGTTGACGTCGGCGGGATCGACAAACTTTAGTGCGTCGCCGAAATTGTAGAAGCCGTCTTCGTCGAAAGCTTGCGCGGTTAGTTCCGGTTGGCGCCAGTAACCGGGAGTGATGTTGGGGCCGCGCACGCGGGCTTCTAGTTTCGCGCCGCGGGGGACCAGTTTCGCTTCGACGCCGGGAATCGGAATGCCGATCACGCCTGCTTGGTCCGTTTCCCAGGTGGTTTGAATTGCCATGGGCGCGGTTTCCGTGGAGCCCAGGCCGGTGACCATGATGATGCGCTCACCGCAGGTTTGCAGGGCGAGGTCGCGATAGGCATCCCAGACCGGTTGCGAGAGGCCGGCGCCGGCGTAGAAGAGCAGGCGCAAGTGGCGGAAGAAATTTTCGCGGAGCTGGGCGTCGGAGCGCAGAGCGGGCAGCAGGTCTTCGTAGCCTTTGGGGACGTTGAAATAAACGGTGGGGGAAATTTCGCGCAGGTTGCGAATGGTTTCCGCGATGAGCGAAGGGCCCGGCTTGCCATCATCTATATAGAAGCTGCCGCCGTTGTAGAGAGCGATGCCGGTATTGTGATTTCCGCCGAAGGTGTGATTCCAGGGGAGCCAGTCCAGGAGGACGGGAGGCTCGTCCTGCAGGAAACAAAAAACCTGGGCGATCATTTGTTGGTTGCAGCAGAGCATGCGGTGGGTGTTGATGACGCCTTTGGGCATGCCTGTGGAACCGGAAGTGAAGAGGATTTTCGCCACGGCGTCGCGCTGGATTTTCTGGTGGGCGTCTTCGACGGCGCGAGTTGGTTTCGTCGCAGCGAGCTCGGCGAAGGGAGTTGTTTTTCTATTTGGCGGTGGCGCAGTGGTGGCTGCGATTTCTGTGGCGTGCGGAACTACTTTTTCAAGCGCGCTCGCGTAGCGTTCGCCATTGGAGATGAAGACCAGGCCGGGATTGAGGAGGCCGAGCGTGTGGCGCAACTTGCCGAAATCGCGCGAGACGAGGGAATAGACTGGGGAAATGTGGGCTGTGGGGATGCCTACGTGCTGGCCAGCTAGCATCAGGAGGAAATGTTCGAGATCGTTTTCGGAGAGAATGGCGACGGGGCGATCTTCGGAGAGGTCGCGATCTAGGAGGGATTGGCCGATGTTGGTGACGGCTTGCAGAACTTGGGCGTAGGTGAGCTCGCGCCATTCGCCGTCAGCTTCCCTTTTGGCTATGCAGATTTTGTTTGGCGAGATTTTCGCCCAGTGGATGAGGCGATCGGTTAGGACTTGCGGGTAGGGGCCGAGTGGTTCGTCGGAGCGGACGAGGATCGCGCCATCGGCGAGAGGATGCGCAGTGGCGCCGGAAGTGCGCAGGCGCACGGGTCGGACGCGATCGTTTAGTTGAGATTTGGTGGTCATTTCACTTCACTGCATTTCGCTGCATGAATACCCGATCACGAAGTTCGGGGGGCGACTCAGCGACGGATGGCCTCCCCGATTTTTACTAGAAGCTTGACGTCTGTTGATGCCGGGACATCTCCGGCCGTCGTAACGAGCACGGGCTGCAACTCCATCATTATAGTATGAAGCGAATCCGCGAAGTTTTCTGCGCCAGGTGATGCGGCGGGCTGAAATGGCGCGGCTGGCAGGGCGATGCCGATATTCGCTCGGTTTGGTGGCAAAGCAATTTCTGCTTCGCTGGTTGGCGACGCGGCTAACGCCGGGCAGGGGATGCAATCCCAATTTCGCGCGTAGATGATTTCCCTGTTTGCAGCGAAGGAATTTTCGTCGCTGAAGAGCAGAACGGGGAGCGCTTCGTAGAAGCGGACGATGTTGAAGGCTGGGGCTAGCGATGCGGCCCACGCTTCGCAGTGTTCGGCGGAGAGGACGGGGAAAATATTCTCCTGGATGAAGATTACGTTGGCGCCGGCATCTACAAATTTGGTGGTGATCTGGGTGCTGGTGGCGGCGGCTAATTCCAGCGCGGCATCAGAGAAATCTTCGCGGGGCGGGGCGTTGGCTGGACGCAGATCGAGGAGACGCGCGGCAAGGGTGAATGGGCCGGTGACGCCGGCGCATAGCAGAGGTTCGTCGCGCATGAGCGATTTGAGGCGCTGGATCACTTCGACTGCGACGGCGACGCGCGGGTTCTTCGCGGCATCTTCGGGAGAGTTGAGACCTTCGGGGAGTTCGCCTATTTCGGCGCGATGCGGCCATTGCATCGTGCGTGGCTCGTCTTCATTCACGTATTGCAGCGTCGCGCCGAGCGCTTCTGCTTCGAGGTAGGGATCGAAGTAGCAGGCGACCCCGTCGGAGCGGAGGTGCGTGCGGATCTGGCGGAGAGAATTCGTGATTTTCGTGGCATTGCAGAGAAAAGCTCGGAGCGGGAGGTTTTCAACTTTCGCGCCTAGGGAAAATACGATGGGCAGGAACAGCGGGCGGAGCGGCGGAGTTCCCTGCAGCAGCCCTTTGAGAATCTGGCGCGGAGTGAGATTTGCGTTCATCGCGCGCTGATCAGGGACGGAAACATGGTCCGGTAGATTTGGCGTCGGGCCAGGTGCCGTACCACTGCAGGATCTCTTTTGGTGGACTGAGCTTGCTCCACTGCCGCTGGAACTCGTCGTAGGATTTGCCGCGGGCGAGGCGGGCGCGGCGCTCTTCGTCGCGAAGCTGTTTGGTTTTTTCGGGATCGAGCTTGCGGCGCACGGGATCGTAGGCGATACGGTAGATATTTTGCGCGGTGGCGTCTGAGATTATTTTTTTCTTCACGTCTTCGAGAATTTCAGCGGGGTCGCGCTCGAGCGGGTCGCCGTAGCCGGGGCCGCCGCCGCTGAAGCCGAAGAGGACGTCGCCTTCGTCATAAACTTTGGGGGTGCGGGCGATCAGCTCCATATTCCAATTTCCCTGGATGGTGTGATCTTCGAGGATGGTGCGGAAATCCATGGTCAGCGCGGGGTTGGCGTCGGCCATTTGTTTGAGCAAATCGGCTTTGCGAATGCTGATGCCGGGGATGGGCGAGGAAGCGTAGCCGCCGAAAAGCGGCTGGCCGAGGGGAACTTTGCTGCCGTTGCCCATGCACATGGAAACTAGTTCGGGGACTTTGTGAATCATCCAATGCTGCACGCCGCCGGAGCCGCCGCGATGGAGGCCGGGGCCGCTGGAATCTTTCCAGTGCTGCGATAGCGTGACGGTGACTGGAAGTTCGCTTTCGACTTGCTCGGAATCGGGAGCGCGGCCGAAGGCGCACCAGGCGAAACCGTAGGCGTCCATGCCGTCCTGGCCGGAGCGGCCGCCTTGGCCTTGCGTGTTGAGCGAGAACGAAAGCACGTCTGACACGGCGAGATTCCATTGCGAGTGGCCGGCGCAGATTTGCGAGGTGTGCTGGCTGCCGGGGGCGGCGGCGACTTGTTTCCAGAGGGCGGCGCTGGAGAACATCATTTTCGCGAAGGCGTTGTGCGTGGCGTTGCGGCATTGCATTCCGATGAAAACGCAGCAGCTGGTGGCGGCCATTTTGTCTGGATTGAGGATGATGCGTTCGGGGAATTCGAAATCAATGGCGGCGAAGGTGGAGCTGGCGATGGGGAGGTCGTGAAAAATATATTCGTACATAAAATTGGCGATGTGTCCGACTACGGCTTGGGGATGGACGTTGTAGGACGAGGGATTTTCGGGGGAGGTGCCGGCGAAATCGAAAATGATGTTGCCGTCTTTTTTTGTGAGGGTCAGGTTGCAGGCGCGGACCAGGGCCGGGGTCCAGCCGATGGCGTCGTTGAAAACTACGGCGCGGAATTTGCCGTCGGGGAGGGATTTGATTTTTTTTCTGGCGCCCGCTTCGGCGGTTTCGCACATTTTGCGCATTAGGCCCACCACGAAATCGGGGCCGCGCTTTTCGGCTAGTTCCAGGACGCGCACACGGACGCGGTCGGCGGTGGTGCAGCGGGCGCGGAGGTCGGAGATGAACATGGCGGGGGCGCGCAGGCCGTAGACGGTGTAAAACTCCAGAAAATCCTGGCGGATTTCGAAATTTTCGCCAATTTTTATGGGCGGCAGATTCAGGCCTTCTTCGAAACGGGATTTCGCGCTTACGGGCATGCCGCCTGGTTCGATAGCGCCGGTTTCGGTGGTGTGGAGGGCGGCGGAACCCCAGGCCAGGAGCTGGCCTTTGTAGAAGATGGGCATTAGCGCGACTTGATCGGGATTGTGGATGCCACCGTAGAGGGCGTCGTTGGTGTACCAGATGTCTCCATCGCGGATGCCGGGATTTTTTTCGTAATATTTCAGGATGAATTTTATGACGATGGGTTGGATTATGGCGTGGAGGTAGGTGCCGCAGGAGGCGTTGATTAGATCGCCGCCGGCGGTGAAGAGGGCGACCATGGAATCGCCGGAGACGCCGAAGTAGCTGCGGGAGGAGCGGATGAATACTTCCATGGCTTCGTCGAGGATGTCGTTGGTAATTTGCACGCCGATTTCGTAATCGCCTTGGGGGATTTTCGCAGCGGACTCTTTTTCGTAGGGCATGGCGGGGGAGGGTTTCAGCCAGGCTAGTTTTTCGGCTAGTGTTGGGATGGGCATGGGTCTCCTTGTCTACGGCAAAGGCAAAAGCAACTTCAAAGACCAAGTCAAAAGCGCACACCTTGCGCACACGCGAAGAAAGCAGATCCCTCTCTGCGTCCCGCGCCCGCCAAACTGCGGCGGGAAAGAAAAAGCGCGGGACTCCGTTCGGGATGACACGCGTATTGCCAGCGTGGCATCGCGAACGGGAAACCTGTACTTCAGCGGCTGAAGCCGCTCTGACGTTGCTGCGTTTATGTCGTGGCTAAAGCCCCGACCTACAAAGACTCCCGAATTGCAACGCTTGGTCATTTGCTCGCCAGGATGCCTAGGCCGCGATTGTTGATCGTGAAATGGAGCGCCGGGGGGATTACCAGCGTGGTGTATTCGCCTTCGACGATCGCGGGGCCTTCGATTACGTTTCCGGGGCGCAGGGATTCGTAGGTGTAGATTGGCGTGGGGCGAAAATCATTTTCTGGGGGCCAGAATACTGGGCGTTCGCCTTTGCGGGCTGCTGCTGGGCTGGGGCCTTCGAGCGTGAGCTTCGGCAACTCGATTTTTTTTGTGGGGACGATCGCTTTGAGGATGAAGCTTTCGATGAATATGCCGCCTTCGGGATTTACTACGAAGGGGCTGAAGGCTTCGCTGAATTCTTTGTTGAAGGCGTCGCAGATGGCGCGGACGTCTTCTGTCGAGTGCACTGCGAGTAATGGAGAGAGGGCGCGCTTCACGTGGAATTGGCCGCCGTAGAGCATGTCTAATTCCAGGACGAAGGATGCTTCGTTCAGATTTAGGCCATCGCCTGTTAGATCGCGGCGGGCTTGTGCGATCAGGGTTTCGACGGTTTCGTTGAACACTGTGAATTCGCTCGTAATTATTTGGGTGCGCGGCTCCATTAGCGTGAGCTTTTTGGAGACTTCGTAGACGTGCATGATGTCCATGGTGGAGGAGCCGAAGGCGCAGAAGACTGGGGAGAAAGCGAAGGTGACGGCTTTGGGGATATCGGCTTTGTAGCCTTCGGCATGGGTGGGGCCGGCGCCGCCGCCTACGAAGAGGATGAAATCTTCGGGGCTGTGGCCGCGGAGATGGACTTCTTTCATGATGGCGGAGGCCATGTTGCCATTGACGATTTTGCGAATAATTACCGCGGCCTCTTGGACGCCGATGCCGAGCGGCTTGGCGATTTTTTCGCGGACGGCGTTGATCGCGCGATTTTTATCGAGGCGCATTTTTCCACCGAAATAATATTCGGGGTTCAGGTAGCCGAGGACTACGTCCGCGTCTGTGACCGTCGGCTCGGTGCCGCCGAGATTGAAACAGGCGGGGCCGGGGATGGAGCCGGCGCTGCGCGGGCCTACTTGCACGCGATTTTCGAGGAGTTTATTGACGTAGGCGATGGAACCGCCGCCAGCGCCTATGGAAAGAGTTTTGATCATGGTGATGCCGACCATCCAGCGGTCAATGATGGGGCGGAAATCGTAACTGCGGACGCTGTCTTTGACTACCAGGCCTACGTCGAAGCTGGTGCCGCCCATGTCCGTCATTACGACATTTTGATAGCCGAGAATTTTGGCGACGTGATGGGCGCCCATGAGGCCGGAGACGGGACCGCTATTGAAGGTGCGGCTGGCCGCGGTGCGAAAGACTTCGGCGATGCCGCCGGAGCTTTGGATCATTAATAGGGGCTTGGAATAACCCTTTTCGCGGAGTTTGTCCCACATGGCGGAAAGTTCGATTTGCATGGAGCGTTGGAGATAGGCGTCGAGAATGGCGGCCATGGTGCGTTCGTATTCGCCGAGTTTGCCGACGACTTGTCCGGCGAGGACTACGGGCAAGTAGCCGATGTGAAATTCTTTGTATTCGTCGCGGATGATTTCTTTCACACGGCGCTCGTTTGCGGGATTCAGGAAGCCCCACAGAAGCGCGACTACGAAACCGCGGGCGCCGCGGCTGGTGAGGTAGCGAACTTTTTCGCGGACGTCGTTTTCATCGAGCGGGCGGATGATGTGGCCGCGCGAATCCACGCGTTCTTTAACGCCTACGATCATGTCGCGGGGGATCAGGGGGTCGGGTTTATTTTGGACTGCCAGGTTGCGGCGTTCGGAAACGCGGGTGCCGTCAATCCATTGGGCGCCGCGGCCTAGCAGGACTACGTCTTCGTGGCCTTCGGTGGTGATTAGGCCTAGGCGGGGGCCTTTTTTTTCGATTAGGCGATTTAGGGCGATGGTGGTGGAGTAACGGATCATTTCGATGGCGGGCAACAGATCTTCGATTTTCATGCCTAGGGCGGCGGCGCCGTCTTCGATTACGCGGGTGAAGCAGACAGAGAGGTCGTAGGGAGTCGTCGGCGACTTTTTGATCAGAGCTTTGCCGTTGAAATTCAGGACGAGGTCGGTGAAGGTGCCACCGACGTCTATGTCAATGGAGTTCATTCGGTGGCCTCGAGGCGCTGGTCGCGGATTACGAATTCACCTTTCTGCAGGCGTTCTTTGAGGCGTTGTACGTCGATTTCGATGTCGTGAGTGATGGGGTGGCCGGGCGGGAGGTATTCAGTTTCGACTTGGGTGCCGCAGCCGGGGCAGTAGAATTCGACGATGCGGACCCAGAGGGGGTCGGGTGAGAAATTAAATGCGCCGGTGACTAGCGGCGGATGGATTTCGCGGGGGTCGCGGTCGTGGACCAGGCAGCCTTTTTTGTAATTCTCTTGCGCGGGGCCCAGGGGGCGATTGCAGCGGTTGCAGGTCCATTGTTCGGCGTCGAGGTCCAGGTCGAGATATTCGGTGATGCGGAGGCAGTTTTTATTTTGTGTGGGCGTGGTCATCGTTTCTCCTGCGAGCGGGTTAGGGCGGCGTTGCCGAAGCGGTCCATGGTCAGTTGCCAGTTTTCTGGGACGAAGTAGGTGGTGTTTACGTCTTCGAGGATGGCGCAGCCTTTTATTTGATTGCCGGGATGAAGGGCTTCGAAATTGTAGATTTGGGCTTCGCCGGTAGTGCTGCCCCAGCTGACTTTGCGCGTGCCTTTGAGGGCGTAGGAGGAATCGGGGGTTTGTAGCTTGCGTTCGGCGAGGTGGGGCTTGGGCATTTGTTTTTTTACTGAGACGCGAAGGAGTTCGAGGGAAATTGGGGCGTCGTGTGTGGCAGCGGGATTGACTAGCGCTTTGGTGAGCGCGGCTTGCAGATCTTTTTCGCTGTGCAGAGAACTTTCGTTGCACGGGACGGCGACGGAGGATTGGCCGTTACGCGTCGCATCTAGTTCGCAGGTGTAGCTGATGCCATCGGGGAGGATGCCTTCGCCTAGCAGGTCTTTTACGCCTTCGGCTTTCATTTCTTCTAGCATTTGGCGGATGTGGGAGACGCCGGTGTCGTTGAGCGGGACGCCGGCTAGCGAGCCTTCGTACAGGTGAGAGATATCGGAGACGGAGGAGCCGAAGGCGCTGAAGACGGAGCCGAGCGAAAATAGTTGGACGCGATGGAGGCCGACTTTTTCGGCTACGCCGCAGGCGAAGAGGCTGCCGTTGCCGCCGTATGCGAAGAGGACGGAGTTTGCGAGATCTTCGTGCAGAGATTTTTTCGCGGCTAAGATCATGGCGGCGACTGATTCGAAGGCACGGCTGATGACGATGCGGCAGGCTTCTTCTACCGAGACGTTCAGCGGTTGCGCGACTGCGTCCGCGATCGTCTTGCGGGCCAGATCGAGGTCAATGGATTTTGTGCCGCCTAGAAAATATTCCGGATTTATCAGACCGGCGGTGACGAACGCGTCGGTGAGCGTGGGCTGAACGCCGCCGAGGCCGTAGCAGGCGGGCCCGGGATAGGAGCCCATGCTTTCGGGGCCTAGTTGAACGTCGGGCTTGGTCGCGTGCGGCAGGGGTTTGACGATGCTGCCGCCACCGAGCGCGATGGAATGTAGATCGGGGAGCGAGACGGCTACGGGGATGCCGAAAAAATCGGAGGGCTTGCGATAAATTGGTTCGCCGTTGCGCAGGACGCTGACTTTGGCTGTCGTGCCGCCGATGTCCATGGCGATGACGTCGTTGAAGCCGTAAGCTTTGGCGAGGTAGGCGCTGGCGTGGATGCCGAGGATTGGGCCGGACTCGATCGTGTCTATCGCTTTGGTCTTGGCGATTCCGGCGACGCCGCCATTGATGTGACTGACGAGAAATGTGCCGGTGTATCCGGCGGATTCGCGGAGTTCGTCTTCGGCTTTGAAGAGGGTGGCGGCTAGCGCGCCGTGGGTGTAGGTATTGATGAGCGCGGAATAGGTGCGGGTGCGATCTTCGGCGGACTTGGAAATGTCGCTGCCGGCTAGGACCGGGACGGAGCCGAGGAAATGATCGGGGTATTGCTGGTCAATGATGCGTTTAATGGATATTTCGCGGCGGGGATCGCGATGGGAATCCTGCAGGCTGACACAGATGCGGCGGACGCCGCTTTCGAGGAGTTTGCGGGCGGCGTTCATGATTTCTAGCTCGTCGGCGGCGGGGCTGAGGCCGATGACGTCGTGCTGGGAGATGAGGCGATCGACGACGCTGCTGCGGGGTTCGGGGCCGTAGAGGTCGAGTTCGTGACCTTGGGAAATGAGCAGGCCGATGCGGGGGCCGCGGGATTCGGCTAGGACGTTGGAAGTGATCGTGGTGGACCAGCGGATGAGTTCGACGTCTTCGAGAAATTCCCTGGTGTCTGGGAAATTGAGTTTGGCGGCTGCTTGGGAGAGGCAGTCGAAGAGGCAGACGGTTAGATCGTGCGGAGTGGTGTCCACTTTGACGCAGAAGGTCTCGCCTGATTTGGTGAAGAGGGCGTCAGTTAGGGTTCCGCCTACGTCAATGTCCACAGTCCACACGAGAGCCTCACGCGCCCTTAAGAATTTTTCTCGCCGCGCGGGCTGGGAATTCGCGGGCGATGGATCGAGCCGCAGATTGCCAAAAAGTTCTCCTGAGGGACTGCGGGACGTAGAAAATCTGAATCTTTGATTCGCGTGGTGCGGCGAACTCTTACGAACGAGTGCAAGCTGCCCAAGCACTGAACGCAAAGCAGATCCCTCTCTGCGTCCCGCGCCCGCGCAAGTGCAGCGGGAAAGAAAAAGCGCGGGACTCCGTTCGGGATGACACGGAGTACATTCGCGCTAGCTGTGTCGCGGCGACCGACAAACGCTCTCGAACAGCCGCTTCCCCGCTGTGCGATTAGAACGAGAACTTGGCCGCGAATTGGAACTGGCGCGGATTTAGCATGGTTCTGGGACTGCCGAAGCTTGCGCTGGGCACCGGAGGAGCTGGGACTGGGCCCAACTCGGCGGCGCTGGGGCACGTCGGTGGGCCGGTGCCGGTGTCGAAGGCAATGGCCTGATTCTGGGTTGCTATTGTGCCAGCATCTCTGTAGCGCTGGGGAATCGCTCCCGAACCGCAGAAGACCGCAGCACCGTAGACCGAGGTGACTTCGTCCACGTTGGCGCGATTGAGGACGTTGAAGGCGTCCACCATCAAATCGAGGCGGTAACGTTCTCGGAATTGGAAGTAGCGGGAAACGCGCAGGTCCCAGGAATATAGATCGTCGCCGTAGTAGCTGTTGCGGGGCGCAGTGCCGACGCGGTCGGTTACCGGATTGGTGTCGCCGTTAGCGTCGAAGCCGACGAAGAGAGTGAATGGGCGCGGCGTCTGCAGGGTGATGATATTGCTGAACGTGAAATTGCGCAGGAAGCTGTCTTTCGGGCCTTCAACGCTGAAGTTGGTGACGAAACGCTGACGAACGTCCTGGTTGGAATTGGCGTATTCCAGAGGGCGATCGTAGAGATCCTGGGGCGTGCTGACGAACGTCGTGAAGGTGCCGTCGTCGAATGTATGCGACCAAGTGTAATTAGCGTTGAGGGTGAAGATTTTGTTGAATCGTTCGGTCAACTGGAGAGTGAGGCCGTTGTAATTGGAATTGCCGGTGTTGTCTGTGTAATAGAGCAGGCCGGCATTGGGAAACGCGGGCGTGCCGCTGGGATTGACGCCGTTGTAGAAGAACGCCTTTCCTGCGGGCCATGCTGGAGGCGGAGCTTCTGGTGAGGGATTCCCCGCAACACCGCAACCCGGAGTTCCGGGAGTGACGCTGGGAACCGTCGTGCCGGCGGCGGCGCCGAACGGCGGGCAGACGTTGAGGTTTTCGGCACGCACGAGGTGGTGCGCCGAAACAAACAGGTAGCCGGCGCTGAATGTGAGGCCCCTGGCGATTTCGCGGTCAATTTCCAGGTTGGCCTGTTCCGAGTAGGGGATCTTGCTGTCGTGTTGCACCATGCCCGCACCTGCGGTGCAGGACGGCGGACACTGGCCGGTGATGAACTGGGCTGGGACTTGCCCCGTGGTGACCAATGTAGAGGCGGCTGTGGCCGGGAATCCCAGTGGACCTGGGGTCATCTGGTTCAGGACCCAGGTTGCGGTGTTGGCACCCTGGCGAATTCCGGGCAAGGTTTCGCCGGGGATGATTACGGGCCGCTGCGGCTGGGTGATGAACAGGAAGGACAGGTTGTAACGATCATCGAAGAGGCCGAAGCCGGCGCGGACGACCGTCTTGTTGTTGGGCGACCAGGCCAGACCGACGCGAGGCTGGACGCCGTTGTAGTGCCCATCGATTTGCTTGGAGAGGCCCGTTTCGAAATCGTAGCGCAGACCGTAGTTGAGGGTGAGGCTGGGCGTGATGCGCCATTGATCCTGCGCGTAGAAGCCGTAGTAGGAGTGATTCAAGGTCTCCGAAAAGTTTATGGTTTCACTGGGGATATAGGCGTTGGCCCAGTTCGTCGGAATCGGCGGCGGAGTGGGGAGCTGGCCATTAACATCTGGTTGAACGGTGCCTACCGGCGCGCCCCAGAAAACGATGGGAACGCCGTTGAGAGGCTGGTCGTTGTTATTCGGTCCGAAGGGAGCACCGGGCTGCGTGGGGAAGAACGGAGCGGTCGCCGTAGGGCACGGGCCATCGGCTGGATTGGAAGCGATGCCAGCGGCGGGGTTTACAAAATTGGCGAAGTCCACAAGGCAATTCAGGCCGGGCATGACGATGCGCATGGGAGTGAAGCCGGGCCAGATGACGAAATTGTTGATGTAGTTGAAATCCACGCCGAATTTCGCGACGTGATTGCCTTTGACCCAGGACACGGCATCGGTGAGTTGAAAACGGCTTTCGTAAATGGCATCGAGAACGCCAAAGTTGTGGCCGAACAGAAGCGTGTTGGGGATATCGAGGTTGGGCTGGCCCGTAACGCCGGGGAAATTATAGTGACGGCGGCCATATTGCGCGAGGAAGGTATTGACGAGATCGGGCTTCAGGGTGGTGGAAAGGTCGCCGACGAGCGACTGATCGCGGAGGAAGAGATTGTGCCCGCTGCTGGGTGCGCCGATGCCGCCGCCATCGAGAGTGCTGCCGACGAGCTCATTCAAATCGCGGCCGTCTTCGATATTGTAACGGAGAGAGAGGTGATTACTAGCGTTCAGCTGGTAATCGAGTTTCGCGATGCCGTAATCGTTGTCCTTGGTTTTCAGGATGTTGAGATTTTCTGGAGCGATGCCCAGAGCTGCTTTGGCGGCATTGATTAGATCGAGATTTTGATAGAGTACGCCGGGAAAGGTGGGAGATTCGGCACGGCGCTGGCCTTCGTAATTGGTGAAGAAAAATATCTTGTCTTTCTTGATGGGACCGCCCAGTGCGGCACCGAATTGATTTTGGCGAAGAACATAGGCGTCGGGCGCAGGCTGGAGAAGAGAGCGCGCGTCGGTGGCATTGTTCTGCAAGTAGTCGTATATGGAGCCATGTAGCTGGTTGCCGCCGGATTTGGTGACGATGTTGACGATGCCGCCGAGAGCGCGGCCGTATTCGGCGCCGAACGCGTTGTTGACGACGCGGAATTCTTGCACGGATTCCTGGGGCGGAGTGGAGCGCTGCGAGCCGGTGGCGGTGTTGACGTTGTCCGCGCCGTCTACGGTGATCATGTTGCTGAAGTCGCGCATGCCGGCGAAGGAGATGCGCGTGGTTTCAAACTCGGTGATGGTGGACTGCAAACTGCTGCGACCAGTTGCGACGCCCGCGGTTAGCAGCGCGAAATCGGTGAATTGGCGGCCGCTGATGGGCAGATCCTGAATCTGCTGGGTGTCAATGACTTGGCTGATTTCCGTTTTGGTGGGCTCGATGGGCGGAACTAGGGTGGTGACCACGACTTCTTCGTTTTGCGTGGCGACTCTGAGGGTGACGTCCATGTTGGCGGTCTGACCGACGGTGAGGACTACGCCCTTTTCCACCGTCGTGGCGAATCCTGGGAAGGCGACGGTGAGTTCGTAGCTGTCAGGCGGCAAATTGGGAATGACGTAGAGACCGGAATCATTGGAGGTGGTGCGATAGACCGCGTCGGTGGCTGTGTCGCGCAGGGTGACGGTGGCATTCTTTACGGCGCCGCCGCTGGAGTCGTGCACGAAGCCGCTCAATTGGGCGACACTGATCTGCGAAAAAGCGGGGCCGGAGCAAGCGAAGAGAAGCGCGACAACAAGGACCGCGAGCAGCGCTAAGCGTGCGCCCATGGTTCCCCCCTTGAGCGGACAGCCATTGGTGAGCTGGATGATCCGCCTTCACACCCTTTATGGGGGAAATGGATAACGCCATGGCGTTGGATTGTCAAGCCTTTAATCGAGCGCTTGTGCGAATATCGCCCGGAGGGGTGGGACTAATGACTTGACTTGCACGACGCGAAGCAGTATCGAAGCGGCTCTGTAAGGCCGCGCAGGGTGCGGGGGGCGCATCCAGAATTTCGGATTTTTTGTTTTGCGCCGCGGGGGCCGGTGGCGTGAGTTTGTTGCGAGAACAATCGTGAGAACGAAAAAATATTTTTTGCGGCCGGGAATTCCTGGTTGGCTGGCGATTGTGTTTTGCGTGGTTGTGGCATTTTGCGCGGGTTGCGGCAAGCGCGGCGCGCCGGATGACGGTTCCGGAGGTGGCGCTAATGGGCCGTTGAACGAAGCGCGTTTGTTGGGCGCGGATCGCGAGCCGGGGAATTGGATGTTGCACGGGCGGACTTACAACGAGCAGCGCTTCAGCCCGTTGAGAATGGTGAACGATAAAAACACGGCGCAGTTGGGGCTGACGTGGTTCTACGACCTGGACACGCGGCGGGGGCAGGAGGCGACGCCAATCGTCGTGGACGGAGTGATGTATTTCACGACGGCGTGGAGCAAAGTATTCGCGGTGAATGCGGCGACGGGCGCGCCGCTGTGGGCTTACGACCCAAAAGTAATTCCGGAGTGGGCGGTGAATGCTTGTTGCGATGTGGTGAATCGCGGCGTGGCGGTGTGGAGCGGCAAGGTATTTTTCGGGACGCTGGATGGGCGGTTGATCGCGCTGGATGCCGTAACGGGAAGGCGGGTGTGGGAGAAGCTGACGATTGACCGCAAGTTTCGTTACACGATTACCGGGGCGCCGCGCGTGGTGAAAGGCAAGGTGATCATCGGGAACGGCGGCGCGGAGCTGGACGTGCGCGGGTACGTTTCAGCATACGACGCGGAAACGGGCGAGATGGCATGGCGGTTCTACACGGTGCCGGGGAATCCCGCAAAACCTTTCGAGAACCCAGTGTTGGCGAAGGCCGCGAAGACCTGGACCGGAGAGTGGTGGAAATACGGCGGCGGCGGAACGGTGTGGGATTCGATTGTGTATGACCCGGAGCTGGATCTGCTTTTTATTGGGGTAGGCAACGGCGGGCCGTGGAATCCGCGCATCCGCAGCCCGCGTGGCGGCGACAATTTATTTACTTGCTCGATTGTGGCGCTGCGGCCGGAAACGGGCGAATACGTGTGGCACTACCAGGAAAATCCGGATGAGGCTTGGGATTACGATTCCGACGAGCAGATGATTTTGGCGGATTTGACGATCTCGGGGGAGCCGCGGAAAGTTTTGCTGCACGCTCCGAAGAATGGGATTTTTTACGTACTGGATCGCGCGACGGGGGCGCTGATTTCGGCTGCGCCTTATACGCACATCACGTGGGCCAGCGGAGTGGACATGAAAACCGGGCGTCCTGTGGAAACTGCGCTAGCGCGCTATCCGGGGCGAAATCCGGAATTGGTTATTCCGGGACCTTTGGGCGCGCACAGTTGGCACCCGATGTCCTATAGCCCGATGACTGGGTTGGTTTACATCCCGATTCAGGACGCGGGATTTCCGTACAAATCGGATGCGGATTTTCATGCGAAAAATTTGGGGTTCGATACGGGGACTGACTTCGCGGCCGCGGGGATGCCGCAGAACCCGGAAATCAAAAAAGCGATCATGAACAGCGTGCGCGGGCGGTTGGTAGCTTGGGACCCGATTCAACAGAAACAGGTGTGGGAGGTGGATCGTCAGGAAGCTTGGAATGGCGGAGTGGTTTCCACGGCGGGCAATCTGGTGTTCGAGGGGACGGCGAAGGGAAATTTTGAAGCGTATCGGGCGGACACGGGCGCGAGGGTGTGGTCTTACGCGATACAAACTGGGGCGATTGCGGGGCCGATTAGTTACATGGTGAATGGCGAGCAGTATGTGGCGATTTTGGCGGGGTGGGGCGGAGTTTTTCCTTTGGCTGCTGGTGAACCTGCTTTGAAATCGGGGCGCGTGCGGAATGTGTCGCGCATGTTGGCGTTCAAGCTTGGAGGCAAAGCGGTTTTGCCTGCGCTGCCGGAGATGGAGCCGGAAGTTTTGCATCCTCCTGCGGCTTTGGCTGATGCGGCGACGGTTCGTCGGGGTGAGAAGATGTATCAGAGATTTTGCGGGAATTGCCATGGGGATGTGGCGGTCAGCGGCGGAGTGTTGCCGGACCTGCGTTATTCGAGCACTTTGACGAATGATCAGTGGTTCAGCGTCGTGCTGGGTGGGTTGCTGCGGGAGAATGGGATGGTTTCGTTTGCGAAGGAAATTTCGCGCAGGGATGCGGCGGCGGTTCGGGCGTATGTGATTTTTCGGGCGAACGAGAGTCTGAAGGAAAATGGGAATGCGCAAGGACGCGACCGCGGATCCAATCCGTGATGCTCGCGAGCTGCTAGTGGACGGCGCGGTCGGTGGCGGACCAGTAGGGCTTGCGGAGTAGCTTGCGATCGATTTTGCCTGCGGGAGTTTTGGCGATTTCTGTTGCGAAGTCTACTGATTTGGGGGATTTCACGCCGCCTAGTTTTATTTTGCAGTGGTCTAGGATTTCCTGCTCGGTTAGCGATTGACCTGTGCGCAAAACTACCAGGGCTTTCACGGCTTCGCCCCATTTGGCGTGCGGGATACCAATCACAGCACATTCGTGGACTTGCGGCAGAGCCATGATTGCGGCTTCGACTTCGGCGGAATAGACGTTGAAGCCGCCGGAAATGATCATGTCCTTCTTGCGATCAACGATATAGAAAAAACCATCTTCATCGCAATAGCCGACGTCGCCGGTGTGATGCCACCCGTGCGCGCGAATTTCGGCGGTCGCTTCGGGCATCTCGTAATATCCGGGAGAGACGAGCGAACCGCGGGCGACGATTTCGCCTGGTTGGCCGGGCGGGAGGAGTTGGCCGTGATCGTCCATGATGGCGAGACGCACGGCGGAGGTGGGTTTTCCGCAACTGCGCAGGCGTTCGGGATGATCTCCGGCGGCTGCGGCTGCGAGGGTTTTTTGATCGAGGAAGGTGAGGAGCATGGGAGCTTCGGTCTGGCCGTAACTTTGGCAGAGGCAGGGGCCGAAAATTTCGACGCCTTGTTTTAGCTTGTCGGGTGACACGGGCGAGGCGGCGAGCAGAAATACGCGCAGGCTGGAGTAATCGAATTTGCGGACGTCGGGATGCGCGAGCAGGCCGTAGAACGCTGTGGGCGGAAGAAATAAATGGGTGACGCGGAAGCGTTCGATATTGCGGAGGACTTCGAGGGCGTCGAAACCAGGCATGATCACGTTGGTGGCGCCGAGAGTGAACATGGTGAACGCGACTACTCCGGCTGCGTGAGAAAGCGGGGCTACGCTGAGGCAGACCGGATCGCTGGAGGCGCTGCGCCAGTAATGCGAAGCCATTTCCGTCATGGTGCCCCAGCCGAGGCTGGTGACGCGGACACCTTTGGCTGGTCCCGTGGTGCCGCCGGTGGGAACGAGGCCTACGAGCCGATCGGGATTGCCGCGGGCGTCGGCCCAGTCGAGCTCATCTGTGGTGGAATCGCTGGCGTCGGCATCCGCGCCCCCTCGCATGAATTTTTCGAGCGAGGGATTTTTTCCGTCTTCGGCGTCAATGCAGATCAGGTGAGCGAGCGTGGGGACGCGCGCTTGAAGTCCGGGGACGCGGTCGCGATAGCTGCTGTGGTAGAAGAGCCAGGAAGTTTTCACGTAATTGAGATATTCGACGTTGGCGTCGGGCGCGTTGCGGTAATTGATGGGGACCCAGACAGCCCCGGCGCGCATGAGGCCGAGCATGCAGAGGAGAACGCGCGCGTCGTTGATGGAATAGACGGCGACGGGCTGTTCGCCGCGCAGGCCGGCGGCCCACATGGCGCGGGCGATTTGCTGGCTGGCTCTGCGCACGTCGGCGTAGGAGTAACGCGCGCTGCCCTCGATGATGGCGATGCGATCGGAGAGTGCTTCGGCTTGCTTGTCGAAATAATCTATGGCTCGCATGGTTGTGCTTCGCTAGTGGAGCGGTTCGGCGACGGGTTGCGGCTGCGCGGCGCCGTGTCTGACGTTGGCGGTTTCTTTCAGGAACAGCGCTACCAGGAATAGAAGGCCGGCGCCTCCCGCGGACATGAGCAGCGTGATTCCGAGGCCGTGTTTTTCTGCGAGCGCGCCGCCTAGAGTGGGTGCGATGGTCGCGCCAAAAACTTCGCCGACCAGCGTGGCCAGGCCAATGGAGGTGGCGGCGAATTGCGGCGGGACACTTTCGGTGGGAATCAGCACCATGGTTAGAGTGGGCATGCCCTGCCCCGCGTTGGTGAGAAATAAAATCGCGGCGAGAAGCCACGGGTAGGCGTACAGCGGCTGGATCAAGAGCACGAGCGGGACAAGCGCGGACATTGCTGCCATGGCGAGGAGCACGGGCTTGCGTCCCAGGCGATCGGAAAGCGCGGGTAAAAGGAAGCCGAGGATGAAACTGCCCAGGCCCGTGGCGCCGAGGAGAAATCCGGCCGTGGTGGGTTTCTGATGCGCGACTTCGGTGATGTAGAGCGGCGCGAAGACGTTGGACAAAAATAGCCAGGAGATGAAACCGGCGGCGCCGATGCAGCACAGCCACACGTTGCGATAGCGCAAGATGGTGAAGTAATCGCGGAACCTGGGTTGGTGGAGGCGCTCGCCGTCTGCGCCGGATTTTTTCGGCGGCTCCTTCACGAATTTCCACAGTAGCAGACCCATTACGATTCCCGGCACGCCGCAAACGAAGAAGGCCCAGCGCCAGCCGAAGCGCGCGGCGACTTGTGTGGTGAGAATTGGCGCGACGGCTAGGCCGACGAGTGCGCCGGCGCTGACGACGATCCCAATGTTGCGTCCGCGACGGCTGGGCGTGGAGGATTCTTCGACGAGCGCGGTCATGATGGACCAGCAGGGGCCTTCGGCGATGCCCATCAGGGCGCGCACGAGCAGAAGCTGATGAAAAGTGTGCGCGATGCCGGAGACCCAGGACAGGAGTGAGAATGCGAAGACCGAGGGGATGAGGATTTTGCGGCGGCCGAAACGATCGGAGAGCGCGCCGAAAAATAGAGTGGAAACGGCCCAAGTGATGGCGAGGATCGAGGCGAGCATGCCGACTTGTTCGTGCGTGAGATGGAATTCGGGAGCGATGTAGGGGGCGAGGTAGAGCTGCGACATGCGGTCGAGGAAGACCGTGCCCCAGGAGAAGAACAGGATGGCGACGAGAGTGGTCTCGTAGCGCTTCGAATAGTCTTTCGTATCCATGTTCATTTATTGCTCGTTGCAATCATCCTTGCGAGCATTCTTGCGCTCGTCAGCGCAACAACATGCAAAGTTCCTGTGCGGCAGCGCGCAGATGCGGCAGGAAATTGTTTAGCATTTCTTGATTCGAGACGCGCTGAGCGTGGGCACCAACGTTGACTGCCGCTACTACCTGGCCGCTCGGACTTTGAATGGGCACGGCCATGGAACGGAGGCCGAGTTCGAGTTCCTGATCCACGATGGCGTAACCGTTGCGCAGAGCCGTGCGCAGGACCGGGCGGAGTTTATCGGCGGTTATGATGGTGCGGTTGGTGTAACGCGTGAATTGAATGCGCGCGAGAAAAGATTCGAGCTCGTCAGGTGGCAAATTCGCGAGCAGCACGCGGCCCATGGAAGTGCAGAAGGCCGGCAAACGACTGCCGACGCCGAGGTCAATGGCCATGATGCGGGTGACGTTGGCGCGCGCGACGTAAACGATATCCAGGCCATCGAGAGTGGCGATGGAACACGATTCGTGCATCATGCGGCTGAAACGTTCGAGGATGGGGTGCGCGGCCGTGGCGAGCGGCATGGAAGAAATATAAGAATGGCCAAGAGCGAGAACGCGCGGCTGCAGAAAAAAGTGACGATTGTCATCGGAGCCGGCGAAACCGAGTTTTGCGAGGGTGTAAAGGCAGCGGCGGACGGCGGCGCGCGAGAAGCCGGTTTTGTTGCTGACTTGCGAAATGGTGAGCTGGCGTCTTTTCTGGGAGAAGGCCTGGATGACGGCGAGGCCGCGAGCGAGCGACGTCATGAAATCGGGATCGCCGGTGAGCGCGTCAATCTGCGCGGAGGGAGTGGGCGGCGCGGCGGGGGAAATCGCCGCTAATTGCAATTGCGGCATTGCAGCGCGATTGGCAGCTTTGGCGGGTTTTGAGCGTTTGACAGATTTGTGAGTATTAGGGCGAGGCATCGAAGCTCTCCTGGGCCATGGCCCGGAAACGGCGCAGGATACATGAATTGGGCGATAGGCGCACGCTATTTCGATAATCGGCCTTGACAAGAAAGAGGCCCCCTGCATAAATTCGCCAAGCCGAGCGGACGGCGGCGGCACACCGTGGCAGCGGGGGCGCGGAGTGCTGGAGGCGCTCTTCTCTCGCGCGCGATGTATAGTTAGGGTGAGGAAAATTGCATGAGCAAACTGACCGGCTACCGGCGCGCGGTTGCTGGAACGCAGCCCGAATATTTGCATCCCACGTATAAGTCGTCGCTGAAGCGCGCGCCATCGCAGCCGCTGGTTTATTTGCCGCACACGCTTTCGGAAATTACTGGGCCGGTGTTCGTGCCGGAAATGGTGAACGTGAAAGCTTGCGATTTGACGCGGCAATATTCGGGCGAGCCGCTAGGGGAGCGCATCATCGTGAGCGGGCGCGTGCTGGATGAGGATGGAAAGCCGGTGCGGAAAACGCTGGTGGAAGTGTGGCAAGCGAACGCGGCGGGGCGTTACCGGCACAAAGTGGATCAGCACCAGGCGCCGCTGGACCCGAATTTCAGCGGGCATGGCTATGCGATGACAGATGGCGAGGGACGCTATCGTTTTATAACGGTGCGGCCGGGCGAATATCCGTGGGGGAATCATCACAATGCGTGGCGGCCGGCGCACGTGCATTTTTCCGTGTTTGGACCGGCGTTTGCGACGCGATTGGTGACGCAAATGTATTTTCCCGGGGATCCGCTGCTGCCGTTTGATCCGATTTATAACTGCACCGCGGACGAAGCGGCGCGACAGCGATTGATTTCACTTTTTGATTGGGAGAGCACGATTCCGGGGCACGCGCTAGGGTATAAATTTGACATTATTTTGAACGGCCGCGAAGCGACGCCGATGGAGAAATAGGATGACTTTGCGCGCGACTACCTCACAGACGGTCGGGCCGTTTTTCAGCATTGGGATGGAGCGGCTGAATTGCGCGGAGCTTGCTGGGCCTGGGGTGGCGGGCGAGCGCGTGACGATTGAGGGGCGCGTGCTGGATGCAGATGGCGTGGGCGTGCCGGACGCGATCATCGAATTGTGGCAGGCGAATTCGCATGGGAAATATGCGCATCCGGAAGATCTGCAGGAGAAGCCCGTGGAGGCGGCCTTTCAAGGTCACGGACGAATTCCGACAGATGAGGATGGGAAATTTCGTTTTACGACCATAAAGCCTGGGGGGGTGCCGGGCCCGGACGGAAAATTGCAAGCGCCGCACATTGTGGTGTCTGTGTTCATGCGCGGGTTGATGCGGCGCGTGGTGACGCGGATTTATTTTCCGGATGAGGCGGGGAACGCGGAGGATTTTGTTTTGGGTTTGGTGGAGTCTGCGCGGCGCGGGACTTTGATTGCTCGAAACGCGCCGGGGATGGACGGCTTGTTGAAATGGGATGTGATTATGCAGGGGCCTGGAGAGACGGTATTTTTTGATTGTTGAATGGTGAGTGAGGCGAATTCAAAGCCTGTACTTCACCGGCCAAACCCACGACCTACAAAGATTCGCTAGGCGTTTCCACAGAAAGCAGGTCCGTCTCTGCATCCCGCGCCCGCCAAACTGCGACGGGAAAGAAAAAGCGCGGGTCTCCGTTCGGGATGACACGTGGTTCCCTGTTCCGACCAATCCTGAACTTTTAGCGGATGCAATGTCGCGCTTAAAACGGATAGTGGCGGCGGCCCATTTGGATTGTTACCCACTTTACTTCGGTCATTTCCTCTACCGACCAGCGACCGCCTTCGCGACCGCTGCCTGAATCTTTCACGCCGCCGAATGGGACTGTGGGCTCGTCGTGTACCGTCGGGCCATTGAGATGTACCATGCCGGCTTCGAGCTCAAGAGCGAAGCGCATCGCTAGCTGCAGATCATTGGTGAGGACCGCGGAAGAAAGGCCGTAGGACGAGTTGTTGGCTAGCGCAAGAGCGTGATCGGCGTTGTCGGCGCGGCTGACGGCGGCGACGGGGCCGAAAAGTTCGTCGCGGAATGCGGCCATGTTGGGAGTTACGTCCGCTACTACCGTGGGCTGATAAAAATTTCCTTCGTAGGTGCCGCCAGTTAGGACGCGTGCGCCGGCGGCCACGGCTTCTTTAATCTTGCGGTCAATCATCTGGCATTGCGACGTGCGGATCAGCGGGCCGATAACTGTGTGCGGGTCGCGCGGGTCGCCTACTTGCAGGGTTTTGGCTTTCGCGGCGAAACGCTGCAGAAAAGTTTCGTAGATTGGCGCTTCGACGATGATGCGCGAACCGGCCATGCAGATCTGTCCCTGATGAATGAAGATGCCGAAGCAGGCAGTGTCCACGGCGTAATCGACGTCGGCATCCTTCAGGACGATCAGCGGGCTTTTACCGCCCATTTCCAGAATCACGCGCTTGCCTTTTTTGGCGCACTCGACGGCGATCAGGCGACCCACGGCTGTCGAGCCGGTAAACGAAATTAGCTTCACGCGGGGATCATCGAAGAGAACCCGGGCCAGCGTGGCACCGTCGCCCGGGACGACATTGAGTACGCCGGGGGGCAGGCCGGCCTTTTCGAAAATTTCCGCAAGCTTCAAGCCTACGAGTGAGGTTTCTTCGGACGGCTTCAGGACGAAAGTGTTACCCGTAGCCAGCGCGAACGCGACCTTCTTCAGCGCGAGCACTACCGGGAAATTGAACGGCGAGATTCCGGCGACTACCCCTAGCGGGCGGCGGATCGCGAGGGAGATCAGGCCGGATACGTCGGAGGGAAAAACGTCGCCTTGCACCCGGCGCGCTTCTCCGGCGATGGAGCGCAGCATGTTGGCGGCGAAGGGGATCTCGAAATGGGCTTTACCGAATGTGGAACCGCCTTCGCCGATCAGCAGATCCACAATGTCGTTGGTGGCGGCTTCGAGCTCGTCGGCGGCACGATGCAGAATTTTTTCGCGCAGGGCGGCGGGGGAATTTCCCCAGGCTGCTTTGGCGGCATGGGCGGCGTCAATCGCGGCGCGCATGTGCTGTGCCTGGCCCATGAAAATTCTGGCGAACGATTTTTGATTGGCTGGGTTTAGGACGTCGGACATTGCGGAGGGCGAAACTTCGATGGCCTTGCCGTCAATGTAGGGAGTGGAGAGCATGGTTTTTCTTCCTCGTCGCGCTTGAGCACGAACCGAATTCGCGAGTCGCACGGGAGCGCACGACGCGCGTTTATCGCGCGACTGTGCGATTCAGTCTCGCGTGAATTCTTCTCTTCCGGTCTGGGAATGTCAAGCGACGCTGATATTCGCGTCTCGTGACATTTTTAACTCCAGATGCGGCGAGCGACGTCTGCTACCAGGCGCAGCTTGGCCCACTGCTCTTCTTCTGTGAGGAGATTGCCTTCCATCGTGGAGGCAAAGCCGCATTGCGGGCTCAGCGCGAGATTTTCCAGCGGAAAATAACGGGCGGCCTCTTCGATTCTGAGGGCGACGTCGTCCGCGTTTTCCAGTTGCGGTTTTTTTGAGCTGATCAGGCCGAGGACGACGGTCTTTTCGCGCGGGACCAGGCGCAGCGGCTCGAACGTGCCGGAGCGATCGTCGTCATATTCGAGCAGGAAACGATCGACGGCCATGGTGGCGAAAAGTTTTTCGGCGATGGCGTCGTAGCCGCCTTCGGCGTACCAGTGGCTGCGATTATTTCCGCGGCAGAGGTGCATGGCGAGGGTGACGCCGGGGCGGCGGGCCGCGGCGAAGCAGGCATTATCGGCGCGGATGGATTCATCGAGCAGCGCGTCTGGCGCGACATTCATTTCGGTGCGAATCCATTCGCGCCACTTGGGGTCCATGAAATAGCTGTAGCGTGGCGCGTCAATCTGAATATATTTGACGCCCTCGGCGGAGAGCCGGGCCAGCTCCGTTTTCATGATGGCGACGATGTCCCAGAGCAATTCGGAGTGGTCTTTGTAAATTTTGTCGGTGACGCCGCGTTTGAAGGAGATGGCGGGAAATTGCGTGGCGCTAGGCAGCGTCATTTTTATGTTGCCGGGGCTGTGTTTTTTGAGGAAAGGGAGCTCGCGGCCGGTGAGCGGTTCGACGGCCCGCAGTTTTCTGGTGACGATGCCGGTGACGTTGCTGACGGGCGCGTCTTTTTCCTGGCCGGCTTTCCAGGAGCGCGCCACTGCGTCTCCCAAGTCGAAGCCGTCGACGGCGTCGGTGAAATCGCTCATGAAATTGCGCCGGCGGAATTCACCATCGGTGAAAATATCGAAGCCGAGTTCTTTTTGCTTGGCCAGGACGCGTTCGATGTCGCGATCTTCGATCGAGTGCAGGCGCTGGGGATCTTGCGTGGCGGTGCGGCGCGCTTCGAGCAGTTCGGCGGGACGAAGAAAGCTGCCAACGTGGTCGGCTCGGTATGGTGCGGACATGTTTTTGCTCCTCTTTACGCCGCAGTTAGATCCAGAGCTTCTGGTTGATCTTCAGGCCGTGGGCGCGGCAGTGGCTGAGGTAGTGGTCGATGAACCAGAAAACGTCGAGCGTGTCGAGCAGCACGTCGTTGTCATCGTAAAACTCGAGGGAGCCGTTCAGGAAGAAAATTGTTTTCATGCCGTTGGGATCGTCGGAGACCAGGGTGTGAATCACGCCGGGATTTTCGCGGACGTAACTGCCGGGGCGGGCGACCCAATCGTATTCCAGATAACGCCAGGTCCCTTCCAGCGTGCAGGCGGAGATGGGGCCGCGATGGCGGTGGCGGCCGAGCATACCGCCTTTTTTAACCCAGAGGATGTTGGCGAAAGAATTGGTGCGCACATCAAAAGCGAGATGGCGAATGAAAACATTTTCCTTGAACGGCACGTAGGGAGATTCGTCTTCTGCGGCGCCGATGTGGATGTCGGGGCGGCCGTATTCCTGTATGACTGACGCGAGACTGCTTTTTGCATCAACGATGGCCATGTGTGCCTCCGACGGCGGCTGCGCGCGATTTGTGATTCGCGCAGAGGGGATGCGAGCGCCGTTCGCGGGGCCAGTATACATCCGGGCGCGCGGACGGCAATCCGATTGGCCGATGTTCGCCCGATTTTTGCGCCGACGCTGGCAGCGAGAAGGCTACGCGAAGTGTTAACGCGATTCCCTATGCCAGCGATGCGGGCAGCCATCGGTGACGTGCAGGCTGGCGCAGCAACGGCGGTCTCATCGGGGTTATCATCGGATTTGTTGGACGCGATGTTTGCTGTCGCACCGTCTGTTGGACGGGAGGAGACCCCGTGAATCCGCGGATCAAAACTACTGTAGTGGGAAGTTACCCGGTGCCATCGTGGCTGGTGGGAAATACTTCGCGGCTGGTGCTGCGCGACGCGGTGATGTCTGTGCTGAAGACGCAGGAACTGGCCGGCCTGGATTTGATATCGGATGGCGAGCTGATGCGTTTCGATCCCAGCCATCCGGAAACCAACGGAATGATTGACTATTTTGTCTCGCAGTTGGAAGGGATACGCAAACATTTTTCGCTTTCGGATTTTGACCGCTTTCGCGCGGATCGCGCATCGGGATTCCGGCTACTTACCGCGGGGATGGTGGTGGAACGAATCAGCGAAGGAACTTTGAATTTGCCGCGGGATTATGAATTTTCGCGTGTGCTGACCAAAACGCCGTTGAAATTTACCTGCACGGGGCCACACATGCTGGCGCGGCTGCTGACGAATTGTTTTTATAAGGATACGGCCGAGCTGGCGATGGACATCGCGGACATTCTGCGGAGGCAGCTGGAATTGATCGAGGCGGACACGGTGCAGCTGGACGAAGCGAGCATTGTGGGGTTTCCGCAGGACGCGCCGTGGGCTGCGGAGGCAATCAATCACGCGTTGAGCGGGATTTTGAACGAAAAGGCGGTGCACATTTGTTTTGGGAATTACGGAGGGCAGCCGATGCTGCGCGGGTTCTGGCGCGATTTGATTCCCTTCTTGAATTCGCTGGAGACTGACCATTTGGTTTTGGAATTTGCGCGGCGGGGATATGAGGAATTGTCCGCGTTCAATGAGCTGGATCCCAAGATTGGGCTGGGAATCGGGGTGATTGATATCAAGGATAACGAAGTGGAATCGCGCGAGCTGATCGCTTCGCGCATCGAGAAAATTGCGAAGACCATTGGGGCGGAGCGGCTGCATTACGTGCATCCGGACTGCGGATTCTGGATGCTGCAGCGCAGCGTGGTGGATCGCAAGATGCGGGCGCTGGTGGAGGGGAGAGATTTGTTCGAAGGGCGCGAGTAGGAGTTTCCTGCTTCGAGCGCGCGGCCCTGGTTCTGTTCGCGTGGCGGGAGCGTTGACGGTGGAAGACGAAAAAGCAGCCGTCCGAGCGACTATTTTCACTCACCTGTCGGGGATTGTGCTGGCGCCGACGGTTGCGGCGCTGGCCGATCGCGGCGTGTTCCGGGCTTTCGATTCTGCGTCGGCCTGGATTGCACTCGACGAAATCTGCGAGCGGACCCATGCGAACTGCGGCTACTTGCGAGTGGCACTGCGCTTGCTGACTTCGTGCGGATGGCTGCGGCAGCGGTTTACCGCGGGCCAGTCTCATGAGTATGCGCTCACGCCCGACGGTATCATCGCAGTGCAGTTCGCGACGCCGCTTTATCGCGAAGTGATTTCGTTCATTCCCAAGGCGCTATTCCTGGAGGATTTTCTTTACGGCAAGTTCGATGGGCCGGTGCTCCCGTCCCTGCAATCGCTGGTAGCGCGCGCGAAAGAACGCTGGCTTGTCGACTCGCCGGATGATCCTGTCGCGGCGCGAGTGGCGCAAGACATTCGCGGGCATTTGGACGGCGTGTTGATCGGTCCTGCGATGGTGGCGCTGGCGCGCGGCGGGGTGCTGGCGCGGCTGGAGCAGGGTGCGGTGGAAACACGCTCGCTCGCGGGGAATCAGGCGAGCATGAATTGTTTGTTCGAACTGCTGGCAACGCAAGGCTGGCTGGAGCGCGACGGAGATAGTGTGCGGCTGACATCGCGCGGGCTTTACGCGGCGCAGATTGCGACTTCGTATGGCGTGACGGTTTCGTATTTGCCGATGTTCAATTCACTGCCGACGCTGCTATTTGGAAACGCGCGCGGGCCGCGGGTGGATGAGAGCGGCGTGGAGCTGCTGGTAAATCGCGGGATGAATGTTTGGGGCAGCGGCGGGGCGCACAAAACTTATTTCAAGAAGGTGGATGAAATTATTATCGAGATTTTCAATCGGCCGCTGGCGCGGCAGCCGCAGGGGATTTGCGACATGGGCTGCGGCGACGGAACTTTTCTGGAGCACTTGTACGAGGTGGTGCAACAGAAAACGGCGCGGGGAAAAGTACTGGAGCAGCACCCGCTGGTGCTGGTGGGCGCTGACTTTAATAAGGTGGCGCGGCGCGTGGCGAAACAACATTTGCGAAAAGCCGAGGTGCCGGTGTGCCACGTAATTGCGGGGGACATCAATCGTCCGGCGCAGCTGGGCAGCGATCTGGAGGCGCTAGGCCTGGACGTGCACGATTTGCTGCACGTGCGATCTTTTCTCGACCACAATCGGCCGTACTCGCGACCCGCAAATTATGTGCGCGGCCGCCGAGTGGGGAAATCCACGGGCGCGTTTGCTTATCTGGGCGAAGAAATTCCGGCGGATGAGCTGGAAGAAAATCTGGTGCGATATTTGCGGCGTTGGGCGCCTTACGTGGGGCGCTTCGGGCTGCTGGTGCTGGAGCTGCACACTTTGCCGCCGGAGCTGGCCGCGGCGAATTTGCGGCAGACTCCAGTGGTGGCTTACGACGGGACGCATGGATTCTCGGATCAATATCTGGTGGAGCTGCCGATTTTTCTGGAGTGCGCGCGGGAGGCGGGACTGCAAGCCGATGATCGCTACCACGCGAAGTTCCCTGCTTCGGAGCTGGCTACTGTCAGTGTGAATTTTTTTACGGCGCTGGCGGGAGCGTCTGGGCCGGAGTTGGTTGCGAGTTCTGCCGCTTCGCGCGCCTGAACTTGCAATCTGCGATGGCGCGCTGCCTTTTATGGAATAATCCACGCTTCGGCAGTCCTGCGGTCGGAATCTGAGCCGCGCGACGGCGTGATCGTCAAACGGGAAAGGCGGCTTCGCCAAGTGAAATGCGCCGGGCTATACAGCGTTTGCGGTAGAGAGCTCGCGGGGCGACTCGACTACGATGTGCGGGTTAAGGGCGCCGCGGAACCGCGAAGAGGATGGGCGAGTAAGTTATGCGTAAATGGGTGGTCACAGGCGCGATTGTTCTGGTGCTGGTGGTGGCGGCGGGATTTTTGCTGAGAACGAACATTCATGCCTCCGTTCGGGAGCGCTTGCAGAGAGGACTGGCGACACATTTTGCGAGTACGGTGGAATTTTCGGACTTCGACGTCACCATGTTTCCACGCATGCATGTGACTATCACCGGGCTCGTGTTGCGCCACAGGGGACGCACCGACATTCCGCCGCTCATCGAAGTGAAGACGGTTTCGATGTATGCGCAATTGGCGGGCTTGCTGCAGCCCAGGCCATACATTTCCTTCGTACAGTTGGACGGATTGCAGATTCACACTCCGCCGCACGTTGCGGGCGGTGAGCCGCTGATTCACAAAACTGATCAGGATTTGGCGAAGAAGTATCCGGTGCTGATTGGCGAAGTGCGCGCGGACGATGCGAGCATCGAAGTGCTACGAGCGCAATCGGACAAGCCGCCGCGCGAATTCCCGATTCAGCATCTTGATCTGCACGACGTGAGTTTCGATCGTCCGGCACAATTTCACGCCTTGTTGACCAACGCGATTCCGAAGGGTGAAATTGATGCGACAGGCGAGTTCGGGCCTTGGGAGGCGGAAGAACCAAGCGAGACTCCTGCTAGCGGCCATTACACATTCCAGAATGCGGACCTCGGCACGTTGAAAGGCCTGCGCGGGATTCTTTCGTCCCAAGGGCAATTTTCGGGGCCACTGGATTATTTGTCGGTGGAAGGTTACACGGATACGCCGGACTTCGGGCTGCGTACTGGCGGCAAACCCATGGCGCTGCACACGGATTTTTCGGCGCTAGTGGATGGAACGAACGGCGACGTGACGCTGAAGGGCGTGACCGCGAAATTTCTGCATACCACGCTGCTGGTGAGCGGCAAGATCGTGGACGTGAGCAAGCAGATCAAAGGCCGCACGATTTTGCTGAATGCTTCTTCGGACAACGCACGCATCGAAGATTTGCTGCGGTTGGCGGTTAAGTCCGATGAGCCGTTGATGACTGGGGCCGCGAACTTAAAGACCACGATCGATGTTCCCGAAGGCGCGGACGATTTTCTGGACCGTATGAAGCTTGTGGGGGCATTCGGAGTGGGCAACGCACAGTTTACCAGCGCGACGGTGCAGGGGAAGGTGGACACACTGAGCCGCAAAGGACAGGGAAAACCGAAGGACACGGATATCAGCGAGGTTGCGTCTGATCTCCGCGGAAATTTCCGACTCGCCAACGCGGTGGTGACGTTCTCCAGTTTGAGCTTTGCAGTGGAGGGCGCGTCGGTTCATTTGGACGGGACTTACAATATTGACACTACGGCGATGGATTTCGATGGCAACCTGCTGATGCAGGCCAAGCTTTCGCAGACAACTACGGGCGCAAAATCATTTTTTCTGAAGGCTGCGGATCCATTTTTCAAAGGGAAGCACGGTGGAAGCGACGTACCTATTAAAATTGGCGGAACGAAAGACCATCCGACGTTCGGCCTGGGTAAACGTGGCGGCAATAAGCAGGCTGAAGCGCCGGGAAAATAGGTGCCGCAGTGGCCAGGGTCGCATGAGGGCTTAGGGTTTTGCGGTGGCCCTTCGAGCCTGTCACAACAGGCTCGAAGGATGAACTGAAGCTACGTCTGCCAAACTTTTTCAGTTTTAGTAGGGACGCTTCTGGGCCGGGAGCGTCGAGTCGGCCGATCGTCTTCCCGGCGCGCTGGTTCCCTCCTTTCCGTTCCTCACGACTAAAGAATCCGCTGGCATGTGCGCCGCGATGGTATGAGAATGCAACGGCTCGGAAACGGCGCGTGCTGGACGTGCGTCGATACGGTTGTGCATGAGGATTTGCGCGCACGTGTCCCGTTTGAGCCGGCCATTTCATTTCAGGAGAAACCTTTCATGTCTTTGCGCTTGATGTGCTGCTCGATGCTTACGATTACCGCGTTGCTCTCGGCTCAAATCACGCCGGGACAGGCTGCCGGCGCGCAGACTTCGCCGACCATCGCCGGCTACAGCAAGGCATCTGCTGCTTCGGAAATTGCTTTGGAGAAAAAGTTTCAGGACGGCATCGTGCCGGGAAATATTCGCGAGAACATGCGGCGGTTGAGCGCACGGCCACATCATGTGGGCTCGCCTTATCAGAAGGACAACGCGGAATGGATTCTGGCGCGCATGAAGGAATGGGGATTGGACGCACATATCGAAACGTTCAGCGTGCTATTTCCGACGCCGAAGGAACGCGTCGTCGAGTTGCTGGAACCAACGCGGTACCGCGCGAAGTTGCAAGAGCCCGTCCTGCCGATTGATCCGACGAGCAATCAGACGGCGGAGCAACTGCCGACTTACAACGCTTATTCTGCGGATGGAGACGTGACCGCGCCGCTGGTGTATGTGAACTACGGAATCCGCGAAGATTACGAGCAACTGGATCGCATGGGAATATCGGTGAAGGGCGCAATCGTGATTGCGCGCTACGGTTCCGGATGGCGGGGCACGAAGCCCAAGGTCGCGGCTGAGCATGGCGCGATTGGCTGCATCATTTATTCCGACCCGCGCGGCGACGGATATTTTCAGGGCGACGATTATCCGGCGGGCGGGTGGCGGCCGCGCGAGGGAGTGCAGCGCGGCAGCGTGATGGATACGGATTATCCGGGCGATCCGCTGACACCGGGCGTGGGCGCGACTGCGGATGCGAAACGCCTGGCGATTAAGGATGCAAAAACCATTACGAAAATTCCGGTGCAGCCGATTTCTTATGCTGACGCGCTGCCGCTGCTTTCCGCGCTGCAGGGTCCTGTGGCTCCGGCGAATTGGCGCGGCGGGCTTGGGGTCACTTATCACGTCGGTCCGGGACCGGCGAAAGTGCATTTGAAAGTTGCGTCCAACTGGGACATGAAACCAATTTATGACGTGATCGGCACGCTGCCTGGCAGCGACGATGCCGGGCAGTGGGTGATCCGCGGCAATCATTTCGATGCGTGGGTGAATGGCGCGGACGATCCAATTTCCGGCCAGTCGGGGATGCTGGAGGAGGCGCGCATGCTCGGCGAGTTGCACAAGCAGGGTTGGACGCCGAAACGGACGATTATTTATTGCGCGTGGGATGGAGAAGAGCCCGGACTGCTGGGTTCGGTGGAGTGGGTGGAAACGCATTTGGCAGAGCTGCAGCAGCACGCTGTGGCGTACATCAACTCCGACAGCAACGAGCGCGGTCATTTTGGCGCGGGCGGCACGCAGGATTTGCAGGGAGTGATTAGCGGCGTGACGCACGACATTCAGGATCCGGAAACGCATTTATCGGTTTTTCAGCGCGCGCATCTGGTGAGCATTGGTGAGGCGAAAAATGCTGAAGAACGCGCGGAGGCTCGCAAGCGCGCGGACCTGGAGATATTCGCGCTGGGCGATGGATCGGACTATACGGCGTTTCAGGATTTCGCGGGGATTTCGACGCTGGATGTGGGATTTGGCGGCGAGGAAGCTGGCACACAATATCATTCCATTTACGACGATTTTTACTGGTACACGCATTTCGTGGATACGGATTTTTCGTACGGGCGGGCCTTGGCGCAGACTGCCGGGACGGCCATTTTGCGTTTGGCCGGGGCTGATTTAATTCCTGTGGACTATGCGCCGCAAGCGGAAGCGATCGCAAAATACGAAACGGAACTGGAGAAATTGCTCAAGGACAAGCAGGACGAGATTACCGAACGCAATTTGGAATTGCAGGAGGGCGTGTTTACGGCGTCGGCGGACCCGCGCAAAACTTTCGTGCCGCCGCCCGCAGAAGCGGTGCCGCCTTACATGAACTTTACGCCGATGAAAAATTCCATAGAGACTCTGAAGAAGAGTGCGGAGCGATATTCCAAGGCGCTGGCGGCGTGGCAGGCTGCGGGCTCGCCGGCTTTGGCGCCGCAGTCCTTGGAGACTTTAAATGCGGATTTGCTGCGGATATCGCGGTTATTCTTGAATGAGGAGGGATTGCCGGAGCGTCCTTGGTTCAAGAATCAGATTTACGCGCCGGGCGCCTACACGGGATATGGGGCGAAGACGGTGGCGGCGGTGCATGAATATATGGACGAGAAGAAATGGAAAGAGGCAGAGGCGCAGATTCCGGGTGTGGCGCAGACAATTGAGAACGTGGCTGCGGGGATCGACAAGGCGTCTGCTGATTTTGAGATGGCTCTGGCGCAGAAGCGCTGAGAGGAATTTGTCGCAGCGGGCCTCGGAAGGCCGCCGCTGCGCTTCGATGCGCGCCGAAGGGAGTTTATCGTAGTGCGATGGCGATGAAACTTTTGGGGATTGATATAGGGACTGGCGGCACACGGGCTGTACTGCTCGATGGCGAGGGGCATGTAGTGAGTTCGGCGACGGCCGCGCATCCACCCTTTGCATCGCCGCACGCGGGTTGGGCTGAGCAAAATCCCAGCGATTGGTGGACGGCGGTTTGCGGCGCGATCCCTGCGTGCCTGGAATACGGGAAGATCGCGCCTCGGGAAATCAGCGGGATTGCGCTTACCGGCCAGATGCATGGTTTGGTGCTGCTGGACCGGGACGGCATCGTGCTGCGGCCATCCATTATATGGTGCGATCAACGCACCGAAGTGGAATGCCGCGAGATCACCGAGAAAATCGGCGCGGCGCGGCTCATCGACCTGACTGCCAATCCGGCACTGACCAACTTCACGCTTCCAAAAATATGGTGGGTACAGAAGAACGAGCCGGAAATCTGGGCGCGCGCCGGTGTGATTCTGCTGCCCAAAGACTACATACGTTTGCGGCTGAGCGGTTCGCGCGCGACGGATGTTGCGGACGCATCGGGGACGCTGTTTTTTGACGTGGCGAATCGGCGATGGTCACGGCCAATGATGGAAGCGTCGCGGTTGGACTCTGACCAGTTGCCTACTGTTTTCGAGTCGTGCGAAATTTCGGGGCATGTTTCGGAGGAGGGCGCGCGCGCGACGGGACTTCGCGCCGGAATTCCCGTGATTGCGGGCGCGGGAGATCAGGCCGCGGGAGCAGTGGGCATGGGAATTGTGCGTCCTGGAGCGGTGAGCGCGACGATCGGAACTTCCGGTGTGGTGTTTGCTGCGACGGCCGGACCGGTGCGCGATCCCGCGGGACGCATTCACACATTTTGCCATGCGGTGCCGCAGCGCTGGCATGTGATGGGAGTGACGCAGGCCGCAGGGTATTCGCTGCGTTGGTTCCGCGATCAATTTGGCGCGGTGGGTGATCCGGCGCAAGACGCTTACGCTCGATTGATGGCGGAGGCGAGCGCGGCTCCAGCGGGCGCGGATGGTTTGTTGTGGGCGCCGTACCTGATGGGCGAGAGGACACCTCATCTGGACCCGAACGCGCGCGGCGCGCTGGTGGGAATTTCGGCGACGCATACGCGGGCGCATGTGGTTCGCGCAATTCTGGAAGGCGTGGCGTTCAGTTTGCGGGACACTTTTACAATCTTTGCAGAGTTAAAGATTCCGGTTCAGTCCATTCGACTGGGTGGAGGCGGTGCGCGCGGAGATTTGTGGAGGCAGATTCAGGCGGACATTTACGGAATGCCGGTTGGCGTGCTGGAAGCAGAGGAAGGTGCGGCTTATGGCGCAGCGTTGCTTGCTGGAGTGGGCGTGGGGAACTGGACTAGCGTCGAGAATGCAGTTGACGCGACGGTGCACATTTCACAGCGAATGGAGCCGGAGCCGCAACGTGTGGCGCTGATGAATCGGCGGTACGGTGCGTATCGGAAGTTGTATCCAGAGCTGCGGGAGATCTGGCGCGATGGGCAGTGAATGAACTTCACGGTCGAGATTTGTAACAGCGCGCGCCCGAGCCGTGAGCTTTTGGAGATTTAGGTCATTCCTCGAGATTTTGTTCTCCGTTGCGAAGTGCGATTCCCATTGTAAGTTCGCAAGCAGATTTCATGTGGCGCCGGTTGCGCGCTTGCGGGGCGATTCGCGCCAGGCAACCGGCGTGCGTTTATGGTCCGCGTGGTAGGTGATTGCCTTGTACCATATGGTTAGGTACTGCTGCGGAGGCGCGCATGCGCTCGATCCTCTCCTGGATTCTTCTTGTGCCGGTTCTCGTGTGCTCCGGGGCGCGGACTCGTGGTGGCGCACAAACTGGATCGAGCTCGCTCAAAGTGGAAGAAGAGAAGATGCGCTTCCATCTGTTGCCACATTCCGGGCTCGAGATTCCGATTCTGAATTCGTCATCCAAGGCGATATCTGGGAAATTTGCGCTCGAGCTGCTGAATCTCGAAAACGATACGGTGGCGGCCTCGCTGTCTGGCACATTTACGGAGCAGCCCGGAGAGACGATCGAAAAAATCGATTGGCCTGTTGACCAGCTTCCCAGCGACGCACCAACGGACCTCGGGTGGTTCCGTTTGCGCTATACGTTTACGCTGGATGGCAGCGCGACGGCAATGCCTGCGGCGACAGGGATCGTACAGCTTGGGCGGATTATCACGGATGGATTTGCAATCAGCATGGCGGCGGCGAAAACCGTCGTGCCGGGCACCAAGTATCCGGTGCGCGTGCATGTGGAGAATCCTACGACGCGGCAGGCTTACGCAAATACTTCCGTGGGCGTGACGCTGACGATTGGAAACGATGACGATACTGCGTTGAAGCGCAAGGTGCGGACCGATTCGGCGGGAAACGCCACGGTGCTGTTTCATCTTCCGGAACAGCCGTCGGACCAGGATGGGACAATCACGGCGGACGTGACGCGAGGCGCGTTCAACGATGAAGCGACGCTGGATTTCGCATTTCCCGGCGAGCCCGCGCCCACGGTAACGGTCACAACTGATAAGCCGCTGTACCAGCCCGGGCAGACCGTGCACGTGCGTTTACTGGCGATTGGCCCGGACAAGCGCGCGATGGCCGGCGCGAAGTTGGATGTGGCGATCGAAGATGAAAATAGTAGCGAGCAATTTCACGAAAAGCTAGTCACTTCGCGATTTGGCATCGCCGCCGCCGATTGGGATATTCCTGCAAAATCGCAGCTCGGCACTTGCACGGTCACAGTGCGATTCGCTTCGCAGGCGAATTCGTACGGGAGCGAACGGCGCAGCGAAATCCGCATCAGCAGGTATGAACTGCCGACATTTACGGTGGGCGTTAATCCTGACCGCGCTTACTATTTGCCAAATCAGAATGCGGTGATTGACGTTCATGCCGATTATCTTTTCGGCAAGCCGGTGCAGCACGGCAAAGTGAAAATTGTGCGCCAGGAGGACCGGCACTGGGATTACGCAAAACAGAAATGGGAGGTTGACGAATCGCAGCCGGTTGAGGGAGAGCTGGGAAGCGAGGGCCATTTCAAGGGCACGATCGCGCTGACGGATGATTTCAAGACATTCCAGCAGAATAGCGCCGAGCGGTTCGAGGACGTGACGCTGGCGGCCTATCTGACGGATTCTTCGACGGGGCGCACCGAGCAACGGCGATTCAAGATCAGGCTGACGGCGCAGCCGATTCATTTATATGTGGACACGCCGAATTCCGTTTCCAGCGCAGAGCCGATTGTTCTGTACGTGATGAGTTCCTATGCGGATGGAGTACCGGCCTCCGTGGACGGAAAGATTTACGCGACGCAGCCGAGTAACGCGGACAAAACGGAGGACGGCTTCGATCTGAGCCGTCGCACGCAGGTGGGAACTTTTCACACGAATCGCTACGGGGTAGGGCGCGTGGAACTGTCGCCGTTACCGGAGAGCGATCTGCGGATGCCGCGCTGGTACGCGGGACAGAATTATTATTACTCCGATTATGTTGACGAACCCGAAGGCCCACCGGCGGATCGGGCGGCGCTACTGCAGTTCGAAGCAGCAGACGCGAAAGGGTTCGCGGGCACGAGCAAGGAGGAACTTTCGATTGCCGCGAGCGGCGATTTCCTGCGCGTGAAAACCGATCACACGCTTTACCATCCGGGCGACGCCATCAATGTGAGTGTGGCATCCAGCACGCGACAGCGAGACTTGATTCTGAATGTGTGGGACGCGAACGGGCTGCTGACGTCGCAGGCGGTACGCTTGAGCCACGGGAAGGCAAATGCGACTGTGCCGTTCGACCCGCGCTTTCGCGGCGATATTTATGTGACTGCCTACTGCATGTCTCCCTCCGAAGACGAAGAGGACGCGCTGAGCGGCTGGACGCGAGTGATCTACCCGGCAAAAGAAGAGCTGGACGTGAAGCTGAAGATGCCGCAAACCGTTTTCCGGCCGGGCGAGGAAGTTACGGCGGATTTACACGTTCTGACGCCAAACGGTGAGACCACCGAAAGTGCGTTGGGTGTGTTGGTGTTCGATCGGGCGGTGGCGGAACGCGTGCGCACCGACGAGGATTTTGGGCGGGAGTACGGATATTCAATTTTTGATTATTTTAATGCGGTCTACCAGCAAAGCATCGGCGGAGTGAGCTATCGAGATTTGCGGGACCTGGACGCGAGCAAGCCATTCCCCGACGGAATCGATTTGGTTGCGGAAGCCATAGCGCATGGCGAATACGCGCCGTGGATGACGAGCGATACTTTTGTGGGCGGCGGATGGGATCCTGCGGGCGCTGCCGGAACGTTCGCCAAATGGCTGGAGACGGAAATCAAACCAGCGAGCAAGGCGCTGGACGACTGGGATGCGGCGAAGGGCGAATATCCCGACAGCGAAGCGGAGGTGCGTACGGCGCTGCAGGCTGCGAAAATCGATTTCGACACTGTGCGCGATCCCTGGGGTCAACGGTTTCGCTTGGACTTTTCGTTCAGGCGCGCGGATCGTGTGCTGCGCGTGATGAGTAGCGGCGTGGACAAACAGTTTGGATCTGCGGACGACTTTACGGTGGCGACATTTCGCTGGCGGTATTTCACCAAGACCGGGATGGAGATCGATCGCGCGGCGTCTGAATATCTTTCACGCACGGGAAAGTATATACGCGATTACCCGACACTGCGAGAAGTAATGAAATTGCAGCGGATCGATCTGGATACGCTGCGCGATCCGTGGGGCCATGCGTATTCTTTCACCTTCGATATCTCCGGCGCGTACTACGACATCCAGGTAGCCAGCGCCGGCAAGGACGGGATTTTCGACAGCAAGGAACATCACTCCTGGGACGACGTGCACGAATGGACTTCAAACGTTCATTTTTTTGCGCGCGAGAACAGCGACCTGGGTTCCGCGATCGCCGATCGCTTTGCAGCCACCGGAACGTTTCCGCAAAACGAGGAGCAACTGAAGCCGATTCTGGCGCTGGCGAAACTGGCGCCGGATCGTTTGCTGGATCCGTGGGGGCATGCTTATCGGTTTACATTCAGCGCGCAGAGTCGTTATGCAGACAGCGTCACGGTGCGCGATGTTCGCTCGTATTCCGACGACGCGGCGACACCGACGCGCAAGGCGACGGAAGTGACGCCGGTGACGCAGCAGGTGGCGTTTCTCTACGTGCTGAGCAACGGGCCGGACAACGATCCGAATCACGCATTTCCGGTGGCCGAATACAGCCGCGTGATCGCCGAACAAACCAGCAAACAGAAGGAAGCAACTGCGAACAAAACGCAAAACCCGGTGCAAGGCGGATTCGGAGGTCTGCACGGAATAGTTACTGACCCTACTGGCGCGGTAGTGAGCAACGCTGTAGTTGCCGCGACTTCCGTGGACACATTGCGGGTGTTCAGGACGCTGGCGGATTATGCAGGCTCGTATTCTTTTGCCAGTTTGCCGGCAGGATTTTACCAGATCGAATGCACGTCGCCGGGATTCGTGCGTAGCGTGGTGCAGCGCGTGCCGATTCAGCCGGGGATCTCGACGCAAGTTGATTTCAGGCTGAGCGTTGGCAGCGTGTCCGAGAGCATCGAGGTGACCGCATCGACGGACACGGTGCTGACGGAGACGGCATCCGTGAGTTCGCGGGCGCCTAACGCCGGGACCAGCTCGATTGAAAAACCGCTTTTCACTCCGCGCCTGCGCAAATATTTTCCGGAGACGCTGGTGTGGCGCCCGGAAGTGATTACGGACAGGCACGGGCACGCGCACATCAACTTTCCGATGGCCGATAATGTCACGGCGTGGAAAATGTCCGTGCTGGCGTCGAACGAAGCAGGCCAGGTGGGGATCGCGGAGAAGGAACTGCGCAGTTTCCAGCCGTTCTTCATCGAGCTGGATCCGCCGAAGATTCTCACCGAGGGGGATCAGATCAGTTTGCCGGTGGTGCTGCGGAACTATACGGAGCAAGCGCAAACGGTGACGGCGGAGATGCAGCCGGAGCCGTGGATGAGCATTTTGTCTGCGGCGCAGCAGAACGTGACGATCGCGGCTGGCGGCGATGCCAGTTCTGTGTTCAGTTTTCGTGCGACCAAGAGTGTGAAGGCTGCGACACAACGTGTGACGGCGCGCAATGCCACTGCAGGCGATGCGGTGGAGCGCGAGCTTGCGGTGCATCCGAACGGGCAGGAGATTTCGTTTGCGAGCGGCCGGGTGCTGGCGGGCGCGCAAGATTCCATCGAGCTGCAAGTGCCGCAGACCGCGATCCGCGGCTCGGTGGATGCAGAACTGCGGATTTATCCGAATCTGAGAGCGCATGTGCTGGATGCGATGCACGGAATCGGAGCGACTCCGGCGGGGTGCGGCGAGCAAATCACTTCCACGGCGTACGTGAGTTTGATGGCGCTGCAACTGCTGCGGAAAGCCGCGCAAGATAAGCCCGACATTGCGAATCCGCGCGCGGCGATCGCGATTCAGGCGCGGCAGACGTTGCAGGAAGGCTACGACCAATTGGTGGATTTGCAGAACGCGGACGGCGGATTTCGCTATTGGCGGAAGATGCCTTCCGATGTTGCGCTCACGGCGTACGTGCTGCGCTTTTTGAACGCCGCGCACGGATTCATCGAGGTGGATGCCAGCGTTGCGGGCCGGGCGCGCGATTACCTGGTGGCGCAGCAGGTGAAGACGGGTGCGTGGACTTTCTTGCGATGGGATTTTAAGAAGCAGGCGGAGATTTCGGAGGAAGATCCGAATTTGACGGCTTACATTGCACGCGCTTTGGCGGGGGCGAAAACGGATCCTGGCGCAAAGGACGCGGAGAAACAGAAAAAAGCCGCAGCGGCGGTGAAGCTGGCGCTGGATTATCTGGAGGCGCGAATTGATTCGTGGAGCGACGCATATTTGGCGGGAAATTATGCGATCGCGGCGATTGCGAGCGGACGAAACGAGCACATCGAAAACGCTCAGGCGCTGCTAACGACATTGGCACACCGCGAAGGCGACACTACTTACTGGAACCTAGAAGCCAACACGACGCCGTTCTACGGTTGGGGCCAGGCGGGGCAGCTCGAGACTACCGCGCTGGCTGTGGAAGCACTGTCCGAGTTGCAGGCGCGGTATCCCGCGCCGGATACGGCGGACAGCGTCAGCCGCGGGCTGCAATTTCTGTTGATGCACAAGGATCGTTACGCGACGTGGTATTCGACGCAGGCCACCCAAAATGTGTTGGAAGCGCTGATTGCGGCGATTCCTGTGGCAGCAGAAAGCAGCGGCACATCCGAGGCTGCGATTTTGGTGAACGGCCGTGCGGTTCGCACCGTACATCTGCCGAACGCGCAGGATGCGGTGGGGCCGATCACTGTCGAACTCGCGGATGAAGTGACGAAAGGCGCGAATAGGATTGAAGTCGCACGGCGGGGCGGTGCAGCGGCGATGAATACGTCGGTGATTACGAGCTACTATCTGCCTTGGGCGGAGTCCGAAGCTACGGCGCAAGAAGATTTCAAGACTGGAGAGAAGCGTGCGCTGCGACTGAAAGTTCTCTACGATCACACCGATGCGCACGCAGGTGAACGCGTGCATTGCAGCGTGGAGGCCGAACGCATCGGATTTCGAGGCTACGGGATGCTACTGGCGGAAGTGGGGCTGCCGCCGGGGGCCGAAGTGGATCGGGCTTCGCTGGAACAAGCGGAAACGGCGCCGGGAGTTTCCGGCTATGAAATTCAGCCGGATCGCGTGGTGTTTTATTTGTGGCCGACTGCGGGAGGCAGCAGTTTCGGTTTCGATTTTCGGATGCGTTATCGAATCGAAGCGATGAGCGCGCCTTCGCTGGTGTATGACTACTACAATCCCGAGTCGAATGCTGCCGTTGCACCGGTGCTCTTTAACGTGCGCTAGGTGAAGTCTAGCGGCTATCTCGCGACACCGGCAGAGGATTAAAATCCGGATGGATGGGCTTGGGCAGCAGCTCCCGTGCTTGACCGCGCTATTGATTGACGCCGCTCGCGAGGAAGCCGCCGTCAACCACCAACAAGTGGCCAGTGACAAAGCTGGCCGCGTCGGAAGAGAGAAATACCGCAGCGCCGCCCAGTTCTTCGACTTTGCCGTAGCGCTTCATCGGCGTGCGCATCAAGAATTCGCGTCCGCGCTCGGTTCCGTCGAGCAGCGCTGAGTTCAACTCCGTACGCAGCACGCCTGGAACCAGCGCATTCACACATACGCCGGAGGTGGCCCATTCGATGGCGAGAGTTTTCGTTAGCGCGGCGACTGCCGCCTTGCTGGCATTGTAAGCGGCGACTTCGTAGAGCCCGACAAAACAAGCGAGCGAGCCGATATTGATGATGCGGCCGTACTTCCGCTCGATCATGTGGCGGCCAAAAACACGGCAGGCGTGCAGCGTGCCCTTCAGATTCGTTTCCAGGATCGCGTCCCATTCTTCTTCGGGAAAATCCAGCGTGGGGATGCGCTTGGTACGGCCGGCGCAATTCACCAGTATCTGCACGCTTCCGAATTTTGCGCACACGGCTTGCAAAAGGCGTTCCAGGGACTTGCTGTCGGTGACGTCGCAAGTTTGGGCGAGAGAGCGGCGCCCCAGCGCCACAACTTCAGCGGCGGCCATCTGCACGAGCTCGGCCCGTCGTCCGGTGGGCACCACGTCCGCGCCGGCTTTAGCCAACTCGCGGGCGAGCGCGAATCCGATGCCGCTGGTGCCGCCGATAACCACAGCGGTCTTGCCCGTCAGATCAAGAAGCGGATGCCCCATGCCATTCTCCTCGTGAGTCGTTCGCGGAGTCGAATTGCTGCGAGTGTCGGAACAAAGAATTTTAACCGCTGGAGGCCGCGGGTTTTGCCGGCATGGGTTGAGGCTTTGCCATTTCGGTTAGCAGAAACAGGTCCGTGAGTAGAGCCCGGAGATGAATGGAAGCGTTGAGGTTGTCAATCAATTGCGAACTGATGCTGGGTTGGGCGAGGACCAACTCGATTGCGGCGAGTGAGTCGGCTGCATCTCGGATCAGCACCTTAAAGAACGCCTGATAGTGCTCGGCAGGCTCGAGTCGTTCTTGTTGCAGAGCCCTCGCGCAACTTTCCTCAAAACCGCGCAACGCATGCGCGGCGCGGCGCAAGTATTCGCGGATTTGTCCGCCGGACTGGCTGCCTGAATCGGTGGGAAGGCCTTGCGCGGCGTAGGCCAGCATGAACTCGTACGATTCTTCGATGGTGTTGCAGCGCTCCGCGATGTCAGCCAGCATCCGTCAATCCTTCGGGCTCAGCTCCCTGGGAACTCGTGGTGGACGACGAGGGCGGTTCGACCGGCCAACGCGCCGGATCGTGTTCCTTCAGATAAAAATCGCGGCTCATCCAACCGAATATCATGGATTTCGTGATGGCGCGTTTTTCCGGCCGCAGCCCGAAATACACATGCACCATGATTAAGGCAATCAGCCCGACGCCCGCGAGGCCGTGCAGGACGTACATCATGCCCCAAGTCATATCGCCGAACAGATACGGGTTGCGCGGAAAAAAGATGGTGCGCACGCGAAACATCATGAACACGCCGGTGACGATCGCGGAGAGACCCGCGGCGATGATGGCGCCATGGTACAGCTTGTTTTCCAGCGGATATTTGGCGAAGCGGTCGGGCGGCGGAGCGGGCTTGCCCAGGAAGCGCCGGATTCTTCGCGCGGCGTCGCGCAGGTCAATGCTGTCTGGCCAGATAGACCAGAAATCCATGAAGAAGGAAGCGTGAATGATGTGAAAGATGATCGAAACTGTCAGGACGGAGCCCGCGATCCAATGATAAGTGACCCAATCGAACTGAACGCCGACCTTCGGGAGGAACGCGGTGAACAGCAGCGTGAACATGGCAGCCGCCATGATCCAGTGAAAGAGGCGCGCGGTGAGGGAATGCCTGGGAATGCGTTCCGGAATGCGCGCGGCAATCAGCGGTGAAGCGCTTCCGGCAAATTCCTTGTGTTTGGCGAAATAGCGGACATATGTGGCGTGGACCATCAGGAAAAGCAATCCGGCAATCGCTGCCACCCATATCAGAAACCATGCGATGTGAATCGGGACACGCTGGCCCCACGGACTGGTGGCCCACTCTAGGAAGCCCATGTTGGCTCCTCCACGCCGCCGATGGCGCGCTTCACCAAATTTCTCATCAGCGGAATTTTGTACGCATTGAATTGCAGCGGCACAGCTCCCTGCACCGCCAACTTCCCCGCCATTTCTCCAGTGGCGGCGTTCGCTGGTTTGCCGCGCACTGCGTCTTCGACAGGTTTCAGGCGCAGCGGACGAGCGGCCGCACCATTCACCGCGATGCGCATGCGTTCGATCGTGCCGTTCGATACGAACATCGCCGAGGCCACGTTGAGCAGCGGGAAATCCCATACGTTGCGGTCGCGCACTTTCTCAAAATAAAATTGCGCGCCGGCCCAAGCGGAAGGAATGCGAATGGACGTGAGCAAATCGCCGGGCTGCAGGATGTGCAGGCGGGTGATGTCAATTTCAGGGCCGATGAAGTAATTTTCAGCGTCCACGACGCGTTCGCCTTTGGGCGTCTGCATCACAAATTTCGCGTCTAGCGCGATCAGCGCCGGAGCGGAATCCGAGGGATTCACGGCGACGCAACGATCCGCGAGGAGAATTGCGTGCTCGCGGTTGCGTCCTTCGGGAGTATCGGCATAACAGATGTTGCCGCCTGCGCGGTAACAGGGCCAGCCCGCGCGGTAATACCAGCAGCGCGCATCCTGCGTGACATTGCCGCCGATGGTTCCCTGATTGCGGATTTGCGGCGATGCGGCGAGCTCTGCGCCTTGCGCCAGCAGGCCGTAATGTTGTTTGACGAGCGGATTGTTGACGACTTCGGTGAGCGTGGTCATCGCGCCAATCTCGATGCCGTCGCTCGTGCCGCGAACTCCTTTGAGTTCTTCGATGCCGCTAAGATCCACCAGAACTTTCGGGCGCTTGATGCGGTCCTTGAGCCAATCGAAGCTATCGAGTCCTCCAGCCATGACCCAAGCATCGGCTCCGTGCTGCTGCAAAAGTTTCTGCGCGTCGCTGATGGTGCTGGGCTGAAGCAAATCGAAAGCCGGCATGACGTCTCGTATTACGGCCACGGCTGTCTCCCTTTACAGCTGCAACGAAATCAAATGTGCGCCACCAGCGGATGCTGCATCGGGCGGCCAGCTTCGAACGATGTGAGAATGGTGTCCGCGTTTACGGGAGCACGCTGAAAGATTTCGTCACCCAGCGCATCGGAAAGCGCATTCAGAATCGACGCGCATCCGCCGCCGACTGGGGGTTCGCCGATGCCGCGCGCTCCCGCGGGCGTTTCCGGATCAGGAATATCCAGCGCTTCCCATTGCATGTCCACCGGCACGTCCAGAATGGTTGGAGGTTTGGTGTAGTAAAAACGTTTGGACACCATTACGCCGTAATGAGGATCGAAGACCCACTTCTGTCCGATGGCATGGCCGATGCCGAGCGTCGAACGGCCCAGGATTTGTCCGCCGAGTGCGGCCGGATGAATCACGCTGCCGACGTCCGCGTACGCAAGAAAATCAACAATGTGGTAATGGCCGGTTTCAATGTCCACTTCGACTTCGGCGAAACTCGCGACGTAGGAGTGCGTGACTCCATCGCGCGGATAGTTGTCACGCGCGGCGGCAACCAGTCCCTGGCCGGCCAGCGCGGCGACCGATGCTTTGGTGAATTTGTTGACGTCCGCGGGAGCTTCGTGGCCATCATAAATTCCGCCGAGCTTGATGGCATGCTGAGCGGCCTGCGCGAAAGTCATTCCCGCGCCGGCGCCTTTGCGGTAGACGCGCTCGCCGCCGACTTCGTAATTTTCAGGCTTGCCGCCGAGCGTCTTCGCGGCGATTTGCTGCAGCTTGCTCTTCGCATCCATCGCGACGGCGTAGGAAGCGCGCGTCATCGCGTGAGTCGTCTGGCTGCCACCGGAAACACACGTGTACGGGAAGTTCAACGACGTGTTGCCCCACACCACATCGCATTTCTCCCAAGGAACGCCAAGAATTTCCGCGCCGACGCGATGAACATCCATTACCGCCTCGGTACCCAGGTTGCCGATTCCGGATTGGAAGCGCACGCGGCCTTCAGGCGTGATGACTAACAAGCCGTCAAATCCGATCGAGCCGCCCACGTAGCAGCTCAGCGATACACCTACACCGCGCACTTTCGATCCGATTCGTTTCGGCTGGCGCGCCACTCGTTCCGGCCAACGGAATTGTTCCGCGCCGCGGTCAAGCGCATCTTTCAGAAACGCGCTCGTAGCATGTTGACGCTTGCCGTTCACGACGGGACCGAATTCCGCCTTCCCTTCCGGGCAATTGACGCGGCGAATGGCGACTTGGTCGAGCCCGAGTTTACGCGCGGCCTTGGCGATGATCGGTTCGATGATGACGATTCCCTGCAGGCCGCCGGGCGAGCTTTGCGCGCTGCGCGGCGGCGTGTTGGTCAGCACGGTTACGCCGCGCCAGCGCATCGCTTGCGGCTGATACAGCAAGGAAACGATGCGGCCGGAGGAAAATGCATCGCCCACTGAATCGTAGGGGCCGTTGTCGCAGATGACGAACATGTCGAGCGCGGTAATTCGTCCATCGCTGCCGAAGCCGACTTTCATGCGGCCTTGAAAACCGGGTCGCGCTCGCCCGATGAAAGTTTCTTCCTCTCGGCTGATGCGCATCATAACGGGTGCGTTGGTTTTCTTCGCCAGCAGCGCGGGAATAATCATGCTCACGCCGCCGGTAATTTTGCTGCCGAACCCGCCGCCGGTGTATTCACTGATGAAAACAATATTGCTGGCGTCCATATTTAGCCAGCGCGCGATGGCCGGCAGAGTTTGCGCGGTGCTTTGCGTGCCGGTGTGCATGTACAACTTGCCGTTCTGCCAGTAAGCCATCGCGCTGCGCGGTTCCAAAGTCTCGTGGCTGGTGTCCGGCGTCGCAAACGATTCATCGAGCACCAGTGCGGCGTTCTTGAAGCCGGCATCGAGTTCGCCATACGTCCATTCGTCAGGCGCCTTGCCCATCGGCAGGCGATTTTCTGTCACGCCGGCAAAGTCGGCGTCTGTCCACTTCAGAGTCGAGACCTGCGGCTGGCCTTGGGCCGGCGGTGCGGGCCTGGTCCACACGTTGCCGTCGGTGCGCGGGTTGGGACCACCGGGGCGAAGCGTGTCCAGCGGATCAACCACGAAAGGAAGCGGCTCGAAATCAATTTTGATTTTTTCGATGGCGTCCGCGGCGGTGACTTCGTCCACTGCGGCTACGGCGAGAATCGGCTCGCCCTGGTACACAGGTTCCAGGGTGAGGCCGCGCTCGCCCCACTTGCTGGCTTTGATCACGGTGCCGTTGTCGGTTAAGGTATCGGCGGGCGCGGGAAGATCGTTCGCGGTGAGAATCGCGCGAACGCCGGGCATAGCCAGCGCTGCGCTTGCGTCAATGTGTTTCACGCGGGCGTGCGGCATGGGGCTGAGCAGCAGTTTGCAGAACAGCATGCCTTCGGCGCGAAAGTCTTCGGCATATTTCGCGGCGCCCGTAACTTTGGCATAAAGATCGGGCGTCGGATAATCCTTACCGACCAGTTTGTGGCCGACGCCGTACTGACGCTCGGCGCTCTTGGCGGGCTTTTCGGCATCAGGCATGATTGGCGGCCCTCCTGAGATTTTCCGCGCCGCGCATCATCGCGTCGAGAATCTTGTTGTAGTCCTGGCAGCGGCAAAGATTTCCTGAAATTCCGTGCGCTAGCTGCTGGCGCGTGGGATTGGGATTTGTCTTCAGGAATCCGACGGTAGCCATCAGAAAGCCGGACATGCAGAACGCGCACTGGAAACCCTGCTCGTCAATGACGCCTTGTTGCACGGGGTGCAGCGTGCCGTCGGTGGCAGCCAGGCCTTCGACGGTAACGACTTTTCGTGCGCGCACCGTGTGCGTGAGCACCGAACAGGAATACTGCGGGACATCGTCAATCAGAACGGTGCAGGCCCCACATTCAGCGCGGTCGCAGCCGAGCTTTGTGCCGGTGAGGCCGAGCTTGTAGCGCAACGTCCACGCGAGCGTTTCCTGCTTCAGAACGTCGACGCGCCGCTGTTGGCCATTTACATTGATGGTGAGGAGGCGCTCGGAGGCGCTCGCGCCGGGCGTTTGGCCGAACAGCGTGGCGGCGCGGAACAAATAATTTGCCGAGGAAACGGCTGCGCCGCTGGCGATTACTCCTTTGATGAAGTTGCGCCGGGAAACTTCTTTCGAGAATTTCTCGACCGGCTGTATGTCAGTAATCTCTGACATCGATGGTGCTCCTCAGCTAAATCTTAGCTCGCCTGCCGCTCCGATGCACAAGAAACGATTTCGGTCCAAGCCGTCTCTTAGATAGGACGCTCTGGCGGGTTCCAGGTTGCGCACTAATTCGCACTGGCTTGAGATTTCCTTCAGCCCAGTCTAAAGCGCGTCGTGGGTTTTGGCGGGAATCATCACCGCCGCCACCGCGGCGCTGGCCACGCACAAACCTGCGCAAATCAACATTACGATTCGGAATGCAAATACGAAAGCGTGAGAAATCGCGGCGCGGAGCAGATCCGTCGTCCGCGCGTCCACGCCAAAGGGCAAATCGAGACCAGCGAGCTTGATTTCGTTTGAGCGCACGTACTGAAGGATGTCGGACGGCAGCGGCACGCCCGCGAGACCACGGTTCAACGCGGAGCTGAATAATTTCACCATCACAATCCCCAGGATCGCGACGGCAAGCACGCTCGCAACCCGTGCGACTGCGTTGTTGATTCCCGAGGCGGCACCAGTGCGATTCGATGCCACTGAACTCATGACTACCGTAGTGAGTGGCGCGACGCTAATCGCCATTCCAAATCCGAGAACGGTGAACGCCGGAAAAAATCCCGACCAATAACCGGCGCCCACATCGGGTACGGCGCAGAGAACGAAGCCGATCGCCGCAATCAAGGGTCCGACGATCAGCGGAACCTTCGATCCATAGCGCATGACCAGCCCGCCGGACCAGCGCGAAAGCACAAACAGCAGCAAAATTAGAGGCAGCGCAGCCGCGCCGGTGGCAGTTGTGGAATATCCCTGCACCTGAATCAAATCCATCGGAAACAAGAAAAAGAAAATTCCAAGCGCAGCGTAGAGAAAGAGGGTGAGCAAGTTCGCGCCGCTAAATCCGCGCGACGCAAACAGCGCCAGCGGAACCATCGGTGAATTTACTCTGGCCTCGATGAACGCAAAAGCAATCAAAAGAGCGAATCCTAGTATCAAGCTTCCGTAAACCAGGAATTGGTTCCAACCAAGCGTCGTGGACTCGATGAATCCGTACACCACGCCGCCTAATCCTACGGTCGCGACCAGCGCGCCCAGCCAATCCACACGCCCTGCCCGCACCTCGCGGCTTTCGGGTATGCGCCACAGCGAAATTACAATCACCGCGGCCGCAAGCGGAACGTTGATGAAAAATATCCAGCGCCAGGAAGCATGCTCAATCAGCCAGCCGCCCAGAACCGGGCCCAGCGCGGTGGTGATCGCCGTGAACCCTGACCATGTGCCGATCGCTTGGCCGCGCGTTTTTTCGTCGAAAGATGCGCTGATGAGCGACAGGCTCCCCGGCACCAGAAAAGCTGCTCCCACACCTTGCACACTTCGCGCGATCACCAGCTGCTGAATATTCACAGCGAGACCGCACACGATGGAAGCGGCGGCGAAAACCGCTACGCCGATCAAAAACATCAGCCGGCGGCCAAATAAATCTCCCAGCGAACCGCCGACGAGTATTAGCGCGCCCAGGAACAATCCAAAAGATTCGACGACCCATTGCACGCCAACGACGCTCGCGTGCAGGCTCACCTGCAGCGCCGGCAAAGCGACATTGACGACCGTGCCGTCAATAAAAGCCATGCTGGAGCCCAGAATCGTGGCCGCCAGGATCCAGCGTCGCGCTTGCGCCGCGCACGGAACTTCAGCATCCAGTGAACGAACGACGCCTTCGTCGCAGGGCGGTTTCATGAGGCTACCGATGAATTCTCATGCGGATTTGGTTCCGGCTTTCGTTCAGACCAACCAAGACTGGATGTCGATTTGAGATTTAAGCGTTCGGTGGACGGGGCAGCTTTCCGCGATTTGCAGCAATTTCGCGCGTTGCTCAGCGGTCAGCGGGCCGGCCAATTCCAATTCGCGCTCGATGTGATCGAGAATCCCTTCCTTCGTTTCGCATGTGGCGCAATCTTCCGCGTGAATTTTCGAATGGCGCAGACGTACGATCACACTTTCTAGCGGCCAATTTTTCCTCCGCGCATACATTCCTAAAGTCATGGACGTGCAGGCGCCCAAAGCCGCGAGCAGCAGGTCGTAAGGATTCGGCCCGGAGTCTGTGCCGCCAGAGGCGCCCGGTTCGTCCGCGGTGAGATGATGCGCGCCGGCAACAATTTCCTGCGCAAAGCTTACACCGTTGCCGCGCACAACCACATTAGGTTCCAGAATTGCTGGATGCGGCGAAATCTGCTGCGACGCGTTCATGCGACCCTCCGAGTGCTGTGCCGAGGCGCTGTGCTGACGTGCCCAGCAGCCAACTGGTAGCATAGTCTATTCCGGAGCGAGACCCATCGCTCGAGTTACGTCGCCACGCGCCTGAAGAGAAAGATCGAAGGGATACGCCGTCACAAGCCTCCTGTGCTGTCAATGTAATGGACGATTTCGTCTTTCGTCCGATTCAACTCCGCTGGCTACCGGTCCGAATCGCAAGTATCCAGAAACCGCGCGTGCGGACAAAAGTTCGCGAGATCGCAGACAGGCGATCCAAACAGCGCAGGCACTTCCCGCGACGGCGGCATTGTGTTAAGTCTCATGATGCTGCTTTTTATCCGGGGCCTGGACACGCGGCCGACCGGAAAGCGGAGACGCACCATCGCCTTATAGGAGGCTGAAGCGTATGAGAGCGGACATCGTAGCTGGCGTGGTGTTTCCCGATTACGAGTTGAGCGATCAGGCGGGCACACGCCGCAAACTTTCTGAACTGCAGGGACCGGACCCGATGATCGTGGTGCTCAGCAGGGGCGGATTCTGCCCCAAGGATCGGCGCCAGGCCGAGGGGTTGGTGCAACTGCACCGCGAAATGGAAGTCGGCTACGGCCGGCTGGTGACGATCAGCACCGACAACATCGTTGAGACGAATGAATACCGGACTGGGATCGACGCGCATTGGACTTTTTTATCGGACCCGGGCCGCAAGGTGCAGAAGGATCTGGAGATCGCCGAGTACACGGACGCCGCACATGATCCGATGATTCCGCATGTGATCGTGCTCGAACCGGGCCTGGTGATATTCAAGATTTACAACGGCTACTGGTTTTTTGGCCGGCCGACCAACGAGGAACTGCGTCAAGATTTGCGCGCGGTGTTGAAGAAATGCCGGCCCGATTGGGACATCACAAAACCCGAACTGAAAGCCGCGTGGGAACGGGGTGAGCGCGATCGCTTCTATCCTTACGGCAAAACCTATCGGCAAGTATTTCGGGAGCAAGAGTGAGTGGAACGACCGCATGATTGCACGCGTCGCGCGGCCCGCGACGCCGCATGAAAATGTTGCAAAAGTGCAACGCGTATCTGCAAGCTGATCAACGTGCCTGAGCTGCCCGATATCGCCGCCTACATCAGCGCGCTGGAGCCACGGATCGTGGGTCAGCCGCTCGTGCGCGTGCGCCTCGCGAACGTTTTTCTGCTGCGCACCGTGCAACCGCCGATTACGGAAGTGGAAGGCCGCACCGTGCGCGAGTTGCGGCGCATCGGCAAACGCGTCGCCATCGGCGTGGATGGAAATCTCTGGTTGGTGTTGCACTTGATGATTGCGGGCAGGCTGCACTGGCGTCCGGCAGGGGCAAAGCTATCCGGCCGACAGAGTCTGGCTGCGTTCGATTTTCCCAATGGTTCGCTGGTGCTTAGCGAAGCCGGCACAAAACGTCGCGCGTCGTTGCATGTGTTGAGCGGTGAGGAAGCTTTGCGCTCTATTGATCCTGGAGGTATCGATGTGTTCGCCAGCACTTTCGTCTCGTTTCGCGCCACGCTTTCCGCTGAAAACCGCACGTTGAAGAGGGCTCTGACGGATCCACGTCTGCTCAGTGGCATCGGCAACGCGTATTCGGATGAGATTCTGCACGCGGCGGAACTTTCGCCCATCGCGCTGACGCACAAGCTCCAGCCGCAAGAGTGGGAAAGGTTGTTTGACGCGACACAAAATACGCTGAGAACTTGGATGGACCGGCTGCGCGCCGAGGCTTCGGCCGCATTCCCCGAAAAGGTGACCGCGTTTCGCAAAGGCATGGCAGTTCACGGCCGCTATGGAGAACCTTGCCCCAGATGTGGAAAAAACATTCTGCGGATTCGCTACGCCGACAATGAGACGAACTACTGCGCGAAATGCCAAACGGGCGGAAAGGTTCTCGCTGACCGCGGCTTGTCGCGGCTATTGGGATCGGATTGGCCGCGCACCCTCGATGAGCTCGAGGCCCTCACGCGCCGCTAGTTTACATATCTAACGACGGGCAAAACTGAAGATGGCGTGTCACTTTGCCTTTTCCGCGGGTAACTCCAAATTATGGTCCAGCACCATGCTTCGATGAAGAAGTAATCGTGCCTGCTCAATTGCTTCAGTTGCGCCAATCTTTTCTCGTGTGGCCGGTGGCAAAAGGAGAAGTATGCCGACAAGCGACCAAATAGAATTCTCTAACTCCACCATTCGCCTCGCGAGGTGAGGTCCAGATGTCTGAGCCTTGACGATCCTGTCCAATTCGATTTCTCCAGGAACGTGTTCCAGCACCTGTTCAATTGTTGCCGTGTCTTCATCGGCCCTTGGAGGGTGCGCCGTCGGGAACATAGGAATCTTGTCGCTCATCATCACATTCCCTCCGGCATGACGGTACCATTTTCATGTTCCAAACTGGACTCCAGGGCTCACGACTACTTGCAAATCTCGCCGCCTTGCTCGGCTATTCGAGGATTTCGCGCATGCCGTCTGAGGCACGCACTGTATAGATGTCCGGCTTGCGGCCCGTCGCTCGTTGGTAGCCGCGCGCGACGGCGCTTTGAAATTCCTCCACCATCTCGCTGCGCACCAAGCTGATGGTGCAACCGCCAAATCCGCCGCCCGTCATGCGCGAGCCGTACACGCCCGCGATTTCGCTGGCGATTTCCACCAGCAAGTCCAGTTCCGTACTGCTCACCTCATAATCTTCCTGCAAGCTGCGGTGCGATTCGCGCATCAACCGCCCGAACGATTCCGGATTGCCGCGTTCCAGCGCCTCGCGCGCCGCCAGCACGCGCGCATTTTCGCTGATCACGTGGCGGCTGCGGCGGTACACCACCTCCGGCAGCAATGGCGCATAGCGCTGCAGATCCGCCAGCGACACGTCACGCAACGCTCGCACTCCCGGCATTTGCTCCGCCAGAATGCGCGTCGCCGTCTCGCAATCCGCGCGCCGCGCATTGTACTCGCCCGCCGCGTGATCGTGTTTTACCATGCTGTTGCACACCACGAATTGCGCGTCCGCGAATAACGGCAGCAGCCGGAATCCCAGCGTGCGGCAATCCAGCAGCAACGCATAATTCGCGCGCCCGCAGCAGGCAATCATCTGGTCCATGATGCCGCAGCGCGCTCCGGCGAATTCGTTCTCCGCGCGCTGGCAAATCTTCGCCAGTTCCACGGGACTGCGCGAGAGCCCTGAACTTTCCAGCAGCGCGTAACCCGCGGCCACTTCGACCGACGCCGAAGAGGAAAGTCCCGCGCCCATCGGAACTTTTCCCTCTACCAGCAGATCGGCGCCGCCGATTTCCGCGCCGGAGATGCGCAAGCTCGCCGCCACTCCCAGTACGTAGGCGCTCCAGTGCCGCTGCACCTGCAAATTCAGGTCTTGCAAATCCATTTCGGCGCGCTCGCGCAGATTCTGCGAATAAACATGCACGCGCGCATCGTTCCGCGGCGCTGCGGCCACCCAGGTATACAAATCCATCGCGACGGGCATCACGTATCCTTCGTTGTAATCGGTGTGCTCGCCGATCAGATTCACGCGCCCCGGCGCGCGAAAGATTCGCGCTTCCTGCCCGTATAATTTCTGGAACTCCTCGCGCATACGCTGTGCTTCGCGCTGCACGAGGCTCGCTGACGACACCTCTTGACCCGCCACTTTTTCGGTCATCGGTTTTAGTTAATCCCAGCGCGAACTCACATGAAATCCGACGCAGCTGGAAACCTGGCCTCTCGTGTTCCGCTTAGAATTACTTCTGGTGCTGCTTTGAATCTGTGCACCTCATCCGCTCAGAAAGACACGGGGTCCGGCGGCTCGCGCAACGGCGCATTGGACTCGTAGCGCGTCAAGTGCGCCTTGAGCGTATCCGTGAGAGCTGTCTTTCCCTGCTGCGTCGCGACAGTGATGGCTTGTTGTTCAACCTCGATGGCGTTTGGAAAGCGCCCAGCTTCAGCGTAGGCAGCGGACAGCGTGTCGAGGATTGCGGCGTCTTGTCCGTGGGTGAGCGTCTGCGCGCGGTCCGCGAGGGCCAGGGCGTCCGCGCTGTTGCGCAGCGAGGAGTCCGGGCAGGTCGCGAGCAGGCTGGCGGCGAGGTTGAGATCGGAGACGCGATCGGGATCGGCCTCCAGCGCCAAGCGCAAATGAGTGAGGGAATCCGCGAACTTGCCTTGTAGGTAGAATGCGTAGCCGAGGTCTTCGTGCCCGGCCGCGAAGCTCGGCCTGATGCGCACGGTGTTCAACCACGCATCAATGGCTTCGTTCACGCGATTTTTCTTCGCCAGTTCGAGCCCGAGATTGTAATAGGCTTCGAAAAAATCCGGGCTAATCTGCGTGGCCTTGCGCAGATACGCGATGGCATCATCGGAATCTCCCGAGACGGACAGGGCGATCGCGATTCCGTTGTTGGCGCGGGCGTCGTTCGGATCGATTTCCAAAGCTTTTTTCCACTCGGCGAGCGCGGCGGCGTTATCGCCTCCTTGTTGCAGCGCCAGCGCATTATCAATGATGCGATAGAGGTCAGATGCCGGGACGTCAATGGATTCCATTTGATCCGGCTTGATATTAACGAATTCCGGAAGATTCACGGCGCGATTGGAGGCCGTGGAATTGTCAATGTAGATCGGCGGGCTGTCCTGGCCCTGGTCATCAATGTGAGTTAGATACATCTGCGTGTAAACCGAACGGCTCTTGGACGAAAAAACCAGCCAGCGTCCGTTGGGCGAGAAACTGTGCCAGGAATTCATGAGCGAAGTGTTGCTGCGCATGCGGCGCGCGACTCCGCCACTAACCGGAACGATGTAGAGTTGGCTATCAGGCCGCATCAACTGACCATTGCGGCACTTCACGAAGACAATCCAGCGACCGTCGGGTGAAATTTTCGGGAAATTGTTGCTCATGCCGTTGTTGGCGGCGCCGAGGATCGGCTCCGGCTGACCTCCCTTTCCGCCGTTGAAAGGGATGCGGTACAGGTTGTACTGGATTTGGACTTCGTTCGGGTCGTTGGCGTGAGTGGGAAGTTCCTGGCCATCCACATACGGATCTTTGGCTTCGGCGCGGGCGAAGACAATGAACTTGCCGTCGGGACTCCAGACCCCGTCAGTTTGCACGTAGCGCGGATCATCGGCACCGGGAAGCGGCTCCCTGAGGCCGGTCGCGCGGTTATAGACGGCTAAAATTCCGCGCGTAGGATAGAACACCTGAAGAAAGCGATAATCCTTGAAATTCTGGACGAAAAACGAGCTGGGAATATTCTGGCCCTGGCCCGCAAACGTGGAAAGCACGTAGTGCCCGTCGGGCGAGACCTGCGACATAAAACCGACGCGCGATTTCCCGACGCTCATGTCGCTGTTCCAGGAGACCATGTCCTGATTGCGGATGGACATGTTCGCTTTAATGGGAACGACGGCGTACAGACCTTTGTCGTTCTTGGGGCCATCCACGTCAATTCCCATGGTCTTGCCATCCGCGGAGAACGAGTGGCAGTTCGCGCAGGTATGCAGGTCGTGGATGAGCAGCCGGCTTTCGGGTTGGTTAATGAAGCGCAGACGCCAGTTAATGAGAAACAAGGAAGACGGCGCCAGAGGCTGAATGAAATTTTTGGCGCCCTCGGAAGGCATCAGCGGAACGTCGCGATAAAAAATCGGCGCGCCCACGGGGTCTTTAGAAGTTGTTAGCGTGATGCGCCCTGCGGACACCGGGCTGTCTGGTGCGCTGGCTGTTGCGCCTGCAATTTCAATGATCGCAGGATTCTCCACGGTATGTTGCTTGATGATCGCCCACGTTTCTGCATCGGGAATCCAGGTATGAGCAGCGGCCTGCTCGGGAGTCAGCGAGGGAGGCTTGTTGTTTTCGGAAACGCAGCGCGGATCAATTTTGCCAATCTGGATGGGCTCGCCATGCGAGGTGGCGTGGATTGGCTTCGAGCCATCTGCAAAGGTGATGGCAATGCGCCAGGATTTGGCGGCGGCGTCTGCATCGCGCCATATGAAGGTCGGCGGAAGGATGTCTGGCGGGAAAATTGAACCGTCTTGCGGATAGTCAAACGTGATGGATGCGGCTTCAGGGGACGCAGCGAGCGAAGCGCGGCCCGAATGCGAAGCGGCGGCGCGCAAGTCATCAGCCATGGCGCTAGCGACGCCGAAATGCCAGAATTGATCTGACGACTGGCGAACGACTAACGACGCGACGAGCAGAGCAATCCCGGCGAGCGGAATTGCGAGTCGCACGACTATGCGAGTGATGTTGGAGGCGTTTTTGAGCATCACGCTACTCCTCCGGCACTTCGCGAAACATCGCTATGGCTTCGATTTCGACCAGCAGCTCGGGACGACACAGCTTGGCCTGAACGCCGGTAGATGCGGGCAAGGGATCCAGACCCTGCTCGTTATAGAAGGCGGTACGCTCTTCGTTGAATTGCGCGTAGTCACGATCAATGTCTCGCAGGTAGCAGGTGGTGCGGACGATATCCTTCCAGGTAGCGCCTTCGGATGCGAGCAGCGCGGTAATATTCTGGAAAGTGCGGCGGCACTGGGCGCGGAAATCTCCGACGTGAACGCTGGCGCCGTGCTCGTCGATGCTTGCGGTGCCGGAAATGAGCAGCATCACCGCACCGCCCCCCAAATCAACACGCATGCCGCGCGAGAACGAGCTGGGTTTGGTGTAGTGATAGGCCTCGTTGAGGACGCGATGGTTGGTGATGGCGCGCTTTGGCAGTGGTTCGATTGCTGCCTTCTGCGCGGACTTTTTGACGCTGGCCATGAATGTCTCCCGAAACCATTGCTCATTCGCCTATTCGCGACGAATCTAGCGCTCCGTATCGAGGTGTGCGCCGCAACTTTGAAAATAGCGCAACCGCGGCCCGCGAAGCAATTTCCGCCGCACGCTTTGATCCCAAGCTCGCGAATACCCAGCAGCCGACCATGCACTCGTGCATAGCGCGGCTAAAAAACGACGCGCACCTCATATTCTGGCACGGCGGTAATCGCACGCACATCTGAAATCTGTTCGGCGGTGCCGAAATCGGGCCGGGCTTTCGGTGAGAAATAAATGGGAGCGTCTTTGCGCAGAGGAAGGACATCCAGAGTGAGATTTTGACCAGCAAGCGGAGCGAATCGCTTCAGCCCGACTTCCCAAGTGGCGCCGTGATAGAAATCGTCATCCAGCAAATGCTGGCCTGCGTAGAGGCGTCCGATGTCGCCGACGTAGTCTATCCGCAAAAAAACGTCGCTTAGTCCCGTCATTTCATTTACGGGCAGAGTAATTCGCCAAACGGCCGCGTTTTTGAATGCAGCATTGTCTGGCGCCACGGCTACCGGAACTTTGCGCTGCAGGGCGCTGGTCTGGACTGGAGGCGCCTGGCCGGGCTGCTGAGTTTGTTTCCATTCAATGTCGAATGCCCGAGGTTCCACGTCCGTGACGTAAGACCTGAACACTCCATCAGTGCCAGATTTGCGCAGCGGAGCATTGGCCTTGGGTTCCGACGCTAACGCGGGGAGTATCGAAAATGCGAGCGCCGAATTATTCCGCGAACGGAGATACAAAGTCGCATCATCGCAGAAAACATCTGCGCCAGACAAAATCAAGTAGGGCTTACCGTTCAGCTGGATCTTCCAGAGATTCTCTGCTTGTTCCTGTGAAAGCAATAAAATGTGAATCGTCTTGCCCGAGGCTGGCTCAATCGAGATCGCTTCATTGGTACCTGGCTTGAGGTTGTCAATGTACAGAGTGCCGTTCTCGCGGCCTTCGGTTGCACCGTCGGCAGTGATCTTACCGGCGGATTTTTCGTCGAAGGCGAATTCCGGTGCCACGCCAGGAATCGCGAAGAAAACGTAGTACGTGGAGCCCGCGGAATCCAGCTTGGTGAGCAGCTCCGCGGTGCTGTAAGCCAGACGCGTCGAACCCATCCGCAGATTAAACGGCCAGATGAAATACGCGTCGGCAGGAATATCCGTCGGCTTGCGCGGAAACTGTACCGTTGAATTTGGCAAGCGGACTTGAAAGGCAACTCCCTTGCGCTCGGGCATGGGCAAGTTGTGCACGTAGTTGTTGACGAAGAGAAAACCGCCGTCTCCATTCGTGCGCACCGCGCTCCGCAATGTCCCGGCATCCGCTGCGTCCTTCGGCGTCTGCTCCGGCAGGAATGCAACCATCGGGGCGAGCTGCGGTCCGAATTCGTTGTAAAACTGGTGCAGCAACTTCAGTTTGCGGAACGACGGATGCATTTGCCCGTATTCTCCCAGCGGGGCCTGGAAATCGTAGGAAATCTGCGGGAGGTCGTTCGGGTAGCCCGTGGCGTGCGTTTCCTGCAACGTGGTGAGTTTGCCCTCGGGATTGGCACCGCCGTGAAACATGTAGTAGCCGAAGAGATTGGCGCCGGAGCCAACGTGCGTCACGTTCACCCCGGCGACATCGGCCGGCTGTATGAGCGGCCGACGGTGATAGGAAAGTTCCATCCCGCCGCCAGCCTCGGCCAAAAAATAGGGATCGTGCGCGAAGGCTTTATCTTCCTGTCCGGCGAAGCGGGCCAGGTCGGCGGGATTGTTGTTGATGTCACGCTTGAGCGTGAAGAGGAAAGCTTCGTCATGCGGCGCGTCGCCTTTGAAGTCCTGCCAAAAACCATCGGGATAGGCGCCGAAGACCGGGATGACTTCCTGCGGAGGGAAATCCGCGCTGGGCCATCCGGTGACGGTGAATAGTGGAGGATTGATGCCGCTCTCGACGGCGAGCTTTTTCAGCGCGCTGATGTGCGCGGCTCCGGCATCGGGCCCGCGCTTGCCGTACTCGTTCTCCAGTTGCACGCCGATGATCGGGCCATCGTCATTCCAGTACAGGCCCTGCAATTGTTTGCCGATTTCGCCATAGAAGCGCTGCACGTACGACAAGTAGGCAGGATCGTTGGTGCGTACTTTTGATTTCGCGAGCACCCAATCTGGAAATCCGCCGTTGCGCGCCTCGCCGTGAACCCACGGGCCGATGCGCACGACGACATGCATTCCATGTTTTCCGCAGAGCTCGACAAAATGTCTGAGGTTTCGCTGCCCGGACCAATCGAATTGGCCTTCGATCTCCTCATGATGAATCCAGAAGATGTAGGTGGAAACTACTTGCACTCCGCCTGCTTTCATTTTCAGGATTTCTTCTTCCCAATAGGCTTCGGGGTAACGCGCAAAGTGAAACTCGCCCATTACGGGCAGCCAAGGCTCCGCATTTTTAACGATATAGCGGCTGTTGACGGAAATGGACTTCCCGGATTTGGAGACACTACCCAGATGGAAGAAACCAGTTTCCGCGGGCGCTATCGGTCGTTGCGCATCAATGGCAACGACCGTGTTCGCGGACTGTTGGAAGCCGAATGTCAGGATTGCCAATGCCGGAAGGAAAGACAGGCACACGGCCACGAGCACTGTTTGCATGAACTTTTTCATATTTCCGAAATCGCGTCGTCCTGAGGCAAAGAACTTTGCTCGCCGACTCACAGCCGACGCGCCGTGCTGGTCCCGCTAACACTCGTCGCGTGGACCGCGCTGCGCGTTCGACCTCCGCCACGAAATCGCGCTCGCCCAAAAAATTCCTGGGCAGCCTCGGGGGTGGGCCGAGGCCACCCAGCTTGGGGGTTAAACAACGTCAGAATGCAAATTTCAGACCGGCTTGCATGACTCTCGGCAGAACTGCGCCTATGCTCGTAATCTTGCCGAAGTTTCCATCGCCCACGGTGTTATCGGGATTGGAAAAGCTCGGTGTATTGAGAGCGTTGAACATCTCCCAGCGGAACTGGAGGCTGTAGCGCTCGTGCACGTACCAGTTCTTCGCGATCACCGCATCCATAGTCTTGATGGGTGGACCTTGGAACATGTTCTTGCCGCTGTCACCGAAGGTACCCACCGCGTTATGAGTAAATGCTGCGGTATTAAAATATTGATTCAACCATTGAGCCTTGCCACCCGATCGTACATCCAAAGCTTGGCCGGGAACGACGTCGGCACGATCTTCGAACTGTAACGAGCCGGAGTTGTTGTTCCCATCGCCGCCGCTAATCCCGAATGGAAAGCCGGATTGCAAGGTAATGATCCCGCCAACCTCCCAGCTACCCAAAGTCTGCCTGATAAACCCATTCTTATCGCGCAGCGCTGGCGTGGTGTAGATGAGATTGGTCACCCAAATAAAGGGAACATTCTCAGCCGAAATCCCGCGGTTGAATTCCAAGTTGAAGGGGTTGGGAAGCTGATTGGTGCCGAAGGAAATGTTTCCCGACGACGCGGTGTCCATGGTTTTTGACCAGGTGAAGTTGGATTGGACCTGCAGTCCGTGGTTCAGGTGCCGCTCGACGCTCAATTGCAGCGCATTGTAGCTGGATGTTCCGTTGCTGAAATTGTCGAGAATGTTGATGAAGTTAGGAAAGCTGGTGCGCCCCCCGTTGGAACAAGCGCCGGCGACGATGGGACCGCAGATTCCAGGGTTTTGGTCGATGATGTCCGATTGATGATAGCTTTCACTGCCCACATAAGCGCCACGGACAATCAGATTCGCCCCAAATTGATGTTCGATCGAGAGATTCCAACTCTGCGTCACTCCTAGCTTGAAGTTTTGATCGAAAACTGCCGGGATCGTAAATGGCGTCGCAAAGGGTGCGTCGGAAGGCGGTTTAAAGGGCGCGAACGGCGGAAACGGACTCACGAAATTCGTTCCCGCGTTTTGGGACCACGGATCGCTCAGGGAAAGCGGCGTGTTCAGACCTCCCTGCAGGGTGAAAGTTGGGCTGAAGGGACTGATGTCGGCGGTGTGGTTGTACATGGAGTACTGCAGCGGCGCAGTGAACATCCCAAATGCCGCGCGAATCGAAGTGTTCGGCAAGAAGCTAGGCTGCCACGCTACACCGACGCGGGGTTCCCAATAGGCCTTGTAGCTATTAGGCATCAGGCCGTCGCTGATACCCTTGTCGCCTGGAAACACGAGGCCGACGGGCGAGTTCGGAAAAAGTGTGCTCTGCCGTCCAGGCACGAAAGCGGCACCGCGACCACCCGCTACGCCTGGAGCAATATTCGGATCCCAGCGTAAGCCGGCGGTGATCGTGAGGTTCGGGCGGATCCGGAATTGATCCTGACCATAGAAGCCCGGTTGCCATCCCCTGACCACCGCGATTTCGCCTGCTCCCTGCTCGTAGGATTGCATATAGCCTAGCAACCAGTCTGCGAGACCGTTGCCGGTATATTGTCCGTTGAAGCCGATGATCGGAGTCGTGGGAAATTGGGTATTCTCGGCGGCATATTGGTGCTGCAGGTTCATGCCGAAAGAAAGGACGTGCCTGCCGATCGTCTTGCTCAAGTTGTCGTACACGCCGTAGGTGGTGCGGACCTCCTGGGAAGGCTCGGTCCAACCGCCGTTAAAGCCTTCGCCTCCGCTTACGGAGAATCCTTCCATAAAGCACTGGCCGGGAAGCTCGTTCACGTTGATATAGCGCGACCAGCACACATTTTGCCCGTTGATGTCCTTCACCGCGGCGGCGTTGTGCGCTGACATCTGTGTCCAGAAGACTGAAACCGTGTTCACCGTGGTCGGGTTGATCGTCCAAGTGTGGCTTACGGCTTCATTGTAGAACTCCATTCTTTCGCCGAACACTTCGGACCACGGACTAGGGTTGAGCACGGACAGGATATTGCCCGGGATGTCTTCGGAAGGCTGAATCAGGTTATCGACGAAGCTGCGCACCGAAATTCGCTGACTGGGCGAGATGTTGAAGTCCAATCGCGCGGTGCCCTCGTCAAAATTTTGAATCACAGCAGCGCCAGGATAGAACACCCCGCCTGGAGTGTTCTGTGCGTCTCCCCCGAGCGGAAGGCCCGTGGTGGTGACGGTAACCGCGGCCTGGTTGAATAGCGCCGGATTTACCTGATTTGGCTTTCCTCCCACGGTTGCAAAGGGGCAGCCGACAGGAGTGTTCTTGCCGCCTGGGGGACAGAGGGTCGTCGGTATGGCGCTGAAGTCTCCGGCCAGCATGGCGGCTGTCGGCGTCTGAGTAAAGTTGGAGGTTGCCGAACTGAAGCCGCGAGTGCCCTGGTAATTCAGGAAGAAGAAAATCTTGTCTCTTTTGACAGGTCCGCCGACATATCCGCCGAATTGATTTCGTCTGAGCGGATCCACGGAATGGCTGAAATAGTTGCTGGCGTTCAGGTCCTTGTTGCGCAGGAATTCAAAACCTCCGCCGTGAAAACTGTTGCTGCCAGACCGGGTTTCGACGCTGACCACGGCTCCAGGCGCGAAGCCGTAGCTAGCACTGAAGTTGTTGGTAATCACGCGGAATTCCTGGGTGGCGTCGGCATTGGGAAACGGCGCCGTTAAGCCCAGGTAGTTGTCCATATTGGGCACGCCGTCCAGATAATATTCGGTGCTGCCTTGGCGCCCGCCGTTGGCGGAAGCTCCCGTCTCTGTCGGGAACGAGAATCCAGCCTGAATGCCCGGCTGACCGCCGCCCGCTAGGACGCTTGTCGTCCCCGGAGCGAGGAAGACGAGCGAAGAAGGATCGCGCCCGTTCAAAGGGAGCTGAGTGACCGCAGCCTCATTGACCGTAGTCCCCAGTTCCGGCGTGGTGGTGTTGATCAACTCAGCGTTCTCGAACACGGTCACGGTTTCCTGCACGCTGCCTGTCTTCAGAACGACGTTCTGAGTGGAATTCACGTCCACCGAAAGCTCAATGCCGGTCTGCACGTAGCGTTCAAAGCCCCTGACCTCGACTGTCAGCTTGTAATTTCCGGGGGGCAGCGGCGCGATGATGTAAATTCCCTCGCTGTTGGTGGTCGCCGTCTGCGCGAGGCTGGTACCCGTGTTTGTTACGGTAACCGTCGCTCCGGGCACTGTAGCGCCAGAGTTATCGGTAACCTGGCCGGTCAGGCTCGCACTGGTGCCTTGACCGAAAGCTGCGGTTCCCCCAAGGGACAACAGCACGAGAATGAGCGCATACACGAACCGGTTCAGCGAAAATCGCATGGCTAAGCCTCCACGGAATAGACCTCTTACGCCTCACACCCAGTAGCCCTGGACGCCCATGATCCTGGCAAATCGACTTACGTTAACGTACACGGTGATTTCGCGCATAATCGCTCGTTCCGCGGACCCTTGTCAAGGATTTTCTGATGACTTTCATCAGATTTTACGATATTTGTATCCGGGTGAGAGTGGTGTGGTTTGCGGTACAGTGAACGTGGACGTAAACGAGTCATCACATAATGAGTGAATCCGCCAAAATTCGGGATATCGCCAAGGCCTTAGGCGTCTCTATCGGCACTGTGGACCGTGCCTTACACGACCGACGCGGCGTAAATCCGCTAACCAAATCCCGCGTCGTGCAGATGGCCAAAGCGATGGGGTATCAGCCGAACCCGGCGGCGCGATTTTTATCATCCAAACGGCGCCTGCGGATCTCGGTGAATCTGCCTGCCCAAATCGCGTCGTTCTGGGATACCGTGCGGGAAGGGATCGAGGAGGAGGCGCGGACTTTCGCGGCGTTCGGCATTGACGTGGAATATCGAACATTTCCCCGCATGGGCTTTGGCGAGCAAGCGGCTTTCGATGAAGCACTGGAATCCGAGGCCAATGGAATTATCATCGCGACCGGGCGACCCCAAGACCTGCGCCTTTCAATTCTGAAAGCTTCGCGAGCCCGCATTCCCGTGGTCTCGGTAGTTACCGATGCTCCTGGGACGGCGCGTCTTGCGGTTGTCTCAATCGATTCGCCCGCCAGCGGCGCACTGGCTGGCGAGTTGCTGAGCCGATTGCTGCAGGGCAAAGGCAAAGTTGCCGTGATCACCGGCGATCTGGCAATTATGGATCACGCTGAGAAATACAATTCGTTTCGTGGAGCCGTGAACTATTCCTTTCCCGCCATGCAGGTCCTGGAGCCGGTGCAGAATCACGAGGATGAAGCTGAAGCCTATGAAACCGGCCGCACGCTGCTGCGGGAACATCCGGATTTAAATGGGCTGTACATCAGCACGGCGAACTCTTCTCCGGTGCTGCAGGCGATGCATGACGTCGGCCGATTAAACGATCACATGACCGTCATTACCACTGACTTGTTCCCGGCGCTGATTCCGCACATCGAATCGGGAGCAGTCGTCGCCACGCTTTATCAGCGGCCCAAGAGCCAGGGACAGCTGGCCTTGCGCATGCTGCACGAATTTCTGGTGGGCGGACGCTGCCCTTCGCACCAATTGCGCCTGGCTCCGCACGTGATCATGAAGAGCAACCTCAGTTTTTTCCTGGACCGATTATCCATGGAGTCCGACGAAATCGAAGCCTCGAATACTCTCAACCCCACCACTGGGGTGCGTAAAATGCCCAAGGCTTCAGGCTAAGATTCTTCATGCGCTGGTCTGCGCTTATTACAGTCGCGTTCATTTTGCCGTTAGCGTGCTTCGCCGCGCCGCCTTCGTTCCCAGCCACTTGCAGCGCGTCCGCGGCCCTCGATTTGAAGTTAGAAACCAATCCCAACGCGGAAAATTACACCGCACGCGGAATTTGGTTTGACGAGAATCGCCAGTTTAGCTGCGCGGCGGAGGACTTTCAAAAAGCTTCCCAATTGGATCCCAGCTCCGCGCGCATCGCATTCCGGTTGGGCCACAGCCTGTATTCCTCCGGAAACGCAGCGGAAGCCATCGCTCCATTGCAAGCGGCAGTGCATCTCGATCCCAGGATGCTCAAGGCGCATCTGCTGCTGGGCGCGGCGCTGGATCAGACGAATCACTCCATGGACGCCGAAATCGAATGGCGGGCGGCGCTCGAGATTGATCCGCAATCGGCGACGGCCCTCGCCTCGCTGAGTAAGGATTTGCTTGCAGAGAAGAATTACGGCGCGGAGATCGCTCTTCTCCGCCCTGCGTCTCGTGCGAATCAGGTGACGCCCGATCTGACTCTGGATCTGGCAATGGCCTACGGCCAAACCGGAAAACTAGATGACGCCGATGAGATTTTGCGCACCGCCTTGCACGCGCATCCCGCTTCCCTGCCGCTCGCGGAAGCATTGGCGGCCACGCTCGTCCTGCAAGCTCGCAGGCAGGAAGCGGCCGGCGTGCTGGAAACAGCGATCCACCGCCACCCTTCGGACTTGAAAGTGCGAGTGCTCTATTTGTGGATTCTGGTGCAGCAGGATGAAGCCGAGAAAGCGCGCCAGCTCGCGACCGAGCTGCTGGCGGAAGCTCCGCAGAACTGGGAAGTTCTGTATTTGAACGGAGTTCTGGAACGCCGCGCCGGAGAATACGAGGCTGCGCGCGATCATCTGCAACAGGCAGTGGCGTTGAACCCAAGCCACACGGAATCCCGGCGCAACCTGGGCAGCGTGCTGGCGCAACTGAAAGATCCGCAAGGAGCGCGCGAGCAGCTGCAGAAAGCCATTGATCTGGGAGACGAGGACCCAGCGGTGCGCTTTGAGCTTGCAGCGGTGCTGCGGACGCTGGGCGAAACACAGGAAGCTGAGAATCAGCTCAAAATCTACAAACAAGAGGCTCAGAAAAAGTCCGACCTGACGCAAGCCTACGCCAAATCCGACTTTGCCGATCAGAAGCTGGCCGCGGGAGACACGCAGCAGGCGATCGCTCTCTATCGCGAAGCTCTGGTGGCAAATCCACGGGATGCTTCGCTCGCATATAAATTGGCGATGGCGCGTGAGAAAGCCGGTGATGCCGCGGGAGAACGAGCCGCTCTGGAGCAAGCGATCCAAATCAACCCGAACTTGGCCGAAGCGCAAAACCAGCTGGGATATTTGGCATCGCGCGATGGAGACACGGCTTCCGCCGAAGAGCGTTTCCAGTTGGCAGTGCGCGCTTCTCCAGGGTATGCCAAGGCTTGGGTGAATCTGGCGGCGACGTTGTACCTGGAATCCAAGCTGCCAGAGGCGAAGGAAGCGGTCGAGCACGCATTGCAGCTCGATCCCGGCAACGCGCAGGCGCGGAAATTGAAGAGCGCTTTGGACTCGGCGCAATCAGCACGATAAAAACTCCGCCACCCCGCGCGTGGTCGCGGCCAAACTTTTTCTAGTTCGGATACGACTCGCCGGCTCGAACTATCCTGATGAAATGATCGGTGAACTTTGCGTGCATCTCGGGCACATCTGATTTCGGCATGTGGCAGGTGGTGCAATTGGCTTTCGCAACTGGACAAACCGTGGGCGCCGCGTCGTGGCCCGGCGATTCACTTCCCTGCCCCGCGTGGCACGCCAAGCAGTGTTGATCATAAAAGCTTGCGGCACGAATGACAGGCTCGTGCGGATCGTGACACGCGACGCAGGTCAAGCGGGCATCGCCCTCACTTCCCCAGCAGCGGCTCTTCTCCAGGCGATATGGCTGAAAGCGCACGTTGATCGGCCCGTAGGCCTCGGTGGACTCAACCACGTCCATCGTGGTTCTGTGGCAAGCGCCGCAGAAGTCCACCGATTCCACGGGGCTCAGATCCGCGGGATTGAGTATGGCCTTTATCGCTTCGCGACGCTCATCGGCGTGAATCGCTTTGATGTGCTCCAAGCCCGGCCCATGGCATTGTTCACAATGGATTCCCGGCACGGCACGAGAAGCGTCGAACTTGGAGGCCGTTGTCGAGTAGGTAGAGTGGCAGGCAAAACAGCGCACCGCAGCTGACGTCGAGAGGCGTTCTCCCAGCGCGTTTTGCAGATCACCCGCACCCACTAGCGTGTGCCCGGGAGTTATATCCATGCCGTGCAAAGCGGCGAAGCTGCTGACTTGGCTTTCATACAATGCGCCGTCGTGATCGAGAATGTAGGTCTGGCCATGCACGCCCGCGCCGAAAATCCACGCGATGCTTGCGGTGAGGGATTGCTTGCCGGAGCTGACGGCCAGCCGCGAACCAAGCTGGTCGGAAGCAATGCGATAGAGATATGGGCCAAGCTGCAAGGTTCCCGCAACGATTTCTGGAGTCGGCGCGCGCGGCGCCAAATGCACCGCGGCCTGCGCCATGGGCGTAGTCAGTTGCGATGACGTTTTCTTAGAATGACATTCGCTGCACGCGCCGTCTCCGGCGAATAATTCGAAAGGAACCGCACCTTTCGTCGGCCACCATCGTTGGGTGTTCACTCGGTCCGTTGTTGTACTGGGGGAATCGGCGGTTGGCAGCGATTGCCCCAGCACAAGGAGCGCTGGAAGGAGACACAACGCGAGCACGGCGATCGCGACCCGATAACCGGAATGAGCGGAGCGACTTGGTGGTCTTGCCGGCGGCTTCAACGCGGCGTTAGACATCGCTGTGGCTCGGCCCAATGAAAATGAACTTTGACTCGATAATGCCTCGACGCTACCAGAGCGAAGACAGCTACGGAAAGTTTATTTTCCTTGGCCGGTTTCCTGGGCGCGCTGTTCATTCCGCTAGCGAAAAATCCTTGGCCATCGCCCGATCGCTGCGCGCCAGACCGACGATGCTACACTGGCCGCGATGATTCCCCCGCTGCCCGTTTCATGGACTCGGCGCCGCCTGCTGAAAACAATTCCAACGGCGCTGGCCTCGGCCCTCATTCCTGCACGCTCGCTCGGTATCGCTGGACCCGGACCTGCGAAGCCGCTACCCCCGTTCTCGCGCTTTGTAGATGTAGCTGGCAGCGCCGGACTAACGCAAACGATGTCTTACGGCGATAGCGCCGGCGCAACCTATGTCACGGAGATCATGGGCGGCGGCTGCGCGTTCTTCGATTTCGACAACGATGGCTGGATGGACATCTTCATCCTCGGCGGGCGCCGGCTGGAAAATGTTCCGAAAGGCGCAAGCAATCGCCTTTACAAAAATAATCGCGATGGCACGTTCACGGACGTCACAGAAAAGGCCGGCTTGCTGGATGCGGGCTGGGCGGTCGGCGTTTGTGTGGGTGATTACAACAACGACGGCTTCGAGGATCTCTTCGTCACTTACTACGGACAGAATCGGCTTTATCGCAACAATGGCGACGGAACTTTTTCCGACGTGACCGCCAAGGCCGGGCTGCTGGAAATAGGTAAGCGCACGCGCTTCGGCTCCGGTTGCACGTTCGTGGATTACAACCGCGACGGATTTCTAGATCTGTTCGTTGCGAATTACGCGGACATTGACCTGGCGAATGCACCGAAGCCGTCGTTGCAAATGCCCAACTGCCAGTACGAAGGAGTTCCGGTTAATTGCGGACCAAGCGGCTTGCCTCTGCCCACGCACCTCCTCTACCGGAATAATGGTGATGGAACTTTCACGGATGTATCCAAGGGGTCCGGCGTCGCGGCGCTGAAAGGCTCGTACGGTTTGACAGCTGCCGCGTTTGATGTGGACGACGATGGCTGGCCCGATATTCTTCTCGCCTGCGACTCCACACCCAGCTTGCTGCTGATGAACAATCACGACGGCACATTTCGCGAAGAAGGATTAGTGCGTGGCGTGGCGCTGAATGGTGAGGGCAAAGAGGTCGCAGGAATGGGCGTCGGCGTGGGCGATTACGATCTGGACGGCCGGCTGGACATTGTGAAGACTCATTTTCAAAAACAGGCTACCGGCCTCTATCACAATTTAGGCAAAGGAGAATTTGAAGACGTCACCTCGCAGGCCGGCCTGGCCACGGAGCGCCGGTTCATCAGCTGGGGTACCTGCATGCTGGATTTGGATAACGACGGATTCCCCGACATCTTTGTGGTAACCGGCACGGTGTATCCGGAGTTGGAGCCCGTTTACGCGCAGTATCCGAGGCGAGGACCCCGGCTGGTCTTTCGTAATTCGGGAAACGGCAAGTTCGCCGAATTGGGCGAAGAGGCTGGACCGGGAATCGCGGCGAGGCATGTGAGCCGCGGATGCGCCTTCGGAGATTTCGACAACGATGGCGACTTGGACGTGGTGATCATGAATCAGAATGAACCGCCATCCCTGCTGCGCAACGATGCTCCGCCCGCGAATCATTGGCTGAAGGTACGGTTGGAAGGCACGAAGAGCAATCGCAGCGGTATCGGAGGACGTGTGGTGGTCCGTTATGGCGGCAAGATGCAAGTACAAGAAGTGATGAGCCAATCCAGCTACGTCTCAGCAAACGATCCGCGGCTACATTTCGGATTAGGCGCCGAAAAGACCGCGGACATTGAAGTTCGCTGGCCGCTAGGCGCCACCGACAGCTTCAAGAACGTCGCCGCCGGCCAGTTGATAACCATTCGCGAAGGCTCAGATTCCGCTAAGGGAGCCATTCGATTGGAAAGTTGGCCTCGCCGGTAAGTCGTGCCAGGATCGCCGAATCAAAGACGGAATTAGCAGGTTGCGGCAACTTTCCGCAATCTGCAGCTTAATTCGCAAGATGTTTGCAACTCGTCGGGCTGTCCGTTCAAGAAACCTAATCAAAGCAGTTTCAGCCCGCTGAGGTTAAGCGCAACGTCCAGCTATTGTCGAACGCTCCAATAGATATTGACGGGCTCACAACGACACTTCCCGCGACCCACTTGCCAGGATCTTACGGGCGCGAATCGCAGCAGCCGGCTCTGGATAGGTCAACTTGCAAGTCAGTCCGCGCTTGGAAAGAGTTGCGTGGGCTTTTCTCTGCGTCCTCATCGAAATTGCGTAGTCGCAGGTCGTTCATTTGCAGGGACCGCACCCTTCTACGTGGAAAATTGAACCGTTCTGGTATGACCGAGAAGGATGGCGACCCCGGTCGGAATCGAACCGACAACATTTAGCTTAGAAGGCTAACGCTCTATCCAGTTGAGCTACGGGGTCTGTTGCGAATCTTACCACGGCTTGGAAAAAGCTGGCGGCTCGCCAAGCGCATGAGATGGTCAAAAAACTACGCACATTTCAATCCGCTGCGTAGAAGGCAAACGCTGTTTCCGACTAAGCTTCAGGCGCGTAAGTACCGGTCCCAGAAGGTTTGTGCCTCGCGGTCACGCTATTCTAGATGCGTCTTGTGCGATGCACCGGGCTGGCGCGATGGTATTCGTGAACGTCATGCGGATTCCGTGCTTGGGCCGCAGAATGACCATCGGACGAGCTTCAATCGTTTGGCCAGGAGCCAGCTGAAAATCGTATTTTCTGAGCAGATCGCTCAAGATCATGAGGATCTGCAGCATCGCGTAATTTCCACCGATACAGCCGCGGGGGCCGGCACCGAAGGGAAGGAAGGTGCCGGGCGTGCGGAGCTTGTCGTTCGCTTTGGTGAAACGCTCCGTATCGAAATTTTCGGGATTCTGCCAGTAGCGCGGAGCATGGTGCGCACCGTACACATGCACAATGACGGTCGAGCCGCGGGGTATAACAAGGTCGCCTACGCGGTCGTCCGCGACAGCCATGCGGTCAATCATCCAAAACGGCGGGTAGAGGCGAAGTCCCTCCATGATGACCTGAGTGGTAAATTCGAATTTGGGAACGTCTGTGTAGCTCAGAGGTGCTTCGCCTAACACGGAATCAAATTCTTGCCTTACCTTTTCGAGACAATCCGGACGCGAGCTCAAAAGATAAAAAAGCCACGATAGCGCATTGGACGATGTTTCGTGGCCGGCGACGAGAAGCTGCATGCTTTCGCTGAGGATGAGCGCATCGCTCATGCCTTCGCCGTCGCTGTAGCGCGCATCCATCAAAGTCTGCAGCAGATCTTGGCCGGGCGGTTCGTTGCGGCGCTTCTTGATGTATTCGAGCAGAACGGCGTCCGCGCGAGTGCGCATGTCTTCATGCCTACGCAGTTCCCCCGAGACGGCAAACCAGGGATTCAGATATGGCTGAAGGGTTTGTCGAACGATAAATTCCTGGACGGTGCAGATGGTATGACTGACAAGATCAATGTCTTCGTTCTTCAATCGTGCGCCAAATAGCGAGCGGGCGACCATCGCGAAGGTAATTTTCATCAGCCGGGGATAGATATCAACGGGGCCGCGACGGATCTGTGCGTCGAAATCGCGCAGCGAATCTGCAAGGGACTCCTGCATGATTGTGGACAGAGCCTCGAGCTGCGTTCGATCGAAGCCTTTCTGGATGAGACGACGCTGCGTGCGCCAGGCTTCTCCTTCCGTGGTGAGCAGACCTTTGCCCAGGAAGTGGCCCATGCGCTTAACTTGAATGTGGGATTTTTGGTAGTTCTCCGCATTGGTCTTTAAGACGTGCTGAATGACGGCGGGATCGATCGTAACGATCGCTTCTTTGAGACCTCCCAGATAGATCTTGAATGTGTCGCCAAAGGTTTCGGCGTAGCTGGACAAAACCCGCACGGGATTCTGGAACATTGCGCGCGAATCTGTAAAGCAGCGGAATCGGGAAACAACGGGGATAGGAGTGGATGAACTCATACCCAACCATCCTGGTATCGGCCGCGAACCGCAGGTGATTTCATGTCATTCCCAGGAAGTGGTAGCGGGGCCGTAGCCAAAGATAAAATAATCAGAATCAGTTTTCGTTCCCCAGTTGCTTCAAGAGTAGCAGATGATGCCGGATTGCCTGAGTCATGGTGGGGTGCTGCCGATAAGGAACCCCAAACTCTTCGGCGGTTTCTTTCACGATCCTGGTCAGCGGAGCATAGTGGGTGTGGCACACGAAAGGGCACAAATGGTGGACGATGTGATGGTTGAGCCCGCCGGCGAGCCAACCGACGAGCGGGTTTTCCGTCGCATAATCGGCCGTTGTCGCGAAGATGTGATAGACGCCGTTGTCAAACTCTCCGCGGTCCGTCGGAAAGTAGGTGGTGTCAATGGTGTGCGTCGTCTGGAACACAAGCGTTACAGCTAGACCGACGAATAAATGGACCAGGAGGAAGGCCCCGGCGACCAGCAGAGGTGATTTCCCCAGCACCATCACCGGCAAGACAAGCATGTAAGTCAGGTAGAAGGCCTTGCCGGCAAACAGAGTGGCATATTCGCGCAAAGGATGATTGGCGCGTTTCAGATAATCGTGCGACGGAAAGAAAAAGCTCGCGAAGTCCCTGAATAGCACATAGTCGAGAGAGAACATTGCATACACGAACAGCGCATAGATGTGCTGGAAGCGGTGCCACGGCGCGCGGGATTCATGGGGGGTAAAGCGAAATATGCCACGTCCTGAAAGCGCATCATCTTCGCCGGTGAGGTTAATGCAGGAGTGATGGCCGCGATGATGGAGGATGCGCCACATGTACGAGCTGATCCCGCACAAATCGAAGACGTAGTTCAGGGTTTTGTTGACGCGTGGCCGGGACGAGATGGCATTGTGATTACTGTCGTGGGCGATGTTCAGCAAAAGGAACGTCTGCGCGAGCCCGCCTAGGAGGTAGAGGGCAACAAACCTCCATGAATCGGGCCGCAGGGCATACAGCGCGATCCATGCGCCTACTAGTACTGCCAGACCCACAGCAATCTTGACCCACATCGTGCGGTCGGCTTTGTAGGGAATGTTCTGGTCGGCAAAAAACCTATCCAGGCGGCGACGTAAGACTTTCGGGAAGGAAGTTGCACCGGCGGGTTCTATAATGGAGGCCGCTGCGGATTCCGATGGCACAAGATCCGGAGTCTCCGGGTCTTGTGTGATCAGCACTTCGGATTCCAACGTCACCAGCGCCTCCGCGTTCCTGCTAATTGGGCCCAACGCGATCCATATGCCGCATCCGGGGTGCTGACTCTGGGCGAAATTGGCGCCGTGCCCACAGCCTCGCAGCACGATTTTAATGCGGGCCCATAAAGACAATCAAGGACATTCGGGACGGACGGTGCCTGTTTACAGCGTGTGAACAATAGAAGCGACGACGCATGGCATTGTCCATAACGCTTTGTTAATATATTCACCGTCGATGAACCATAACGAAACGGGCTTCCTGCAAGAGACCATAGAAGGTCGGCGGAGCTCCGCAATTCCCGTTGGCGTTGTTTTGCGCCAAAAAGGAAAACATCCATTCCCCAGAGCGTCGCGCGACGCTCATGCTGAGAAAAAACTAAGCGAACATTCTCACCGTCGGCCTACATTTCAGGTCTGCACTTTCAAACTCAATCGCCGATCACCGCGCTTGCTGGGGTGGGATGTTTCGTTTACTGGCTTGCGTTCTATTCAACATTGGAGAATTGCTGATTGATGACGCCGTCAATTTTAGGCCACCTGGATAGGCTGGCAGATGAGCACCCGGACAAACTTCTTTACTCGTACCTCGATGTAAACGGCGATCCGCTGGAATCCTACACCTACGCGTCGTTTCTCCAGCGAGTGGAGGCCATTGCCGGACATTTGTGGAAAGAGGGTCGCTTCGCCGCGGGCGACCGGCTGCTGCTTGCCTACCCGCCGGGGCTTGAAATGATCTGCGCATTCTTTGGCTGCGTGCGCGCCGGATTGATCCCCGTGCCGGTGTATCCCCCCAGCTCGCGTGGATTCCAAAGCGCGCTATACAAGATGGTACACATCGCAAAGGATTGCCAGGCGGTGGGAATCTTAACGAGCAAAGACTACCAGGCGTCCCTGAAAACGAATCTTGCCAGAAGTGGAGTCTCGGCGTGCGGCATTGACGTAGATTACATTTCCGGTCTTCCCTGGATCGCCACGGAAGATTTCGTGGATGCGATTTTGGACCGACCGGCTGTCGATCATTCGAAGATTTTGTTTCTCCAGTACACCTCGGGTTCCACGATGGAACCCAAGGGCGTGATCGTAACCCACGAGAACATTCTGAATACGTGTCCGCTGGTGATCGACCATCCCTCGCCGGTCGTCGTGTCCTGGCTTCCGCAGTATCACGATATGGGATTGATAGGCTGCTACCTATATCCAGCACTGAAAGGTGGCACGACGTACGGGTTTTCTCCCACGGACTTCATTCAGCGGCCGATCCTGTGGTTCGATGCAATGACGGCCTATCGCGCCACGGCGACGGCTGCGCCCAATTTTGCCTACGATTATTGCCTGCGCGCCGGCAGGCTTTCCAAGGAGAGCCTGGAGGCTTGTGACCTCAGCTCGCTGCGAGTTTTGATGTGCGCCGCTGAACCCGTAAAGCCGGATACCTACACCCGGTTTCTAGAAGCGTTCCAATCCTATGGACTCAAGTCCGAGAGTTTCTATGTCGCCTACGGGCTGGCCGAGAATACTCTGGCGGTTTCGCTGGGCGGTCGCAACATCGTTTCCGTCAACAAGCGTGCGTTGGCCCTGGGCATGGCTCGCATGACCACGGAGGTCTCTGAAATCGGCGCGGCCACGCAGATTGTCAGTTGTGGAACGCCGCTGGCGGGTCTCGACGTCAGAATCGTGGACCCGGAAGGGCACTTCCCTCTTCAGCCAGAGCGCACCGGCGAAATTTGGGTCGCGGGCAGCGGCAAGTGCCGAGGTTACTGGAATAATCCCGAATTAACTCTAAAGCAGTTTCGTGCGCGGCTTGTGGACGATACTCCCTATGACGAGGGCTACCTTCGGACCGGCGACATAGGATTCTTCCACGACGGAGAACTCTACGTCTGCGGCCGCATCAAGGACATGATTATTCTGCGCGGGCAAAACTACTACCCGCACGATATTGAGAACGTTGTGGAGAAATCATCTGGTCTGATTCGGCACAACTGCGTGGCTGCGTTCCAAATTCAGGAAGATAGCGAACCTGCGCTGGCAATCGTCGCCGAAGCCAAAAATCCCAGGGCGCTTCCCGACGCACGAAAGATTGCCGCCGCTGTCCGGAATTATCTCAACGTGGAAGTGGCGGTGATTTCCGTCATCGCGCCACGCGCGATCCCCAGAACGAGTTCCGGAAAGATCATGCGCCACAAGACCAAGCAGATGTGGCTGGAGGGCAAGTTCACCGTTCTTTCCGATTTTTCGCGCGAGAAGGACGCCGGGAACTCGCCTGCCGATTCCGACATACATTCCACTTTC
>Ga0209530_1000018_pt1 | contig 129368 bp, 119 predicted proteins | sample BlaSpr_A8_Ref_O1_FD_187987 | JGI IMG/M metagenome (GOLD analysis project Ga0209530, IMG submission 187987) | Forest soil microbial communities from Thunder Bay, Ontario, Canada - Black Spruce, Ontario site 2_A8_Ref_O1 (SPAdes) (version 2) | ecosystem: Environmental > Terrestrial > Soil >...
GCCCATTTTATGCGCTCTTCAGGCCCCCGAGGCAGATGCCGAATTCGCCGAAAACGTCAACCAACTGATTCTCTTCGACATTTAGCCGGACAGTAGTGAAAGCGCATATATGGCAGACAAATAAGGCATTTCTACCCGAGGGTAGTGGGTTATACCCCACACTATCGCCAGTGCGCCAAAAGCTAAATGGGCTTGGATCGAATCACAAGGGGACTCTGTGGCGGTTTTCGAGCCGCGAACAGGGAATTGATCGGACCTGCGTTTCTTGATTCTGAACATGGACGCTCGCGCTAGGGCAACTCTTCTCTAGTTTTCTATCCCGGTTGCTTTCCGATAAACCGACGACGATCCAAACCACATTTCGAATAATCGGTCGCGAGTGATTTCAACGGCAGGCCCGGCTCCGGGCGGTTTTATGGATCCACTCGCGCTTTGGAGGGCGTAGTACTGTCCCTTGATTCTGAATCTGGTCACCGACATCGTAACCTGTCCCTGATTCACGGTACCGTAGCCTGATACTTCCGTATTCTGTTCAAGCTGAATCGTTCCCGCAAGGGCGGGCTGCAATAAAGTTCCGCGGAATGTAAACCTGCCATCGAGAGAGCGCTGGATGGCTTGCACGCGAATCCATAGGCGAACACCCGCCTCAAACCGCAATTGAAGCGGGTACTCGAATTGTGGCGGAGGCGTCGCCGCTGGGGCCGCTCCGTCGGTCGCATTCGCCGCGTCGCCCTCTCCTCGAACCCCACCACCCCCAGAAGTGTTCCGGTCGTCCGGCCCGGTGGCTATTTCCGAAGATGGAGAGGACGGCCGAGCTGACCCCGGAGGCGAGGGCGTTGGCCTAGATCCTCTTGGCGGCCTATCTTCTTCAGGAGGCAGAGCCGTAACCCCGCCCCCAGTCTCTCCAGTCGGAGACGACATTCGTCTCACCACCACTAGTGCGACCGCCAAGGCCGCGACCAAGAACAGAAGCCCCCACATTTTCTGGCGGGCGCTCATTCCGACACTCCATTGCGATGCTGTTCCGCCTCCAGATGACTTAATCGGTGGTAAGACCGACCTAATTCAAAAAGCAGGTGAGCGAAACACGCCATCAAGGGAAGAATGAAATCGAGATACCAGTTGAAATTTGCAAAAATCACATAGCTCGCCAACAGCGGAAGCAGAAAGACTCCAAGCACCTTGAGCTTACCTCGCATATCAACGGCTTTGTGAAAATAGATGTATAACAGCATGCCAACCACCAGATCAAAAGTTAAGGCGAACGCCAGCGGCACGATTCGCTCATAGCGGTCGTCGAGCAAGGCTTCAATATAATTAGCATGGATATACATGCCTGGCATTGAGCCCGCGGGGGTATTGTAGGTGTCGGCCATTCCACCGTTGCCGCCGTCTTCTTTCCAATTGCCCCCGACCAGAATGATTCGGCCGCGACAGCTTTCGATCGCCACTTTGTCGCCCCGGAACAGGTCCTCTGCGGCGATTGGTTGAAAATTATTTGAGGGGATAAAGCTACCGACGACGAAGTCACGATCCTCGATTGCGCGGGCGATGATTTTTTTCTCTCTTGTCCTCGGCCAAAGATCGATCGCATCCTCGTGAGCCTCTGCGGCGGCGAGAGCCAGCGAGGTTTGGCAGGGATCGCTTTTATCGACAGTTCGCGATACCAGAGGAATCTGCCTGGCGTCCTTTGGAAGGTTAATATTTCCGATACGCACGCGGGCTGGATGGGGACTGAATTGATTTCGAAGTAAGGGGCCTTGGTCGTAAACGTCCGGTTGAAGAAAATCGGAATCCTCAAAAAAGTCCGGGAGGCGCTTCCAATCCGACGAACTGACTCTGTCTAACCAGCACGGCACAACGACGGGAATACCGTCGTGCGCCGCGCCCAGGATGGCTTGAGTAAGCGCTTGATCCTGCGACGCGCGCCCAGGGAGGTCTTCGCCGGCTGGCTTACCTTTCGGAGCTTGAAACTTAAAGTCGAGAATGATGACTTCCGGCGGCGCGGTTCTAGCTTGATTGATGAGGGTCGCGAGGAAATTTCGGTCGGTAATACCCCCGATCTGACGGTCCTGATTGGTAATTTGTACGGTCCGCACCCACTTGGCGGTAAGCGGTCGCGGCATAGTCCAACAGAGAATGCGATGAAACTCCAGCTGGCCTTTCTCGATCAGCGGGAAGTACTTCCGCACCCAGTCGAACTCGACCAAGACGTTGAACCCGAGAACGAGTGCCAGCACCACGATTGTGGAAGGCCGCCAAACGTAGCGCTTGAACGACGCAATAACGGAAATCGGCATAACAAATCGCCGTTAAGAGGCGCGAATGCGTGCCCCCAAAGTAGGCTTTAAAAGTCTCCGGCGGTATTCCTATCATCCTGAGGAAGAACAAGCAAGAGAAAGCGAAATGCGTGGGAGTCTTTGTGCGTGCGCGCTGGCCTCGGCGGTTTCGTCTGCACCGCCTGCGGCGCGGCGCTCGTCACTCGCGTTTTACGAACCATCACAGGCAAGCGGCGCAAGTACGTCGCGGATTGCGCTAAATGCTTAGGCAAGCGCTGCACATACGTCGGGTTAATTCGTCACGACTTGAGGCGCAGCGGCGCTAAAGCCCTGCGGTTAGCGGGCGTACCTGAGTCGCTCGTGATGGCAACGGGCGGCTGGGAGACATTTTCAGTATTTAAGCGTTACGCCATTGAGTCCGAGACCGACCAGCTCATGGTTGTGGCGGCGATCGAAAAAGCGCAGGCTGAGCGCGGCACTGCTGCGGGCTCAGAAGTTCGCTCTCTGAAGCTCCAGTGAAAATTAAGGGGCAGTCTGGGGGCAATCATTGTAGTTTTTGGCATGGTTTCGCACCCCTTCGTAGACATGAACATTTGCGGCAGAGCGCGCTAATGCTCACAAACGCCAATGTTTACGGGGGTTGCGCTCCGCGCTGGCTCCTTTTACAATCCCCAGTTCCCTCTCAGGAGAAACCGCCGTGATCCCACGCTATACCCGGCCCGAAATGGCCCGCATCTGGAGCGACGAAAACCGCTTCCGCACCTGGCTGGCCGTCGAAGTCGCCGCCACTGAAACGCTCGCCGCGGCCGGCATTGTGCCGAAAGATGCCGCCAAGGCGATCCACGCGCGGGCTGCGTTCAACGTCGAACGCATCTTCGAAATCGAAGCCGAGGTCAAACACGACGTTATCGCTTTCACCACGGCGGTGGCCGAAATCGTCGGCCCGCACGCACGCTGGTTTCACTATGGCCTTACCTCCAACGATGTGGTCGATACGGCGCAGGCGCTGCTCATCCAACAAGCATCCGTCTTGATTGCAAACGACCTCGACCGTCTTGCCGAAGTGCTCGAACGCCGGGCGTTCGAGTTCAAGGATACGCCGATGATTGGACGCACTCACGGCATCCACGCGGAACCGATTACCTTCGGCTTCAAAATCGCCAACTGGTATTCGGAGACGCAGCGCAACATCGCGCGCTTCAAGGCTGCCGCGGAAGATCTTCGTGTGGGCAAGTTCTCGGGCGCAGTAGGAACGTTCGCCCACCTCACTCCGGAATTAGAAGAGAAAATATGCGCGCGCCTGGGATTGAAAGCCGCCGCCGTTTCGTCGCAGGTCATTCAGCGCGATCGCCATGCTTTCTATTTGGCGACGCTCGCTACCATAGCATCGACGCTCGACAAAATCGCTACAGAAATTCGCCACCTGCAGCGCACCGAAGTCCGCGAAGCCGAAGAATTCTTCAGTGAGCAGCAGAAAGGCTCGTCGGCCATGCCGCACAAGCGCAACCCCGTCACCAGCGAACAAATCACCGGACTGGCGCGCGTGGTGCGGTCCAACGCGCAAGCCGGATTCGAAAACGTCGCGCTCTGGCACGAGCGCGATATCTCTCACTCTTCGGCTGAGCGCGTCATCATCCCCGATTCGACCACTCTCGCCGACTATTTGCTCAACAAGACGACGAACCTGATTGAGACCATCTTCGTTTATCCCGAGCGCATGATGGCGAATCTCGAGAGTACGCGCGGCCTTGTCTTTAGCGGACAGTTATTGCTCGACCTGGTCGAGAGCGGCGTTTCGCGCGAGGAAGCCTACCGACTGGTGCAGAGTCACGCCATGCGCGCATGGAAAGAGGACCTCGACTTCCGCGACCTGATTCTAAACGATCCAGAAATCAGCGGACGCGTGCCGCGGGCGAAGATCGAACACGCCTTTGACCTGGGACGGCAGCTCCAGAACATCGACAAGATTTTCGCGCGTGTGTTTCCAAGGAAGGCTGCTATCAAGAAGAAAGCTGCTTCGTCAAAGACGAAAGGCGCAAAGCGCAAAAGATAACGCAGAAAGATTACTCCGCGCTCTCCGCGTCCCGGCGGCGAAAGCCCTTTCCACCTCGTACCAGTTCGAGCAGCTCAATCAACTGCTTCAACTTTTCCTGCCCGACATGGCGAAGCATCTCACGCCCGTGTTTTTCGATCGGCCCATCCATTTCGCGCAGAAGCTTCAGCCCAGCAGGAGTGATCTTTCCGTAGATGACGCGGCGATCGTGCTTGGCGCGTGTTCGCTCGACCAAGCCGCGACCTTCCAAGCGGTTGAGCAAACGCGTAATGTCCGGATCGCGGGTGATCATGCGCACTCCAATTTCACGACACGGCAATCCTTCCGGCCCCGCGCCGCGCAAGATGCGCAGCGCGTTGTACTGCGTGCCGGTGAGTCCAAACTCTTTCAGCCCGGCCTCGCTTTGAGTTTGGAGCGCGTCGGTAGTGCGCAGTAAAGAAAGATAAGCTTCTTGTTCCCGGCTGGTGAATGGAGCTTTTTGCTTGAGTTCCGCCTTTAAGTCATAGTGCATGCGCCGAGATTAGTCGTGATAACGAGCACTTGTCAAACGAGCCACGGATTCGCCAGGATGCGCCGCGGTTCAACCTTGCCGGCCTTCCAGTTGTCCGATGCGTTGTTCGCAAACTGTGACAATCCTGGCAAGATCACCGATAAGGTCGGTGTGTCCCGCAGAATTCGGTCGCGCTCTTTCCCTGATTCTCTCCATTCTTTCGTCGACTCCGCCAGGCCCGGCACGTCCGCCGTGAACATTTCCAGACTCGCCGCCAAGGCAAATTTCCCGCGCTTTCCGCCAATGAGTCGTCATAACAACTACTTGCCAATCCCTTATAAACATTGTGTAAACTCGCCGCTTGTAATAGTTTGTAAAACCACCCCGCTCAACGCATCCCCTGCCTCCCGCGAAGCATCTATTTAACTAACCGGTTAATACCATGTTGACCGGAATTCCAGTGAGGATGGCGACCATGAGGAAACGCGGATTTGCATTCATTATGGGGTTGCTCGTCCTGCTGAGCCTTACTGCAATGGCCACAACTGGCCGATATGATGAGCAGATTCAGCAGGCGGTCAGCCAGAAAATTCACGGCACGAAACATTTGCAGAGCGTGAACTCGAGTGTCGAAGACGGCATCGTAACTCTGACCGGCTCGGTAAATCTTTATCAAGACAAACTCGACGCCGCCAACAAAATCAAGAAGTTCGATAACGTCACTGGCGTTCGCAACGACATCGTGGTCGCGGGAGCAACTGTGTCCGACGATCAATTACAGAAGAAACTGACAAAGCAGATTGCGTATGACCGGGTTGGATACTACGACAACACGTTCAACTATATCGCGATCAACGTGAAGGACGGCGTAGTCACGCTCGATGGCGATACGGTGTACGACGTGCCGAAGGATTCGGCGCTCGCCATCGTCGCGCGCACGGCCGGTGTCAAGGATGTCGTAAATGATGTAAGTGTGCTGCCGGTTTCGCGGTTTGACGATTCGATTCGCACGCTTACGGCAAGAGCGATTTATCGTGATTCCGTGCTCGGCCGCTATGCGAGCGATCCGGCGCACCCGATTCGCATCGTGGTCGATAACGGACATGTAACTCTCTACGGAACCGTCGAGAACACGATGGACAAGACCATCGCCGGAATACGCGCGAATTCCGTACCGGGCGCATTTAGCGTCGAGAACAAGCTGATCGTGGACTAACTGGAGATGACGAACTGAGCGAACGACCTGTTTCTCTCTCTTGGGGCGCGGCGCCAGCCGCGCCCTTTTTTGTCGCATGCCTCAGTGGGGTCCGTTTGAATCCCCGGCAATCGCCGAATCATCTCGACTTACGCATACGCAACCTGCCGCCGCCTTCCGAGACAAGCCGCGAACAATAATCCTGCAGCCAGACTCAGATACAAAGCGGGCGAACTCGAAGCGCGCGTCCCCCCAACGAAGTCGAGCCCCGGGATGTGATGCAGCGGCCCCACATACCACCACACCGTGTAAATCGCCTCGAAGAGCTTGCTGGAGCCACTCCACACTCCCAATGCCAGCGCAAGGCCTGGGATGAACAATGCGCCCGCCAGCCAGGACGCAAGCATTTGCCAGTTCGAACTGAGCAGCAATCGAATCCCCGCGCCCGCGCCGGTCGCGAGCGCCACCATAACTCCAGCAGTCCATAACGCTGCTAACTGTCGATAGACAACTCGCTCGCCCGAAAAAATCAGAGACTCCGTGGCATGACGCGATTCGCGGCATCCCATCTGTGACCATACCAGCACCGGCCAGATCCAAGCCGCGAGCAGGGCTCCTTGCCACACCTCCGTCTTCGGCGACACAAACTCCATCACCAGCAGACCGGCCGCCACCGCGTACCACCACCAACGCAATCCCTTTGTCATTAGAGTAAATTCGCCGGCCACGAGTCTCGGGAGGCGGCTGTGTCCACCCCCACTAAGAGGCGTCAACTTTGTATACGTGGGCTTTGGCAGTCCGAGTTCGACCGCAACCGCCGGATCCTCCACTGCCGCGTTTCCTTTTTCTTTTGCCTTATTTTCGGGGATGCGTTCTCGCGCCGGATCGAAGCGGTGGAAGAACACCGACGCCAGCACTGCGATTCCCAAACCTATCGCCACCCAGATGAATTGCACTGCCAGCATATGCGGCGTCCAATCGATACCATGCCATACGAATGTTTTGGACGCGCGCATGCCACCGACCTCAAAACTGAAGTTTGTACTCTTACCGTCACCAAGATTCATTCGCTCGAGGGCTCGGCGCATACTCAGCGTGAGAATGCTGATCCCCGTCGGATCCCACCCGGTCTCCGCCCCGCCGGCAATCCCGAAGGCCCAGACAAAGAAATAAATGACGTTGCCCACGCCGCCGCGCAGAACGGGCAGCGTTTCGAAAAGTAAAGCGAGACTGCCGGCAACAAACATGGCGGGCAGGGAAATCAGCAAGGACGGCGACCACAGTTCCCCCAAAGAAATCGGCCGCGATTCCGGACGCAACCATTGCATCGCCACGGCCGCGGCCATCAGCACCAGCACCATCGATCCGAGCACAGCCAGATTGCTCAGGGATTTTGCGACCGTATACAACACCTTCGACATGGGCGTGGCTGCCAGAATTCGGCCGACTCGCGTCGTCGAATCGCGCTCCACGGAGTTCTTCACCACATAAAATCCGCACAGCGACAGAAACGTCGAACAACTGAGCGCCATCAACGCCCCGATCCATGCCGAGTTATACACGCCGCGATAACCATCCCCCACAACAATGACGATCTTCTCGGCAATCACGCCGTAGGCCAGGTACAAAGTGGCTGCCAGGGTGATCAGAAAACTGTATCTCCGGACTCGCTCCAGAAAATCCGCTTTCACCATCTGATAAAGGACTCGCAGGGGATGGTTCACGCCGCCACCGTGGCGCGATGCTGCGAAAGGCAGAAAAGATAGGCATCTTCCAGCGTCGGAGCAACGGGGCCGGCTCCGGCCGGCGGTTGCGATGCGAGTAGACGAACATGTACGCCATCGCCGCGTCGGGTCGTATGGCTAATCAGATACTGTTGCCGCACCGCGTGCAGATCCGCGCTGCTCACCACCCACTCCCAAACTCTTCCCTCAACCGCGTGCAACAAATCTTCGGGAGCCGAGTGTGCAACCAGCGTGCCCTGTGAGATCAGCGCGATGTCGGTTGCGGTCGCTTCCACGTCGGAAACAATGTGGGTGGAGAGAATTACGATGCGATCACCGGAAAGATCTGAGAGCAAGTTGCGAAAGCGCACTCGCTCTTCCGGATCCAGTCCCGCCGTAGGTTCGTCTACGATCAACAACCTCGGATCGTTCAACAACGCTTGCGCTATGCCGATCCGCTGCCGCATTCCTCCCGAATAGCCGCCCAGCGGACGCTTGCGCACATCGGTAAGATTCACCAGGTTCAGCAGCTCGTCGATACGCCGCCGTGCTGTTGTGCCATCCAGACCCTTCACTGCCGCCAGATATTCCAGGAATTCGACCGCATTCAGATTGGGATAGACTCCGAAATCCTGAGGCAGGTATCCGAGAACGCTGCGAATCGCGTTGGGATCCGCCGCGAGATCGGTTCCGTTCCAGCGAATCGTACCGCTGGTTGGCTTCGTAATGGTGGCCAGAATACTCATCAGCGTGGTCTTGCCGGCGCCGTTCGGACCAAGAAGGCCGAGTACGCCGGAACCAAGTTCCAAGCTGAAATCTTGCAGGGCCAGCGTGTTCCTGCCGTACCGCTTGCTGACACCATCAATTGTGAGCTGCAAAGAACCTCCAGCCAAATCCGCAAGTAAAGATACGGACACAAGACTACTGGAGTTCCGTGATGTTTCGTCTGGAGTTCAGAATCGATCGGCGCCTATTTCAAGCTGACCGATTGCGTCAGTGGCAGACTCTGCGACGAACCGCCAACCATGAACTTGTAGTCTCCCGGAATCAACTGCCAGCCATTCCGGTCAACGTTAAAGATCGATAGATATAGGGGATCGACCTCTACGACCACGTCTTTGCTCTCCGCCGGATTCAGTTTGAACTTGTTCCAACCCACCAGACGCTTCGGCGGTTCGGCCGCAGCCGCGGGCAAGGCCGCATAAACTTCCGCAATCTCGCTTCCAGCTCGATTGCTGGTGTTGGTCACGGTGAAACTGAGTCGCACCTTGCTACCAGCCGTCTCTCCCGGCGTAACTCGGAGATTAGCGTAGGTATAAGTCGAGTAAGAAAGGCCATAGCCGAAGGGAAATAGGACTTGCTTATTTTCGGCGTCATACCACTTGTATCCTACCTTCAGGCCTTCATCGTAAGTGGTCTGAAACGCGGGCAAGCCGGCAGCAATCTTCTTCCAAGCATCAGGCTCGTCGTGCGTAGTGGACTCACGCGGCGGTTTGACGATGCTATGATGCGGCAAGTCCGTATCGCTTTTGGGGAAGGTGATTGCGAGCTTCGCGCTCGGATTCACATCGCCAAAAATGATGTTCGCAAGCGCTTCGGCGCCCTGCGAGCCTGCATACCAAGCCTCCACGATAGCGCTCACTTGGCCGGCCCAGGGCATGGTCACCGGGCTACCGGTTTCAAGAACAACGATCGTATGCGGATTCGCCGCCGCCACCGCAGCGATCAAGTCATCCTGATGCTTTGGGAGAGAGAGGCTGTCAAGATCCATCCCCTCACTTTCCCACTGCGAGGCGAACACAATAGCAACAGCAGCCGTCTTCGCCACCGCAGCTGCTGCCGAAGGATCCGTGCCCGGATCGAACTGTATCTGAGCTAGTGGAGCCTTGGCCCGAATCACCCTCAGGGGCGAAGTGGGAAACCATACCGGCTCACCCCATCTCGTCTGGCCCTTACCCGGCGGCAAGATTGCATTTCCACCAGGAGGATCAACCTGCGCCGAGCCGCCTCCCGAAAGCATTCCCACGTCGGCGTGTGCGCCAATCACCGCAATGCTAGTCACAGGCTGCGAGCCGCCGAGAGGAAGCTGGTTCTGCTCATTCTTCAGCAGCACGATGCTCTGCTCCGCGACCTTCCGGGCAATCTCAAGGTCGCCCAGAACATCGACCACACCCTTCTGCGACGGATCGTCGACCACGCCGCACGCGAACATGGATCGCAAAATCCTGCGGACATGCTCATCGAGCTCCGCCATCGGCACGCGGCCCGACTGCACAGCTTCTTTCATCGCGGGTCCAAAGAAGATTTCGCCCGGCTCCTCGTGATCCAACCCAGCCGCAGATGCTTTCGCCACGCTATGCGTTCCTTGCCAATCCGACAAAACGAAGCCTTTAAAGTTCCAGTCTTTCTTCAGGACGTCGGTCAGCAAATATTTGTTTTCGCAGGCGTAGTCTCCGTTCAACCGGTTGTAGGAGCACATCACTCCGCCCGGATTCGCCTCGTGCACACCAATTTCGAACGCCAGCAGATCGCTCTCCCGCATCGAGCGCTTATCGATGTTGACGTTAACGGCGTTGCGTCCGCTCTCTTGATCATTCAGAGCATAATGCTTGATGTCGCCAATGACATGTTGTGACTGTGTCCCTCGAATCAGCGATGCCACCATTCGCCCCGCGAGAATCGGATCTTCGCCCATGTACTCGAATGTCCGTCCATTCCGCGGCTCGCGCGCAAGATTCACGCCCCCGCCCAACGACATGTTGTAGCCCTGCTCTCGCAACTCTCGACCGATCAAAGCTCCATACGCAAAAGCCGCATCCGGATCCCAGCTCGCCGCCGCGCCCAGATTACTCGGCAACGCTGTAGAGTAGCGTCCATTCTCCCCGCTACTTCTTACTCCGTACGCGGCGTCCGACATCTGGATCGCCGGAATGCCCAGCCGCGGAATCCCCACCACGTAGCCCGCACCACCGTTCGAATATATGGCTAGCGGACTCATCGGGCTCAGACCCTTCATGCCGGTGCCATGCAGCAAGGCGATCTTCTCGTCGATCGTCATCTCCTTCACCACCAGGGCGGCCCGCTCGTCCGGCGAAAGGCTGGTATTCATCCATGGAGCTTTATCGTTCGCGCCCGGTTGAGCGGGGGCAGGTACCGACATGACACTACGGGTGAGAAAGCTGAACGCTAGTAGACTCATGACACGCAAAACGCGGTTGGACTTCATGGTCCTCCTCGGTGAAGACTATTTTGGTCAAAGCTCTTTCCTTGCGACTCTCGCGGGAAGTGCTCGCGGAAGTGCCGCCTCGAACTTCTCTCATTGATTAAGAAAATCGATTTTGTACGCGCTTCCAAAAAAATTCTATTCTCGATCGACCTTTTCCGCAAGGGAGAAACGATCATTGCCACGGTTGACGGCTCGGCTTGTCAATCGCCAGGAAGACCAACTATACTCCCCGAAAAGAGGTCAGAAGATGAAACGATATCTCGCCTCGTTTAGCTGCTTCTTACTGTTCTCTACCTTCGTCCTGTGCCAAATCTCAACTTCCCTTTCGAGCGATCCAAATGGCACGCACGGAACTATGACTTTTGGCGCGCCATTTTTCCACGGATCAGCCATCGCGGGCGCTCCTTACTCTGCAGAGGAGGTTGACGAGAGTGTCCAGACTCTCGCCGACGGGACTCACATCCGCCAAACCATTCCCGGAACGCGCCGCCAGGCCCGACTGTAGTTGAAATCATTGACCCTGTCGCCCACGCACGATACGTGTTTGATCTTAGCGAGCCAATGGCGCACCGCCAGGAGTTGCCTGCAGATGGATCCCGGCGCACTTCTTTTGGCGCGCAGATCCAACCGCAGATCCAACCTACGATCGGCGACCCCGCGAACTACACCACGGCGCTCAGCAAAGGTGGTTTAGGAAATGCGCCGACCGCCGCAAAGTGCCCGGACGGCCCGCTCCCTGCGAAGCCCCGCCGCGAACAGGGCCCGCAGACAATGATGGAAGACCTCGGAACCCAGATCATTGAGGGAGTAACGGCGGAGGGCAAGCGCCACACTACGACGCGGCCGGTCGATTCATTTGGTAATGATCGTCCTATCACTACGACCTCTGAATCCTGGACCTCACCAGACCTTAAGGAGGTAATTCTCGGCAAATCAGACGATCCGCGAAGCGGGGAACACACACACAAACTGTTCAACATCGACCGGAGTGAGCCCGACCCGAGTCTGTTCGAACCTCCGCCGGGCTACGCGGTGAAAAATGAGAGGGGAGAATTTACGATCAGCTGGAACACGGCGCGTTGAGACGACACTGACCTAGTTCGCTTTGCGCGAGTGCACTAGCTTCAGGCTGTCTCCCTGCAAGATGCGCTGGATCTGGTGTCTGGCATGCACCGTCCAGGGCCCGGCGGTATCGAGCTTCACATAGGCGCGCCAGTGTTGCAGTGCTTTGCGTGGCTCCCGCATTTTTTCATAGGCGAGAGCGATATTGTAGTGCGCGTCAGCATAGGTGGGCGCGAGTTGGATGGCAGTCTTATAAGTGTTGATGGCTTCTTCCACACGTCCGGTTTCGTCGAGCACGTTTCCCAGGTCAAAATAAGCGAGAGCGTAGCGTGGATCAATCCGAATCGCTGAACGATAATGCTTTTCGGCGAGCGCATATTCCTGACGGTTGTAGTAGAGCGTGCCTAAGTTGATGTGCGCGGCGGCGTGAACAGGATCCATTTCGAGAACCTTTAAATATGTATTGATCGCCTCGCTCTGCGTCGAGGGATTTTCTTCCAACAAGATTCCGCGTGCAAACAAGTCGGCAACGTCGGTAACCACCAGTTCCGGTCCATTGCGCGGCGGGCTGGTCACCACTTTACTTTCTTCGGATGAGAAATCGAACATGAACTGTCCGGCGATCGGTTCGAGCAGCCGCCCCTGGTGCCGGAAGGCGACGCGATGTCCGCTCTGATAGGCGCCCGCCTCGAGCAGCGGATTCTCCATCCCAGCAACCTGTTTCTGCATGGCTTCGAGCGATTGCCGAATCACCGCGGGCCGAACGCGCTGCGCACAAAGGTCGCGCACTTTCTTGATCTGCACTAGATCGAAGAAAGAATAGTCTTCCGCAGACGTTACTAATCCCGCCTTCTCCCAGGTGTGAAGCTGGCGAGGACCAAGTCGGAGAATACGCAGCAAATCAGCGCGGCTATAGCGATACACGACCGTGAACTCTTGTTCATGATTATCCGGAAATTCCATACGGGAATGCAAGTAGCAAGCCAGTGGAAGGCTGTGGAGAATCGGGCTGAAATGGCACAAAGGTGGTGGAGTTTTCCCGAGCGCCGGCACCTTCGCCGTCGGTTCAAGCAGAGCAAAGTCGGTCCAGGCGCGGCCAAGTCCGAAACTTAGTTCGCGCTCGCGAATCCAACTGGACACGCGGTTTGCCGATCCGGGCTTGCTGATGGATTCGACCCCGCAATTTGTCGGGCATAATGGTGGCGAGTCAACGCTGAGTTCAGCACCGTGAGGAGCGATGCCGGGAAGGGTGATCTCGCTGGAACGTCCAGCCGAACAAGGCAACGAAGAGATGCTGCTCCGGCGTGTTTTGGCAGGAGAGCGGGATCTCTTTTATGAATTGATTCGCCCCTACGAACGCCGCGTGTATGCGGCCGCCTTCGCCATTCTCCGCAACGAAGCCGATGCCGAAGACGTGGCGCAAGAGGCGATTTTGAAGGCGTTTAAGCACATCGGCCAATTTCGCGCGGAGTCGCGGTTCAGCACATGGCTTATCCAGATCACCGTCAATGAGGCGCGTATGCGAAGAAGAAAAGCACACGCCAACATTATGGAACCGATCGCCGATCGTCAGGACGAGGAGGGCAACTACACGCCTCGCGACTTCGCCGACTGGCGGGAGATACCGTCGGAAACGCTGGAACGCAAAGAGGTTCGACAAAAGCTCGCCCAAGCGCTGGCCGAATTGGGACAAATCTACCGCGAAGTTTTTGTGTTGCGCGACATGCAGCACCTCAGCATCGAAGAAACGGCTAAGGCGCTCGGCATCTCGACCGCATCGGTCAAGACGCGTCTGCTGCGGGCGCGCCTGATGCTGCGCGATCTGCTCGCTCCCGGCCTTGGCGGCGCATGGAGCTTGAGCGGCAAGTTGTCTTTCGAAAAGGGGACGAAGCCATGGTAGTCAACTGCGAACAGGTTTGGCTTGAAGTCTCAAACTATCTCGACGGCGAAGTCGACCCCGCTTTGCGCGTCGCGATCGACGAACATATTCGCGGATGCAAACACTGTGCCGCCGTGGTCGATGGCACGCGCAACGTGCTCGAACTCTATGGCGACGAACGTATGCTCGAAGTCCCGCTCGGATTCAGCCATCGCTTGCAGCAGAGACTCTCGCGCCAGCGGCTAGCCGAAACCATGCCAAGCAGCCGGCGCAACTTTCTGGGATGGATGGTGGCCGCCGCCGCTGCGGTCTTGGTCGTAGGCGGCATCGAGGTGGTTCGTTCCACGTCAAACGGTCCCGAGCTGCCTTCCGAAATGACAGAAGCGGGGAATGGCGTTCCACCGAACATGCTGATCTTCGCCTCGGAAGATGGCAAATTGTTTCACGTTGCCGGATGCATCTTCATCCGCGAGAAAACGAAGCTGCGAACGATGACCGCCGCCGAAGCTACGCGCGAGGGCTACACTCCCTGCATACACTGCCTGAAGAAATATCTCGTGGCGACATGACCAGTCGTACAGATTCGAGTTTTCGTCCTTGAGCGAGTAGCGGTCATCCTGAGCCCAGCGAAGAATTTCGTAGATTCCTGCTGTACCAGCACAATTCATAGGTCTTTCGCTTCGCTCAAGATGGCGTCACCGCCCTGTAACTTTTCTTCCGCTGCCGACTCTATATCAGTAAGGCTCGATGTCAACTGCCGATCAGATCCGAAGGAGTGCATTATGATTAACTTCCTAGCGCGCGTATCTGCTCTACTGCTACCGGTAACCCTCGCCTGCGTCGTCGCATGCAATGCCAGCGACCGCACGGCCGTGGCCATCCCGAACCCGGCCGTAGACGCTACGCTGGCGACAGCCAAATCTCAGCAAACGGCGGTTATCTCCGGTGGATGCTTCTGGGGTATTCAGGCCGTATTTCAGCATGTGAAGGGCGTGATCAGCGCCACCTCCGGCTACTCCGGCGGCGCGGCCAACACCGCCGAATACGAATTAGTAAGCAATGGCGACACCGGCCACGCCGAATCCGTGAAGATCGTTTACGACCCCTCGCAGATCACCTACGGACAGCTGCTTCGCGTGTTCTTCTCCGTCGCACACGATCCCACGGAACTGAATCGTCAGGGACCCGACACAGGCAGCCAGTATCGTTCTTCTATCTTCTATGGCAACGACGAGCAAAAGCGAATCGCCGAGGCCTACATTGCGCAACTGGAGAAAGCCCGAGTTTTTTCCCATCCGATTGTGACGCAAGTTGTCGCCTTGAAGGCTTTTTATCCCGCCGAGGCCTACCACCAGGACTACGCCACGCGTCATCCCGACAATCCCTACATCGTCTATAACGATGCCCCAAAAGTTACTCACCTTAGGCAGGAGTTTCCCGACCTATACACCGGCAAGTAATCTCGCAGACAAATTGCAAACAAATGGCTTGCGGCGGTAGCGCTCAACTGCAGCAAGAGTCAACACTCCGCCAAAGTTTAGGCTCCCGTATACCGAAAGCCCCGCTCTATCGGATGAATTTTTTCACGTTTTTCGCTGCCGCCATGCTTCGTGGCGTGTGAACAGTACCCCCGTGCGTTTATGCTCGCGGCGACGTGGAGTGCTCGTGGAGAATCATCCAATTTATGCCGAACCGATCCTGCGCCTGCCCAAAACGCGAGGCAAAAAACGTCTCTTGTATTGGCATCAAGACTCGACCGCCGTCAGAAAGGGCGGAGAAAACGCGCTCCGCCTCAATGTCGCTATCCATTTTCAGCGTCAGGTAAGCGCTCCGCATCGGCTCGGCGTTCGGAATGTCCGCCGCCATGAGCTCAGTGTCGCCAATCGAAATGCGCGCGTGCAGCACAAGGTCCTTCCATTCCGGGTTGACGCGGCTTTGATCCGGCGACTGCGCGTGCGTCATTATCATTCCAATTTTTGCCCCGAGATGCTTCTCGTAGTACCGGAAGGCCTCCGAGCACGTGCCGTGGAAATTCACATAAGTGTTCATTTTCATCATTCAATCTCCTGGAATACTCTCCCGTCGAATGTTAGGCTGCAATGCCGATCGAAACTCATCGCTGCTCACTAAGAAAATTTGCAGAGCATCTGGCTTGTGGGAAATCATGCGGTCAATGCGCGAATCGCCGCACCTCAATTGGCATGTTGGTTGGCACCCCTCCGGGGCCTGGCGCGGCGGAAATCCGCCCCGCTATCGCGTAAGCGCGCTCGGGAGTCTCGACGTCAACAATCCAGTAGCCCAGTAGAAACTCCTTCGATTCGGGGAAGATGCCGTCCGTAACTGGCACGCCGTCTTTCTCGCCACGCACGACCTTTGCCGCGTCCGGCTCGGCTAAACCATGCGTTGCGACAAGTTCTCCCGCTTCCGTCAGCTCCTTATTGAGGCTTACCAGGACGGACATGTGTGCATCGATGTCTTTTTGGGACCATGCCCGATGTACGTTGACACCAGCTTTCGTCCCAGACATCAGCAAAATATATTTCATATTTTTTAGCTCCTATCCTGTTCTGCCAACGGTATGGCCGTTAAGCCAATGCTTTTATCTTTTGTTTTCTGCATGTTAGCGCATTCCTCTGGCTCTAGTGGCTGGCGCCGGATCGGAATCCGCGCTTTCATTTAGTAGTCGGAGCCGACCCCCGATTTTTCGACATCCCGCCAAAAAATTCTTTGAGAAAAATCCCCGCGCGGTTGTGTCGATTTCGTGCCCTTGGTCCGACATTCTGGCAGAGGTACGAAGAAGATGAATGAGCCAGCAATAGGTTGACGTGAGTCGGATTGGGCTACAGCCTGCGACGTGCAGCAGCGGTTTATGCACCGGCAGGTCCCGCCCCTAAATGGTCTCAGCTACGGCGCTCGTTGCCGGTAGCTACGGGCTTTAGGCGGCGACCGCTACGATTTCCTGCCGCTGTCGGACCATCGCCTCGCTCCTCGCTTTCGCCATCGGAGACGCCTTCGGGAAAAGCCTTCTGGCGGCGCTCTGGTTCGCGAACGTCCAGTCGTCGCTACGTACCGTTATCTTTGCCCGTTGGGTAGTGTGCTATCTTGACCAGACGCACATCCGAGAATTGCCTACAATTGCTGTAACCTCAGAGACCCACCGCGCCGTAAGTCCGCCAACCTTGAGCCCTTGCGATTGAAAGAGAAGCGCTGCCCCGACCGCAGACGTTTAGAAAAGGAAATTCGATGCGTGGCTCATTTCTCTCATTCTCGCAGCCGTCTCCGATTATGCTGGTCGGATTGCTGCTTCTTTCCACACCTTTCTTGTGGGCGCAGAGAACATTGTCTCCAGAAAAGGTCCCGATCCACCTTCTTGAAACCCCCGCCTCGTTTGCGAGAGTTTCAGAAGAGCAAACACCTCTGCATCTTACTGACAGAAAATTGCCCCTGACCTTCGAGCGAAATCAGGGCCAGACCGACTCGCGGATGAGATTCTTGCCTCATTATCCCGGTGACTATCGCCTGCCTGCCACTGCCACGCTGTACCCAGCCACAAGAACGGCCGAACGGGGGGCCAAATTGTGGGACAAAGACAAGTACCTTGTGGGCAACGCTCCGAGCAAGTGGCGGACGTTTTCGTTTGCTCTCACAAACGGCAATATACCTCGTGAGACGATGTGTTGCGTCGGAGACCTGGAGAACTACGGGCACCGCATCCCATGGGCTGGCTCCATCATCCTACGGATCCTTCAACAGGCTAAGGCTCACCCAAACGTCACACGTGTACTCACGGTACTCAAACCCCAATTCTGAGTTGTTCGCTTGTCGGTGGCGCAATATCTCTGATTTATTACGCTCTTTGACCTTTGACCAGATTTGGAAGCAAAAACAAAACGTCCCAGTCTCAAAGAAACCTGGAACGCGAGGCAGATCTTCGGCAAGAAGTGAAAGTTTCGCTGGACGCTACATAATCGCAATGCTCTATGCGGCATCCCGTTCGGGGAAGCAAAGCGGGGGCTGTAGGTCGATTTTGTCTACTGTTGGTTTCACATTGACGTGGAATGATGCTCGGTCTCGTGCGAGCTTTGGACCAATCACACCGGTCAACCTCTCAATGGTGGTGCTCAAGTCTTTGGCGTGCATCTCCTGCAATTCAACCGTAATTGTGATGTCGAACAACCCGCCTTCCCATTCTTGAAAGTGTTGTGCCCTATGCGCGAGCAAACTACCCCCGAGCATCCGAGCCAGGCTCACCAGCGAGCGGCTTTTGCAAGCAGCGCATTCGTCACCTCGACTACTGCTGATGACCTCGCAATCCAGGCAAAAGACTGCATTCCAGAGAGGGAGAACTCCTGCGTCCGCATGGTTCCTTGTTCTGGCGAACATATACACCAACCTCTGTCGCTGAGATGTGGGCAGCTATATTCAATAAGAATACAGCCTAATTCTGAACGTGTAAGCTGTCAAAACTTTCAGCACCCGAGCCATTTCTGGTCCAGGCACGAGTTCCCAGGAAGGACAATTGGACAGCCTTGGCGCATCCCTCATTCCGGAATTGTTGTTGATCTCGCATTCAAGCATCAGGATTACGTGGATTCGAGCAGCCGTGATGAAGTTGGTGCGCGACACCAATTAGGTCGATGAGCGCAATTGACGCCTTATAGTTAGTCAGCATATCTATTCCAGTTGGAAGCTGACTCTGATAGATGCGCGGACTGTCACTTGCCCCGGTGCTACCCTAGACTCCGCCGCTCCGCCGCCAGTGGCCAGCCGATATGCCTTTTGAATTCCTCGATTCCACGAATCGCGAATTTGTGTTCGATCATCGAAAACAGAATCGAATCTAAGAAAAGGAAGTCATGGCAGTGGATCGTATCCGTACCGACGTACTCGAAATCGCATTCGAGCAAGGCGCCACACCGGACGGTATTCCCATTACCCATCGCAACGGCAGTTCGCTCGTTAACACATCCCCAAAGGCGACCCCGACGCTCTGTAATTCATGCCTCTGTGACTTGTTGAAGACACGGTCGTCAATTAGGTTCTGAAGAACGGGTAGGTCGCTCTTGGTTCTGGCTAGCACCTTTGTCCCCCATCGCTGCTTGGCGGCTGCTGCAACGACTGCTCTGTGCTGCTCAAGTCGTGCGCTGTCCTCGCGGGACAACTCGGTGAATTTAGGTCCCGGTGTAGCCTTGGGATTCAATAGGCTAAAAAGAACATTCAGGAATCCAATGCTCAGAAGGGCGGCCGTGATTTGAAGCGCGAACGGTCATGGTGAAAATCAGCACTGAGTTTACCTGACACAGAGGATTGGTGGAAAACAGTCAGCCGCGAAAAGGCGCTAGACTTCAGCGGGTGCAACTCCCGCCCGCAAGGTGGCACCGTCGCGCCGGATTCCTGCTCGGCGGGACATGCGATGAGGTACTGACTGTCAACAGCAGTTAAGGAACAAACAGCGGTACTATCTTCTTATACCGATACTTTCCGATGGAAAGCTCTAGCGCAGGAGTTTCAGCAACAAAAAAGAACGGCGTGATCGGAGGGAACATTCGGATGGTTCGAAGATCGAAGGTAAAGTTCTTCGAGCTTGCGGATCGCTGGTTGAATCGCCTCGTCAGATTCACGCAAGCAATGCACGAGGGTTTTTGGTTAGGTTGCCTGAATGCTGACGAACTCAATTCCGTGACGGCGGAGCATTTTGATCAATCTCAGTACTACGCATCGACTCAGCATAATCTAAGCGGCTTTTTCGGTTGGGAACAATCGGTTTTGGACCGGTTCTTTCGACGAGGGTCCCGTATCTTAGTTGCAGGCGCAGGTGGGGGCCGGGAGGTTCTGGCCTTGCGCAAGGCTGGGTTCGACGCAGAAGGATTCGAATGTAGTCTGCCACTCGTACGCGCTTGCGAACAGATTTTCGACCGATTGGACGAATCCAAGTACGTGACTTTTTGCGAGCCGGACAGTGTTCCGCTGGGCCCACGGATTTACGACGGGCTGATTGTGGGCTGGACCGTTTATACGCACATCCCCACAAAGGCGCGCAGGAGTGCCTTCCTTCAAGCTCTGAGCCAGCGCGCTCTGCCAAACTCTCCCCTCTTGATTTCGTTCTTTGCACGGCACAGTACTTCAAGCGATGAGGCTCTTGTCTACCGGGCGGCAAAACTTTGCCAGTTCTTTCTGCGCGGGAGGAAGGAACCGTTGGAGTTGGGGGATCGCATCAGTTTTGCCCGATTTGTCCATTCGTTCACCTGCGATGAAGTGGAAGCCGAGCTGAAAACCGCTGGCTTCAGAGTCGAGCACTACGGTGAAGAAGGCGGTTTGGGTTACACCGTGGGCGTTGCCGAGTGACTTCTTGGGGAACGCCGTTGCTACTTGTCATTCACGACTCAAAATCCTTCTCTCAAACTACGAGTCAATTGGCGAAATAGTGCGCCGTGAAAGGCGCTGGACTTCCCAAAGCCGAAAAATGACTGCGGCGTCCGCGACAATCGCCGGAGCCCGCGCCGAAACTCCACAAGTTCGAGCATCGAGGTTGCCCAGAGGGTATTTTCGGTTAAAGCGTATTTTGGCGCAGCCGCGCAGGCCGGTTGTTTACAAAATAGCTTCATTGACGGGATCGTGAGGAAAAACCGGGGAGGCGCGACGGGCTAGGCATTCTCCCCGCTGCCCGCTGTCGCCGCTCCGGATTGCCATCGGGCAGGCGATCCTTTATGCCAGCGATTCTCGCGGCGCAAGGTAACCCCGCTATTGCAGCTTCGCGTAGTCCGCTTTGGCTTGCTTCAGGGTGGGGATGTCGGGATCGGCGTCTTTCCAGAGGGAAAATAGCGAACGGCATTTGTGATCGCTAAGCTGCCCTTCCATTACCGTTCGACGATGGGTTGCCAACCAAATCTTGTCGGAGTTGTTCCATTTCTGCCGCCGCTTCTTTCATCTGCACAGCATGTGCGTGCCCCTGTCGAGGCAGAAACGATCCGTAATTTTCAAGCAGCAACCGGGAGTTCATAGTGAGGGCAACCATGTTCGAACGCGCTTGCCCGGACAGGGCAGCGGTCAATGTTTCCAACTGCAAATTCCGCACCTCTAGCTCATTCCTGCTCCGGGCGGCTTCTTCCCTCAGCAGTCGTCCATGATGGCGGATCAGCCCAAATGCGCATACTGCTAGCACCAGCAGGATAGAATTGGAAATAATGGTTGCAGAAAATGCCCTCTTCAGTGCGGCCGTCATCTCTCGGTCCGATCTCGCGAAATTGCTGCTCTCCGATGAGGAGAGCGAAGACGCAATGCGCCGAATCTCATCCATGTAGCCCTTGCCCTCATCCGTATCGACTAGCTTGAATGAGCGACGGCGATACCCCTGTTGGCGCAGAGTAATCGACCGTTCTATCTCGGACTGCTTGGATGTAGCCAAGGACTCCAACTGCGACTCCAGTGATCGTTCGCGCTGCGTCCGAGTCGAGAGCCCTGCGCGAAGATTGGCAAAATCCATTTCGATTCTGCCCTTCGCGTCAGCATAGGGCTGCAAGTAGGATTCGTTCCCGGTGAGCAGGTATCCTCGCTGGCCCGCTTCCATATCGGTGACATCCTTCAAGACGCCGGACAGTTCCGCTTGGATCGCGGAACTGTCAAGTGTGAGAGCCGTAGATTTCTCCACAGATTTTAGATGGGTGACGGCAAGGAAGGCGTTCCATGCAATGAAAGCGAGGAGCGCGGAGACTCCTATTTGCAGCGCAGCTTTTCGAATCATTTAATTTTGCCGCCCTTCACGTGATGTCGAGTGCTCCCTCAGTCGTGATTCGACTGGCTTTGCAAATTTCCTGCGCAACCCTGACCGCTGGCTTGCTGCTGTGCAGTGACCCTTCTGCTGACATTACCGAACTGGCAGCCAGAGTGAAAAGCAACGCATCCTCGGGCTTCTCGAAGTAAAGTACTACTTGATTCGCTGCCATGAGGTAGCTCCCACGTTCTTGGAATCATAGGCCGATTCAGGAGAAGGACATGGGTATCTCTTTTGGTGCACCCGACTAGGAAGGGCGGTACTGATCTCGGTCGCACCGGGATCAAAACCTAATGGAAGCAACGGTGGTCAGAAAGGGCTTTGCTCCAGCCGCCGCACCTGGTTTCTTTTCAATAGCCGAATTCTCGTTGTCGATAAGCACAGCATCCCGGTTAGCAGGATACTTTGATCCAAGTAGTGGTGACCGCCAGTTCAAAGTGGCTGCGATACAGGCTGCACTTCAGTGGAGTGAGAGGACACGGTTGCCTCATCCAAGTCCATCAGTCCGTGTCCCACGATCACGAGGCGATGGAACAGGCATCCCATGGCGATCTTGTTCAATTCTGGCTTGGCTGGACGGTAGAAAACGATCCTCGCCAATTTTGGGGAGCGGACCAGCGCGAATGGAAATCCCTCGCCTCCATAGTATTCACCTAGACGATCTTTGAAGCTGTACAGCATAGTGCCCGTCTTCATGGATACGGAATCAGCACTACATGCCTCGGCATCGCGCAGCACCCATCGCTCGCTGATCCAAGTAGAAAGAAACCCGACAACAATGACTTGAAATGCCCGAATGCCGAGATAAATAGGATACGAACCTGCCTCCCCGAACCTATCGAAGAGACTGAAATCCCACGTCGTTCCCTTAGCAGAAGTAACGATGAGGAATGCGACTGCCGCGAATGTTGGCAGGAACAACAGCCACAGTCTCGCCAGTTCGACTCGCAAGGCGATGCGGTCATGTTCCACGGAGAGCCGATAGTCAGGTTCGGAGAGGATGAGCGTTGTGCGCAAGTAGAACATGTCTTTGCGGGGGCGGAAAAGGAAACCTACCGCCACCGCTGCGACCATGACCACAGCCGCCAAGCCAGCCAAGATGGATTCATAGGCGGGCAGAAGCAGAGCGGCAACGAGAACGGCGACTCCTACAGCAAAGATTTGCCATGACTTCATCGGAAGAGATTCTGAAGTATGCGAGAACGATCTGCAACTGGCGTGAGGGGTGAGCGAGCTAGTCCCGCACTCTAAAACGCACTTTTGCCCCATCGGGCTGGGCGGAAATCTGTCGGTGCATGTCCCCGAGAAAGCCGACATGATCGTAGATGTCCACCACATACGGCGTGTTGGGGGAAGCGCTTTCAGCGAAGACGAGAGGCACGCTGAACCCGATGCACTGGTCTCCGTTCGGCCTCAACCCCCGTGCTGCGCTCGCACACTCATCAGACTCCGCAAACCAATCTTCCCGTTTCTCCCGAGTCTTTGCGAGTTCAAGGAATTGGGATTCAGAATCCGCGACTTTGCTTAGTCTCCCCACAGCAACGTCGAGTCGGGATACCATCCCAGCATGGTCTCGAAAGAACAAGTCTCCAAAGGCATTCCTAGCTACTAACCTCATCTCTTCAGGACACAGCCAACGCCACTCGGTCAGGAGTCGTTCAATGCTCAGGTGATCGACCGCGAACCACCGCTGCCCCCGCAAATCCGACTCGTGCGTCACTCCGTTTTTGTCGATTCGGAGAATCCAACGCGAACCTCGACAGCGAAGCGGCTCTGGCGATCGCTCGACGACGCCGGAAGCCAGCAGATCGTCTCGGTTTCCTCGCTCGTCGGCGTCTTCATCAAAAGCGGTTAACCACATGCCTTCGTGCAGAGTCACAGCCTTTCCCTCAGCATCTTGGCAGGTGTCCGTGTGAGAAAGGCAGAGAATATCGCCAAAAAGACCATTGAAGTCAGCGCGAACGCGAAGTGCATTCGATTCAGACATGTAGTAGCCCCTGCTGCGGTATACCAGAGGATGATACCTGACGTTGACAGCCGGTCGCATTCAAGGCGCATGCCACTTCGGTCGATGGTGATTGTGTAGCCGGGGAGCAAGCCATGTGCTGTCAGGATGCTGCCATCGCATCCGTTCTGCAACGACTTGCCAGCATGCATGCGAACGATGTTTCTCAAGCCCGCCTGCTCGTGAAGGCTGTCCACTGTCAGCGCCGATTTAAAAGGGAGCCAGTGTGGCCGGTTTTGAATGAGCCGGACGGCTGGCTGGCAGTGGCGGGGCACACGGATGCTCCGTCCACTCCAGAGCACTCAGGTCAACGGCGTGATCTTCCGACTTCGGGAGCAGATGTTTCAGATTACAACTGTTCGCCCAGCTATAATCCGGTGCGATGATCAAAAAGATTCTCGTAACCAGTGATTCAACCGTGAAGGAGGTGCTGTTTGTCAATTGATCAGACAGAGGTGATTGATTCAATCGGTATAGATAGGGCTAAAAACGAAGCCCAATTAATAATAGCCGATCACTTGGAGTGGAATTGCGACGAGAAACTCGATAAGGAGCATATGTATTTGCTACAAGAAAAGATAAATACGTACCTGCGGTTTATAGAGAGCGGAGAAATATATGAGGCGTATCCAAAATCACGAAACAAGGCTCTAGTTATACGACTGGTTGGGAAGTATGATATGTGCGAATCTGCGATGATTTTCTTTAAGAGAGTCGAGGATGCTTTATCCAAATCCGGGCACAAGATCACTTTTGAGTGGTTGGCCGAGTCGCGATAACAAGGTCAACTTACGGTCCCTAGACCTCCCGCTCGCCCAGACCAATGGGAATTGCGTTTCTCTCGGTCGATCTTGAGTCCGCCGAATTTATCTGACGTACTTGACCACTCGATCCGACCAGCGAAATACGCAGCCTCACCGAAAACTCACGGTGTGTCCGGCCCGAAGGTATAGATGCTGGCCAGACGAAAATCCGGAAATTTCACGTTGATAAGAAAGCAGTTGGTGCTTCTGCCGCGCACCCCTTCCGAATCAGTGGAGCGAGAGTGAAGGAAATCCGCAAAACCCGTGATTTTGGTGCTGCGGCGTCCATCGTCGCGCCGTTCTCGTTGACTCCACGTCGTCCCTAAGATTGCCATCCAGAGTTCCTCGCCCAGTCATGATCGGTCAAACCATCTCGCACTACCGAATCGTCGAGAAACTCGGCGGGCGGTGGCATTGCCGCTCACAACCGAGACTCTGGCGAGGTCAAAAAGTTACCGTCGTAGCATTGCCATATGCCTCGTTAAACTATGCCGACGATATTTGGCTCCGAAAGCCCCTCAGCGAGCAGGAAATGTTTGAGGTCAGGCAGTATGCGCAATTCGGCGACCGCGAAAATGTCCTAACCTGTCCTCCGCGAGTTGGCTTTCCATGGAGTCTGCACGGTGTAGTTCGGGGTTGCAGTCACGTTCGCTTTCGTTGATGAAATCAGCTTGCGGTGGAGCAACCAACCGACTGCACTCTGAGCGGAACTTTTCGAAACTCCCACTGATTCAGCGAGATCGCTATAGCTGATACTCACAGGTCTGTTCTGCCGTTGCTGTTCCGCAGCCATCCACAAATATACGAGGTAGCTCACTGGTCTGCGGTCATGCCCGACCAGATCGCGCATTAGGCTATCGAGAACGTATTGATCAAGTTTTACCATGCTATACCGACTGTTAATATAGCAATGCCTCACACATTGCACAATCGCGAATGAGGCGCTATGTTGCGATTGTTCGTCTCGGAGGACTATCACGATGATTCGTGCAATCGACATTGTCACTATTCCCGTACGTGACCAAGACACAGCACTGAAGTTCTACACAGAAAAGTTGGGGTTCAAGGTCGCCACAAATCAGGATTTCGGCGATGGGAAACAACGCTGGATCGAACTGCTCATTCCCGGTGCCGAGAGCCGCATTGCTCTTTTCACGCCGGACGGTTTCGAGGATCGAATCGGAGGCTTCCAACCAGTAACGTTCCGTTGTGACGACGTATATGCGACAGCCGAAGCGTTGAAATCACGCGGGGTGAAGCTCGCTGCCGAACCCAAGAAGGAAATCTGGGGAACGATGGCGAAATTCAGAGACCCAGATGGAAACGAATTCGTCTTTTCGAGCAAATAGCTCAAGATGCCAACCGGAGGTAGAGCATGGCTTCAACTGTGAAGAAACTTGGATTGAAACCGGGGATGCGAGCCCTCGTGCTTGGTGCGCCTTCCAGTTACATGAATTCGCTCGCCCCGTTGCCAGACCGCGTTGAAGTTTCCCAAAGCCTAGGGAGCGCCCATGAATTTGTTCAGTTTTTTGCCACCAAGAAATCAGACATCACAAAATCTGCGAAGAAACTGCTTCAGTCTGCGGCTCCGGCTGCGCTCGTTTGGATCACCTATCCGAAGAAGACTTCCGGCGTTGAGAGCGATCTCAGCCGCGAGGCGGTGTGGGCGGCGATGGAGGGCACAGGCTGGCGTCCCGTTTCCCAGATTGCCATCGACGAGGTCTGGTCGGCGCTGCGGTTTCGACCAGCTGAAGATGTGAAGTCACGTAAATGAGGAACCGGGGAGTCAAAGCAACGGCGCGTTGCGACTAACGCGCCTTGGAAATGACCGCTCTTATCGAGTTCTTTCTCGCCCGCCACAGGGGAATTCGGGTTTTGATCATCGGGTACCGTGCGCGTAAAAGCCAATAATTCATTTTCACAAGAAGCAGGTGGTTTCGAATTTCAGAAGCTACATCAAGACGCTGCCCCAAGTTGTGACCGAAGCGATGAATCAGTTGGAGGAAAAAATAGCTCGTGCAGCAGTTGTGCAGCAGGTCGCAGTGAACTGATCGCAAGTGCCTGGAAAGATGGAGCCGACGAGCGGACTTGAACCGCTGACCTGCCGATTACGAATCGGCTGCTCTACCAACTGAGCTACGTCGGCGTCCTTTATAATCAATAATTTACAGATGCCTGCTTTAGCGTCTCTCGTGTTTCTCTCGTGTTATCGACGCTTCCAGCTTTCGCATGCCGCTCCGCACGCCGGGTTCCGTGGCGTGGATGTAGTGCTTTTTCGTCGTTGCTTCGTCGGCGTGACGGCATACTCTCTGTATAACTTTAGTAGGAACTCCCATCTCGTGCAAGTTGGTGGCCAGGCCGCGTCGGAAAGCGTGCCACCCGTTCCACTTCATCCCCTTTTTCTTTAACTGAGGGGTGATGTGGTCGCGTTTCAGATTGTTCATCCATCGGCCAAAGACCGGCCCTTCGGCGGGAGATCCCAAGCTTTTCCAATATTTGTCGGATAATTGCCCGCTATTCTTGGGGATACCCAATCCGGGCCACCCATAAGAAAATGAATGAGAAGGAAAAGCATGAATTTCTAGCGAGGTCGCGCTAGACACAGAAGCAGTCCACAGGCGGGACCCGATGATAGCTGAACTCGCTTCTAAAGCCGTGGCGGAGAACCTCTTGGTCCCTGTCACTTTTGTGCTGGTGCGATGGCGGGAAGAGGCCGATGCGGGGCGTGGCCGCGTTTGTAAACCAAGATTGTGCGCTTGAAATCCATGATAACCGTCCCGTCCGACTTGAAGCCGGTGGTCTTGATTTCGACGATGCCCATGTGCGGGCGCGATCTCGACTCGCGCTTGCTGAGCACTTGGGTTTGGGCGTAGATCGTATCCCCGTCGAAAACCGGCGCAGGCATTCGTATCTCATCCCAGCCGAGATTTACTGCATTTTGCGACACGTCGGCCACGGACAGTCCAGTTACGAGTGCAAGGGTAAACGTGGAGTTCACGAGTGGCCGACCAAATTCCGTTTGCGCCGCGTAATGGGCGTCGAAGTGAATCGGGTTGGTATTCGCGGTCAGAAGTGTAAACCATATGTTATCCGTCTGGGTCACGGTCCGCCCCAAAGGATGACGGAGAACCATGCCCACTTCAAAATCCTCATAGCAGCGCCCATTTGGTTCGCTCATTGTCGCTCCTATCTTTATTTTTAATCTATATTTGTTCGGGTGCGCGACGCATGAGCTTCTATGAATGTCTCCGCCCGTGTTTTTCCACGACTGCCTTCGCCATACGGACACTGGCAGCATCAATCATTTTCCCGTCCAGGCTCACGGCGCCAAGACCTCCTGCTTGTGCACGCTCAGATGCGTCCAGCACTTTTTGAGCCTCTGTCGCTTCCTCGGCAGAGGGCGTGAATGCGGCGTTCGCGGCCGCCAATTGCGCCGGGTGAATGCATTGTTTCCCGTCGAAGCCCATGGCCCGGGCAATCCGGCAGGAGCGCTCGAAAGCCGCGGCATCCTTGTAAGCGGCAAACGGGCCGTCCACACAACGCAAGCCCATGGCCCGGGTTGCGGCGACGATTGCGTGCATCGCGGCATGCCAACGATGTCCCGGATAGTTGTGATCCCATTCGTCGAATTCACCAACGCCGCTTGATGGCATTTGCATTGAAGCCGAGTAGTCTCCCGGCCCAAAAACCAAGGCCTCCAGGCGCGGCGATGCTTGCGCGATCTCGCGAAGAAACACAAACCCGCTTGCCGTTTCAATCTGCGCCTCGATGCCAATTAGTTTTCGTTGTCCGCGGTGCAACGCGATTTGGGTCAAGAGCGTGTCGACAAAAATCAGGTGCTCCGCGGAATCCACCTTCGGCACCATCACCAGGTCGATGAGATCGCCCGCGGCTTCGACGATCTCAATCAGGTCGCGATAGGCGTACGAGGTGTCGAGCGCGTTCATTCGGAAAATCCTCAGCCGGTCTCCGAAAGGCAACTCCACGAACGCGCGGACCACATTCGCCCGGCTCGCAACTTTTTGACTGGGCGCGACCGAATCTTCGAGATCAATGCAGACTGCATCGGTCGAGGCGGCGGCAGCTTTCTCGATCATTTTCCAATTTGCCGCGGGCACAAACAGCAGACTACGTTCCAAGCGGAACGGAATTTCCCGGCGGACGTTCCCTGTCATGGTTCTCCTTCATCGAGCTCTGCCAGAACTTCTTGCGTATGTTCGCCCAGCGCGGGTACCGCTCCGATGTGCGCCGGAGCCGTCATCAGGTTATGAGGAGGTACGAATGCGGGAATCGTTCCGGCAGGGGAAGCCGCGTTCATCCAGCGCTTTCGCGCAGCGTGCTGCGGATGTTGCCTGACGGCGGGTATATCATTCACGGCTCCGTTTGCAATGTTCGCTTCGTCCAGGCGTGCGAGAATCTCAGCCTTGCTATATTTCCGGAAATGCTCTTCGATCAGAGCTTCGAGTTCGGTGCGGTTGCGCAACCGATCGGCGTTGGCGGCAAAGCGGGGGTCATCAGCCAACGCGGTCACATCCAGCACCACGCTGCAGAAGCGCCGCCATTCGCGTTTATTCTGAATCGCGAGGTTCACCATACCGTCGGCGCAGGTATACGCACCGTAGGGCACGATCATGTTGTGGCGCATGCCGGCGCGCGCCGGAATGTTGCCTGTGCCAGACCAGGCATAGAGAGCCGGCATGGTCCACTCGGTAAGGCATTCCAACATAGAAATGTCGATGCGTTCGCCATGTCCGGTGCGCTCGCGACTGAGGAGCGCGGCGAGGACCGAGGAATACCCATACAAGCCGGAAGCAATGTCGGCAATCGAAATACCAACCTTGGCCGGCGAACCAGGAGTGCCGGTCAGGCTCACGACTCCCGACTCCGCTTGTATCAGGAAATCGTACGCCTTTTTATGGTGGTAAGGGCCATCGGGGCCGTAGCCAGAGATGCCGCACCAGATCAGTCGCTGGCATCGAGGCGCGAGTTGATCGTAGCCAAATCCCAGCCGATCGACGGCGCCGGGCGCGAGATTATGAACGAAGACGTCTGCGCGCTGAATCAACTTCAAGCAAGCGCTGTGATCGCGCTCGTCTTTCAGATTTAAGGTTACGCTGCGCTTTCCCCGATTGAGCCACGCAAAGTATGCGGAAAGCCCATGCAAAACGCCATCGTATTGCCGGGCGAAATCGCCCCCGTCCGGGCGCTCGATTTTGATCACGTCGGCGCCCATATCCGCGAGTTGGCGGGAGCAAAACGGGCCGGCAACGGCCTGTTCGAGCGCGACCACGCAGAGGCCACTTAAAGGCAAGGAAGGATCAGGGGCGCTCATGAGCAATCACATTGTCCCGCGAGGCGAGGCATGTCAGAACGACCTCGGCAAGCCAAGTGCGTGTTCCGCCAGATAGGACAAAATCAAATTCGTAGAAATCGGCGCCACTTGGTAGAGGCGAGTTTCGCGGAATTTGCGCTCAATGTCATACTCGGCGGCGAAGCCGAATCCGCCATGGGTTTGCAGACAAACATTGGCGGCCTCCCAGGACGCATCCGCGGCAAGCAGTTTTGCAACATTCGCCGCCGCGCCGCAGGGTTGTCCCGCCTCGAAAAGCTGCGCGGCCTCGTAGCGCATGGAATCGGCGGCCAGCAGATTAGCGTAGGCGCGGGCAATGGGAAATTGAATGCCCTGGTTTTGGCCGATCGGCCGGTCGAATACCACCCGGTCATTCGCATATCCGCGAGACTTATCAATAAACCAGTAACCATCGCCAATGCACTCAGCGGCGATCAGGATTCGTTCCGCATTCATTCCGTCCAGAATGTAACGTAGACCCTTCCCCTCCTCGCCCACCAGGTTGTCCCCAGGTATTTCGAAGTCGTCGAAAAATACCTCGTTAGTTTCGTGATTCACCATGTTGCGAATCGGGCGCACGGTCATGCTGCTGGTGCTTGCGTGGCGCAGGTCTATGAGGAAAACCGACAGCCCTTCTGTCTTTTTCGAAACCTGTTCGATCGGGGTTGTCCGCGCCAGGAGCAGCATCAGATCGGAGTGCTGCATGCGCGAGATCCACACTTTTTGACCGTTCACAACGTAGAGGTCACCCTTTCTCGCCGCAAATGTTTTCGTCTTGGTCGTATCCGTGCCGGTTGTCGGCTCGGTCACCGCGAAGGACTGCAACCGCAATTCGCCGGCAGCAATCCGGGGGAGATACTTCTGCTTCTGCTCCCCCGAGCCATGCCGCAGCAGGATGCTCATGATGTACATCTGCGCGTGGCAAGCGCCCGAATTTGCTCCCGAACGGTTGATCTCCTCCAGGATTACAGAGGTTTCGACCAGGCCGAGGCCGGCTCCCCCGTACTGTTCGGGGATCAATGCAGCCAGCCAGCCAGCCTTCGTGAGCTCGGCGACAAATTCCTCCGGGTAGGCCGACTTTTCCTCGTTTTTCTGCCAATAATCGCTGCCGAACTGAGCGCACAATTCGCGCAAGGACTGCCGGAGTTCCCGGTGCTGGCTGAATCGCGGATTGATTTCGATCATAGGTCCCTGGTTGCGGTTCTCTGCCGCGCGCACTATTAACGTTATCGAAGGATGGAGTCTGGACCGAGGATTGCACCCCGAATACGGTTTTTCAGGTATGTTCCGTCTCGCGGGGGCAATGCTAACGGGTCGTCGGCGACGGCGACCTTGACCACCGCCAGAAGCAAATCATCTATCTGTTGAACATCCGATCGTAGTCCTTCGATTTCATGCTTCGCGCGAATGGTGCGCACCTGCGGAAATCCGCAGGCCCGGGCAACTGCAGCCAAGTCTGTTCCGGACGCGGTGTGAGTCCGCTGACGCCCGGTTTCGCCGTAGCGTTCGTTGTCGAGCACCACAACGCGTAAATTATGCGGGCGCTGCGCGGCAATCGTGGCCAAGCTGCCGATTCCCATAAGCATTTCACCATCACCGGTTATCACGAGCACTTTGCGCGAGGGCTGCGCTAGCGCCAAGCCCAGACCCAATACAGCGGCTCCTCCCATCGCTCCCCACAAGGGGAAATTGAGCGCATGGTCTCCCGCGGCTGTAATATCCCATGCGGCCGTGCCCAGCCCGGCCACGAGCAAGAGGTCGCCGCGCTCGCGTAAGAGTTCGCGCACCACGGTACGTCGATTTAGTATTAAAGGAGCCTTTTGCATCGCATTACTCCAGGAATTGCTTGGCGCCGATTAACTGCTGGGACAATAAAACCGCCACTCCACGGTAGCTGTTGAATGCCAGCTTGGTCGCTGCCAGCACCGTGCCGCGAACTTCCCGTGCCTCGGCCACCCGCTCAACGAGGACATCCATCGCCGCCAGCGCCGCGGGTGTGCCTTGTCCCATCGGCACTTGCCACGGATTAAACTCACCCCACTCGCCACGCATTGTAATCAGAGTCAGAAACGGAAAACTGCAAGTCCTGACCAGCGACAACATGTTGATGCAATTTCCCACACCGCTCGACTGCATCAGAAGCGCCGCGCGTTTACCTCCCAAGTACGCCCCCGCCGCCAGCGCCACGCCTTCTTCCTCGGTGGTCAGCGTTACGGCGCGGATCTCGGGATCGGACTCGCACAGATTGATCAGTTTCGAGTGGCCAGCGTCAGGAACATAAGAAACGATTCCGATGTCCTGGGCTTTGAATACATCGTAGATATCGCTTGCCCAGTGGCGCGAATGACTGTGGTTGGTTGGTTGGTTCACGGTGGTTTTCATATTCGATGTTCGATTAAATGTTCGATCAAATCAGATTGCTGAAAGCGTTTGCCATATCGCCGATGTGGGTAATCTCCTGTACGGCATCAAGGCTGCGATCGGCCACGCCGGAGCCGAATCGCGGCTCAATAAGCGCGCGAAACTTCTGTTGCAGTCCAGCAGTAGAAACCGGGTTCTCCGGGTTGCCGCGCGGATAGTCGCTGCCGGCGCTCAGTACCTTGCCGTCTTGCAACGTCAGCCGGATCCGCGCCGGCCACGCCGCGGGATAGCGCGCCGTGAGTTGATCGGAAACAGCGATGCGCACGCGCGGCAAAAGCGCCGCAATACTGCGATCCACAACACCCTCTGCGTCGAACCGCTCGGCGCTAAATTGTTCCAAGCCGACGCGCCCTTCGAGTAAAGCCGCGGTTGCAACATACGCCAGACTGAACTTCGCACGAAATGGGCTGCGCGGATTCAGTTCCTTCACGATTTCGAAGCCGGGCCCATAGGTATCGATTTCGATCCGATTTACTTGTTCGGAAGCCTCTCGATTCGCCCATCCCAACTGCGCGCGCAAATCGAGTGCGGTGTCGATGGCGGAGTGTGTGTGTCCGCAGCAAGAATAAAGCTTGAAACAGTTCTCACTGATCTTCCATCTTGTGCCGAGTTTATCGGTGATGCGGGTGGGGTCGTGGCCGTTGCTCATGGCGGGGAAGAATCCACGCTCGCCCTCCAGAATCCGTGTCGCGCCGGTAAAACCGCACTGGGCCAGATCAGCCGAAAGAATCCCGTTCCATGCAGCTTTGCCGGCATGCAAGTGCTTGCTCATGGCGCCATCCGCGTTGAACTCCCACAGGCCTGCCGCCTGCGTGCCCGCATTTCCCAGGGCATCCAGCATTTGGGAGGATGTGAGTGCAAGGAGTGAAGCGGCGGCCACGGCTGCGCCAAAGGTCGCCGCTGTTCCGGTAGGGTGCCAGAAGCGATAGTGACTCGGATTGACCGCCTCACCAATGCGAAGCGCCGCGTCGTACCCCAGTGCAACCGAAAGCAGAAAAGCTTTGCCCGTCGCATGTTCGCGCTCCGCTACGGCAAGCGCGGCTGAGATAATGGGCGCACCGGGATGTAACGTGGAACTCTTGTGAACATCGTCGAGTTCAAGGATGTGCGCCGCCGTGCCGTTGGCCAGCGCCGCACTCCCCGCCGCCGCGCGTCCGGCAGCAAACACGGTGGCTTGCTCAGACTTACCCATGCCGCCGACGACCCGCTGCATGATGCGCGCAGGGGCCTCGACCGCGCCAGCCATGGTCGAACCAAGCCAGTCCAGAACGGAACGCTGAACATCGCCAATCACACCGTCGGGCAAATCTTCGAAACTCGTGCCTGCCAAGACTTGCGCGAGTTTTCGGCTCGCACCGGCAGTGGGAGATGTCGCTGATTCGGAAGTCACGCTAATCCCTTCGCATCGGCATCAAGAAACGGATCACATGTTCGCAGGAGACCTGCAAGTGTTTACGCATGGCGGCTTCCGCTGCGTCAGGGTTCCGGTCCTTAATGGCCTTTGCAATCTGATCGTGTTCGGCCAAAGTGCCTTCCAGCCAGCGCGCCTGTCCGAGCCAGAGCGAACGAATGCGGTGCATTTGGTCGTCGAGCGTGGCCAGGATATTGATCATGCGATGGTTCTGCGTTGCCCCAATGATGGTCTCGTGGAAGTTGACATCAATTTCGACAATCGTCTCCGAATGGCCAGCAGCGGCCCCATTGTGCATTTCCTGAATGATGTGTTCCAGCTGCAACAGTCTGTCGGTGCTTATCTGTTCGGCTGCAAGGCGCGCGGCGAATGATTCAAGTTGCTCGCGCACTTGGTAGATTTCCATGATGTCGTGGGGCGTGAGATCGGAGACAAACGTCCCGCGACCCGACACGGTCCGCACCATGCCTTCCTGTTCTAGGCGAGTGAGCGCCTCGCGCACAGGGGTGCGACTCAGTTTGAACTGGGCTGCGAGCTGATATTCGGAAAGTGGCGCAGCGGGCTCCCACTTTCCCTTCAGAATCGAGTGCCTGATTTTCTGGTAAGCCTCTTCGCCGCGCGTCACATCTTTCGGGCGGGAGACGATTAAGGGGTTCTTATGCGTGGCACGCGACATAGCATAGTTCCTCTGGCATCGAATATAAGCTACATCGTTGAGTATACGGTTAGCATACCGCACTGGCATGGCCGACATTCCCCGGGTTCCACCGTTCACTCGACAACTGTCTGGCTTTGCTCCCGCAGGTAAGACAGCAAGTAGTACGGCCCGCCGCTTCCCTTGCCAGAACACCCCGAAGCTTTCCAGCCGCCGAAGGATTGGTAGCCTGGCCATGCTCCCGTGGTTGCGCCTTGTGAGCGATTCACGTACGCCACTCCTGTTTGGATGTGTCGCAGATATTGCTCCGCTTCCTGGTGCGAGCCGAAAAAGCCGCCGGTGAGTCCGAAGTCGGTGTCGTTGGCCAGTTCGAACCCTTCCTGGAGGGTTTGCACGCGTTCGATCATCACGAGCGGAACAAACATTTCGTGCTTCCAGAGGCGATGGGTCCGCGGAACCCCTGTCACAACCGTTGGTTCCACGTAGAACCCTTTCGCAAGATCGCCGGCCGTGACTGTCCGTCCGCCCGTCACAATTTCTCCGGCCTGCGAAAGTTCCTGGCAGTATTCCACATAGTTCCGGTACGCACTTTCCCTCACCAGAGGGCCGAGATACACATTTCGCTCGGTTGGGTCGCCGATGCTGAGCGTTTTGGCAATCTCGGTAACGCGTCGTACTAAGTCATCATAAATATCCGCTTCGGCATATACGCGCGAGGGCGCGGAGCATTTTTGTCCCTGAGCGCCGAAGCCGGAGCGCACAATGCCCCACGCGGCACGCTCGACGTCTGCATTGCGCGAAACTACCGCGGCATTCTTACCACCCATCTCCAGGATCACCGGCCGCGGGTAGCGGAACTTAGAAGCTTCGCGGTAAATCTTCATTCCCACTTGATAGGATCCGGTAAAGGTGAGCCCGTCCACGGCCGCGCTATCCAGCAGGGCTTGTCCAAGGGGCTCATTTTGCCCGGTAACATAGTTGAATACACCATCTGGCAATCCCGCATCGCGGAAACATTCAGCCAGCAAGCGCACCGGCCACGCCGTTTCCACGGAAGGTTTGGTTACGACTGTGTTACCCGCCACCAGCGCTGCACCGGCTGGCCCGCAGGTCAGGGAACTGGGGAAATTGAAAGGGCTGATGATAAGCCACGAGCCATACGGCTTCATCACGCTTAGGTTGTAAACAGTATGACCTGGAAGCGGCTCGCTCCCCATCTTCACTACGTAACCGTTGTTCTTCTCCATCGCGTCGCACGAGGCGCGGAGCAAGTCGGCGGCTTCCTGAATATCGCCGAGCGATTCGAGCCGGTTCTTGCCCACATTCAGCGTAGTCACCACCGCGAGTTCGTAGAGGCGCTCTTCAATCTTGGCAGCAGCCCGGCGCACCAGGGCCACGCGATCTTGCCAGTGCATCGCGCTCCACTTAGGGAATGCAGCTTGGGCGGCGGACATGGCCAGCTCAGCGTCGTGCGCGGTGCCCTGCGGGAATTGCGCCAGCACCCAATCCGTGTTCGCCGGTGAGCGATTCTCGAAACTTTCCCGGGAGAAATGATCCTTGTTGTTGATAACCATGGCGCAAGTCCGGCCCAGGTTCGCTTTCACTTGCGCGAGCGCGGTCTCGTAGCGAGCGTGCATTTCTTCCGGGGGATTAAACATCGTTGCATACGTCAACTTGAAATCATTAGTCATGTCAAGTCCTTAAGAATTAAGTAGAAGTGTCGTGGTTTCGACGTCCATTCTGGTGAACGAAAATCGCCGTACTCCGGCAGTCCCCCGCAGCAGCGCTTTCGGCCCGCGCGACCGGCGTAGGTCACAAGAGCGTGACATCACGGAAATGGGCGCGGAGTGGTCACTACAGCTCAGCTTCATGCGAGATTTAAGCCCACGCTGGGTCATGTGTACCGACCAACCCGCAGAATTCCCATGTGCGTTTTGCAGTAGGTCTGTAGACCTAACAATTGACCTCAACACCGATGAGAAGGGCAAAGCTGTCCATCAGCAGTGATTTCGTCCCGAAGCCAATCGGTCATGGTCAGAAGACGTACCTCAACGAGAACTGAATGATACGTGGGTTATTTTCCGTACCCACGATGCGCCCAAAACTTTGTGGGTTCTCCACATCCGTGAACGCCGGGTTGCTGAACACAGGGTGGTTCCAGATGTTGAAAAAGTCGCTGGTGAACCGAAGATCCTGACGCTCCGTGATTCGGAAATGCTTGATCAGAGATAAATCCCAATTTTGTTCGAAGGGCCCACGGTAGATGTTACGTCCCAGATTGCCGAATCCAGTTGCTACGCCGTCATCGCCGATGATCGGGGCGGGGACAAAGGCATTGATGTTTACGTAATCGTTCACCCGCGACTGAATGCCGCCCTTGGTCAGCCCATCCGCCAGTGTGGCGCCGGGCGCGAGACTCGCGGTACCGTTAATCGTTGTTTGCGCGTCATAAGCGGTTCCCGAGTTGGAATCGAGAATCGAAAAGGGTGCGCCGGACTGGAAAACCGTCACGCCACTGACGTCCCAACCTTTCAGCGCTGCGGCTTTCAGTCCCCTGGCGCCTTGGAATACAGGCAAGCTGTAAACGTAGCTCACTGCCAGGCGCTCCGGTCGATCGAAGTCTGAAGGGCCGCGCGAGTCCGCTAAGGTGAGCTGGTTGTTGAAAGCCGTGTTGACCGAGGTATTGCCCGTGGAGGTGGTGTCTGTGGATCTTGAAAAGGTATAGGCAGCCTGAAAGTACCCGCCTCCCCAGCGCCGCGAGAGGGTCGACTGCAAGGAGTTGTAGTGGGAGTAGGCGTCGTTGGAAAAAAGTTCGTAGGCCGAATAGCCGTCGAGACCTTGCGTTAGCGAACGCGCGGGCCCATTGGAAACGGTGGTCGTAGTAATTTGGAACGATTGTCCGCCTGCGCCCGTAACCGTCAATGGGTTCGCGGCCGTTGCAATCGACGCTTGTTGCGAATCGCGGGTTTCGCGCAGGTGGATGGAGTGGGTGCCAACGTAACCGACTTCCAGCACCCACTTCAAACCGAGCGAACGCTGGACGGTAAGGTTGTATTGCTGCACATTCGGAACCACGAAGTGCTGCGGAACCTGGAGAGCGAAGAAATTGATCGTGTTGTTGTTATAGATCGGAGTCTGCGAGGTATCGGATGTGGGCAGACCGGTTTGATTATTGACAAAGCCCGTCAGCTGCGAAAGCACCGGCACGTAGGCGGGCGAAATGACCCCCACCGGCGGCAGAGCATTCGGGTTGGGGTTGGGGCAGCCTGGGCCGGGTGTAGGAGAAAAGAAAGTTGCAAGGCAGCCTGGCGTGCCGCCTCCAAACGTAACCGGTTGCATGGGCGCCAGGAAGGACAGTTGGTCCACTGCACCCACGTCTTCCCGCACGTAATAAATGCCATAGCCAGCGCGAATCGTGGTGGTGTGCCGACCGAAGAGGTCATAGGCCAGACCGACGCGCGGGCCCAGACCCGTCGAGTAATTGTTCTTCAGCGTGGTGCCGCTCGTCGTCCCTACCAGCCCGGGGACATCGAATTGGTTTACGCACTTCGGGTAGATGAACGGATTCTCGCCCGCGGCGACCAGGGTGGGATTGACGTTGCCGATATGGCAATCGTCGTCGTGAAAGGCCCCATTGATTTCGACCCGCAAGCCGAGGTTCAAGGTCAAGTCGGGAGTAGCATTGAAATTATCCTGCGCGAAGGAGGAAAAGTTGCTGATGCGGTATTGGTGCGTGGGGTCGCCGCTCCCGCCGAAGGAGAACTGCGGATCACCGATCAGGAAATTCTGAATATCGGAATTTTGCCCATCGCCCCCGCTGGCAAAAATCAACTGCCCGTTGAATGCTCCCGGAAAAAACTTGTAGAGATCAACCCGGGTAGCGTCGCCGCCGAAGTTCAGCTGGTGCTTGCCATGAGTCCAACTCAAGGTATCCGAGAAACTGAAATTGTTCTGCGTCTGGTACTGATTGGCTCCAGGAGTTGGCCCAATCTGGAATCCGGAAGAATCGAGTGTGAATTTGTAGATGTCCGGAGTCAGGCTGTTGGTGGGTCGGTTGATGCCGAGATCGTCCGCCGTCACAATCGGCGCATTGATGCTGCTGTTGTTGATCCGTATGTAGCCGAAATGAAAATCGTTCACCACGTTGGCGGAGAAAGTGTGCGTTTCTCCAGCGTTCAAGAAGCGCGTGTTAATGGGAACGGCGAGTGGAAAATTCAGGTCCGTCGGGTTGATCGAGAGGCCGAATTCAGCTTCCGATCCGCCGGCTCCAAACGGCCGCACGGCTTGCGAATTGCTAAAGAAGAAACGGACAGCCAGCCGATCCACCTCGTGATGAAAGCTCTTTTCCCAGGTGGTGGTGAATTGGTCGTCAGTGAATGTGCCCGGGCTGCTGTACACAAAGGGAGCAAGAGTTCCCGCCGTACCGGGGATGGAAGGGATCAGGTATCCGCCGCCTGCTCCACCGAATTGATTGCTCTTGACATTCAATAGCGCAAGAACCACAGGATCAATCGGCGTCGTGGTGTTGCCGAAAAAGGCCTGTGACAGAGTTTGTTGAGTGCGCACGGTGGGAAAAACTGGGATCTGCGTGCTGATGAACGTTCCGTTATCTTCTCCGCTGCGTTGGCGCGTGCCCTGGTAATTCGCGAAGAAATACCCCAGCTTTTCCGTACCCACCGGCCCTCCGGCGCTGACGCCGAAAATGTTCTGGCTTAGGACAGGGCGGGCGACACCCTGGTTATTGAAGAAATATCCGTTGGCGTTGAGGTCGCCGTTGCGAAAGAACTCGTACGCATCGAGGTGGAGGTCCTTCGTGCCTGTTTTGAGAACGGCATTGACGTTGCCGCCACCGTTGCGTCCATTGCTGGCGTCGTACATGCTGGTCTGGACCTTGAATTCCTGCAGAACGTCGGGATTCGGCAGCGGCGTATTGGCGAAGGACGCCACGTTGTAGTCAGTGGCGCTGGTGCCCTCGATTTGATAGTTGTTGTTATCGGTCCGCTGGCCGTTGACGGAGATGTTGACATTGCCGCGGCCCAACTGCGTAGCATTGTTGAGACTGTCGGAAGCGCCGGTGGAGAGCGTGAGCAGTTGCTGGAAATTCTGCGTCGCCAGGGGAAGCGTATGCACCGTCTCAGCGGTGATGGTTTGGCCGGTGGTGGCGTCTTCGGTGTCCACCTGGGCCACCTGAGCGGTAATCTCGATGTGTTGGCTCAACTGGCTGGGTTGCAGCGAGACGCTGATCCGTGTGGTTTCGGTGACGCGAACTTCGATGCCGGCGCTCACCTGCTCGCCGAATCCCTGGGCGTTGACGACGACGTTGTAAGTGCTCGGAGGCAACAGCACAGCGGCGAAGTGTCCACTGGAATCGGTGGTCAGGGCGCGCGAGAGCTGAGCCGTACGGCTGTCAACGACCTTCACGGCGGCGCCCGTAATCACGGCACCGCTGGAATCCAGCACCGTTCCTGAAATCGCGCCAGTGGCCCCAGCCTGGGCCAGGACGGGGGGGGCGGCCACGACCAACAGCAGGGAAAAGGCTATGAAATGGAGTAGACGACTCCTCCATGCATCTCGAACCATGATTGCATCTCCTCGGGACGGCGAATTAGGGACTTGGATGGAAGCGCGCGGCTCCCAGCCTGCAAAGCTTCCTCAAGAGTTTCACTCTGGGCGGCGAATTATCTTTCCGTCTTTCATCACGAAATTCACATTCCGCAGCGACTCAATATCATCGAGAGGGTTCGCCGGCATGGCGATGATGTCCGCAGCCAGGCCGGAAGTGAGGTTGCCGCGCTGCTTATCAATGCGCAGCAACTCGGCCGCATTGGTCGTCATACACTTCAGGATCTCCGCATTGGGCACGCCCGCCTCTCGCCACCGGGACAGGTAATCGAACATGAAATCGGCGCGCGTCTTGCCCGGGACATCAAGAAAAGAGTCGGTGCCGAAGGCCATTTTGACGCCGATGCGATAGGCGCGCCGCAGGCGGTCCGTGATCTTGGGCCCCAGAATAGCCGGATCTTCCAGAAAGTTTCCGTTTCTGCCCATATAATCGAGCGCGCTCTTCGGAAAATCGGTGCCCACCAGAAAGGTGCCTTTCTCTTTCATGAGCTGGAGTTGAGCATCGGACAGACCAAATCCGTGTTCGACCGAATCGGCGCCGCCCTCGATGACATTCTGCGCCGCCTCGCCGCCATAGACGTGCACTGCCACCGCCCGTCCAGCATGATGGGCTTCGTCCACCGCGGCGCGGATTTCATCCAGCGAAAAATGATATGCGCCATTGTCCGTGACCAGCTTGATTAGGTCCGCGCCGTAGTAAATGTTCTTGCGCACTGCCTTGCGCATTTCCTCCGGGCTATCGGCGTCAATATATTCATAGAGCCAGAAAGGGCCTTGCTCTTGCGGGACAGCGTAGGATTGGCCGCCAAATGGGGTAATGATTTTCCCTGCGCTCAGAATCGTGGGGCCGTCAAACAGACCTTGCTGAATCGCCTTACGCACGTCTTCGGTGGCATAATCGCCGTCGTTGCCCACCTCGCGGACCGCCGTGAAACCTCTCTGTAGGAGCACCTGCGCATTGCGCAGCCCGCGCAGCGCGCGGAAGGCTGTGCTTTCCTTTAGGTAGAAGGATTCAAACGGGGCATTGAGGATCTCGGTGAGCGTCAGATGGGTGTGAGCGTCCATTAGCCCGGGCGTTATCCATTCTTTCGACAGGTCGACGACCTGTGCGCCGGGGGGGATGGTGATGCCCGCGCCCATGGTTTTAATCTTCCCTTGCTCCACCAAGATGACCTGGTCCTTAGCCACCGTTCCCTTGGCGGGATCAATTACGAATCCGGCGCGAATGGCCACGGTCTGTGCGAAAACCGGGATGGCAAGCAAAATTAACAACGGGACGAAAAGTCTTTTCCGCAAGATTTCCTCCTCCACTAAAACTTTGTAAAGTAGCCTAGGCATGCTGGCCACGCTCTTCGTACTGCGCAACGGAACGGGTCGGAATTATTCCTGCGACCCCGGGTCCCCAAACGATGGGCGATTATTTCCATAGGCATTATCTCTTACCAAAGGAGTGTAGTATACCACAAGAATTCTAGCTGTATACATTATGTAGCATGCTAGCGCTTCACTAGAATACTAACAGGATGCCAACTTCGGACACCGGGCTTCGGCGCACGCTGTTCAAAATTGCACAGAATTGTTCTCATTTCCCGATTAGGCTTGGGCTGATTAGGCCTGGGCTATCGAGAAATCAGGAAACGATGCTTGAACAATGGACCGTTATCGCGCAGCAAATATCCACGGAGTCTGATCCCGCAAAGTTAGTCGCCCTCGTTCGGGAGGCTAATTTGTTACTTCATTCGGTGCAAGCCGCCCCTGGCGCTGGACGCTCGATGACTCAATCTCTCTTCCAGATGGCGACACTCCGCTTCGACCTGCAGCAGGCTGGGAATCTGCATGGCGGCACCCAGAAAGACAGCGTCAAATACCTTTTTCCAGGAGTGCTGGGGAAACTGCCGTCCTTCGGGCAAAGCGCTGATTAAATCGGAGAAGCCAAACACCTTGTCGAGATAAGTCTCGAACCGGTGTCGGATCAAATTTTCCGCTCTTCTTTCGGCTTGAGCTTTTCTTGAGAAAGCGCTTGAGGTTGATGCCGCAGATGGTCGCGGCGGCGGCCTCAAAGCGTCGGTGCATCTCGATTTTCTCGCGCACCTGATCCGCGAAGGCCGCCGGAACGTTGATCGCTTTGGGCTTGCCGTCAATCGTCAGGTCATTCTGATTCGACCCGGTTGTCCGCACTATCCTCGAGACTGCGCAATTGACTTGCCGCTAAGTCCCCAGGCGACCTCCTGCCACAAATTAGTCATTGACCTCGGATGGCGTTCTGAGTAGCGAATGCTGCCGAACGAATATGAGCCGCCTGACATTCCTGCAATCGCTGCCTGCCCCTCGAATGTAACGCGGCCGTGCAGAAAGTTCTCGGCTTATGCGGCCTGCGCCAAGGATCTGTATTCCTCATCGGATTGCTGCGGCAGCAACACCCAGAGTGTATAGATGCCGAGCGCAGTTCCAATCGGGATGTTCAACAGCGCCAGGAAACCCACCACTAGCGCGACCGTCCGCGCCCAGTCTTCGCGCTGGAGTAAACCCCAGCCGGCGAAGAACCCGACGGCGGCCTTCACCAGAATCAGTACTCCGGAGAACTTGATAAGAGGCTGCAACCAGACTGCGATTTCAGGAGGAGGCCCATTGTGAAGATGGGTAAAGAGGCCGAAGAGTGTTGGCGCAACAAAGATCGCGGCCACGCCCGCAAACACACGCAGCGCAGAATATGCCATCCAGAGAATACCCAGGAGCCGGACATGTTCGCGAACGCGGCTGCGCCGAAGCTCGACCAGTCCCGGCACAGTTTTGCCGCAACCTCCGCAGCGCGGCTGTCCCGATTGCAACTGTGACCCACATTGATCGCAAAACATTGTTTCTCCTTAACCGGTACCTTACTCCGCTCAGTGGATGATACGAAGGCAGGCCCTTATGGGTTCCGAGTACGAATTCCAAGAACTCCTAACGCTCGATTGCCAAACCAGGACAGCGGCGGCAAGCTCGGTCTTCACGAGAACCGGGAACTACTTTCAAAACGAAAAGGCCACCCGGCAACTGGGCAGCCTTTTCTTTCAAGGGAGAATAGTTCCAACGGAGGTTTCATCCATCGAAACTTTCTGCGGGAATCTTATGAGCCTTAAAAGCACAGTGTCAAGCAAAATTTGCGACTTAAATAGTCTTATTTTCAACAACTTACACCGCGTGTCCAAAAGTCAGCAAACCGGTCCGAAATGGGCCGAATTTGCCTTTCTCGAACGCTAACGATATTCGATTGAGTCACTTACCGCTTTCTAGGAGCAGGTCGGGCTTCGTCTTCCAGACGCAGGGAGATGAATTCTGCCGCCTCGCGCCGGTTGAACACGGAGTCGGGAAAGAGCCGTTTCACCAGCACCCGGATCCCGCCAAACGCGATCCCCGCCACCACTGCCAGGCCGCCGACAATTCCACAAAGAACAATCACGTTGAACAGGAGGCTGGCGAGATTATCTTTCTTGGTGAGGTAAGTATTTTCATTCCAGGTGACATCGGCGTCGTAGCTGACGGACGACAACAGCGATCTTGCTTCGCTTTTTGAAAGCGGGCCCGAAGCGATCACAATGATCGGACCCGTGCGCGTATCGAAGAATGGTCCGACGTCGACAATCGACGTAACTCCGGGTGGCGGCGGCGTGATTTTATGGGACGCCAAAATCTGTCGCAGTTGTTCCGCAGCAATCTGTGACGTCGGATATTCGATCAACATCAACGTCGCATCGCCCGCGCTCGCTGCGTACTTGCTGATCACCACTTCCGCGCCCGACTTGAAATCCACCATCGCATCCGGCAACGGCGATCCCACGCGATCGAGCGCAGCCGGACCCAGGATGTACTTGATCGTGTTCTTTTCAACACTCGTCTCCCCCGCCCGCTGCGGGAGACGCGACGGCAGCGAAGGCGGATTACCCTTGTTGCCTCCAAGTTGTGGCAGCAAGCCGGCCAGTTGTCGCAGTTGCCCCGCCGACATCACGCTCATCTTGTCGAACACCGCATCCACCAGCACGTTCCCCTGATAGAAGAGCAGGCGGTTGTTCAAAAAAGCCGCTTGCGCCCCAATCGTTTCCGCTCCCATCTCGGGAGAAAAATAGTAAGTGAATGCACCGTAGGCGCCGCTGGCATCTTCAAACACCGCCGCCTTGATCGTGAGATTACGTCCGTCGTCGCGCGTGTAAGCAGCCTTCTCCAATCGCAGAAAACCATACTCCTTCAGGACAGGTGCATTTGTTTCATCGGCGGCGGCAGGATCGTCACTCTTGGAGATGGCACCTTTCAACTGCCAGCCCGCAAATTCAGCGGGAAGAACTGTCGTCGAAGAGACAGGATTCTGAGCGACGGGATTGGGTGAGACGGGAGTCGGCGCAGGCTTCTCGGCTCCAAAACAAAGACCCCACAAAAGAAAAAAGAAAAGGACCAGTATCAAAGACAGCTGTCGCGAGAATTTCATCAGAAAAAAGGCGTACCTCTACTATGGAATTAGACTACCCGCAGCACAGGAAAGTTTCCACTCGGCGAGCGGGAGCGAACGAACGAGTTCGTCTGGCCAAGCCAAGCGACGTTCGGCCAGCAGCCCGGCTGTGTGGAACCCGTGATCCAGCAATCACGTACATAACAGCAATGGACGCCAAGTCATTCTCAAGATTGATCGCCATCATCCTTCTGGGATTCTTGGCGCTCTCCGCGATTGCAGGGGTGTTCATGGCCGAAGCAACGCTCCATCCGGGCCGAAATGCCCTTTCGCCTGGCGACAAGTTGGCGGCGAGTGAAATGGCGCGTCACTATAACTCTGTATTGACCGAGGTCGCTATCGCTGCTGCACAGGACGGTGTAACGCTGCGTGCCTGGAGCATTCGTCCCCACAACGGCAACGGGGATGCTGTGATCCTGCTGCACGGACTCACCGACAACCGCTTCGGAATGACGGGTTATGCCGAGTTGCTTCTCGGCCGCGGCTTCAATGTCCTTCTGCCGGATGCTCGGGCGCACGGCGCCAGCGGCGATGATCTGGCTACTTTCGGACTGTTAGAAACAGAGGATATCCATCGATGGTTGGATTGGCTGCAACAGAACGACCATCCCGGATGCATCTTCGGTTTAGGGGAGTCGATGGGTGCAGCGCAATTGTTGCAATCGCTGCGATCTGAAACTCGCTTCTGCGCCGTTGCCGCCGAATCGGCTTTCGCGAGCTTCCGCGAAATCGGATACGACCGCCTTGGCCAATTCTTCCACACCGGCCCATGGCTCGGACGCACCGTGTTGCGCCCGATAATCGAGTTTGCGTTTATCTGGGCCAGATGGAAGTACAAGCTGGACTTCGAACAAGTTTCACCCCAAGACGCCGTGGCTTCGACCGAAGTTCCCGTTTTTTTGATCCATGGACAAAGCGACAGCAATATCCCGGTTCGTCATTCCCGGCTGATCGCAGCTCGGAATCCAACTGCCGTTCTGTGGGAGGTGGCCGGCACAGATCACTGCGGAGCAGTTAGTACCCATCCCGCCGAGTTTGATGAGAGGCTGACCCGCTGGTTTGATAGCCATGCCACGGTACAGAATCGTCTCGCGGTCGAATTGGCTCACTGAGAACGAAGATTTAGCGGGAAGCAGAGGGGTAGGAGTCGTCGGCGATTTACTTCTTCAACAGGCTGCTATGACTGGCCACGCACAGCCATTTACTATCCTGAAATACCCAGGTATCGGTGAAACGACCGAAATGCTCATACGGCTTGCCGCCATAGGTGCCTTTCGTATGATAATTACCCGTTACGATCGCCGTGGTGGTGTACATTTCCACCTTCACGTTATCGATATTCATAGCGCTCGGCTGGAACTTGGGGTCTGCGAAATCCGCCAGAAACTTCCCTCGATCGCTGACCTCTCCGTCGAATTCGGTATTGATAAATTTGTCGCTAATCATGCTTGCGACTGCGGTCGCATCGCGCATGACCTGGGCTTGATTCCACATGCGCTCCAGCGCAATCAGCTTAGTCGGTTCCCCGTAGGAAACTGGCTTGAGAGTCTGGGAGAGAGCGCGTGGAAGCAGAAGACAGCCGACAACCGCCGTTATGACAGTAGCCTTGCGCCGTATCGTAGCCCTTACGAACATGACTCTAAAACATAACGCGGTCAGCTCGTCTTCGGCCATCGAAAATACGGGGGGAACATTACCGATGTCACCGGCAGAAACAGTAATAAATTTTGAGCTGAGCTGCCGCTTTCATGGGGCTTACGCCGCTGGGTCGGCCTCCGGAATGTCCTGCTTCATTGCCCTTCGCGCTTGTCGATCTTGCTTGCAACTTTCACGCCGCTTAGGCCGTTGACGTACTTCGAAACACCTCGATAGAGCGACTCGGCGATGCGCTGCCGGTGTTCAGAGGTTTCCATTTTGCGTTCGTCGGTAGGATTCGACACAAAGGAAATTTCGGCCAGAATCGAAGGCATGTTCGCGCCGATCAGCACAATGAACGGAGCCTTCTTCACCCCGCGATCGCGAATGCCGGTATTATTCAGCGCCAGCCCTCCATAGAGCGATTCCTGCACGTCACCGGCGAATTCGCGCGATTCCTCGATTTTTTCCTTCAAGGCAATTTTCTTCACCAGATCCTGCAGTTCATGGATCGATTTCTCCGACACCGCGTTTTCGCGGGCCGCGACCTCTAACGCCTCGGGCGATGAGGTGAAATTCAGATAATAAGTTTCAACCCCGCGCGCATCGGAATCCTGGCTCGAGTTGGCATGGATCGAAATAAATAAGTCCGCCCGCTCGCGATTCGCAATCGCCGTCCGCGTTTCAAGAGGAATAAAAGTGTCGTCCCGGCGCGTATAAACGACTTCAGCACCCAGACGAGTCTCGAGCAAGCGGCCAAGGCGCTTGGCCACATCAAGCACCACGTCCTTCTCCAATAAACCATTCGGACCAATGGTGCCCGTGTCATGGCCGCCGTGGCCGGCATCAATCACGATCTTGCCAATCTTCAAGCCGAGCGCGCGCGTCAAAGATCGATCGCCATCGGCGGTCGGACGCGCCTCGCGAGACTCCGGCGTATCAAGCTGTAAGTCGGCAGTATCGGTAGCCGCCGCCGGCGCCGCCGACCGAGACTTTTTCGGGCTCTGCAGAGAGTGCGTCGGCGAAGAACGCGTTGGCGCGGAGTGAGAAGATTGAGGAGAAGATACGATCGGAGACGAAGAAGCCGATTTCGCGGGCTTGACATCGTCAGTACCGGAGATATCGTCGTCCGGGCTCGCAGTCAGTTCGGAGCGACGTTTTTCCCGATCGAGCGCAGCGACGGTCGCCGACTTAGTCTCGTGTGGTTGGCTGTCGTCCGCCACCCTGTTGTCGGCGACTTTGTTCGCAAGATTGCCCGAGTTCGTTTCGGAGCTACCCGAACCACTCTCCGGGTCATTGTCTGCTGGAACAATGGTTTTCGGAATCCGGCGGTTCGATCCTTTGACCGCAACCGTCGTCTTAATCACTCCATTGCCGTTCGCCGGCTTTGCAGAATCAGCTGGCGTTGGATCCGTGCTGGCTCCCTGCGCCGGCAAGTCAGTCTCGACCAGCCCCTGCTTCGAAGAACGAGTCGCGGCTTTTTTGTTAGTTCCAGCTTTGTTAGCTACAGCCGATTCCTGCTGACCCACCCTGCTCGATTTCGAGTCGCCGGCCACGGTCGACGAAGGCCGCGCCGCGGAGGAGTCCTCGTCAGAGTCCAGCGAACTGACCGCGGACGTATCCGCTTTCGCCCTAAGCGTTCCCCGCTTCTGCTTCCCATGAATATCGATAATGAGCCGGTACGGATCGGGTAGCAGAAAAGCGTCGTAACTCGCCAAATCATCCACTTCGAGCACAATCCGCGTGCGTCCAGGTTCAAATTCGGCAACGCGAATTTTCTTGAGGAAACCGTCATCCACATCGAAGGTCTTGCCAACCAGCGTCGATGCCAGCTTGGTGTCGCGCAGGTCAAAGAAAATCCGATCGGGATTCGCAATACGTTGCGAACCAAACTTCACTTCCTGCTCAACATCAATCGCAACACGAGTGTAGTCGGGAGTGGACCAGTGCCGCACGCCTGTGACCCGCGGCAACGCACTACGACGAACGTCACTGGTGGATTCGGCACCGTCAACATTCGAGCTCACGCCGGCCGCGGAACCAGCGCCAGCATTACTCGCGCCAGCACCGGAAGGCCACTGCTTGCGTGCCTCCTTCTGCTGCGCCATATGTTCCATCTGGTCAGCTGCGGCGTCGATTTCCTTCACCGCAGCGCGGGCATCGTCGGCAAGACGATTATGCGGATAGCGGCGGGCAAAGTCTTCGAAAGTCGTACGCGCCTCTTCCGGATCATTGAGGTCGTCCTTATAAATCTCGCCAATCGTGAAGAGCGCTTCGAAACGATATTTACTGCCGGGATATTCCTTGCGCAGGAAATGATATTGCTCGACGGCACCGCGCAGAATCTTGTTGTCCTCAAAGCGTCGTCCCATCTCGACCATCAGTTCGGCCGTCGCCACCACGCTGGGGTCCGCTTTCGACGATGCCGGAGAACCCATGTAAACGATGCGGTAGCAGTCGATGACGCGCTGATATTCGCGGCGCGTGCGCTCTCCCAGCGGACGGCCGTTCAAAGCCTCCCGCATGCGCTCCGCCTTGGCAAATTGCTGACGAGCCCAGCTATCGTTGTGATGGAGGCGAGCCGATGCGGAAACCAGAGGCAGCAGGACGAGCAACAACGTTGCGCCGAGGCGAAAGGCGCGGCCGCCTCGAATTAGGGTCGTAGAAGCCTGGGTCTGCACTCAACTGCCTGCTAATAATCCAGTGTTACGAATTCATCCTGTCATCCTGAGCAAAACGAAGGACCTAGGTACTCGCCAGTCGCGCCAGAATGCCTATGGCTTCGGCTTCGTTCAGAAAAACAACAACTCTAAGAATAACTCTATTCCCGCTACAGAACCCTAGCCTACTCCGTATTGCTGATGAACAACACACCTCGAGAATCGCGCTCCACACGGACCGGCTCCTGCATCGGCCCACTTGAAATATTCAAGCCCAGGCCGGCGCCGTGGTACAAATCCGTGATTCGCCGAACATAATTCTGCGTTTCTTTGAAATGCGGAACGCCCGCGCTTCGCGCCACCGCTCCCGATCCGGCGTTATAGGCTGCCAGAGTGAGGCGAACGTCGCCGCCGTAGTTATCCAACAGCTTCCTTAGATGCCTAACCCCGGCATCGACGTTTTGTTGCGGGTCAAAAGGATTGGAAACATTCAGCGACCGGGCCGTCGAAGGCATCAGCTGCATTAGCCCCATCGCGCCCTTTCGTGACACCGCGTTAGGGTTGAAATTCGATTCCACCTTGACCACCGACCGCACTAGACTCGGATCCACATTATGCCGCGTCGCCGCCTCGTCAATCGCAGCGTCGATCTCCTGCTGTGTAAAAGCCCGGTTAAGTCTCTGATGTGTCTGGGCTTTGCCGTCAAGGTAGGTGTTGACTTCCGAAGCCGCCGAGCGAACCGCCCGCATCGTAGCCCCGCTGGTCGGAACCGGCTTGAACCGGTGCTCCGTCACACTCCAATACACCAGCGAAGAATGCGCAGCAGCCGAACCCTCAGCCCTTGAGCCTGCATTCGCCCGCTCTTCGCCTGTCTCACCATTCACATAAATCCTGCGCCCGGATTCATCAGTGCTCGAAACAATGCTTCCCGCACGGTCGGCAGATTGCGCACACGCCGCCGCAGTCAGGAAAAATGGGGAAGAAAGCGAGGTCGCGGTTAAACTAGCCATCAGCAAGATTTGCAGGCGTTTGAGCATACGGGTAATAGATCCAAAATCCAGATCGGCCAAAATTTAGACCGACACAATTAAGATCGCCCAAAAGGCACACGTACTTTAGGGCCCACCTACCCGAAAACCTGCTAGAGAACCCAGAACCAGAGTACTCCGATTATAGGGTGCGCCCGGGAGCCCGGCAATCTATCCAAAGGACGTTGAACCACTGAAGTAATCTGCGTAAGTGACTGAAAGCACTTGATCTTGGACAACCTTCCTTAACCATAAACCCCGAGCATTGCCTCGGCAATCTACAATGACACTGCCGCCATGAATGCCCAAGCCCTTCGCCAGCTCTTCGATCAAGTCCGAAAAAAGCGCATCTCACCGGACGAAGCCGTCGAACGCCTGCGCCACCTGCCCTTTGAGGATCTTGGTTTTGCCAAGATCGACCATCACCGCGCCCTGCGCCAAGGCATGCCCGAGGTGATTTTTGCGCAAGGCAAAACGCCGCAGCAGGTCGCGGACATCTTCCGGCGTTTGGCAGCACACGGCGGGAACGTGCTCGCAACCCGAGCCTCCGAGGAACAGTTCACCGCCGTCGTCGGCGCCTTAGCCGACGACGATACCGACAATAAAAATGACAATGCCAAGCACGTGGAGTATCGCGCCCTCGCTCGCGCCATCGTCCTCAAGCGCGATCGCAAAAAGCACGGCAGAGGTGTGATCGTAGTCGTGTCCGCGGGAACTAGCGACATTCCCGTAGCCGAAGAAGCCGTAGTCACCGCGGAATTAATGGGCAACAACGTTCAGCACATCTACGACGTCGGAGTCGCCGGCATTCACCGCCTGCTGGCTCATCGCGGAGCGCTAGCCAAAGGGCGTGTGATCATAGTCTGCGCCGGAATGGAGGGCGCTCTGCCCAGTGTAGTCGGCGGTCTGATCGGAGTCCCGGTCATCGCCGTCCCCACCAGTGTAGGTTACGGAGCAGCCTTCGAAGGTCTGGCCGCTCTGTTAGGCATGATGAACTCCTGCGCCTCGAATGTCTCCGTGGTAAATATCGACAACGGATTCGGTGCCGGCTACGTAGCCTCGCTCATCAACCGCCGTTAAACTCGCCGCTAATTTTGGCAAAGTAAAACAATAAAAGTAAAGTAATAGAGAATGGCCGCCACGAATTCCGAAGACCCGCGCCTCGCCGGGCGAGTCGCCTTCACCTACCCCAATTTCGTCTCCTACACCTTCGCGCGCTTCTTCATCGTTCTCGCGCTCGAAATGCAATCGGTAGCCGTGGGATGGCAAGTCTACGAGATCACCAAGAGCCCGCTCGATCTCGGCTACGTCGGCCTCGCCCAGTTCGCGCCCCCATTCCTCCTCTTTCTATTCGCCGGACACGCCGTCGATCGCTTCGACCGCCGCAAGCTGCTCATGTGGTGCTATGCCGGCTATGGCCTGTGCTCGGCATTTCTGCTGGCAATCAGTTGGCAAGCGCCACGCTCGGCGCACTCAATCCGTCCTTACTCCATCTACGTCGTCCTCGTGTTGGTCGGAGTCGTGCGCTCCTTCAGCTTCCCCGTAAGCCGAGCCATCCTGCCGCACCTCGTTCCAGAAGAGCATTTCTTGAACGCAGTCGCCTGGAACTCCAGCACCTTCCAGATCGCAACCATCGCCGGCCCGGCCGTCGGAGGAATCGCCTATGCCGCCTTTGAACATTATTTCAAGCGCGGCCCGGAGGCTGTCTACGCCATCGCCGTCGCCGTATCCATCCTCTCCGTCGCACTCACGCTGCGCATTCGCCTGATTCCCCAATCGCCCGAAAAAGAATTGGCTGCGAGCGCGGCAAGAAAAGAGCCCATGAGCTTGCGCACCGTGCTCGCGGGCTTTCATTTCATCTGGGTAAAAAGGCTCATCCTCGGTTCGATCTCACTCGACATGTTCGCCGTCCTCCTCGGGGGAGCCGTCGCGCTCCTGCCCGTCTACGCCCGAGAAATTCTGCACACCGGTCCCTGGGGATTAGGCCTGCTGCGCAGCGCTCCCGGAGTGGGCGCCGCCCTGACGGCGATCGTGGTCGCTCACTATCCCACCCGTCGCCGCGCCGGCCTCGCCATGCTCTTCGCCGTCGCCGGATTCGGTATCTTCACCATCGTCTTCGGACTCTCGCACAGCCTGATCCTGTCGCTCATCGCACTCTTCCTCACCGGAGCCGCCGACATGGTCAGCGTCATCATCCGCGCCACGCTCGTCCAGGTCGCCACGCCCGACTCCATGCGCGGCCGCGTCAACGCCGTAGACATGCTCTTCATCGGAGTCTCCAACGAACTGGGCGAATTCGAGTCCGGACTGACCGCCCACTGGTTCGGCACCGTCCCCGCCGTGGTGATCGGAGGGGTAGGCACTTTGCTCGTTATAGCCATCTGGGCCTGGCTCTTCCCCGAATTGCGGAAAGCCGATCAGCTAACCGCAGCCGAGCTGATGCCTGAATAGATACCAAGCAAAGGGCTGACAAGTAAAAATGGCTGCTCCATGTCGAAGACCCGAAGCAGCCACGCCCAAAGCAGGCAAAAGAAAAACTGCCAGCCCTAATCCGCCGTAAAACTAACCGACTTCTCGGCCTCTGTGCCAAAGCTGTCCGTCACCACAAACTTGGCCGTATGCACGCCCGCGCTAAGCGATACCGTGGCCGCCAGTTGATCCTCCAGGAACTCCGCGACTTTGGTGCCGTCAATGTAGAGCTGCATGCGTTGCGCGCTCCCGCTAAAAGCATTGCCCGCCGCCGAGAATGTGAACGTGCTTCCCACCGTTTCTCCGCTGGTCGGAGCGCAAATATTTACGCTCAGCTTATTTGCCGGAGGAGGAGCGCAATTCGGCGTCGCATTCGTGTTGAGCAACACCTCCGCGCCCCCGGTGTCGTCTTCCAGATTGAGGTAGGCCATCGCCACATCATGACGCGAGTCCAGATTCAGGTCCCGAATGATTGGAAACTCCAGAACGCTTACGTCTCCAACATACCCAGCCTTCTGCAGTTCCTGAAAGGTCCCGTTTCCATTGCCCAGCATGTATTCAGAAGCAGGTCCTTCATAGTAGCCACCTCCGGAGATGAAAACGTCGAAGTTGAAATCTCCGTTGAGATCGCCACCAGCGATGTAAGTCGGTCCCCCGGACGTCGCGCCAGCAACCAAATTTGAGCTTTCAATGATCAACCCGCCATCCTCATAGCGCAGCGAGTAAGTGTAGGTATAAATCCCATCATCCTCGGGAATGCCCGTGGAGGCCAAAGCGACCAGGCTTTCATAGCTATGTGTGTTGAAGAAATCACCCACCGCGAGCGAAGTCACGCCGGCCAGCGGAGCCTCCGCCGGATAGGCGAATCCGCCCTTGCCATCCCCCAGATACAACCCGATATAGTTGCTGTCGGCGAACACCAGGTCTTGTTTTCCGTCGCCATTAAAATCTCCCGCCACCAACACGTTTCCGCCGCCGTTCGAGTTGCTATAGCCGAGCGTGAATGTCCCATCTCCATTCCCCAGAAACACAAAAATATTCCCCGCATCCGATACCGCAATGTCAGGCTTATGATCTCCATTAAAGTCCGCCAGCGCGATGGTCGATGCGTTGCCATCGAAGGTGAGATTGGTCCCTTGGGTAAACGTGCCGTCCCCATTTCCCAGCAAGATGGTCACTGCCCCGTTGGGCTCCCCGCAACACAGCGGGCCGGCTGCGATTGCCAGATCGAGCCTTCCATCCCCGTTGAAATCCGCAGCCAAAGATGGCCCGGCTAGCGGGTTACTAGTCGACAACGTCTGAGTCACCGGAGCCGCATATTTACCATCTCCCAGCCCTTCGTAAAAAGACAGACTCGTAGCATTGATCGTCACTAGATCGAGAATGCCATCTTTGTTAAAGTCTCCCGGAACAATCGAAAAGCTGGGTCCGAAACTTCCAACAGAAATTCCAGTTTTCGTGAAGGTAACTTTTGTGACTTCTGCCGATAGTCGCACCGATAAAAGTGCGCCACTAACCAGCACCACCGCCAGAAAGACGAAGCGTTTGCAAAAAAGAGAAGACGCACTCTCGCGCGCTCCTGCAGACAAGTGACCACAATCGAACATACAGCCTCCCGTGGGTCACTTGGATGCGTCGCCGATTTTCGCGGGTTGGGATTAGACGGACACCTACAGTATGAACCTGATTGATCGGTCGCCCTCGTCGGCGAAACCCCAAGACGGCTCCTCAATCTCCCATCCCTCGGATCACAACCGAGGCCTCGGGATACGATTCTTTCATCACGACCTTCCCGTGAACCCCGTCACCGACTCCCGTCCCGTCCAGTGCAACGATGAACCGTGAACGGCCAACGCCAAGGTCTGCCATCCACCGCTCGCAATTTCTGGACAGCTTGGAGCTATCTCCTTTAGTTCTTTATACTTTGCAAGGAATTGTCCGCGGGATACAAAGAGCTGTGGTCGATCCAGCAAGCCTACCCCCGGCCAGCCCGTTCCGGCCGCAAACCCTCCCATCCTCGTGCTGCTACAATTTTCCGTTCCCTCTCGAGGTGTCTTCATGCCGGAAACTTTGCAGCTCGCGAACCCCGCTCCGCTCACCACTCTCACCGAAGATGAGCTTCTCTTCCGCGACAACGTCCGCCGATTCGCCGAGGACAAGATTCGTCCGCTGGCCAGAGAGATGGACGAAAAAGCGGTCTTCGATCGTGCGCTCCTCGATCAGTTCTTTCAGTTGGGCTTGATGGGAATCGAGATTCCCGAGCCATACGGCGGAGCGGGCGGAAAGTTTTTTGAAGCGATTTTGGCCGTAGAAGAATTTTCGCGAGCCGACGCTTCCGCCGGCGTAATCGTGGACGTACAGAACACGCTGGTAGCAAATGCCATTCTGCGCTGGGCCAAGGAAGATCAGAAAAAACGCTATCTGCCGAAACTGGCGACAGACACGGTAGGAGCCTACGCCCTGAGCGAAGCGGGATCGGGGTCAGACGCATTCGCGCTGCAAACCAAAGCCGAACTGAAAGGCGGAGACTATGTTCTCAACGGACGCAAGCTCTGGATCACCAATAGCAAAGAAGCCGGACTGTTCATCCTCTTCGCCACCGTCGATGCGGCGAAAGGATATAAAGGCATCACCGCGTTTCTCATCGAGAAAAGTTTCCCCGGATTTGCCGTAGGCAAGAAAGAAGACAAGCTCGGGATTCGCGCGTCATCCACCTGCGAGCTGCTTCTGGAAGATTGCCGCGTACCCGCAGAAAACGTGTTAGGCGAAGTCGGCAAAGGCTACAAGATCGCGATCGAGACGCTGAACGAAGGCCGCATAGGAATCGGCGCCCAAATGCTGGGCGTCGCCCGCGGCGCATGGGAATACGCCGCAAAATATGCGCAGGAACGCACGCAATTCGGTAAGCCGATTTCAGAATTCCAAGGGATCCAGTTCCAGATCGCGCAGATGGCGACCGAGATCGAAGCGGCGCGATTGATGGTCTATAACGCAGCCCGCATGAAAGACGCGGGCGTGAATTTTGTAAAAGAAGCCGCCATGACCAAGCTCTTCACCTCGCAAGTGGCCGAGCGTGTGACCTCGCTGGCCATCGAAGTCTACGGTGGATACGGTTTCACCAAAGATTATCCCGTAGAAAAATATTGGCGCGATGCCAAGATCGGAAAAATCTACGAAGGCACCTCGAACATGCAGCTGGCGACAATCGCAAAACTGGTGATGTCGAAATAGCAAGGACGCATGCCCAGTTGAGCATCTAGACGTCAGGCTCGATATTGCGATATTTGCTGCGAAAATAAAGCAGAGGCTCTCCCTCTCGCACTACAACCTCTTCCACCTCCGCGATAAAAATAGTGTGGTCACCGGCAGCCTGCGTTGAGTGCAGCCGGCATTCAAAATACGCCAGAGCTCCCTGCAACACAGGCGTTCCCTGCGCAGTGCGATCGAAGCGAGCTCCGGCTATTTCCGGATGCTGATGTGTCTCGGCGGCGCGCGCGTAATATTCCGAAACTGTCTGTTGATCGTTGCGCAGCACATTCACTCCAAAGCGCTTTCGTGCGTGCAAATGAGCATGCGTCCGCGCCCGGTGATCCACGCAAACCAGCACCAGCACCGGGTCCAGGGAAACCGCGGTAAAAGCATTCGCCGTCATGCCGTGAACCTCGCCATCCTGATCAACGGTGATGACCGTCACTCCAGTAGCGAAACATCCCATCGCCTTGCGGAAATCGCTCGCGTTAAGACTCATAGATAGATCGATGGACGGAGATAGACGGATCGAACGAAAGTGACGACCGGCAAATACCCACGCTACCACGTCCCATGCCGCTCTGAAGGAGTGTAAAACAGGCCTCGTCACAAGCAACACGGATTCACTGGCTCCGCTATGATCGTTGCCAGTATTATCTGTAGTTAGCAAGGAATGGGTTTTGGCAAGATCCTTAGGAAACGGGTTTCAAGATAAAAGCAGAACAAGCAATGGCCACCTCCTCCCCAGACAGAATGTCCGCAACCGTTGCTGAGTTGGCCAACCACAGCACAGATCCGATCTCTCGTGAAGCCGCGTGTCGTCTGCTGCTTGCGGACGACGACATCCTTCCATCGCTGCTCGCAGCCGCGCAACTCGCCCGCGTGAAGTTCAAGCCCGGAATCATTACCTATTCGCGCAAGGTATTTCTTCCCCTGACGAATCTGTGTCGAGACTACTGCGGCTATTGCACATTTCGGCGCGACGCAGGCGAGTTCGGCGCGCACACCATGTCGCCGGACGAAGTGATGGAAGTGGTGCGCGCCGGAGAACGCATGGGATGCACCGAGGCCTTGTTCAGTCTGGGAGACAAGCCAGAACTGCTGTTTCCCGAGATGCGCAACACGCTGCGGCGTTTTGGATATAAATCCACGTTGCAATATCTGGAAGCGATGTGCGAAAAGGTGCTGCGCGAATCCAGTCTGCTTCCGCATCCAAATCCCGGACTGATGAGCGCGGAATGGCTGGAACGGCTGGCGCGCGTTGCTCCCAGCATGGGCCTGATGCTGGAGACAACCAGTAGGCGGCTGCTCGCGAAAGACGCGGCTCATGACAATGCTCCCGATAAAGAGCCTGCCAAGCGCCTGCGCGTAATCGAAGATGCCGGGAAGCAGAGCATTCCTTTTACTACAGGAATTCTGATCGGCATCGGCGAAACCCTGGAAGAGCGCGTGGATTCGTTGATCGCGATCCGCGACTTGCATGCGAAGTATGGACACATTCAGGAATTGATCGTGCAGAACTTCCGAGCCAAGATTGGAACGCCGATGGCATCCTGGCCCGAACCGAACCGCGCGGAAATGCTGCGGACTCTCGCCGTGGCGCGTCTCCTGATGCCGCACATGAATATTCAAGCGCCCCCAAATCTCTCCGATCCGCACTACGCGGACCTGCTCGATGGTGGCATCAACGATTGGGGAGGTGTTTCGCCGGTCACGCCGGATTTTATCAATCCGGAAAAGCCCTGGCCGCATCTGGAACAGTTGCAACGACGCACCGAAGCCAAGGGATTCGAGTTGCGTCAGAGGTTGCCGGTTTATCCCGAATTCGCGGGGCAGGCCGCAACGCACGGCGACTTGCTGGCGGAGCGACTAAGTACTGCGGCCAACGCCGAGGGCTATGCTCGAAAAAAGAGGGCTGCATGATAACGGTTCTGACTGGGGGCACTGGAGGCGCCAAGTTCGTCGACGGCCTGCGGCAAATCGTTCCCTCCGAAGAGCTCACAATTATCGTGAACACCGGCGATGACCTGATGTGGTGGGGATTGTATGCTTCCCCCGATCTCGATTCCATCACTTACATGCTGGCCGGAAAATTGAGCCAGGAGCGCGGCTGGGGAGTAAAGGGCGACACGTTTTTTTGCCTGAATGCCATGGGGCAGTTGGGACAGCCGACCTGGTTTCATGCCGGCGATCGCGATCTGGCCACCCATATTTTTCGCTCCAAGCTGCTAGCCGATGGCAAGACGCTCAGTGAAGCCACGTCCGAAATCTCGAGCAAGCTCGGAATCAAAGCACGCATTTTGCCGATGAGTAATTCGCGCGTGGAGACACGGGTTCTGACGCCAATCGGAGACTTGAGCTTTGAAGAATACTTCGTTCAGCGCTGGTATCAGGATCCAGTGGAATCGGTCCGTTTCGCCGGCGCCTCGGACGCGGAACCGGCGCCGGGAGTTATCGAAGCGATCCGCTCGGCTGATCTTGTGCTGCTCGCCCCGAGCAATCCCGTGACCAGCATTGCGCCGATTCTTGCCGTACCGGGAATTCGCGAGGCGCTGCGCGAGAGCCGCTCCCGCATCGTGGCCGTAAGTCCGATTGTTGGAGGAGCGGCAGTCACTGGGCCCGCGGGAATACTGATGGCGGCCCAAGGCTACGCAGTTTCGATTGCTGGCGTTGCCGATTGCTATCATGACTTCGTCGATTTGCTGGTGGTCGATTCCGAGGACTTGCCAGCTGCCGAAGAGTTGCGCAAGACAGGGATGCGGGTATATTGCACTCCGACCGTTATGCGCAAATACGAAGATAGAGTTGCGCTGGCAAAGAGCGTTCTGGAAGCGGCGATGCAACCACCGTCTGCTCAAGCCGGGGTGGAGCAGGCATGATCCTGGTTCCGGTAAAAAATCTCGCCGATGCCAAGCAGCGGCTCTCTCCTGTTTTGAATCCGGAAGAGCGTTTTGCGCTGGCGCAGGCAATGTGCGAGGACGTACTGCAAGCGCTGGCAACTTGGCAAGGTCGTCCTGCGGTTGCGGTGGTGACGAGTGACTCGTTTGCTCGAGATTTGGCCGTGCGTTTCAATTTCGAGGTCATTGCCGATGACAACTCCGGAGAGACCAGCGCCATCGAAATGGCGACTGCTGTGTGCCGAGACCGGGGAGCGAGCAGCACGCTGGTGGTTCCGGCAGATATTCCTTTGATCGAACCTTCAGAGCTGCAGAAGATCGTCGATAGCGCGCCTGCCGCTGGTGCGGTGCTGGTGCCGGACGCGGCTGGGCGCGGCACGAATGCTGCGTGGCGCGCTCCGAGTGATTTGTTTCCGCTGCGCTTCGGCAATGACAGCTTCCTGCCGCACAAGGCGGCCGCGGAAGCAACCAGGCTGCCTTGTGTTGTGCTCGAACTGCCAAGCATTGCGCGGGATATGGATCGTGCTGAAGATCTCTATGAGCTAGCGGCTGCGAGTGGAGAGCGGCGATCGCAGAGGCTGCTGCGAAGCTGGAATTTCAGCAATCGGAGTCAGGACGAACATGCCATCCAGCGCCGCTAGGCCTGCGGGTAGGTACACGACTGGGGAAGTTCGCATTCTTCCGATCGCGGTCAGCGGAGAAATTCGCGTCGGCGAGTCGCTCAGCGCACGTTTGCTGGCGGCGGCGCTCAGTCTGGGCCTGCGTTTTCAGGAAGGCGACATCCTGGTGGTGAAGCACAAAGTCGTTTCGAAGTCGGAAGGCGCGGTGGTCGCGCTGGATGCGATTCGGCCTACGGCGGCGATGCGGATTTGGGCTCGTCGCTACGGACTCGACGCACGCGTCAGCGAATTGGCGAAGCGTGAGAGTCGACGAATCGTCCGGCGGAAGCGCGGCGTGATGATCACCGAGACGAAGCACGGATTCATCTGTGCGAACAGCGGCGTCGATGTATCGAATGTAGACGGCGGACGGCACGCGGTGTTGTTGCCGGTGGATCCGGACCGTTCCGCGGCGAAGCTGCGGCGGGGTTTGAAGAATCAGCTTGGGATCGAGATCGCAGTTATCGTCAGTGATAGTTTTGGGCGTCCCTGGCGAGAAGGCTTGACCGAAGTCGCGATTGGCGTTGCCGGAATGCGGCCTTTGGTCGACTATCGAGGACGGCAAGACCCGCACGGCTATTCGCTGCACGCGACGGTGGACGCGGTGGCGGACGAACTCGCTGGGGCGGCAGGATTGGTATGCGGCAAGCTGGCGAGCACTCCAGCATGCATCATTCGTGGCTATTCGTATCTTCGAGAACGGCGAGGAAGGCGCGGGGCACAGGAACTGATTCGGCCCGCCAAGACCGACCTTTTTCGATGAAGGCCGAGAAAAGTACGACAAGTGCGACAGAGGTCGGTAGGAGAGCTTATGGACTGGCAGGACGCAGAACTCGAACAGTTCCACGCAAGGACATGGGACGGGATCGCACCGCACGCTAGCACATCGATTCGTAGCGCTCTGGAACGCGTGCTGGAAACACAGGATGGAGTATGTCTGACCGAGGAAGAATGCTGCGGCCTGGCGAACTGCGATGGGGCGAATTTGCTCGCACTCCTGGTGGCCGCAGACACGCTCCGGCGCGACCTCGTCGGCAACATCGTCACCTACGTGGTGAATCGCAACATCAATTTCACGAACGTCTGCTTTGTGGGCTGCAAGTTCTGTGCCTTCAGCCGCGGACCGCGCGAGGCTGACTCCTATTTCCATTCGCTTGAAGACATGGCGCGTAAGAGTAAAGAAGCGTGGGAACTGGGAGCGACGGAAGTCTGCATTCAAGGCGGTCTGCCTCACGGTCTTCAGCCGTTTTATTATCGCGATATTCTGCGTGCTGTGAAAAACGCCGTGCCGGATATGCATATCCATGCGTTTTCTCCCATGGAAATTGTGTATGGCGTGGAACTGACCGGCATGACACTCCGCGATTATTTAACAATGCTGCGCGATAACGGGCTGGACACGTTGCCCGGCACGGCAGCCGAAATTCTAGATGACGAGGTGCGTCATGTACTGTCGCGCAACAAGCTTTCGTCAGCGCAGTGGCAGGAGGTGATCCGCACGGCGCATGCTTGTGGGATCCGGAGCACTTCGACGCTGATGTACGGACACATGGAAACGCCGGACCACTGGGTGCGCCAGTTGTCTCTATTCCGACAGCTTCAAAATGAGACGGGAGGCTTCACCGAGTTCGTGCCGCTGGGATTTGTGCATCACAACACGCTGTTATTCCAACAAGGGCTGGCGCGCTCGGGACCGACGCTTGCCGAGCACCTCAAGATTCATGCGCTCGCCCGAATCCTACTTGCCGGATCAATTCATAACATTCAGGTCTCGTGGGTGAAGCTGAACCGCAAACTTTCACAACTTTGCCTGCACGCCGGCGCCAACGATTACGGTGGAACGCTGATGGAAGAAAATATTTCGCGTGAAGCGGGAGCGACTGCGGGCCAATACACCAGTCCGGAAGATTTTCAGGCCCTGATTGGGGAGATCGGACGCATTCCGGCGGAGCGCAATACAAAATATTCGCGGATGAAAATCAAGCTGCCAGTCGAGTCCTTTTCATCCGAAATTTTTCCCGAGGCTGCCTTGAGTCCGGAGTTTGCGTGAGCCGAACGATTGCAATCGTCGGAGGCACGGGACCTGCTGGCACGGGTTTGGCGCTGCGCTGGGCGGGCGCTGGAGAAACCGTCATCATTGGCTCGCGCGACGCTGCGCGGGCTGAGCAAGCGGCGGAGACCATCCGCAAACGCGTGGGCACAAATGCTCAGGTTTCCGGGATGGAGAACTCGGCAGCTTGCCAAGCCAGCGATCTTCTGGTGCTCACCGTGCCGTTCGACGGGCAGGCTGCGCTGCTGAAGCAACTGAAACCTGCAATTCATTCAGGGAGCATCCTGATTGATGCCACCGTTCCGCTGGCTGCGAGCATCGGCGGGCGCGCCAGTCGCACGCTAGGCGTGTGGCAAGGTTCGGCGGCCCAACAGACGGCAGAGCTGGTTCCTAAGGGCGTTTCGGTTGTAGCGGCCTTCCAAAACGTTTCCGCAGATGTGCTCAACAGCGACGATGAAGTCGATTGCGATGTAATTGTGTGCTGCGATGATCCGAGTGCCACGCAAATTGCGATGGAACTCGCGGCGAAGATTCCACGCGTGCGAGCGATTGATGGCGGGAGACTTGAGAATGCACGCATTGTCGAGCAGATTACGGCGCTACTGATCGGCCTCAACATCCGACATAAAGGGCACGGGGGAATACGGATCACGGGATTGCCTGAAGGCGTATACAAGAGTGGAACATCCGCACGCTAACGCTACTTTGACATGACTGAAATTCCCCACTACCGATCTGCCCTCGAAACACCAGCCATCGAATTCGATCATGCTTCCTTCCGCGTGAATGGACGAGCGCTGCTGCAGGATCTGACGCTCTCTGTGAAGCAGGGGGAAACCCTGGTGCTGCTAGGGCGAAGCGGGTCGGGGAAAACTACAACTTTAAAATTGATCAATCGGTTGCTTTTGCCTACTGCCGGCGAAGTGCGCGTAAACGGAATTCGGACCAGTGAATGGGATTCGATCCGCTTGCGGCGAAGTATTGGGTATGTCATTCAGGATGGTGGTCTATTTCCGCACTTCACCGTTGAGCGCAATATCGCGCTGGTTCCGCAGATCGAGAACTGGCCGCGAGCGCGCGTGAAAGCACGAGTCCGCGAGTTGCTGGCGATCGTCGGGCTGAATGAAGATCTGGCCTTGCGCTATCCGAGCCAACTCTCTGGCGGTCAGCGGCAGCGCATTGGAGTGGCGCGCGCGCTCGCGGCTGATCCGCCGATTCTGATTCTTGACGAGGCCTTTGGCGCGCTCGATCCCATCACTCGATCGGAGATGCAGAAAGAATTTCGCGCGCTGCAGCAGCGGATGCGGAAAGCGGTGATCTTTGTGACTCACGATCTGCGCGAGGCTCTGTTTCTTGCCGATCGCATCGCGCTGATGGAAGAAGGCCATCTGATCGTGGACCTTGCAGCCGCAGAGTTTTCGCGTTCGCCCGATCCTCTGGTGCGAGCGTATATGGAAGCATTTTCCGGATTGCCGAACCCAGAAAAAATCGAGATGGGATCGTGAGGTGATGGCGTGAATTTCTTGCAGTTCATGATGGCGAATCGCCAGCAGGTGCTCGACCTTACGCTCGAACACATCACGCTGGCAGGTGGGGCGACACTGCTCGCGGCGCTGGTCGGCATTCCACTCGGTATTTTGATCACGCGCGTTCCGCAGCTCAGTAAACTCGTACTCGGAGGCGCGAACATAATTCAAACGATTCCGAGCCTGGCGTTGTTCGGTTTTCTTATTCCGGCTCCGTGGATCGGAGCGCGCGCCAGCCGGCTTGCCATTCTTGCGCTTGTGCTCTATGCGCTGCTGCCGTTGATTCGCAACACTTACGCGGGCATTCGCAGCGTCGATCCTGGGGTGGTTGAAGCGGGACGCGCGATGGGATTGACGGACCGTCAATTGCTTTTCCAGGTGGAGTTGCCGCTCGCTTCGGGAGTGATTGTGGCTGGAGTGCGAATCGCAACTGTCCTATCGATTGGTCTGGCGACGATCGCGGCGGCGATTGGCGCAGGCGGGCTGGGAGAATTTATTTTCCGTGGATTGGCCATGGTGAACAATAACGTGATTTTGGCGGGGGCGGTCCCGGCGGCGCTGCTGGCACTTTTCGCCGACTTTTTGCTGGGACGACTGGAACGCCGACTGGGGTCGCTGCATTTGAAATCGTAATTGGAAATGGCTGGCGCAACGATTTCGGCGTACGCAATTATTGACAGGACATCATTGGCGACTGAATCCATCCGAACCTCGCAACAAATCTTCCGCAACCTGATTCTCCTATTGCTTGTCCTAGTTCTTCTGCCGATCGTGGGTTGTGAGCGTCATGCCAATCAGATTGTGATTGGATCGAAAAACTTTACCGAGCAGCTCATTCTGGGAGAACTGTTCGCGCAAATCGTCGAAGCCCGAACTCATCTGCCCGTCGAGCGTCGCTTTTATCTGGCGGGCACCTTCATTTGCCAGCAGGCGATTCTTGCCGGACGCATTGATATCTATCCGGAATATACGGGCACGGCGTTGACGGCAGTCCTTAAGGAAAAACCGAGCAGCGATAAGCGGGAGGTTTATCGACACGTGCAGCAAGACTATGAAAAGCGATTTGGCCTCACCATCGGTCCGCCGCTCGGATTTGACGATACTTTTGCCATGGTGATTCGCGGCGAAGATGCGCGGCGATTGAACATCAAGACTCTTTCGCAAGTGGCAGCGTTTACTCCGAAGTGGCGGGCTGGTTTCGGATACGAATTCATGGAACGGCCCGATGGATACAAGGGCCTGGTTGCAAGTTATGGCCTTCGATTTGCGGAGGCGCCGCGCGTCATGGATCTGGGGCTAATTACGCGGGCGCTTAAATTGCATCAGGTGGATATCATTGCCGGCAATAATACGGATGGGTTGATTCCGGCGCTGGATTTCTTTGCTCTCGAAGATGACCATCATTATTTTCCGCCGTATGAAGCGGTGGCTGTAATGCGCGGAGAAATGCTGAGGAATCATCCTGAGGTCGGAGTGACGCTTGGCGAACTGGCGGGTGCGATTTCCGATGACGACATGCGGCGATTGAACTATTCGGTCGACGGACAACATCGCGACGCAGCGGAAGTGGTGAGAGAGTTTCTGCGGCAGCGCAAGCTGATCCATTAGCTGGAGCGCGAGGGTTAGCCATTCCGTCGGCCGGAACGGCTCGAGCTGTGCTCGGCTTGGACCGACGAGGGCCCGTCTCTCCATCGGCGACACTCACTCTTCGACTGGTTGTGCGTCCAGCTCCTGAGCCGGTTCGCCTGCGGCCAAGCCTTGCGCGATGATGAGGCGGCGGGCTTCGATACGGAGTTCGGGGAGAGCGCGTTCGAACCAGATTGCGCCTAGAACGCAAGTTATTCCTCCGATGGCGATAGTGATCGGAGCGCCGATGCGGTCGGCTAAGGCGCCGCCAAAAAATGCGCCAAAGGGAGCCATGCCCATGAACATCATCGAATACACGGACATGACGCGGCCGCGGAGTTGGTCGGGGACCATGGTCTGGATCAGGGTGTTCGAGCACGCCATTTGCAGCATCATCGAATAACCGGCGGGCAACAGGAGCACGACCGACAGCCAGAACGAAGTCGAGAACGAAAACAGAAACAGGCTGACTCCCAGACTGGCGCAGCTAATGACCACCCATCGTCCCAGGCCTTTCACTCCGGTTTTAACGGCCAGCGTCAAAGCGCCGAACAGTGCGCCAACTCCAGTGGCTCCCATCAGAATGCCCAGGCCACGCGCGCCGCCGTGCAGAATTCTATCTGCGAAAATCGGCATGAGGACGGTATAGGGCATTCCAACCAGGCTGACCAAGCCAATCAGTAAAAGCAGCGCGCGAATCACGCGAGTGTGATTGACCCAGCGGAACCCTTCGATGATGTCTTCAATGGGCGAGTGCTTGCTGGCGCGCGGGGCCGAGTGCACATGCATCAGCCAGAGACCCACGATCACGGCGACGTAGCTGATGGAGTTGGCGGCAAAGCACCAGCCTTCGCCGATTCTCGCGACCAGAATTCCGGCTATCGCGGGGCCGATGACGCGCGCGCCATTGAACATTGAAGAGTTCAACGCGATGGCGTTCATCAGATCTTCTTTGCCGACCATGTCGACGAGGAAGGACTGCCGGCCGGGAATGTCGAAGGCGTTCACGATTCCCAGCAACGACGCCAGGGCAAAGATGTGCCAGACCTGCACCCGTCCGCTCAGTGTGAGCCAGGCGAGAATGCCCGCGAGGATCATGGAGGAGATCTGCGTAGCGATCACGAGGCGCTGGCGATTGACGCGGTCGGCCGTGATCCCTCCCAGAGGAGCCACGAGGAAGACGGGAATCTGGCTAGCGAAACCGACGCTTCCCAGCAAGAGGGCAGATTTTGTCAGGCGGTAAACGAGCCAGGCCTGAGCTACGGACTGCATCCAGGTACCGATCAGAGAAATCAGCTGGCCGCCGAAGAAGAGCTGAAAATTGCGATGGCGCAAGGCGCGCAGGGCGGTGGCCAATTTCGGCCGAGTCGATGTTTTCGAGTCCGTTTCTACAGCCGTGGCAGAATTTGACGCTTCAGTCACTCTTCTAGAACTTTTTCACATCTTTAGGATGTCGGCAACCGGCAGAAAGACGCAAAGGCGACGGGCGACATTGCGGTGCCGCCGGATCGGTCGCTAGCGCGCGCCCCGATTACCGGGGCATTTCCAGCAGGCTGCGCCGCGCGACCTACCCAAAAACCTGATTCGTGAAGTTAGCTCTGGTTTTCGATAACTCCGGCGTGTGGCCTACTTATGACTTCCCTGCTGGTTCGATTCGCGTTAGAGTTAGGGGGTGAGGTCAGACGATCAGAGATCGATCAAGGAAGTCGGGTTCGGAGATGGTGAAGCAATGAGCACAGATCCTAATCGTCGCGAAAATTTTGTCGAGCATTTTGTCGAACGACGAGGTGCCCAGCGCTTTGAAGTGAATCTGCCGTTGGCGGTGCATTTCGAAGGACGGACTGTTCCCGGATTTACCCAAGACCTGAGTGGGCGTGGAATCTTCTTTTATGCGGAAACAACGCTCCCGGAGGGCGCGGTCGTGGAATTGACGTTCACCATGCCCTCGGAGATCACGTTGGTGGAAAACATGCCGGTTCGGGGCCGGGGCCGGGTGTTACGCGCTTCGGCCTCCGCGGTCGGCCAGCGGAACGGGATCGCCGTGCAACTCGATTCTTATCAGTACTTACCGTCCGACCACCCGGTCGCTCCATTCGTCCGCGTTTCGGTTGCCAGGAGCACGGGAACGGTTTCCGGCTTAATACCGCGCTGAGTTGGTTTCCCGGTTGCGGTTACAGGGTTTCTGCGGGTCACTGTCTGTTCGGTCCAGACGCGTCTTTCCAAGCGCAGGGCTTTGCCTTACAATCAGTTCACCCAGCAGCCTAGCGGTTCATTCATTGATCGAAGATCCGCTGGCAACCTGCCGCTTCGTCTGAGGCCTCCTTTCGATTACGAAGGTCATTTGGCCCCGACGTTGGAAGTTCGTAGCATGGCAATGAACACTGAGAATCGAGTCATGCCCGGGATCGCTGTTGCCCTCCTTACGGAGGACCGCGAACAATCCGTTGTACTGAACAGCCGAGTGGAAAGCACCAATCTGGCACGAACGGTGTTGAGCCACGTCGGTTTTCCGACGGGACCGAGCGATTCCGTGGTGCGGCAATTGCAAGATCAGCACGCGGAAGTTGTCCTGGTCAGTATTGATTCCAAAAATCCGCAACGCGCGATCCGCGCCATCGAGCTGATTCACGGCAACATTCCTGAAGTCACAATTTTTGCTGTGGGCGAGATGAATCAACCCACGAACATTGTGTCGGCGATGCGAGCCGGAGCGCGTGAGTTTCTGGATCACGCCTCGAGCCGCGAAGCGTTGGTGGAAGCCTTCGCTCGTTTTTCCGCTACGCTGAGCCGGGCGCAACGCAGTTCCAGCAAAGCGCGTGTCTTCACTTTTCTCAATGCCAAGGGGGGAGCCGGCGCCACGACGGCCGCCGTGAATACCGCGGTCGCCTTGCAAGAGACGCATGGACGCGTGGTGCTGGTGGATTTTGCTCCCATTGGCCACGCCGCGCTGCAACTGAATCTACGGCCTCAATTCACGCTGATCGATGCCCTGCAAAATCTTCATCGCATGGATAGCTCGTTGCTCGATGGCCTGATGACGCCATATCGCAATGGGCTCCATCTGCTGGCGGGCGCTCAGCAGCCGCATAACTCAGTTCCAACTGCTTCAGAGCTGGCTCGCCTGTTCGACCTGTTGGTCAGCCAGTATCATTTTGTCGTACTGGATTGCTCGGGCCGGATGGATAGCACGGTACAAATGATCTGCGACCTCTCGAACGCGGTGCTGCTCGTGACGCAGACCGATGTCGTATCGCTTTGGAGCGCGGGCCGAATTCATACCTTTCTGCAAGAGGGAGCGGGGCGCGATCGGCTGCGTATTGTGCTCAATCGCTATAAAAAGATTCCGGGCTTCACCGAGGAAGACGTTGAGAAAGCCACCAACTGTAAGGTGCTGTGGAAGGTGCCTAATAATTTTCAAGTCATCGGACCGGCGATTGACAAGGGCAGCCCCGTAGCCGCGCAGGGAAATCATGAGATCGGGCGCTCCTATCAAGGATTAGCCGCAGAACTCGCCGAGGCCACCACCTCCGGCGAAGGCGCGCTCTCGCTGCTCTACCAACATGACAAGGGCGACAGCAAGAAACGAACCGCCGGACAATTGCTCGTTTCGCCGATGCGCGCCGGGCAATAGATTTCACTTTCAAAATCCACTTTCAAGTTCTGCAAGCTTCTGCCTTTTGCTCTGCCGTCAGACTTCCTGATGCTGGTTGGCGCTGTGATTTCCGTGCTTTGTTAGAATCAGTGGTCACCGAAATCGATGCTGGCAAATTCTGAATGACAACTTCTTCCAAGAAACGCGTGCTGAGTGGAATGCGCTCGACCGGCAAACTGCATCTCGGAAACTACGTGGGCGCGCTCGAAAACTGGGTCCGCATGCAGGAGCAGTATGACTGCTTTTTCTTCATCGCCGACTGGCATGCACTGACCACCGACTACGCCGACACGTCGCGTCTGAAGGAAAATTCGGTTGAAGTGCTGTTAGATTGGCTGGCGGCGGGGCTTGATCCCGCCAAGTGCGTGATGTTCATACAGTCGCACGTGCCGGCGCATGCCGAATTGCACTTGCTGCTTTCGATGATCACTCCGCTCGGCTGGCTGGAGCGGGTTCCGACGTACAAGGAGCAAAAAGAGAACATCAAGGGGAAAGACCTGGACACGTATGGCTTCCTTGGTTATCCGGTGCTGCAATCGGCGGATATTTTGATCTACAAGGCAGATGTTGTTCCTGTGGGCGAGGATCAGGTGGCGCATGTTGAGCTGACGCGCGAGATTGCGCGGCGCTTCAACGGCTTCTACGCTGGGAAACGCGGATATGTGTTTCCCGAGCCGGCAGCTCTGCTGACACCCGCTCCGCGGTTGCCTGGCACCGATGGGCGCAAGATGTCGAAGTCTTACGGCAACGCGGTGATGCTGACGGATCCTGAGCCCGTCGTGCGGCAGAAGCTGAAGACGATGGTTACCGATCCTGCCCGGGTGCGACGCAGCGATCCCGGCAATCCCGATGTTTGTCCGGTGGGTGACCTGCACAAAATATTCAGCAGCAAAGAGACGATGGCGAAAGTGTACGAAGGCTGCCGGTCGGCTGGAATCGGCTGCATCGAGTGCAAAAGCTGGGCGGCTGATGCTCTGGTGAAGATTCTCAACCCCATGCAGGAGCGCAGGAAAAAATACGAGGACAATCCGCGCCTCGCTTGGGATATTCTGGAAGCCGGTTCGGCTCGTGCTCGCGAAATCGCGGGCGCCACCATGGAGGAAGTCCGCGAGTCGATGGGCCTGGATTACGGGCCGAATTACGAAGCGACGAAGGATTCCACGAAGTGACGGATTTGTCTCAACCTATCTCGGAACAATTGCCGGCCGATGCTTCTGAACGCGCTGTGGCTCCGGTTGTTTCCATTGAGACCAAAGCCGCTCAGGGCAAGTCCGTTAAGGAAGAAGGAAACGATTTTCCCTTCGCCATTGAGCTTGGCGAAATCTACGAAGGTCCACTTGATCTGCTGCTCGATCTGATTCGCAAGCAGGACATCAACATCTACGACATCCCCATCGCGAAGATTACGGCGCAATATCTCACGTTTGTCGAGCGCATACGCGAGCTTGATGTGAACATCGCCTCCGAGTTTATTTACATGGCGGCTGTATTGATTCACATCAAGTCGAAGATGTTATTACCGCGCGATCCGCTCGCTCCCGCGGACGCCCTGGAAGATCCGCGGAGCGAACTCGTGAACCGCCTACTGGAGCACGAGAAATTCAAATCAGCGGCACAGATGCTGCTGCAAAAACAGCAGATCGAAGACGCGGTGCTGAGCAACCCTGCGATCCGCGAGTTCATGGACGCCGAGGGCACTGAGCCCGAACTCGCCGCCGATGTGATCGATCTGGTCAAGACTTTTCAGCAAATTCTGGACCGCGCGCGTACACGGCCCCTCCTGGAAGTAGATGAAGAGACGGTAACTGTTGGCCAGATGATTCAGTATTTGCATCGGCGCCTTGCGATCGAGGATCGGCCGATTCGCCTGAAACAGATGCTGCGCAATGTGCCGTCGCGGGCGGCGTTGGTCTGCATATTTTTGGCGCTGCTCGAGCTGGTGAGGTTGCAGGCCATTCAGGTACGGCAAGACCACGTCTTCGGCGAAGTGCTGGTGCGCAAGCATTCCCACTTCGAAGAGATCATGACCGAACAAGCTGCGGTGCGTGACGATTGGAAATGAAAAAGAAGTTCTCAGTTCCTCGTTCTCAGTTCTCAGAAAAGCCTATCGGCAGCCGGTGTTTACTGAGAACCGAGAAGTGGGAACCGAGAACTGGAACTGAATCATGAGCCTTAGACCCCAACTTGAAGCCATCATTTACGCGGCGGAGACGCCGATTTCGCTGGAGCAGATTTTTTCGCTGGTGAAGGAGTCTGTGCTCGCGGAAACCCCCGGTATCGATGCGGCGGAGATCAAATCGCGGATTCGGGCCGCGCTCGAAGAGCTCATCGCGGATTATGCTGGCGCAAGCCACGGGATTGAAATCCGCCAGGTCGCCGGTGGATACCGCATGTCCACGAAACCCGAGCAACATGATGTGGTGCGCGCCTTCGCGAAGAGTCTGAAGCCGCCTTTCCGGCTCTCGCTGCCAGCGCTTGAAACTCTGGCTGTGATCGCCTACAAGCAGCCGGTCACGGTGCCCGAGATCAGCGAAATCCGCGGCGTAGATTCTGGTGGGGTAATCGCGACTCTTCTCGACCGCAAGCTCATCACGACCGCGGGCAGAAAAGCCGTGATCGGCCGTCCCATTCTCTACAAGACGAGCAAGGAATTTCTGCTGCGCTTTGGTCTGAAAGACGTTCAAGAGCTTCCCAGCATGGAGGAGTTCGAGAAATTGTTGGCGGAGTCGTTCCAGAGCGACATGCTTCCGGGTGAAGGCTCGGCTGCGGAAGCATCTTTAAGTTCGTCGCGCACAGCAGTGGAAGATTCTTCCGAAGCAGCTGCCGAAATCGATAGCACTGCTGAAATCTCCGACGATACCGAGTCCGAACGCGACGACGAACAAACCGAAGCGTCAGCCAGCACCAAACCGGAGTAGTCATGCCAGCCGAACGTCTGCAAAAAATTATCGCTGCTGCTGGAATTGCATCTCGCCGCAAATCCGAAGAGTTGATCACCTCGGGCCGCGTGGTGGTCAACGGCCAGGTCGTCACCGAGCTTGGCACCAAAGCTGATCCCGAAAGAGATCACATTCGCGTCGATGGCAAACTGCTGCAGGGCCCTGAGCGATATACATACGTCGCGCTGAACAAGCCCAAGGGATATGTGACCACGGTCAGCGATGAGAAAAAACGCCCCACCGTGATGGACCTGGTGAGCAAGGTGAAAGGGCGAGTGTATCCCGTAGGCCGGCTGGACTGGGCGAGTGAAGGCTTGCTGCTGATGACCAACGACGGCATGCTGGCCAACGCCCTGATGAAGGCGTCTTCCAATGTGCCGAAGGTTTATGTCGTGAAAGTCGCGGGCCAACCCGACGAGGCCAAGCTCGACAAGCTACGCCGAGGAGTTTCGATCGCCGAAAAGGGCGGCCGGCGAGTGCGGACGGCGCCGGCAAAAATTCGGCTCATTCGCGAAGGCGATAATCCCTGGCTCGAAGTAACGATCATTGAGGGCCGCAACCGGCAAGTGCGAAAAATGTTTGAAGAAGTGGGACACCACGTGGAGAAAATCCGGCGCGTGCAATACGGTCCGCTGGCGCTCGACGTGCCGCCGGGAGATTGGCGCAACCTTACTCTGCTCGAAGTGGCAAAGCTGAAAACGGCTGCGTCGGGAGCAAAAGTGGCTAGTCCGCCAAGTCCGGTCATTTCGCTGCGTCCTGCAAAGACAATAGCTATAAGGCCACCGCGCTCGCCTAAATTCGCACACGCATCGCGTTCGCCCAAGCCGACATATTCGGACAGAGCGGCGAACAGTGAACGTGCCGCCGGATTATCGCAGTCCGTTAAGCCGTCATTTGCGAGGCCATCGCCGATATCAGCACGCTCCGGGAAACCGTCTTCTGCTCCCCGCTCGCCACGGCCGCCACAGTTCGTCGGTCGAGACAAGCCGTCCTACGCGCCACGTTCTTCCGCTGCACGTTCGGGCAGGCGGCCGCAGTCGGGAAAACCATCTTTCGGTGCGCACTCATCCAAATCGTTCGAATCCGGAAAAGCGCCGTTCGCCTCACGTTTGTCCAAGCCGCCTCACTCGGTGAAAGCGACGAGAATGTCGAAGGGTTCTACGAGCAGGCCATTCCGGGCGCCGAAGCGCAAACACGATTAGCGTCTCGCCCCGGCAAACATCTCTGTGCAATCATCTCCCGGAAATCATTGCGAGCCGAGCCGAGCCGTATAAGCCGGCATCGCTCCCTAATCGCGCGCGCGTGATAATTGTCTTGGGGCCCGGACCGGGTTCCACGAGCGCTGAAGCTCCGTGTTTGACCGCGAAAGTATCGTTCGGCGCCGTGGCCGCATACACCATCGAGCGCGATCGTAACTCTTCGAAAATCGAAGGCGAGAAAGCCTCCCATGCGCTCGCCACGCCGCCGCCAATCACATAAATCGGCAAGTTCAACGAACTGACCAGCGTCGATAGCACAATGCCCAAACAACGGCCCACGTAGCGAAAAATGCGGCGTGCATCTTCATCGCCTTGAACGGCAAGGTTGTAAATCGATTTCGCACTGAACTCGGGGTCGGAGCGCACAGCCCGCGCCAGTGGCGATTCGCCATTGCTTGCGATCGCCTCCCGTGCCATCCGTACGACCGCCGGTGCCGAAGCGTATTGTTCCAGGCATCCTCGATTCCCGCACTTGCAAGGCAGCCCCTCCGGTTCGACGGTCGCGCATCCGAATTCGCCCGCCATGCCGTTCGCGCCGTGCCATATCGCGCCGCCCAGCACCATCCCTCCGCCGACGCCGGTGCCCAGCGTCAGGATGGCCATGTCGGAATAATCCTTGGCCGCGCCCAGCCATTGTTCTCCAAGGGCCGCGACGTTGGCATCGTTCTCTAGAATCACAGGGGTTCGCAGCCGTCGTCCAATGTCGGCGGCAGCCGGATAGTCTTTCCATCCCGACAGGTTCTCCGCTTCCCGCACTACGCCTGTTTGCATGTCGATGATGCCGGGCACGCCGATGCCAATTCCCAAGAGGGGAGCGGAGTTTCGGTATTTCGCGTCCAATTGCCGGATGGCGTCGCACATAATGCTAATGGCATAGTCGCGCCCCAAAGAAACGTTGGTGCCAAGCGTGACCTTCTCGATTAGGGTGCCTTGCTCGTCAACCGCCGCGATGCGCAAGTTTGTGCCACCAAGGTCGACGCCAATGGCGAATTTATTCATGGATGAATGTCTCGGTGGTCGATGCAGCGGGACAGTCGATTCAGTAGCGCATCAGAGCCCTGCCTTTTTTTACAGGGCGGGCGGGGATCCGTCAATATTAAATCGTTGTATTAGGGCTATTTTTGACATTTTGAGCAGTAATGGCTACTGCGTCCGGCGAGCACAACGCGCCGAATTGGGGTTCCACAGACCAGGCAGGGCTCACCCTCACGGCCATAAACTCTATGCTGGAGTTGGAAAAATCCCTCTTCTCCATCAGCATCGACGTAGTCGGAGATGGAAGATCCACCGAGCGCAATCGCTTCGCGCAGCACTTCCTGTACGGCGGCGTGCAACTTGCGGAGCTGATCGATCGTGAGGGTCGACGCACGCCGACGAGGACGGATACCGGCGCGAGATAGGGACTCGTCGGCATAAATGTTGCCGACACCGCGCAGCAACTTTTGATTCAGAAGCGCGCTTTTGATGGGAGTTTTACGGGCGCGAAAAAGCTCGATGAATTTTCCCTCGTTTGCTTCGAGCGGCTCGACTCCCCCGGGATCGAATCCTCCCCTATGAACGCTCAGTTTGCCGAACATGCGGGGATCGACGAAGCGCAGTTCGCGGCGGGAAGCCAGCTTCGCGATCAAGTGAGTGTGCTTTACGATTTCAGCAGCCGGTTCGCAAACCACCACGCGTCCGGTCATTCCGAGATGGACGATCCATTGCGCCGTCACGGCGTCGCTCTGCGAAAGAGGCTCCGCTTGCCGCTTCGCGCCGCGAATGACGCGCTTGCCTTTCTTCGGCTGCGCTTCTCCCGCCAGATCGAACACGATGTGCTTGCCCGCGCGATGCACCCGCAAGATTCGTTTGCCCTCAAGCGTCGTTGCGATCAGGCCCGGCGGCGATTTGAGCACTTGTTTCTTGGAACCGATCCAGACCGATTCAACCGTGTCTCCGGCGACGCGCTGGTCGAGACCGCGCGCGATGGTTTCTACCTCGGGGAGTTCGGGCATGCTGTCTCAGGATAGAACAACCAGCATAACAGCGCGGGGTGTGCGAGGCGATCGCCTCGGGGGGTGCTTTCGCGGTCTAGCTTTCAGGCGAGAAGAAATGTTGAACATCCAGTCTGATTACCATTTAGTAGATATCGAAATATCGTGTTTACACCACTCCTCCCCCCGGAGTCTTTTGAATCCTGGGATGTCGGGCGGCGTGGCGCCAAGATGCACAACACAAATGACTTATTTTATCCGTAAATATGGGAGTGACGCTCTATCTCCAGCTCGACTTCTCCCGAAGTTTTTAGTTTCAAGCTTTCGGAGGTTCTCTCACGGCCTCGAATATGGTTATCAAGGAGTACCTAATCGCGCAGTTTTTCTGGGGATACGCGAGCCCCGTTTGGGATCCGACGCTTAACAGCGCCTTTGTGGCTCGCACTGCAAGTACAGACCCGTCTGCGTACGACTCCATCTGATTCCACCGACTGCCCTACTGCACTGTGTCTTCCGTCAGGCCCGAATGATCCACAGACTGTAACGGATGTCGACCGGACTGCACCATTATGAAGGGCAGGGGAGGGGTCGGACGTTGAAATTAGATTCTTGTGGTGAATTCGGACTTTCTTACTCTCCGGGTTGCAATCTTTTTGAGACTTTTGACTTTCGTCTCACGCTACATCAACACAGAACTCCTCTGGGATGAGAACAGGACCGGCGGGTTAGAGAGACATTATGAATCGAGAAAATAGATGCTCATAACGCTTGCTTCAAAACGCTGTTCTCGCCGGGCCGCTGCGCCACTCGCGTTCGCGATTTTGTGTCCTCTGCTGTTATTCCTCACAGGCTGTGAATGGCCTATTTATAGGGATGGTCCGGGCAGAACTGGACGAAGCGGTGTCAACACGAGTGCAAACACGGGAACCCTGCAGTGGAACTATAGCGTCGGACTAGGTCAAAACGAGTTTCCCTACGGACCAGTTGTGGCCCTTGCGTCATCGGCAGGAGGCATTTACCTCGGGGATGAGTTCGGTGACATTTATTCGATCACGACCTCCGGTACGCTCGCATGGAGCACGGCAACGAACGCGATTGGAGCGACGCCCAATGCGGTGGGGTCGGATTTAAGCGTTTATGCGCCGCAGGTCGGCGGAAGCCTTTACGACGTGACCTCAAGTGGCGTGCAGTGGACTTTCTCTCCTCCAGGCGGCTTGAGCCCGGCGAACCTGGCAATCGCCTCCGACGGCAGTGGCACTATTTACACGGGCAATCAATGTGGAGTGTTCTATGCGCTGAATCCGAACGGAACCGTCAAATGGACGTACAGCGGTTTTCAAAGAGATTGCGAGCTTTACACTCCGACGATTTCTCCTGCCGTGTCACCTGACGGCACAATCTATGGAGGGGTCAATTATGGGTTCGACGCAGGGGGCGTGCTGTTTGCCCTTAGCTCCAGCGGTAGTCTGATTTGGAGTTCGACGGTCTATGTGGGTACCCCGGCCGTTGCAGAGAGCGGCACCATCTACGTGCTGGGCCTGGGCGGGGAGCAACTTTATGCGCTGAATCCGGGCGGCACTCTGCAATGGCAGGTGAAGGCGCCGGGTCAGGCCCAGTTTAGCCTTCCGGCGATCGCCCCAGATGGTACGGCTTATGTAGGCACCGCGGGCGACGGACTGTGGGCGATTAACGCCCTCGGCTCGGTCGTTTGGGTCGCCACTCCGGGCGGCAGAACTTATTTCTTTGCGCCACCAACCTTAGGGGCGGATGGCACCATTTACGCCACCGCTCTCAACGGCGACAGCGGCACTTCTTCGTTGCTCGCGGTGAATTCTAACAGCACTCTAAAGTGGTCCACTGTTTTGTGCCAGGGCACTTCAGGAACCTTCGCTGTCAGCGATGAGCCTGTGATCGGTCTCGACGGTTCGATCTACATCATCCTGGATGGTTTTACGGGTGACGTTGCCTCGTGTCCGTTGCAGGCGTTCAAGTAAGCGCGGGCTGAAATGCGAGGAGAGATTTAAAGATCGAGACAGCGTAAAGCGGATGACTGGCGCCATCATTTAGAAGCTAGAAGCCGCTATTTAAATTGAATCGGAGGCGTGATTCCCCGTGGTTGCTTGTGTTTCTCTACTGAGCCACGTGCGTCTCGCGCTGCTTCCGACTTCTCTTTGCTGTATCCGCGCTTGGACAGGAACCTCTCAGGCAACAGATCCGTGCCCTTGCTCATGAGGCGCACCCGATCCGGGTTCATGATCCGAACAACCACACCCTACCGCAAAGTGGGCGCCTGTTTTATATTGCGTGAGGGGCGATTTGTCGCCAATGGACAGAAACGCGTGCGGCCCGTTGTGCCTATATTCCCTTAGCTGTCATTCCCTTAGAGGTTGCCGTTTGTACACGCCGGCCGCCAAAAGTACACGCCGAAACCCAGACTCGGGACGCCGGATAATCTCCCCTGTGACGTATCGAAACAACAAGTTGCGCCGCTGATGCTGAGGGCCACCCGAATGCAACAGTTGGGTTGAGTTAAGCGTTCTTCTTCTCTTTCAGGTTCCCTGAAACTAAGTCAGTCCATCTGAAGTTCTCCCCTCTTAGCGATAACAACCTGTGGAGGTTGATATGTTTGCACGCAATGTAACTTTTCGCCTGAAATCGAACACGCATGCTGAGTACACCCGGACCCTTGAGAACGCAGTACTGCCTTTACTGCGCAAGCAGAAGGGCTTCAAGGACGAAATCACAATGTGGAATCCCGGCAGCTCGGACGCGATTTCGATCAGTCTGTGGGACAGCAAAGTCAATGCTGATGCCTACAACACGAATGCCTACCCGGAAGTGTTGAGAACATTTGCAGCAATGATCGATGGAACACCGAAGGTTCAGACATTTGAAGCCGTCACCTCGACCGTCCATACCCTCGTCGCAGCCTAGGGATGATCAGTTACACGGGGCGCGCCCGGGAAGGGGCCGCCCCTTATTTGATTGCTCGTGAAAGCAGCGTGACCCCATGCATTCGAACGCGATCTTGCACGAAGTCAAGCAACTCTACAACGTAAGTGACCGTCTGGGCTCGCTCTCGAGGCAACACCCTCTCGTCTCAGAAGGACTCATCCTCATCGCAGGAAGCGTTCGTAACACCGCCACGTTGTTGGAGGTGCTGGTTGCGACTAAAATGGGGCTGCTCTCCGGATCAGATCCAACAAGTGCCTGATTTGCTCGTTTCGTTTGTGGGCTCGGGGGTGCGGACGCTGGTCGTCGAGAACGATGTTCGGAAGTAAACTGGAGTGCGCAGCGCTCACAGGTCGGGCATCTCCAACGTAGAGGGCGGAGTGGGGCTCGCGACGAACGATATAGGGCTCATCCCGTTACCAGACGGACGACGGATTGCGATTGCTGTGTTCGTGACGGATTCGATCGCGCGCGAGGCCATACGCGAGTAAGTGATCGCTCGCATCGCCAGAGCTGCCTACGTTGAGAGTCGGGGGAACACAAGTCCCGCCGGCAAACTGCGCTGACTGGCTGCTCAATTCGGATTTGATCGTTTCAGGTCTCCCGTTTCCAGTTTGCTCCTCCACAGCTCGATTCGGTATGCTAGAGCGTACACACCTAGTACCGCCGATCTCCCAGCTTTCCAGTCTATTGAGCAGCAACGGCGCAAGCAGTGTGTGCGACCCTGGGGCGGGCCTCGGTTTGCGGCCGCGCAATATTCCAATTGGAGTTGGCATTGAACAGAGGGACATCAGGTAGAGGCAGAACTGTGGTTATTGTCGGCGCCCAGTGGGGCGACGAGGGCAAGGGCAAGATTGTCGACGTCCTCACCAAGACTTTTTCGGTTGTGGCTCGCTACGCCGGAGGCCACAATGCCGGACACACTGTCATTATCAACGGCAAGAAATTCGTTCTGCAGCTTGTGCCCGGCGGCGTTCTGCGGCCGGAATGCACGAGCGTCGTCGGCAACGGCGTTGTGATTGATCCGTTGGCCTTTCTAAAAGAAGTTGCGTCGCTGCGCGCAGCCGACGTGAAAGTGGACGGCAATCTTTTTGTCTCGAATCGCGCGCAGGTGATTCTTCCTTACCATCGCATGATGGAGCTGGGATCGGAGAACGCTCCCGGGCGGGTGAAGATCGGAACCACTTCGCGCGGGATTGGCCCATCCTACGAAGACAAGATGGGACGCCGGGGATTGCGCGTTGCCGACTTGCTCGACAGGCGGTTGCTGTGCACGCATGTGGAGAACGCATGTCGCGAGAAGAACATGATCGCGCACGCGCTGTTTAATTCAGATCCGCTCGATGCCGACAAAATGTTTCACGAATACGCCGAAGCGGCGGAGCAACTCCGCCCGTTTGTGCGTGACACGGCGCTTCTGCTGAACCGCGCGCTGGCGGAAGGCAAGTCAATTGTCTTTGAAGGCGCGCAGGGTACCATGCTCGATATTGATCACGGCACATATCCGTTCGTGACGTCTTCGAGCGCGACCTCCGGGGGGGCTGCCACCGGCACCGGTGTGCCTCCGACCGCGATTGATACGGTGATTGGAATCACTAAGGCTTATTGCACACGCGTCGGCAGCGGACCGTTCCCGAGCGAACTGCTCGGCGAACAAGGTGACGACTTGCGCAAGCGGGGCAATGAATTTGGCGCTGTCACCGGGCGTCCCCGTCGCACCGGCTGGCTCGATTTGCCTCTATTACGTTACGCTGGCATGATTAATGGCATTTCCTGGCTGGTGGTTACCAAATTGGATGTGCTCGATCACCTGGCCGAGATTCCGGTTTGTGTAGCCTATAAGGTAGACGGCAAGGAAACGGAGGAAGTTCCGGCGCAAGCATCTGGCTACGAAAAAATCGAATGCGTCTATCGCAGCATGCCGGGATGGGCCAGTCCGACGCAGGATATTCGGACGGTGGAAGGGTTGCCGAAGGCGGCCCGCGATTATCTGGCATTCGTCGAAAAGGAAACCGGGGCGAGAGTGGGAATGATCTCGACGGGGCCGGATCGGGAGCAGACGATTCTGGTCGATGACTTTATCAGCGCGTTAGGACTGGAGAACACCAGCGCGCAAGCCTGAGTTTGGGGACGCAAGTGAACGAACGCATTTTAAGCAGCGACTACAACGAATAAAAGAACGGAGCGACGGATGGTGGTGTTGGCCGTAACTTGGATGGCAAAGACTGGACGCGAATCCGAAGTAGCCGCGGTCTTCGAAAAACTCACAACCGAATCGCGGAAAGAACCGGGCTGCATCCTGTATCAGGTGCACAAGCACAAGACCGACCCGCGCCGGTTCTTCATTTATGAGCAATACAAAGACGATGCTGCGCTCGAGGCACACCGCGCCGCGCCGCATTTCCTGCAACATGCCAAGAAGGATCTGCCCAAAATCGCAGACCGCACCGAGGGGCATTTGTTCGAACCGCTGGGGTAGGGCGCATTTCCCGGTTCCCGATTCTCAGTTCCAAGTGAAACCGGTCTGGTGGCTGCTTTTTCTGAGAACTGAGAACTGTCCTTATTGCGCCAATTCGTAGCCCGCAAAAAAGAAGCTTAGCTCGAAGCGAGCTGTCTCATCCGCATCCGAGCCGTGGATGGCATTGTGTTCGATGCTGCTGGCCCATTTTTTGCGGATTGTGCCTTCCTCGGCGCGGTCAGGATTGGTTGCGCCCATCAGTTTGCGCAAATCGGCGATAGCATCTTCTTTCTCCAGTACGATCGCCACGATCGGTCCACTGGACATGAACAGGGCCAGTGAATTGTAAAACGGCCGGCTGGCATGGACGGCGTAGAACTGCTCCGCCTGATGCTGGGAGATTTCCAGCATCTTCATGGCCAGAATGCGGAAGCCGTTTTTTTCGAACTGCTCGATGATGTCTCCGACGGCGTTCTTCTTCACGGCGTCGGGTTTGATGATGGTCAGCGTGCGCTGCAGTGTTTTCATAAGTCGGTTGTCAGGTCCCAGCTCCAGTTCTCAGTAAAGCATCACCGCTCGGTATTGCGAGAAGTCGGCGGCAGAAATCTAAACTTTCACTCCCAGTGCGGCTGCCAGCGTTTCGCCTATGTCCGCCGGAGATTTCGCAACCTTGAGGCCGGCTTTTTCCAAGGCGGCAATCTTTTCGGCCGCAGTCCCTTTGCCGCCCGAGATGATCGCGCCGGCGTGACCCATGCGGCGTCCAGGCGGCGCGGTTTGTCCGGCAATAAAGCCAACCACCGGCTTCTTCATGCGCGTCTTGACGAACTCCGCGGCAGTCTCTTCCGCGTTGCCGCCGATCTCGCCAATCATGATCACAGCTTCAGTTTGCGGATCACGATTAAACAGATCAAGTGCGTCTACAAAACTCGTGCCGATAATCGGATCGCCGCCAATACCGATTGCCGTCGACTGTCCGATGCCGCGCTGCGTAAGCTGATGGACCGCCTCGTAGGTCAGCGTGCCGGAGCGTGACACGATCCCGACATTGCCTTCTTTGTGAATCGACGCGGGCATAATTCCGACCTTGCATTTGCCGGGCGAGATGATGCCTGGGCAATTCGGGCCGATCAAGCGCGAGCGCCGGGTCTGCAGAAACTCCCAGGCACGCACCATATCAAGCGTCGGAATGCCTTCGGTGATGCAGACGATGAGTTCGATTTCCGCGTCGGCCGCTTCCATAATCGCGTCGGCCGCGAACGGCGGCGGCACGAAGATCACCGTGGCGTTTGCGCCGGTTTTGTCGGCAGCTTCATGAACTGTATTGAAGATCGGCCAGCCTTCGTGAGTTGTTCCACCTTTGCCGGGTGTAACACCTCCCATGACTTGCGTGCCATAGGCTGCGCAGGCCTTGGCGTGAAACGTGCCTTCGCGGCCGGTCAGGCCTTGCACGATTAATCGCGTTCTCTTATCAACCAGGATTGCCATAATTGCTCACTCTCGCAAAAACGTCGTTGATCGTTCGGCGTTGATCGTTAGCCACTGGTCGTTAGCGATCGTTTCGCCGACACTCGCGACCTAGGCTGCGCTCTTCGCTGCTGCCACGACTTTGTCGGCTGCGTCTTTCATAGTCTCAGCGACTACGAAGTTCAGGCCCGACTCCATCAGGATCTTCTTGCCTTCCTGAACATTCGTACCTTCCAGTCGCAACACCACCGGAAGTCGGAGATTCGTCTTCTTCGCGGCTTCGACTACGCCGGCGGCTAATGTGTCCACGCGTAGAATACCGCCGAAAATATTGATCAGGACGGCGCGCACACTCTTGTCGCTCAGCAGAATGTCAAAGGCGTGCGCCACCTGCTCGGCGTTTGCGCCGCCGCCTACATCCAGAAAATTGGCGGGCATTCCGCCGGCGTATTTGATGATGTCCATGGTGGCCATGGCGAGGCCCGCGCCATTCACCATGCAGCCCACGCTGCCATCGAGTTTGATGTAGTTAAGGTTGTATTTCGACGCTTCGACTTCGAGCGGATCTTCTTCCGTTATATCGCGCAGTTCACGCAAGTCCGGATGACGGAAGAGCGCATTATCGTCAAACGTCAGCTTGGCGTCGAGCGCGAACAAACGTCCATCTGCACAGCTGATGAAAGGATTGATTTCAACCAGCGAGGCATCGGTTTCCAGAAAGGCGCGGAAAAGGCCGGTTAGAAACTGCACTGCGGGGTTGATCTGCGCCGGCTTCAGCCCCAAGGCAAATGCGATCTTGCGCGCCTGAAATGGCTCCAGCTCCATGCCGGGATCGATATACTGCTTGAGGATCGCGTCGGGCGTAGTCTCGGCGACTTGCTCAATATCCATGCCGCCGGCAGCCGACGCCATGAACACGGGCTTCCCTTCACCACGATCGACCAATATGCCGAGATAAAGCTCCTTCTCGATGGGCAACGTCTCTTCGACCAGCAAGCGGCGAACGATGCGCCCTTCGGGCCCGGTCTGATGCGTGATCAACGTCATGCCCAACATCTTGCTGGCAATTTCGCCCGTCTCTTCGACCGACTTTGCGATCTTGACTCCACCGCCCTTGCCGCGTCCGCCGGCGTGGATCTGCGCCTTCACGACCACTCCGGTCGCGCCTGCGCCGAGAATGTCTTTCGCCGCGGCTTCGGCTTCTTCGCGGGTGGTCGCCATCACGCCTCGCGGCACCGCGACACCATACTTCTTCAGAATTTCTTTTCCCTGATACTCATGAATTTTCATAATGATTTCAAATTCCGAGAGGACCCTGCTTGCGGCTTTCGACAAGTTGCAGCAAACTCTCAATTTTATAGAAGGCAGAACGATTGGCGCAAACGCCGCCGATCACATGGCCGAGCCTACCCACATCGTATCCCCCCTAGCGAAGTTGAAATGCTTGAGCGAGAAACAGGGTAGGGAGCTGGCCGGACGACTCCGCTCAAGCCCGGCAGGCCAGCGACCGGGACTACAGTCTGCCCTGTCCATCACCCATAACGCCGCCGATCACAACCGCCGGTAATCAATGCTACTCTTGGCTGGAGCCATGATCCTCGACTCCCTCCATCGAATTGCCAATCAGCGGCAGTCGCTCTCCCGCGAGGAGGCGCATGCGGTGATGAGCGAAGTTCTCTCCGGCCAATGCTCGGACGCGCAGATTGCCGCGCTCCTGGTTGCGTTGCACATGAAGGGCGAGACGGTGGAAGAGATCGTTGGTTTTGCGGAGGCGATCCGCGCCGCCGCTACTCCACTCGAACTCCACGCGACTTCTGTTCTCGACGCCAGCGGCACCGAACGTGATGCGCTCGTCGATTCGCTCATTGATACCTGCGGCACCGGCGGCGACGCGAGCGGCACGTTTAACATCTCAACCGCAACGGCGTTCGTGGTCGCCGGCGCGGGCGTGCGCGTCGCCAAACACGGCAACCGCAGCATGACTTCAAAGTGCGGCTCCGCCGACGTAATGGAAGCATTGGGCGTAAAAATCAGCCTGCCGGTTTCGCAGATCGCGGCCTGCCTGGAACAAGTAGGAATCGCGTTTCTCTTCGCGCCCAGCATGCATTCGGCGATGAAGCATGTGCAGAGCGCGCGCCGCGAGCTGCGTCTGCGCACGGTTTTCAATCTGCTTGGTCCGCTGACGAATCCCGCACGCGCTACCTGCCAGGTGGTTGGCGTTTATTCCGCGGAGCTGGTCGACAAGCTGGCGGAAGCGCTCAGCATGTTAGGTTTGCGGCGCGCTCTCGTTGTCCACGGAAACGATGGCTTGGACGAGATCACGATCACCGGGCCAACCCGCGTCGCCGAACTCCGCGAGGGACAAGTTCACAGCTACGAAGTCACGCCGGAGGAATTCGGCCTGCCGCGCGCCACGCTAGACGATATCTCCGGCGGAGACGCCGCTTGCAATGCCGCGCTCATCCGCGACGTATTGGCCGGGGAAAAATCTGCCCGACGCGATGTCACGCTGCTCAACGCAGCCGCCGCGCTGGTTGCTGCCGAACGAGCTGATCATCTGCGCGACGCGATTCCGGTGGCGGCAAAGGCGATTGATTCGGGAGCGGCACTCGCGAAATTGCAGGCGCTTGCTGCTTTTACGTCAGCGAATGAATCGCGTCGACGTTGACCTTGGGTAGAAGAGGTGCGTGGGTCCTTCCCTTCGCTCCGGATGACAAGACTTCTATGGATGACGTGAGTTCTGCCGATAAAAGTCTTACTCCGGAGGTGTCTGTGACGGCGCGGGAACGGGAAACACATGATTTGTCTGGTCCATCTCGGGAACGCTGCCGTCGTTGAGTTTGATTTCGCTGGCTGGTCCGGGCAATTCGATTCGGGTGGTAGCTGTGGCTTTCGCGCGCACCTCGATCCGTTGCGGGATATTGCCACCCTCAGCAATTACGGTGAACGGGATTTCGGCTCCAGCATAGCCCCGATTTTCAAAGGTCACCGTGATCAAGTGCGCACCTTTATCCGTTTTCCACGGATGCACCGACTGTACCCTGACATCCGGCAGGCTGCGATCGTTATATACCCAGTCGCTAAAGAACCAGCTCAGGTCGCGCTTGGCGGCGGCTTCGACTAACTGCTCGACATACTTGGGATCTTTGTCGTCCTCTGCACGATATTTGCTGATGGCCCGCTTCAACGCATCGTCGCCAATCATGTCGCGCAGCAGCCACCAGACATAGGCGGCTTTGCTGCGATAGTAAGTCTCATCAAAGGTGCTGGCCAGCGGCTGGCCTATGTCTTTCGGCATGACTTTCTTTTCTGCAGCGTTTTTCTGGAGCTCGGCGGAAACTTCTTTTTCTGAATCAAGAAACGCCGACTCATGCAACCCGAGGAGATCGAGCGCTGCCTCCCGTCCATCTTGCTCCTGGCGGTACAGCGCCTCGGCAAAATGCGCCAAGCCCTCATACACCCAAGGTCTCGGCGATGACACGGCGGAATGGACGAGTTCGTGAACCACATTGATGCCCGCCAGTTTCGAGTCCTCTGCCATCGACACCATCAGCAGCGTTCCGCTTTCAAACGGAGCCGAGTTGGGGTCGGCGAGTTCAGCGATCGCCACCGGCGTGCTCGGCGGACCGAACCATCCACTGACAAATTTCATTGCGGGATCGGTTGCACTGGAATATTCCTCGGATCCCTCTTCGTGACCCGGCAGACTGAACAATTTAAACGGAGGTTTCGAGAAAATGACATATTTCGCCACCACGAAAGTCGGCGTAACTGTGTCCAGTCGCTTTAGATCACAGGATGTAAACGCAGACCCTGGTCGGCCATACTCAGCCGAGTCTCCTCCAGTGTCGTCACACAAAATTGTCGGGGTGCCCTCTTCGCCCTCCCCCGGCACACTCAGTCGGACATTGAATGCGCTTGCCGCTTCTCGCGCCTTCCACCGATCGATCACTTCAAACAAACTGTTGCCTTCGGAGAAATCCGCCGACTCGGTTGTAATCGGATACCACGCCACATAGCCCGCACCGCGCACAGCCGTGAATGTCGGACTGATTTGGTCCCAGCTGGAATGTCTTGCGATTTCCTGCGGCACGCCGATCCTGGTCAGTCGCGTCGCATCCAGTGGAATCACGCCCTCGTAGCCGATTTCGAGCTCCACGGAATCTTTGGCCTTGATTTCAGCAGGCAGTGTGACGACGGCTTCTGAAAGCCCGCCCGTATGATCGATGTCGGAAACGTAGGGTTGGGAAACGTACTGCACCGGCTTGCCCCCCACTCGGATCGCGCGCCAATGAAGAGAAGAAGAAATCTGCAGAGCAACGATCTTTTGCGGCTGGGAGGAATCGTTGCGTATCGTGATTTTGCCGCGTGCGCCCAGCCTCTGCTGCTCGGGCTCAAGACGAATCTCCAAATCATACTTCGCGATGCTGAAGGCTTCGCGCTCCAGCGCGACGGCGAAAAGGCTTGAAGTGCAGAGGACGCAGAGGATGCAGAAAACTTTCATGATTACTTCGATGCGCCAAGCCGCCTTTGCCGCACGAGTTCGTACAGCACGACACCGGCGGCCACGGATACATTCAGCGACGGAACCTTGCCCAGCATCGGAATCGACACCAGGAAATCGCAGTGTCTGCGGACCAGATCATGCAATCCCTTGCCTTCAGCGCCGAGTACGATGGCGCAGTGCATTTTGTAGTCGACGGCATCATAGGTTTGCTCACCGCGCTCGTCTAATCCGACGACCCATAGGTCTTTTTCTTTCAGGTCCTCGAGTGCCCGCGATATGTTGGTGACCTTGGCAATGGGAAGGTGCTCGCTAGCTCCGGCCGAAACTTTCGCCACTGCCGCGGTAACTGCGGCGGAGCGGCGTTCGGGAATCACCACGCCGTCGGCGCCGGCAGCATCGGCGGTGCGCAGGATCGCTCCCAGATTATGGGGATCTTCAATTCCATCAAGCACTACGATCAGCGAATGCTCCCCTCGACGCGAGCCCACAATGTCATCGAGATCGCTATATTGTTTTGCCGAAGTCGCGGCCACAAGACCTTGATGCGCGGCATTGCCGGCGATTTCGTCGAGTTCCTCGCGGGATAGAACGCGCACCGGAATGCCAATCTTGCGGCACTCGTCAATCACTCGCCGCAAGCGAATGTCTTTGCGCTCTTTGGCGACACCGACCCACTCGAAGTTGCGTCCGCGCGCCTTGAGCGCTTCTGTAACCGTGTTGATGCCGTAAAGAATATTCACGAACAGTAGTGTATCGCGTGCGGGCGCGGAACCGTCGTTCGCAGCGATTGTCAGGAACCGGGGTGGGGAGCCAGGGTTGATGATATTCAGACTGGCGGCTTACCCTGTGCGATAGCTATACTTATCATAGAGAATATGGCGATCGCTGCTGTCAATGCTGGCTACACCAGTTCGACTCGGAATCCTATAGCCCTCTCCGCAGTCATCGTCGACGACGAGCAGCTGGCGCGCGACGAACTTGCTTACCTGCTGAAGAATGCCGGCGACATTAATGTTGTCGCGCAAGGCAAGAATGGCTTGGAGGCGGTTAGTCTTATCCGCGAGCACAATCCGGACATCGTGTTTCTGGACGTCCAGATGCCGGGGTTAGATGGTTTCGGCGTCATCAAGAAACTGCTTGACCGCAAGGTGCCGCTCCCGAAGATCGTCTTTGCGACCGCTTTCGATCAGTATGCGGTTAAGGCATTTGAAGTGAATGCGGTGGACTACATCCTGAAGCCATTCGATAAAAAGCGAGTGGCCCAGGCTATCGAGAAAGCGCGCGCGAAGATTGAATCGGGCACCGGGCCGGAAGAGAAATTTGAAACGCTGGTGCGGATGTTGGAGTCGCAGAAGCCGCAAACAGCGAAGATTCTGATCAAAGCCGCGGGAAGATTGTTCCTGACCGATCCTAAAGATATTTGTTATGCGACCATCGAAGATGGCGTGATCACGGTGGCCACCAGCGGCCATGCGGGCCTGGAAGGGCAGTCGAACTGCCGGACGCTGGAGGAGCTTTTCGACAATCTCGATTCGAATGTTTTCTGGCGCGCGCATCGCTCTTTTCTGGTCAACATCAATCACATCCGCGAAGTCGTGCCCTGGTTCAAGAGCTCCTACCAATTGCGCATGGACGACAAGAAGCAGACGGAGATTCCAGTAAGCCGCGCGCAGACCCGACGGTTGCGGGAACTGTTCAACCTCTAGTCCGATCGCCATGGCGTTCACGATCGATCACCTTGATCGTCTCAACTTTGTCGGCCTGCTCTTCCGCGGGGGAGCAGGAGTGCGCCACGAGGAAAACCACGCATATCCATTGCCTCATCCTCGGCATGTTCGAAGTGGTTGTAGCCGAACTACTTAGTTAGTTCGGTCATTTGGTCAGGAAAGAGCAAAAGGGCAGCGCGCGGGTCACGAATGCCATACCATTGGCCATTGGCTGCCTGCCAATGATCTCTCCGCCGGCGCGCGCAGGCTAAGGAAAGTGAGGAGATCGCCGCTTTTTGTGGACGAGATATCGGCGACAATAACCCCGATCTACGGCCAGGTGCGGGTCAGATAATCCGCCAGGTTCAGGACCAGCAGAATCATGAGAAAGAAGAAGGCGGAAGCAACCACGGCGCCCGTCATCTTTTCGCTCGCGCCTTTGACGTGCATGAAGAAGAGGATGACCAGCGTCGCTTTGACAGTGGCGATGAGGAGCGCAACTACTGGGTTGAAAGCGCCAAGGTTTATGAAGGCGACACGGGCCGTGACGATCGTCAGGATGAGCAGAACGACGCCGATGCCGATGTAAAATCCCTGGGAGTGAGTAGCGTGCTCTTCGTGTTCTTGGTCTTCTGACATTGGCAGTCCTTCAAACGATAACCTTAACGAGAACTACAAATAGTAACGATGAATCGTCCGTCACAAACATCTGCACGATGCGTGCTCATATTCCTCGATTGCAATTCCGCAACGTCATGAGTGCCGGCTGATCAGGTACAGCAAGGGAAACAGATAAATCCAGATGATGTCCACCAGGTGCCAGTATAGGCCGCCGTTTTCTATCGGCGTGAAATAGCTGGAGGTGTAATGCCCCTTCCACGCCAGAATTGCTAGACCGGTAAACAGGCCGCAGCCGATGATCATGTGCAGGGCATGCATGCCAGTCATGACGAAATAAAGCGAGAAAAAGAGTTCGGCTTGTTTCGCGTTGACCGGGATCTGCTTGCCATTGTCGTCGAATTTTTCCGTGAAGTGAAACGTGGCCCCCGGCACGTGATGCTTCTCAAATTTTTCCTTGTATTCAAAGCCCTTGATGACGAGAAAGGTCAAGCCGAGCAGAATGGTAACGACGAGGTACCCAACCAGTAGTTGGCGCTTGCCCGCTTCCGCTGCTTTTACCGCCAATACAACCGTAACTGAACTGACGATCAGGACGGCCGTGTTGATGCCGCCCATCCAAACATTGAGCTGCTGGCTTCCCGCTGCAAAAGCATTGAAGTAGTTGATGCGGTAGATGAGATAGGCGCAGAACATACCGCCGAAGAACATGATTTCCGTCGCCAGAAACAGCCACATGCCGAGCGAGGCGGCGTTTTTCTGCTGCTGAACCTCGGAGAACTGGTGCACCAGCGCGGGATTGTGCGCCTCGTGTTCCATCGTCGTGACTGAACCGGTGGTGGCGTGGCTATCGTGCAACGGGAGCCTCCAGTTCCTTGGGCGCCGGGATGTCTTCATAGTTATAAGCCTCCCAAGTCACTACGGGAGTCTCGTCAAAATTAAAGGTCGGCGGCGGCGAGGAGGTTTGCCATTCCAGGCCCGCCGCGCCCCAGGGATTCGCTTCGGCGATCGGTCCGTAGCGCAGCGACCAGAGAAGGTAGATCATGGGCAGCAAATAGCCGACGGCAAGCACGCTGGCGCCAGCGGTTGAGAGCACGTTCAGCACCTGGAACTCGGGTGGATACTGCCAGTAACGGCGGGGCATTCCGACGTAGCCGAGAATGAACTGCGGGAAGAATGTCAGGTTGAAGCCCACGAACACGAACAACGCTGAAAGCTTAGCCCAGCCTTCCGGATACATGCGACCGCTGATCTTCGGCCACCAGAAATGCAGCCCTCCCAGATAACCCATCAGTACGCCGCCGACCATGACGTAATGGAAGTGGGCGACGACAAAGTAGGTATCTGTGACGTGAACGTCGATTCCGATCGTGGCCAGTATGAGGCCGGTCAATCCGCCAATGGTAAACAACCCGATAAAGCCAAAAGCATAGAGCATTGGAGTGGCGAAGGAAACGGAACCCTTGTAGAGGGTGGCTGTCCAGTTGAAGACTTTGACGGCGGAGGGCACACCTACCACGAAACTGAGGAACGAAAAAACCATTGCGGCATAGAGCGAGATGCCGGCGACAAACAGGTGATGCGCCCAGACCAGGAATCCGAAGACGGCGATGGCCACGCTCGACATGGCGACAAACTTATAGCCGAACACGCGTTTGCGCGAGAAGCAGGCCACGAGTTCGCTGATCACTCCCATCGAGGGCAGGATCATGATGTAAACGGCGGGATGCGAGTAGAACCAGAACAGGTGCTGGAACAAAACCGGGTCTCCGCCAAGAGCGGGATCGAAGATGCCAAGATGCAGGAGACGTTCGGCAACCACGAGCACCATGGTGATGGCAATTACCGGAGTGCCGAGGATCATGACCACGCTGGTCGCATAGTTCGACCAGATGAACAGCGGCAGACGGTCCCAGGTGAGGCCGGGCGCGCGCATGCGGTGGATGGTGACGATGAAATTGAGTCCAGTGAAGATGGATGAGAAGCCAGCGATGAAGATCGCCAGTCCAGCTTCGACCACGTTGGTGTTGCTGGAAGTGCTGTAGGGGGTATAGAACGTCCAGCCGGTATCGACGCCTCCGTTCAGCATGCAATGCAAGAAAAGAATGCCGGCTCCGACATAGAGGTACCAGCTCAGCAGGTTGATGCGCGGAAAGGCAAGATCCTTCGCTCCGATCATCAGGGGTACGAGGAAGTTGCCAAGAATCGCGGGTACGACTGGAATCAGAAAGAAGAACACCATGACGATACCGTGCATGGTAAACACCTTGTTATAGGTGTCGGCTTGCAGCAGGTCGCCCTCCGGTGTAAGCAGTTCGAGCCGGATGAGCATGGCAAAGAAACCGCCAAGGAAGAAGAAAGCGCTCACCGAAATCAGATAGAGGAGCGCGATCCGCTTGTGGTCCGTGGTCAGGAGCCAGGACTTGAGGCTGTGTCCGTTGTTGAGGTAGTTCAGCTTCGGAGTCGGAGCCTGATTTACCGGAATTGCTGTACTCGCCATGACTATTGCACCTGCGCCTTCTGAGGTTGTGCGGGGGAAGGGGCGGGCTGATCTTGCAGTCCCGCGGTTCCCGTGGGTGGCTCGCTTAACGATTTGACGTAGGCCACCAACGCGTTCAACTGCTCGTCGCTAACGATGCCCTGAAACGCCGGCATGACCGGTTTGAAACCGTTCACAATCTTGGCGGACGGATCGAGAATCGATTCACGAACGTAGTTCTCGTCGGCAGTCACGGTCCGTCCGTCTTCGAGTTGTACTTGATTATTGTAAACACCGACCAGACTCGGCCCGCGGCCCTGGGCATCGGAGCGATGGCAGGTGGCGCATCCCAGCTGAGCGAAGAGCGCTCTGCCGGTGTCTTGCAAAGGCAAAGCCGGACCGCCCGCCATCCACTGCGCGTAATCCTGCGGCTCCATTACGACGATGTCGCCACCCATGCCGGAGTGATTGGTTCCACAGTATTCCGCACAGAACAAATGGTAGGTGCCGGGTTTGGTGGCCTTAAACCAGAGCGTGGTATAGCGGCCGGGGAGCACATCCTGCTTGATGCGGAATGCTGGAATAAAAAAGCTGTGAATCACATCCTGCGAGGTCATGATCAGCTTGACGTTCTCACCGGTGGGGACGTGCAGCTCGTTGATCTCGCGTTGTCCTTCCATGTGCTCGATCTTCCACATCCACTGTTTCGCGACCACGTAGACTTCGGTGGCGTTGACGGGAGGAGTGCGCTCCTCGAAGAACAGCACAGCGCCCCAGACGAAGAAGGTGAGCATGACGAAAAACGGAATGACCGTCCAGCCGATTTCGAGAATCAGGGAGCCTTCGATCGGATGCGCTTCACGGCCGGGCACGCGCCGATACTTGATCGCCAGGACGGCGACGCCGATAAAAATGAGCGCCGTCATGATGCCTGAGACCAGCAGCAGATAGATGTAGAGCGCATCCACCTGCCCTGCCATGGTCGAGGCCTGATCGGGCCACAATGGTAGATATTTCGACATAATTACTTAGCTCGCCCCAATTCGCCGTGCGTCCATCGGCGGCTCGAAAGTCTTCCGGCACGACGATCGGCGCGGAACATGACGAACATAAATGTCCCCAGAAGGAGCATGGTAGCCAGTCCGCCGAGCTTCAGGATGTTACTGATGACGGCTCCGTATTTCCCGGTCCTGGGATCGTAGTGATAACAGTAGAGCAGCACCTGGTCGCCGACATTACCGATCGTGCTTTGCGAGGCCTGCACCAGCCCAAGGCGCAGATCCTTGGGAGAAAACTCGACTCCGTAAAAGTATCCCGAGATGTGGTGGTCGGGCGTGAGCATGACGATCGCGGCCGCGTGCGCGTATTGCTCGGTCTTAGGATCAAACTGATATTGGAAGCCGACCGATTTGGTGAGCGCATTGATCTGGTCGGCGTTGCCGGTGAGAAAGTGCCAACCCTGGTCGGCATTCGCGCGACCGTAACGTTTCATGATGTCGCGCTTTTTTGCGGCCGCCATTTCCGGCGTCTCGCGCGGGTCAAAGCTCACAGTAACGACATCAAAATCTTTGCCTACATCAAAAGTCAACGCCTTCATCGAACCGACCAGGCCTTGCAGAAGCTCGCTGCACAGCATGGGACATTGATAGTAGCCCAGGTTCAGGATCACGGGACGGCCGTGGCCGAAGTAATCGGCGAGCTTCACGGGTTTGCCCAGTTCATCGCGGAATGCAAGATCGACAGGAACGTCGGCGTTGAGATGTTGATCGATGCCAACAAATTCGAGGCCAGGGGGCTTCTGACTGGCGGGCGGACCCACGATCCCGCCCATCATCGGACCGCGCATACCCTGCGCGAGCAATGGAGCTGGGGCGGCTGAGATCGTCAGCAAGAATAACGCGACCGCAATCGGATTGGCGAAACTGCTCATACTGCGCACTGCTTTTCCCTTTTCCGGCTATCCGGCCGGAGCGGCTTTTCGTATCAGGGTAGCGCTCTCGCGATACCGAATTCGTTTCAAATCGGCACTTACTGCCTTGCCTCAGCCTACTTCGCCGCTGGCGCTTTGCTCGTCGCGCTCGCATCCGCGGCGCTTTGCGGATACACGGGCAGCTTCTCCTGCACGAGCAAATCCATCGCTCGCTCGATCGGAATATGCGCCACGCCTGCATCCTTGTTGACCCAGCCATAGCTGTTGAGTTGATCTTCCTGATTCAGCAGGAAGTCGCGGAACTGGCCGCGTTCATTGGTTTCGAGCATGGGCGCTCCATTGTCTTTGAACGCTTTATCCATGTCCGCCTGCGTGACCACCCGCGTTACCACGCCCGGATTGGCAATTAATGGGCTGGCGGTGGTCATCTGGGAGCTCTCATATTTGTCAAGGAACCTATACATGCCATAGATGATGAAATAAATCACTACGCCCGAAATCACGAGGCTAATCATGAATACAAAGAGGCCGCGCGAGCCTAGGTCTTCGTGTTCAAAGTCGGCCTCATTGGTGTGGCCGTGGTTCAGAATCTCGTCACTCATGTCTGGTTACTCGCATCTCGCTACTCGTATCTCGTCACTCAGGGGACCCCAGAAATCTCAGCGTCTGCGGCGCGTGGACCGGCAGCAGCGGACGCAATCTCAAATTGTGGCAGAAGTAGGCCATCCACAGGCCGCCGATACCGGCGATTACCGCGAAATGCAGCCAGCTAAGATGAAACGTGGGATGCAGCGCCGGTTCGACATGCCAATACAAATCAATCATGCGCATGAAGATGATCCAGGAGGCGACCCATGCCAGAGTTCGCGACTTGCGCTTCAGTTGGCGCGACAGCAAAAGCGCGAACGGCACCGCGAACTGGAATACCACCAGGAAGAAAGCGACGTATCCCCATCCGTTATTTATACGGCGCACGAACCACGAAATTTCGTCCGGCAGATTGCCGGCCCAAATAATGAGCCACTGCGAAAAGTTGAAGTAAGTCCAGAGCATCACGAACGCGAGCATCAACTTGCCGTGGTCGTGGACCTCTGTATCGGTAAGGTACTCCGACATGGGCTTGCGTTTGCCGAGGATCCTCTCGATCACCACGCAGAAGCAGAGGGCGGAGAGCGCTTCACCCGCAATGAAGATGAAACCGTAGATGGTCGAGATCCAACGCGCCTGCAGCGACATGACCCAGTCGATGACGGCAAACGAAATCGTGAGCGAGTAGACGACGAGCCCAACCCCACTCATCGCGCGAAAACGCAACGTGCTTTGGCCCGCAATGGTGTCTTGCTCGGTCGACCAGCGATTCAGGAAGTAGGCCATCCCGATCCAGACCACGAAATAAAAAATGTAGCGCACCAGGATGTCGTGGAAGTTGAGATAGTCTTGCGCAATTTGCAAAAGTTTTGGATCGGTCTTCGGGTCCTGCAATACTTCGGGCCGAGCCCAGGAATAGAGCCTGGGCAGGTTGAATAAAATCGGAAGAAAGAGGACAAACATCAGGGGCAGCGTCATCATGCCCGATTCCAGTATGCGGCGAATCACGATGCTCCAGCCGCCGCCGACCAAATGATGCAACATCAAGATAGCCATGCACCCGAGCGAAAGGCCGAGCCAGAACATGAAGCCGCTGAGATAAGCGGAATAAAAACTCTCGGGAGAAAGAACCGCGCCAGCCACGGAAGCAACGGCGCCAATCAATCCAACAAATAGCGACTGCGTCTGAATCGTCTGGACCACGGGCGGGGCCATCAGGTCCGAATTACTCATCTTCGCGGTGACCGTGGTCATTTGGATTCCCCTTCAGCAGCAGCAACGGGCGGCGTAACCGGCAGTGTTGCTCCCGTGCCAATGTCGCGGAATTGCGGCGCAGGCGACGGGACTGTTTGTCCGGGAGGAACCGCGCTGGGAGGCGCATTTTGACTCAACTGCAGGGCGCGAATGTAGGCGGCGATGCACCAGCGATCATGCACCGCGACCTGTGCGGCATAATCGGGCATAACGCCGAAGCCATTGGTATCGACATCGAAGAAATATCCAATCGGCACTTTGCGCAGACGGTCGATATGAAACGACGGCGGCTGCCTGTAGCCGCGCGCGGGAATGAAGCCATTACCATCGCCAACCCGGCCATGGCAGGGCGCGCAAGTGATGTTGTAACGCTCACGGCCCCGGGCAAGAACTTCGGCCGTCACAGGGAACGGCATATAGTCGCCGTCATTGTTGCCGATTCTTCCGCTGTAGAGGTACGTGTCCTCGTGAAGATCGCCGCGCGCCACCGTACCCTCGACCGGCAGGCGAGCGGAACGATCATCAGCGAAAAAGTCGCTCTTCGCCAGCGGCCGATAATACGGCTGTTCGTGCATGTCCTGACGACAGGCGGCGGTGAAGGCGATCAACGCCACCAGAGCCGGCAAAACTTTTCGGAGATTGACAGGAGCGCCCATGGCTAGCTAGGCACCTCCGCGATCATGCGTGGAGCGAGGCTCGAGAGAAAAGAACGCGTGCCGGCGGGGTCATAATTTGGGTCGCTCGAGAATACGACCAGAAAAAATTTATTCTCCGAGGCTTTCGCGAACTCAGGCACGTTAAACACCGGATGATACGGCATCGGGAGCCCGTTCAGGGCAAGCATGCCGATCGCAGCGGAAAGTCCCCCGAAAAGAATCGTGAGCTCAAAGGTCACGATGATGAATGAAGGCCAGGAATGATACGGACGCCCGCCGATATTGGTTGGAAAGGTAATGACCGCGACCCAATACTGGAGCGAATATGCCGAGATCAGCCCAATGAGCCCGCCGATGAGGACGACCAAGGCCACGCGATTCTTGTGAAAACCGATTGCCTCCGCCAAACCCTCGATCGGAAACGGACTGTAGGCGTCGATTTTGTTATAGCCCGCCTCATGCGTCTTGTGCGCCGCGGCCACCAACTCCTGCGCGGAGTCGAATTCCGCCATCAAGCCATAGCTTGGAGCATCGGGAATTGGAGATTCATAGACCGAAACATCGCCAAAACTCATTGCTTCACCTCCGCCGACTCATGCACCTGCGCCTCGGGCAGCAAGGTACGCAATTCGAAGATGGAAATCGCAGGCAGGATACGCATGAACAGCCACATGCCCGTCAGGAACAATCCCATGGTGCCGATGAACGTCGCCCAGTCCCACTTGGTCGGGTAGTACATGCCCCACGACGATGTCAGGAAGTCGCGGCTCAAACTGACCACAATAATAATAAAACGCTCCAGCCACATGCCCACGAGCACAATGAACGAGATGATCCAGAGCCAGCCGGTCGAGACGCGGAACTTTCTCAGCCACAGAATCTGCGGAATAAAAATATTGCAGGCGAGCAGCGCCAGATACGACACTTTATAAGGACCATGGAACCTGTTCCACATGAGGAACGAATCGAACTGGTTGCCGCTGTACCAGCCCATAAAACCTTCCATGAAGTAGCCGTAAGCAACGATAAGGCCTGTGGCCAGCATGACCTTGGCTGAGATCTCAAGATGACGCTCGGTAATGAAATCTTTCAGCCCATAGATCGCGCGAATCGGAATGGCAAGGCAGAGCACCATGGCGAATCCGGAATAAATGGCGCCAGCGACAAAATATGGCGGGAAAATCGTAGTGTGCCAGCCCGGGACAATGCCGACCGCGAAATCGAAGCTCACGACCGTATGAACGGAGAGCACCAGCGGCGTCGCGAGTCCAGCGAGAAGCAAATAGGCGGTCTCATAACGATGCCAGTGCCGGGCCGAATTACGCCAGCCCATCGCGAGCAGTCCGTAAATCCGCCGGACAAACGGATTCTCGGCGCGATCACGCATGGTAGCGAAGTCAGGAATCAAGCCGACAAACCAGAACACCAGAGAAATCGTGAAGTAAGTCGAAACAGCGAATACGTCCCAAACCAGCGGGCTGCGGAAGTTCGGCCAGTACCGCATGGTGTTGGGATAAGGGAACATCCAGTAAAACAGCCACGGACGGCCCATGTGGGCGAGCGGGAACGTTCCCGCGCACATCACGGCAAACAGCGTCATCGCTTCCGCAAAGCGGTTGATCGAGTTGCGCCACGTCTGCCGCAGCAGCGCAAGAATCGCGGAGATCAAAGTACCGGCATGACCAATGCCAATCCACCACACAAAATTGATGATGGCGAAGCCCCAGCCCACAGGGATATTAATGCCCCAGATTCCGACACCTTTAAGAAACAGATATCCCAGAACCCCGGCCAGCATGTTCAGCATGCCGAACACGATCAGGAAGCCCAGGATCCATCCCAGTGAGATGGGCCTCGTCAGCACAATATTGCTGATCTTCTCGGTGATCGTGGAGAAGGTATGGCCCGGTTCAATTACCGGCGCTCGTCGGTCTGCCACGGGGATTTGCGTGTTCGTAGCCATGCCTTACATGCGCTCCGCTAATGCTTCTGACTTCGTTCCTGTTTCTAAATCCGGGTTCGGATTGCGCACTTCCGCCAGATAAGTGGTACGCGGACGCGTATTCAATTCACCCAGCAGCGAATAATTCCTCGCCTGTGCCTTCCACTTCACCACCTGACTGTTCGGATCGTTGAGATTGCCAAACACGATGGCGTTCGCCGGACAAGACTGCTGGCAAGCCGTCTGTAACTCGTTCTCGTGCTTGCTGTCGTTGATCTGGCGATCTTCGCGCTCCGCGTCAATGCGCTTCTCAGAGATGCGCTGCACACAATATGTGCATTTCTCCATGACGCCGCGGCTGCGAATCGTGACATCCGGATTGCGCATGAGCTTGAACTGCGGCGTCTCCCAATCCTGGAAGAGCAGGAAATTGAACCGCCGAACCTTATAAGGACAGTTGTTCGAGCAGTAGCGCGTACCCACGCAGCGGTTATAGACCATGTCATTCAGGCCTTCACTGCTGTGCACTGTCGCCTGCACCGGACAAACCAGCTCACATGGCGCGTTCTCACATTGCATACAGGGCACGGGCTGAAAAAACGCCTTAGGACTTTCGCGTGGGCCGTTGTAGTAAGCGTCCACACGCAGCCAGTGCATGTGGCGTCCTCTAAGCGTCTGCTCATGGCCAACGACGGCAATATTATTTTCCGATTGGCAGGCGACAATGCAGTTATTGCATCCCACACAGGAATTCAGGTCGATTGCCATACCCCAGGAATAAGTTTCTTTTGCGTAGTCGAACTCCTGCGGCTTGTAGAGCGTCAGATCCTGGGGCGGCTCGCCCTCTTTCGCGAAGTTTGGCTCTTTTCTGTACTCCTCAAGATTGCGCTCCTGCACCTGCGGACGCTCGCTGCCATCAGGCGTTTCCATCGTCTGATAGCCCTGCGTGCTGGCAAGATTGTAGGTTTCGCCGGTGGCGGTAAGTTTTGCGCCATCGGCGAACCACGGAGCCTGACTGGTGCGCAGCGGATAAGCGTCATAGCCTGTACCGGTGCCGATGCGCCCGGCACGCGTCCGTCCGTAGCCCAGGAAGACGGTAATCGAGTTGTCTGGATGTCCCGCCTGAATCCAGATCGCGCCTTTTGTTTTCTTTCCGGCGAATTCAAGCTCCACAACATCTTTGAAATTCAGCTTCAGCCGCTCCGCCATCGCAGGGCCGATCATGATCGGGTTATCCCAAGTCAGCTTGGTGAGCGGCTTGGGGAGCTCCTGCAACCATCCGTTGTTGGAGAAGCGGCCGTCATAGATGGAGGGATCACGCCGGAAGTTGAGCTCGATGGGCTCGGTGCGACTCGGACTGACGATGGTGACAAGACCCCCGGTCGAGCTCCCGGCGATGTCTTTCAGGGCAACCTGCTTTGGCGAATAAGCCGTCCCTTCGATCCAGCCATCGTGTACCGACTTGCGCCAGAAAGTGTCGAAATCAGCGCCCGTGTGCTGCTTTTGCCAGTAGGCTTGCACGAGGTCGTGTCCTGCGGGACTGGATTGCCCCGCGAGAATGGCGATCACTTCATGCGCGCTCTTGCCGCCGTAGAGCGGCTCGATGAGCGGCTGAATAATACTGACCGTTCCATCGTAGGCGCGAGCATCGCTCCATGATTCGAGATAGTGCGCCTCGGGAACGTGCCACTGGCAAAGCTCGGCCGTCTCATTGCGATGCGAGCCGAGGAAAACTTTCAACTCGACGGCATTCGATTGCAGTACCGAAGCGAAGTCAAGTTCAGCGGGCGCATCGTAGACCGGATTGCCGCTGAGAATCAACAGCAGGTCGACTTTTCCAGCGCGCATGTCATCGACCAGAGACTTCAGCGACTCGTTGCGATTGATCGGATTGGCGTCGACCGGTTCAGTATAAAAAACTGTCTTGCCGACATTGCCGAGCACCTGATTGGTCGAGTGCGCGAGGGCGTGGACGGCAGGCGGCTGATGATCGCCGGCAATCACAATGCTCGATCCTTTGTGCGCCTGCAGGTCTTTCGCGATTGCCGAAATAAGATTCTGCTGCTCCCCACTCGCGTCGGCTCCACCGCCTACTCCAGCGGCGCTTGCCAGGGCGCGAGCAGACTTTTCCACGTCAACGGCCCTCACCGGCAGTCGATGATCCGCCTTCATCCCTGTCGATGACGGCGTGCTCTCGATTACATACAGCCGGCTCATGTTCGCATCGGGATTGCGGCGTGTGGCGAAATCGCGTGTGTAGCGCGCCGAGCCGGGGAATCCCGCGTAAAGGAAGTCGGCGTCGAGAGAAACGATTACATCGGCCTTAGAGAAGTCGTAGCGCGTTTCGACGGGTTCGCCGAACGCCAGTTTCGCGCCCTCGACCACATTGTCGCGGCTGATCGGTTCGAAGACGTGCCATTTCGCCTGCGGATTCGCCTCGAGATATTCGTGAATCTGCGCGGCGAGCGTGGGCGAAGAGACAGTCTGCGTCAGAATGCGGATGCCGCCTCCCGCCATGCTCTTTTCCGCGCTCAACGGCCCGCGAAGAGCTTCCGTGAAAGCTGTCCACGAACGGACGTCACCCATGTAAGTAATGTTCTGCGCGCGATCAGGATCGTAGAGATCGAGGATGGACGCCTGGCTGTAAATGTCGGTGCCACCTAAGCTGGCCGGATGTTGCGGATTGCCTTCCACCTTCGTCGGCCGAAACATGTTGCTTTCGACCAGAATCGGCGCGGCGTAACCGGCGAGAGTAAACGCGGTGGCATAGAACATCGGACGGCCGGGAATGACGTTCTCGGGCTGCCGTACATAGGGCACGATCTCGGTGTTCGGCATGCGCGTGCAGCCGGTCAATCCGGCCAGCGCCAGCGACGCGCCCATGGTCTTAAGGAATCCGCGCCGCGAGAAATCGTCGAGCCATTCGGATGCGCCTTTCGGGAACTCGCGGTGCATCATTTCCTGGAACTCATCGCTACCCGCCAGCTCCTCGAGACTGCGCCAATATTCGGGGCCAGTTGTATCTTCGAGCTGCTCCTTCACCGTCGCCAGGTCAAGCTGCTTGCGCTTGCTCGGGCAAACGTCAGTTCGCGCCGCGACACCACCGTTACTTCCAGCCGGCTTCGTTGTGTGCTCGTCCATGCTCATCGTTAAAATCAGTTCTCAGTTCTTGCTATCAACGCTCTTTCCTACCCCAATTTCCTACCGATGACAGGTATTGCAACTGGTAATGTCCTTGACCGAGCGCACCTTGTAGGCTTCCTTGAGCGCATTGCCGAGCGCGGTCTGGTCGTTGTAAGTCGTACCGGCAAAAACCACCGCATTCTTTCCCAACGGGTCGTCGACCGGCTGCTCATAGCGCATATTGAAAACCTGTTCGCGCGGGCGCAGGTATTTTTCCGTATTGCGATGGCAGTCGAGGCAGAACTCCATCTGCAACGATGCGTACTGATAAGTAAGTGGCATCTGATCGACGGGACCGTGGCAGGTATTACAGCCGACACCTTTGTTTATGTGGATGCTGTGATTGAAATATACAAAGTCGGGCAGCTGGTTGACCCGCGTCCATTGGAGCGAGCGCCCTGTGCGATAGCTTTCACGGACAGGCTCCAGATAAGCGGCGTTGGTCCAGATTTGCGCGTGGCAGTTCATGCAGGTCTTGGTGGGTGGAATGCCTGCGAAGCTCGAAGTTTCAACCGAGGTGTGACAGTAACGGCAATCGATGCCAAGTCCCGTTACATGGTGCTGGTGGCTAAACGGAACCGGCTGGTCTTTCCTGACTCCAGCATTCGTAATGTATGGTGTACGTTCCAGCTCCAACAAAACCCAGAATAACCCGCCCACGGCGAGAACCACGAGGACCAAAGAGGCTCGAGCGATGGCATTACTGCTGCGTGGAAAGATCTGCATTGAACGTGAAGTCTTTATTGTCTGGAAGTGGCTTGCGCCGCTCCCGGCTGACCGCATTCTTATGAATTACGTCACATGCCGTTGTGACGCGCATTACTAAAACAGGAGAGTATAACAGCTGCACGGTGAAATGGAACATTTCGCTTTAGTTTTTCTTTGTGAAATTCAAAAACTTCAATTCGGGAAATTAAAATCTTGAGAAAACCTCAGAATACTTTCTCCTCCTACCGGGAATGAGAGAATCAAGATGAACGCGTTGTCAATGCGTCACCGGAAAAAATATCTGGCCAAAGAACTCAGCGCAAATTCATGACCAGTAGTTTGGGTTCCGTCATTTCTTGAATCGAATCACGTAAGCCCTCGCGCCCCAATCCGGAATCTTTAACGCCTCCATAAGGCATGTGATCGACGCGGAATGTGGGCACATCGCCCGCAATCAAGCCTCCAACTTCGAGTTCGTCATAGGCTTCAAAGATGAGCTTGGCATCGCGCGTAAAAAGTCCGGCTTGCAGCCCGTAGGCGGAACTGTTGAGCTGCTTTAGCGCGGAGGCGAAATCGTTGTAGGGCTCAATCGTCACGACCGGCGCAAAAACTTCCTGACAATTTACTTTCATGGTGGGCCTGGTGCCGGTAAGTACCGTGGGTTCAAGGAACGAACCTTTGCGGTTACCGCCGCAGAGCAGGCGCGCTCCGCCGCGAACCGCCTCCTGGACCCAGTCCGCCGCGCGGATAGCATCGCTCTCGCGGATGAGCGGCCCGAGGTCGCTTGACTCGTCGAGCGGGTCTCCAACTTTCAGCTTCCCGACCGCCGCCAGCAACAGCTCGGTGAACTTTCCATAGACAGAGTGCTCGACCAGAATGCGCTGTACCGAGATGCAGGTCTGTCCGGCGTAAGCAAACCCTCCTGTGACGCAGCGATCGGCAGCGTAGGAGAGGTCAGCGTCGTGATGCACGATCACACCCGCATTTCCCCCCAGCTCGAGAACAACTTTTTTCTTTCCCGCGTTGTTCTTGATGGTCCAGCCGACGGCGGCGCTGCCCGTAAAGCTGATGAGCTTAATGCGCTCATCGCGGACCAGCAGTCCGGAATCTTCGTTCGACAGCAATAGCGCGTTGAATCCGCCATCTGGCCATCCCGCTTGCTGGATGACTTCGGCGAGCAGTAGCGCGGAAACTGGCGTCTGAGGCGCGGGCTTGAGCACCATGGAACATCCCGCCGCAATGGCTGGAGCAACTTTATGCGCGACCAGATTCAAGGGAAAATTGAAAGGCGTAATGCCGGCGATCGGACCGAGAGGAAATCGTTTGACGATGCCCCAACGTCCGGCGGTCGACTGCTGCCAATCGAGGGGCAGATATTCACCGTAGCCGCGAACCGTCTCCTCGGCGGCGATGTTGAAAGTAAAGATGGCGCGGTCCACTTCCGTGCGAGCGCTCTTGATGGGTTTGCCCGCTTCGAGTGCAATCGTTCGGGAAAATTCTTCTTTGCGCTCATGAATGCCCAGAGCAATCTGGCGCAACACTCGCTGTCGTTCAAAGGCTGGCAAACGACGGGTCGTTCCAAATGCCTTGACGGCCGCTGCGATGGCAGCCTCGGCATGTTCGCGGCGTCCCTGATAGACATGCGCGATGACGGTGCCATCATAAGGCGCACGCACGTCAACAATGTCACCCTCTTCCAACCACTTTCCATCCAAAAAGAAACCGTGGGTTGCAACGGGAGTCACTGTCAGTTCAGCCATGCCGCTACCTCTTTTCGAGCGCGCCAACACTTTGCGCCGCGCCTGGCGCCCCAACGATTATAGAACTTCGTGGGGGTCTGCAATTAACAGCAACGTAAAAAGTTTCCCCGCTTTGATGTCATTTCCCAGTTTGGGGTTTCAATCGGTCGTCGACTTCCACCTGGTATCCTGCAACCAGCCGATTGGTTTCGTTCGCCATGCCAACCACGGACATCAACTCCTTGAACTGATCGTCGGTCATACCTTTGTGTATCGCCGCTGCAGTGTGTGAAGCGATGCAATATTCGCACTGGTTCGTCACCGAGACGGCAACATAGATCATCTCCTTGGTCAGAGCGTCGAGCGCTCCGGGAGCCATAATCTGCTTGATGTCTTCCCAGGTCCGCTTGAGCATGACGGGATCGTGGGCGATGGACTTCCAGAAATTATTGATCCAGTCCGTCTTGCGCGTAGCCATGATGTCGTCATAGATCGCGCGCACTTCGGGGCTGGCGTCGTTGTATTCGATAAGACCAAATAGTGACATGAATGCTCTCCGTGGTTCGTGATTCCGCGTGCTTCGTGATTCCTGTTCTTGGTGTTCCCTGTGGTTAAGATTTTCCTTAGCTCCATCGAACACAACGGACCGTGCTAATTTACGATACCCAGTCTAGAACCTTGTAGTACGCCCCGGCGAATGGCAGAAACCACGGCTTGCCGTTGTACAACCCGAGCGGCGCCCCCGGGAAGGGAATCTCCGCAAACGGATTGTCCGTCTTTCCTTTGTCAATCCACTCCGCCATTTTCTGTCCCTGATAGGTGGCCATGGCAACGCCATGCCCCGCATACCCGACGGCGAAATAGATGCCATCCATTTGCCCGGCATGCGGCATGATGTCAAAGCAGAAATCAAGCGTACCACCCCAAACGTATTCGACTTTGGAATTGCTCAGTTGCGGATAGACGTCGATCATCCCCGTTCGCAGAATTTCGGCGCTCTTGCGGATGGTCTGATCGGTCTCCGGGAAAAAGGCGGCTCGGCCGCCGAATAACATTCGGCTGTCGGGAGTGAGCCGGTAGTAATAAAGATAATTTTTGGAGTCGTAGATCTGACGGTTGCGCGGGCTCAGTTCGCGGGCCAGCGCTTCCGAAAGAACTTCGGTCGCAATAATGAATGATCCGATGGGAATGATTTTCTTGCGCAGCGCTGGAGTCGCCGCTCCCGTATACCCGCTGGTTCCGACCAGCACGTCGCGCGCCCAAATCGCGCCACGGGAGGTGTTCAGCTTGAAGCCGGGCGCGCCGCCACGAGCCTCGCGCTGGATGTTCTGCAATCGCGTACGCTCGCAGATCTGGGCACCGGCGCGCACGGCAGCCGCGGCGAGCCCGGCAACGTAGCGCGCGGGGTGGAGGCCGGCGGAGACTTCGTCGACCATGCCACCGTAATAAATGTCGGAGCCGATCTCGCTGCGGAGTTGGTCGCGAGGCACGACGCGCAGTTGATGATTAAACTCGCGGGCGATCACGTCCGCCTGGCGAGCGTAGTCGTCGAAATGCGCCGGCTTGCAGGCAACTTCGAGGTGCCCGGTGCGGGAGAAATCGCAGGCGATGTTTTCCTCTTTCACGATGCGCTCGACCATGTCGATGGTCTCCAGCGACGCGGCGTACATGCGGCGCGTGAGCTCGCGTCCATAAGTCGAGATGAGCTTATTGACGCCCAGCTTGAGTCCGGTGAGCACCATGCCAGCGTTGCGAGAACTCGCGCCCCATCCGATGGCCTCCGATTCCAGTACGACGACTTTCGCTCCGCGTTTGGCCAGCGCGAGCGCTGCAGAGAGTCCGGTGAATCCGGCGCCGATAATGGCCACATCAGCGCTTGACGCCAACGCTCGCACTGCCGAGGCAGGCATCTTGACAGTGGTGAGCCAGTAGTTGAATTCCTGCGGCATGTTGTCGGCAAGATCTCAGCCACCGGGGACACAGTGGAACAGAGAAGGATTCCCCGGTGTACTCCGTGGTTAAGGTTTCTTAAGCGTCGTCATGATAAACGATCGCGTAGCAGACCTACAGCACCGCCGTCTCGTGAATCGTCCGCCCCTGCGAAAAGCGCGAGAAATTCAGAAGAGCAGCGTCGATCAGATCGGTTTGCCCGGTAAGAATCAGGTCGCTCAGAATTTTCCCGGTAGCGGGTGCGTGCATTACACCATGCCCACTGAAACCATTCGCGAAGAAGAAGCCGGGGACTTCTGGAGACTCGCCGAGAATGGGATGATGATCCGGCGTCATTTCATAGAGGCCGGCCCAGGCGCGCTTGGGATTGACCGCAACATTTTCGAAGACGGGCACGCGATCCGCGGCGCGGGTCAGTATCTTCTCAATAAAGCTCGGTTCGAAATCAGTCTTGTAGCCCGGCGTTTCTTCTGGATCATTCCACGCCAGCAGGAATCCGCGGCTCTCGGGACGAAAATGGAAACCCGTAGACATGTCGACGATCATGGGCGCCGTGTGCGGAAACTGGTCAAACGGTTCAGTCGGAACCAGCATGCGGCGCAGAGGTTCGACGGGAAGATCGATGCCGACCATTTTCGCAATCGGACCAGCCCAGGCTCCGGCACAGTTGACGACCGTCCGTGTGGAGACCGCGTCGCGCGTGGTCGCGACTTCGAAGCTCCTGTCGTCGATGTTGCCGGTGATTCCCGTCACCCTGGCGTTCTTCCACAGCGTGGCGCCATGGCCGCTCGCCCAAGTCATGAATCCGATCATGGCGCTGTAAGGATCGACGAAGCCGTCAGTAGCGCAGAAGCTCCCGCCGACGATGTCATCGCCTCGGAGTTGCGGGAACAGGCTACGAATTTCGTCACCCGCCACAAGGCGCACGTTCTTCAATCCCATGTCGATTTGTTTTTCGTAATTAGTCCGCAGGTAGGCCAGGTGCTTTTCATTGGTCGCGCAAAAAAGATAGCCCTGCGGACGGTAATCGCATGGATAGCCAAGGCGATCGTCGAAACTGGCATAGAACGGGATCGAGTAAAGCGACATCCGGATATTGACCGGCGTCGAAAACTGCGCCCGCACGCCGCCCATGCTCTTGCCCGTGGATCCCTTGCCCTGCGCGGACTCTCGTTCGATCACAAGCACGTTCTTACAGCCGGCAGCGACAAGATGATAAGCAATGCTGGAGCCGACGATTCCTCCACCGATGAGAACGACGTCTGCGGTGTGCATGTCTGGGTGAAATCCCTGGTGGCAGTCCTAATGTTCGCTCAGGTGACACGCTTCAGGAAGTCAGCGCGGCAAGACCAACCCTGAAAAGCACGACGACGACGAACCATCCAAACACCACCCCGAACGCGGTCCCGCGCTTCACCTTGCTGATGCAGGTGATACCGATGGCGGTCAGAATCAAGGTCCAGATGACCAAGACATCGAGCGGTGTCAGCAGGGCTCGCAGCACAGCAGAACCTTCCGGGCCGATGAAATATCCTGCATTGGTGGCTACGGGATTTTGAAGATTAAATCCATCGCTACTGACTCCGGCCAGAAGCGACAGCATCGCCAGTATTGACATCAGCACTTCGGGCAATCTGGTGTAGACAACCAGAGCAAAGAGGGTCTTGTACTTGATATCAGCGCTGGCGGCAAACTTCAGAGTCGCGTACAAAATAGCGGCGAACACTGCATACAAAATGAGTGCGATCACCGGCACTGCGTAGGAAATCACCTTGGTGATCGTGGCCTGCATCTGCATTGCCTTTTGGCGCTGATCGGTCGGCATGCTGTCAAGGCGTTCAGCTTGCTTGGGCTGAAGTTGGATCAGATTCTCCGCCGCCTTGTAGAAACCGACCTTTTGATCGACCACGGTGACAAACAGCACGGAAAAAAGCGTAATGATCAGAAATGGCGCCCACCAACTGGCGTTCCGTCGAAGGTCGGTAAATGTTTTACTGGGCGCGAAAAAAACGCCGATGAGGCGCTGTCCTTCCGAGAGCGGCGCCGGTTCCTGCGATAGCGCTGGCTGGGAAAACTGAAGTGGCTGCTGCGGTTGCGATGGAACGGAGGGATTGGTTGCCATATCTTCTCCCTGAATCAGGATGAGATTGTAGTTTCCTTCCGACGTAATAACAACAAGAAGAAACCGCAATATTTTGCAGACAGTGACTCATGAGACAGCTATCTCTGGTGTCGCCGCCAGCAACTTGACCGTGTAGGCGTGCTGCGGCCGAGTTGTAATCTGCTCCGCGCTTCCGATCTCGACGATCTTGCCCTGATACATGACTGCGATGCGGGTCGAGAGGTAGCGAACCACGGGCATGGAATGCGAAATGAACAAGTAAGTGAGGCCGAATTCGCGCTGCAGTTGCCGGAGAAGATTCACGATCTGCGCGCCGACGCTGACGTCGAGCGCGGAAACCGGTTCATCGGCGACGATGAACTTCGGCCGCAGCGCGAGCGCGCGGGCAATACCGATGCGCTGGCGCTGGCCTCCAGAGAATTCGTGCGCATAGCGCGACAGAGCGGATTCATCCATTCCGACCGCCTGGAGAAGTTCGCGCACCCGCTGGCGGCGGGCAACGCGGCCCCGATCTTTGCTGGCGATCTTCTGATTGACGCTCTTCTGGTGGAGAATCAGCGGCTCGGCGATGACGTCCTCGACCCGATAGCGTGGGTCGAGCGAGCCGAACGGATCCTGGAAAATGATCTGCATGTTGCGGCGAAGGCAGCGTAATTTCGAGCCGTTAGCCTGCAGCAGATCGACGCCGTCGAAAACAACGCTGCCCGAAGTGGGCTCGATGAGGCGGAGAATCAGACGTCCGAGTGTGCTCTTGCCGGAGCCGGATTCACCAACCAAACCCAGCGTTTCGCCCGCGTGAATTTCGAGGGACACGTCGTCCACGGCACGCACCTCGCCCGGGCGGCGAACGCCGAGAGGCGATTCGGCAATATCGAAAATCTTGGTCAGGTTGCGAACTTCGAGCAGAGCCAGAGCCATGGATCACCTTTCCGTCACGCGCTGTTACGGTACATTCCACATTCCAGAATAGGGAACAACACTTACTGCGATTATCCCGCAATCGTTTTCCCGCAATCGCTATCCCGCAATCATGGGTACTGCCGCCAGCGCCGCGACCATGCCAATGGTACGCGCCCGGCTGAAGTGCTCACGTAGAAAGATGCGCGCCAAAAGAACTGTGACAGCGGGATAGAGCGAACTGAGTACGACCGCAACGTCGAGACGTCCGAGCTGAACCGCGCGAATGAAGACCACGCTGCCGGTTATATCAAGAATTCCCGCGACGACTGCGATGGCCAGCACCGGCATGGGTACGGGGCGCAAATGCCTTCCGAGTAAAACAATCGCACCCGTGATCAAGAAGGAAGCGGACCGCGAGCAGGTGGCGATCCACAATGCCGAGCTGCTGCCGGCTCGGCTGGTGCAAAGATAGAAACCGGCGAAGCCGATTCCAGCCAGCACCGCCACGCCGAGTCCTTCGGGGCGCTCGGCATCGCCTTCGGTTCGCGAGATGAGCCAGACGCCGATTCCGGCAAGGATAAAACCGAGCACCTGCCGAGTGTGCGGAATTCCCTGCGCAAACGCGGTCACGGCGGCGGGAATCGCAGCGCTGAGAACTGCGGCCACCGGCGCGATTAGTCCCATATTTCCGCGGGCCAACGCACGATAGAAAAAAACCAGCGACAAACCCCCGAGGGCTCCGGCGAGCAGCGACCAAGCCAGACTGACGAGTCCAGGAAATGGCGCACGGTTCACGAGCGCGAGCGCACCGATCACGATCATCCCGCTGAGGTGGACGATGGCCGTAAAAAGAAATGAGTTCGTGCGCCGCGCCCCCACTCCGCCCAGGAAATCGCTGGCGCCCCAGACTCCGACTGCGGTCAAGCTGTAAGCAGCAGGGATATATTGGGTTGGGATGGGCATTGGGAATTTCAGACTAGCACGCAGCGAAAACGCGGGGACTGGCTCGTGTAGCGATCGAGCTCGGCCCTGTCTTGGCGGTGCGTAGCCGCGCAACGCACAGCAAACGAATCGAGATTCTCGTAGAACGCGGCTAAACGTTCACTGGCTCGGGCTGCGCTTTTCCCGCAAGCAGTTGACGCAGCACATACTGGAGAATGCCTCCGTTCGCGTAATAGAGAGCTTCCTGCGGAGTGTCGATGCGAACCATCGCCTGAAATTCGGCTTTCTTTCCACCCTTCAGACGCACCGTAATTTTTCGACCGGACGAAAATTTCTCCACCACCTCGCGAATGCCTGCAATCTCAAATATTTCTTCGCCAGTCAGCTTCAACGTCTCGGCATTTTCTCCCGGCAAAAACTGCAGTGGCAGAATGCCCATCCCGACTAGATTCGAGCGATGAATGCGTTCGTAGCTCTCGGCAATCACAGCGCGAACTCCGAGCAGAAGCGGTCCCTTGGCTGCCCAGTCGCGCGAACTGCCGGAACCGTATTCCTTGCCGGCAAGAATCACCAACGGCACTTTTTCCGCGTGATACTTTTCGGATGCATCGAAGATCGACATCTCCGCCCCGTCCGGCAGGTGGCGGGTGAATCCACCTTCGGTATTCACCATTTTGTTACGCAGGCGGACGTTGGCGAACGTGCCCCGGACCATGACTTCGTGATTGCCGCGGCGCGACCCGTAAGAGTTAAAGTCTGCCGGCTGCACGCCGTGGGCAATCAGATATTTGCCAGCCGGGCCATCTTTTTTAATAGAACCGGCAGGCGAAATGTGATCCGTGGTAACACTGTCGCCAAGTACGGCCAGCACGCGCGCGCCTTTGATATCCTCGACGGCAGGCGGCCTGAGCGCCATGTCGTCGAAATAAGGCGCCTGGCGAATGTAGGTCGAGTCTTTCTCCCAGGCGTAAGTCTCGCCTTTCGGAACAGGCAGCCCGCGCCAGCGTTCGTCGCCGGCGTATACCTCGCCATAACTCTTGCGGAACATCTCCGAAGTAATCGCGGTCGCCATCGCCTGCTCAACTTCTTGTTGCGCAGGCCAGATGTCGGCGAGGTAAACCGGCTTGCCGTCTTTGTCTTTCCCGATCGCATCCTTGCGCAGATCGACATCGATGCGCCCGGCGAGAGCGAACGCCACCACCAGCGGCGGCGACATCAGATAGTTGGCGCGGACTTCAGAATTGATACGGCCCTCAAAGTTACGATTGCCCGATAATACGGAAGCGACCACTAGATTTTTCTCGTCGATTTGTTTCGAAACTTCCACCGGCAGAGGACCCGAGTTTCCGATGCACGTCGTGCAGCCGTAGCCGACGATGTGGAATTTCAGCTTCTCCAGATACGGCATCAGGCCGGCTTTTTCGAGATAGTCGAGGACGACTTTCGATCCGGGAGCGAGCGATGTTTTGACCGTCGCAGGGACTTCAAGACCTCGCTCCACCGCCTTTTTCGCCAACAGTCCGGCGGCCAACATCACCGACGGATTCGACGTGTTCGTGCAACTGGTGATCGCGGCGATCACCACACTGCCGTGCCGCAGCCCACTCCCGTTCGAAATGTGTTCGTGGACGTTCGGATCTTCGACACCGACGGCCGTCGGATACCCGCCCTCTTGTTCCCAGCGATTGACTTGCTTGAGTTCGTTCTGTTTAAGAGCAACGGCAGCCTCGGCTGGAGCGGCAGGGGCCTTGGCTTTCGGCTTGATCAGCGACGGCAATGCCTGTTCAAACGACACCCGCGCCTGCGACAGCACAACCCGATCCTGCGGACGCTTTGGCCCGGCAAGGCTCGATTCGACAGTGGCAAGATCGAGACGCAGCAGTTCGGAGTATTCGGCCTCGGGCGTTTTGGCATCGTGAAAAAGTCCCTGCTCACGGGCATACGCTTCGACCAGCGCGATCTGCTCTTCGCTGCGCCCGGTGAGTTTGAGGTAGCGCAGACTTTCTTTGTCGATGGGGAAAATGCCGCAGGTTGCTCCGTACTCGGGAGCCATGTTGGCAATGGTGGCGCGATCGGCGAGCGGCAAGTCTTGCAGGCCAGGGCCAAAATATTCGACGAATTTGCCGACCACACCATGCTTGCGCAGCATCTCCGTAATCGTAAGGACAAGATCGGTTGCCGTGGCACCTTCGCGCAGACGTCCCGTGAGTTTCACGCCGACGACGAGCGGGATCAGCATGGAGACGGGCTGTCCCAGCATCGCGGCCTCGGCTTCAATGCCGCCCACACCCCAGCCCAGCACACCGAGCCCGTTGACCATGGTGGTATGGGAATCGGTGCCAACGAGCGTGTCAGGATAGGCAGTGCGCTGGCCGCCTTCTTCGTGAACAAACACGACGCGGGCCAAATATTCGAGGTTCACCTGGTGGACGATGCCAGTATCCGGCGGCACGATAGCCAGATTGCGAAAACCAGTCTGTCCCCAGCGCAGAAAGGCGTAGCGTTCTTTATTTCGTTGAAACTCAAGCAGCGCGTTCACGTCAAACGCATTGGACGACCCGAATTCATCGACCTGCACAGAATGATCAATAACCAGTTCGGCAGGCTGCAGCGGATTGATAAGCCTGGCATCGCCACCCAGTCGCTTCATCGCATCGCGCATGGCGGCAAGATCGACGACCGCGGGAACGCCGGTGAAATCCTGCAACAGCACACGGCTCGGCGTAAAGGCGATTTCTTTCTCCGGCTTCGAATGCCGATTCCAGGCCGCGAGCGCTCGAATTTCATCCTTCGTCACATTGCGCCCGTCTTCGGTGCGCAACAGATTCTCCAGCAGGATACGCAGCGAAAAAGGCAGGTGCCAAGTGGAGATGCCTTGCTTGTCGAGAGCGTCGAGGCGGTAGATTTCGTATTCTTTGTTGCCAACTTTCAAAGTTGCGCGAGCGCCAAAACTATTCACTGACATGATCGCCTTCCTGATTACGGACCTGAGCCAAGAAAACTAAACAATTTCAGAGTGTCAATAACAGTAACGACAACAACAACGCCTCTCTTATCTTAATTTATTCGTTTCCGTCAGTCTTGGGGTCCTGCCCGGTCTCAATGCGCCTTGGCAGAAATCTTGTCAAGCCCCCATTCGACGATTTTGCCCGCAACTCCACGAATTAAGAAAAACGCTCGGTACTGAGCGCTCCGCCGGGCTCTTAAGGCACGAGCCCGCTTCTGGCCCAAGCATCAACGCCGGAGCAGATGACTCGTAATCGAGAACCGGACCGGCGACCGAGTTTTTCTGTTTGTGCCGGCCGACGATATCTTGGCGCGACGACCGTGAAATAACTGCGCGGAAGGTAAGGTTCGTAGTCCGCAGTTTTTCGATGATTTGTACGGCAACCCCTGGGACCTGTGACAGGACAAGCAGCCGCGTTGATCGCCTAGCGCACGCCGGTCCAAATCTGATAGACAACCACGCCAACCATAAACACCAGATAAAATCGCAGCCCCCAGAACAGCAGCATCTCGGTTCGCGTAAGCCGTCGTCGCGAACAATGATGGTGCTCTTTGGTGGAAATAATCTGGTCAGGCTCCAACGCGGTGATCACCGAGGCAAGCTCGTTGCGGGTCACTTTGGCGTCGGGTGCGGAATGAAATTCTTGATCCATCTATCTGCCTCCAACCAGCGCCAGCACATTCGGCGCCAGCACGCTGATTCCAAACAAAAGCCCGGCGCCCACCAATATGACTACGACGGCCAACGCCAGCACATTGGCCCAGGCCGGACTCACGAGCGAGCCCATGATTTCGCGATCGTTGACCAGCATATAAAGGAAGAGTAACGCCGGCGGCATAGCCAGCACCGCAATCACGTTCACCAGCAGCACGATGTAGACGAGTGGAATTCCCGGAATCAGAACCAGCCCCGCGGCGGCGACGGCTTCGACCAACAGAACGAGGTAGAACGACCTGCCCTGCTTGAAGGGAAGATTCAAACTATGCGGGCGGCGCGCGACTTCTCCAAAGGCATATGCGGATGAAGTTGAAATCGTAATCGCCGCGACCATCCCCGCCTCGAACATGCCCAACGCGAAAAGTGCCGCGCCCCAGTACCCAACAAACGGCTGCAATGCTTGAGCGAATTCTGCGGCCTCGAAGTTCGTCGCTGACATGTGATGTAAAAACAGCGGAGCCGTCGCCAGCATCGTCGCCAAAGCCGCGATCGTCGCCAGAGTCGCTCCCAGCGCCGTATCCAAGCGCCCCATGCGGATGTCTCGCGTGGTAAGTCCCTTATCGGCAATCGCACTTTGCTGGAAGAACAGCATCCACGGGGTCACCGTCGCTCCAATATTCGCCAGCAGAATCAGAACGGTTTCCTGCGTGAGTCCACCGGGCAGCGGTTTCCAGGTCACCAGTGCCCAGCCCACCGCGCTCCAGTGCGGATGCGTCAGCAACGCCACCGGGACAAACGCCAGGTTAAACATGGCGGCGCCTAAAATGATTCGTTCCCAAGTCCAGTATCGATGGGTCATGAGCGCAACAGAGAGAACCAATAACGCGCCAAGAACCGCAACCGCAGGCCGCACCCCGAAAAATCCCAGGCCAGCGCGGACGGCAATAAACTCTGTAACCAGCGTCAGAAAGTTGCCGATCATGAGGTCGACCATCGAGAACCAACCCCAGAACGGACCGAAGCGATCGAAGATTAACTCTGCGTGTCCGCGATGAGTGGCCGCACCCAAACGCACGGTCATCTCCTGAACCACGCAGGCCATCACGAACGTCAGCACCACGAAGGGCAGGAAGAAGCCGACGCCGAACCGCGCCCCGGTCGCCGCATACGACAGCATACTGGGGCCGTCGTTCTCCCCGAGCATCACCAAAATGCCGGGGCCAAGGAGCAGCCAGAACAGCCCTAATCGCGGCCGAAATCCCCGCCGCGCCCGCGTCGCCGAAACTCGTTGGCGGTCATGTGCCCGATCGATATCTTCGTGGGTAATGACAACGTCAGCAGGGGAGGTGGGCTGCTCGTTCGGGGAGTTGGATTGCAGTACGGCGAACCGGCGCGGCTCCGATGCTGTCTTGGGTTCATTCATCTGCATGCACTGCGAAAACCAGAGCCGGGCGACGCCATCACACACTATTAGCGCAAGTATACATCAGGATATAAACTACGGTTAATCACTTTTATGAGGGCAAGGAGTTTAAGTTTTGAATGCAGCAGGCAATATCTGAACGCTGAACGAACCGAGCTTCAGGCTCTGAAGGCGGCTTTTCCATCCGCCGCCTTAACCCAAACTCTTTCCGCCGCCGATACGCCCAACGACACCCGGCCAGCGCCGGTAGTCAGGGTCAGCGTGTTGTCATAATTACGACGGGCAACATGAAGTTTGGCGCCAGGGCGGATGCCACGCTGCTCCAGAAACTCCAGCAGATGGCGATCGCGTTCGTAGATGCCACTCACCTGAAAGCTGTGGCCGGGTTCGGCTTGAGAGAGTAGCAGCAGGCCGCGACGGCGACGACTGGCGGGGCTCTCCAATTCAGTCAGGTTACCGTGCGGACAGGCGACGCCACGTCCAAGTTTAGCCAGCAGTCGTGCCTCGAAGTCCGGGGACACGGCATGTTCCAGGCGCTCCGCCTCGTCATGCACCTTGTACCATTCCATCCCAAAAATTTCCGCCAGCATGCGCTCGATCAGGTGATGGCGAACCGTCAACTTCCGGGCAATCTTTTTTCCCGCCGCGGACAAGCGAACGCGCCCGTCGACATTCACCCGCACCAGTCCATCTTTTTTTAGACGGCGTACAGCCATGGTTACAGCCGGCGGTGATACCTTGAGCCAATGGGCGAGCGTGGCCGAAATAACGGCTTCCCCTTCGCTCTCAGCCTCGAGAATCGCCTTGAGGTAGTCTTCTTTGGAAACGGTTATCAAGAGGACTGTATTATACGGCGAAGCGTTAAGCACGGTTAATCGCGAATGTCCGCGGCCGGACTTTCGGGTTATCATCCGGTCCTGTTGTCATCTGGTCCTGTTTGACATCATCTTCGCTCGCCCCTACCCTTAATTGTTTCGACTATGAAGATCCTCGTAATCGGCAGCGGCGGACGCGAGCATGCCTTGGTGTGGAAGCTCGGGCAGTCGCCGCGAGTGACGAAAATTTACTGTGCGCCGGGCAACGGCGGGATCGCCGAAGATGCGGAGTGCGCGGCCGTAGACGTAAAGAGCCTGGACTCCATGATTGCGCTCGCGAATCGAATCCAACCTGACCTCACGATCGTCGGCCCGGAATTGCCGCTGATGCTCGGAGTCGTGGATGAATTCACGCGGCGAGGTTGGCGTACCTTCGGACCCACTCAGGCCGCCGCGCAACTTGAAATCAGCAAAAGCTTTGCCAAGGAATTCCTGCAACGCCACAACATTCCCACCGCGCATTACGCAATCTGCGATTCTGCGGAGCAGGTGCGCGACACGCTGCCTCACTTCCATACTCCAATCGTGGTGAAGGCCGACGGACTTGCTGCCGGCAAAGGCGTGGTCATCGCCAAGAGTAAAGACGAGGCGGCGACTGTCGCCACCGAAATGCTCAGCGGCCGCATGCTGGGAGAGGCCGGCGCGCGCGTGGTATTGGAAGAATTTCTACGGGGCGACGAACTTTCATTTCTGGTTGTTAGCGATGGTGAGCGGGTTGCGCCGCTGGTCGCTGCGCAAGACCACAAGCGTGTGGGCGATGGCGACAACGGTCCGAATACTGGCGGCATGGGCGCCTATACCACGCGCACCATTGTCGATGACCAGATGCGCGACTGGCTGCTGACGCACATCGCACGCCCGGTCGTCGCCGGGATGAAGGCCGAAGGCGCGGAGTATAAAGGCGTTCTCTATTGCGGTCTGATGATGACCGCGCGCGGCCCGATGGTGCTCGAATTCAATTGCCGCTTTGGCGATCCGGAGACGCAGCCGATTTTGATGCGCCTCGAAAGCGATTTGGTCGAGGCGATGGAAGCGTCCATCGACGGCCGCACCAGCGACGGTGATTTCAAGTGGTCGAACGACGCGGCGGTCTGCGTGGTGATGGCTTCGGGCGGTTATCCGGGAACCTACGAGGCCGGCAAGAAAATCACCGGCCTTGCGAATAGCGCCAGATTGGACGGCATAAAAGTCTTTCACGCCGGCACGTCGAAGCGTGACAACGACTTCTATACTTCTGGCGGGCGCGTACTCGGCGTGACGGCGCGGGCTGCGGACCTGGGGACGGCGGTGGAGCGAGTGTATGAGGCATGTGCAATGATCGGCTTTGAAGGCGCGCACTATCGCAAGGATATTGCGGCACGGGCGTTAAAGAAAAAATAGCAAGCTGCCAAAGACTTCACTTCATGAGGAACGGACGCAAACGAAATGATGAGCAAACCACTAGTTTCAATCGTAATGGGCAGCGATTCTGATCTGGAAATCATGCGCGAGGCCGGGAAAGCGCTCGATGAATTCGGGATTGCCTTTGAGATTGACGTAACGTCAGCGCATCGCTCCCCCGATCGCACGGCGGAATATGCGCGCAAGGCCGCCGGCCGCGGCATTCGCGTCATCATCGCGGGTGCGGGCGGAGCGGCGCACCTGGCGGGCGTAATCGCGGCGCACACGATCTTGCCCGTGATCGGCGTCCCGATTCCTTCTACCTCCCTGCAAGGCATGGATTCTCTCCTGGCGACCGTGCAAATGCCGGCGGGCATTCCCGTGGCAACCGTCGCCATCGGCAAGCCCGGGGCTACGAATGCAGCAATTCTGGCGGCGCAGATTATTGGCGTGGCCGACGCATCCATCGCCAAGAAATTGGAAGCGCACAAGGAAAAACTTGCACGCGGCGTGGAAGAGAAATCCAAGAAGCTTCATTCAGCAATGGAAGAGTAAGCGCAAAATTGGGTAGAAGAAGCACATCTGCGAACTCAGTTCACAGCTTTAAGCTTTTCAGATACTCGCGGAACTCGCCACCCAGGTCTTCGCGTTTGATGGCGAACTCGACTGTGGCTTTGAGGAAGCCGAGTTTGTCACCAGTGTCGTGGCGACGGCCTTCGTAAACGTAAGCATAAACTTTTTCGCGCTGCAGCAAGCCTCGCAGTCCGTCTGTCAGTTGCAACTCCCCGCCCGCGCCCGGCTTGATGTCTGAAAGCGTCTCGAAAATCGTCGGCGTCAAAATGTAACGTCCAATGACAGCCAGATTCGAAGGTGCGTCCGCAAACTTGGGCTTCTCCACCATGTCGAGCACTTGGTAAAGTTTGCCGCCGGAGCCCGCGACCTGTTTCGCCTTCAGCACCCCGTATGAAGAAATTGCCGGCCCTTCGACGACCTGGGTCGCGATTACCGAACATTGCTTCTCGTCGAACACACTCATTAACTGCTTAAGCACCGGCTCCTTTGCATCGATGACGTCGTCGGCGAGCAGCGTGGCGAACGGTTCTTCGCCAACGAGTTCGCGCGCGGTGAGCACTGCGTGACCAAGGCCGAGCGCCTCTTTCTGTCGAACGTAGGCCACATGGATCATGTCGGAAATCTGGCGCACGATCTTGAGCAGGTCGTGTTTGCCCTTTTCTTCGAGCATCTTTTCCAGTTCGTAGCTGACGTCAAAATGATCTTCGATGGCGCTCTTGCCTCGTCCGGTGATAATGATGATCTGGTCGCATCCAGCTGCCAGTGCCTCTTCTACGCCATATTGAATGATGGGTTTGTCGACCAGCGGCAACATCTCTTTGGGCTGGGCTTTGGTAGCCGGCAGAAAGCGCGTACCCAATCCGGCGGCGGGGAAAACTGCTTTGCGGACCTTTCGAACCTTGCGGCGGTCGCCTCCGGTGCGTCGTTCGTGGGTTGGCTTCATTGCACAACTATTGTAAATCGCTGGCGTTCATATTTGTCGGACGGCTTCCTCGCGCGCTTCCAGCTCTTCCAGCAGATCGCGCAGAGTTTGCAAGATTCCTTCGGCACTGCTGATTTTGATCGAGAACTTCAGCGTCCCATCTGGAGTAAATTGCGTGCCCCGCTGCGAAGCGACAAATCGCGCCAATTTTCCCGGATCGATCGCAGCATTCGGGCCAAACTTGATATTCACCAATTCGCGTTTGCGCTCTATAGCGTTGGCGCCGACCCGCATCGCCTGCAGTTTGAGCGCGGCATAGTTGAGCAGGTTGCGGACAGCACCGGGCGTCTCGCCATAGCGATCGATCAGTTCCGCGCGCACGTCGTGTAGTTGGGACTCGGTCTCGACTCCGGCCACGCGCTTGTACATGCGGAGCCGTTGGTTCTCTTCCTTGATATAGTCGGATGGAATGCGGATGTTAAGCCCGAGGTTGAGCTGGATCTCGGTGACCTCAACTCCGGCCTCGCCCTTCATCTCGCGCACGGCCCGTTCCAGCATCTGGGTGTAAAGTTCAAAGCCTACAGCTTCGATGTGGCCGCTCTGCTCGCCGCCGAGAAGATTCCCAGCGCCTCGCAGTTCGAGATCGAGCGCGGCAATCTTGAAGCCGGCGCCAAGATCGGAAAATTCTTTGAGCGCAGCAAGCCGTCGCCGAGCAATTGGCGTCAACTCGATTTCGGCAGGCAGAAGCAGGTATGCATAGGCGCGCCGATTCGAGCGGCCCACCCGTCCACGCAACTGATAAAGCTCTGACAAACCCAACCGGTCGGCGCGATTGATGATAATCGTATTGCAGAGTGGAATGTCGAGGCCGTTTTCGATAATTGTGGTCGAGACCAGGATGTCGGCTTCGTGATGCATGAATTTCAGCATCACCTTTTCCAATTCCCCTTCGCCCATTTGCCCGTGTCCAACGGCAATGCGCGCGTTCGGCACCAGGCCTTGAAGTTTGGCCGCAATCTCCCAGATCGTATCGACGCGATTGTGCACGAAATAAACTTGGCCACCGCGATCAAGCTCCTGTTCGATGGCCGATTGGATCAGTTTTTCATCCCAGTTCGCGACCACCGTCTGAATCGCCATGCGATCTTTGGGCGGAGTTTCGATCACGCTCATATCGCGCAGCCCTACCAGCGACATATGCAACGTGCGCGGAATCGGAGTCGCCGACATGGTGAGCACATCGACTTCGGTTCGCATCTGCTTGATACGTTCCTTATGACGGACACCGAAACGTTGCTCCTCATCCACCACCAGCAGGCCGAGGTCGGCGAACTTCACATCCTTTGAGAGCAGGCGATGGGTGCCGATCAGAATGTCCACTTTGCCGGCTTCCACTCGTTGCAAAATCTCTTTGACCTGCTTGGGCGTACGGAAACGGCTGATCATTTCGACCGTGAGCGGAAACGGCGCGAACCGCTGCTTGAAAGTTTCATAGTGCTGAAATGCAAGCACAGTGGTGGGCGCAAGCACGGCCACTTGCTTGTTGTCACTGAGCGCCTTAAAAGCGGCGCGCATCGCCACTTCTGTCTTGCCGTACCCCACGTCGCCGCACAGCAGGCGATCCATGGGGAGTTGCGATTCCATATCGCGCTTCACGTCGGCGATGGCTTGCGCCTGATCTTCGGTTTCGTTGTACTCAAACGTATCTTCAAATTCTTTCATCCATTCGGTATCAGGCGGAAAGATGTGACCGCGCGCCGACTGCCTTTGCGCATAGAGTTTGAGCAATTCGTCGGTCATATCTATCATCGCCTTGCGCACGCGAGCTTTGGTCTTGCTCCATGCCTGCGTGCCAAGATGATTCAGAACAGGCTTCGCGCCCTCCGACGAACGATATTTCTGCACCAGATCGAGCCGAGTCAGCGGCACATAAAGCCGCGCGGCTTCGGCATACTCAAGCAGCATAAATTCAGCGGCACCGTCGCCCTGGTTGATTTCCTTCAGACCCTGATACTGCCCGATACCGTGTTCCACATGGACAACGTAATCCCCAACCTGCAAATCGCGGAAGTCGGAAAGAAACGCCGAGACTTTCGATTTCTGGCGCTGCGGCCGCGCCGCCACCAGATCCGATTCATCGAACAGATCGCGTGCCCCGAAAATCGCGAGATGCGCTTCCGGCAAAACGAAACCGTCGGGAAGATAAGCTTTCAGTAGCGTCGTCGTGAGAACATCGCCGGCAAAATAGGAAGTTTCGTCGGCGTAGCTTTCGCCGCTGCGGGTGCGGCTCCCGAGGCGATACGAAGCGTTGTATTCGGTGAACATATCGGCGAGGCGCTCAACCTCTCCGGTATTGGGTGCAGCAAGCATCACCTGCGTGCCACCGGCGACCAACTTCTGGACCAGCTCAATCATCGCTGGCACAGCGCCATGAAAGCGCGTGGCGGGCTGCGAAAGAAAATTGGCTTCTGTTCTCCCTTCGCGCGCCAACGCGAGATATTCGAAGTCGGCTCCGGGAAGCGCCGCTGTTTTTTCCCGCCAGCTTTCTGGCGTCAGATAGAGATCGCTAGGACGGACCAGATTTCCAATTTCGCTGCGCTCATGCGCTTCTTCAATGCGCGCCCAGACCTTGTCGAGTTCCAGCTGTAAAGTCTCGGGTTCATCGAGAATCACCTGCGCGTCCGGAAGCAGTCCGAAAATGCTGCGGTCCGCTCCCGCCACCGGAGCATAGAACTCCCATCCCGGAAACACGCCCGCGCCAGAGTCCCGCACCGCTTGCTCCACAACTTCCGGTGATCCCGTAATCCGTTTTCCTGAGAGCCGCGCATTGATCGAACCAAGCAGCTCTTCTGTGACCGGAGTTTCCGTCAAAGGCAGAAGCAACGCTTCGTCCACGGGATTTGAAGAGCGCTGACTCGCGGGATCAAATTTACGCATCGACTCGATTTCATCGCCGAAAAACTCGATGCGCACCGGCCGATCCGCTTCGGGAGAATAGACATCCAGAATGCCGCCGCGTGCCGCGTACTGACCCGGCATCTCCACCACATCGGTCGAGCTGTAGCCGACCGTGTTGAGATGCTCGAGCAGTTTCTCCAGGTCGAAGAGCTCACCGCGCCTTAGAACCCGTGCCAGATCGGCGTAGTACTCGGGAGCATGAAGAAGATTGGTGGTTGCCGTCACCGGCGTAACTACAATCGCGGCGCGCCCTGTGGCGATTTTCCACAATGCCGTCGCGCGTTCTTCCTGAATCTCAGGATGCGGCGACAAATTCTGAAAGGGCAGCACATCGCGTGCCGGCAGACTAACCACCGAGTCCGGATCCGTCGCTCCCGTCAGCTCACAGAATGCAGACAACACCGGCAACAGTTCTTCCGCAGCGCGGTTATCGGCAACCACCAGCACAAACGGACGCTCAATGGTGCGGCGCAGCAAAACCATGATCAGCGCCTTGGCGGCTGTGGAGAGTCCGGTGATACTAATCCGCCCCGCGCTCTCCCGGAGATGGGAGGAGGCACGCCTGAAGGCAGGTAATTGTTCCACTTCCGCGAAGAGGTCGCGGACGAACGGCAAAAGCATTTCCTCTTAATTCTATCAAGCCGCGCGAAACGGAGCTTTTTTAGCGGCGCTACTTTCGCAGCAGCGGGCGTGTAAGGCAAGTTGGCCCGCCCGCCCCGTTGATCGAGATCTCCGAGCCCGGAAATGTATGCACGTCAAAGCCGGCATCGCGCATGTTTTGATTGGTCTTGGCATTTTCTTCAAGAGCAAGCAGGCGTTTCTTGCCAAGCGAGAGCACGTTGCAGGCGAGGGTGTCGCGCTCGGAGTATTCGATCTCGATCAGCCGAAACCCGCGCGCCTTGAGTAGTTCAACGGTCTCGACCGCCAGCCAGGGCAAATCGACTAGAATCGTTTGCTCATCCAGCATGCTGATGAGCGACATCAGGTGCAGACAGGCGGAAGGCCCGGCTCCGTAAGGCAGGGGCGCGGAAAACACCTCAATATTCTTGGTCGCTTCTTTTGTCGTATCTTGCGAATTATTTTTTGAAATTTCTGTCAAAGTTTCATTCGAAGACAGCAGCGACCTCATCTGCTCTATACCCGACTTATTGGTCCGATAACCCTCACCGATGAGCAATGTCTGTGAATCCAGCCATACGATATCGCCGGACTCCGAAGTCCCGGGCAACCGTATTTCGCCGAAAACAGGTATGCCCAACTCTCCGCAAACCTTCGCGTGCGCCTGCGCCTCGGCCACGCGATTCTTTTTCCCAGGATTCATCAGGACGAGACCGTAGTCCGTGATTAACGAAGCATCGTGGGCGTAGACGGCATCGAGTGTGAGAGACTCTGTCCGCGGCAGATAGACGACCTCGGCTCCGCCCTCATGGAGCAGGTGGCACAGACGCTCGTGTTGCTTATGTGCCATCTCAAAATTCGGGGCACGCCGAAATCCCAACTCCCGCCATGCTGCGACTTTCGCGGCGATATCCCACCCCGCGTTACTCGGGGGACACACCATCACCCGCAGCATTTCGCCCGTCATGGAATGTCCACTAAAATTTCCAGAATGCGCAACAGAAGGCACTAGGAATATTTCTGGCACAACCGCACTCTCGCTCTGAGAGAGTTTCGGAACTCTCGCTATAAAGAATCTAAAGAAAGCTGCGCGCAAAGGCAATGCAATGCAAAAACCTAAAGACTCCAGCGAGTGCGCAACCGATCTCGATGGAAAAACAAGGCAAAGAAAAATGTCGGACAAAAATAAATCTACAAATTGAAAGAGCACCAAGACTCGAGATAGAACAACGACAATAACACTGCCCGAATGTTCGTTTCGGGCGGCGGGAATCCACCTTATTGCTTGCCTAAACACCCCCCACTGTTGTACATATCAGCGGTATCCCTTCCAAATAACGTGCCGGAAGTTCGAAGATCTCGTCATGAACCGCGCAGTTTGTTTCAGGTTTCCGCAGCCATGATGATGCGGAAGATCCCAGGAGTCTTATGAAAGCGACGGTAGGTCTTTTCTGTTTCGCCCTCATTGTCTTAGTCGTCCGTCAGACTGCGTTTGCCCAAGGCGCTGCCACGGGCGATCTCCACGTCAGCGTGAAAGATCCAAAGGACAACGCCGTGACCAACGCCACCGTCATCGTGCGCGATGTCGCCAAGGGATTGGAACGCACGGGCACTGGTGACGGCGTAGGCGGCTACAGCGTGCGTCAGCTATCTCCCGGCACTTACTCCGTTACGGTGGACGCACCCGGCTTCGCCAAGGCTGAGGCCACGGGCATCGCCGTCACTGTCGGTGGGATAGCCGAGTTACCTGTCGTCGTTTCCGTCGCAGGCACCAAGGAAGTCGTGGAGGTTACCTCTCAGGCTGAACTGGTTGAAACTTCGCGCACTTCGAGCACCGACACCATCGGACAGCGCCGCATCGACAATCTGCCCATCAACGGGCGCAACTACATCAATTTCACACTCACAGATTCGCAGGTGCTCCGCGACAACGCGCCCAACACCGGAGCCGCGCCCACCTCCGGCCTTAACATGAGCGGACAGCGTGCCCGCTCCAACCTCGTCAACGTGGATGGCGCCGACGCTACCGACAATTCAACCAACGGCGTTCGCTCGACCGTTTCGCAAGAAGCGGTGCAGGAGTTCCAGATCATCACCAACAGTTACGCTGCCGAATATGGGCGCGCCGCCGGCGGCGTGGTCAACATCATTACCCGTTCCGGATCGAACGACTTCCACGGCGATGTTTATGGATATCTCCGCGACCGTGATTTTCAGGCCGTCAACCCCTTCAGTACTACGCCGAATCCTGCTTACACGCGGGTTCAGGCCGGGCTAGCCTTCGGCGGTCCGATCAAAAGAAACAAGACTTACTATTACTTTTCCTATGAGGTTACCCGACGTCACGAAACCGGATTCTCCAGCATTGCGCCGGGAAGTAATCTGCCGTACTACCAACTCCAGAATTTTGATACGTCCACAACTGCTGGAGGCGGCATCTTCCCCAACCTCGGCTTGATTCCCGTCACCAGCGCCCAGGCTAATTTCCTGGGGCCTGAACTTGCAGGGATCGCAGCTACGGACCCCGCCCTGTTCGGTCAGTTGGCACCGAGCGTTGTACCCTATGAAGTCCTGGTTGGCGCTTCCTCCGGCCAAGCACTGCAAGGGACGTGGCCAACGCAACTGGTCCAGGGCATTACCGGAGGCGCGCTTAGTAGCTGGTCCGGTTTCCCTACCACCTGTACTCCACTAGCCTGTAACTCTCCCAGCAACTTCACCAATAACGTCCCCGCCTCCTATCAGACAATAGGGTCACAGGCGGGAAACTTTCCCGTGTTCGAAGGCACCAGTCTTTACTCACTGCGCATTGATCACAATGTAAGCAATAACAACCGCCTGATGCTGCGCGCTAACGTCAGTCCCAGCACCGTGACCGGCATCGAAGTCAGCGGGCAAGACCAGCCCTTTGGTCAAAACGCGTACTCGCGAACTTCTCAACAAAGCTATCGCGACGTGGCCGGCGTGGTTCAGGATACCTGGACGCTTGGCTCCAATAAGGTGAATGAGTTTCGCTTTCAGTACGCACGGCGGGGCCTGAATTATTTTTACAACACGCAAATTCCCGGCGGTTCCGATCCTGCGGTCAACCTTCCCGGCTTCGCTTATTTCGGACGCGAACCTTATTCCTACATCCAGCGCGTGGAAAGTCGCTACCAGTTCACCGATAATTTTTCTTGGACCATCGGACGGCACAACACCAAGTTTGGCGCCGATTTCAACTACATCCCGCTCACGGCTACCTTCACGGTGAACTACGGCGGGGTCTATGATTTCGGATCCGTCTCGGCATATCCGCAACCCTTTCCTATCCTGAATGCCGTGCAAGCTTACGGTGCGGGCATTCCGCAAGACTTCATTCAGGGCATCGGCAGCCCGAGTGACTCCTTCTCGAACAAACCGCTGGGCCTGTTCTGGCAGGACTCCTGGCGTGCGAGCCACAACCTGACCTTGAACTATGGCCTGCGCTACGATGTGGAATTTCCTCCTCACCTCAAGCCGCTAACAGGATTGGCTGTTCCAGCCTATAACTTCCTGGGACTGCAGAAAGGGATCCAGACCGACTGGAAAAATATTCAGCCGCGCATCGGCCTTGCTCTGGATCCCAAAGGAGACGGCAAAACTGTAATTCGCGCTTCGTTCGGCATATTTTTTGACCACCCCTTGCTCGGTCTTTATTTCCTCGGCGATGCTTCCGACGGCTCTACCAGCGGCCAGTTGGCGTTTGCTGGTGGCAGCCCTTGCACCGCCGCCTCCACTCCTTACAGCCCGGGCAATCTCAACGCCGCTAGCATTTTCACTGGAGTTCTTAGTAATTCGAGCTGCATGCCGGTGAGCCAGCTCTTTTTCGAACCGAACCAGCAGCAGTTCCAGGCACTCAATCAGCCTCAATCCTTGTTCCTGAATCAAAACTTCCTCACCAACTCGCCCGCCCCGTTCTCGCCCGCTGCCTTCCCGCTGGCATTCCAGCCTTTCGGATATCCGCAGTCCAAGAATTTTGTGTACGCCTATTCGCAACAAGCGAACTTGACCGTCGAGCGTGATCTCGGTGACGGCTACGCCTTGAGCATCGGCTACAACTTCAACGGCGGCCGCCATCTTAACCGCCCCATCAACGCCAATACCATTCGCGGTGACTTATTGGTGGCAAACTGGCAGGCGGCTTATAGCGATCCGAATTCCAATGCAGCCGGCGGACCGTTCGAGGTGGGCACTGGCGCGCTGCCTTGTAACATCAATCCCAATAACGGTTTGCCATGGGTTTCAGCGGCATTAACGAACTTCTTCCGTCCTGGCGGGATCAATCCCTCGATCGCGAACTTCCTCATCGCCGACGGTGCCGGCGCTTGTGTCAACGCGGTGTTACCGGCACTGATGCAGTATCTTCAGGCAGCTGGATACAGTACTACCGGTTTTAATACGGGCTGCAGCAATCCAGTAAGCCCCTACACCGGTTGCATTCCCTTCGGCGATATGGACGCCAACTACTCAAACGGCAGCTCCGTCTATCACGGGCTGACGGCGAATCTTCGCAAGCGCTTCAGCGAGCACTACGAATTCCTGGCCTCCTACACCTGGTCGCACGCTATCGACGATTCCACGGACTTGGAATCCACGCTCACTCCGCAGGATAGCTACTATCCGGGTCTGGATCGTTCTACGTCCACCTTCGACGAGCGCAATCGTTTCGTCTTCAGCGGCGTCTATCAGTCGGGCAAACGCGGCGGCAGCGGCTTTGCCAGCAAATTCTTCAGCGATTGGACGCTCGCTCCTCTGATTGAGTTCGGTTCGGGACGCCCGTTCAACATCATCACCGGCAGCGACGACAACCAACAGTTGTCCTCCCTGACTGGGCGCCCCAACACCGTTGTAAATCCCGCGTGTACGGCTAACGGAAATACGCCGGTCGATTCAAAGTACTCTCCGACCGGTGTTTTCCAGGAGCCCTGTTATCAAACCTTCACGCCCACTTCTGCCTCACAAGCCAGTTTCCCCTTCGTCACGCTGCTCTCCCTCGACGGGAACCTCGGCCGCAATGCCGGCGTCGCCCCGTGGACGGTCTTTGACGATATGCGCGTTGCCAAGCGCCTCTACTTCGGCGAGCGCTTCGCCATGGATCTCATTGCCGACACCTTCAACATCGCCAATCGCTACAATGTGGCAGCTGTGAGCCCGCTCTTTACCAATGCCGGTCAAGCCACCGCCGCCTACGACCCCCGCCAGTTCCAGTTCGCACTGAAATTGAACTGGTAAAATCAAACTGTGAGGGTCATGCAAGCAGGGTGCAGACTTGACGCGCAGGAGAAGAGCTCGGGTTTCGTATCAGAGAACTTCGATGTCAAGAACCGTCCGCCGTTAATCGCCTCTTTAGCGACTGCGCGTCGCCATCGGATGGCACTCGCAGGAGTTGGCCTGGCACTTTTCTTTTCGACCTACGCCCAAGCCGATAGCGCAGCCTATAACTACAAAGCTCACTGTTCCGCCTGTCACGGTGCGACTGGCGCGGGCGACACGATGATCGGCAAGAATCTGAAGCTGCGTCCATTAAGTTCGCCCGAATTGCAAGCACTGTCGGACGAGGAACTCTTCGCCATCATCAGCAAGGGCAAAGGCAAGGGCAGAATGCCTGCCTTCGAGCGCAGATTGACCAAAGATCAGATCAACGACTTAGTAAAGTACATTCGTTCCCTGAAAAAATAACCGCAGCACGTTCTCTGCGGCGGGCGACTCACCCCGCTGCTGGTTCTCTTTGCGAGAACTTACTTCATCGACTCCGGATGGCCGGAATCGACAACGCGAGGCCCCACGCCCGAAGGAGTCGTCAAGGTTTGAGCAGAACTGGAAGCGGCAAACCATAAGTCCCCAGACTGCAGGCACTAACGGCGAATTGGTGAATGTATTCTTCCTGCGGATAGAAATCCCCGCGCAGAAGATTAGTTGCAAAGGGCCGAAAACAACGAGGTTACCCCTGTAACAGTCCCGATAGTTACTGTGTCCGCCTGTATTGTTGATATTGATCTTGCTCTTGCCCAAGCTGTTTCTTCCGCGGCGGAGTCGAAATCCGTACCGCCGCATCCAAAGAGAAAATGGAGGACACCATGTACGTTGTTTTAGGAGCAAGCGGCAACACTGGACACGTAGTAGCGAAAAAGCTTTTGGCTGGAAAAAAGAAAGTGCGTGTCGTCGGCAGAAACGCAGCTCATTTGCAGCCTCTGGCGGCGGAAGGAGCCGAGGTATTTATCGGCGATTTAACCAACGCAGCATCTTTATCCCTGGCTTTCCACAAAGCCGACGCAGCGTACGTCTTGATCCCACCCAACCCGACCAGCGATGAATTCCGCGCGTATCAGAATCGCGTCAGCGATGCCATCGCCGCCGCTGCAAAAAACGCCGGAGTCAAAAATATCGTTTCGCTCAGCAGCTTCGGAGCCGACAAAGAAAGCGGCACCGGTCCCGTAGTCGGTCTTCACGAATTGGAGCAAAAACTCAACCAACTCGACGCAAACGTGCTCCACCTGCGGGCTAGTTATTTCATGACGAACACCTTGCCCCAAGTAGGTGCCATCCGCACGATCGGCATGGCTGTCGGGCCACTTCGTCCCGACCTTAAGCTACCCTTGATCGACCCCGACGACATAGGAGCGGCCGCGGCTGATGCCCTGTTGCAGCTCGTTTTCCGTGGAAAGCAAACGCAGGAACTCCAGGGTCAGCGCGACCTGGATTACACGGAAATCGCCACCATTATTGGCAAAGCGATCGGCAAGCCTGGTCTCGGATACATCCAGGCGCCCGATGATCAGATTCGAGCGGCGATGCTTCAGATGGAAATGTCTGAGAACTTTGTCGGACTCATGCTCGAGATGTGCGGCGCGCTGAATAGAGGACACATGCGAACTCTCGAACCTCGTGCCGCCAAGAACACAACACCAACGAAGTTCGAGACTTTCGTCGCGGAAACATTTGTTCCGGCCTTCCAACAACAATCGGCAGCCTGACCATCGAACACGTTATCCAATGGTGGAGGTCACGCGAAATTTTCGAACGTGGCCTCTTGTTATTTCATGGCCGCTACTTCATTGCCGGGGCACGAATTGAAGGCAAACTAATCGAAGTCAACCTTTTCAAATCCCAAACCTTGCAACAGGCTGGTAATCGTCGAAAGCGCGTTCTGTTGCGCCGTTCGCAAAACACCGTCGGCCAATGCGGCCTCTTCCAGTTCATGTTCCGCTTCCTGACGTACCTGCGTTTCAAGATTCGGATCGCTCGTCACCAGCAATCCCGTCTGTCGGGAGTACACACGCGTTTTATTGCTATCAAGCCGAGTGCTGAAAACCTGCGCCGCCGGAAGACGCAAGTGAATCCGCTTGCCCTGCACCATGACGTCCTCGGGCTTCAGATTCGAGAAATCGATGCCCGCGACCACTTCTCCGTGCACCAGCATCAAGAGCCGATCTCCGGCGAGAAAGTCAGGAAGGATCGAACTTTCCTTTTCTCCGGTGACCACTTTATCCATGGTGTAAATTACTGTCTCTAGCCGCTGCAAACGCTGAATACGATCGACCACGGTGGGCTGACTGACGTCGATGCTGACCGTTCTGCCCGTCACCGCTGAAAACCATTGGCTCAACAACGTTCGTCCCGCATGCCGCGACAGCATCAACCATCCGACGGAGGCGAGCAAAAGTATTCCGAAGAGGAGTCCGATGATGAGAGCGACCCCGACTGCCGCACGGGAGCGTCCAAATCCAGGGGCAGATTTAGGAGAGCGAAACCCTGCATCAGGATCATCGGTCATACTGCAAGGTTATCACTAGGGGATGACCGCTTGTATCTTGGGGCAACGCGATGCCTTTCGATTTGCACGATTCCGATTTGCCCGACGCCAAGGTTCAATGGGACAATGGGGTCCCATTTTCGCCGAGGTCGATTTCCGGCTATCAAGGGGGCACAGCTATGGGCAACGTTTCTCAGGTAGCAACCACCATGAAGACAGCACTCGAGCAAGCCGCGCGCTGCGTCGCGGCTGAAAGCAGTGAGACCTATGACTCCCTCGATGCCCAGGTCGAAACACTTGAGGGGCAAGCGTACCAAGCCGTCAAGTCGCAACTGGACATCGCCTCGCTGCTGCACAAACTAAATGAGCAAGAACCTCTGGGACCAGCCGAATTAGAGACGTTGGAGCTCCTAATCGTAGGCGACGCGGAGTATTTTCTGAAATACGAAGCCGATCTCGAACGCTGGAAGGACGAGGCCAATCAACTCGTAGCCGAGATTGCCAAGTTGCAGTCTTCGCAGTTGGATGTCGATGGCCTCATGCATCTGCGAGCGCTCTGCCAGGAACTGCGCCGGGTTCTACCCAACATCGTCTATTATCTGGACAAAAAAGAGCGAACCATCAAGTTCCGGGAAGCAACCAGCGGCGCTCTCGATGACGCGGGATACCGCGTGCTGGCCGAAATGGTTACAGCAATGATTTCATCGGACAGGATCTGAGCAACTCAGTCGCGGGGCGGTCACTGGCGGCGATCACTCCCACATGCAGAATGCGAAGAATGTTTTCTCCGTTCCTCCTCCCGGGGGCCAATTTAGATGATCGATGATCGTTGATCCTTGGGGGGGCCAAATCAGAGAATCAGAGTATCGAAATCATTTGTATCTTGTATCTCAGAAGGCGCAAGAAGCGGAAAAGGCCACGCTCGTTTCTGAGCGCGGCCTTTATTTATGCCGGCAACTACCTACTCTCCCACACACTTTCGCGTGCAGTACCATCGGCCCAGCGGGGCTTAACTTCCGTGTTCGGGATGGGAAC
>Ga0209530_1000019_pt1 | contig 125424 bp, 110 predicted proteins | sample BlaSpr_A8_Ref_O1_FD_187987 | JGI IMG/M metagenome (GOLD analysis project Ga0209530, IMG submission 187987) | Forest soil microbial communities from Thunder Bay, Ontario, Canada - Black Spruce, Ontario site 2_A8_Ref_O1 (SPAdes) (version 2) | ecosystem: Environmental > Terrestrial > Soil >...
CACAACTCGGCGGAATTTGACATTCCGGAGGCGTGGAAGCATCAGGAGAAGCACGATTATTTCTTCGGCGCGCACGATGTGAATCGCGTGCAGTTCACGCAGGGACGCGACCTGAAATTGAAGCCGGCGCAGGACGGTCCGCCGCTGAATTACTTTGTCTATCCCTATGTCGAGATCGACCGAAAAGAGTATCCAAATGTTTCGATTGCGTTTTCGTTTGAGGATATAAGCGAAAAGACAAGGGTCGCGTCCGCTCTGTATTAGAGCTCTGGTGCCCGGAGCACCTTGTATCATAAGCAGGATGGATTCCGCATCCACCTCTCTGCCCCGTGGAGCAAGACCGAAAATCGGCGTCTTTGATTCCGGCGTTGGCGGCCTTACGGTTCTCCGCGCCATGGTCGACCGCATCCCCAATGCCGACTATCTCTATTTCGGCGACACGGCGCGCCTTCCCTATGGATCGAAGTCCGCAGCTACGGTAGCCCATTATGCGATCGCTGCGGTGAGCTATTTACAGGATCGGGGAGCCGAGTTGCTCGTGATCGCCTGCAATACGGCGACTGCCCTGGCGTTGAGCGAAATCAAAGCGGCGGCGGGAGTGCCTGTGATCGGCGTCGTCGAACCGGGATCGGAAGCGGCCGCCGCGGCGAGCCGGAAGCGGAGGGTGGTCGTCATCGGCACCGACGCGACTGTCAGCAGCCATGCCTACCGTCGAGCGCTCGAAGCCCGAGGTGTCGCAGTGCACGAACAGGCTTGTCCCTTATTTGTTCCGCTGGTCGAAGAGGGCTGGGTGGAGCATCCGGTGACGGAGCAAGTGGCAAAGATTTATCTGGCAGAAGCTTTTTCAGGAGACGCGAGGGATGCCGACGTGCTGGTGCTCGGCTGCACTCACTATCCGCTGATCCAACCCCTTCTGCGACGAGTGGCGCCTGAGCACGTCGCGATCGTGGATTCGGCTGAATCGACTGCGCGAGCGGTTGAGCGTCAACTAGCTGGGCATCAAGTCAATGTCGAATCATTCCCTTCGTCGTCCGATGCCGATAAGGAACGTCGCGGCGGTCCCGACCTCAAGTTCTTTGCGACAGACTCGGCCGAGAAATTCCGCAAGATGGGAACACGATTCCTCGGGCTTGCGGTGGAAGATGTGGTGCACGCAGATTTGAAAGAATAGGCTCCGGTGCCTGGCAAATCGAACGCACCAAATAAAACGGCCGCTTCCGCGGCCATCGCCATCAGGGGCTCCCAACCTTTTTACTTACCGCTAGATCCAAGCAACAGGAAATCAATACAAATGGAAATTGACTTCGACGTTAATCTGCACGGCGACTGGCTTACCGTCCTTCATCGCTGGCTCGAAACGCCAGTTTTTTACCGCTTCGATCGCCTTCTCATCCAGTCCTAATCCTAAGGTCCGAAGCACCCGGATGTCGCGCGGCTTACCGTCCGGGCCGACCACCAGCCACAATACGACGGTGCCCATGTGCTTAACCTTGCGCGCTTCCTCGGAGTACTCGGGGTCGGGCGAATAGATCGCCTTCGGAGCGGAAACGCCGCCGCCAACTCTGAACGCACCTCCTCCGGTGCCACCACCGTGGCCTGGACCAAATCCGCCACCATCGCCCGAACCAACACCACCGCCATCACCGGAACCAATGCCGCTCTGCGAGCCGGTTCCGTTCGATGGCACGGATGGCATACGCGCCAGCGGATCGCCGAGATCGGGTAGATTCGGCTGTTGCAGCTTTACTTCGGGAGGAACCACAACCGTCGGCGCCATTTCCAGCTTCGGCTGTTGGTTGCGCACGACTGCGAGTGGCGGAGTGAATTGCTGCAAGGATTGTTTCGGCAAACGGCCCGCTGATGCCTGTAGCTTGTCGCGATCACCACCACCACCACCGCCGCCAACCTGCGTTTTGGAAGGTTGCAGAGTTGGAAAATCGGGTGCGATCAACTCCACGGTCTCTTTTGGCTTGTCGACAATGACTCGCTTTCCCAGGTACGTAACCAAGATGATGATGAGGATGGCCGCTATATGGACGAGCGTTGAACCGAACGCCCCGCCCCGCTTGTAGTCGTAGAAGCCCCAGATGTCGCGGACTGGAACTGGCTTCGAAGTCAAGACCAGCGGAGGAAGCTTTTTAGGGAAGAAAAAATCGTCGATGTTGCGGAACAGCGATCTCCAGACAGGTTCGTCCAGAGTCTGATTGTTCAGGAGAAGGTTCAGCTCGGGTTCCGGACCCGGCGGATTCTGCGGTGTTTCAAATTCTGCCATATTTTCCCAAGCAGCAATCCAAGTAATAGTGTAGAGGGAGTCGCTACTTTAGATGCACGCGCGCTCCTCAAAGGTCGCTTCTAAAACAGTCGCTGGCAAAATGGGACGAGGTTGCCGCCCCCAAAAACATTCCCAGTCCCTTAGGTCCCTATCAGTCTATGATGCGTTCAGGTTTCAATCTACCGAAAATTGTACACGTTTTTTTCGGATGCAAAACAGTACTTTTTGAATTCGTCACCAGCGGGATAGCCCCCATAGACGCGTCCTTCCGCGCTCCCTATATAATGAAAAGATTCAATCAGTTGGGAGAATCTCTCGAGTGCCGATGGACCTGAAGTCCACCATAAATTTGCCTAAAACCGGCTTCCCTATGAAGGCGGGCCTGCCCCAGAATGAGCCCAAAATGCTCGCCCGCTGGGAGGAGCAGCGGATCTACGACCGCATTCGCGAGGTGCGCAAAGGGGCGCCGACCTACGTGCTGCACGACGGGCCTCCGTATGCCAACGGGCCCATTCATCTGGGGACAGCGATGAATAAATGCCTCAAGGACTTCATCGTCAAGTCAAAGAATATGGCGGGTTTCGACTCGCCCTATGTTCCGGGATGGGACTGCCACGGACTGCCCATCGAGATCAAAGTCGATCAAATGCTCGGCGGCAAGAAACTACAGATGGCCGCGGTTAACGTCCGCGCAGAATGCCGGAAATACGCCGAAAAGTTTCTGGATCTCCAGCGCTCCCAGTTCAAGCGTATCGGCGTCTTCGGTCGCTTTGACAATCCGTATTCGACGATGACGCCGCAATACGAAGCGGCCGTGCTCGACATCCTGTATCGCTTTCTCGAAAACGATTTTGTCTACAAGGGACTGCGTTCGGTCTACTGGTGCGTGTTCGACGAAACGGCGTTGGCGGAAGCCGAAGTCGAATATGAGAACCACACCAGCCCGACGGTGTGGGTGAAGTATGCGTTCGCGGGCGACCCGGCCTCACTCGATGTAGCGCTGAGGGGCAAGAATGTTTTCACCATCATCTGGACCACGACTCCGTGGACGCTGCCCGCGTCGATGGCCGTGGCATTTCATCCCGACGAAGAATATGTCGCCCTCGAAGCAGGATCCGAACATAATCACGAAGTCTTCATTGTCGGAGCCAGGCTCGCGGAGGTTGTGAAAGAAAAGACCGGGTTGCAGTCGGCGCGCGAGATCGCTCGCTTTCCCGGCCGCAGGCTGGAATTTGCCGACTTCCGGCATCCGTTTCTTGATCGCAAGATTGTCGGCGTGCTCGCGGATTACGTCACCATGGACCAAGGCACAGGGGTGGTGCATACCGCTCCCGCGCATGGCGCCGAAGACTTTATTACCGGACAGAAATACAAGATCGATCCGACCTGCAATGTAGATAAAGCCGGCATCCTTCGCAATGGCCTTCCCGAGTATGAGGGTATGCGGATCTTTGATGCCAATGCTCCGATCGTCGAACTATTGAAGGCACGCGGCGTGCTGATGCACTCCGAGAAGATGGAGCATTCCTATCCGCATTGCTGGCGCTGTCATAACCCCGTGATCTTTCGCGCGACCGAGCAGTGGTTCATCGGGATGGATTCGCCGATGAAGCGATCGCCGAAAGGCGAAAAAGCTGCCGGCGAAACTATGCGCAGCCGCGCGCTGGCTGAGATCGCCAAAGTGAAGTGGGATCCGGCTTGGGGTGAAGAGCGCATCTCGAACATGATCGCGACGCGCCCGGACTGGTGCATCTCACGGCAACGCATATGGGGAGTGCCGATCGCGGTATTTCTGTGCGACAACTGCGGCAAGCCGATCAACGACCCGCATATCAATCGCAAAGTCGTCCAGTTTGTTTCGCAATACGGCGCCGATGCCTGGTACACGCCGGAGGCCGACGCGATCCTCTCATCCGGCCACAAATGCGCCCATTGCGGCGGCAGCAAGTTCAAGAAAGAAACCGATATTCTAGATGTGTGGTTCGAGTCGGGATCGAGTCACGCGGCAGTGCTCGGTCATGAACCGAATCTGCCCTGGCCCGCTGATCTTTATCTTGAAGGGGGCGACCAGCATCGCGGATGGTTTCATTCCTCTCTGCTCTGCGCCATTGGCGATGAAGGCAGCGCTCCTTATCGCATGGTCGCTACCAGCGGATGGACACTCGACGAGCGGGGACGCGCTATGTCGAAGTCGCTCGGCAACACCGTCGATCCGGTCGAGATCGCGGATACGCTGGGTGGTGAAATCGTGCGCATGTGGGTGGCTTCTGTCGACTTCCGCGAAGATGTTGCGTGCTCTCCGCAGATCATGCAGCGGGTCGCTGGAATCTATCGCGATATCCGCAATACGTTTCGGTTCGTTCTCGGGAATCTCTATGACTTCGATCCGGTTCGAGACTCAGTTCCTTTCGAGCAATTGCAACCCATCGATCAGTACATGCTGCGGCAGGCGGTGGAAGCGTCGGCGGATGTGCAGCGCTCTTATGAAGAGTTCGCGTTTCATAAGATCTATCACCGCATCAATAATTTCTGCGGCGTAGAACTCAGCGCTTTCTACTTCGACATACTAAAAGACAGGCTCTACACTTCGGCGCCGAAGTCGGCAAAACGGCGCGCGGCGCAGACGGCAATCTGGCGTATCGGCGAGGCGCTGGCGCGGCTGCTCGCTCCGATCATGAGCTTTACCTGCGAAGAAGTCTGGCAGTATTTGCCGGCGCTCGCGGGAAGGTTAGAGAGCGTGCATCTGACGACCTTCCCGGAACCGGCTGAGATCTTTGGTGCGAGTGAGCCTGAAATCGCGGCCGATCCAAAACAAGCAAACGATTGGCAGACAATGCGTGCTGTGCGCGAAATAGTTCTCAAAGCGCTCGAAGATGCGCGCAACCAAAAATTAATTGGAGCCAACCTGCAAGCGCAGGTTACTTTGACGGCGGTTGATCCCGTGTTCTCTGTGCTGGAGCGCTTCAAGAACGACTTGCGCTACTTCTTTATAGTCTCTGCCGTCGAAATAAAAAAGGGAGCGGGGAACGGAGACGCCGCCGTCGTGGTGCAGGTCGGCAAAGCTCCCGGGCTGAAATGCGAACGCTGCTGGAACTTTTCGACGCACGTCGGGGAGGACAATACTTATCCAACAGTGTGCGAACGCTGCAGCGTCGTGCTGAAAGAAATTGAAGGCGCGTGATCGTGACTTCCTTAAACACGATAAGCCACACATCAGAGAGACTTATTCATAAGAAAAGTTTGTCGGCGATTAATTTAATTTTCTGTCCATGCGCAAATATCATTTTCTGATTGCATTATTTATTATTGCTCTCGATCGTGTCACGAAGATGACGATCGCACGCCGCCTATCCTTGCACGGCAGCATCACGGTCATCCCTGGATTTTTTCGCATCATCCACACCGAAAACCCCGGCGCCGCGTTTGGCATCTTTGCGGACTCTCCGTCGGAATGGAAGATCGGTTTTCTGATCTTTTTTTCGGTGATTGCGCTGCTGATTGTCTCCGCGCTGCTTTGGAAGAACAGCCACACCATGACCTCTACCGGAATCGGATTGTCATTGATTCTGGGCGGCGCGATCGGCAATCTGTGGGACCGTCTGGTCAGCCGGCACGTCGTGGATTTTCTACTCTTCTATATAGGGCCACATCAGTGGCCGGCCTTTAACGTAGCTGATAGCGCGATTGTGGTGGGAGCGTGCCTGCTGGTGTTTGAGATCATGTTTACCAAGTCGCCAACCACCCAGCGATCGGCTTAGGGGCGTCGTTCATTGGCTTCCGTTGGCACCTTCAATCCGTGTATTTTGCCAGCCTTGGCATACACAGAGAAGCTCTTGCGTCGACCAGCAATAAAGTCCGGAGGGCTTTTCCCAGTGTTCTTCCGTGCACTCTGTCGGTATAAGCTTTACCGTCGGAGCCTTCTACGGAAAACTAAGCTTGATCGTTTACGGCGTGCCGTAAAGCTGCCGATACATACTTGCATTGCGCAGGATGGCTTGCACGTATTCGCGGGTTTCGGTAAAGGGGATGGACTCTACGAACTCTTGCGGATCGCGGTAGTGACCTTGTCCCAGCCAGTCTCCTACGCGGTCGGTGCCGGCGTTGTAGGCGGCGAGCGCGTACTCGAACTGCCCATTGTACTTGTCGATCATATCTTTGAAGTAACGGGTGCCAAGTTCTAGATTTACGGCTGGGGTGAAAAGTTGCGGCGCGCTGTATCCCCTGAGCTTGACTTGCTTGGCCACTGACTTTCCTGTCTTTGGCAAAAGCTGCATCAGGCCCACGGCGTTGGCGTGGGAGAGAGCAAGCGCATTGAATTCGGATTCCTGCCGGATCAGCGATGCGACCAAGTAGGGATCGAGCCCGTTGAGGACCGAATACTTGCGCAGATCGGTCCAGTAGGCCTTGGGAAAAAGCGCCTCCCAGTAAGGACGAGGCAGGTCAGGAAGGTCAACGGCGAAATAATTGGGCGTCGAGCGCTTCATGATCTCGATGCCCCGATCGTAGCGGCCTCCGTCCTGATAGACGCGAGCCATCTCAGGAGGTGCCCAACTTCCGCCTTCCTGGCTGGCAGCGGCTTGCAACTCGCGCACAGCTGCATCGGCGAGGCCTCCGTTCGAGAGCAGACGCGCGCGTTCGACACGCAGGTTATCGTCGGGAGGGTCGGCTGCAGTTATTTTCCCCGCATTGGAAAGTGGAGAAACGTGGTCGAGCAAGGCGTAGTGCGGCGCGGGCTCCTTCAGCGACGCATCCCTGATCGGGCCTTCCTTAGACGAGCCGTCACCCACGCTCGCTAATCCCTTCAAACGCGCTCGGCCCAACTCCGCATAATAGTAATTGCGAAAGCGGTCGGAGAGCTTTTCGTAAAACGCCCGTGCCATCGCCGGGTTGCCATCTTCTTCGGCGAGACGCGCTCGCCAATAGAGCGCGTTCGGAACCTCAGCAGAATCGGGATAGAGCGCGATTTGCTGTTCGAATTCCTGCCGCGCTTCATCGGTTCGGCCTTGCCGGAAGGTCAGCCATGCAGCTTTCCAGTGGGCGGAGGCGGCGCGGTTTCCGTTCGGAAAACGTTGTTGCAACTCTCGATAATAGTCGATGGCGCGATCATAGTCGCGCTTCAGCAAATACATGTTTCCGGCGGAAAGCAGCGCTTGTTCCAGCCATGGGCTGGTGGGGCCAAACTGGCGGAGTTCGTTCAGTGTGCGCTGTACGGCATCTTCGTCGCTAGTGGATCGTTCGGTCTCACTCAACAAATACAGACGCTCGGCTTCGGCGTCACCCACATTTTGCACGCCCATGGCGGTCAAAATCTGCCGGGCATCGGGACTCTGGCCGCTTTTTTCGAGTGCTGCTGCCAGCGCCAGTTGCACCCCCGGACGATCCCCCGGACTGACTTCGTCGACTAGATCGTGGTAATCATGGGCCGCGTCGGCGTAATGCTTGGCTTTGAACAGAAGATCGGCTCGCGTGCGCCGTTCGGCAACCGAGCCTTGGACTCCGAGCTTGTGCAATTCCCTTCCCGCCGCATCGGCTTCGCTGCTGTTGGGAAGATTGAAATAGATATTGCGGAAAGCGCTCTCGGCTTTTTGATTATCGCCCCCGGCCTCGTAGGCGCGTCCGATGGTGAACTCGACATCGCTCCGCACCGGAGCACGGTCCTTTTCCAGCAGAGATGCGGCTTCTTGCGGACGATTTTCTTCGAGCAGCGCACTGGCATAGACGAGGTGGGCATCGCGGATAAGCAGCGAATCGGGAAAGACTTTGCTGAAATCCGCTAGTGTAGCCAGCGCCTCGGCATTGTGCGCGGTGTTCAGGTAGGCATCGCCGAGGTAATAGGCAACGTAGTCTCCCAGTTCGCTGGCTCCGGCTTTGGCGCGGTTGAACGGGTCGATGGCTTTGCCATAATCGTGATCAAGGGTGTGGGCATAGCCGATTACCAGCCACGCCAGGGCTCCGGCGTCTTCTTTGGGATGACGCCGGGCATAGGCTTCGACCCCGGCATAGGCGGAGGCGCTTCGGTCCTGCAATAACTGCTGCGCCATGGGACGAAGACTGGCGGAGGCAACGAAGGCCTGGCGCACACGGCGCACGCGCGGCGAGATGGCTTTATGTTTCTTCTTGCTGCCGGTGGAAGCGGCGAGTTTTCTCTTGGCTGGTGCGGACTTTGTTTCAGTCTTGGCCCCGGTGTGGATAGGTGTGGTTTTGGCGGCGGTAGTGCTCTTGATTGAAGTGTTTTGGGCCGGAGTGCTCGGGGTGGACGCGCTGGCAACGGGAGGAGTTGAATCGGACTGGGCCCGAATGGACAACGAAGAGCCGAGCAAGAACAGAAAGAGAATCGCGGCGAACGCTTCAACTGCAAGACTGCGCACTCAAACCCTACCTACTGCCGAAAGTTGGCACCCATAATGGATAGGTCGTCTTCTGCGAGACTTCTTATTATTTCATGCTGGAAGTAATTGGCGGAAGCAGCAACTGTGTTCCCGTAACGCTTCTGATACGTCGCACGGCTCTTCTCGATCGTCTCTTTGAGACGGTCGTAGAGATCTTTATTTTTCCGGCCTTCGGCGACCTTTGCTTGATTGTAGAGTTTGATCTCGTCGACCAAGAGGCGCGCAAAACGCTGGGACTTGCGATGGACATCCTGATCCTCAGGCGACATCGCGGGAGCGGCTGGCGCTGCGGGTTCCGCCATACTCTCTGCTTGGTGAATGGGCGACTCGGCTAACGGTGGATCTATCTCAACTACAGCAGACTGAACTTCGCTGGGAGCGGCGGCGGCCATCTTTGCCGTCGGCGCCTCAACAGCAGCGCTTGGAGCTGCGGGCGAAGCTTTACCGGCCGACGCGGATGCCGCCATGGCCTGTCCGGAAGCAAATGCAGGAGAATGCGAGGCGAAAGGATCGTTGAATGTCTGCGCCGGTTGTGCCGGCTGATGCGCCGGAGGCTGACTCGTCGGAGTGGGAGATGGGGCAGCCGGTACATCGGACGCGCGACTATCCACAAGCGACTGCGCTTGCTTGCGCAGGGAGTTGACTTCGAGCCAGGCGCCGGTCGACAGCACCAGGAGCTCCAGCGAACCGGTATCGAACAAACCGGAGGTTTCGCTGCCCCCGTCGGCGTAAACCAGCGCTGCGACTTTGTCTTTCAGAATCAGCGGGAAAACGCGAGCCTCTCCGCTGGCAGGCGTTCCAAAATCTCGCAGGAATCGCGAATCCATGTCGGCGACTGTCGCGTTCGCGGCCACTTTATCGCCAATCGCATGCCGCACTGCAGGAGCGCTTTCGTCGAGAGCAAAATCTTTCACTGCGTCGCTATTGGCGAAACCGCGTGCCTGCCATCCGGTTGCGTGATTGCCCTTCACGACAAAGAGCGCAATTCTGGTGGCGTAGCGGGCGCCGGTATCGAGCAAGGCACGCAGAATTTCCCGCTGCGAGGTGCCCAACTGGATTTCGGCAACCGCACGCGCCAGATCCGCGGAACCTGCTCCGGCAGTTCCATTGTTGGAGGTTGAATCGGCGGCTGGTTCGCGGGTCGCCGCTTCCGCGGCGATTTCTTCCATCACGCGGCGGACAATCTCGGTGCCGAGCTGGTTCGCGTGGCTGTCCAATACCTGGCCAACCACCCGCTCTACTATGGGCTCAATCCAACCGCGCTCCTTCATGCCTGCCATGCCTGCTCCGAGGGTAAAACTCTTTATGGGGGGCGAAGGGAGTAAAACCCTTCTAACCTCTGATTATAGGGCTCCTTGCGGGTATTCTCCGGACACTTTGGTACCTGCCCCAGTGGTGCCTGAAGAAATCGATCGCCGTCCTGGAGGAAGCTTTTGTCGCACTGTCATAGCGCCCAAGTGTCAAACAGCGGGACGAAAACGACTGCCAGCAAGTACAATAGCATTGCGGATTCAGTCACGCGGTCGGAAAAATCTGCATCAAGTTACGAATGAGTGCCATCCAACCCAACATAGAGCAACCGGTCAGCGAAGAGATGCAGCTGGTCCGGCGTGCCAAGCGCGGCGACGATCAAGCGTTTGAAGAATTGGTTCGACGCTATGATCGCAATGTTTTCCGAATTGCGCAGCACATTACGCAGAATCGCGAGGACGCTGAAGATGTAGTTCAGGAAGCGTTCCTCAAGGCGTACAGCAATTTGGAGAAATTCCAGGAGCAGTCGAAGTTTTATACCTGGCTCGTGCGGATTGCGGTTAACGAAGCTCTCATGAAGTTGCGCCGGAGGAAGCCGGAACGCACGGTTTCTCTGGACGAAGAAGTTAAGACTGAAGATGACTCGTTGCCCCGCGAGGTTGCGGATTGGAGTCCCAATCCGGAGCAAATGTACAACCAATCGGAGTTACGGGACATTTTGACTCGCACCATTCAGGGATTGCCCGCCGGATTCCGAACGGTGTTTGTGCTCCGCGATGTGGAAGGCCTCTCCACGGAAGAGACGGCCGACGCGCTGGAATTAAGCATACCGGCGGTGAAGTCACGGTTATTGCGCGCGCGGCTGCAATTGCGCGAGCGGTTGAACCGCTTCTTTCAGAAAAAGGCGAGTGGAGATGGCGACCAGTGAAGTGCTCTGAATTTCTTAACGAACTGACCAATTACCTCGACGGCGTGCTGGACGCCCCCACCAAGGCCGAACTCGACGAACATCTGGCGTGGTGCCACAACTGTTACGTGGTCTGCGACACGACGCGCAAGACGATCGAAATTTATCGCGACTCTGAACTCTACGAGTTACCCGACGATCTACGTACACGACTCCGATCCGCGATCATGACTAAGTGCTCGGAGCATAAGAAGTCCAATCCCCCGAGCACCTAAGTCGTCACCTGCTGAGATTCTTGATCCCATGGCCCCGGGTGATCGTGTCTGCTTTCTTATTTTCCAGTCAGCATGCGACGACTGTCCGTAAGTGCCTCATTCTGGGACGCCTCTCCGGCGAAACTAAGCGATCACCGGGACTCGAACCTTTTCTGAGGCACCGGAATCTAAGTGGAAGAGCCCATCTCAACATTAGCGCGAAGGGAATGGGCCGATTCTTCGCTTTTTCTTCTGTGGAGGTGGTTTGATGTTTTCCAAGTTGCTGGATGCCATGTTTGGTTGCCGACATGCCCGTTACAGTTTCCCGATCACGGTTCGAGCCGGTTCGCGTCGCGGCTCGACTGCTCAGCGCACGGGCACCTATGTAGCTTGTCTGGATTGCGGCAAAGAGTTTCGCTATGACTGGCAAGAAATGAGGATCTTGGGCTCGGACGCCAGAGAAGCCGCGCAGTCCCTGGTTACAAAAGAGGCGGCGTAACGCCCCCGCTGTCCCCGCAGGGTGTTGTTCCGAATTTCGCTTCGGACGTTTCGTGGCGAAAAGTGAACATTCCTAAATAGTCCTTCCCGAGCTTTTGCTCCGTAAGTTCTTCCCGTTTTCCTTCGCTGCCCGGCACTGCAGACTTGATCCGGCTCAAGCTATCGGCGCCTGTGACCGACGGCGGCACGAGCAAGAGTACCGTGTGCGCCGACGTTTTTTCCTGCGCAGGTGGTTGCCATGGCACTCCAATTTTGGATCAGCCCCTGGCGTTCGCAAGAAGCAACTTTAGGAAAAAACCGTCCCTTCCCTTTTTTTTCATACAATCTTCACAAATTGCTGTGTTAAATTTGGCGCTCAACTCAAAATTTCTGGAGGCAAATGAATTGGGCAAGGACATGGTCCCCAAGAAGATATTCTTCACCAAAGGCGTGGGGAAACACCGCGAACGCCTCACCTCTTTCGAACTCGCTTTGCGCGACGCCGGTATCGCGGCGCAAAACCTGGTCCGAGTCTCATCCATCTTTCCGCCCAACTGTAAGTTAGTCCCCCGCTCGCAGGGACTTAAGTATCTTTCTCCGGGAGAAGTCGTATTCGCGGTGGTCGCCGAGAACTCTACGCATGAACCGCATCGTCTGTTGGCATCTTCGATCGGTGTCGCCATTCCCGCCGACCGCAACACCTACGGGTATCTCAGCGAGCATCACTCCTTCGGGGAAACCGAAGATGCCGCCGGAGACTATGCCGAAGAACTCGCCGCTGAGATGCTGGCTACCACACTGAACGTGGAGTTCGATTCCGACCGATCATGGGACGAGAAGAAGGAGATCTATCGCATCTCGAACAAGATCGTGCGCACAGCCAACGTGACGCAGTCGGCGGTGGGGGATAAGCGCGGGCTTTGGACTACGGTGATCGCGTCGGCGGTTCTAATCTTTGACTAGTCAAGGATTAGGCGTCTCACTTTCAACGATCGGAGACGCGGTACGCTGCGTCTCTACTTTTTTGTGATTTGCGCAACCGTCTTCTTCGCCGCCGGTCTCTTTTTCAGTCGCTCCAGTACCGCCGCCACGATAATCGGCAGTCCCACTGTGGCGTCCACAAACACCTCGCCAAACTTCCCGCCTTCAGCCGGAGGCACAAACTTCCCCCACGAAACCGCTTCGCTGTACGGACTGCCCGAAAGGCCGCCCCAATATACCGGCTCCGGGCAGATGCGCAATCCGTAGTGATAGCGCTTCAACGGCAGGTCTTCCCCGCCCCGGCGGTGGCGCAACTCGATGAACGGCCCAAACTGCTGCGACCAGTTGCGCGGAACGCCTCCGCCAATGGTGAAGATTCCGAGACGCTTCTGACTTAGCAGGGTTGCGGCGAAGTGCTCCAGGTCCTCGAAGGGATCGAAGCGGAAGCGCGGCTTTGCTTGCTTGTCGCGTTCACGGTTGGTCAATGCGTAATCGAGGCCCAGCTCCGAATCAGAAAACGCTGGCACAAATACCGGCACGTTTTTCTCGTAGGCAGACTTCAGGATGCCGCGTTCGCCTTTGGCGCGCTTCGCCAGATATGCTCCAATGGCCCGGTTCAACTTATACGAGCACATCACTTCATCGGCATCCCAAGCACCGAACACCGCGTGCATCACGCGTTCCACGTCGTCGAGATTCTGTTCGGGCTCGAGCGTGTCATAGACACGGTTGTAGCCGGCCTCGTAAAGTTCTTCGTCACTGAGCTCGGGGTTATAGCGGAAATGGGCGCGTCCGGTTGCCTCGACCAGCCCGTGCGCCATCAGCGCTCCGGTGGAAACGATGGCATTCACGATGCCGCGATCAATCAACTCGGCGACCACCAGGCCCTGCTTGGCTACAGTCATAGCACCCGCGAGCGTCATGACGACGAAGCATTCCTTGTCGCGCGCCATAGCCTCGAGAACATCAGCAGCTTCGCCGAGCTGGCGACCGGTGAACGCCGTCTTGGACATCGCGCGCACTAGCTCATCAATGGACCCGATCTTGCCCAGATCCAGCGGCTCCAGCGGAATGAGCCGATCCGCGACCGGATCATGCAGTTTGCGGTCGATCCCCGCGCCTTCGTTATGATGGCCGTGCTTGGAACTGCTTTTGAGCTTCAAAGACAAATCCTCCGAGATAGGACGGCATTTTTGGTGAAGAACCAATGTACTAGAAGTTTGTGAAGGAATGGGGCAAAACACTCCGCAGAATTCAATAGACTCGCCCGGTCACGGCCTTGATGTCGATCCGAGTACCGAGGCGAACAAGGCACCAGAGTTCGTCCATTTCTTCGTCCGATACAGCCCTGCATCATTTCCTACTCACACCCGACCTCGAAAGATGTCGCGGTCGCCCCGCCAGGGAGACCACCGGACTCACCGAACGAGTCTTATGTGCTCGATCGACGCAACCCGCGTAGGGCCATTTCCACAAGCCTTGGACCAACCGCTTCGCTGCGAAGCGCGATCTTGTATGCGACGAGAAATAGGGCGGAGGTGAACAGAAAGAAAGCCGCTGCTACAATTCGCATTTGCATAATTCTATCCGCAACGGCAATTACTGCGTTTGGTATCCTAAGACTCTGTAGTGCCGAGAAATCGCTGTCCGTTTGCTCATGCGCTAAATGAATCCCTTAGACGGAGAAGCAAGTGCCAAACAAATTCGCCGTTGCCCTGATTCAGATGTCATGCGGCCCCGAGCCTGCCGACAATCTGACCAAGGCGCTCGATCGTGTTTCGGAGGCGGCTCGCATGGGCGCCGACGTTGTCTGCCTGCCCGAGCTTTTTCAGACGCAGTATTTCTGTCAGCGCGAAGAAGCGGCTCTATTTGATCTCGCCGAGCCGATCCCCGGAGCGACCACGGAAGTGCTGGCCGCTGCCGCTCTCAAGAATGATGTCGTGCTGATTGCTTCGCTCTTTGAGAAGCGGGCGGCGGGCCTTTATCACAACACGGCGGCAATTTTTGACTCGGATGGCGTATTGCGCGGCACTTACCGCAAGATGCACATTCCGGACGATCCGCTTTATTACGAAAAATTTTATTTCACTCCCGGCGATCTAGGCTTCAAAGCTTTCGATACGTCCGCCGGAAGGCTGGGCACGCTTGTCTGTTGGGATCAGTGGTATCCGGAAGGCGCTCGCCTCACCGCGTTGCAGGGCGCGAGCATTCTTTTTTACCCCACGGCGATCGGTTGGCATCCGGCGGAGAAGGCCGAAGTCGGCGCGGCGCAACACGATGCGTGGCGCACCATCCAACGCGCGCACGCGATTGCGAACGGCGTTTATGTTGGCGTGGTGAATCGAGTTGGGTTTGAAACCGGCGACATTCGAGGCAATTCGGCACCCGGCAAGGGTCTCGAGTTTTGGGGAGGATCGTTTTTTTGCGATCCTTTTGGACGCGTGCTCGCCGAAGCTTCTCAGGCGAAGGAAGAAATTCTGCTCGGCGAAGTGGACCTGCATCATCTCGAAGACATTCGCCGGAATTGGCCTTTCCTGCGCGACCGGCGTATCGACGCCTACGCGCCTATCACCAGTCGCATGCTTGACGGAAAGTGACCGGATCTGACATGGCCAAACCACCTGTCGCGCGCGCCAAACTTCCCATTGCGCGGGGATACCGGATGCCAGCCGAATGGGAGCCACACGAATCCACATGGCTAGCGTGGCCGCATTCCCGCGGTGATTGGCCAGGCAAGTTCGAGCCGATCCCGTGGGTGTATGCCGAGATTGTCCGCAACCTGGCACGGCATGAGCGCGTGGATCTGATCGTCAATGACGCGAGCTGGGAAAAGAAAGCGCGCGCAGTGCTCGAAAAGGCAGGCGCTCTCTCTGACAATGTTTGCTTTCACCAGTGGCCCACCGACCGCGTTTGGACTCGCGACTCTGGCTGCATCTTTCTCACACCGCCCGCCAATCACGCGGATTTCGGCCTGCTCGCCCTGCACTTTCAGTTCAATGCATGGGCCAAATATCCCAATTACTCTTTTGACGGGAAAAATGGCGAGCGCATGGCGGCGTCTGCTGGGGCTCACGTCGTACAACCCGTCAGCAAGAAGCACCGCGTCGTACTCGAAGGTGGATCGATCGATGTCAATGGCTGCGGCACGGTTCTCACCACTGAGGAATGCTTGCTCTCCACGATTCAGCAACGCAACCCGTCGATGGATCGCGCGGCTTATGAGCTGATGTTCTCGGATTATTTTGGTGCGCAATCGGTCATCTGGCTCGATAGCGGCGTCGCCGGTGACGACACTCATGGACACGTCGATGACATCACCCGTTTCGTCGCTCCGAATACCGTAGTCACCATGGTCGAACGGAATGAGCGGGCCGAAAATTACGTGGCGCTGCACGCCAATTTGGGCCGGCTGAAAAATGCCCGTACTACGGACGGAAAGAAACTTGAGATTGTTCAAATTCCTATGCCCGGTCCGGTTGTATTCGAGGGCCGTCAACTGCCTGCCAGCTACGCCAATTTTTATATCGCGAATGGCATCGTGCTGGTGCCGCTGTTCAACGATCCGAACGATCGTATTGCTCTCAACACGCTCGCGGAACTTTTTCCGACACGCGAAGTTGTGCCGATTTATTCTGGCGATTTGATCTGGGGATTCGGCGCACTGCACTGCTTGACGCAACAACAGCCGGTTCGATTGACGCGCGAAGCTACCGGCTAGCCCTCCGCCGCCCATTGCTCCACAACCTGGAGCAGGGCCGCGATGCCTTCACGAAACTCGGCAGGCACGGTGATCAGGCTTAGCACGAGATGGCCTTCGCTCGGAAAATCATAAAAGTGGCCGGGATGAACGCTCACACTCGCCTCGCTCAGCAGGCGAATCGCGAGATCCTCGTCACTTTCGACGACAGGTACGCGCAGAACTGCGTACCACCCGCCCTCAATGAGCAATCGTGCGCACGATGGGTGCGCCAGGAGTTGGCGATCGAGTTCGGCGAGGTTCACCCGCAAGCGGTCGCGGAGAACAGGTTGGATCTGTTTGCGCTGATGGAGCAGCACCGAAGCAGCAAGCTGGACCGGCGCGTTCATGGAGAGAAAAGTGTCGGCGATGATTTCGAGGCGCGCTCCGGCTTGGATAACCGTTTCTAGCGGCCCGCTCGCGGCTACCCAGGCAAATTTCATCTGCGGCAGCGCGGAGATTTTGGACACTCCACTGAGCGTGAAAGTGAGTGCGCCGCTGTTGCTGACGAAACTGCGCCGCGGCACTCCGTCATGCGCGTAGTCGAGAAAAACTTCGTCCACGATCAGAGCCAAACCGGAGTCGAGACAGAAAGCATTGAGCATCGAGGTTTCAGCGGCGGAGACGTAGGAACCGGTGGGATTGTTGGGATGAACCAGGATCACAGCTCGAGTATGAGCGGTCTTTGCTTTGTGCAGTGAATCGAAATCGATTTGCCATCCGTGATCGTAGAGCAGCGGATACGCAACGAGCTTAACGTCGGCAAGATCGGCAAGAAACTCGAAGAGCGGATAACTCGGTTTGGGTACGAGAATCTCGTCGCCAGAATTACAGAGCAAGCGGAAGACGTACGAGTAAGCTTCGCTGGTACTGGTGGTAAGAATCAATCGTTCCGGATCGAGATCAAAGTCGTGAGATTCGCGATAGTAGTGACTTACGGCCAGGCGCGCTCCCAGTAGACCCCGAGGCTGGGGATCATAATGCATCGCGTCTGGATTGGCCAGCGCAGCCAGCACCATTTCAGAATCGGGGCGAACACCTGACTCTGTCGGGTTCGAGATCGTGAGATCCAGAAGTTTCTTCCCCGACGCTCGCGCCTTCTCGAGTGCGTGCGCGAGAGGATTAGGGCTGAGCCGCCAGTTTGTTCGTTGCGAGAACATAAAAGCCGGTAGAGAACCGGGCCTCCACGCCCGGCCGTGGGATCAGGCGCGCCATTACTTCAGAAAAAATCCCAGCTGCTCTGGAGGGGGCAAAGTCTTCGTGCGCCAATACTGTCGTTGGGCAGCTTGAACAGCGACGATTTTCGCCTGCACCTCGAGCGCGAGATTGTCGTAGCGGACCAGAACATTGTCGAGCCAGTAAGGCTCGTTCTCGCGCGCCCAGCCTGCCGCGTACAGCGTACGCATCTCCGTGATCGCGTCGCGCAGGCTCTGCAACCGCCCGTTGATGTCTACGATTTCGTCGAGATCATTTTGTGCTCTCACTCCATCCGTCGGATTCTGGTAAGCGTCCCAGTAGAAGTGGCTGATTTCGGACGTGAACTGAATCTTCAGTCCTAGGGTGTCCAGATGCCAGGCGGCAAGCAACATGTCATCGATCGTCTCAGCATGGAGATGCGCCTTCGCACGACTGAGCATCAGCGTTTCGGCGGCGTGCTCGGCGCTGATCCGCAGATCGTGAATGACAGGCAGCGCGACGGCGGCGGTGTCGGCGCCAGACTGGCTGAACGGATCGGTCCAGAATAGTTCGTGGCTCGCATTGTCTAATTTCACGCCACCGAGGAGCGAATTGGGCCGATCGAGGTTCTCGATCACGCCGGCAAAGGTGCTGTCTTCGTTCCGGTAGAAGGCCCAGTCATAGCTGTTTTTGAAGTCATCGATGCTCGATTCACCCGGTTGCCAACTAGCGACCGCGCCGAACACGAGCCCAGGCCAAGCCAGATCGATCAAAGATTCGCCATCGTCGTTCCATGTTGTGTTGAGTGTTCCAATGGCCAGATTCTTTTGCCCGTCGCGAACAAAATTCCGAATATTCACAAATGCGCTGTCGAGATCAGGCCAAATCACGCGCCAGTTGCCCGCTCCCGGCGCGACTACGACACGAAGGCCAGCGTTGGTGTAGGGAGTAATGATGTTTTCGTAGCTCGGCTTGGGGTCGTAATCCCAGGGAACAGCGATCATGTCTTTCGGAAGGATGCTGAGCAGTTCGGGATACTTGACCGCGATATCGCCCCAGAACATGAGTTGCTTGTGGTAAGGCCGCATGATCTCAAAAACTTTTTGCAGGTGTTCGAGATACACGCGGCCGAGGCCTTGCTGCGCGGCCAGAGCTTTGGTCTGTCCGAGACCCAGTTCGAAGGTTTCATCGGAGCCGATATGGAAAAACGGGCCTGGAAATAAGGGAACGATCTCGCCGTAAACCTGACGAATGAAGTCGTAGGTCTTGGGATTCGTGGGCGTGAGCACGTGGCCGTGAGGCGTTTCGGCAAGATCGGAATAAATCTCATACTTCATAAACTGATGAAGGTGTCCAAAAGCCTGCTGCTCGGGCAGAACGGTAATGTAGTACTTGCTGGCATAATCGACGAGTTCTTTGATTTCCGCAGGGGTCAATGCCGGTGCTTTGGGCGTATCTTTTGGAGAAGCCAGCGGCTGAGTTTGAAAGTCGAAGACGTGCTCCATATTGAACCCCAGCAGGTTGATCTTGTACTCCGCCAGAGTACGAATTTGCATTTTCAAGTAATCGAGCGTGGAAATCGGACCGCGGCTGATGTCGTCGCTCACGCCGCGCCATTCCATGCTGGGCCAGTCGCGGATGGTCAGCGCAGGAATGGCCAGAGCCGGAACCGCAAGCGTCTTCCCTCCCGCGCCTTCCGGACGCAGCAACTGGCGCAGTGTCTGCACTCCGTAGAACAGACCTTGCGCCGTGTACCCGGCCACCAGAACTCCCGAGTCGGTCACGCGAATCACATAGGACTGTTTATCTAGGTCATGATTTCGCAGTTCGTCTCCGACTTTCACACCCTGCGATTCGAGATAGGCCCGTAAGCCGCGATCTGTGAGGTGGCCAAGCGAAATATGCCCCGTCGTCTTCGGCGCGACTGTCACAAGATCAATGGACAGCTTCATGCCTGTGCGGTCATGAATCTCTTTTTGCAGGGTTTCGGCCGCAATTCGGTCTTCATTGTCGCTGATCAGAATCGTCGTCGACGGCTTGACCACCATTCTGCCTTGGCCCATGCGAACTTCCTTCGGGGCGGGAAGAATCTTGAGCGCGCGGACCGCGTCGTTAACTTGTGCGTGAGAAAGAAACGGCAGACTGGCGAAGCAGGCGTAAGAGAGCAGTTGAGTGATTTTCATGCTTGTGCTGTTCATGACGGAGTGAATGGCGAGAGTAGCAGGTCAGAACACGAGCAGACAAGTTCGGAGAGCCCACCGGTATCTATTTGGCGAACGCTTCTTTGTTAACCACATACGGCATCTTGGCGATGTCGCCACCGTAGTTTCCCTCTAGCACGTCGATAAGCCCCTGCACACAGCGTCCTGCCATACCCTTATTGGGATCGGCCGACAAGCGCGTGATGCGCGCAGCGCTTGCGAAGTGCGGCAAGAGGCGGCAGCGATCGGCAATGGCCGGATCGCGTAACGGCGAGTCGGCCGGCAGAGGCTCTTTCTCATAGACATCAAGAGCGGCGCCGGCAATCCAGTTCTCGCGCAACGCCCGGGCCAGAGCTACTTCATCGACCACTGGACCACGCGACGTATTGATCACCATCGCTGTGGGCTTCATCATACGCAGCGTAGTTTCATTGATCAGATGATAGGTAGGCGTAGTGCTCTCACCTTGGCGCAACAGAGGAACGTGCAGGCTGATAAAATCCGCGCCGCTTAATGCTTCGTGCAGCGTGGTGTAACGAATCCAAGCCTTCTCTTGGCTGATGCCGTGGCGGAAGCGCAGATCGTTCGTCTCCTGGATGGCATTGATGTAGTCGTGATTCTCATAAGCCGGATCGAAGCACAGGATGTTCATGTCGAAGCCCGCACACTTTTTGATCATCGCGAGGCCAATGCGCCCGGTTCCGATGATAGCGACAGTCTTGCCGGTGACTTCATCACCTAGAAATGGCAGGTAAGGGTGCCAATATCCCCAATGATTTTCCCGGGTCAGATGTTCGGCGGGCCAGAGTTTGCGGGCGACGGCTCCCATCAGAAAAAACGCAAATTCCGCAGTCGCTTCGGTCAAGACGTCGGCTGTATTCGTGAACGGAACCTTGTACGTATTGGCATCGGCACGGTTGATGTTGTCGAATCCTACGGCGAGCTGTGCGACCACTTTGAGCGTTCCTTTACCGGCAGCAAAAATCTCAGCATCGATCGGATCGCGCAACGTGGTAATCAAACCATCCACGCCCGATTTCACTTTTTTGACGATCAACTCTTTCGGTGGCGCTTCGGGTTGGGGATACACCTCCAGGTCGTATCCCCTCTGGCGAACAATGTTGAGTGCGTCTCCGATATCACAGGTGGCAAAAACGCGGAATCTCTGACTCATCGGGGAACAGTGTATCGTAGACCGGAATCTGTCGGTGGCCGATTACGCTTCGCTTCTTTCCGACCGCTGAGCGGCGGAAGCTGCGTGGGCATGATGACGGACATCGGCTCCCAGCACCCAAAAAATGACGTCCTCAGCGATGTTGGTGGCATGGTCGGCGACGCGTTCAAGATTCCGTGCCACCAAAAGCGCATCTAGCGCTTGCTGAGTCACTTGCGGCTCTTCGTTCATCTTTCGCACGAGCACAATGAAAGCCTCATCTCGCATTCGGTCCACCACGTGATCCATCTCCAGCACGGCTTGCGCAAGTTCCGCTTTGCCTTCGACAAACGACTCCAACGCACGCCGCACCATGGCGCTCACGGCGGTTGCCATGCGGGCGATATCCACGGGCAAGTCCACGGCGGGCAATTCAATCAGATCCATTACGCGCTCCGCGATGTTCACTGCCTGATCACCGACGCGCTCCAGGTCGGCATTGATCTTCGTTACGGCCAGAATAAAACGCAGATCGACAGCCGCCGGTTGCTGTGTAGCGAGAATGTCGAACGCGAGTTCATCGATCTCGCGCTCCGCAGCATTAATCAGGCTTTCGTTTTCGAGGACCAACTGGCAGCGCGTGAGATCGCGTTCGGTATAGGCTTGGCAGGCGCGATCCACCGCCAGTTCCGCAAGACCACCCATGCGGAGGAGTTTCTCCCGCAAGTCCTCCATCTGTTGCTGAAAGCGCGTGCGCATTATCCGAACCTCGTTATCCGAATCTGCCCGTGATGTAGTCTTCCGTTCGTTTGTCGGATGGATTGGTGAATATCTTTTCTGTCTTGTCGAACTCGATCATCTTGCCCAGCAGGAAAAAACCGGTGAACTCCGCCACCCGGGCTGCCTGCTGCATATTATGCGTGACAATCACGATTGTATATTGCTCTTTTAATTGAAAAATCAACTCTTCGATCTTGCCGGTCGAGATCGGGTCGAGCGCTGAGCATGGTTCATCCATGAGCAAAACTTCTGGTTGAACCGCCAAGGCGCGCGCGATGCAAAGACGCTGCTGCTGACCGCCGGACAGACTGGCGCCGGACTTTTTGTGCAGTTGATCTTTCACCTCGTCCCACAACGCGGCGCTCTGCAAAGATCGATGGACGATCTCATCGAGCTGCTTGCGATTGTGAAAGCCATTGAGCTTCAATCCGGCGCCCACGTTGTCGTAAATCGACATGGTAGGAAAGGGATTGGGCTTCTGAAACACCATGCCTACGCGGCGGCGCAGTTGGGTGGCGGAGGTGCCGTTATAAACACTAAATTCGCCGATGCGCACTTTACCATCGACCCGCGCCTCGGGAATCGTCTCATGCATGCGGTTAAGGCAGCGAATGAAAGTGGATTTCCCGCAGCCCGAAGGCCCAATCAACGCTGTCGCGTGATTGGCGAGCACGGTAATGTTGACGTCGAACAGCGCCTGCGTCTTGCCATAAAACGCATTCAGGTGCTCGACTGAAATTCCGACGCCCATAGCTGCTATCCTTCTTCGCCTACGCTCCTGCTAAGGTTCCGCGCCGTACGGCGACGCGAACAGCCGTGACTGCGCCCACAATGAGGATAATCAAAACCAACGCGCCTGCCCATGCCTGCCTGTGCCACTCGTCAAAGGGCGAGATGGCATAAGTAAAGATTTGCAGCGATAGAGCTGCGGTCGGTTGGTCCGACTTCCAATTCCAGAACTGGTTTCCGAACGCGGTAAACAGAAGCGGCGCGGTCTCTCCGGCAACGCGGGCGAAGGCCAGCATGACTCCCGTGATGACTCCCGAGGTGGCCGTGCGCAGAGTAATCGAGAGCGTAGTGCGCCAACGCGAAACTCCCAGCCCGTAAGCGGCTTCGCGGATGGCCTGCGGCACCAGCAGAAGCATCTGCTCGGTGGTGCGCGCAATGGTTGGAACCATCATGATGGCCAGCGCAACGCCACCTGCCAGCGCGGAGAAATGTTTCTGCCGCATCACGACCAGTCCGTAGGCCACAATTCCGACCACGATCGAAGGCACGCCGTTCAGTACATCGGAGACGAAACGCACGATATCGCCATAACGGTTGCGCCCGTATTCCGAAAGAAAGATGCCTGCGCCAATTCCAAACGGCACTCCGAGCAGACTGGCAATGGCAAGAATCACCATCGAGCCCACAATGGCATTTGCCATGCCGCCGCCGGGTTCGCCGACCGGCTTGGGTGTCTGCGTGAGAAACGCAAGATTGATTGAGCCGACGCCTTTGTAGATGAGATAGGTAAAGATGGCAAACAACGGGAGAAGCACGAGGATAACCGTGAGCACGGCGATCCCGGTCATGGCACGGTCGGTGAAACGCCGCCGCAGGCTAATGGGTGGCATGCTGGCCTGCGGAACGCTATTCGGTGGAATCCCGCCCGCTGCCGACTTGGATTTCGTATCTGGCATGTTCTCTCAGGCAATGCTTCTCGCCGGCTGTCCTCGAGTAACACTCCACACCATGAGCCGTGCCAGTGCATTGACCACAATGGTAACGAAGAACAAGGCCAATCCAATCTCGATCAACGCTGAAAGATACAGATTGCCGGTCGCTTCCGTGAATTCGTTGGCGAGCACACTAGCCATGGTGTATCCAGGGGCGAATAACGACTTGGCAATCTCTGGACGATTACCGATCACCATGGTGACCGCCATGGTTTCGCCGAGCGCACGGCCCAGCCCCAAAATGATGGCGCCCACGATTCCGGCGCGCGCGTTGCGCAGCACGCCCATGCGAATCATCTCCCAGCGCGTCGCGCCCAATGCCAGCACGGCCTCACGTTGGTGCTGCGGAACCACCGTGAGCACCTCGCGGGTGATTGACGAAATGATCGGAATAATCATGATCGCGAGAATCGTACCTGCGGCCAGCATTCCGATGCCGTAAGGTGGTCCGCTGAACAGCCCCGTCCAGCCCAGTGTGCTCGCCAGAAATGGCTGAACATATATGCGCAGAATCGGCACCAGAACGAAAATCGCCCAAAGTCCATAGACGACGCTGGGGATAGCCGCCAGCAGTTCGGTGGTAAACGAAAGCGCTCCGCGCAGCCCGACTGGACACATTTCGGTAATAAAAACCGCGACGCCAATGGATAAGGGCACAGCGATGACCAGCGCGAGCAGAGAGGACACGATCGTGCCGTAGACGAAGGGCAATGCGCCGTACTGGTCCTCGACCGGATTCCAGTCCGATTGGGCGAAGAACTTCCAGCCAAAAGCATGCCAGGAGAGTTGCGACCCAACCGCCAGTTGGTAAACGATCAACCCGAGCAGCGCGACCACCGCCACACCGCAAAGGCGCATCGCGTAGCCAAATACGACATCGGGGATTTCACTGACCTTCCCCTCTAACACCGGCGTCTTTCGGGCTTCGATTTTCAGGGGGGCCTTTGATCCTCGCTCGGTCGGCCCACGCTCCGGGTCGGGAGCGTTGAAACGCGGCCGGGGCAGGGCTTGATTTGACATTCCGTTTTAGCCTACCAGAGGGTTGTTACAAATCGATGAAAAAGCCGCGGCCAGTTAGCGCACTAATACGTAAGACACTACCGTTGAAATGCTAGTGGACATCAGTTACCGGTCGCAGCAAAACAGTACCGGTGGGCTGCCCATGTGAATCCAGACAAGTTCGCCATCGTGAGTGTCCTGTCATGGGACGGCACGCGTACAGGACCCGCATCGAACACGCAGGCTGCGGCTGGTGGGATGATGACGAACGGGAACTTTGGCCTGAATTACACCGCGAATCCGAATGGCACTGGCTCGATCACTTGTGGCAACTCCGATGCGAGACTGATGGCGTAATTTGCGCGTTCCCTGCAATTTTCGGCGCACAAACAGGCTAAGTGATTGGTTTATCAATACCTTATCCTAGTCATTTAAAATTAAAGACAGGCGCGGAAATTTCACCCGAGCCCTATCATTCCTATCGAGACCAAGGACGGGGTACCGCAGAGGAGCTACGGGTTAGCAGGTAACGCATTCTTAATCTTGAGAACCCAACTCGTATGTGAGAATACTGATGACTCACTTTCAATCGTCACTCGATGCCAACCTTCGCCGCCATCGACATCGGATCGAATTCAGTTCGTCTTAAAATTGCGCGCCTGCACGCCGGTCGGTTAAAAGAAATTCACGAAGACCGCGAGGTCACCCGGCTGGGAGAAGGTGTCTTCAGCGGAGGCTTGCTCTCACCCGAAGCAATGTCGGAAACAGTTCGTGTGTTGCGGCGCTTTCACAGGGCTACGCAAGAGTGCGGCACAGACTCGGTCAAGGTGGTAGCCACAGCAGCACTGCGCGATGCCCGCAATTCGCGCGCGTTCCTCGAGTGGGTGCGTTCGACGACGGGCTGGACAATTGAAATCATCTCCGGACTGGAAGAAGCTCGCCTCATTCACCTTGGCATCGTCTCCGCCAGTCGCCTCGGCGCAGGCAATGTCCTGATGCTCGACCTCGGGGGAGGCAGTTGCGAGCTCACGGTTTCGCGCGATGGGCACCTCCGGGACACTGTGAGCTTGCCGCTCGGGGCAGTGCGCTTGACCAGCGAATTTCTGCAGCACGATCCGCCACGCAAGAGTGAACTGAAGCAACTCTCCGGATTTGTGGCACGAGAGGTGACGCGGATCCAGGATCGGATCAAATCGGCGCGTGTCGGCGCGGTCATCGCAACCTCCGGTACAGCCGCCGCTTTGGTCGGCATCGCCAGTCAACTGACGCGCCCCAAGAAGCGACGGCCTGCGACGTATGCTACGCGCGAGATGATCCGCCGCATCGCCAAGCAGATCACGCGCCTCCCCCTAGAACAGCGCCGGAAGGTTCCCGGAATCGGTCCGCGCCGTGCCGAAATTATTTGCGCTGGAGCTGTAGCATATGCGGAATTGTTGGAGCGATGCCATCTTCCCGGATTTCGCTACTCCGCGCTCGGACTGCGCGACGGCATCCTCGCCCAGATGGCAGCGGAATACGATCGCAGCACAAGATCGGGTCGAGCGATTGAATCGGAACGCTGGGAGTCCATCAAGCGCGCGGTCGAACATTACCGCGTAGATTTGAATCATGCTTTGCATGTGCGCGATTCCGCGTTGCTACTGTTCTCTTCTTTGAAATCCGTACACCAGCTTCCGTTGGAGTACCGCGAATGGCTTTCGGCCGCGGCGATGCTCTACGAAGTGGGTGACTACGTGAACCGTAACGGGCATCATCGCCACACCTACTACATCATCGCGAATTCTGAAATCTTGGGCTACACCCCGCAGCAGCGCCGCATCATTGGTTCGATCGCGCGCTATCTGGGGAAATCGCGCCCCACCCCCGGCGATGGCCCCATGAGTGCCCTAACTCCCGAGGAGCAGGAGAACGCGGCCAAAGCGTCGGTCCTGCTGCGGATTGCGCGCGCTTTGAATATGGGAAGGAGCCAATCCGTCGGTAAAGTCGGAATCTCAGCGCGCAATGGCCGTGTCGCAATGAAACTGGCACCGCGCGGCAAGGCAGGCGTAGATCTGGAGGTGTGGGCGATCGAGAAGGATCGATCTTACTTTCGTGAAGTTTTTGGTCGCGAGCTTTCTGTAGCCGCTGCGTGAAGCGCGCGCAGGATGCGCGGCGTGATGCACCAACTCAGCGAACCAGCATTACGGCGCATTTCAACTTTGGCCACCGCGCCCTTTTTAAGCTCAACCACAGCTTCGCATCCACTATCACTGATCACGCGTCCGAGAAATTCACGCAGGTTCGGGTTGTGTCCCACCAGGAGCACGGAATCCTGTCCCGCGTATTTTTCCAGCATCTTCTGAAAATCCGAAAAGCTGGCCTGCGGACGAAGCCCGTTTTCAATGACCAGCTTGCCTTCGTGCCCCATCTCATTGCCCACCAAAGCGGCAGTTTGCGTGGATCGCTTCAGCGGGCTGGAGATAATGACTTCTACCTGCACGCCCAGTGCAGCCAAGGCCCGGCCGATATACCCGCATTGTTCGATGCCGTCTTTATCAAGACCGCGCTTTTCGTCCTTCTTCGCAGTGCTCAGCTGTTGCCCGGCACTGGCGTGGCGCAAGAAATAGAGAAACATTCCGCAGTATTATTCCTTTCCGATTACAGCTCGTCCCATAAAAGATCGCCCTGGCGAAGCATAGGAGGGGCGACGCGGGATCGCGGCAGGAATTTCTTCCGGCGTCTTGCCCCCTTCCGCTAGACCGATAAAGAAATCCTGGGCACTGAAAGCGGCGCCGCCTCGAGGCGGTCTCTTGCTGCGCCCGCGCGGCGATTGCCACGGGCGTAAATAGCGGCCGTCATTCTGAAGAAATCTTGTCTTCACATTGTCCGCGAGATACGCGGCCAGAATCTCGTGGATCACGCGATCGCGCAGCAATGGATTTTTCAACGGGAACAAGACTTCGACGCGCTCGTGCAGATTGCGCGGCATCCAGTCGGCGCTACCGAGGAAAACTTCGGGCTCGCCGCCATTCTCGAAGTAGTAAATGCGACTGTGCTCCAGAAAGCGGCCCACGATGCTGCGCACGCGGATCCGGTCGCTGATGCCGCGAATCCCCGGCCGCAGGGCGCAAATTCCGCGCACAAGCAGCTCAATCTCCACTCCTGCTTGTGAAGCGCGGTACAGAGCCTGAATTATGTCACTATCAAGCAACGAGTTGATCTTGGCGACGATGCGCGCGGGACGACCCAAGCGGGCGTTCTCCGCCTCGCGCTCAATCAGGCCGATGCACTTCTCCGCTAAATCCAGAGGCGCTACCAGCAGCGGCCCATAGCTCGGATTCTCCGCGTATGCCGTCAGAAAACTGAACACATCGTGAACCGCGCTCGTAATCTCCGGATCGGCCGTCAACAGGCTGAGGTCGGTATAGATGCGAGCCGTGGTCGCATTGTAGTTTCCGGTGCCCAGATGCGCGTATTGGCGAGCCACGCCATCGGGATCGCGCCGTACGAGCAGCGCCAGCTTGCAGTGCGTCTTCAACCCGACAAGTCCGTGGAAAACCTGCACCCCCGCATCTTCCATTTCGCGCGCCCAGCGAATGTTCGAGGCCTCATCGAAACGGGCTTTCAATTCAACAACAGCAGTCACTTCCTTGTGCGCCGCGGCAGCCATCAGGGATGGGACGATCAGTGAGTGCTCGCTGGTTCGGTAAAGCGTCTGCTTGATGGAGAGCACCCGCTCATCTTCGACAGCCGACTGAATGAACGATATAACCGCATCGTAAGAATCGTAGGGGTGGTGCAGGAGAATATCGTGGCGGCGCAACTCTTCAAACAGATCGCGGGACTTCGCGGTCAGGCGCAACTCCCGCGGCACAAAAGCATGAAACTTTAAGTCCGGACGCGCTGCTTCGTCATAAATATTGAAAAGACGCGAAAGATTCACCGGCCCGGGGACTGGAAAAATCTGCCAATGATCAAGCTCGAATACCGTCCCCAGTCGCTCGATGATCTCGGGGTCGGCTCCAGACTCGATCTCCATTCGCACCGCATCCCCCTTGCGCCGGTTGTGCAATTCCGCGCGAACAGACTCCAGCAGATTGCGCGATTCTTCTTCCTGAAGATAGAGATTGCTGTTGCGCGTTACGCGGAAGGCGGCGGAAGAAACGATGTCGTACCCCTTGTACATACGCACAGCATGATGCACGACGAGGTCGGCAAGAAAAATAAAATCGATAGTCCCCTGCGATGGCAGGCGAACCAAGCGCGGCAGCGCCCGCGGGACCGTAACGACTCCGGTATAGGTGAGTGAGGAGCGACGGCGGCGGCGCAGCAACAGGGCCACACACAGCGCTTTGTTGATCACACGCGGAAATGGATGCGCGGGATCAACTGTGACTGGGGTGAGCAACGGATCTAGTTCACGGGCGCAATAGTCATTCACGAACGCCATGGTTGCGTCATCCAGTTCATCGATGCCGAGCACGCGAATTCCCTGCTCCGCTAGTTCGGGACGCAAGCGATCGTTCCAGCAAGAATATTGTTCTTCGACGAATTCGTGAGCGGCGTCTTTGATCAACTCCCGTTCCTCGACCATGGTGAGGCCGTCGGGGGTGGTGGAGTTGTGGCCGTCTTCGAGTTGTTGCAACAGACCACCGACCCGGACTTCAAAAAATTCGTCCAGATTGCTGGCCGAAATCGCCAAGAATTTCACACGTTCCAGCAGTGGATTGCGGAGATCTCCAGCCTCTTCGAGAACGCGCCAATTAAACTTCAGCCACGACGCTTCGCGATTCAGCAGAGGCGCGCGATTACTTGGAGTTTGTCGAACCATACTTGTTAAACCCAACTGTTAAATCTGGTTTGCCGAAAGCAATGACCAGTGATTACCTATCAGCACCCAAGCTCAAAGCACGGATCTTCACGATAGGGGAATTTAAATGGCAGCACAGGCAAGAAACAAATAAGCCATGCGGGCACAGCTAGTATACCAAGAAACACATGGGGCGCCGGTTCGACGCCGGCGCCCCATCGTTCAGTCCTCAAGCCAAATGTGCCTGCGCTTCGATGTTGTGAAGATGGTATAAATTCAAGTCACACAATACTTTAGTGAACCTGTTTGATCGCCACCTTGACCTTCTCGACGATGCCTGGCGGGAGCGGCGCATAGCTGAGCTGGCTCGTCATCTTCTGGCCGTCCGTGAGCATCCAATTCAGGAAATCGGCGATGATCTTCCCTTTTTTCGGATCCTGAGCCTGCACGGGAATCAACAGCCACGTGAAGCTGGATATGGGATAAGCATTCTTGCCGGGCGCATCCGTGATCGAAACGCGAAAATCGGCGGGCATCGCTTTCACCGACGCGGCTGCTTCGGTCACACTCTCCAGCGTGGCCTTTACAAAATTGCCGGCGGTGTTTTTGACCGATCCGTAGGTAATCTTATTCTCCGCGGCATAGATCAATTCGATATAGCCGATTGACCCTGGCAGTTGCCGGATCTGTCCAGCTACGCCTTCGTTGCCCTTTCCACCCAAGCCGACCGGCCACTTCGGCGAGGTGCCCTTGCCCACCGCAGTTTCCCATTCCTTACTCACCTTCGAAAGATAGTCCGTGAAAATATAAGTGGTGCCACTTCCGTCCGAGCGGTGAACCACGACGATCGATTGGTCCGGGAATTTGACGCCCGGATTCGGCTGGGTAATGGCAGGGTCGTTCCATTTCTGAATCTTTCCAAGAAATATGCCCGCCAGAGCTTCAGGCGTGAACCTAATTTCTCCGCTGACCCCTGGGACATTGTAGGCGGGCACAACCGCGCCCAACACAGTAGGAATATGCAGGATGCTAACTTTGGCTTCCTTCAATTGTTCGTCGGACATGGGGCCATCGCTGGCTCCGAAATCGACAGTGCCATTCAATACCTGGCGAATGCCGCCGCCGCTGCCAATCGATTGATAGTTGATCTGCACGTCCGAGTGAAGCTTGTTATATTCGCTGAACCATTTGGAATATATGGGATACGGGAAGGTGGCTCCCGCTCCGTTCAGTTGAGTCTGGCCCCAGACTGGCAGCGCCAGCGCCAGACCGACCAGCAGCAGCGCGATGCGGTGTTTCACTCGATGAGTCCTCCTCGTATCTTAAAATTCAGGCCTACAATTTTTAATATGAGCGACGCAATAGTTCTATGGGCGCAATATTACAGGAAGGTTACAGCGGAATAAATTTCTGGTGAACGTACTTGATTTTACAAGCACTTAGTGGCCGTCGTTTTTGTCCAGCCGCGCCAGTTCCCTGCCGAAAAGGGTATTTTGCGGAAATTCTTGCTGCAGTCCCTGGAGAATTTCGCGAGCCTGGGTCGTATCTTTCTCGCGCAGGTAGGCGATGGACAGAAGAATGCGCGCAAATGGGGCGAGCAGCTCGCCCTTAGCAGCGGTCGTCTGGAGTTCGGCGATTCCACCCGCTTTATCGCCTGCGGTCCCGCCAATGCGCAGAATCCAGCGAACGGGAGCCGCCATCGATCCGATAATGTATCGACTGACGCCGCCGGCCAGGTGAGCGTCGTAGCAGGTAGGATCGGCCGCCAGCAATTGGTCGGCCCATGCCGTTGCCTCTTTCGTGTAATGCAAAGACACCAAATTACGCTTTTCGATAAGCGCGGCAAAATCGGAGCGCAAGCCGGTCGAAAACGTCATGGCTAAGAGGGCATCGCGGTTCTTGGAGTCGAGACTAAGTTTTGCCTTCGCCATATTTTCAGCGCGACCGAGAGCCTGCTCAAAACGCGCTTGTTGCGCCGGATCGGCTTCATATTTTTTTCGAGCGGCGAAGATTGAGTCATCGTCATAGAACTGAGATTCGAGCACACCCAGCCGGTTGAATTCGGAAAATAAAATACCCGCGGCTTCACACACCGGGCCCATCGGATTTTCGGGGTTCAGCTTTTCCCAGGACTCAAACTCTTTTTGCGCGCCGGTAAAATCCAAGTCGTAGAGTTTGAGAAATCCGTTATCCAGGCTGACCACGGGCACGTCGGCGACGGCTTGCCGAGCAGTCATCATCAACATGAGAGTGGCCAGGAATGTAAACCAGAGCAACCTCGCTCGAAGGCTTTCTCGGATTCGACCGGCAATGAAGTCGCGGGTTGGCATGTCTTTAGGTTTAGATGCGATTCTTCTATACCGCGGGCAGAGGCCAAGCATGGATTTACATCTTCTGGCACACTGCTTAAAGGTTGAGGATGGCGCTTCGTGACTGATATTCGCTACGCACCGGGATGGCCGGGAATTGCACCCCGCTGGACTTCGAGCGCCAAGACCGGCGTCGGCACTGCATTGAATCTCCACAGCAAAGTTTGGTTTACGCTCAGTCATGGCATTCTCAATGAGATCTACTATCCGCGAGTCGATCAAGCTTGCACCCGCGACTTCGGCTTGATCGTCACCGACGGCCGCGGGTACTTTTGCGAAGAGAAACGCCATTGCACCTTCCATAACGTTCCCATCGATCATGGAGTCCCGGCCTACGAACTGACCAACACTTGCATGCAAGGCCGCTTCCGTATCGAAAAGGAAGTGCTGACCGATCCTCTGCGGAACGTGGTTTTGCAAAAGATTCGCTTTGTACCGCTTAAAGGAACTCTGTCCGACTACCGCTTGTACGGTCTCTTGGCGTCGCATCTTGCGAATTTCGGTTATGGCAATACCGGTTGGGTGGGCGATTACAAAGGCACGCCTATGCTCTTTGCTCAGCGCGATTCCTCCGCCATGGCTCTGGCTTGCTCTGCACCGTTACTCAAACGCTCTGTCGGATTTGCCGGCGTATCGGACGGCTGGCTAGATTTGTCGCAACATTTTCAGATGAGGTGGGAGTACGACCGCGCAGAAAACGGGAACGTCGCGCTGACCGCGGAAATCGATCTTGCTGCCTGCAATGGTGAGTTCGTTTTTGCGCTGGGCTTTGGCGGAATCTGGGCGGAGGCCGGTCAGCAAGCTCTTTCTTCCCTGCTCATCCCTTACGAAGCGACTCGCCAGGATTACGTCACGCGCTGGCTGAACTGGCAGCAAACTCTAAAGAAACTGGATGAGAAGCCGCGGGCAAAGGATTTGTACCGCGCCAGTACGGCGGCGATACGCAGCCACGAATCGAAGGATTTTCTCGGTGGAATCATTGCCAGCCTTTCCATCCCCTGGGGTTTTGACAAAGGCGATGAAGACCTAGGCGGCTACCATTTAATCTGGCCGCGGGATCTGGTCGAAAGTGCGGGCGGATTGCTGGCAGCGGGCGCTTACGACGACGCGCTCCGCGTGCTGCATTACCTCGAGACCACACAGGAAGCGGACGGGCACTGGGCGCAGAACATGTGGTTGGATGGGCGTCCGTATTGGGACGGTCTGCAGATGGATGAGACCGCCTTTCCCATTCTATTAGTCGATCTCTTGCGCCGCGAAGCACCCGAACGCTTCGTAAAAGACGAACATTGGTGGCCAATGGTGCGCAAGGCGGCTGCATACATCGTGGCCAACGGCCCGGTTACGCAGCAGGATCGCTGGGAAGAAGATGGCGGTTATTCACCGTTCACGCTTGCTGCCGAAATCTCTGCTCTCATCATTGCTGCCGATCTCGCCCAGTCGATGGGTCAGAAAAAGCCTGCCGAATTTCTGCGCCAGGTCGCCGACACCTGGAACGACAACATCGAGCGCTGGACTTACGCTGTCAATAGCGATCTCGCTCGCCAGATCGGAGTCGAGGGTTACTACGTGCGCATCACGCCGCCCGACGGCGACGGAGCCGCTTCACCTCTGCAGGGGTTTGTTCCCATCAAAAACCGCGCCACCAGTTCGACGGTGCCGGCGGCTGAGATCGTCAGTCCCGATGCGCTCGCTCTTGTGCGCTTCGGCTTGCGCGCGCCCCATGATGCGCGCATTGTAAACACGGTTAAGGTTATCGATGAACTGTTGCGTGTAAACCTTCCGCAGGGGACGGGCTGGTATCGTTACAATCGCGACGGATACGGTGAGCATGAAGACGGATCGCCGTTCGATGGCATCGGAATCGGCCGCCCCTGGCCACTTCTGGCCGGCGAACGAGCTCACTACGAACTGGCTGCCGGTCGTGCTTCTTCCGCCGAGGCTTTACTCGGCGTGATGGAAAATTCCACCGGAGCGAGCCGCCTGATTCCTGAACAGGTATGGGATGTGGACGACATTCCCGAGCGCGAACTGTTCATAGGAAAAGCATCCGGGTCGGCGTGTCCCCTGGTTTGGGCCCATTCCGAATACATCAAGCTGCGCCGCTCGCTGCTCGACGGAAGGATCTTCGATCAGCCTCCGCAAACCGTCGAACGCTATATTAAAAGGAAAGTATCCGCCGAGTATTTCAACTGGCGCTTCAACAATAAAACGCGCACGTTACCTTGTGGAAAGAAATTGCGACTTCTATTGATGGAACCGGCTACGGTGCATTGGAGTTTCGACCACTGGCAAAACACTCAGGACAGCAACTCCGAAGAGAGTGGCTGGAATCTACAGTATGTGGATCTGCCCAGTGAATTTCTCAAGGTGGGCCAGCAGATAATCTTCACGTTTTATTGGAAGAACAGCGGGCGTTGGGAAGGCGAAAACTATCAGTTGGTCGTTGAATAAGGACTTCTCGATTCTTATTTCGATATGGCGTCATGCCTTGAACATGGCGCTCAGATCTCGATAACCTATGGCATGCTTCGCGAATGTAAATGTACCGTGCTCTTGCATCTCCTGAGCCGCTCGCAGGAACGCGCCCAGGGCTGCGCGCGAAAGCGCGCTGCCCACACTGACCCGCTTAACTCCGATCGCTGAAAGCTCGGCCACGCTTAATTGAAAGCCTTGCAACCCCATCACGGCGTTCACCGGACGGTCGACGGAACGAACCACGGTGGCAAGGTCATCCTTCGTGGTCAGGCCCGGCGCATAAAGCACATCCGCCCCGGCTTCCTGATAGCCCTGCAAACGTGCAATGGTGTCTCCCAGATCAGGCTTGCCGTGCAGATAGTTCTCCGCTCGCCCGGTCAGCGTAAATGTAAAAGGCAGCGCGCGCGCCGCCTCTGCCGCCGCGCGCACCCGTTCGATCGCAAGCTCTTTTTCGTAGATCAGGTCCGGCCGCCCGCTCGCATCTTCAATGGATCCGCCAACAACTCCGGCCGCCGCGGCCAGGCGTATAGTTTCGGCGACGACGTCTGGCGTATCGCCAAAACCATTCTCGAGATCGGCGCTCACCGGCAAATCCGTAGCAGACGCGATCGCAGAGAGGTGCGCCATCATCTCGGGCCGCGCGATCGTGTTGTCCCGTTGCCCGGCTGAAAAGGCGTAGCCGGCGCTGGTAGTGGCAAGCGCCTCAAAGCCCAAATGAGCCAGTAGCCGTGCCGTTCCAACGTCCGATGGATTGGGGATGACGAAGGCTCGATCGCGCTCATGGAGGGCGCGAAAAGCCTGCGCTTTTTCGGTCTGGGTCGCCATAGAAGTTACACCTTTTCCGCGAGCGTCGAAGGCACGTTGAGAGTTCCGTCTACGACCTCGACGAAGTTCCGCTCTTCCCGGAGGATAACCTTTTTTGCTTGTACCCTGGCGAAGTTCTCGCGCGCTTCCGGATCAGATTTCAAACGTGCCCGGTATGCCTCGTAAGAGGCCAGACTATTGAATGCAATCAGTCCCCATGCGACATCATTGGTGCCCTCGTGAGGAAGAAAATATCCGACGAGATGGCCGCCGCAGCGAGGAATAATCCGGCCCCAATTCTCGGCATATTTCTTGAACTCGTCGCGCTGAAAAGGATCGATCTGATAGCGGATGATGCAGGTGATCGTCATTAGTGTCCTCGTGGGATTCGGTCTGGCTGCTGAATCGCCCATGCCAACCGTGAGAGCCGCCGCCAACAGGACGCCTATCGCTTCGCGCCGGTCTAATTGGGCAGCTTGTGGGGCGACTTCGGTGTGGGCAAACGCTTGTCGAGTCGAATGTCTCTGCGCTCGATTCATGCCGGCAGTATGTCAGTTGTCCGACATCGACACTTCGTTTACCATGCAACTATGAATGTTACCGACCGAAGCGACAAACGCAACCACGCCGGCCACGATGACGCGGCGGTTTCCGAGATGGCGGCAGCGATTGGCGAGCCAGCGCGGGCTCGTATGCTTTACTGCCTGATTGACGGCAGAGCGCGAACAAGTACCGAGCTCGCCGTAGTGGCCGAGGTTACTCCCTCGACCGCCAGCGTGCATTTGCAACGTCTGAAGACACAGCGCCTGGTGAAGGTTGTCGCGCAGGGGAAGCATCGATATTACAGTCTGGAAGGAGCGAATGTCGCGACCGCACTGGAAGCATTGAGTGTGTTGGCGGGGGAATCCTGCAAACCGTTTGTTCCGAACACGCCGAGCCGGCTGCGTGCTGCCAGAACCTGTTACGACCACATGGCGGGCACTGTCGGTGTAATGCTAAACGAACGCTTTACGTCCTTGGGCTGGCTCTCAACTGCGACGGGATCGACACGCGAAGATTGCTATGATGTCACTCCCAATGGAACGAAGGCATTTGAGTCCATTGGCATCGATATCAATGCCACTCGGATGCTGCGCCGTCGATTCGCTTGTGCCTGTCTTGATTGGAGCGAGCGTCGACCGCATCTCGGCGGTGCGCTCGGTGCTGCGGTTCTCGGAATCGCGCTGAAAAGAAAGTGGGTCCTCCAGGACCTCGACAGCAGAGTGCTTGGGGTCACCAGTCTTGGGCGACGGGAGATGTTAGCTCGATTCGGTCTTCGTCTCTGAACGATGCCGAATTTCTAAATACGACCGCGGTTCCGCCAGTGCGATTCTTTCTCCGGAAGGCTGCTAAACTTTGCTTGTTCCAAATTCACTTGAGGCACCAATGCGCGTTCTTAGCTTGTTTGTTATGGTCGAACTCATGAGTATCCTCGTCACCTCCCAGACGCCGCCTGCAACTCGACCTGTACCCCAGGCAGTCACTGATCCGAAGCAGGTCTCTTCCCGGCCCGACGCGCGGGTGGAGAAGAATCTTTCCATCGAGAAGCTCTATATGACGCGCCAGGTGGGCGGTTCGACCTGGTCGCCAGATGGGAAGACAGTTGCTTTCGTCAGCAGCCTGAGTGGCCGTAACAATATTTGGCTCGTGCCCGCCGAAGGTGGATGGCCGATGCAACTTACGGTGAGCGATCAGCGTCAAGGCAGCCCCACGTGGTCACCGAATGGTAAGTGGATCGCCTACATCTCGGATTACGATGGCGACGAGCAATGGGATATTTTTCTTGTCTCACCCAAGACTGGCCAGGTTCTGAACTTGACCAATACGCGCGAGATCGCGGAAGAAAGTCCTGCATGGTCGCCTGATGGACGCTACCTCGCTTACATGGTCAAGCCTCGGACTTCGTCCGTGTTCGAGATCGATGTCTACGACACTGTCTTGCGGGATGTGAAGCACCTGACCGCCGGTACTGCCAAAGACCGGATGAATGTTGCGCCGATCTGGTCGACTGATGGCACGTTCATTGTCTACACGCAGGAGCAGTCGAAAGGGACGGACTCAAATGTGTTTCTGGTTGACGTTGCCAGTGCGCAAAGCACGCTATTGACACCGCATGATGGTGAACACACTTACTCGGCGAATGATATCTCTCCTGACGGCAAGAACGTTCTTGTCACCTCGAATGCCGGCGATGGTTACGACAATGTTGGCATGCTCGATATCGCAACTAAGAAAATCCGGTGGATTACTCAGGACAAATGGGAAATCTCCGGTGAAAGCTATTCTCCCGACGGAAAGTTCCTGACTTATAGCGCAAATGTGGACGGGAATACTGATATTTACCTCTACGATGTCGCTGCTGGACAGGCGCATCCCCTGCCGTTACCCAAAGGTGTCAACTATTCTGCGGGTCATCCTTCACCGTTTACTCGCGATCGTACGCGCCTCCTTTATTACCATACGGGACCGACGGCGCCCGGCGATTTATGGGTCTATAACATGGCTCTTGGCACATCCACTGACAGTAGGTCACATCAACTTACATACTCGTTAGTTGGCGGCGTGCAATCACAGGACATGGTCGAGCCTTACCTTGTTCATTATCCCAGTAAAGATGGCAAGTGGACGATCTCGGCATTTGTGTATGTGCCTTACAACCTGCCTCGGAACGGCCAGCATCCTGCGATTGTGTATGTTCATGGCGGGCCTACGGCGCAGACCATGAATACGTTCAATCGCTTCGTGCAGTACATGGCTAATCAGGGATATATTGTCATCGCTCCTAACTATCGCGGATCGACTGGGTACGGAAAAGAATTCCAACAAGCGAATCTTTTCGACATGGGTGGAGGCGATTTGGAGGACGTGCTTGCTGCCGCGGACTGGATTAAACAAACGGGCTACGTCGATCCCAAGAAACTTATTCTGATGGGCGGCAGTTATGGTGGCTATCTGACAATGATGGGGGTGACCAAGGCTCCAGAGGTGTGGGCAGCGGGAGTTCCCATTGTGCCTTTTGTGAACTGGTTTACTGAGATTCAAAATGAGGATCCAGTATTGCAGCAGTCCGACCTTGCAACCATGGGCGATCTGGAGAAGAACAAAGCGCGCTATGAAGATCGCTCACCGATCAACTTCGTGGACCAGATTAAGGCGCCGCTCTACCTGCTGGCGGGCGGCAACGATCCGCGTTGCCCGAGGACCGAGGCGGAGCAGGTAGTGGCTGCGGTCAAGAAGCGCGGCGGCGTGGCCGAGTACAAAGTCTATGAGAATGAAGGGCACGGCTTTGCTCGGGTTGAAAATCAAATCGATGCCTACAAGCGCGTGGCCGATTTCTTAAAGGCGCACGTGCCGCCAGCGGACTGCAGTTGCTCGTTGAATAAGTAGCGAAGGCGCTGCCGTTCATTATGAATCAAACGGGATATACTTTGTCGTTCCTAAGTCATAACGAGCTTTTCGTGCCTTGTGACGGGACTCAAAGGCCTGGAGAACTCGCTGCCATTCGAGTTCCTCATGCCTTCGATCGACACTCACCCCGGATGAAATTGTTTTGACATACGGAATACTCTTTGTGAGTCGCACGGGGACGATTTCCTCCGGCTCCAAGGTCTGCACCCACGCCACCAACTGGTTCAGGGTCCAATTCTTTTTTTTCATTACGTGATGGTCGAACAGATGGGCAACGATGTCTTTGATAGGCATTTCGCGCGGAACCGTGAACCACCAGCAGTTACAAGGACGGCGCACCTCGGCCAATATCCAGACGCCGAATACTCCTTCAACGCCGAGGCTTCTGGCTTTCGTAGCGGAAACGCGCACCGCTGACCTGCGGTATCGATAACCCTTGGCGATCACAGCCATGCCCAGGGCGCATCCGGCACGCTCTTCATTGAAATACTGTCCGCCTGCTTTTGGGGTAATGAGCGTACTTCCCCGGAGAATCGCCTCACTGAGTTTCATTGTGCGTTCCGCCTTTCACTCGCAGGCCGATGCGCGTATTGTAGCTCCGTTTTGCCTTCGCGGGGCGCAGATTTCCGCTTTTGGGAATCCCAGAATAATTCTTATGAAAATATCGGTTGCGTCTCGGGCTTGTGTCTGCCTGGTTTGCGGCGCCTTTGTACTTGTGCAAAGCAACGACTCGCCAGTGATACAAAAGAACCATCGCCTTCGAACTCCGACCACAAAAACCAGCACAATTTGCGCTTTCTTTCCCTCTGACTGGCGAGCAAAGAGCGCACACTTGCGAGATCGCCTGCCAACAGCAACAATGGGGACCGCGCCCTTGCGACGTTAAGCCGTTAAGCCGTCAAGCCGCGTGAGTTGACGAAAGTCTACGGAGTCACTTGGAAGACGACGCCGGCGCCGTTCGATCCCCCTGTGTAAGTCGTGCCGTAGAGGTTGCCGGCGCTGTCCCGAATCAGACCGCTAAACGGATAATCTCCCTGGTAATATCCGTTCGCGCCGTCGTAGCCACCGAAGCTCATGAGAGTCTTCTCTTTGTAGTGGCTGCTGGCGCCAACTGGGGCCGCCATTTCGAAAACAGTTCCGATCCCGACTGCTCCGCCGTAAACTGTGGTGCCGTATATATTTCCAGCTGTATCGAACGCAATCTCTCCCCAAGGCTGGTCGCCATCCTTTGGGTTGCCCGCAAAAGAGTGGAGAATCTTTTCGGTCCATTTTCCCTTCATTCCAGGGCTCAGTTTGTAAACCGTTCCGAGGTTCTTGAGGCCGCCTTGGTACGTTGTTCCGTAAAGGTCTCCTGCCGCGTCGAGCGTGGGGGTGCCCTGCGCTGCGTTGCCATCGTTAGGAGCACCAGCAAAGGTGTGGATCACAGTCGGATTCCAACCGCCCTTGCCGTTCGGTGACAGTTTGAACACGGTTGTATATCCGGCGCCGAAGATGTTTCCAGCGGAATCCATCGTCACCCCGGCGTAGCCCATACTGACGTTGTAGATCACTTCCTCCGTCCAGCCGCCACTCGACGGGCTCAGCTCGAAGATCCCCTCGAAATTTGTGCCGTAGAGATTGCCCGCCCCGTCCGTGATCAGACCGCTTACCGGATAGGCGCCGTCCGCCCCGCCAGTAAAGCTATGCAAGACAGTTTCCGTCCAGCGTGTCCCGGTGGGACTAAGTTCGAATACCACGCCAAATCCATTCGCGCCGCCGTAGTAAGTTGTTCCGTAAAGATTTCCCACGCTGTCGAAGATCACATAAGAATATGCCGGATACGCCCCGTCCGACCCTCCGGTGAAGCTATAGAGCACGGTCTCGTTCCAGCCACCGCTGCCATTCGGCGAAAGCTCAAATACGGTTCCGTATCCCAGACCAGCCCCGCCCGACGTCAGCCCACCTTCATAAGTCGTCCCGTAGAAGTCGCCGATGCCGTCCGAAGTGAGGCGGGAGTTAGGATAGAGGCCATCGCTGCAGTGCGGCTGAGAGCAAAAGGTGTAGAGCACGGTCTCGGTTATGGCCTGCGCTTGACGAGCGGCAATCAGCAGCAGCGCGGAAAGCGTAGCTGATATCAGAGCGTCGCGGCTCACTGCCGCTGCCAGCTTCGTCGAGGCGAATCTCAACGCCACATGGAAAATGTGGAAATGACCTTTCGTCCTTGCTGAATGCATGGTCCTCTCCCCGATAGCTTCGTTCTTGTGCGCCATCGCTTCACTCAATTTTCGGCTACCCGAAGCCCACCCAGTCGCTCCTTACGGTGTTATCTTGAAGACCACACCGCAGCCTGCTGGACACACGTCGCTGATCGTGCCGCCATAGGCCGTCGTACCGTACAGGTTCCCTTCCGCATCCATGATCACAGGCGCCTGGGATTCGGCACCGTCCGTTTCCCCGGAGAAGTCATAGAGCGTCGTCAAATTGCCCGACGGATCCACCCTGAAGACCGTGCCACAGCCATACCCTGGGCCGCAGATTGGATTACTGATGCCGCTGCCGCCGTTCGGTGTCGTGCCGTACAAATTGCCAGCCGCATCCAGGATCAAAGCTGAGGTAGGGTATCCCGGAGAATTGAGCTGGGTGAGGGTACCCTGTGGATCCAACTTGAATAGATAATCCGCTGTTCCATAAAAGTTCCCAGCAGCATCTTGAATCAATCCCGCGTTAGGGAAGGCAACGGGGCTTACCAGCGGGTTGAAAAAGTACAGGACAGTTTCATTACCAGCGGGATCCAGTTCGAACACCGCTCCAGCACCACCATCGTCATTACCGCCATCGCCGCCGCCGCGATAAATACCACCGCCACCAGCGGTGCCGTACAAATTGCCCGCCGCGTCGAAGATCAAACCTGAATTCGGGAAGTCGCCTTGTTTATGTCCATCGCCAAAGTGTCGGAGGACAATCTCTTTAGCGGTCGTATCCAATTTGAAGACCACCCCACAATCGGAGGGCAACACCCCGCCCAACGAGTTGAGCTTCGGATAGACGCCACTGCAGTCCTTGCTGCCGCCCAGGTAGGTTGCTCCATACAAATTGCCCGCCGCATCGAGGGTCAAAGGTGCGAGCGGCGTACAGCCTTGCCAGCAGCTGTTGTTTCCAGAAAAGCTGTAGAGCACAGAGAAATTGCCATTCGCGTCCACTTTGAAAACAGTGCCACATCCGTCAAATGGATCGCTGCCCAAGCTGCCGAACCATCCTACAGAACACGGGTTTGGGCTGGCGCCCCCACTACTCGTTGCTCCGTACAAATTGCCAGCCAGGTCCCGGACCAAACCCCCAGCCGGATATGAGCCATTCGTCCCGCCGGCTCCAAAGTTGTAGAGCAGAGTAAAGTCGCCGCCAGGACTCAACTTGAACACCGACCCCGCTGTTGTACCTGTGGTCAGCTGTGTACCTGTGGCGCGGTCATAGGCGTAAGTGGTGCCAACGGTCGTACCGTACAAGTTGCCGGCGGAGTCCAAGGCCAATCCGGCCTCGGGGCTCGCGCCGTCAGCCCCGCCGGTGAATGAATAGAGCACTTCGTAAGTTCGTGCCCATCCGGATGGGACCGCCGCCAGTCCCGCCACCAGAAGAAGAACCGCCTGGATGAACCTTGGGAACGACATGATTTTGTCCTCGATGACGAAGAACTACGATCCAGAGATCGGGGGGTTGATCTCGATTTCATCGCCTTCCCTGGCGATAAGCGTACAACTTGTCGTGAACACGGTGCCAGCCCGCCTGGCTCCGGTCAACTGTAGAACTGCTGAATTTGCTATGAAGCGCTAAGCACCTTGTCGTTAGTGAGATAGGACCTGTTATGAAGAAAACACGATCCCCTCTAACTGACAAGAATCGGTTCAGCTCAAATCGCCGGGCGTGGCAAAGTAACAGCAGGAGCTTCGCTCAAGGTGCCATTAGTGGGCGTCTTACGCAATTTCCGAAAAGGCTAAACTAAAGCCTGTTCGTGTCCTCGGGAAGATTTAGCGTTTTGCCCTACCCTTACAGATAGGCTTTTTGTGGGTGGTGCTTTTTGGCTGCTTCCAGGCGGAGCATCAGCATATACAGGACGATCGCTACATTGACTCCTAGAATCAGCAGGCGAAGCGCGTCGGGGCCGCGCAATAGATCAGCAACTTCGAAGGGGATATAGATGGAGCCGGAGGCGATGGCGAGCCATTCCGCCCAAGGACGGACGTACCACAATCCGTAGGCCTCGACGAATCGGAGGATGACATAAACGGCCGCTACCGTGGCTATCTTCCACAGGCGGATGTCGCTGACCCTGTAGACGAGGTCGATGAAAACGCCTACGAAGTGGTGGTGGGGATTGGCGTGAAGAAATTCGAGGAGGCTCTCGGCGATTCCCCAGATATCTTTGTGGCGCATGGTGAACACGCCCAGGCCGGCGAGAAGGACGACGATTCCCTTGGTAAATTCGAAGGTGGCCACGGTGCGCACACCTTTGATGTGTACAGGGTCGCCAATTTTAGGATGCGGGATTCTGGGATGCATTTGATTTCAGGCATCGTACGCCTGCTTGCGGATTCATTCTAAAGCTTGCCCCGCACGCCACGCGATGCAAGTCTCTCAACTCTCGTTGCGGACGCTCGCACGCAACTCTTCCACAATCTCGAATGCGGCCTTATGCGCGACTTCGTTCTCGGTCACATCAAAGGAGATGGCTCCGACGCGCGCGTGACCGCCGCCGCCGTAACGCTCGCAGATTCTTGCCAGATTTACGGTGGGCGGACGTTTCGACCAGGGGTTCGATCCGACGGAAACTTTCACGCGGAACGAGCTTTTGCTAACCCCGATGCTATAGATCGAATCGGGATGCAGATAGTACGGAATGAACTTGTTGTAGCCTTCGAGTTCGAGGTCCGCGATGTCGAAGAAGATGGTGCCATCTTTTTCTTCCGTGCGCTGGCGCAAGATCTCGATGGAACGCTGATGCCTTTCGAGCAACGGCGGCAGGACCGCACTGACGAATGGCTCCTCCAGTATCAGCGCCAGTGGCTGGTAAGCGAGAAGCGGGATTATGGTCTTGACGAAATTGCGGTCGGTGGAGGCTTCGATGGCCATGGTCAGTTTCATCGCGGGAGCTTTCATTTCGACTGCCGACTTCGCGTCGTCGTACATGGCGCCATCGACGATGTCCGTCCAGCGGACGAGTTCCGCTACCTGGCGCGGATCGAAACCGAAGCGCTCCTCCGCAACCATGGCGATAAAGCTGGTGCAGGATTTGAAATCGGGATCGTAAAACTTGCGATTGCTCTGATCTTGCTCAAAGTGGGCGGCGTCGGCCGGAGATAGAAATGCGCTTTCGTGGTGATCGAACCACCAGGTAATTTTGGGCGAACTGGAATACTTGAAATCCACAATAGCATTCTCGTCGCCATCAAACTGTTTCTCGTCGAACAAAGAGCCGGCTCGATGCAGGAGGCCGGAGTAAATGAAGTCCACATCGCTACGGATTCGTTCGCGGTAGAAACGTGAAAACAGGGCAGCCGAGCACGCCCCGTCAAAACACTTGTCGTGATAAAAAACCCGCACTCGCAAATTTAGCTTCCCTTGCCCATTTCTCCGGGCGTGTAGTGAAAAACTAATAGAGTTGCTGGTTTGCAGACTTATGTCAAGCGCAGATGCGATGACTGGGTTACGGAATCGTTAAAAACATGCATGGAATCACTTCTTCCGGCGGCGAATCTTAAAATCGAAGCTGACCACTCCGTTCTGATCGCGCAGCGCGACAATCGAAATCGTGCGGGTGACGTTGTACTCCACCTGGATGATTTGCTGATTGGAAACGGAGACGTTGGTGCTATAGGTGAGTGTGAGATTGTTGACCACTTGTTGCTCGACGGTCACCTGCGGCCCGCGCACCACGTTGGTCTCGCTGGGTAGTCCTTGCGGATCGATCTTTACGCGGCTGGCTCCGAAGAGACGTTGCAGGCGGCTGTTGACGGTGCTATTCAGAGCCTCGTTGATCAGCAGGTTGGAGGCATCTCCACCCAGCCCAAAGGATCCGCTCGAACCCGCGGCTGCCGATTCCTCCTGCGTGCGGCCTAGAGCCAATAGAGCGATGACGTCGGCTTGGGGAAGCTGAGGTTCGGACTGCCAGGTGACTTTCAGACCGTTCGTGACGCTGGCATCCCCGCGAAACTGCACCGTGATGTCGTAATCGCGGACGCGTGTGCTCGCCTGGAGATCGATGATCGGCTGAGTCTTAGCGGGATTCGCAAAGGTGACGTCGCCGCGATCGAGGTTGTATTTGTTCCCATTGAATGAAATTTCTCCTTCGAGAACTTCAACCCTGCCCAAAATTGCGGGACGGTCGGCGGTACCACGCACCCGGAGATCGGCATTACCAGAGAGCCGGGCAATGGCCGTCTGCATCTGTAGCTCAGGAGTGGTAACGACGTGGACGTCGAGTTTAAGGTGGCTCTCCAGGCTATCGCTCTGATTGAGTACGATCGATTGCTTGCTCCGTTCTATATACGCAGCGAAGTCGAATCCGGGAGTGACAGCAAGCTTATTGACCACGACACCGCCGCTCAGCAGCGCGGCGGTCGTAGTGCCGGATAGCCGGAGATCCGCGTCTGCCGTGGAACTTACGCCCGGAGGATAGCGCAGACGAACGGCATGCGCGGTTGCGCCCAGATCAAGTTGGAAGACCCCGCTCTGATAGGTCGCGGATCCGGTCAAAGCGATAATGCCGCCGCCGGTGGTGCCGGTCAGTTTCTCGATCTGGACGTGGTTACGATCGAACAACAGAACGCCGTTCAGATCGCTGAGGCCGCTGGGGAAATCGTTGTGACTGACAAAGGTATTCTTCACCTCGATCCGGCCCTGTAGCACCGGCTGCGCGAGCGCTCCGCTCGCGTTCAAATTCACACCCAAAGTGCCGCGAGCGAGGATTTTTGGATTCAGCGATTGCAACAGGGTCATGTTGACCGAGCCATCCACATGAAGGTCGATCTCTTGGGTGCCGGCCAAATGCGCTCGGCCCTGGGCGGTGAAATCGGTTCCACTTCCGGCGAGGTGCAGTTGCTGAATGGTTAAGACTTGATCCGCGATCTCGAAGCGCAGAGGCCCGACACTTTGTACCTGCACATGCTCGATATCGGCGCCGAAAGCCTGAATTTCAGCGCTCGCTTTTAGATCGCGTGGCGTGCGCAGCGGACCGACCACGTGCACGGTTCCTTCAATGGGAGAGTGTCCCGTAACTTTTCCAGGCAAATAAACACGCAGGAACGAATCCATATCCAAGTGATGGAAGGCGAGCGTCAGGTCGGCGGGAAAATCGTGCTCTAAGGCTACGCTGCCTGCGATCGACAAGTCTGCTTTATCGAAATCAGAGTGGGCTTTGAGATCGAGCTGCTGTCCGTGAGTGACCGCGTCGAGATAAAAATCGCCGATGCGTTCCTTGTCCAGGGCAAGATCCTTGAGATGAACGCGCGCGTTCACCGAAGGCTGATCCGGGGTGCCGCTCGCTTGCACTGTGAAATCGACGATACCGTCTGCGGCAAACCGACTTGTCTGCAGGCGGGGAAAACGGGCGAGGTTGAGGTTGCGTCCGGAAAGATTCAGATGAAACTCGTTCTTAGAAAACTCGAAGCTCGGCGACTCAGAATTCAGGGGTACGAGGTTGGCGATGTTGACGGCGGCGCTGCCAGAGATGGGAGAACCGTAGACGCTGGCCTCAATATCGTCGAACTGCAGTTCGCCGTCGGCAAGGTGAAGATTGCTCTTCAATAAAGGAACGCCTACTCCATAGGACAAGACGTTGCGTAGTTCGATGTGGCCTTCGCCGTGGAGGTCGTCGCGTGGTCCCGAAATGGTGGCAGACATATCCAGATTTCCGGCAACAGGGTAAGGAACCCCGGCCAAGCCAGCCAGTTCGGCCACGTCGGCGTTGCGGAAGTCGAAATGCACCGTAATGGGCAGGCCTGGCAGAAGTTCGCCGCCCGACAGTACCGCACTGACATCGAAATGCGCGTTCGTGTGACCATGAATGATCGATCCATTATGGGCGGCAAAGTGATTGCTGGAAAACTGGACGTTGCTGGTTAGCGCGTCCCAATGAACCCCTTTCGAGGAAACATGTTGGGTCGCCGGCAAGTTCGTGTCGAAGTCGTAAACTTCGAGTTTCCCGTTGACAGAAAGTTCGGAGAGCTTGCCGCTGGCGTTGCCCGCGAGGCTCGCCCATCCGTGAACGACGACGGGCAAAGTACGAGATCCGTAAGCTGCTTCGAGCAGCGGCGCCCATTCTTTTAGGTTATGGCTGGTGAAGGTGAAGCGCAGCGACGAGGTCGAGGCCAAGCTTCCGGAAGCGCTGATTTCTGAACCCGTCGTTGATAGGTGAAGCGCGTTTACTTCTAATTCGTCGCGCGATCCGCGATAGACGCCATCGATCTGGCCGTAAACCGGAATCACCTGCGGGGAGCGGTTCATCGGCGGGGCGATGGTAAGTTTCAGGCGAGTTTCCTGGTCACGGATCGAACCAACCCAGAGCACCTCCACATTGCCGCTCGCGCTCCCAGAGACATCGAGATGATCGAGTGGGAAGTTTTTTGAGCTGAGCATCTCCATGGCTGGGAGCAAGGGAAAGCTTGTCAATTGCAGGCGCACCAAGCCACGCTGAAGACTTGCAGGTGAGACGCGTCCGAGGGTACGGCGCTGCACCGGCGTCGGCAACGGTTCGAGCGAATTCTGCCAGTTCGTCAGGTCGGCATCGCCGGACACATCGCCGCCGAGTAAATTTGCTTTGATGGCAAAGATGCGCAGGCGGTCAGGGGTGACGGAAAAGCCCGCTGCCAGGCGGCCATTTCGCATTGACACCCTGGCATTCGACCAATCGAGGTCCTTCGCTTGAACCGTTCCCTGAGCAGCAAAGTCATGCAAGTTCCAAGAGCCCTTACCTTCGATTTGGACCGTGCCCTTGTGAAGTTCGGGCTGGCGGACCAGGGGAGCGAGTTCGCCTACATCTGCGATGCCATGATAATCGCCGCTGAGATGAGGATCATGAAAGTCTTGCAGATGGCCGGTGAAGTGAATCTCTGACTTTCCGGAGGCCAGCAGCAGATTGCTGATTTCGACGCGTCCGCGAGCCAGTATCAGCGAGGAATCGGCTCGCCACACAATAGAAGGATATTTCTGATAACGCGTAGTCACACTTCCTGCGGCGACATGTACTTCATATTGATGTCGTAGCAAAGAATGGTTCAAGAGTAAGGCGAGGTCCCGGGCGTCCAAATCGACCGGTACCTTTTGGTCTTGCCATAGGAGCTCGCCGTGCTGTACTCCGATGTGAGAGACCGAAAGCGAGATCAACTGCTCAACCGGGCCCTCGCCGGATGGAAGAGTTACCTGCGGCGCCGGAATGTTGGTGGTGCCGTCCGGGTAATCAATGATGTGAACGACTGGATGATCGAGCACCAGAGAATGCAATCCAATCGTGGTGCTGAGAAGGGAGATGATTTTCATCTCCGCCTCAATGCGGTCGACGTGTAGAAACGGGATTTGGTCGGAAGCCTCGCGACCATGGATGGTCAGATTGCGGGCATCCACTCGCAGGCGAAATGGAGTGGTGTGCAGCTCACCGAGCTCGACGCGGCCGCCCACGATTTTCTCCACCGACGAGACCACGCGGCGGCGAACCAGTTGCTGAAAGGAGTCGGTCGTGACGTACCAGCCGAGCAAGCTGAAGCCAACCAGGCTAAATAGGCAAAAGCCAAGAAAGAGCTTCAACAGGACGCGACGGCGCTTCGGAGAAGACAGCTCGGGCGGCAATTCGGCCGGCGGTTCGGTCAACGGTTCTGGTCCCCGCCGCTCGATTCAGGAGTTGCGATATGGCTGCCCGAGCGCAGGCTTGCCAGCCACCCGGTGAGCAGTTCGTTCATTTTTTTCTCGGCCAGCAAATCTCTGATGCGGCCAAAGACTTCGGTCAGCGGTTTTGCACGATTCCCGGCCTTTTGCATCTCCGGCAGCAACTGATTCTGATAGTAGCTTTCTACGGATCGCTGATCGATCTGGATCGAGGGCCGCAGCCGGTCTTCAACCAGCTTCATGAGCTGGATCTCATCGCTCAGACGCTTTTCCAGCGAGCTTTCGGACAGCCCGTAGCGTTCGAGCTTGGCATGCCAGCCTTCATCGGTGGCGCAATCCGGGTGGAGCTTGCGAACTTCGGCAACCCGGGCCGAGACTTCTGCGGCCGGGGCGGGCTGCGAGGGTCGAACCTGTTCCCGGAGCAGTTCCTGATCGATGAGGCGATCGAGAGCAGCGGCCCGCTCGGCAGAGGTGAAGGAGTCTGGGTCGCGGCCATTGGAAAAAGCTTCGAACGCTATTTCCTGCTCCCAATCACTCTGCAAAACCACATGGCCGTTTACGTTTGTGACCACGCGGTCGACGATCTTTCCGCCGAGTGCCTGTGGTGCCAGCGACATGGTCAAGGCGAGGACAAGGGCACAAGATCCGGCGCTGATGCTTTTAAGTTTGACCATTTCGAGTTTGATCACCTCGAGTCTGACCATGCGGAAGTTCATCAGAATGACTGCCCGACACTGAACGAGAAATTAAAGTGCCCAGCGCGTTGGTATCCGAACTGCCCGGCCGTATCCCCATTCAAGTTATTGATGGTGATGTTGGTGTAGCTCGGGAAGTACGGCGGATTTAAATTGTATCCGAAGTCGAAGCGCAATGGCCCAATCGGCGTCTGATAGCGCACTCCCATGCCCAGGGCGTGAGAAGTGTAATTATAGTCGCACCCCAGGTGGGTCAACGGCGAGAAGCACAAATACTCGTCCGGTTGGTGAAAGCGCGCCAGGCTCGGCAGCATCTCCTGTGGGCGGGCAAAAACGTTGCCCATGTCGTGAAAGATCGTGAAGCCGATGTTGTCATTCAGATAAGGCACCCGGACATTGGGAAAACGGATCTCCAGATTGTTGAGAAATAGCGCACTGCCGCCAACTGGAAATCCCGTGAAGGGATCGCGTGGTCCCGCCTGATTTAATCCAAACCCGCGATTGGAGTTGCCTCCGCCACTATAGAAGCGCTCCGGCAGTGGAATAAGAGATTGAGTAGCCGATGCGGTTTGCGACGGATCGAGCACGACTGTGTTTCCGAAAGGGTTCTCCAGGCCTACGGTCGTCGAACGCGCGAACACATATCCTTGTCCGGTGCTGCGATTGCGGAAGAATGTGTGATAGGTGGAGTTCTTGATCAAGGCGCGGCTGAAGTCGGCCTCGGAGCCGAAATCACTGGAGGCGACTCCCCCTTCGACCGTGGTGTAGCTGCCGCGAGTACTTTCCAGATCGTTATCGCGGCGGTTGCGCACGTAGATGAAATTGGGCGTGCCTACGCGAGTTGGCTTCGAGAGAAGCGGAATCAGGTCGGCGCTAACCTCAATATTGCTGGCTTCGACCCGCCGGTAACTGAATCGGTAGGCAAGTGTGGTCAGGTCGCGGTCTTGTATCTTGTACAACACCTGCAAAAATTGCACCGTGCCTTCCAGGCGTTTCGAGGTGAAGGTGGAAACATCTACCGTGTCGTCGTAAAGCCCCGTGACGGTAAAACGCAGTTTGTCGAGATTCAGAACTCGGGGGATGTCATAGCTCAGGATCGCTCTCTGCTGCAGGCGGCCGACATTGGTTTTCAAGCTGAGCGTTTGATGACGGCCCCCCACGTTTATGCGACTTACCCCGAAAGACACCATGGGGCTGACGCCGGTATCCCCGAGTGGCTGATTGACTCCGAACGTGGGCTGCCCGGTCTGGAACTCAAAACCGACGCCGTAGTCGAAGGTGTAACGATCCGCCTCGCGCGCCGCGACCACTACGTTCTTGCGTGATTCGGTGCCATCGGGGTTCTGGATCGCGGTATCCACCTGCTTGAACAGGCCGAGGTCGTAGAGGCGGCGCTGGCTCTCGAGTATCGCTTGCTGGCTGAGCGGCGCACCCGGCTGCACACGAACTTCGCGGCGGGCGACTCCGAAGCGCGTGTAATGTAGGCCATCGAGGAAAAGGTGATCGACAAAAAACTGCTCGCCTTCATGAATCGCGAAAGTCACACCGACGCGCGGCGAGCTATCTGCCGATGGAACACTGACGTAGCCGACGTCGACGGTCGCGTTCGAAAAACCGTTATCGAAATACTTGGTCAGTATGGTGTCGCGGTCATCCGACAGGCTCGACTCGTCGAAGCCCTGGCCTTCGGCAGTGGCAATTTCAGGAAGTTGTTCTTGGGGAACGGTGAAGTTGCCTTCGATGCGAACCCAAGCCACACGCGTCTGCGCACCTTCTTTGACATTGATATCGATGGCGAGTTGCGAAGCGACGCCTCGGTAGCTTTCCACCAGTTTGCTGGTGACCTCGGCCTGCCGGAATCCACTGGCGCGATAGAGGGTCTTAATCACCTGCACGTCTTCTTCGAGTAGCGCTTCGCTGTAGCGGCCGTGACTGAACAGACGGCCGGCGGCCTGGTCTTGCATGCGCGAGCGAAGCTGCTCGTCGGAGAAGAATCGATTGCCGGAGACATGAATGGCCGCTAGTTTGTGCCGGTCTCCGGGCTTGATGTCATACACCACCTGTACATTTTTGCCGGCCTCAGGGGTGAGCTGATTGACCTTAACGGTGACTTCAAAATATCCCAGCGTCTGCAAATGATTTTGAATGTTGCGCCGGCCTTCGTTCAGCAGATCGTCATCGACCGCCCCCTCTTCATAGACGGGCACCAGTTTCTTCAAAATGCCCCGGCTCAGTTTGAAACCCTCGGCATTAATCTCCACCACCGGTCCGCGATCCACTTTTAATACATAGTCCACAGCATTGCGCTCAGCATGGTAGGTGCGGTTGGCGACCGAAACCTGGGCGAGCAGCCGGTTCTGTTTTTCGTAGCGGCTGCGAATTCTTTGCAGAGCGCGCGTAATGCGACTCGAGGCCGCCCGATCGCCGGTACGGAGTTTCGCGATTTGCTTGATCTCGTCCAGCGAATAACCAGCGTCACCCTCGAGCGTAATCTCTCCGACCGTGGCGCGACGACCAGGGACAACATGGAACGTTATATTGACCTGATGTTGCTGCTCGTCGCGTTGCTCGGACTCGGTCGCCTTCGACTGGTGGAAGCCATTCTCCTCCATGACTCTTTGGATGCCTGCGATAGCGCGGTCGAGTTTCTCTTGCGAATAGAGCTCGCCGAGTTGCAGTCGGGTGGCACTTGCCAGTTGATTCTGCGAAGGATTGTTGGAAACGCCTTGGATCGTTAGGATGCCTACGAAAAAATTAGCGACTGTCAAAAAGCGCAAACGGACGCCGGTGGTTTCGGTGCGATCTGCTTCGGCCTGAATATCGGAGAAACGTCCGGTGGCAAAAAGAGCCTGCATGGCGTCATGCAGATTTTCTCGCGTCAGTGGTTCGCCGACCTTAAGAGGAGTGGACGCCAGGAGCACTGTCGCTTCTTCCGGGGGAACGCCCGGCAGTTCGACCAGATCAATGGTCAAGCCGAGATAGGGACTAATGGTTCCAAACTCCGCTGCGGACACTGCCGCCTGTGTTTTGGGGGTTGGGCTGGCACCGGCTCCGGGCTTGGTTTCAGTCTGCGAGGACGATTCCGGCGCCTGCTGCGGGGACGGCGAACCGGCGCAGATTGTGCCGGGGGCCAGTGCCCAGACGAGGAGGCTCAATAGGATCCAAGCGGAGGGACCGGATTGCACAACTCTCTCCCGAAACTCAGGCGGTTGAGCCATGAAACCTTTCGGGTTCGATGAAGCGCAAGATGGCACCTGTTGCTCGCAAGAACTAAACTTTGATGACGGAACCTATAATACTGGTTTCAAAGCACGAGAAAGTTAATCGCCAAGGTGATTGCTCCGGACATGGACGATTTGAAAACAAACCCTCTGAACATGGACGACCGATATTCGCGCCAGTTGCTGTTCAAAGGTATCGGCGCGGACGGCCAGACGAAGCTGTCAGAGTCGAGTGTGGTGATCGTTGGATGCGGCGCTACGGGCTCAGCCTTGGCATCCCTGCTCGCGCGTTCCGGAATCGGTACATTGCGGATTCTCGACCGTGACTACGTTGAGCCCAGCAACCTGCAACGGCAAATGCTTTTTAGCGAGGATGACGCGCGCGAATCTGTGCCAAAGGCACTCGCGGCGGCGCGGCAAATTGCACGCTTCAACTCGCAGATTGTGGCGGAGCCTCATGTCGCCGACCTGACTCCGGCGAACGTCGATTCCCTGCTCGGCGGCGTCGATCTGATCCTCGACGGTACCGACAATTTTGAAACCCGATACCTCATCAACGACTATGCCTTGAAAGAGTCCGTGGCCTGGATTTATGCCGCGGCGGTTGGAAGTTATGCCGTGAGCATGAACATTCTGCCCGGTGAAACGGCTTGCCTGGCTTGCATTTTTCCTGACCCGCCGCGGGGCACGGTTGAGACCTGCGAGACGGCGGGCATTCTGAATTCGGCCGTCAACCTGGTGGCTTCGATTGCGGCTACAGAGGCAATGAAATTTCTGGTGGGCGCGCGTTCCAAGATGCGGCGAACGCTACTTTCTTGGGATGTGTGGAGCGACGAACGGGCGGAGTTGGCGGCGGATCATTCGCGAGCGGACTGCCGCACATGCCTGCGAGACTTCGTTCATCTCGCGGGTGAACGACGTCCTCATATTACTTTGTGCGGACGAAATTCGGTGCAGATCCATGAGCGGCAGCGGCCGGTGGATTTTGTCGAACTGAGCGGCCGCCTGCAACCGCTCGGCAATGTTCGTTACAACGAGTTTGTGTTGAAGTTCTGGCGCGGGCCGTATGAAATGACGCTGTTTCCTGATGGCCGGGCGATCATTAAGGGAACGACCGACACGGCCGTTGCACGCAGTATGTATGCGCGATACGTGGGTAGTTAGCTTGCGGAGCGTCGGGGGTTCTCCGTTGGCGTCGTCATCATTAGGACGGGCGAAGCGTAGGACGGGCGAGGCGTCCGGCGCTCCGCCGCAAGCGGGCTAATCGATTGCGCGTTGTGCGCACCGGATTTCACCTGCATCCCGAACCGACTCGCTGCCATCCCCGTGATTTGACCCGAGAATGCCGCGAATCTCCGAACATTGTGCCCTTCTCACGCGCCGCAGGAACTGGCCAGCAAACTGCACTTACGAGACTGAAAGAATTAGTCCTTGTGGAGGTAGTATGCGACCCTGTTTAGTTCTGGCGGCTGTGGTTTCGATAACGGTAGCGGGCTTTGGGCAAGGAATTCGGAGACCCGTCCCTCCTCGCCCGCCCACTCCGATTCCAACCTTTGAGGGCGGCGGGTATTACGGCGGCGGCCCGTACGTCCCTCTTTTAACGACGCCTCAGGTGGAACTGCGAACGTATTCGCCGAATCCGGTGGGAGCGAGCAATGCAACAACGGGATTGATTGCGGGTGCAACCAATGGAACTCTTTCGCAAGTTCAGGGATCGACGAGTTCGGTCTACACCGTGCCTGTCTGGTATCAGGGCGGCGGCGCGCCGGTAATAACCCCAGAAGTAAACCTATATCCCCAGACGATTGGACGCGAAGGGCATCTGATGCGTCCGGAGTTCGGTGGTGAAGAGCGTCCTCGGGAAGAGCGCGAGCCACGCGAAGAAGCGCGGGCCGGTTGGACGTCGTTCGGTGCGCACGAACATACCGTTGTTCTAGGGAACGTGGCCAAGGGAACCAAGGGCGATCACGTCTATACCAACGACGACATCACGCGCGAGAATGAAAAGAATGGCGACGTGAAGTATGACGACAAGAGGGAGAAGATAGAGTAGCTTTCCGATCTCGTCAGCTTTGATTTTACGGCTCTCCATCTCGGCTTCCGGCCGCGCTTGAGAGCCGTTGCTTTTTTGGGATGGCAAGCCTCGTCCGGCCGAAAACCGGCATTGCACAATCCGATCTGCTATCGTCTTGCGGTCGCTCTTCTGCAAAAACCAATTGCGGTACACCTTTGCCGTACACCAAGGATGAGTGCTCGATGCCTGACACCGCTAGGCCGGAACCTTCTCGCCTTTACCGCTGGATGGTGCTGATCGTTATCAGCCTCACCATGTTTGGCAACTACTACGTCTATGACTGCATTGCACCGATCGCCGACCTGCTTTCGAAACAGCTGGGGTTTTCCGACTCGAACATCGGTCTGTTGCAGGCGATTTACAGCATCCCGAACGTCTTCATGGTCTTGATCGGCGGCTACATCGTTGACCGTATTGGGACGCGCAAGGCGATTTTCATCTTCGGTACGTTGTGCTTCATTGGATCGATTGTGACCGCGCTCTCCGGCAAGTTGGCGTTGATGGCGGCGGGACGTCTGATCTTTGGCTTGGGTGCAGAGTCGTTGATCGTGGCGGCCACCACGGCGACGGCCAAATGGTTCCGCGGCAAGGAATTGAGTTTTGCCTTCGGCATCAACCTGATGATCGCGCGGCTGGGGGCGTGGTTGGCACAAAATTCCCCGAGTTGGGCGCGGTTTGCCTACAGCAGTTGGCGCTCGCCGTTGCTGATCTCGGTCGGCTTTGCTACTTTTTGCGTGACTGGCGCTCTCGCGTACTGGGCGATGGAAATCCACGCGGAGAAGAAATACGAACTCGGCCACGCTGGATCCACGGACAAGGTCGTCTTTAGCGATATCTCCAAGTTTGGGGTGTCGTACTGGTACATTGTCGCGCTTTGTATTGTTTTCTATTCGGCGATCTTTCCGTTCGAGACCTTTGCCATCAAATTCTTCATGGAGGCGCATGGAACGAGCCGTCAGCTAGGAGGCTTCCTGGCCAGTATCCTGACCGCCTTCACCATGTTCGGAACGCCGGCTTTCGGGCTGTTCGCGGACAAAATTGGCAAACGGGCGCTATTGATGATGCTCGGATCGCTGCTGTTGATCCCCGTCTATCTCATGATGGGTTACACGAACATCAGCCTGTACGTGCCGATGGCCATGATGGGCATTGCCTTCTCACTGATCCCAGCAGTAATGTGGCCTTCGGTCGCCTATATCGTTGAGCAGTCTAAACTTGGCACCGCCTACGGATTGATGACCATGATCCAGAACCTTGGATTGGCTGGGCTCAATCTGCTGATCGGGTGGGCAAACGACCATAGCCATGCCAGCGCCGAGAATCCAGCGGGATACCGTATGGGAATGTGGATCTTTTCGACTCTGGGATTCCTGGGAGTGCTATTTGCCTTCCTGCTCCGGCAGCGGGAACTTGGTCCCCAGGGGCACGGGTTGGAGACAATCACGGCGAAAGGCTAAAGCGCAGGCGACGATCAGGCCCTTAAGGGGCATCTGATTGCGCAGAAATTCGGTAGCGGCAATGCGACACTGCGAGCAGAAGCCAGTTTGTCGAGAAACCCGGCTGACCGAGGTTACGAAAGTGATCTTTCTGAGGAGTTCGTCGATAGGTTCGCCGGACTTTGGCTGGATAGATCCTCCGAGAAGCTACAGTTTTTGGTATTCTGACGACGCAAGATCGGTCGAGCGCGCTTCCGCGCCAGCCTCGGCAAATTTGTACAACGAAAAGAGTTTGAAGCCGCATCTGAAGCAGTAGCGGCCGGAAAAGGCGACTTGACCGACCCGAAACAAGGCATCACCGAAGCAGAAGCGATCGAGCAGGCGAAGCAGGGCCACGAAGCAGCGTTCGAAGTCTTGTATCACCTGCACAAACGCCGTGTGTACTCGCTATGTTTGCGTATGGTCTCCAATCCCGCCCAGGCCGAAGATCTGGCCCAGGAAGCATTCCTTCAGCTATTTCGCAAAATAAATACTTTTCGCGGCGAGTCTGCTTTTTCCACCTGGCTGCATCGAATGACAGTCAACGTAGTGCTGATGCAATTGCGCAAGAAGGGTTTGCCGGTGGTGTCGCTCGAAGAGACCCTGGAAGCCGACGACGAAACGCCGCGGAAAGAGTTCGGGACGAAGGATGTGAAACTTACGGGCTCGATCGACCGGCTGCAATTGCAGCGGGCGATCGACCGGCTTCCCCCGGGCTACAGAACAGTTTTTGTGTTGCACGATGTCGAAGGGTTCGAGCATAACGAAATTGCGCAGATGGTGGGATGCTCGATTGGCAACAGCAAGTCGCAGCTTCATAAAGCAAGATTGAAGTTGCGGGATTATCTAAAGTTCATGAGAGCCGAAAAGGCCAAGACTGGTTAGCAGCAAGAGTTGTGGTATTGGGGAGAGGGTAGCTATGAAGTGTTCGGATTTCCAAAGAGTTCTGCCTGAGCTCCTGGATGGAGCCCAGGATGACGCGTTTCAGGCGGAAGTCGAAACACATCTTGAGTCGTGTGCCGACTGCTCGAATCTGGTGTCGGACCTGGAATTGATTTCGCGACAGGCCCGGGAACTGGAAGCAACCGAGGAGCCGCCGGCACGGGTGTGGGTACGAATTGCCGCCGAGTTGCGCGCCGAAGGGCTCATTCGTGAGCCCGAGTCCACGCCGGGTTTCGCGCCCAGCCGTCCCGTACTGGTTCGAACTCCGCCCCGGCGGCGCTGGAGCGCGTTGTGGCTGGCCCCCATTGCTGCTGCACTGGTGGCCGCAGGTACCTATGTCATAGGCCATAAGGCGACTCCGGTGGTGGCCAAGCAGGATGCGCCGCCCACACAGGTAACGACCCCGGCTCCGGTGGCTCCACAAGTTGCGCAAGCCCATCCAGTCGCCACGCCTACTGCTACACCCCGACAGGCTCCAGTGCAGGTGGCGAACAAGTCGGCTAAACCGACCGACACCTTAGAAACCGAAACAGAGCCCGAGTCGATGGCCGACGATCAGCAGTTTCTGAGTGCAGTTTCCACCCGTGCCCCGTCTTTGCGTGCCACCTACGAGAACCAGCTACAGGCTGTAAATGCCGACATCCGGGAAACCCAGGCATACGTGAAGCGGAATCCTGGCGACGTGGACGCGCGGCAGCATTTGATGGATGCCTACGAGCAGAAGGCTCTGCTTTACCAGATAGCGTTGGATCGTATTCAATAGTTCGGGTCGTCGACAGTTCGGATCCTGAACAAGCGTAGATTGTCAATAATTTAAGATCGTCAATCGTGGATCGGCACTCAATTGGGGAAGGGCGGCTCGGCATTTCCGGCCGCAGAGGCGTTGTTATGGCGAGTCTTCAGCAGGCGAATCGGCGAGGGAGCGTTCAACAAACCGCGGTCGCAACTCTGGTTTTGGCCACGTGTCTTTCGTCGGCGGTCCTTGCCGAGACCAAGAAGGAATACCATTTCACCGTCGGTCCCCACGCCAATGTCTCTGTGGATACCATGTATGGCGCGGTTTCGGTGAAGCCCGGAACCGTGAATGAGGTCGTGGTCACGGCCACGCTCAAGTCCGACAACGTGGAAGTCGATCAACAGCAAAATGGTAATCGGATTGAAATCGCTTCCCATCTATTGCAGAGCTCGGACCAGCGTAGCGGCCAGGTTGATTATGAGTTGACGGTTCCCGCCGACGCTACGCTCAATGTGCGTTCTTCGACCGGCCCGTTGTCGGCCGAGCATTTGAATGGAGACTTAACCATGGAAGGCACGGACGCCACCGTGAATATTCGCAACGTGGAGAATGGACATGTGCATGTCCGAACCATGCGCGGGCCGATCAACCTGGTTGACGTCAGCAACGGTCACATTGAGCTCTCTTCCATCAGCGGCGACATCCATTTGAAGGCAGTGACGGGGCCGCTGGTTCAGGTCAGCTCCGGTCGCGGAAATATCTTCTACGATGGCGATTTCGGCTCGGGCGGCGAATACAAGTTCTCAACCCATCGCGGCGATATCGAAGCTCTGGTTCCCGGCGATGTCTCGGCCGATTTTAGGGCACACTCGGTGCTGGGCCGCGTTCGCCATGATTTCCCCCTTCAAGCCAAGCACTCCCGCTTCCCCGTGGAGGCAGGACGTTCCTTCTTTGGCACTGCCGGCAAGGCCGCATCCGAGGTCGAGCTGCGCTCCTTCAGTGGTAGAATCCGCCTCAAGCAACGCTGAAATAGACAGGAGTCGATAGCCTCGGAGCCGGGAGCACGCAGCCCTGTTTTCCGGGTCTGGAGCGCCATGGGAGTGCGTGCCGTCTTTCTTGTTGGCTTCATGGCTTCCGGCAAGAGCAGCGTAGGGCAGGCGCTTGCTCGCCGCCTGGACTGGAACTTTGTGGATCTGGACGCCGAAATCGAATCCCGCGAACGGCAAACGATTGCGGAGGTTTTTCGGGACCGCGGGGAGCCCGAATTTCGGCTTATAGAAGCCGCAGCTCTTCGCGATCTGACGGAGTCGCTGGAGCGCGATACCGTGATCGCGCTCGGGGGCGGGACGTTCGTTCATCCCAAGAACCGTGAGCTGCTGCAACTCTGGCCTTCTGTATTTCTGGACGCTCCCGTGGAGGAACTCTGGCGGCGCAGTATGGAGGACGCTACGAAACGGCCTTTGCGCAAAGATCCCGAGGAGTTTGCCCGCCTATATGAGGATCGGCTCCCATTTTACCGGCAGGCGACGGTGACTGTCGTAACCTCAGGTAAAGATCCGGCCTCCCTTTGCGCGGAAATCGAGCGTACTTTGCAGTTTTGGGAGAAAGATGAGGCTGCCGGCTCGCCGCAGACTCCATCCCGCGGTTTTGGAACAGGAGAATCACAGTGAAGTTGTGTTATCGGTTGATGGTTTTTGTCATGGCGCTCGCTTGCGGTATGGGGGCTTTTGCCACGCCCGTGCCGAATCCTGAGCAGAAAGAGGACAAGGAACACGGAGGGAAGAAGAAAATTGATGCCGGCACCTTCGGCATCTTCCAGGGCGGCCGTCGTGTGGGGAGTGAGACGTTTTCCATCTATCAGACCAATTACGGCAGCATTATCGAGTCCGAATTCAAGACCGAGAATTCCTCTTCTCCCGCGGCCCAGTCTTCGGTGATGCAGCTCAGCAGCAACGGTGAAATCCGACGTTATGAATGGAAGGAGTTGGGCCCTGGCCAGGGAGAATCGGTGGTGGTACCGAATGCCGACTTTCTCACGCAAAAATGGCGCACCGGACCCGACGAGAAAGAACACGAACAGCCCTATCTCCTGCCGGTTTCGACCATCATTCTGGACGACTATTTCTTTGTCGATCGCGAAATTCTGGCCTGGAGATTTCTCGGCACATCCTGCAAACAAGATAAGGGTGTACTGCAATGTCCGCTGAAGCAGCGCGCTCAGTTTGCGACTCTCAACCCGCACCAACAGTCGTCGGCTCCGTTGAGCGCGGAGTTTCTGGGACGTGAGAAGGTGAACCTGAAGGGCGGGCAACAAGATCTGCTTAAAATCGAGCTCAAAAACGACGCGGGAACATGGCAACTTTGGCTGGACGATCAGTTCAAGGTCATGCGCATGATGGTTGTCGGAGAAAACACCGTAGTCGAACGCGACTAAGTTGAACGCGATTAATTGACTCGAGTGGACGTCGCCGCGCTCGTCGCCAAGGTTTGGGGTTGGTTCCTTCGGAATTGGATCGTTTTGTATTTGGGGAGCTACGATGGCACTGGGCCCCAGGAAAGAGTTACGTGCCGGCCCGGTTGGGATAACGTTTGACCATCATCGATTCACGAACCTCGCGCGTTATATTCACGGCAATCCTATTTGCCGTTGGTTTGGGCTTCCTCTATGCGGCGCGACGCACTCTGATTCTTTTCCTCTTCGCTATTTTCTTCGCCTACCTCATTAATCCGGCCGTGGCTCGACTGGAGAAGCTTGTTCATAGTCGAGTGTGGGCGATCACCATCATCTACGCGCTGCTGCTGATTGCTTTGACGCTGTTTGGCTTTCTGATCGGCCCGAGGATCGCTCGGCAAAGTGCCCGCCTGGGAGCTTCGCTTCCCGGCCTTATGGATAATGGCACCGGCCAGCTCTCCGGCCAGCTTGGCCAACTGACGGCGCGGATCGGGAGCCAGCACGGATGGAGTGAAGATACTCAGAAACGTATTCAAACCTACCTGCTGAGCCGCCGGGGAGACTTGACTCACCTGGCGCAGCGCATCGGCGTGCGCGCCGCCGAAGGAGCGCAACAAGTGTGGCTACTGTTCCTGGTGCCGATTCTGGCTATCTTTTTTCTGCGCGATGGTGGCAGCTTCCATGAAGTACTCGTTGCGCTGGTGCAGTCGCGCTCGCAGCGTGAGTTTCTGCAGGATGTTTTTCAGGATCTGAACCAGATGCTCGCCCAGTTCATTCGTGCCCAATTGACGCTGGCCGCCTTTTCGTTGGTGGTCTACACCTCAATCTTGGGCGCAATGCGAGTGCCGTATGCGCTTATGCTGGGCACTGCCGGAGGCGCAATGGAATTTATCCCGGTTGCGGGACCGTTGCTCGCCGGCGCCGCCATGATGGCCGTCGCCATTCTCGCGGGCTACCAGCACTGGGCGCTTCTGCTCTTGTTCCTGGTGGTGTGGCGTATGGTGCAGGACTACGTGATCTCCCCGCGCATCATGGGAGCTAGTCTCGAACTGCATCCGCTGGCGGCTTTATTCGGCATTCTCGCGGGCGGCGAGATCGCTGGCATACTCGGCGTCTATCTCTCTATTCCGGTGATGGCCAGCTTGCGCATCGTGTGGCGGCGCTGGCGAATTTTCGCCGAAAAACGCAAGTTCGGGCCGCTCAACGAGTACTCGTTTCCTCCGGAACTCGGGCGCGGGCGAAGCTAAGCTCCGCCTGAGTGCCCGCCACGGCATCCCCGTGAAAATTTCGCTGGTATAAAATCGCAGCTTACCTCTTTGTCAAAAATACGTATCAAATATGTCGAATAAACTTCCTGTTGGAATACTCGGTGCCACCGGCATCGTCGGCCAGCGCTTCATCCAAATGCTGGAGCATCATCCATGGTTTGAGGTGGCATGGCTCGCCGCGTCCGATCGTTCAGAAGGCCGGCCTTATGCCGAAGCGGCGCGCTGGCGTTTGAAAACTGCCATCCCCGCAAGCGTCGCAAAAATGACAGTCGCGCCCGCCACGCCCAAAGGCGCGCCCTCGATTATCTTCGCCGCTCTCGATGCCTCAATCGCCCGCGAAATGGAGCCGCAGTTTGCCGAGGCCGGCTGCGCGGTCGTTTCCAATTCAAGCGCCTTGCGCATGCAATCCGACGTTCCCTTGGTGATCCCCGAAGTTAACGGCGATCACATAAAGCTGATTGAAACGCAAACCTGGCGAAAAAAATCCGGGGGCTTCGCCGTGACCAATCCCAACTGCTCGGCCATTGGATTGGTTCTGGCGCTCGCTCCCTTACATCGCGCGTTCACTCTGGAGGCCGTAGCGGCGGTTACCATGCAAGCCGTGAGCGGCGCTGGATATCCCGGTGTGCCCTCGCTCGATATTCTCGGCAACGTGATTCCCTACATCGCCAAAGAAGAAGAAAAGATGGAAGAGGAGACGCAGAAGTTGCTGGGGACGCTGAACGGTTCGCGGATTGATCCCGCGCCTTTTGCCATGAGCGCACAATGCAATCGCGTCGCCGTCGAAGACGGTCATACCGAGTCCATTGCGATTCGACTGGAAAAGAAAGCGCAGTCCGAGGAGATTATCGCTGCCTGGAATGAGTTTCGCGGGGAACCGCAGAAATTACGCTTGCCCAGCGCGCCCGAACAACCGGTTTTATACCTGACCGCACCGGACCGTCCGCAACCCCGCTTCGACGTTGACCTCGGTTCTGGCATGACGACTGTTGTCGGACGACTGCGCAAATGTAACGTTCTCGACTGGAAGTTCACCGTCCTCTCACACAACACGATTCGCGGCGCGGCCGGTGCGGCATTGCTCAATGCCGAGTTGCTGAAAGCGAAGGGATACCTGGGGTGAGACACCTTTTGTTGAGACCATTCGTGTTGCGGCAGCCCGTTTCCGGCGCCAAGTGCAAGGAGCTGCCCCGCCCATGATTGTCATGAAGTTTGGCGGGACTTCCGTACAAGATGCGAAAGCGATTGAGCGCGTAGCCCACATCGTCCAGGGGCGATTGGCGGACCGTCCCGTGGTTGTGGTCAGCGCAATGGCCAAGGTCACCGATTCCCTGCTCGCCATGGGCAAGGCCGCCGGGAGCGGTGATCGCAAGACCGCTCTGAAGATGGCACGCGCTTTGCGTGAACGCCACTATGAAACCGCTGGAGAGTTGCTGGGCACGGCGCTGTTCACTGAATTTCACGGCGATCTGGGCGCTGACTTCGAGGATCTCGACGAATTGCTGCGCGGCATTGGTGCGGTCGGCGAAATTACTCCGCGCACCTACGATTACGTGGCCTCATTCGGCGAAGTGCTTTCGAGCAAGATCGTTGGCGCCGCCTTCGTCGCCCGCGGATTGCCCGGCGTGCACGTCGATTCGCGCCAATGTCTGCTAACCGACAGCAGCTATACCCGAGCGGTTCCTCAGTTCGAAGAAACCAACGAGCGTTTGCGCAAGCGGGTCCAGCCTCTGGTCGACAACGGAAAAGTTCCCGTGATGGGCGGGTTTGTTGGTTCCAATCGTGCGGGCATCACCACCACCATTGGCCGCGGAGGATCCGATTTTTCGGCGGCTATTTTCGGCTCTGGCCTCAACGCCGAGCGCATCGAAATCTGGACTGACGTCGATGGCATGATGACCACCGACCCGCGCCTCTGTCCCGGCGCCCGCCGCATCAAGGTCATTAGCTTTGACGAGGCTGCGGAATTGGCCTACTTCGGAGCGAAAGTCTTGCATCCAGCGACCGTGCTTCCCGCGGTTCAGAAGAACATTCCTGTCTACGTTCTGAACTCGTTGAATCCGACCTGCGAAGGTACAAAGATCATCGCCCGCGCCCCGCGCTGCAAGAATATTTTCAAAGCCATCGCGCTCAAGAAGAAGATCACGCTCGTCGAAGTCGCCTCCCCTCGGCGCTTGCTGGTGCACGGATATCTAAAGTCCATCTTTGAGGCTTTCGATCAGCACAATGTGGCAGTGGACGTGGTGTCCACCTCGGAAGTAAGCGTCTCGGTCACGGCAGAAACCAACGAAGCCATCCCTGCCTTGGCCGCCGATCTGGCGAAAATCGCCGACGTGAAATACGAAGGCAGGAAGGCGATCGTTTGTCTGGTCGGCGAAAATTTGCGTGATACCGCCGGAATCGCTGCCAAGGTTTTCGGCATCCTTGAAGATGTCAAGATCCGCATGATCTCGCAGGGCGCATCGGAAATTAATCTGACTTTTGTGATTGAAGAAGACGACGCTACGGAAGTGGTACGGAGGCTGCATCACGCATTTTTTGCCGAGGCGGATCCGGAAGTGTTTGCGTAAGCGCCTTCAACCAGCGAGGATGCGGAGAATTGCAGGGCGCTGCAGTTATAACATTTTTAGCGAGCCGCCTCTTCCCGGTCCAGAATGACAGCGAGAAAGGTGAAGATCGGACCGAGGAACAGGGACAAAGGAAATCCGCCGCGTTGCTTCCTTGGTGCGAGGCCAATGTCAACTAGAGACAAGGGTCCCCAACCCGACATAATAGCCCGGAGCACTCAGTGGTTGAATCATCCGCCGATACGAAAACCATTCGAGTTTTTAAGACCTTTTCTCTGCGTGTCCGGTCTCGGCGGTGAAAGGTTTTCTCCATGAATCTTCTAGTTCTCGGGCGTGGCAAAACCGGGGCGCTGGTAGCAGAGGTTGCGCGTGCGCGCCGGCATCATGTCAGAGTTCTCTCCGCTGCTGAAAACGCCGATGCTGGCGGTCTTACATCCGAGTCGCTTGCCAGCGTCGATACGGTCATTGATTTCACCACACCTACGGCGGTCGTTGCTAACGCGCCAGCCTGCATCCGCGCCAAGAAAAATCTCGTAGTCGGGACCACCGGCTGGTACGACCAAGTGCCGCGCTTGCGTGAAATCGTGCTCGCGGAAAAAACGGGCTTTCTCTACGGATCAAATTTTTCTATCGGCGTGAACCTGTTCTTCGAAATCGCCGCGACCGCCGGGGCTGCCCTGCAATACGATTACTCGGGACAGATCTTCGAGCGTCATCATGCACAAAAGAAGGATGCGCCTTCCGGAACCGCGCTCACCATCCAGAAAATTATGCGCGAGGCTGGAGACGCGAAAGAAGAGGTCGAGATCACTTCCTTTCGCGAAGGGGACGCGGTCGGCATGCATGAAGTGGTTTTCAATTCCGCGAGTGATCGAATTTATTTGTGTCACGATGCCAAGTCGCGTCTCGGATTCGCCGAAGGTGCTGTGCGCGCCACGGAATGGCTGATGGGGAAGACGGGCTTCTACGAGTTCCGGAACGTGTGGCGCGAGCTTTAGGGCGACACCCATCTCACAGATTCGGCCCTCATGCAAGCGCTCGCGAGAAGAGTTATTCTTTATCCATGCAACTCCGAGGATGTGGCACCGCTTTGGTCACGCCGTTCGCTCAGGATGGTGCTCTCGACGAAAACGCACTGCGCAATTTGGTTAGCTGGCAAATCGAGTCGGGCATCGATTTCTTAGTGCCTTGCGGCACCACGGGAGAGACTCCCACGCTCATCCACGACGAGTGGCTGCGCGTCATCGACGTCACGATCGAGGTCGTCGCTGGACGCGCGCCCATCGTCGCCGGCGCAACATCCAACTCAACCCAGGACGCTGTAACCAAAGCGAAAGAAGTGGCGACGCGATCCGGCGTCGATGCCATTCTCACCGCCTCACCCTACTACAACAAGCCCACGCAGGAGGGGCAATACCGGCACTTCCGCGCGATCGCTGAGGCGGTCGACAAGCCGATTATTCTTTACAACGTCCCCGGTCGCACCTCCGCCAATCTCGAACCTGCAACGCTGGCGCGGTTGTGCGAAGTTCCTAATATCGTCGGCGTGAAAGAAGCCAGCGGGAATATGACACAGATCGCGGAGGTGCTGAACTCGGTGCCGGAAACTTTCCTAGTGTTCTCAGGCGACGACGCCGTGACTTTGCCGGTGATTGCGCTTGGCGGCGTAGGTGTAGTCTCGGTGGCGTCGAACGAAATTCCGCGCGAGATGTCGGAGATGACGCGCGCCGCTCTGAACAACGACTGGCAAACGGCGCGCACTTTGCATCGTAAGTATCTTCCGCTGATGCAGGCTAACTTCATCGAGTCGAGTCCGCTTCCAGTGAAGGCCGTGCTTGCCATGATGGGCAAAATCGAAGAGGTCTATCGCCTGCCTTTGCTTCCGATGCGCCGCGATACGCGATCGAAGCTACAGAAGATCGCAACCGATGCCGGAGTGATTACCCGGCCTGCGGCTCCGCCGGCCGCGGCCGCTGAATTCTATATTTACGAAAACTGGGCAGCGGGTCCGCACAAGGCGATGCTGCACCGGGCCACGTGCGGACAATGCAGTTCCGGCAAGGGCCGTCCCGCCGGGCACGATCCCAACCATTCCCGCTGGCATGGACCGTACAGCGATCTGTCCGCTGCGCGTGAGGCGACGCATCAGATGCCTGGAGTTTTGATCCGCAGCGAATGCAAGTGCGTGGCGTAAGACGACGGGGGCGCGGGCATGCTATCGTAATCCCCTTCCGGAGGAACTTCTTATGAATCGCTTCCTGCTGCAGTTACTTGCGCTGTCTTTGCTTCTAGGTCTTGGCCTGGCGCAACAACCGGCGCCCTCTTCCGCGCAACATGGCGCCCACGCTGCTGCCGCCGCGTCGTTCCCCTCCGCCGATCAGATCTGGGCTGACCTCATGACCGGCAACCAGCGCTTTGTCGCGGGCAAAACACGTTCGTATGACGTAGTTTCGTTGCGCGCCACGCTCGCCTCGGGACAACAGCCGCATGTGATTGTTCTTTCGTGTTCTGACAGTCGAGTGGGCCCTGAATTGGTCTTCGACCAGAGTCTTGGGGATATCTTTGTCGTGCGCACGGCTGGAAATATCGCCGACCCCGTCGGCCTCGGTAGCATTGAGTATGCCGTGGATCACATTCACAGCCCATTGCTCGTCGTTCTCGGCCATCAAAAGTGCGGCGCGGTAACGGCTGCTTGTTCGGGTGACAAAATGCCGAGCCCAAACCTGGAGGCAATTGTCGACAAGATTGATCCCGCTGTGACAAAAGCGAAGGCCTATGCTAAATCCGACGACTTGATCGAGTCGGCAATCAAAGAGAACGTTCACCAGAGCGCGAAAGATCTGCTGGCTAATAGCGAGATTCTGCGGGACGCGGTCAAGGCCGGCAAGCTCACCGTGATCGAGGCCGAATACCAACTCGCAACCGGCGAAGTGGTGCGCCTGAAGTCGCCTGGGAGTAGCCAGAATTAGTGGAGGCCGGTATCAACTCCGCTTTGCAGTTGGCCATTGAGAGCCTGTGCACCGGTGAAACGATGGAGAGCCCGGACGAGGCGCGCCCCGTTTTTTTCGAGTTTCGCACCGCACTGACTCGCGGCGAGATTCGCGCCGCGGAGAAGGTCGACCGACACTGGGTCGTCAATCCGTGGGTCAAGCAAGGCATCCTGCTCGGATTCCGGCTCGGCGAATTGCAAACCATGTCGGATGGCGATGTCCTCTCCTTTGTCGATAAGGACACTTTCCCCGCCCGCCGTCTCACTTTGGCCGATGGTGTTCGACTTGTGCCGGGAGGATCTTCGATCCGCGAAGGGGCCTACGTGGCGCCGTCGGTTATCTGCATGCCTCCGACGTTCATTAATGTTGGCGCTTATGTCGATGAGGGCTCGATGATCGACTCGCATGCTCTGGTCGGCTCCTGCGCGCAAATCGGTAAACGCGTGCACGTCAGCGCCGCTGCCCAGATCGGAGGCGTTCTCGAACCGATCAACGCCGCTCCGGTGATCATAGAAGACGACGTGCTCGTTGGAGGCAATTGCGGAGTGTACGAAGGCACGCTGGTACGGGCCCGCGCAGTCTTGGGAGCAGGGACGATCCTGACCCGCTCAACTCCGCTCTATGACATAGTGCGCGGCGAGATCTATCGCGCGTCAGCGGAGCGAACATTGGAAGTTCCAGAAGACGCGGTAGTCGTCCCCGGTTCGCGCGCCGTTAAGAAAGGTAAAGGTAAATCCGACGAATGGAATCTTTCCCTCTATACGCCGGTGATCGTGAAGTATCGCAACAAAAAGACCGAGCGCGGGATTGAATTGGAAGAGTGGCTGCGGTAGTCGAAGATTTCAGGCGGACCGCTCACGGCGGCAAAGTCGGCGCACTCGCGCCCGGAAGCTGCCTCTGTTCCGCCGCAAACCTGCGTCGGGCTTCGAGATGCTTGGTGCGAAAATGCTTTCCCGCCCGCTGTCCCCATGCTCGCACGAAATAATAGTTCAGCGCGCATCCGATGGCAGAGCTGGTAAACGGAATCAACCGTCCTGCCCACTTTTCTACTATTTCCGATCCGGCCCGGGCGGCAATTCGTTGGATCACCCGCGGCACAAATTTATTGACCACTTCCTTTTCCAACAGCTCGCGGCCGATATCCACACCGGCAGCGCTGGCTGCTGCAATCCACAGATCGGCAATTTCCTCGTCGGTATTCAACTCGAAGCCATAAATTAGGCTGAGCTTCTGGATCGTCCGCATTGTAATCGCGGAAAGAATGCCTAAATCCGGCACAATAGTCAGGATTCCACCGAGTCCAAATCCGGCCCCCTCGGCTGCCGCCAGCTTCATGGCGGCACGGATCACTGAGTCCGCCACATCATCGAGACGTTCGACCGGCAGTGTATACACGCCATGGAACGTGCCGATCGGTAGTCCGTGCGCCACGCGCAACTGCGTCAAAAAGCGCCCGGGATCGACCTTGATCGTATCGTAGGTCCGGGTCAAGCCTCCGCGGATCGCGCCTTCAACGCGGCGTCGCAGCCACGACTTGTTCTCCTCGGTCATTTCCTAGAATGAGTCTATCAGCCGGTCGGGCGCAGCCGTGGCCATAGCAAACGACCGAACCCTCGTCTCTCGACGAACCTTGCCCTGTGCTAGCATCAATTTTGAGAATGCCAATAGGAAAATTGCACATCGTTCCGCTGGGTGGGATGGGCGAGTTCGGTATGAACTGCATGGCCATCCGTTTCGGCGATGACATCATCGTGGTTGACGCCGGTCTCATGTTCCCCGAAGCCGAGTTACTGGGCGTCGACATCGTTGTTCCTGACATTTCCTATCTTCTGGAAAACCGCAAGCATGTGCGCGGCATCGTGCTTACTCACGGACACGAAGATCACATCGGGGCCCTGCCCTGGATTCTCAGCGAACTGAATGTTCCCGTCTGGGGCACTGAGTTTACGCTCGCCTACGTTGAGGACAAGCTTGACGAGCACCAACTGCTCGACGACGCTGATTTGCGCGAAATTCGTCCTGGAGAACGCTTCAAGCTTGGACCGTTTACTGTCCATCCCCTACAGGTGACGCACAGCCTGGTGGATTGTGTCGCCCTCGCTATCCACACGCCTCTCGGTGTCGTGCTGCATACCGGCGACTTTAAGGTCGATCCCACGCCGACCGATAATCGTCTCTTCGACCTGCACGGTTTCGCAGAGTATGGCAAAGAAGGGGTGCTGGCACTGTTGCAGGATTCCACCAACGTCGAGCGCAAGGGCTACACGCCGAGCGAGCGCGCGGTTCATCGCAAGTTTGAAGAGGTGTTTGCCCGCACCCAGCGACGCCTGTTCATCTCCTGCTTCTCGTCTTCCATTCACCGCATCAAGCTGACGATCGACATGGCGCGGGAGCACGGCCGAAAGATCTGTTTCATCGGCCGCTCTATGGAGAATTCTTCCGAAATCGCCGAAGACCTGGGTTACATACAAATCCCCGAGGGCATGTTGATTCATCCCGGGGAGATGAAGAATTTCCCACCGGAAAAGGTTTGCGTCCTCATCAGCGGCACCCAGGGCGAACCAATGTCGGCGCTGTCGCGCGCTGCGGTTGATAATCACAAACACGCCAGAATTGAAAAGGGAGATACGGTCGTACTCTCTTCGCGGATCATCCCGGGCAACGAAAAAGCTATCTACCGCATGGTGGACCACTTGTTCCGTCGCGCGGCGCACGTCATTTACGACGACGGTTCGTACCCGCCGATCCACGTCAGTGGACACGCCAGCCAGGAAGAATTGAAGCTCATCATCAACCTGGTCCGACCCAAGCACTTCATTCCGATCCACGGCGAGTACCGGCAACTCAAGTTACATGCCGAGTTAGCCGCGTCGATGACTGGCGCTGTCGGCAACGTGATGTTGATCGAAAGTGGCGATGTTCTCGAAATCGATGAGCTCGGCGCCCGCAAGGCTGGACGTGTCAATGTAGGCCGCGTCTGCATCGATTCTGGCTCGCGCACCGATGTGGTCGAAGACATCGTGATTAAAGATCGGCGGCATCTCAGCGAGGATGGTTTCGTAATGCCGGTCATCGCCATCAATAAACTCACCGGACGCGTCGAGGCCTCGCCCGAGATCGTGACGCGCGGATTCAATCCCGGAGAAAACGGCGTTATCGAGCGCGCCCGCGAGATCGTAATGGAAACGCTCAATGCCTCCAGCGCCGAAGAGAAAGCGGACTATGGCGTAATCAAAGAAAAAATCAGGACTGACCTAAAGAGATACATCTCGCGCCAGACACAGCGGCGTCCGCTGATTATGCCAGTGATCTTGGAGATTTGAGAGCGCAGACTCGCTGCTCTAGCTCAGCGGGTTTTTCCAGCGCAGGCCCGGAAAACGAGCGAAATCGCGGTCCGTCGTGTGCAATACTCCGCCAGATTCGATTGTCAAAGCAGCGAGTCGCGCGTCGGCGACGAGCGGGCCCGAAGCCTGTCCCTCGACGATCCTGTGCTGAAAGATCTGCCAGTGATCATCCCCGGGAATTAGCAGGGTTACATTCGGCTGCCCCAGCCAGCGATCCACTGTCTCGACAGCCGGCGCGGCAACGTCGGATTGTATGGGCGGTTTGTACGGGTGGTCTGGACGGGCGGATGGTCCCTTGCAAAAAACGCGAAGACAGGGCACGCTCAAATGAGATTAGGTTGATGGTTACGCTCAGCGATATCCGGCAAGCGCAAACGCTGCTCCGCGGCATCGCTGTACGCACTCCCCTGTTCGAATGGACGTCCGCGGCGGATGAGCGCAAACTCTTTCTGAAGCTTGAGAACTTGCAGCCGATCGGAGCCTTCAAACTGCGCGGCGCCTATAACAAGGTGGCATCGCTCAGCGACGAAGAACGCCACCGCGGAGTCATCTCCTATTCGAGCGGCAATCATGCGCAGGGCGTGGCCTATGCAGCGCGAGCGTTGGGTGTGAAGGCCATCATCGTCATGCCGGCCTCCGCTCCTAAGAACAAGCTCGAGGCTACCGCCGCCCTCGGAGCGGAGATCGTTATCGTCGGCCCCGGCAGCGAAGAGCGTCGCCTGCGCGCTGAACAATTGGCTGCCGAGCAAGGCTATGTAATCGTGCCTCCCTATAACAACGAAAAAATCATTGCCGGCCAGGGAACGTTGGCGCTAGAAATTCTCGAAGATTTGCCCAATGTTGAAACCATATTGGTTCCGGTTGGCGGCGGGGGACTGATCAGCGGGGTCGCGACCGCCATCAAACTCAGTAATCCCAAAATAAAAGTGATTGGCGTCGAGCCTGAGCTTGCCTCGGATGCGCAGGCAAGCCTGCGCGCGGGTAACATCGTCTCCTTTCCGGCGGAGCAAGTCTCCGAGACGCTGGCTGACGGCCTTCGTACGCAGAGCATTGGCGCGATCAATTTCGAACACATCCGGGCGTATGTGGACGACATCGTTACCGTGAGCGAAAATGAAATCCGCGAGGCCCTGCGCGCCCTGAGTGGGAATGCGCAGACGCTCGCCGAGCCGAGTGGCGCTGTTGCGCCGGCGGCGTTTTTTTTCCACCGAGACCAATTGCCCGACGCAAAGGTCAACGTGGCAGTGATTAGCGGTGGCAACATCGATCCCGCCCTACTTGCTGAGCTGCAACGTCCCTGACTGGTAAAAGTCAAAAACTAACCACCGGGGACGCCGAGGACTACCGGGAAGCAGCCCCCGGGCATTGTCGGCGGCGATTGAAGAATGCTTTGGGGAAGCGGGTGAAATTCGCATGATTCGTTTTGGCATCGCAGGTTTCGGATTGCACGCTGTCAGAAGACTGATGCCGGGCTTCGCTCTGGCTAAGAATTGCAAAGTGGTCGCGCTATCTCGGCGAGATTCCAATAAGGGACGCGAAGCGGCCGCGCAGTACGGCATTCCTCATGTGTTCGCATCGACCGAAGAACTTTGCCGCAGCTCCGAAGTCGACGCCGTGCTGGTCACCACTCCTAATGCCTGTCACCTCCAGGACGTTCTTACGGCGATTGCAGCCCGCAAGCCGACGCTGTGCGAAAAACCTATGGGCGTCGATGCGGAAGAATGCCGCCAGATGGTCGAAGCGGCTCGCACTGCTGGCGTTCTTCTTGGCGTGGCGCAGGTCTTTCGTTTTGAGGAGAGCACCGCAAGATTCCGCCAGCGCATTGCCGCCGGAGACATCGGACGCCCCATCTTTGCGCGGGCGGAGTTTTCATTTTCCGGGGTCGGTCATCATCGCACTTGGTTGTACAACCGACTCATTTCAGGAGGCGGTCCCATAGCCGACGTCGGGGTCCACTGCATCGACGCCTTGCGTTACATTTTGCAGGATGAACCGCGGCGCGTCGCCACAATCGGCCACTCCGATGAACAATCGGGAGACGTCGAAGCGGCGGCCATCCTGACTTTGGAATTTCAACGCGGCACGCTGGCCACGGTCCTGGTTTCATTTCGTGCCCCCTATCGCACACCGATCGAGATTGTAGGGGACGCCGGCGTGCTCCGCGCTCACGATGCGCTAAATGTTGAGCATCCGATCACTTTAGAACTTTGGCGCAACGGACAACGCACGGCCGAAGACACGGTTTCCAACCAACTTGCTTATGCGCGGCAGGTAGATAGCTTCGCTGCGGCGATTGAGGGTCGGGAGGTGTTTCCGGCGCCGGGCGAGCAGGGTTGGCAAAACCAGATCATTCTGGACGCCGCCTATCGCAGCCTGTCGTCTGGAAAAAGTGAAGAGATACCGAGCTTCTCCGGCTAAGCCACAAGACCCGCTCCGGCCAGCCGCAAATTGCCACGAAATTGCAGAGCGTCCCGGATCCAAAGAATCACGGGACGCCCGATTAGCCCTTCCAAGAACCGCTCGGAATTGAGGATAAGGCAACCGGTCGGAGTGGAATTCCACACTCAGGCGGTGGCATGGCACCGATTTGCCACTTGCAAAATTCGCCTGCCGTGCTAACATCAGTAACCTTGCGATTGGTTACCATCGATCGCATCAGGCTCTGGAAGCGGTCTCCCAGTTGTCTTCCGACTGCGAGACTTCCCTGCCGGTTCCAAACCTGGGCTCAATTTCGGTCCGAGCCACCTTACGGATTGGTTTTTCGAGGCGGTTTTTTCGGAACATGATTGTTGCTACTGTGCAACGGATTGCAGCCGGAAGCTTGAACCGTCGGCGAGAAATGTTTGTAAGTTGTTGATTAGAGATGCAAAAATGTATTTTCTGCATTTGGAACGAAACATGCACTATTGCTCCACGGCGACCTATACCTTCGGGACAAGATCTCCAGGGTTAGAACTTGGGAATACTTTGGGAGGGACTTAAAATGAGGCGAGTGGTATTTCTTGCTTTACTGGCGTTGGCATTGCCGATGGCCGCTTGGGCGGACGGTATTGATCTGACAAACGAATTTGGCAGTCTCTCGATTTCGAGCTCTGGGATTTCTTCCCGGGGATCGGAACTTAAGAGCTTTAACGGCATTACAGCTCCTGCAGGGCACTCTCTTGGTTCGGTAAGCTTCACTACCGGCGCCTTGGCCAGCGGTTCGATTCGCTACGGCGGTACCTTCTCGGCGACGGGTTCGTCGTTTGTTGTCGTTGGCGTCGGCAAGTACGGAGAGCCGAAGGGAACGATCTTCAGCGGCAGCTTCGTTGGTCCGATTACCTGGACACTCACCAGTGGACCTGGGGTCAACAACCTGACCTATACTCTGAGCGGGACGATTGCAGGCATGCTGTATGACGGCCGTATGGTGACCGGAACCACGACGCAGAACGTCTACACCGTTAACGGACAGCTTGCGCAAGGTATCGGGCACATTCGGGTTGGCACAACGAACTTGACTGTCCCGGAACCTGGAACTTTGGGACTGCTTGGAACTGGATTGGTGGGCATCGCCGGAATGTTCCGTCGGAAGCTGACCAAAGCATAATTTAACTGTTGATTCACCCAGAACACTCGACTCATGGCCCCGCCCCAAGGCGGGGCTTTTGATTTCCCGAGCAACTTTCCTTCCTGTCTTGATGGACTGCTGGAGGGAGAATTTCGCTTCTCCGACCTCCGGCTGTCTCGAGTGTCAAGGCGGCTACCTCACTTCCTCCTATGCCTGATCTCGCGTTACTGCGGTAACGGCAGGACATGGCTTCATCGTTGACCTTACCTTTGTCACAACCTAAAGTCAGGCGCAGGGGGATGTATGAAGGATATCCATGAGGTTTTGCGCCGTAAGCAGGCGCAGTACACGCAGCTGGGAAAGCAGATCGAGATGCTGCAGCAGGCCGCCGAAAAACTGCGCGAAGTCGCGCCCTTACTCGCCGAAAATGAGTCCGAGGACGACAGCGCCGTTCTGGCGGAAGTGGACGAGGACAACTCCAGCGCGATGGCTGCCAAGGCCAGCGCTCAATCCTCGCCTGCCGGGTCTAAATCGGGGCGTAGCACAACCCCTCGCTGGCCGTAAGACGCCGGGGCGTAGAAGTAGGGAGCGAGGCGGAGGCGCTTGGTTTCATGATATTGCAGGCACTGCTGGTGTCGAACGATGACTTGGCAGCGGAGACGCTGATACAGGTCCAGACGCAGTTCGGGGTTGCGGTGGATCGGCTCAACGCTGCCGATGTCGCCGTGGCTCGACTGGAAGAGCAGCGCTTCGATCAGGTCATCGTGGACTTCGATGATCCCGAAACTGCCTCTCTGGTACTCGAAAGCTGCCGCCGTCTCGGCGGTTCGGAACACAAAGCGCCAGTCACCGTAGCCCTGTTACACGATGCCTCGCAGATCCGCTCCATTCTGGGGGCGGGGGCTCATTTCATCCTGGTAAAGCCCGTAACCCGCGAGCAGGCACAAAACACGCTGCGCGCTGCTACAGCACTGCTGAAACGCGAAAGACGGCAATCGTTACGGGTCGCTATCCAGGCGGCAGTGTCGATTCGTACTGACGACCAAAATAACGTCGAAGGTATTCTGCTCGACCTTAGCACTGGTGGAATGGACGTCCTTGCCGCAAAGCCGCTCCCAGCCACCGCCACAGTTCGTGTTTCCTTTGAACTCCCCGATGGGGGCGCCGGCATCGAAGGGGATGCCGAAGTTGCCTGGAGCACGGGCAATGGTCAGTCGGGCTTGCGCTTCCTCGACATGGACCCCAAGATGCGCCAGGAGATGGGAGACTGGCTGACGGCGCGTTCACACGAAGCTTTGCCCGAAGAGCCAGACGCGGTTAGCCAATGTACACTCACCGATCTGAGTCTGGGCGGATGCTATGTCCAGACTGCCTCGCCATTTCCTCAGTCTTCTGCCGTGGACTTGTGTCTGCGCGCAGCCGGTATGGAGATTCACGCTGAAGGGTTAGTCCGGGTCATGCACCCTGGACACGGTATGGGGATCGAATTCCCCGCCCGCACAGAGGAACAACGCAAAAGCGTGGGCGAATTCATCGAGTTTCTCACCGGCCAGCCCGGCGCAACTCCGCAACTGGAAACCTCTCCGCGTTCCCTTGTGGCCAACGCGGTCGACCTGAACCAGACGAACAGTCCGGAGGCTGACTCAGAAGATCCACTCCTGGAATTGCTGCGAACTGGCGAAGCGTTGGATGAAGAAGCATTTCTTGCCGAACTGCACCGCCAGCGAACCCCGGCCGACGTCAGCCAATAAAGCTCTCTTCAAGAGCGGCACAACAAGCATTCGTGCGTTTCAAGACTTGACTCCGTTTCGTTCCCTTTTGTTCCTTGCATCCTTCCCTAGACGATCGCGACAATCCTACCGCAGAATTCGTTCCGATTAATTTTCCGTGAATTTTTTTTAATGCAATAGAATTGCACTGCACTGCTGACGCCCTGGCAGTCGGATATGAGCCGCACGGCTCTTTCCATTTCAAGTAAGGTTAAAAAAACGTTTGCTGAAAAGTCCGATCTCGCGGGCGTTGTTGCTAGCCGGAATCAGTCTGCTAGCCATCACTCCGTTTTTCTGGTGGGGCAGTCCCTCGGGCCATGACTTCGAGTTCCACGTATTTTCGTGGATGGAAGTCCTCGGCCAGTGGAAGCAGGGCATCGCGTATCCGCGGTGGGCCGAGCTGGCGCATTGGGGATACGGCGAAGCACGCTTCCTGTTTTATCCTCCTGCGTCCTGGACTTTGGGCGCTGCGCTCGGCGCTGTCCTACCTTGGGCGATCGTCCCGGGCACATATTGTTGGATTGCGCTCACTCTGGCCGCAGCATCCATGTACCGGCTCGCCCGCGAATGGCTTCCGGCGCCGGACGCGTTGTTTGCAGCAACATTCTACGCGTTGAATCCTTATCACTTGCTGATCATCTTCTGGCGAAGCGCATACGCCGAACTGCTCGCCGCTCCGATATTGCCGCTCATTCTTCTCTGCCTGGTTAAGCTCCAGGAGCCGGCATTGACGCAGCCTGACCCCGCTGCGGGTCAAGAAAGCTATAAGCCCGGCAGCGATCCTACGTTTCGTCCGACATTGTGGTTGAGTCTCTTGCTGGCCGCAGCCTGGCTGACGAATGCACCCGCCGCCGTAATGATCCACTACTCAACTGCCGGACTGGCACTGCTCCTGGCAGCTCGCGCGGCACAGAGCCGCTCATGGGGACCACATGTCTGGCGTCCTCTCCGGCAAACGGCGCTCGCGATTGTGTTCGGAATTAGCTTGGCCGGGTTCTATCTGCTCCCAACCATCTACGAACAGAAGTGGATTGATCTGAGCCAGGTGATGGCCCCCGGAGTTCGCCCGCAGGACAATTTTCTTTTCACCCACACTGCGGATGCCGATCACAACCGCTTCAATCTTCTGGTTTCAACTCTGGCGGCCGTGGAGGTCGGCGCCCTCGCTCTCGCGACATGGCTCTCGCGCGGCTGGCAATCAAAACGCACACAGTCAATCGGCCTCGGTAGTCCGATTACCCTCATCCCCCCCATCGCGAGCGAGCTCTCGGTGCCTGACAATCGTGGTAACGAGAGTGACCGGCCACCTTGGATCTTGTTCCCTGCATGGGGTACTGTGAGCGCTTTTTTCATGCTCTCGCTGAGCAATTTCTTCTGGCTGCACTTACCGAAGTTTCGGTTCGTCCAACTTCCCTTTCGTTGGCTATTGTGCATGAATGTCGCTTTAGCAATCCTTCTGACGGTAGCCACAAGACGCTGGACGCTTCGCCTGCTGACATTTGGCGCCTTCCTGCTCACGCTCGTCGTGGCGGGCCATCGTATCCAGCCTCCTTGGTGGGATACCGCCGACGATCTCCAGGAGATGAGCAACGACGTCACCCGTGGTACCGGCTACGAGGGTACCGACGAATACGTTCCGGCGGGAGCCGACGCTTACGAATTGAATAAGAGTTTGCCCTTTATCAGCGACGACGCGGGAGCACCAGTTCACAGCGACATCCTCGCATGGGGGCCGATGGAAAAACATTTCGTCGTTCATGCCCCCGCGGCGCAAGATATAACAGTGCGCCTTTTCAGTTATCCGGCATGGCAGGTCTTCGTGAACGGCAAAGTAACCACCACCGACAAGACGGAAGTCACAGGTTTGATTGTTATCCCTGTCGACGCCGGGGACAGCGACATCCACATCTTTTTCCGTCGCACGATCGATCGTCTGGTGGGAGACATTGTGTCGCTCATCAGCCTATTGCTGTTTGTTATCGTTTGGTCCAGGGTCGCCCACAAGCCCTCCTCGGCTTCGACCCACCGGCCAAGCGTGGCACCAGCAAACCTCTCGAGCCACATTTCATGACCTCGCGCATGGTCCTGGTCGCTACTTCAAACGCCGGCAAACTTCGCGATTTTGCTGGAGCTGCGGCTCCTTACGGCATCGTCGTCACAAACATTCCCAATTTTTCTTCGCGACCTCAAGTTGTGGAGGACGGCGTTTCTTTCGAAGAAAATGCGCGAAAAAAAGCAGAGACCTACAGTATCGCCGCTCCCGGCGAATTGGTTCTAGCCGACGATTCCGGCTTGGAGATTGATGCCTTGGGCGGGGCTCCGGGAGTGCATTCGGCGCGCTACGCGGCTTCCGATCTGCACAGTGCAGAACGACAAGGACAAGGGGCGGAGAGCAACGCTGATGACGAGGCGAACAACGCAAGAGTGCTGCGCCAACTAAAAGGAGTTCCAGAACAAAAGCGTAGTGCTCGATTCGTATGCGTGCTGGCGCTAGCCCGCGACGGCCAGACAGTTTGCACTTTTCGCGGCACGGCGGAGGGTGTCATTCTCGAAGCACCCCGGGGCGAGCAAGGATTTGGTTACGATTCGCTCTTCTTTTTCTCGCAAATAGGCAAAACTTTTGCCGAACTCAGTGCGATAGAAAAAGCAGAGTACAGTCATCGCGGCGCCGCATTTCGCGAACTCTTGCAATGGATGAATCACGAGCAAATCCATCGCTAATCGAACCGGACCATCACTAAGGCGTCACCCAGCGCTCCAGCTTTCGAATATCCTCAGGTAAGCGAGTTGGCAAAGAATCCAGGAATGTGCACTTGCTTCATCTTCGTTTGAAATCTCTGCGCCATCTGTTCCGGATTGAGATCTGGTTCAATTCAATATCCCAGAGGGTCGCGGTGGCCGCAATACTGAGTCAACGTCTGCCGCGAGACGTCTGCTGTGAGACTTTGTTCACGCCGCCGCTTTCCGAAGACTTTGCTTCGTCGGCCCGCATTGCTCACAACTGTTTTTCAATCGGCCGTTCAATCCGCCGTGTCCTTGACTTCTCTTCCGACGCAAAATGATAATGATTAGTTTGCACATAGGGTCATGTAAGGAGCAGTTATAGTGGCGTCAACAGCCAATCCCGTAGCTCCAGAGCTCAAACAGAAGATCAAGTCAGGCGTCGCTCCACTGCGCACCGGTCACGGCACGTCGTTCTTATTGCGTCGTCTGCATTCGCTCAGCGGCGTCATCCCCATCGGAGCGTTCCTTCTCGAGCACTTTATCTCCAACGCAGAGGCCTTCAAAGGCCCCATCGCCTATGGAAAACAAGTCGAATTTCTAAATAGCCTGCCCGGCGTTTTTCTCCTGGAGCTGTTCTTCATCTGGATTCCAATCCTCTACCACGGTCTCTACGGGGTCTACATCTGGTATCGAGGCGACAGCAACGTCGCCAATTATCCCTGGGCCGGCAACTGGCTTTATACTGCGCAGCGTTGGACCGGCATTATCGCGCTCATCTACATAATGCAGCACACGTACTCGCTGCGCTTCACCGGTGTGCATCTTGCAGCGCACCCGGAGCAGTCGTTCGCAAAAGTTCAGGCACAATTTCAGAACCCATGGATGATCGCTTTCTACGCCGTCGGCATCATCGCCGCATCCTGGCATTTCAGCTACGGCCTGTGGCTATTCGCTGCAAAGTGGGGCATCACCACTGGCGAAAACGCGCGTCGCCGCTTTGGCTACGTCTGCCTGGCGCTCGCTCTCGGACTGGGTTCGATCGGCGCGCTCAGCATGTACGGATTCCTGAGCAGGCCCGCGCCGCAGGATTCGAACAGCGCGGACAGCATTGTGATGCGGTAGAGATGGTGAGGTTCCGAACAACTACCTACTAGCGACTAAAGTAAAAGGACAGATAGGATTTCATAAACGAATGGCACCTCCAAAAATCATCGTAGTGGGCGGAGGCCTAGCCGGCTTGGCCGCCGTCATCAAGATCGCCGAGATGGGCGGAGAGGCTGACCTGTTCTCCATCGTCCCCGTAAAGCGCTCCCATTCGGTGTGCGCGCAGGGAGGCATCAACGCCGCCAAGAACCTCAAAGGCGAAGGCGATTCCACCTGGAAGCACTTTGACGACACAATTTACGGCGGCGATTTCCTCGCCAACCAGCCCCCTGTCAAGGCCATGTGCGAAGCCGCCCCCGGTATCATTGATCTGCTCGACCGCATGGGTGTTCCCTTTAATCGCACGCCCGAAGGATTGCTCGATTTTCGCCGCTTCGGAGGCACGCTTTATAACCGCACCGCTTTTGCCGGAGCCACCACCGGACAGCAACTTCTCTATGCGCTCGACGAGCAGGTTCGCCGCTACGAGTCTGAAGGTAAGGTAAAAAAGTACGAGCACTGGGAATTCCTCTCCGCCGTGCTCGACGGAAACCGTGTCGCTCGCGGCATCTGCGCGATGGATTTGCGCACCATGGAAGTCCGCACGTTCCCCGCTGACGCCATCATCGTTGCCACCGGCGGGATCGGCGCCATCTTCGGCAAGTCCACTAATTCGGTTGTGTGCACCGGATCGGCGCAGTCCGTGCTCTATCAACAAGGCTGCTACTACGCGAACGGAGAATTTATTCAGGTTCATCCCACGTCGATTCCCGGAGAAGACAAACTCCGTCTTATGTCGGAATCGGCGCGCGGAGAAGGTGGACGCGTTTGGGTTCCCAAGACACCGTCCGACAAGCGCAACCCGAAGTCCATTCCGGAGAGCGAGCGCTGGTATTTTCTCGAAGAGTGGTATCCGAAATACGGCAACCTCGTGCCGCGCGACGTAGCCACCCGTGCAATTTTTAAAGTCGTCTACGAGTACAACTTGGGCATCGATGGCAAGCCGATGGTCTATCTTGACCTGACCCATATCGACCGCAAAATACTCGATCGCAAACTCGAAGGCATCCTAGAAATTTACGAGAAGTTTGTCGGCGACGATCCGCGCGACACGCCCATGAAGATTTTTCCCGGCATGCACTACACCATGGGTGGCCTGTGGATTGATTACAGGCAAGCTACAAATATCCCGGGGATCTTTGCGGCAGGTGAAGCCGAATACCAATACCACGGCGCGAATCGGCTGGGCGCGAACTCGCTTGTGTCCTGCATCTTTGGAGGCTTTACCGCTGGCCCGAATGCGGTGCTGTACGCAAAAAATGTGTCGGCCGCGCAGAGCGATAGCCACTTCGAGGCCGAACGCAAGCGCCAGCAAGACATCAATGCCGGGCTGATGAAATCCGATGGCAGTGAGAATCCGTTCCTGCTCTGGCGCGAACTCGGAGCGCTGATGACAGAGAATTGCACCGTCATCCGCTACAGCAAGAAATGTGAGGCAGCGGATGCCAAGTTAGTGGACATGCTGCATCGCTTCCGGAAGATTAACTTGAGCGATCGCTCGCAGTGGGCTAACACGACGATCGCTTTCACGCGCCAGCTTTATAACATGCTGCAATTGTCGCGAGTGATTGCGCAGGGAGCGGCGATGCGCGACGAGTCGCGCGGCTCGCACTACAAACCAGATTTCCCCGAGCGTGACGACAAGAACTGGATGAAGACCACGAAAGCGGCGTTCGCTCCCGATCTGGACGAGCCGAAGTTTGAGTTCGAGCCGGTAGATGCAAGTCTGATTCCGCCGCGGCCGAGGAAGTACTGATGGGGAGGCTTCAGTGTTCAGGTCACGAGACATTCCCCTCGGAAGTGGGCGCTTCCCGCGATGTGGGTTTTACTGTCGGTCTTTTGGCTTATGCTCGGCGCGGACGAATGCTTAGAACCCAGACTTTTTCAGCGCACAGCGCTGATTGCAGTAGACGGGGGTCTTGTGCTGATCTTTTGGCTTGATCACCTCTCCCGCGTGTTCGGCGCGAAGCGAAAGACTTAATCTCGCGAAGCAATAGAGAAGGTTAGAGGTAAGAACATCCGGTTCCTTGGGAAATCGAAATGAAGACAAGCGAATAACATGCCCAGAACAGAAGCCGTTCTCATCAGAATCAAACGCCAACTCACTCCCGATGCCAAGCCTTCGTGGGAGGAGTTCGAGATTCCCTACAAGCCGAACATGAACGTCACGTCGGCGCTCATGGAGATCGCGGCTAATCCCGTGACCCGCGACGGCAATCAGACTACGCCCGTCACCTACGATTCGAACTGTCTCGAAGAGATCTGCGGATCCTGCGCCATGCTGATCAACGGACGCGCTCGCATGGCCTGCTCCGCGCTGCTCGATCACCTCGATAAGCCGATCAAGCTCGAGCCGTTCTCGAAATTTCCCGTGGTGCGCGACCTCTCCGTCGACCGCAGTGTACTTTTTGAAAACCTCAAAAGGGTCAAAGCCTGGGTGCCGGTCGACGGCAGCTACGATCTCGGTCCCGGACCCCGCGTCACACAGGAGGCACAGGAGAAATCCTATCCGCTATCGAGTTGCATCTCGTGCTGCTGCTGCATGGAGGCCTGCCCGCAGTTTAACGACGACACAGGATTTGTCGGCGCGGCGGCCATCTCCCAAGTGCGTCTATTCAACACACATCCCACGGGTCAGGCCTTGAAGCGCGAGCGCCTGTCCGCGCTCATGGGCGACGGTGGCATCCAGGAATGCGGTTACGCGCAAAACTGCGTTGAGATTTGCCCAAAAGAAATACCGCTGACTACGTCTATCGCTGAAGTCGGCGGCCAGGTCATGAAGCAGGCCCTCAGCGACCTGCTCCGGAAGTGAAATGCCCCTGGATTGACGGGGCTCTGCTCCCGTCGTTGTTGGGAACGGGGACGATCTCCCGAAACAGCATTTTCCCTACATTCGCCGGGAAAATCAGCGACTTGCCTTTCGTTCGCTCCACGTAACCCCCAAAAGTAACGGGGCTGCGGTGGAATTGCTTCACAGAATTGTTCATCTGTGGTTTACAATTCGTCAACCTCTCGGAAAAACGGTCTTATCCCTCAAGATCCCGAAGGTAAGTTTCAGCCGGCGCAACAACGTAATTTCTACAACTAATGTAATTGCGAAACTACTGAATGACGCAAAGCCTTCCAACGCGAAGATCGAACGGTGGCAGATCACGAATTGCCTCTAGGACTAGGCTGCTTACGCTCGCAATTTTCGTAGCCTTTGCTGCCTCAGGCAGCGCCTTCGCCCTGCACCGCGTCGTTCATCATCAGCACCGGATTTTGCACGCGTTTCGTTTCCGCGGCCTGCGCGGCTTGCTCTGGAATCCGATGTTCCGTCCGTCCCACGATTCCCTACTGCGGCAAAATGAAGAGATCGATCGGCTTGATCTGCCGCGCATTCAGGACGACGACGAGCTCGAACAATTAATCGCCACGCACGACCTGGTTCCAATCGAACAGAGCGACAGTCTCCGCATCGCCAAAGGTCTTGATCCGTCTCGTCGCTTTTGCCGCCCCTGGACGCGCGATTTCGTTGACGACCTCTCGGCCAATTTCTACCGCCAGTTTCACGACCAGATCCAATTGAATTCAGCGGTTCGCACCGTCAAGGTGCAGAAGAAGCTTCGCCGCCACAACCGTAATGCGGCTCCGGCGGATGGCGACACGGCATCGTCTCATCTCGCCGGTATCACCGTCGATCTTCAGCGTCGAGGCATGACGAAGGAAGAGATACGCTACGTCGAGCGCTATTTGTTCTATCTGAACGCGCTGGGCTTGGTCGAGCCCGAAGAAGAGCGCCACCAGTGGGTCTTTCACATTATGGTCTCCGACCGCTATAGCGACTGGCGCCAGACGCAGACAATCTTTGCGGTTGCGCCAACGGAAGAGCCGGTCACGGCACCGGGCGCTGTCGCCGCCACCACGACCGCCGCAGCGACCAGCGCCTCCAACTGAGCCTCGTTCTGCGCTACGCTCCGTTACAATCTCCAAACAATGATTGTTTTGATGGCTGGCCCCCCAGGCACAGGTAAGACCACACTGGCGCGCGAACTGGCGGACCGCACCCAAGGGACGCTGCTCGGCAAAGACGAGATCCGCGCCGCCCTTTTTTCAACGGGAGATATCGAATACTCCGTCAAGCAAGACGACTTCGTAACGGAGATCATGCTCGAAGCTGCCCGCTTCATACTGAAAAAAGCTCCCACTCGCAAAGTTTTCCTCGACGGTCGTACTTTCTCCAGCCGCTACCAGATTGATCGCGTTCTCGAGTTCGCCAGCGAACTGGCTCAACCTTGGGCGATCATCGAGTGCGTCTGTTCCGATGAATCCGCTCGCCGCCGTCTCGATCTTGAGCCCGACGCTTCGCATCCGGCGCACAATCGAACCTTCGCGCTCTACCTCGAGGTAAAGGCCCGCTTCGAACCCATCCCCTACGCAAAAACGCTCGTCGATACTGATCAGCCTCTCGATCTCTGCATCCAGCAAGCGCTTGACGGCTTGCGCTAAGCGAACCTTCCACTCTCGTATAGAATTCTCGTGCGCCATGAAAAAGCTCATGCTGACAAAACAAATCATTGTGGTTGCCCGAGCGCTCGTCGTAGACGCCCCCATCGTGGTCTACCCGCAGACTTCGGTCAGGTAAGAAGGCCATGGAGATTCAGAAGTCCGCCGTCGTCATCGACACGCATGCCGATACTCCGCCGCGCTTCCTCGATGAAAACTACGACATCGGATGTCGTACAATTGAGGCTTACCAACATAACCTATGGGAGCATCCATGCGAACTGTATTGCATATATTTTTCCTGATAATCTCTACTTCCCTGCTCGGGGTCGCGCAGGCAGCGTCAACGGCGCCGTCGTCGACAACGCCGCCCGTCCACAAAGCTGCTCCAGCGCCCGCGGCCGAACCGGTCGCGATCATCCATACCACCGCTGGCGATTTGCATTGCACGCTCTTTCCCAAGGTAGCGCCAATCGGAGTCGCCAATTTCATCGGCCTCGCGAACGGCTCCAGGGACTGGACCAGTCCCATCGGTCAGGTCAAGAAGCATGGCGTCCCGCTTTATGACGGCACCATCTTCCATCGTGTAATTCCCGAATTCATGATCCAGGGCGGAGATCCGGCCGGCAATGGCACGGGCGATCCCGGCTACAAATTCAAAAATGAAACTTCCCCCGCCGTCACCTTCGACCGTCCAGGGCGTCTCGCCTACGCCAACGCCGGACCCGACACCAACGGCTCGCAGTTCTTCATCACCGAAGTTCCTTACCCGAGCCTCAATGGCGGCTACACCATCTTTGGACAATGCGATGACGCTGCCGTCGAACTAGTGAAGAAAATCGCGCGCATGGCCACGGATGGCGAACGTCCGCTTCGTCCGATCAAGATCAATCACATCGAAATCCACCATAGGACTGCGTTGACCGCCAAGCCCGCGCCCAAACCATCGGCCAGCGCGAACAATCCGACATCATAAGATGAAGCTAAAAGATCAATCTGAGAGTTTAAGGAGACTATGACCCGCACACCCGGAACCTACGCCGTATTCGAAACCAGCGAGGGCAATATCGTTTGCCGGCTGTTTGAAAAGGAAGCACCCAAGACCGTCGCCAACTTCGTGGAACTCGCGGAAGGCAAGCGCGAGTGGACGCATCCCTCAACCCGTAAGAAATCAAAAGATCCCCTCTACCATGGAACTATTTTTCATCGCGTAATTCCTGATTTTATGATCCAGGGCGGCGATCCGCAAGGCACTGGCATGGGTGGTCCCGGCTATCAGTTTGAAGATGAGACCAAAGGATCTCCGCACAAATTCGACAAATCAGGAAAGCTCGCGATGGCCAATGCCGGCCCCAACACGAACGGCTCGCAATTTTTTATCACTGTCGCGAACACCGACTGGCTCACGGGCAAACACACGATTTTTGGCGAGGTGGTCGAGGGATACGACGTAGTCGAACAAATCTCGAGAGTCGCCCGCAACCGGCAAGACCGTCCCAACAAAGACGTGGTGGTGAAGTCAGTAAAGATCGAACGCTAGAGCAATGCGGTCGAGCGACCGTGGCCTCACCCGTCCCGAGTATCACGAATCGTCCAGCCGGGTGGGACGCCCGGCATTCCATCTACAACATTCTTTATAATGATTGGTTCTCACCGCTTCCGGAGGCAAGTCGCATGACGTCGTTCAATGGAGTCCCCGTCCCCTCGAAGGGGCAGAAGATCGAATATAGCAACGGCAAGTACAGCGTTCCCGATCATCCGATCATCCCCTTCATTGAAGGAGACGGCACCGGCCGCGATATCTGGAAAGCTTCGGTTCGCGTGTTTGACGCTGCGGTCGAAAAGGCCTATCACGGGAAGCGTTCCGTGGCCTGGTACGAAGTGTTTGCCGGCGAGAAAGCGAAAGCTCGTTTTCAGAACTGGCTGCCCGACGATACGATCAGCGCCATCCGCGACCTTCGCGTCGCGATCAAAGGGCCGCTCACAACCCCCGTCGGAGGCGGCATTCGCTCCCTCAACGTTGCCCTGCGCCAGATCCTCGATCTCTATTCCTGCGTGCGTCCGGTGAAATATTATGCCGGGGTGCCGTCGCCCGTGAAACATCCCGAGCGCATGAACATCGTCATCTTCCGCGAGAACACAGAAGATGTTTACATCGGAATCGAATGGGAAGAAGGCACGGCCGATGCCAAACGGCTGATCGAATTCCTCAACAAAGACATGCTGAAATCCGGCAAAAAGCAGATCCGCCTCGATTCCGGCGTTGGCATCAAGCCCATTTCCATAACCGGCACAAAACGCCTGGTACGAATGGCCATTCAGCATGCTCTCGATAACAAAAGGAAATCTGTCACCCTCGTCCACAAAGGCAACATTCAAAAATTCACCGAGGGTGCGTTCCGCAAGTGGGGATACGAACTGGCCACGGAGGAGTTCCGTGACAAGGTGGTAACCGAGCGCGAAAGTTGGATCATCGATAACAAGGACAAGAATCCCGATCTGACGATCGAAGAGAACGCAACGCTCGTCGAACCCGGCATGGAATTCGCGCCACCGGAATTTCGCCAATCCGTCAACAAAGAAGTAAAAGAAGTTCTCGATGCGATTTACTCTACCCACGGCAAGGGCGCGTGGAAGAATAAGCTGATGATCAATGACCGCATCGCCGACTCCATTTTCCAGCAGGTAGTGACACGCGCCGATGAATACAGCGTTCTGGCCACGCCCAATCTGAATGGCGACTATATTTCCGATGCCTGCGCCGCGCAGGTAGGAGGACTTGGGATCGCTCCCGGAGCAAACATCGGCGACGGCTACGCCATCTTCGAAGCCACGCACGGCACTGCGCCTAAATATGCCGACAAAGACGTGATCAATCCCGGTTCCGTGATTCTCTCCGGCGTCATGATGTTTCGCCACCTCGGCTGGAACGAAGCTGCCGATCTGATCGAGCAGAGTTTGGAACGTACGATCGAACAGAAAAAAGTGACCTACGACTTCGAACGCCTGATGGAAGGTGCCACCAAAGTAAAAACCAGCGAGTTCGCAACCTGCATGATTGAAAACATGAGCGTCGCCGTCGCCGCGGACTAACAGCACTTCGGCAAAATGATTTTAGGTTAGGCACGGCTTTAGCCGCGCCGTTCAGAAATGAAATAAAACGGGGCTTGAGGCCTGAGGAAAAGGGAATTTCATGCGCAACAAAGTAACCATCGTAGGATCTGGAAACGTAGGCGCCACCGCCGCTCACTGGATCGCATCGAAAGAACTAGCCGATGTCGTGCTCATCGACATCGTAGAAGGAGTCCCGCAAGGAAAAGGTCTCGATCTGCTCGAGGCTATGCCGATCGAGAAGCGCGACTCCGCGATCCTCGGCACGAACGACTACGCTGAGACCGCCAATTCGAACATAGTCGTCATCACCGCTGGAATTCCGCGCAAACCCGGCATGAGCCGCGACGACCTGCTCAACACCAACCACGCAATCATGAATGATGTAGTCGGTAAGATCGTGAAGCACTCGCCGAACTGCATCCTCATCATCGTCTCCAATCCCCTCGACGCCATGGCGCAGGCCGCATATAAAATGAGTGGATTTCCGCGTGAACGCGTGATCGGCATGGCCGGCGTTCTCGACTCCGCCCGCTTCCGCACCTTTATTGCGCAAGAGCTCAAAGTTAGTGTGGAAAACGTAACCGCCTTCGTCCTCGGCGGCCACGGGGACACCATGGTTCCTCTTCCGCGCTACTCCACGGTCGCCGGCATTCCGATCACGGAATTGATGGACAAAGCCACGCTCGACCGCATCGTGCAGCGCACGCGCGATGGCGGCGCCGAGATCGTGAAACATCTCAAGACCGGCTCCGCTTACTATGCCCCGTCGGCGGCCGCTACTGAAATGGTCGAGGCCATCCTCAAAGATAAGAAAAAGATTCTCCCCTGCGCCGCATATCTCAACGGTGAGTACGGCATTCACGGACTGTTTGTCGGTGTTCCCGTGAAGCTCGGCGCGAACGGTATTGAGCAGATCATCGAAATCAAGCTCACTCCGGAAGAAAAGGCCGCCCTCGACAAAAGCGCCGCCGCCGTAAAGGAACTTATCGCGGTGATCAACGTCTAGGTATATGGCCAAACTTCGTGTCCACAGCTTTGCGATCTCCCTCGATGGCTACGGCGCAGGCCCCAATCAAGATCGCGACAATCCACTGGGCGTAGGTGGCGTAGCGCTGCACGAATGGGCCTTCCTCACACGGACTTTTCAACAGTTGCATGGCAAGGATGGCGGCGCCACGGGAATTGACGACGATTTTATTGCACGCGGCTTTGACAATATCGGAGCGTGGATCGTCGGTCGAAACATGTTCGGACCGATTCGCGGCCCCTGGCCGGATGACACGTGGAAGGGATGGTGGGGCGACAATCCGCCGTTTCACACTCCGGTTTTCGTACTAACCAACCATCCACGCGCTTCGATCGACACCCGCGGAGGGACAACCTTCCACTTCGTCACCGATGGCATTCACGCCGCTCTTGAACAAGCTGTTAAGCTTGCGGGCGGTCAGGATGTACGGCTAGGCGGCGGCGTTGCCACAATCCGGCAGTATCTTTGCGCCGGACTTATTGACGAGATGCATTTAGGCATGTCACCAATTCTCCTCGGTTCAGGAGAATGCCTTCTGGAAGGTATGAACTTGCCGACCCTTGGCTATCAGTGCACCGAACACGTCGCTACTCGAAACGCATTGCACTTCGTCGTCACGAGAAGCGCTTAACAGTTGTCCTCGCGGATATGAAGCCTGAAATCTTGCAGGAAGCGGCGAACCGTTGTCCCTCTTCTCCCTCCGGACGACAAACTCCGCTGCAAGCTCTAATTTCTCTTTCGTCATCCCCTCCGGCTAGCTATAGTGTGTGAGGCCAGCAGTCGGAAGCCAGTAAGCATGGACTTCGATCAGCTCGAAAGTTTCCTGGAAGTGGCGCGCCTCTGCAGCTTTTCCCGCGCGGCCGAGAAGCGTTTCTGCACCCAGCCCGCCATCTCTTCCCAGATTCGCGCCCTGGAAGAAGAAGTAGGCGCTCGTCTCCTCGACCGCTCTGGAGGCCGCGTTTCACTCACTGCCTCCGGCAAATTATTTTTCAAGTATGCCGAGGATACTCTGGGTCGACGCAAGACAATTCTCACCGAAATCGCCGAAACTGAACGCGTGCCTCGCGGCGAAATCGTCGTGGGAGCAAACGAAGGCACTTGCCTTCACATCCTGCCCGAAGTATTCGCGCAGTTCAAACGCGATTATCCCAGCGTGTCCGTCAGGATTAAGCGCTCCGACTATGCCAACATTCTGGAGGCGATCCTCGAGAACATCGTGGATGTTGGTGTAGTCTCACTGCCCCTGACGGACAAACGCTTCGAAGCACAGATGATTCATCGCGACGAACTCGTGGTCATCACTGCTCCCCACCATCCACTCGCCGCACAAAAGAGCGTTACCGTGGCTGAAGTCTCGACCTACCCTCTGGTCGTGCCGAAACTGGGTCACACTCGCGATGCGCTCGATGCATTGTTCTATGATCATCATTTGAAGCCGACCTTTGCCATGGAACTCGATTCGAGCGAACTGCTAAAGCGTTTTGTGGTCGCCGGGGTCGGCGTCGGATTCATTGCTCGTTCTAATATTGAGGGAGATATCCGCGCCAAGGACCTGGTCGCCATCACCTTCGCGGATGCACAAATCCAACGCGATCTGGCGATCGTGTTCCGCAAAGATAAATCTCTTAGTCGCGCAGCCAAGGCATTCATGGAAATTGCGGTGAAGCACAAAAACTTTTCCACGACCGAAACTGGGAAGCGATCCAAATGAACAAGGCTTTATGCACTATCGCTTTTGTCGCCACGATCCTCATCACCCTATTCCTTCCGCATGCCGCCTGCTCCCAGCAGTCCGCGCACGGCAAAGCTTCAACCCTCGGAGCCTACAGGCTCATCTCTTTGAAAATTACCGGAACCGAGCGTTACACAGATAAAGAAATTCTTGCCGCGAGCGGCTTGCAGATCGGCCAAAACGCCGCCGATGGCGATTTCAGAGAAGTGGTACAACGCCTGGGCTATTCCGGCTTGTTCAGCGATGTCTCCTATGCATATTCTTATTCAGGCGCCGGCGTAAAGCTCGAATTGCAACTTGCCGATACGGACACGAGCAAACTCGTGCCCGCGCACTTTGAGAACTTCGTCTGGTTCACTGACGACGCCCTTCTCAATGCCTTACAGAAGCGCGTCCCACTCTTTAAAGCGTTACTGCCGCTAGCAGGTGGGCTAGCGGATCGTGTTTCCGAAGCGCTCCAATCCATCCTTACCGACAACCGGTTTCCTGGACGGGTAGATTTCGTCCGCGAAGGCGACGAGTCGGCGGACGGTCGGGGCGCGATCGTCTACCGCGTCGAAGAAGTAAGCATACGGATTCGCAATGTGGAATTCCCGGGAGCTTCACCGGAGCAAACCGACCTGCTCACCACCGCAGCTTCCCGACTTACGGGAGCGGAGTACAGCCGCTCTACTTTGGCCGCCGCCGACAAGTTTGATTTTCTGCCCGTGTACCTGCAACGCGGTTATTTGAAGGCGACGTTTGGCCCATCCGATGCTCGGGTGATTCCTCGACCCGCGGTCACGCCACCGTCGGACGAGCCGGCTCCCACCGAGCTTGAGGTGGATGCCGTCGTACCCGTATCGCCCGGTAAAATATATTTGAGTTCAGGTTTGGAATGGAAGGCCAATTCCGCCATCTCCACCAGCGAACTCGCGCCGTTACTTCATCTGCCGCCCGGGCAGCCCGCCGACGCCGTGCGCCTTGTGCATGACATCGAGAATGTAAACAAACTTTATCGCAGCCGCGGCTACATGACGGCACAGATCAAAGCTGACCCTCAATTCGATGACGAAAAGAGCACGGTCCACTACAACCTAAGCGCCGTCGAAGGCGATCTCTACAGGATGGGAGAGTTCGAGATCACCGGGGTCGACACGCAGGCCAAGGCAAGGTTGGTAGCGGCCTGGACGCTGCGCACCGGTCAGCCCTACAACGCAGATTATCCCAAGAAATTTCTGGATGATACTGGAGCGTTTCTTCCCCGCGGAGCGAAGTGGGCGGCCACCGTGCATGAATCGCCAGACGCGAAGAGCAAAACTGTAGACGTGGAGATCCACTTCAAACAGCAATAGCCGCAATGAACAATTACCGCGGATCGTTTAACCATGAAGACGAGAAATTTTGCCGCCCTGCAGCCGGGCGCCAAATCTCGTATTGACAGGACGGAGGATCTTCATGAAGATTGTCGTAATGAGGATGACCGTCACAGGAGAAAAAAGCAGAATGAAATTCAATCGCATTGCTACCACAGTTCTAGGCATGCAGCTATTGATCGGACTGGCGGCTGTTCCAGCCCTGGCAGCCGGTAAGAGCCAAACTCTGACCGGTGAGGTCAGCGATGCCATGTGCGGCGCCAAACATGAAATGCCCGGCAAGGCCGCCGATTGCACCCAGGCATGCATAAAACATGGATCAAACTATGCTCTCGTGGTCGGAGACAAAGTCTACACGCTTGAAACATCGGATCAAGCCGCGCTCGCCAAGCTGAGCGATCTGGCAGGAGCGAAGGCAAAAGTAACGGGAGAAGTGGATGGCACCACAATCACGGTAAAGTCGGTCGCCGCGGGATCGTAACCGTAGCAAGATCGTAACGCGAACGTCAAATGGTCGACCAAGCATTACACCTTCAATAGAAAACCGACGGGATCAACCGTCGGTTTCTTATTGAGCCATAAAGTACAGTTGTCGCTAATTCTGGCTAGGATTACTCGAGGGCGGATTCGTCTGACTCGGGCTATCCTGATTTGAATCGTCATCACGGCGCTTCAAAGTTGGACGATCATCGTCGCTGCTGCTATCCGTGCCGCTGCCAGTCTTGTCCCCGGTCGAAGCACGCCGCAGACTAGGTTTGCTTCCATCTTTCTCCTCAATCACCTTGTGCCGGTTTTCAATCGTGGCGAGCCGTGTCTTCACGTCGTCAAACTCTGACGTGGAGACGATGTACTGCGGCCTCGCCGGAAGAATGGTCGCGATTTCCTTCTGCGATGCCTCAATGCGGTCAGGAGTCTGCGGATGCGAAGCGAAGGCCTTGGCGATCGTGCCCGGCTTCTTCTTTTCTTTCGCCTGAATTTTTTCAAAAAATGCGATAAAAGCCTGCGGATCGTACCCCGTCTTGTACATATATTGCAGTCCGAGATAGTCCGCTTCCGCTTCGAAATTGCGCTGGAATTTCATGAACGTCAGCGGTAGCGCCAAGCCGCTAGCTTCGTAGATTCCGTAGCCAATGCCGCCTCCTACCATGATCAGAGGGATGGTGCCGATTTGCGCCCAATTCATGCGCGTCATCTGACGCATTCCGTGGCGCGCGGCCACGTGCGAAATTTCATGCGCCATCACGCCGGCCAATTCCGCCTCCTCGTCCGCCGCCAGAATCAGTCCGGAGTTCACGTAGAAAAATCCGCCCGGCAAGGCGAACGCATTGATTTCGTCGGAGTCGATAACTTTAATCGTGAAGGGCACCTTGGCGTCGGAGTTGCGCACCAGATTCTGGCCGATACGGTTGACGTATTCGTTGACCACCGGATCCTGCACCATCTTCACGCTGTTCTCAACCATCATCGAATATTGCTTGCCCAGTCGAATTTCTGTCTCCAGCGAGTACCAGTCCCCCAGGCCGCGTCCGCCAACCTTGCGATTGCCGATGGCGTCCACATCGTCCTCGCCGCCGTCGTGCTTCACCTTGCTGGCGTCTGGCTCCTGTACGGGAGCCGGCCCGCTAGGAGCGGCGTCGCTACTTGGTGAACTCGCCGGGTCCGCAGACTGCGGAGTAGTCGAACCGGGAGTCGTCGAAGAAGGTTGCGCCGGACCCGACGCTGTCGTGCTCGAACCAGCCGTAGTCGAAGGCGTCGTTGACGAGGGCGTCGACGTACTAGAACTTTGCGCGCTGGGGGTCTTTGCTGTTTGCGAAGAAGATGTTTGCGCTTGAGGTGCCTGCGGCTGCGCGGTTGAACTGGAGGAGGTTTGACTCTGGGAAGTTGAAGTCTGGGAAGTTTGATCCTGCGCCAAAGCCGCCACGGCTGTTAACGCGAGTAAACTCAGGGAGATCAGCGCTTTACGAAACAACATTTGAACACCCCGCGGAACCCGATCGGTTGCAACCATTATACGCCCGTTGGCAAGTCGAAACCGACAGAGTTTTTCATCTGTTTGGACGCTGCCCTATGCCGAAGCGTTACCGTTTATTTTCATACAATATGACATCTGAAGTTCTAGTTGTCCTTTCCAGAGCGAAACAAAGCTCGTCCGGTATAAAGCCGCTGTCCGTTTTCCTCCTCGCCCCACGATCCACCGGTGTAGTATGGCCCGATTTGGGAAACTAAGAAGTAACAAGATGTAAACAAGATGTAAAAAAGAGCAGTAGAAATAAGAATAAAAAGGACTCCTCGATGCTCAGCCGCCGCAGCTTCCTGTCCTCCTCATTCGCATCGTCTCTAGCTCTGGGCGCCGGCCTAGCCGGGCGTGGAAATCTCTGGGCCCAGCTGGAATCCCTCCCCTCAAAGCTGCCCGACCGCTCCCTGTTCGACCAGAACGAAGAAGCCTACTGGCGCGAACTCCGGCAGCAGTTCCTGATTCCAGCCGACGAGGTCTATCTCAACAACGGAACCTTGGGATCCAGCCCCGCGCCCGTATTGCGCTCCGTGTTTGAGGGTTATGAAAAGTGCGAGAAGCTCGACGAAGCCGACCCAGAAGACTATCCGATCTGGGGATACGGGCCGTGGAACGAATTTCGCGATCCGTTGGCCGCATTCGTCGGCTGCAACCGCGACGAAATCGCGCTGCTTAGAAATGCCACGGAAGCAAACAACTACATTGCCAACGGCATCGATCTGAAGCCCGGCGATGAGGTGCTCATGACCGATCAGGAGCATCCCGGAGGCGAGCACCCTTGGAATCTGCGCGCCAAGCGCTACGGCATCGTAGTGAAGAAGCTCGCGCTGCCCCGGCCAATCATCAATCCTGCACAAGTGCTGGATCTCTTCAACGCCTACATCACCTCGCGCACCAAAATCCTGTTCTTCAGCCACATCACCACATTTTCCGGAGTAGTGCTACCCGCCAAGCAGCTCTGCGCCCTGGCGCGCGGCAAAGGCGTCATCTCCGCCGTCGACGGAGCGCACGTTCCCGGCATGATGCGCCTCAACCTCCACGACCTGGGCTGCGATATGTATTCCGCCAGCCCGCACAAGTGGCTGCAAGCACCCAAAGGTTCGGGATTTCTCTACGTCCGCGACGAAATGATCGACCGCCTCTGGAGCACGATCGCAACCGAAGGCTGGGACGAACCAAAGCTCCGCAGCGAACGCTTCCAGCGCATCGGCAGCTCCAACCTGCCCGCGCTCTGGGGATTGCGCGCCTCGATTCAACTGGCCAACGAAATCGGCATGGACCGAATCGAACGCCGTCACCGCCAGCTCTGCGATTACATCCTGAACGCCATGATCAAACGCCGAGCGCAGTCCTGGACGTCTCCTGATCCCTCGATGCGCTGCGCCATCGCCACCGTCAACGTGCCGCCAATCATTCGTATCGACCTGGAAAATTGGCTATGGAAAGAAAAGAAAATTCGCATCCGAGGAGCCGAGCCCAACAAACTGCGCCTCTCTACGCCCTATTATTTGTCGAAGCAAGATATAGACCGCTTCCTGGATGCGTTTGACCAATACAAGAAGTCGAAGGCATAGCTGTATAGGGCGGGTTGTGTGCTTGTGGAGGGGGGGGAGGGCGCCTGGTGCGAGCCGAACGCAGCTCGGATCGCGTCACCGCAAATGCGCCCTATCCCCTGAGCGGGATGCAACCAGAGGAAAAAGTGTCAGGAATGTCCCCGGCCTGGGACGTCCCCAGCGGTTCAACCCTTACTTTCATCTCACGTCCAGCGAAACCAACGAAGCGCCAGGATGAACGACATGCCTCCCCAAACCGACAGCACCAGCAGTCGTCCCGTCTGTGAGCCCAGTGGAGCGCCTTCGATGATCGTGGATCGCAGCGCATCGTTCAGTGCCGCGAGCGGCAACGCTTTAATGAAGGGCTGCGCGATGGCTGGAAATTTCTGATAGGAAAAAAAGACGCCGCAGAAAATCCACATCGGCATCATTACCAGATTGATCAGGCCAGAGACGCTTTCAATTTTCTGCGCGCGGCAAGCGGTGAGCAGACCAACGCCACCAAAGGTTACGGCTCCAAGCGATGCGATCAGGAGAACCGACAAAATCGATCCCCAACCCCGCATTCGCATATGAAAAACCAGCACTCCAAATCCCAAGAGCAGCGCCACTTCTAGCACCATCAGGACCAGACGGCTGCTCATCAACGCGAGAAGAAAATCGCTTTGACGCATCGGCGTAGCGACGAAGCGCTTCAGCAGTTTTCGTTGGCGCATTTCAACCAGCGCAAAACCAACTCCCCACATACCCGAGTTCATCAAGTTCATCCCCAACAATCCCGGAATCAGGAAATCGATATAACGCGAACCCGGTTCGCTGGAAGATCGATAGGACGTAGTCAGCGCATCTTTTCGTCCAGCAGCCGATTGCAGCGCAGCCTCAATTTCCGCGCGCGAGAGCACGCTCTCCGGACGAGCCGGATCGTAATCAAAAGTGTAGCTGCCATCGACGTTTGATTCGATCACCAGATCGTACTTGCCGAAGTGAAAGCCCTTGAGCGCCTCAGCGCGATCCAGCACGGTCGCTCGAATGGTAGAACCTTTGTTCGGAGAGCCTTGCAACATGGCGAGCGTTTTCTGCGCGCCCGCGTTGTCGATGATGGCAACCCACGTAACCTCCGCAGGCTTGTCGCGAAAGGCGATGCCCAGCCCCCCCGCCAGAAGAAGCGGAAAGACAAAAATCCAGAATATGACCTCGGGCTCGCGTTTGAGTTCGATAATGCGTGCCCAAAGCAGATGACGATATCCCGACCAGCGGCCGTTGCGGCGCTCGGAAGATTCCCTAGGCTTCTGCCCTGGTTCGTTCATTTAATTTGCCGTTCCGTTGTCCAGAGGAATGTTTTCTTCCTTGGCTCCAGGATCGCCGTAACGCTTTACTGCCCGAGAACCTGGAGCAAACCGATACTTCGCAAGAACAGGCTGCACAACCTCGAATAGCTTATCGGCGCTAGGACCATACATATACATGGTGAATGTCCCCTTGCCGATTTCGCTTCCGTCATATTCGCCGGCGCGAGAATGTTCGATGGCTTTACTCAACTCGTCTTCCATCTTGTACACGCTCTTCACTTCCTGGCTGTCTGGTCTGCCGTCAATGAGCGCAATCCTGATCATGAGAGCCTGTTGCACTGGACGGTTCGCTGCCTCGAGGTCTACGCTTCCTACCATCCCTGCCTCGCAGATCATAAACAACGCCAGGCAATGGACAAGAAGATGATTTCGACTCTTGAGTCGGCAAATCGCCCGTTCGATCATGCCCTTAATTCTCCCTCAAATGTCGTCCCGTAAGCCGCACGAAAACATCTTCGAGGCTGGCTTGACGTGTGCTCAGGTGTTCGAGTTGACGTCCTTGCTGATTGATCGCCGCGAGCAGCGGGGGAATCGTGAGGTGAGGCTCATGCACGTTGAGACAGACCATATTCTCCTCTTTGCGTGCGGATTCGACGCTCGGCAACGCACGCCAGCGGTCGAGATTGTCATGGTCCTGATCGCCATCACCGTTTCCGTTGCTCACCTGAAACTCGACCACGTGATGGCCACCGAGTCGCTCAATCAAATCAGAAGGAGTTCCTTCGGCGATGATCTGACCGTGATCGACAATGGCCAGATAATCACAGAGTCGCTCGGCTTCATCCATGTAATGCGTCGTAAGCAGAACGGTTCCACCCTTTTTCTGAAAGATGCGAATAATGTCCCAAAGCTGGCGACGGCTCTGCGGATCGAGCCCGGTCGTAGGTTCGTCGAGAAACAGTATGCGCGGATTGCCCACCAGCGCCGTGGCAACAGCAAGGCGCTGTTTCTGCCCGCCGGAAAGTTTTCCGACCCACGCATCGGACTTCTCAGTAAGTTCGAGCTCGGCGAGAACTTCGGCCGCGCGCCGCGGTTCGATATAGAAACTCGCAAAGAGCTCGACGGTTTCGCGAACACTCAATTTTTCCGAGAGTCGGGTTTCTTGGAGCGAGATGCCGATCCACTCTCGCAACTGGCGCGGATTGTCATTCCAGGTGTGTCCGAAGATGCGAACTTCTCCGGAAGTGGGCGCAAGCAGGCCTTCGAGGATTTCGATGGTCGTGGTCTTCCCTGCTCCGTTCGGGCCGAGGAGTCCGAAGCATTGGCCAGCCTCGATTTGCAGACTGATGCCGCGCACGGCCTCGACTTTTCCGTCGTAGGTCTTGCGCAGGTTGGTGCATTCGACCGTTGTTCCTGTTAGCAGACTCACGACGGCATTCTAAATCAGCTCATGGTTCGGAAGCCCCTAAGGTTCGGAATGCGAGGCTCCGGGATGTGAGGGGCCAGCCTGTGAAGCTTCAGAATGGGAATAGCTTGCAATCGGCAAACGCGTATCACCTTTGGCGTCACGCCAAAGGATCGCATTCAGCTTCCTGGCATCGTTGGCATCGGGTCGGGAGAAATCCATGAGGGAAGATTCCTTCGCGCCCGCTGCTTTCTTGTCGTTGACTGCGTAAATGAGGCCGCTGCGCAGGTTGCGGTCGTCAACCTGATACGGAGGCTGCGTTCCCGGGCCAGAGAACAGCGGCGCCATGAGCGGCGCATGCGCGTCAAACAAGTTCATCGCAGGAAGCCCAAGTAGCGCCTCCATCGTGTGAACCATGCTCACGGTCGTGTAGAACTGATGATCGACAAATGCCTGCGCAGCGTGCGGCGAGTATTTGCTGATCACGAGGGCGGTCGAGCGATGCGCATCGACGTGATCGGCGCCATCCTGCGCATCGTCTTCGATCACGAAGATGGCCGTATCGTCCCAGTAGGCGCTGTGGGAAACGGTATCGACAACTCGACCCAGTGCCAGGTCGTTATCCGCTACCGAGGCCTGCGGCGTGGGTTTGCCAGGACGCGTGCCCCCAGTGTGATCGTCGGGCAGATAGAGCAATATGAACTGTGGTAGTTCTTGAGCGCTTCCTTTCGCTTTCACGAACTCGGCGAATTCACGGAGGAATTCATCTGCACGCAATTGGTCGGGATAATCGGTTTCGAAATCCGGAAAGAGCGGATCGTAGTGCTCGCGGAGTGCGGCCTTCGTGGGACGCATGCGTTTGATCTGCGGAATCGCCCACGGCCACGGACTCGGGCCACCGCGTGGATTGCCGACGTTCGGCGGCAAAGGCTCTCCTTTGTCGATCGCGGGCACTGGACAAGGCGCGGACGAGGGAGATGGCGTTCCCTCTTTCGGAGATTTCGCTCTTTGATTCTTGCACCAAACGGCAGCGATAAATTCTCCGTAGATGCGATAGGTCAAGCCGCGGCGGGCCAGATTGTCCCAGATAAAACCAGTGCCGGGATCGTCAACGTCGGGAATGCCCTGCTCGAGCGGAAGTTCATCGGCCACGCTGCCGCCTGAGTCATAGGTTCGCTCCTTGCTACGGTAGCCGACGGGCCAGGTCTTCTCGTTATAGTCGGAGGTGGTTGAAGCGGTCGACCAGAGATGACCATCGCCCGAAACTTCGCCGCTGTCGTAGAAGTTGTCGAGCACTCCGAACTGCAGGGCCAGTTTGTGTTCATTGGGCGTAATGTCGGCTCCGTACATGGTGAGTGATGCATCGCCGTCGCCGACCGGCAGGTCGCCAAAGATCTGGTCGTAGGTACGATTTTCTTTTAGGACGTAGATGATGTGGTGAATAGGATTACTTCCGCCAACGAATGTGAACTTGCCGCCGTCGGAGCGGACAAGATTGTCTTCTTCGACCTGACGAGTGTAAGCGGCAAGATTCTCGTCGATGTCCACAAGGCTGAGGCGCTGGACGGAGCCGCCGATCAGCGTCGGGAGGTAAGGATGCTCTTTTCTTTTGCGCTCGCCTTTTAGAGTGCCCAGCATATTGTTGGGCCCGCTGCTTTCTCCTTTGGCGGTTGCGATCAGTAGGTCATTGCCTGCGATGGCTATGGCGCTGGGATACCACTCGGTGGGGACGAAGCCGGGCGGATCGAGATGCCCTACCCAACTGCCCATCGTGGGCGGAGGCAATTTCGGTAATTCCTTGACTTCGAACACAGCAATAGCGTCAAGCGAAGCACTCGCGGCATAGAGATGTTTGCCGTCGGGCGAGAGGGCAATTGCCTGGAGCACCGAGCCCGAGTCCTTAAGACTGACGCGATACGTCGTTAAGACTAAGCCAGAGCTCAGATCGACTGCTACTACCATGTCGGCATTGGCGAGCGCAATGTAGAGCGTCGCCTCGTTCGGGCTCAAGAGCATCGACGTTGCATGTGCACTAGGAGCGAGGGGATCATCGTGTTTTTGCAGATCATCGATCCAGCGCGATACTTTGCCCGTCTCCAGGTTCAACTCGGCGACCGATGCACTGTTCCACAGGCTCACCCAAGCTTTGGTTCCGGCCTTGTTGGCGACGACCGTGTATGGATATGCTTCCGGAATGTAGCGGCTGCGGCTTAGATCGAACGACTGTAGGATTTTGGCGTCGTTGCTGTCGAGGACCACAGCGTTGTCGGAAAGATTATTGGCGATGAGTAGGCGGTCGCCCTGGGGGCCCGAAAGAACGGCGAATCCTGCGGGATAGGGCAGCGCCGTTCCGACCGGAGTTGTACGTAGACCGAACGCGACTTCTTTGCCATCGGCAATGGCCTGGGGTGCGATCTTGAGGAAACGCTCGGGAGTGACTTGTCCGGCCGCGAATTTGTATACCGCGATGCCGTTGCCAGTGCTCTTGGGCTTCTTGCCCGTGGGATCGGTGATCGAACCCATTGCGGCGTAGAGATGCTTGCCATCGCTCGAGAACGCCAGGCCGACGAAGTAACTCTGACGCGTGGCGTAATCGTCGCTCAGGCGATCGTCGGGAAAGTCGTGCAGTTGATTATTGCTGAGATCAAGAACGGCGATAGATTGACGGGCTCCGCTCTCCTGTGTGCCATATCCCTGATTAAGCAGCGCCGCATAATGGCCATCGGGACTGAGTGCGATGATGGATGGAAAACTGTTGGTGCGGGCTAGGTATCCAGGGACGGGGACGGTCAGAGTCTTGCTGGTCGGAAGATTGATACGGCGCGAGCGGTCGGCAGCACGTAGAACTACGAACACGACCAGCAGTGCAGAAACAGTCAGGAGGGAGACAACGGCGAACTTTTTCAAGAGCTTTTCCACTGGCGAGGCCTTGGGAGGGTTGTACCATCCGCCGTGCGATTCGAGCAACCGTCAAGGCTCAGCCGTTTCGCCCGTCTATCAACGCGCTGACTTGAAGATCGCAAATAGCACGCCTTTCGGGCCGGCGGTCACCGACTCGGGGCCTGCTCCCTCCATCGCCATCGGTGGGAGATAGGGATTGGCGCCCATAGATTTTGCCTTGGGTGCGGCGGCATCCACGTCATCGACCTGGAAGTAGACCATCCAATGCAGCGGCGTTCCGGGTTTGCGATGAGCTGTCCCGGTGGAACATCTCCGATGAAATCGGTCTACTGCAGATTCTTCCCTACCCAGTCCTCGATTCGAGCCAGCGCTTTGTTCAGGTTCTCCAGCGAATTCGCGACGCTGAAGCGGAGATAACCTTCTCCGTACTCTCCAAACGCGGTGCCGGAGAGGCAGGCGACGCCGGCTTGTTCTAGCAGAGCGTCGGCCAGTTTCTTGGAGGGCCAACCCGTGTTCGTAATGTTGGGGAAGGCGTAGAACGCGCCCTTGGGGATTCGGCAGGAGAAGCCTTTGATCTTGTTCAAGCCAGCGACGAAGGCGTCGCGTCGGCGTTGGAATTCGGCGCTCATCTTGTCGACGGATGACTGATCGCCGCACAGGGCTTCGATCCCGGCAATCTGCGTGAAGCTGGCGGTGCAGGAGGTCGCGTTCGTCACCAGACGTGAGATGTTCACCGCGAGGTCGGGCCGCATTACGCCGTAGCCCAAGCGCCATCCGGTCATGGCATAGGTTTTAGAGAAGCCATCGAGCAGAATGGTACGTTCCTTGAAGCCGGGCACACTCATGATTGAGAAATGGTCGCCGTCGTAGATCAGTCGGCTGTAGATTTCGTCCGAAAGAATGAGGATGTTGCGGTCGCCAATTGCCTCGGCGATTTCTAAGATGTCTTTCTTCGTGAGCACACCGCCGGTTGGATTGTGCGGCGAGTTTAGAACGATCAACTTGGTGCGATCAGTAATGAGCGACGCCAGCTCTTTTGCGTCGATAGAAAAATCGTGATCTTCGCGCAGCGGAATTGGAACCGCTTTGCCAATCGAGTAGTTGACCATGGACTCGTAGATGGGAAAGCCAGGATTGGGATAGATGACTTCGTCTCCAGCTTCGATTAATGCCAACATCGTGAAGAAAATAATTGGCTTTCCGCCCGGTACGACCACTACTTCCTCGCTCGCGACAGGTACGTTGCGGGTGCGGCTGACATAGTCGGCGATGGTCTGGCGCAGATCGGGAAGACCTGCCGCGGGCCCGTAGTGAGTCCATCCCTTATGGAGAGCCTCGACTCCGGCCTCGACAATATTGGCAGGAGTGTCGAAGTCCGGCTCGCCAATTTCCAGGTGAATGATTTCTTTTCCCTGTTTTTCGAGGGCCCGGGCGCGGTTGAGGACTTCAAAGGCCGTTTCGGTTCCGAGACGAGACATGCGACCGGCTAGACGCAATTCGAATTGAGTTGTGGTGGCCATAGCAGCGGATGGAATTATAACGCGTTGGCAGCGAGAACTTCTCTGTGAACCTCGACGCGCGACTTTAACCACAGGGAACCACAGGGGTTTAGGGAGAAAAACGCTATTCCGAGATCGTGCTCTCTTCGCTCTGCGCCCGCAGGATGCGATCGACGGAGTACGGAGCGCGCTGCGCAGGCTCGTGATAGTGACGGACCTGCATCTCCCCAAGCAGTCCGACGGCCAACATGTTCAGTCCGGCCAAAAGTAGGACGGCGGAGAACATCATCAGCGGACCATGCTGGGTCATGACGTCGGCATGGTGCAGTACCTTTTCAAAGATTAGCCAGCCGGAAACTCCGCAGCCCGCCAGAATGCTGAACATCCCTAAGGTGCCAAAGAAGTGCAGGGGGCGAGAAAGATATTTGAGCAGGAAGCGGATGGTGATGAGGTCGAAAAACACTCGAAAAGTACGGGAGATTCCGTAATGCGAAACGCCGCGTTCCCGGTTCACGTTCTTGATGGGCACTTCGATGATCGACGCACCGTGCCAGGAAGCCAGCGCCGGAATGAAGCGGTGAAGTTCCCCGTAGAGTGGGACCTGATCGAGGATTTCACGTCGGTAGGCCTTGAAGGTGGTGCCGAAGTCGTGAATATCGACGCCACTCAACTTGGCCATGAGCCAGTTGGCGCAACGGGACGGAAAACGCCGGAGCCAGAAATTATCGACGCGATTCTTGCGCCACCCGCTGACAATGTCATAGCCCTCGGCAATCTTTTCGAGGAACAGCGGAATGTCGGCGGGATCGTGTTGCAGGTCGCCATCCATGGCAATGATGTATTCGCCGCGGGCATGATCGAATCCGGCCGCCAAGCCTGCGGTTTGGCCAAAATTTCGGCGCAATTTGACTACGGTCACGCGGCTGTCGACGGCGGCAATCTCGCGCAGCAGAGCGAACGTGCCGTCGATAGAACCATCATCGACCAGCACCATCTCGAAGGTCTCGCCGCTTGCTTCCATTACGGACTTGAGCCGGGCATAGAGATCGGTCACGTTCTCCTGCTCGTTGTGGAGCGGAACTACGATTGAATACTTGAGCACAGTGCCTTAATTATACGGCAATGAGAGGCCGCTTTGTAGTGACTCGTGTGGGGCCGCACTCCGATCCGCAGACTGCGCCCGGGCTGGATTCGCTCAGCATACAAATGGACTGGCAAAGCCTGTTCCTATCGGTGTTTTCTGTCGATATATGTGTACTGGCTTATTTGTACGTACCACATTATAAATACGTATGGCCAAGAACAAAGCGGTGAAGAAAACGCGGAAAGTTGCCCGTTTGCGGGGGTCGGCGATCGGAGGGAAATCTCTGCCGGACATGGGTCCGGACTGGCAGCGATACTACCGGGCCCTCAAGAAGCCTGTCACGCTGCGACTCGACGCGGATGTTCTGGCCTGGTTCAAAAAGCAGGGTCGGGGTTATCAGACTAGAATCAACCGCGCTCTCCGAAAAGTGATGGCGGACGAGAAAAAAGCCTAGGGTTAGAAGTGATCGGTCACGAAACAAAGCTTCTTGAAACTGCAGGAATGTTGCAATTTCTTGCAGCTTGATTGCGCGATTTGGCGGATGGCGGCGAAGTTGTGGATTTCTTTTTTAGAATTGATGGTAGTATTCTGCGACGGCTAGGACACGAACGACTTCTACAGGAGGTTCGGTTGTGGTTCGAGCCGCTTGCCCGGCGCTAACAGTATGATCCACGATCTGCACTGACTCGGGATCACTTGATCAAAGTGGCATCATCCCCTGCCATCGGGCCTCGATTCTGCTTCATTACGGACGCCCCCAGACTGTAAACGTCCGTACGAACGGAACACGAGAACACGAACAAAACCCTACTGTAAACACAGGAGACAGCGGCACCGGCTCCAGGGATCGCTCTGGAGATCTGCGGTGCATTGGAATACGTGTGTACAAATCAGTTTCACAAATCGATGGAGGGAGATTCTTATGAAAGCTGTTTACAAGTTCGCCGCGCTGACACTCGTGATGTTAGCGGTGTCGGCATATGGCGTTTCGCAGACGACATCAACCAAGACGAAACCGTCGGGTACCGTGACCCAGAATTTGATACGTGGGGTCATTGGGCCGGCTGGAAGCAACTCCTCATGGGCCAACTATTCTGTATTTAATCTCATTCCTGGTTCGGGCTTGTTTCCGATCACCAGTACAACTACTGTCTTCTACTTTGGATTCACGGCTGGGACCGAGGCGGACATCAGCAATATGGTGGTGTACACAACGGCGCGAGGCAGCTTGACAGTCACGGCCGTTACACCGGTCAAGCTCGGCGGCGTCTCCAATCCCAGTATCGTGCTCAGCAACACTTCGGTCTGCCCGGTGGCGCCTGCCACGGCCACGCCCTGCATTGTGCGCTTCGATCCTACGACGCTCACACTTTCGCCAGCGAACGATTACTACTTTGTGGTGTTTTTCACGAACGACTCAAACAATCAGGCCATTGCCGGCGCTTCACCTACCCAAAACCAGAGCAGTTTGGCGAGCGCATACTTCGGGGGAACGGACTATACCCATCTCACGGTTGGCGAGTCGATTCCTGGCGCCGCCGATCGCGGATCATCGTTCCTGATGTACGTCATGAATAATTAACGGGGCGGTTGGACGAGGCCGGCCCGATGGGGCGCGGGCGATCGACCATTACGAATACCCGATAAATAACCGATACGCGTGCTTGAACGCTGAATACACATTTTAAATAACGGAGATTCCCAATGAAGACTATTTTTAAATTCGCAACGTTGACACTCATGATGTTTGTTGTCTCGGTGTGTGGCTTTTCCGCTAGCAAGGCCGAGAACCTAGAACGAGGCATAGTAGGACCAGTCTCATCCAACGTAAGTTGGAGCGGCTATTCCGTGGTGGAGCAAATCCCCGGAGCGGGGCTGATTCCGGTCACCAGCACGACGACTGTGTTCTACCTCGGATTCACGGCTGGCACAGAGGCGGACATCAGCGGTATGGTTCTCTATACGACGCCGCGAGGCGGGACCACGATCTCGGCCGTTACACCGGTCAAGCTCGGCGGCGTCTCCAATCCCTCGATCGATCTGGCCAGCACGTCGGTCTGTCCGGTGGCGGAAATTTCCGCCTTTAACCCATGCATTGTGCGACTCGATCCGACGACAATCACACTGTCGGCACTTAACGATTACTACCTGGTGGTGTATTTCACGGCCAGCGACTCCAATGATGAAACTCTCGGCGTCACAGCGCCCAGCTGGGGACAGACTAGCCTGAGAGGAACGTATATCTCCGGCAACGAAACCCAACTTTCCGTCGGTGGGTCCATTCCGAGCACTCTGAGCTTTACTAACCAACCCTATCTCCTGATGTATGTCATGACTGATTAGGGATCTGGTTGGGGTGAGCCCGGCTCGATTCGATCACGGGCGATTCAGGGATACACGTGGCAGAAAATTAAATTTAATTTCGAATAGGGAGATTCGCGATGAAAACTTTTTATAAACTTGCAACATTCGTTCTAACGATGACGGCCCTGACGGCGAGCGTTTTTGCGCAGGAGCCGGCTCCAGCAGCCACTGTTCTGGCTAATCTGACCGAAGGACAAGGCATTATTGCGAGCGGCGGTAATCCGTCCTGGGATGGCCTTTCCGAGTTAGTTCTGATTCCGGGGGCTTCGCTGATGGGGGCGAGTTCCACTACGACTGCGCTCTACCTCGGATTTACCGGAGGTTCGGAGGCGGACATCGGCAATATGGTGCTCTACGAAGTTCCGCGGAATGGCAGCACGGTGGAAAAAATCACTAAAGTCGAGTTGGGCGGAACGCAAAGCCCGAGTATTGTCCTGACCAACACATCGGTTTGTCCAGTGCAGCCGGTCTCTGTCACCAATCCATGTATTGTGCGGCTGGATACGGTCAAGTTGGCGCTCTCGCCGCTCTATGATTACTACTTCGCGGTATATTTCACACTCGACACCAATAATGAAAAGATTAGCGGAGTTGGGCAGACCGCTTCCGCGGGTGCCTTGAGCGGGTGGTCCCTGTATGGCGATCAAACTCGAATCGGGGCGAAGGGAGCCCTGCCAGTAAATGAGGATAGCGACCAACCGCCGTTCTTTCTTGCATACGTTACCAATGAATAATTGGCTCCGGAGCGCGCCTATCGGAGGTGCGCTCCGGATTTTTTTGAACTGGTAGCCCCGGCAGGAATCGAACCTGCATAGTCAGTTTAGGAAACTGAAGTCCTATCCGTTGAACGACGGGGCCGCGGCAAATCAGCACAATCAGGTTAGCAGGTCGCCAAATGCGGTGCCTTGTCCCGATCCGCCGCCTACGAACTGGACGATCTCCAGGCGATCTCCGTCGTTGAGTGGCGTCGTTGCCCAATGGTCGCGGGGCACGATTTCGCGGTTTAGCTCGATGGCTACCCGATCCGGCTTCATGCCCAAGCCTTCTACTAACACGGCTAGAGTTTCAGCGGAGGAGATCTGGGTTTGGCCGTTTATGGTTAGGTTCATCGCATCCATCTTCGCCGTTGCGATCCCCATCTTGCAGCGATGGCGAGCCCGGGTAAGTTGCAACCAATCTACAGTACCCGACCTGCGAACAACTGCCGCGCTGCGCTCGGCTGGACGGCACAACCGCTTGTCCACCCCGGCAGCGCTACGCTCTTCACAATATCTATACCCCGATATCTATACCCCGGGGCGTAGTTGAAATTTGCGAGTGGCGGTCTTTCCGGCGAAACTTGCCTGCACTAATACCGAGGAATCGGGGAGGAATTTTTCATCGACCTGAACGCTCATTTCGGCGTGGCCCTTGGCGTCGGTAAGAACCTGCGCATAATAGGGAGCGGCATCGGGGCGTGCGAAGCGTAGCGTGAGGCGGGCGCCTTCGACCGTGGCGCCTCCGTCCGTGACTCGAATCTGCATGGTCAATGTTCCGCCGACATGCACGGATTTGGCATTGGTCCACTCGAGGTCCAGTTGTTTCACGGCGGCGAGTGCTTCGGGTGTATCTCGTTTGTCGAGGATCGAATCCAGTTTGCCCTCGCGGATCGCGTCGAGAACCTCGCGGTGAAGTTCGCGCAGGATTTTCTCTTTATCCTGATCGTTCGTTGGACTACTGGCGCCATAAGGAATGGCGCGCTTGCCTACGCAGCGGCCTTTGACGAAGACTTGCGTCTGCAGCAACTGCTCCGCTTCGCGGGCTTCGCTTTGCACGTGGTACACGGTGTCTTCGTGCCGGATGTCGGTGTTGAAACCAAAAATCATGCGATTCAGGCTTTCTCGGATCCTATTTTCAATTCTGCGTTATGCACGACACTCGTGTCGAAACAGGTCCGGCCGGATGAAACTGCTGTCAAAACGCGTACTTAGCTTGACACATCTGCCCGTGAAAATTAATCTGGAACGTTTACTATTGCTCTCAGCGCAAATTATATATAGCTCGTCCTATGCCGGACAATTATTTCGCTCGCTACTTGCCCCTCCTGATGCACTTTGGCATCGCCACGATCCTTGCGAGCGCGATTGTCACGCTCTCATGGCTGATCGGCCAGCATATACCGGGCCGGGCAAAGATGTCGCCCTATGAGTGCGGAGTTCAGCCCATTGGCGATGCTCAGGGACGGTTCTCCGTCAAGTTTTACCTGGTAGGCATGCTTTTTATATTGTTCGACGTGGAAGCCGTTTTCCTCTATCCCTGGGCCGTCATCCTGCGCGAACTGAAGATGTTTGGCTTCTGGGAGATGATGGTGTACATCGCGATCGTGCTGGTCGGCCTCTTTTATGTTTGGAAAAAAGGCGTACTGGATTGGGGATTGACGGCGCTCAAGCGGGGAGACTTCTGATGGCCCTTGCTCCCCCGATTACCAACATTGAGGAACTGAAATCGCATCCCGCGCTGGGGCGGCTGGTGGGATGGAACGCTTCGGTCGTGCAGGAAGCGAAGTTTGATCGTGAGGAACTGACGATTTGGGTCGCGAAAGAATCGATTCGCGAAGTTGCCGCAATTTTGCGCGATTCCAGCGATTGTCCTTTTAATTATCTGGCTGACCTTACTTGCGTCGATTGGTATCCGTCAGAGCCTCGGTTTGAGGTGGTTTATCATCTACTTTCGATTTCCAAGAAAGAGCGCGTCCGTTTGAAGGTCCGGCTTGATGGTTCGAGCCCGGCGATCGAATCGGTGACGTCGGTTTGGCCCGCAGCCGATTTTTATGAGCGTGAAGTGTTTGACCTGTTTGGCGTTCGCTTCACGGGACATCCCAACCTGAAACGAATCCTGATGCCCGATGATTGGGAAGGCCATCCCATGCGGAAAGACTACCCGGTGGAAGGCTACCGATAGGCCATGACGCAATTTCCTACTCTTGTCCCCGATACCGTCGGCGAGCCCGATCAAGACAGCACCATGATCTTAAACATGGGGCCGCAACATCCCTCCACTCACGGGGTGCTGCGGCTGATTCTGGAGATTGACGGCGAAACCGTGTTGCGGCTTAGGCCGGAGATCGGCTATCTGCACACGGGCATCGAGAAGACGTGCGAAGCCAAATTCTATCAGCAGGTCGTGCCGCTGACGGATCGCATCGACTATCTCTGCCCCATGACCAACAATCTTGCCTACTGCCTGGCGGTGGAGAAGTTGCTGGGGATGGAGATTCCTCCAAAGGCGCAGTGGATGCGGGTTTTGATGAATGAATTGACGCGCATCAATTCGCATCTGGTCTGGCTGGGAACACACGCCATGGATCTGGGCGCGATGACCGTATTCCTTTATTGCTTCCGCGAGCGTGAGGATGTTCTGCGGTTTTTCGAAATGGTTAGCGGACAGCGGATGATGACTTCTTATTTCCGCATTGGGGGGCTCGCGCTCGAGCCGCCGATTGGATTCTTTGAGAAAGTCAAGAAATTCGCTGACCGGTTTCCGGGGAACGTGGATGAGTATGAAAATCTGCTGACCGGAAATCCGATCTTCATGATGCGCACCAAGGGCATTGCCTACCTGAGCGCAGAAGACGCGGTCGCGCTCGGCGCCTGCGGACCAACGATGCGGGGCAGCGGCATTGATATTGACCTTCGGCGCGATGCTCCTTACACCGGCTACGAGAATTTTAAGTTCAAGGTGCCGGTAAGGACCGAAGGCGACGTGTTCGCGCGGTACCTTTGCCGCGTGCAGGAATTACGCGAGTCGATCGGGATCGTGCAGCAGGCGCTGGCGGGAATGCCCGAGGGGCCGATCAAAGCGGATTCTCCTAAGGTGGTGCTGCCGGACCGCGAAAAGATGAAGACGCAAATGGAAGCACTCATCTACCATTTCAAAATCATTACAGAGGGTTTCACGGTTCCGGCGGGCGAGGTTTATCAGGCGATCGAATCGCCGCGCGGCGAGATGGGATATTACGTCGTCAGCGACGGAACGGCGAAACCGTATCGTGTGCACATGCGCGGACCGTCTTTCGCGAACCTGCGCGCGCTGGCAACAATGTGCGAGGGTCAGCTTATTGCCGACGTGATTGCCGCCATCGGAAGTATTGACGTCGTGGTGGGAGATATCGATCGCTGATGCGTTTTTCGGAAGAATTCGAGACCCGCTTCGCCGCAATGCTGACACATTATCCGACGAAGCGTTCGGCGCTTGTGCCAACGCTGCTCTATGCCCAGGATGAAGTCGGGTTTATCAGCGACGAAGTGATTGCTGAACTGGCGCAGCGACTCGATCTGACCGAACTCGAGGTCCGCAATGTAATCAGTTATTACTCGATGCTGACTACCAAGCCCCGCGGGAAATACAACGTGCAGGTATGTACGAACATTGCGTGCATGCTTCGCGGAGGCGAAGAGCTGCTGGAACACTGCGAGAAGAAACTGGGCATCGGCCATAAGGGCACGACACCGGATGGCCTGTTCTCGCTGGAAGAAGTGGAGTGCATTGGCGCCTGCAGTTGGGCTCCGGCGGTGCAGGTGAATTACGATTTTCACGAGAACCTGACGAACGCGGATCTGGATCGGGTGCTGGATGAGTATAGAAACAAAGCGAATCACTGATAAAAATGGCAACTCTAGTTTCCCATCCCGACGAAGTGCGCGTTATCTCGAAACGCTTTGGTCAAGGCGCTACGGATATTGATCGCTATCTCCAACTGGACGGCTATAAGGCCGTGCAGAAAGCGCTCGCCATGCAGCCGGACGTCATTATTAATGAGGTCAAGAGTTCTGGTTTGCGCGGACGCGGTGGCGCCGGATTTAGTACGGGGATGAAGTGGTCGTTCGTTCCGAAGCAGTCGGCCAAGCCGAAATATGTGCTTTGCAATGGAGACGAAAGCGAGCCTGGCACCTGCAAAGATCGTCTTATTTTCGAACATGATCCGCACTCCGTCATTGAAGGCGTGATGATCGCAGCCCTCGCGGTCGGTTCGCATACGGGATACATCTACATTCGTGGGGAATATCGCTACTTGCTGGTCATCATGCAGAAGGCAATTAAGGATGCCTACGCCAAAGGCTTCCTGGGGAAGAACATTTTCGGTAGCGGATACGATCTCGATATTTATTGGCATGGTGGCGCGGGCGCCTACGAAGTAGGCGAAGAATCGGCTTTGATGGAGTCGCTCGAGGGCAAGCGCGGTATTCCCCGCATTCGTCCTCCATTCCCTGCGGTGGTTGGGCTGTGGGGCGGGCCGACGGTCATTAATAATGCGGAGACGCTCGCAGCGGTGCCGCACATTATTTTGGGCGGCGCGGATTGGTACGCGAAACTGGGCACTCCGAAAAATGGCGGGACGCGGTTGTTCTGCCTGGCGGGAAACCTCAACAAGCCCGGCGTGTACGAGCTGCCGATGGGGTACAACCTTAAGAAAATGATCTATGACGTCGGCGGCGGAATTGCGAATGGGCGCAGTTTGAAGGCCGTAGTTCCAGGCGGATCTTCAACTCCAGTGCTGCTGCCTGAAGAAATTGACGTCGCCATGGACTTCGATGCAGTGGCGAAGACAGGATCGATGCTGGGCTCTGGTGGCGTGGTGGTGCTCGACGATACTGCTTGCATCGTGAAGTTCGCACTACGCACCATGAAGTTCTACCGTCATGAGAGTTGCGGCTGGTGCATCCCCTGCCGCGAGGGTACGGACTGGCTGGAGAAGACTCTGATCCGTTTTCATTCGGGCGGCGGCGTAAACAAGGACATCGACAATATGTATTATCTGTCGGAGAACATGCTGGGGAAGACATTCTGCCCGCTCGGCGATGCGGCGGCGATGCCCACCATGGCGTTCGTGAAGAAATTCAGAAAAGAATTTGAGGACCATCTGGATGGCAAGCCGTGTCCTTTTGAAAAAGAAGTTGCGATCGAGAGATCGCCGGTGATGGCGCATTGAAAGGGTGGACGAGGGATTTCTTTGTACTCGCCATCAATGGTTGTCCGAGTGACTGATTTGCTCGCGGCGATCGGTGGAATCGGTTTGGCACGGAATAAAAAATCCGGCCAGGTATGGTTCGCTATTTATGCGATGGAGCGGCGAAACCGGCGGTACCGATGAGTTTTCGGCGTCGCGGAGCTACGCTAGCGATCGGAGTTCCGCTGTTTTTAGTGCCGGTATGATTCGCGCTGGGATTGGTGCAGTAATCAATAATCAGTCTGAATGCTTATGCCTGACGTAACACTCACTGTCGACGGAAAGAAAATCACGGCTCCCGCGGGCTCCCTTTTGATCGAGGCCTGCAAAAACGTGGGCATCGAAGTACCCTCTTTTTGCTACTACCCCGGCTTCTCCTTGCAGGGCGCTTGCCGCATGTGCATTGTGAAAATAGAGAAGATGCCCAAGCTTCAGACCGCCTGCACAACGGTTGTGACCGAGGGCATGATCGTGGACACCGACAGCGATGAGGTGCGGCAGGCTCGCAAGGCAATGGTCGAGTTGCTGCTTGGCAACCATCCACTGGATTGCCCGGTATGCGACGCTGGCGGCGAGTGCGAACTGCAGGATATGACGTTCTCCTACGGTGCCGCCGAATCGAAATTCATGGAGGCCAAGAATCACCGAGAAGAGCAGCAATGGTCTCCGGTGGTTTATTTTGACCGGCCGCGCTGCATTTTGTGCTACCGCTGCGTGCGGGTCTGCGGCGAAGGCATGGACGTTTGGGCGCTGGGCGTGCAGAACCGCGGCGTGGGTTCGATCATCGCGCCGAATCAGGACGATCATCTTGATTGCGAAGAATGCGGCATGTGTATCGACATTTGCCCGGTCGGCGCACTGACCTCGGGTGCGTATCGCTACAAGACGCGTCCCTGGGAGATGAATCACGTGGGTACAATCTGTACCCACTGCGGAGATGGTTGTAAGACCACGCTCGGCGTGCGCCGTTGCGATACTGGCGCGGAAATTGTTCGCGGTGACAATCGTGACAAGAGCGGGATCAATGGTGATTTTCTCTGTGTCAAGGGCCGCTACGCTTTCGATTTTGCCCATAATCAAGAGCGGATCACACAGCCTCTGATTCGCAAGAACGGAAAGCTGACGCCCGCCACATGGGAGGACGCTTTTGAGCTGATTGGTAGGCGGTTTCGAGAAGTTCGCGATCAGAATGGCGGGAGCGCGATTGGCGTCATCGGCTCGAATCGTACAACGAACGAAGAAAATTATCTCCTTTCGAAATTCGCGCGCGCCGTGCTCAAAACCAATAACGTCGATCATCACCGAACTGCCGACTATCCTGCGCTCGCGGCAGCACTCCATGGCAAGGCAGGAAAAACGGCTTCCATGCGCGACGTATTGACTGCGCCCGCGATTCTGCAGATCGGTAACGATCCTACGAATCAGCATCCGCTGCTGGCCTGGCAGATTCGGACTAACGTCCGGTTGCGGCGGGCGAAGCTTTATGTGATCAACTCGCTGCCGATCAAATTGCAGCGGCAAGCGGCAGGGTTCGGAATGGTCCCGGCGGGCGCCGAAGCGCAAGCCGTCGCATTTCTTGCCGGCGACGATTCCCTGCTCGATTCGCTTGTCGATCCGCAACTCGCCGGTGGTTTGACTCGTGAGGGATGGATTGCCTTGCGAGATAAGATTCGCGGCGAGCAGAACCTGGTGATTGCGTTTGGTTCCGAGCTGCGCGGCCGCGACGTCGAGAAGTTGGTACGTTTCGCTTCGACTTTGAGTGGAGCCAAACTGATCTGCCTGGGCGACTACGCGAATTCGCGCGGTGCCAGCGAAATGGGACTCTATCCCGATCTTCTGCCAGGATATGAACCTCTCTCCGATGTCGGTAAATTTCAACAGGAATGGGGCAAGCTCCCGACGGAGAAAGGCCTGAGTCTGGCGGAGATGATGGACGCGGCGAAGAGCGGAAAGCTAAAAGCGCTGTACGTCGTTGGGTCGAATCCCGTCGCGCGGCTAGGTATTGATCCCGCGGTGCTCGCGAAGAGTTTTGTTGTGGTTCAGGAGATGTTCCTGACGGAAACTGCAAACCTCGCCGATGTGATTTTGCCCGCAGCGAACGCATACGAAAAGACCGGGACTTTCACCAACACCTGTGGTGATTTGCAATTGGTGAAGAAAGCCGGCGAAGTCACCAACACCAAGCCCGATTTCGAGATGATTGTTCGTATCGCGGACGCGATGGGCTTTGAGGTGCACGGTCTGGTTCCCTTCGGTGGCGGGACACGCTCCGACATGGGTCAAAGCCGCGGCGCACAGTCAGGCGAGGCCGACCGTCATGTGGTGTGGCTGGAGGCGCACAATCTGGAGCCGAAAATGACGCCGCTCGATCCCATGGCGATTCTCGACGAGGTCCAGCGCGTGGTAGCCGGCTATGATGTCTCGCGGGTCAATCTGCTGGCGGGCAATGACGAGCATCTTGAAATTTCTGAAAGTGGCGTGAGTTTGATTCAGCCGCCGGAGTTGATTGTCCCGGCCAATGACGATTTGTTCAGCTCGGGTACGCTCGGGCGGTATTCCAAAACTTTGAATTCGGTGATCGAAAACAAGTCCGCGGTGCCCGAAGTTGCGGCGGACTAGGGCGACGTAAAAAGCAGAAAAAGATCAAGCGCAAGATCAAACGCAGCGGACCACAGTGTCTGCTCCACACGAGAACACTTGAGCATAACGACGTTCATTATTATTTCGCTGATCAAGTCGGTTGCCGTCGTCTTTGTTCTGCTGACGGCGGTGGCTTACAGCGTTTGGCTGGAACGCAAAGTTTCCGCGCACATCCAGAATCGCTGGGGACCGACGCGCGTGGGGCCGTTTGGCCTGCTGCAGCCGCTCGCCGACGGCGTAAAGTTCATCTTCAAAGAAGATCTGACCCAGCCGCATGTCTACAAACCGCTTTATATCGCGGCTCCGATCATTGCGGTGGTTTTTGCCATCACATCGATTTCGGTAATCCCATTTGGCGAATGGGTGAATGTGGGACCAATCCGGCTGGGTCATTCCCATGACATTGGCTCCTGGGGCACATATCTGCAGATCACCGACGTGAATATCGGACTGCTGATTGTTCTCGGCATCACCTCACTCGGTGTGTACGGCGTGGCGCTGGCCGGATGGTCGTCGAACAACAAGTACGCGTTGCTGGGGGGGCTGCGCGCCAGCGCACAGATGATCAGTTACGAAGTTTCACTCGGCCTCTCCCTGGTCGGAGTGGTGATCATGGCCGGGAGCCTCAGCCTCCGCCAAATCGTCGATGCCCAGCGCGGACTGTTTTGGCATTTCGTTCCACGTTGGAACATTTTTCACGGGCAAACGTTGGCGTTTTTTATCTACTTGATTTCCGCCTATGCGGAGACGAACCGCACACCTTTCGATCTCCCCGAAGCGGAGTCGGAACTGGTGGCCGGATATCACACCGAGTACAGCGCCATGAAGTTCGCGATGTTCTTTATGGCCGAATACGCGAACATGGTCACGGTCGCTTGCCTGGCCACGCTTTTATTTCTCGGGGGATGGATTGGGCCAGTTTTTGGTCCACCGATCCTGCAAGCGCTGATACCGGTGGTCTGGTTCTGCTTGAAGGTTTTCTTTTTCATGTTCCTGTACGTCTGGGTGCGCTGGACCTTACCCCGCTTTCGCTATGACCAACTCATGGCGTTCGGGTGGAAAGTGCTGCTGCCCCTGGCGATTGCCAACATCGTATATACGGCGCTGGTTGTGGCGCTTAGAGCTTGATGGCAACTTTTCAAACATGCTGCATTTGATTTTATTTCTGTTCTTCGGAGCCATCTGCGTGGCGGGAGCGGTCAACCTGCTGGCGCAGAGTCATCCCATTAACAGCGCGTTGTCGCTGATCGTGGTCATGGGCTCGCTTGCCGCGGAATACCTTCTGCTCGGCGCGGAATTTGTAGCGGCGGTGCAGGTGATTGTCTATGCGGGCGCGATCATGGTGTTGTTTTTGATTACCATCATGCTGCTGAACGCCGGCAAAGAGGAGCGCACGAAAGGCAGCCGAGTCGCAGCTGTTCTCGGTATTCCCGGTGTGTTGATCGGCGCAGTGCTCGTTGCCTGGACGCTGATCGGCCGGTCGTCCATGACAGGTGCGGTGTCGATTGGCGCGCTCTGGGGTGCTCCGAGCGATATTGCGCGACTTCTGTTCCACGAGTTTCTTTTGCCCTTTGAGGTCACGTCGGTGCTGATCTTGATTGCCATCATGGGCGCCGTCGTGCTTACCAGCAAACCTGAGGCCGTGGCGCGCGGCCAGAGAAAGGATGGATGAAGCAACCATGGTCCCTCTCTCTTACTATCTTGCGTTGAGCGGAATTCTTTTCGTGTGCGGTGTGCTTGGCTTTCTGATCAAGCGCAACATCATCACGATTTTCATGTCGATCGAGTTAATGCTGAATGGCGTGAATCTTTCGTTCGTTGCCTTCGCCGCGCAATGGCACGCGCTCAGCGGACAGGTCTTCGTTTTTTTCGTGATGGTGGTGGCTGCGGCTGAGGCTGCGGTGGGTCTGGCGATCATTATCGCCGTCTATCGCACGCGTGAAACTTTGAACGTGGATCAGGTGAACCTGCTCAAGCTATGACGCCGAATCCTTATCTTTGGCTCGTTCCATTGCTACCGCTCGCGGGGGCGGCGATCAATGGATTCTTTGGCCGGCGATCGTCAAAAAAGGCCGTAACGACGGTTGCGCTGGTGTTTTGTGGCGCTGCCTTTGCGATGGCTCTTTTTCTGGCGGCTGGTTTTTCTTCAGAATCGGCTCCTTATTCTTGTGATCTTGCTCACTGGATCCGCTCCGACAAATTTCAAGTCGATTTCAGTTTCTATCTCGACCAGTTGTCGCTTGTCATGTTGCTGGTGGTAACCGGCGTCGGGTTCCTGATTCACATCTACTCGGTTGGGTATATGTGGGACGACGAGAGTTTCTACCGCTTTATGGCCTACCTGAACCTGTTCATGTTCTTCATGCTAACGCTGGTGTTGGCGAAGAACTATCTGGTCATGTTCATCGGCTGGGAAGGCGTGGGATTGGCGTCCTATCTACTGATTGGCTTCTGGTTTACGAAAGACTCGGCAGCGTCGGCCGGCAAGAAAGCGTTCATTGTTAATCGGATCGGCGACTTCGGATTCCTGATTGCGCTCTTTTTGATGATCAAGCATTTCGGATCGCTCGACTTCACTCGCGTCTTTGCCGCCGCGCAGCGAATGCCTGCGGGCGCTGCCAGTGTTGGAACGCTTACGGCGATTGGCTTGCTGCTTATGGTTGGCGCCGCTGGCAAGTCGGCGCAGATTCCCCTTTATGTCTGGCTGCCCGATGCTATGGAGGGCCCGACTCCGGTTTCGGCCTTGATCCATGCGGCGACCATGGTGACGGCGGGCGTTTATATGGTTTCGCGCTCGTCGGCGATTTTCGATCGAGCACCTCTGGCACTGACTGTGGTCGCGGTGATTGGAACGCTAACGGCTCTGTTCGCCGCGACCATCGGGATTGCGCAGACCGACATCAAGAAGGTGCTGGCTTACTCCACTGTCTCGCAGCTTGGTTATATGTTCATGGCCTGCGGCGTGGGAGCGTTCTCGGCAGGAATTTTCCACCTGATGACGCACGCATTCTTCAAGGGATTGTTGTTCCTGGCGGCGGGCTCGGTGATTCACGGCATCGGCGGCGAACAGGACATGCGCAAGATGGGCGGCTTGCGGAATTACATGCCATGGACGTTCTGGACGATGACGATCGCGACATTTACTATTGCCGGATTCCCTCCATTTGCCGCCTACTTCTCGAAAGACGAAATTCTCTGGAAGGCCTACTCGAGTCCAAATGGAAGTTGGTTTTACTGGCTGATCGGCGTGATCACCGCATTCATTACATCGTTCTACATGTTTCGATTGTGGTTCCTGACGTTCTTCGGAGACTATCGCGGCGATCCTGCGGTTCACGATGTGAAACACGAATCTGCCGACGCCCACGCCACACACGATAAACACGCTCACGACGACCACGGTCACGGTGCGCCGCACGAGAGCCCGTGGGTGATGCTGGGCCCGCTGGTCATCCTTGCCATTTTGTCGGTGGTCGGTGGTTGGGTGGGAATCGGTGGCCGCTTCGAGCACTTTCTTGCTCCAGTATTCCAGAGTGGAGCGGCGACTGAACTGGCCCCGGGGACAGGGGGGGAGGCTGGCGCCGCAGGAACCGAAACGCTCCTTATGCTGATTTCCGTATGCGCAGCGCTTTTCGGACTTTTCTTTGCCTGGTTGCTATATCTTCGTCGTCCGCAACTGCCGGCTCGCATCGCTACCAGCCTTGGTGGACTCTATCGCGCTGTGGCCAACAAGTACTACATTGATGAACTTTACGCGGCACTCTTCGTTAAACCGTTGATCGAGGGATCGACCACGATTCTCTGGCACGGTGTCGACCAGGGAGTGATTGACGCTTCCGTCAATGAGTCGGCTCATGCTGCCCGCGAATTATCTGACGCGGCCCGCCACATGCAATCGGGCAATCTGCGCTCGTATGCGGGCTGGATTGCTGCCGGAGGCGCAGTGGTGATCGCTTACATGGTCTGGATGGGAGTGAGATGAATATGGAAAGCCTCAGTCCCATCATCCTCACGCTCGTGACCTTCATTCCCGCCGCGGGCGGGGTGCTGATTTTGCTGATCCCGCGCCGTGATCGCGATATCAAGCTCTGGGCTTTTTCCGTCTCTTTGTTGACCTTTTTGGCGTCGCTGCATTTGCCGGTACATCTCCGTCGTGAAACCGGAGTTTTTAAGTTTGAGATTGACAAAGTCTGGATTACCGCACCCAACATTCATTACCACATGGGTATTGACGGAATTTCCGTCTGGCTGGTAGTGCTGACTACGTTTCTCACGCCGCTGTGCGTACTGATTTCCTGGACTTCGATTCACGAGCGAGTCAAGGAATTCTTCATTCTGCTCCTCATCCTTGAAACGGCTCTGATCGGCGTCTTCACGTCTCTGGATCTGTTCCTGTTCTATTTTTTCTGGGAAGCGACGCTGATTCCGATGGCGCTGCTGATCGGCATGTACGGACATGGACGCAAGGTCTATGCTGCGGTGAAGTATTTCCTCTTCACGGTAATCGGTTCGATGTTCATGCTGGCGGCGATTCTGTGGCTGTATGCCAAAGTCGGTAGCTTCGATTTCACCGTCATTCGGAATGCGATCCACAACGGCGCTGTCCCGGGTTTCGAAAGCGCTTCCCTCTGGCTTTTCCTGGGATTCTTCATCGCTTTCGCGGTCAAGGTTCCGATCTTTCCACTTCATACCTGGCTGCCGGATGCTCACGTTGAGGCTCCCACTGCTGGATCGGTGTTGCTGGCCGGCGTGCTGTTGAAGATGGGCACTTACGGCCTGCTGCGCTTCAATGTTGGTCTGTTCCCCGATCAAGCGCACCGGAATGCTCCTTGGATCATGGTGCTCGCGTTAATCGGCATTATTTACGGCGCACTGGTTTCGCTGGTGCAGCCGAACATGAAGAAGCTCATTGCCTATTCGTCGGTCAGCCACCTCGGATTTGTTGTCCTTGGAATCTTCAGCTTCACTGCGGCCGGTTTAAACGGAGCCGTCTTCGTCATGCTGGCACACGGTGTCGCCACTGGCGGACTCTTCATGCTGGCGGGCATTCTCTACGAACGACGCCACACCTACGAAATCTCCGAGTTTGGCGGATTGGCGACGCCGATGCCGAAATACGCTGCTTTCTTTCTGGTGATTGTGCTGGCATCGGTCGGACTGCCGTTGCTGAATGGATTCATCGGTGAATTCTTAGTGTTGAGCGGAGCATTTCAGGATCGTCCGATCTATGGCATACTCGCCGCTACTGGCGTGATCTGGAGCGCGTGCTACCTGCTTTGGATGTATCAGCGCGTTTTCTTTGGCAAGGTAACGCACGACGTCAATAACACCTTGCCAGATCTTACCCGGCGCGAAAAAGCCGCACTTTGGCCGGTTGCGGTTGCAGCTCTGGTGATGGGCGTTGCCCCTCTGATATGGCTCAGTTCGATCGATCCCGCGGTGCAAGTGGCTCTCGCCCCCCCCATTCGACAGTTGCTCACTAAGGTGGTGGGCCAGTGATTCTGAGCGCTGCCATAACCCCGATCGTAGTCATGAGAGCGGCGTTCTCGCATTCGTTGCCGGTTCTTCTGGCGCAGACCCAGGTCTCCCTGCCGCAAGCCGCCGACTACATGCGCATTCTACCGGAGTTGGTGCTTTCGATTTTCGGCATGCTGATCATGGTCGTCGATCCGCTGCTCGATCCGGAAACCAGCCATCAATCCCTGGGAACTATCGCACTGATTGGTACATTGGTCGCGCTAGCATCAACGTTCTGGATGGCGCAATATCCGGGAACGGCCTTCTGGAACATGGTTCGAGTGGAAGACTTCAGCGTCTTCTTTCACTTCCTCGTCATCGCGATCGCTGCGGTCGCCATTCTTAGCTCATTTGAATACTTGCGCGTGCAGCGCATTCGAGCGGGTGAGTACTACGGGCTGATTTTGTTTGGCACGGTCGGCATGGGCTTAATGTCATCCGCAATCGAACTTGTACTTATCTTTATTGCCCTTGAGATCTCTTCGATTTCAACCTACGTGCTGGCTGGTTTTCGACGTCGCGATGCGGCCAGCAGCGAAGCTTCGCTAAAATATTTTCTTCTGGGCTCGTTCGCCACGGCTTTCTTCCTCTACGGCGTTGCCCTCATGTTCGGTGCTACCGGATCCACCAATCTTGACGAGATCAGCAGGGTTCTGCGGTCCGGCAACGTGCCCGTTCTGGCGTATGTTGCGACCGCGCTTATGTTCGTCGGTTTGGGATTTAAGGTCGCTTCCGTGCCTTTCCATGTGTGGACTCCTGATGTCTACGAAGGATCCCCAGCGCCGGTCGTTGGACTGATGTCGACCGGGCCCAAGGCCGCCGCATTTGCGGTTTTGCTGCGCGTTCTGTTTCAGGCGAACGCGCCGGGAACCTTCTGGCTGATCTGGGTTTCGGCCGTACTTTCGATGACACTGGGGAATCTCGGCGCCATGGTGCAGAACAACGTCAAACGCCTGCTGGCGTATTCTTCGATCGCTCACGCTGGATATTTGCTAGTTGCGTTTGCGGCACAGCCGGAACTCGGCACGTCCGCAGCGATGTTCTACACGGCAGCCTATGCCGCGATGAACGTGGGAGCATTCGCGGTTGTGAGTCATTTCGCGAATGCGGGGGAAAAGTACGTTACGCTCGACGATTACGCCGGCCTCGGCAGGAAATCGCCCGTGCTGGCCGCGACCTTCACATTTTTCCTGATGTCCTTCATCGGAATTCCGATTACCGGCGGATTCTTTGCGAAGTTCTACGTGTTGAATGCGGCGCTGGCTTCGAAATCGAATCTGGTAGGCCTGGCAGTCATTCTGGTACTGAACAGCGGCGTGGCCGCGTATTATTACCTGCGTATCATCGTCATGATGTACATGCGCGAGCCAAAGGGCGAGGTTCCTGTTACTCGCGTGCCAGTCATGACCGCAATCGCTATCACCGTTTGCGTGCTGGCCACGCTTTACCTCGGAGTGTATCCGGGTCGCGTCCTCCGTTATGCCACCGCTTCTGCTCGGGGACTTGTGGGCGATACAGGCGCGGTGACGGTCTCGCCACCTTCTTACGCAAGAGCGGAGTAGCACTGTCCCGACAGGACACGCTGCACCAGGCGGCTTGGTCGATCATTCTCGTTCTGAGAATGCATTTTTCAACTGCGATTCACGAACCTGACAAACTCCGCGCCTGGCGCAGGTTATGACTTCAGCGATGAGTACCAACGGTGGAAATCCTAGCTCTCGCTGACATTGACAATCGCTCTCCGAGTCGGCATTATTAGCTACACAAAAGTTTACCCGGAAAATTTATTCCTGGGGTCGGAGGGTGTATGATTCAGTTTGTGCGTAATATTTGGGCGGACGATCAAGGACAGGACATTGCTGAATATGCTGTCATGCTCGCCGTCATTCTTGTATTGGTGATCGGCACCGTGCGATTAATCGGGGGAAACGCCAATAACGCGTTTTCCAGTGTCGCGAGTTCGTTAGGATCGCAGTAATTTCGGTTTTCAGCAGTTTTAGGGTTTATCTTTTAGAACTCTCCGGAATTTGAGAGGGTAAGGTTCGACAATTTTTATGACGCGATTTAGCAACTTCCGCCCGTTTGGCCGCTATTGGTTTTCATTCGCGGCGGAGGTGCAGGATCGGAGCCAGTCTACGAAGTAGTCAAGACAGCTCAAAGATTCCGCCAAGGCCGCGATAAAATCGCGGCCTTTGTCTTTGGCGGCACTGAAAAAGAAAAGGTCATCGCCATGATCGTAAACATGTCTGACAGCGCCACAGAAGAGCAAATCAACCACATTATTCAACGCATCCGCGAAGCCGGATTCCAGCCCCACGTGACGCGCGGCACCGAGCGCGCCATTGTTGCGGCGGTCGGCAGCCAAGGACGCCGCCATGAGATTGAGGCCCTGTCGGTTGCTCCCGGCGTGGACAACGTGGTGGCCATCGCTCAGCCTTTCAAGCTTGTCAGCCGGCAAACGCGCCCGCATCCGTCGGTGGTCGATGTGGCCGGTGTAAAGATCGGCGGCCCTGAAGTGGTGGTCATTGCCGGTCCATGCTCGGTGGAGTCGCGCGAGCAATTACTTGATACCGCCAAGGGAGTGAAGCACGCTGGCGCCACTATGCTGCGTGGCGGCGCCTATAAGCCCCGGACTTCGCCCTACGAGTTTCAAGGTTTGGGAATTGAGGCCCTAAAGATTTTGCGCGAAGCTCGTGAACTTACCGGTCTTCCGGTAGTAACCGAGGTCATGAGTACCGAAGATGTGGATCTGATCTGTGAGTATGCGGACATGCTTCAGGTCGGCGCGCGCAATATGCAGAACTTCGCGTTACTACGCAGACTCGCGACCGTTAAAAAGCCGATTCTGCTCAAGCGTGGCCCCTCAGCCTCCGTGAAAGAGTGGTTGTTGGCGGCGGAGTATTTGCTCTCTGGCGGAAATGATCAAGTTGCTCTTTGCGAGCGCGGGATCAAGACCTTCGAAACCGGCATGCGGAATACTTTTGATCTTGCCGCGGTCGCGCTGGCCAAAGAACTGTCTCATCTTCCGGTGATCGCCGACCCCTCGCACGGCACCGGGAAACAGAGCCTCATCGGGGCAGTATCACGGGCCGCGATTGCAGTCGGAGCGGATGGTCTTATCGTCGAGGTACATCCCTGTCCCGAGCGCGCACTTTCGGACGGTCCGCAATCTCTCGACATCCCCCAGTTTGAGCGGGTAATGCGGGGATTGAGTGAGCCTTTGCGGCCGCTGCTCGTTTCGCTTCCGGCGCAGGCCTAAAGGAAATTCCCGGCTCTCAGTTCTTGAGCACCAACCCAAGTTCCTCGACTTGCAGCCGGTAGCTTCGGGCCACTTTGTCCCAAATGACGTTTGCTTCCTGGCCCATGCTTTATTTTGAATGAGTTATGCCATCGGCGGCCCTGCGCAGCAGAACGCATGGGACAAGTTGTCCTATCCCGGCCGACTTTGTGCTACGTGTAAGTCATAGCAAACAATAATCTTGCAAGCTTTACCATTGGCCTCGCAATTGCCCATTAGAGGCCAGGCACGAGGGACGCGCTATGCGTTCACCGCAGCCACCGTCAAAAATTTATGAACAATAACCGTAAGTCGAATAACCCGGGCAGCCCAAAGGGCCGCTTGCTCGACAGCTCGGCGTTTAGTGCCGGTTGGGGACGAGCTTTCGGTTTGTCTCTGCTGATGCTTGCAGCAGTGCCGTCCTTCTCCCGCAGTGACGCGGTCGCCCTCAACCCTCATTCGGTGGTTTGGGGCGTGGGCGGCAGCCCGACCGCCGCAACCGCCGTAACCACGGCGACGACACTGGTGAGAGCAGGGGCCACAAGGTCCCAAAAGTTTTCTCCGGACCTACAGCAGACTTCGGATAGCACTGGCATGGTGACCGTCATTGTGCAACATCATCAGATGCCGTCGAGCGCTCATTTGAAGGCCATGCAAGGCCGGGGCGCAACCATCCAACACCAGTTCCATACCATTCGTTCGGTGGTGATGCGCGTGCCGATCAGCATGCTGGCGGAATTGGAGAGTGATTCCAACGTCAGCTACATCACGCCTGACCGCCACCAAAAAATGGCTGGTAATCCTATGACCGAAGAGTATGCGACCGCAGTCCAGGACAATATTGCGGCGTCGCAGTATGGGTTCGATGGTACCGGTGTCGGCGTGGCCGTCATTGATAGCGGCATCGCAGCTCATCCCGATCTCAACAATGCTAACGGCGTCAGCCGCGTGGTGTACAGCCAGAGCTTTGTGACCGGTGACACCACGACTTCCGACGAGTTTGGGCATGGAACCCATGTGGCCGGCCTGATCGGCGGTACGGGTGCGAGCTCAGGCACAGGCAATGGCTATGCGGCCGCGTATGCCGGCATGGCTTCTAATGTCAACCTCATTAACCTGCGCGTGCTGGACCAGAATGGAGCGGGCACGGACAGCGGCGTGATCGCTGCGATTGAGGAAGCGATCTCGTTACAAAGCACGTACAACATCCGCGTGATCAACATGTCGCTGGGACGGCCGGTGTTCGAGAGCTATTCTCTCGATCCGGTGGACCAGGCGGTGGAAGCCGCCTGGAAGGCCGGCATCGTGGTGGTGACGGCGGCGGGCAACCAAGGGCGCTTCCTACCGACCGATGGTTTCGGCACCATCGTCGTTCCGGGAAATGACCCCTCCGTAATCACGGTGGGAGCGACCATGACCGAGATGACAGCAACTCGCGCCGACGACCAGATTGCCAGCTACAGCTCCAAAGGCCCGACCACTCTCGATCACATTTGCAAACCGGACCTGATAGCACCGGGAAACCGGCAGGTTTCGTTGCGGGTGGCGGGCAGCACGCTCGACACGGCTTATCCGCAATACGAGATTTGGCCCAACAGTGGAACGTCGATGTACTACGAATTGAGCGGCACCAGCATGGCAACGCCGATCGTGAGCGGGGCTGTGGCGTTGATGTTGCAACAGAACTCCGCGTTGACTCCTGATCAAGTGAAAGCTCGCCTGATGAAGACAGCGTGGAAAGGGTTCGGGCAATTCACATATTCCCACGACAGCCTGGGAAACCTTTACAACAACGAGTATGACCTCTTCACCTACGGAGCGGGATATCTCGATATCAACGCCGCTCTGGGGAACACCGATCTCGCGACGGGAGTAGCGCTGTCTGAGACCGCGGTTCTTAACTCGAATGGCAGTGTCAGTATCGTAAGCACAACTCCCGACGCGGCATTCAGCGGCGCCAGCGTCGTTTGGGGAGCAACATCAACCCTGTTCGCAACCTCTGTGGTGTGGGGTTCTAACGTACTTTCGGCCGATTCAGTAGTGTGGGGCGCCACCAGCGTGGTTTGGGGGGCAACCTCCGTCACCGGCGACAGCGTAGTCTGGGGTGCAACTTCTAACGTCGACACCGCGCCGGCAGCACTTAGCGATGGCGACCCAGGGGACAACTAGACAACCGACTGAAACCATATTCGGAGACTTCCATGACAAACACACTGCCAATGAAGGCCAAAGTCATGATCGGAATGGTGGCCGTTGCGAGCCTGTGCGCCCTGTCGTTTGGCGTTGTCAGATGGCAATCGCAAGCCTGGCCACAGCTGGTGCTACTGCTGGCGGCGGCAACCTTAAGTTCGCGCTTCAAGGTGAAACTGCCGGGGATGACGAGCTCGATGTCGGGAAACTTGCCCGTTATCCTTCTGGGAGTCACGCAACTGGGATTGTTGCCTAGCCTACTGGTAGCGGTAACGGCGGCGATCGCGCAATCCTTTGGTTCCGGCGGGAATAAAACGAAACCAATCCAATTTGTATTCAACGCTTGCACCCTGCTGAATGCGGCGGGACTCGCTTATCTGGTCTACCATAGCCGGATTCCTACGAACTTCACGGCCACGCACACAGCGTCCCTGGTACTGGCTGCGAGCGTATATTTCCTAGCAAACACGGCTCCGGTCGCGAGCATCATTGGTCTGACAGAAGGCGCAAATCCCTTTGTCCTGTGGCATAAAGTATTTCTGTGGTCGTTCCCGAACTATGTGATTGGTGCGGGATTAACTGCGATTGCTTCCGCCTTCGGTACGATGAACGGTCTGGCAGCGATGGCGACACTGCTGGCAGTGTTGTTCGTCGTATATCAGTCGTACAGGACTTATATCGGCCGAGCCGAGCAGCCACAAGCGCGAGCGATGGCCACGGCTGCGGGTCGGTAACCCCTGGGGATTTTTCCACGCGCAGCCAACTGGCTGCGCGTTTTTTCTTGCTGCCTCTTATTCCGCTTCGCACCTCCTCCGATAGACAACCAACGCTGACAGCTCTGGCCGACGCTCCATACTTGTATATCCGGGCGAACCGAACGATTCCCGATTGGGCCGTTTACTTTCCGGCTTACCACTCTCATCTCGCAGCAGGGTGTATTCCTAGCCTT